>Ga0210057_1000009_pt1 | contig 568430 bp, 610 predicted proteins | sample CryGeyCG2114_010_2_FD_183968 | JGI IMG/M metagenome (GOLD analysis project Ga0210057, IMG submission 183968) | Groundwater microbial communities from aquifer - Crystal Geyser CG10_big_fil_rev_8/21/14_0.10 (SPAdes) (version 2) | ecosystem: Environmental > Aquatic > Deep subsurface > Groundwater... | reverse complement strand
TAATCGGCGACAATCTAAAATTATTTTGGACAGCGTCCCGCCGTCCCAGAGTTCACTTTAACTCTAAAATTTTGCCTTCGGCATCGTTGCACTAAATTTTAGCCCTACGGGGAATATAACAGCGATTAAGAGATTACGAAGTCTTGCAGACTTCTCCATCCAAATTCGGTTTTGTGGGTTGCCTCAAAACCGAACTTCTCTTAATCCTGACGTTAAACAAAATTTTCTTACTGCCTAGTAGGTTCACTTCGTTCCCGAAAATCCTAAAAGTTAGTGCCTTCGTTAAATCGGGTAAAACGGAAACTCAAACAATCACTTCGTGACTATTTCTAACATTGATTTAACGATTACGTTTCACTCCATCCAAATTTTTGCCGACTTTATTATTAGGGGTTCCTTAACTAAAACTAAAAAAACTAATAGGGGGCGAGAAAATGAAATATTCTTAATGGAATATTTAGTTCAATAAGATATTTATATAAGAATACTTTTGGAGATGTTATGAAAATACCCCACTCATTCAAAACTGCATTAAATAAACTGGATAAACAACAAGAAAAAGAGAAATTTAAAGAGATACAAGAAGAACAAGACGAAAAGAAGCAACGTAAACATTTCAGACAAAACGAGAATTCAAAGAGGGGCGAGAAAGTTGAGATTTGTAAGAAACTATTTGCATGGAAAGACGAATTTTTAAAAAGTCAAGAGGGGGCGAGAATCTTTAACAAATCTGATAAAAACTTATGGGTTTTTGGTGGAAATTGGGCGCATGAACCACGAGAATGTGGAACAGGATGTTGGGCGAGAATTTACTTCAATCCAAAAAATATAGAATATTGGGCGGGATATAAATGGATGGGTGGCGGTCCCAAATATAATTTTACAAAACCAGAAGAAATGGCTAAATTGAATTACCAGTTTCTCAAAGACTTCTTAACAGAAATAGAGAATGAAAAAATATTTGATAGAATTTTAAAGTTGAATACTGATTAATTTTTATCATCAGGTTTCTTAAGTTCTTCAAACTTAGAAAAATTAACAATGCGATGAATCCTACTTGATTCTTTTACTAACTTTCCTTCTATTGCTATATTTGAATTGGAAGCGTGAAACTTTACTGCTTTTTGATAATTATGATAGCCCATACTTACTTTTGCTCTAACATAGTTCTCTTCAGAATCCAATAAAATTAAAATAATTTCTCCTTGCATCTTGCTATCTTTTGGTTCTCCTCTTAATTGGCTAACTTTCCCAATAAAAGTATCTTTTTGTTCTTCAGATTCTGGTTTTAATTTTTTAGAAATAAATGTAATATCACCCATATCAGAACTTTTAAACATAACCTTTGAGGGAACATTTTCAGGAGGATTATTGTTTGCCCAAGTAACATCAAATTTTATTTTATAATTTATTGTTGAGGGACTGATGTCTAAGAGAGCATTACATAAGTTACCACTTACTACTGGTTCTCCTTCTAATGGTTTAACAACATTATTTAAGTCTTGTTTATCAATAGAATTACGAATATGATTTAAAGAATTCATTAAGTTTGTTGTAGCTTTTCTTCCGAACTTTTCTACTTCATCTCCAAATAAAGTTAACTGAACATTATCAAGCGGACAGAAAAATGTTGCAACAAAACTGCCTTTCTCTGTTTGACCTAATCTGCATGATGATAAAAATTTTTCTACTTCTGGACTATATGTTCTTTTGTGATATGATTCTGGTTTTTCAACACTATAAGCAGAAGCAATTATAGCCTTCTTAAATGCTTCCAATGCACCCAAACCATCTTCAAATGGGATTGTTCCATCTATCGTTTTTTCATCCTCTATTGCCAATCTTATTATATCTGAGGTAGGGATAACAACATCATTAAAGATTTGAATTAATTTCCTACCTTCAAATTTACTTAATAATTCTAATGCTTTATACATTAAATCATTATAATCAATATATGAAGAATCTGTCGGAACCAATAGAACATAATTTAAGTCCCCTTTCTTATTTGAGAATTCAATTAATGATTTTTTCGCTTCCTTCTCAACCCATCCTCTTGATTTAAGATAATTTCTAATGGTATTTATCTTTAATTCAGCCATACGGTTGATTAGTTTTGAATCATCCATCGTTTTCACCACCATTATTGAGAATGTGTGGCATATCCTCTTTTTTTGAAGCAATTATCATTAGTTCTTTTAATGCCTCGGTATTTAAAACATTCTCTTTAGGAATATGTACAGTTATGGTTGTCTCATTACTTACTTCTGGTAAATCTTTAAGATTGCACCAATAAGCACATTTACGACTTACTAAATTTTCTTCGCTATGAGATAACCAATCATTTTCTTCGGTTGGAAGAATATATAATACCAATAATCTTGGGACATACGTATTCCCCCTTAAATCATTATAATTCTTTATTGGTAATGGAAACGAATAATATGATTTACCATTGTTTTGAATGATTCTTGGATTTGAAGTAGCTTTCATTTGAATTTGTAACATTGGAGAGGAATAAACCGAACTGTCATCAATTAGTCCTGAACAATCTAACTGAACATCAACACTATCATCATCATCTGTAGGTATTTGAAACTTAAAACCCAACTTTGAAGCCAAAGCATAAACATAAGCGCAACTCATATGCTCTTTTCTCTTTTGTTCAGTTAACATTTTTCTCAAATCTCTGAAGTTTCCTCTACCCACTTACAAAATCCACACTCTTCAGATGCTTCGGGCATTTGTCCTTCTAAACACCCCACAGCATCTTTAAAGATTTTTTCAGCGTTCTTAATATTAATTTTTATCTTGACAATATCAGTATTAAAACAGACGTGGCCATTTTCTTCAACTTTATGAGGATGATAGAATATTAAGTAAGTGTAATCTTCTGTTTCATAACCGTTCTTTCTAAGAAGAAAATTGTAGATATCCATTTGATCTTGATAATGCTCGTGTGTATCTTCTTTAAGTGGATAACCCCTTGTTTTGTAATCTAAAACTATGAGTTTCTTCCCTTTCTTCAGAATATTATCAACAGCTCCACGAAAGAGATTTCCTTTCTTGTCAGTCCATTGAATCCCTTTAAAGTTGCTACGCCATACTTTAAGCAATTCTTCATCATCAAACAACTTGACACTTCCATTTAACTCTTGAAGTTCTGGAGGAAGTTCTCCCTTTTTCATAAAGCGGTCAAAATGCTCTTTAAGAATTTTATCCATTCCGCTAGGAAGAGATGGAAAAATAGAGTCTGGTCTTTTGATCTTCTTATTGAAATTAAGCCAGAAGCACCTAGGACAATCTTTCAAAAGACTTAATGATGATGGGCTGAATTTGTAAGTCATTTTGCGTGCCTTTGGAGAATATCTTTAACATCTGCTGGCCTAAATGAAACATCAAATTCCCAAACACCGAACCGACCATCAGAATTTACAGCATTAATCCATTCTTTAAAATATTCTCTTTTAGTTTTGTTCTTCTGGTCGTCTTTGCCCTTAACTTCTAATACCAACATTTTTCCATTCTTCATTTTAATCAAAAAGTCAGGATAATATTTATGTATCTCCCCATTAAAGACATAATTGACATAAAAATTTAGGTGGTCATTTTTTGCCCAAGATTCAATATGCTCATTTCTGTCTAATTCAAATGCTTCAGTTGCCTCCCAAGTACTATCAAAGATAGTATGACTAATATGGGATCTTTTGTTTAATTCGCATGGTTTCGTGGTGTACCAAGTCATCATATTACAAGTAGATTTAATCGGCTTTTCTTTATCAAAAATTGGAACTAATTCCTCTGTATTTTCAAATCTAATTGCGTTAAATAAGTGCTGAACTATCTTGTTCATGTTTAGGAGAATAAGCAATCTTTTCTTTAAGTCTTCTTTGTATACCTCACCTTTGATAACCAACTTATTGGAATCAATGAAATCCTCTACTATTTTTACAATTTGGATTAGTAGTTGTTCTCTTTTTCCAGTCCAAGTAGGTTTAACCTGGTCAAAAATATCTCGTGCTATTTCAAAAATTAATCTTTGTTTTCGTAGAACCTTTAGCATTTGTTCTATCTTTTCGTCACTCAAATTAATTTCGCTTAATTTAGTGCTATCTGGTTTACCTTCTAAGAATGGAGCTAATTCTGATCTAAATGGTGTGTCTTCTGGCCTTAATTCAATTCTTTTTACATTTTTCAAATCTAAACTAAGTTTTGACGAGTAAACATGATTTATTCTAATGATATTTGGCCATTGAATTTCGTGTTCTTTTTTAGTATCATCAACAAATATTCGTGTTCTTGGCTTTGGTGGTTCAGGAGGAGTATCCTCGCCACCTTCATGAGGTAAGAATGTAAACGGAACACCAAAAATATTTACATATTCTGGTTTATATAATCCAGTTTCCTCATCAACTTCATAAGAAACTCTTCTTAATCCTCTTCCCACAACTTGTTCACATAGTAATTGGCTAGAAAATGCTCTTAAACCCATAATGTGGGTGACTGTTTTTGCATCCCATCCTTCTGATAACATCCCAACAGAAATAATGTTTTGAATTTGTTCGCCAGGCATACCTTTCTTACCAATTGTATCAACCTGTTGCCTTAACAGTTCAGCTTGTTTTTCTTTGGTAAGTCCATTTGTTGGCTCAATTTCTTCAACATTTTCTTTTGATTCTGCTTCGGAAAGAACCTTTGAATCAATCCTCAAAGTTCTTGTTGGATCTTTCAACTCATCAATTGGAATTTTTCCTTTAAGAAAAGCGTTTTCAACTCGTGCTGCTGTTTCTGTCCTGTTACAAACAGTAATCATAACCGGAGGAACTTCCGAGGGAGGAGTAGAACTTTGCCATAGCTTAAATGTTTCAAGCCAATCTTTTCCTAAATGTATATAGGCTACTCGTATTAAATCAGGAAGAGGAACTTCAGCACCAACGCTACGGTTTAAGTCATTTTTTACAGTAGGGTCCATATAAATATGGTAAAACTTTGATTTCATCTTCTTGTCAAGTTTACCATCATCTCTAATAACAACTCTTGGAGTTTTTACTAAACCAGATTCAATAGCATCATTTAGTCCAAAATCGCTAACAATCCACGTAAAGAGTTGATCCTCTCCGACTTTTTTCCCGGAGGGGTAAAATGGGGTTGCGGAAAAGTCATGACATCTAATAATTCCTCTTGCTTTGTTAATTCTATCTAAACCATTAATCCAGATTGTTGCCTCTTCTGCGCTATCTTTTACTTCACCAATTCTTTGGTATTTTCCTTTCGCTTCGGGATTAACTCTCCAAGCATGGTGCGCTTCATCGTTAATAACAAGAATGTTCTTGCAATCTGATAATTCTTCTAAAACTTGTTTAATGTATGCTTCATCACTAATCTCAATTTTTTTTCTTTTATCAACTGTCCTCAATGTTCCTTTCTCAATTTTTTTGTTGATTCTATCTTGTGTATCCCAGTCTAAAGTATGCCAGTTGATAACTTTGACATTGCCGAGCCTTAATTTATCATAAAAATCCTGCGGAATAATATCAAATGCTTCATAATAATTGGAATCAGAATCAGGAAGTAATACTTGAAGTCTGCTTTTTACGGTTAAACCGGGAGCAACTACTAAAACATTTTTTGAAAATCTTGGATCTTTAGGATATGTAATCCTGTTGATGATATTATAAGAAATTAACATCGCCATAACAATAGTTTTCCCAGTTCCAGTAGCCATCTTTGAACAAATTCTTTGAATCTCGCCACCATCAAGAGGAATTTCTATGCCTTGTTTTTCACTTTCTGGTGCTTCTAACAGCCAGATTAAAGTTTCAATGGCTTCAATTTGACAGAAGAAAAGTCTTAACTCTCTTTCATGACTTTTCCAATGTTCTAACAAGTCTTTGGTTATTGAAGTGATACCGGGATAACCAGCATCTTTCCATTTTTCTACTCTTTCTCTTATCCGATTGGCAAGTTCTAATTCAACAAAAATGCCCGGATCATCAAAACTTTTAGAATGTTCAGAGGCAACCACATAACCAGCTGGTCTTCTGCCTTCAATCAATTCAAATTTTCTAATTTCCCTTAGATATTTTAAATGTTGTTTTGGCTTCTCATAGGGATTATTGATGATTAGATGATTGGTTGTTGTCATTCTTTTATCTCCACTATCTTTAATGATTCAATTCCTCTATCATCAATAATCTTAACAGCAATTCTTTTATTGGAACCCAATTTAAATGGTATGGAAACATTTCCACCATATTGTTCAATGAGTTCTTCATCAATTACTGCTTTGATATTTTTTGCTAATTTATCCCAACCCTCGCCATTTCCAGCCATTGGAAAAAATACTTGTCTAGGATATAAACTTCTTCCGTCGTAATCTGTGTCTAATTCCCACATGGCAATTTTAGAAGAATCGCCAGATTCAATTTCTCCCGTTTTCGTATTGTAATAATCAAAGCCATTAACTTCTACAACATATTTGTCTTTTTGTTTCTTAACTTCAATGTCTGGCTGTCCCATTAACCAGAACGATTCACTACTTGACCGCTTTTTCTTTAAGTCATTCGTTAAAAGATCGGTATTCATCTGGACTTTTAGGATGTTCACTCCTGGCCACTTTAATTCATCAATATCTTTAGCTGCTTCTGGGTCAAATTGGAAAGAAGCAAAAATAACTATTTTTGGTTTTGGGACTAATGAATTAGCTTCTTCTATCGCTAATTCTACTTGCCTTTGTTCTAATGGTGCATATTGGGGACCAAAAGAAATAACAGCTTTTTGTCCATCTTTTGTTTCAGCTTCTGCATGAACCCATCTTGTTCCGCCCAATGTTTCAATTCTTATAAATTCAATCTTTTGCCCAGCTTTTCCTCTTATACCTGTTGCGAGCATTTCATCAATCCAGTCATTCTGTTTCATGGTTTCTCCAGAACGAGCAATTGTCATATCAGGCTCTTTGGCTGTCCTTTCTGCTTCTTCAAAACTAGTAACTCTTTGTGAGGGGACTGCTTCTAATGTAAACGGCCCAGTTACTCTTTTGCGTTTTTTGTCTATCTGCGGTTTATCATAGAGAGTTTCTACGCTCGGCGTTTCATCATAAGCCTCAGACCCGATTGTTTTATGCGGCACAACCTCATATTTAAAACCTGATTTGATTCCTTCGTTAGGATGAGCAAGTTCATAATAATCAAAGATTGATGTCATTATCCTTTGTTTTGCTAATGTAACAGCAACCCTTGATGTATCGCAAGTTATCCACCTTCTTCCCCATTGTTCTGCGACATAGGCTGTCGTACCACTTCCGCAAGTCGGATCAAGTACAAGATCACCTGGATCTGTTGTCATCAAAATACATCTTTTAATAACCTCACTTGCAGTTTGAACAACATACGTCTTCTTCTCAGTAAATTTATTCCAAGAAACGTCATCCCAAAATGCATATGTGGAACTGACCGGGTAATCATCTAAGTATAATTTATATCCTATTGACTTCCCATAATAATAAATCCTTCTTTTCCGAATTAAATTTTTCATTCCTTCTTCGCTTACAGACCATCCATTTGGTGGAGATTTGTAAACTTGACCTTCAAATTTTACGGAATACTTTCTATCTGGATTAACACTAGAGGGGATTAATGGCTGAACATAAAATAACTTTCCATGTTTAGGTAAAAGTTTGTGATTATTATACTGCTCAGAGGTTAATGTTATCACGCTTCCGTCAGGATTTTCAAAAAATCTCCAATTAAAATCTCCCTCTGGGTTTTTTGATTTAAACAAAGCCCTATATTTTATTTGTTTCTTATCTTTTGAGTACCAGATTATGAAATCTGCAACTTGTTCTAATAATTTTGAACCCATTGTCATAGTTTTTTTTCTAAACGGAATTACGTTAACAAAGTTCTCCGACCCAAAAACTTCATCCATTATCTCTCTAACATGATGCAAATTCTCATCAGAAATCTGAACAAAACAGCTTCCGCTTTCAGTCAATAATTCTCTGGAAAGCTTTAACCTATCTCTTAAATATGTCAGATAGGAATGAATACCCAATTCCCAGGTATCACGAAATGCTTTAATCATTTCTGGTTCTTGAGTTAAATCTTCATCTTTCCTGTCTTTTACATCTCTTTTATTAACAAATGGCTGGAAATTTGAGCCGTATGTAATCCCATATGGTGGATCAATGTAAATCATCTGAACCTTTCCAGTCATTCCTTCTTTTTCTAAAAAAGAATTCATTATAATCAAAGAATCTCCTGCAATCAAACGATTTGACCAGTTTTGTTCATGTTTATAGAACTCAATTGCTTCTCTAATTGGGCGAACATCCTGATCAAAATAATGAAATAACTGCAACTGAGCAGCCTCTTCTTTTTTCTTAGCATTTTCAATAATAGTCAATGGATCAATTCTTTCATGAACGTGAAGAGAAACAGTATCAACTTCAAAACTCGCCCCTTCTTTTTTACCAGCCCATTGAAGCTGAGGATCTAAATGAGGATCATATTCATAAGTCTGTTTTCCATTTAGGTGGTCTGTCTCCGCAGTTACCAAACCCACAGGAGGATTATTAACTCTTTTCTGATCTTTATGAGTATATTGCTTAACTTGATCATCAAATTCTTGAGCGCTAGTACGTTCTTTAATTGGAATCTTACTGTTTCTTTTCTTTAGCATATTATAGTCGCCCCCTCTTTTTCAATTCTTCTTCCATTAACTTCTCAAACTGACGAGATACAATCCAACCTTCCTTCTTACAGAGTTCTCTATATTGATCATACAATTTTGAATTAACTTTCAATGTGATATTTTTACTTTCTTCCATTCTCGCCCCCTCTAAAAACAAGCTAAATACACAAATAACCACACATATTTATAAATTTATGTGTTTCTACAAATAGATATCTAAACTAAACAAAAACTACAATTTTCTCGCCCCCCTTTCTTCTTGTTCTCAACGTAACGCTACGCTCAAAAGATAGAACGGAACCCCTAAACTCTACTCTGCTAAAGCAGTAATCTATTAACTATAATGTCGGCAAAAACTACGGCACTAACTGGATTTTCGGCAGTAAGAAAACTCTGCGCTCCCTTCGGTCGCTTGGGGACGCTGCGCTTTCGTCGCTGCGCTCCTCACCCTCGTTTAACAGCAACTATGCGGAAAGTCCCTCAGCTCGGGACATTTCCCAAATCGTTTAATGTTCTCCGCTTCGCTCCGAACTTAAACGACTTCGCATAGTTGCGACGTTATATGAAATTTTTTGTGACCTTTAAGAAGATGAATTTGAACTTTACAACTTTGACTGGTGCCTTTATTCTGTTAACTTTATGAATTATTAAAAATTAGGGGGACTTAAGAAAAAAGTATAATAAAAAAGAAATCAATTTCGTTAAGCACTTCGCCTTTGTTCTTTCATTTGCCATTCCTTCCAACCACTAACATTACGTCTTCCCTTCTCAACATATTCCGGATCTGTTTCTGAAACAAATGTCCCTATTAACCAATCTAAACCAGCATAATCTCTACTTGCAGGTAGACTAACACAATCTTCTGTATTAAATCTTACGTAATGTGGTTGAGATAAATTTGGTGTTCGATTTATACCTAAATTTTCAGGAGTCAGAATCATACCAAGAGGAGCGGGATAAGAAGTTGAACTAAAAGAAGTAGGACTAGAGCGAGATTCTCTCGAGAACATTCCTTCTAAAACAATTCCTTTACCCTCCAATCTAGGAAAAACATCTCCTTTAAATTCATCATAAATTGCTCCAAATACGTCGTATAGGGCTTCGCTACGTAATTCCCTAATATGTGTGGCCCTCATATTATCAGTATTTAAATCACTAGCTAATGAAACTCCAGAAAGTAATTCAGCTACATTTACTTCATAACTTTTTGTTTGATCATACATTTTTATTCCCCCAAATAGTGTTAATCATCTAGAATCACCTAATTAATCTAATCTAGAGGTTCCAGTTTATAAATATAATGAAACAAAAATGAACATCATGTCTTTTTCTTAAGTCCCCCTTTTCTAAATAAAATAATAAAGAATAAATGAAGATTAAAAACGGCACCAGTCTCTATGCTCGGTCACAAAAAACTGTGCGGTTTAATCTCTTTCAGAGTTAAACCTTCCCCTCTCCACTTCGTAGTTCGGGTCATATAACACGAATTAACCAGCTTCGTTCCGTTCCCCACTACGTAAGTCACTCCACTACGCCCAAATTTTCATCCAGATTTTTACACTTCGTTAATTAAATCTACCCTAACCTGTTCTTGACTGTGGGGTGCCTCATTCAAGATACCACCCATTGAAAACTTCGGTTAATTCGGACGTTAAACTCAATTCGGGGCTCGCCTCCACAGAGGTTAAAACCGAAAATTCTAATGTTGTTATCTTCGTTAAAATCATAAAAGAAAAACTCACAAAATTACTTCGTAATTTTGCCTAACGAAATTTTAACGAAATTGTTGAAAAATAAAAATTATAGAACGAAAGATTTATTCATCTAAAGAGGGCCAAACCCATTTCTGATACCATGATCTTGCATGATCTTCAGAAGCATCCCATAACTTTTCAATACTCACATCTTGAGGGTCTATTTTATCTCCTTCAAGTTTGTAACCTAATTCATTAGCAAGATTACCCTCAACCTGTTGAACAGTATATTTAGGATTGCTTCTTTGAATATCTCTTCGTGTATAATCTAAAAGTTCTCTTTTTAGAATTGGAGTATCTCCAATAATTTGATTATACACAGATCTTCCAAGATCCATTGGCCCTAATGCTAGTGTAGCAACCAATCCTGCAATTCCTACTGCTGGAGCTAAACAACCTAATGGGTTGCTACTTCCTGAACTTTCTTTTTCTGCCATACTAATCAGAATAAATCAATGCTTTATAAATCTTTCGTTTCTTTTACTACTTAAAAGTTAATAACTTATTTTTCAACAACTACGATAACAACGAATTTTCGGCGAGCCCCGAACTTCTCCCTTCGGTCGACCACGTTGCACTCTCACTCCACTTCGTTTCGTTCGGGGAGTTTAACAGCGATTAAGAGGAAAATCCCTTGCAGGAATTTTCCCAAATTGAATTTTTGGAGGTCGCTACGCTCCACTCTCAAAAATCCAACTTCTCTTAATCGCGATGTTAAACGAAATTCAAAAAAGACTCTAAGTTGTTGAAGAAGCCCCTCCCCTTGCATATTTCATTCGATATATTTATATTAAATGCGTTTCTTATAATTGCATTATGGATGTCAAAGAAAAACATAAATGGTACAATGTAAGATGGTTCAAGCGAATGGCTCCAGTCTATGATTATATTGAGTTCCTTGTTAGTTCTTTAAGAAAAAAAGTTGCCAACAAAATCAAAGATAAGAACTCAAAAATATTAGACCTGGCATGTGGAACAGGAAACCAATCCATTGCATTTGCTAAACGCGGTTTTTCTGTTGTTGGAATTGATCTCTCCCCAGATATGCTAAGATATGCCAACAAAAAAATAAAATCATCATACAAATTAAAATTTATCTACGGAGATGCTACCAAGATAGATTATAAAAATTCAACATTTGACGCATCATCAATTTCATTCGGCTTACATGACATGCCTGAAGAAATAGGCTTGATGATTTTAAAAGAGATGATTAGAACAACAAAGAAAAACGGCCAGATTATTATTGTTGATTATCACAAACCAAGAAATAAAATGATTGCGTGGATTGGTTTCAGGATCGCCAAACTTTGGGAAAGCAAATATTATGACCATTTCATGAATGTTGGATTAGAACGTTATCTTAAAGCTGTTAATCTTAAACCATTAAACAAAGAAACGCATTTGTTGGGAAATATGCAAATAGTTGAATGTAAAAATATCAAGTAGGGGAGGGGCTTTTTATTCTATATTTTGATTGGACTATGTCCTTGATGAGTCTTTTTTGAACTCACTCGGCTTCGCCTCGTGCCACGCTGCGCTCTCACTTCGTTCGGGTCGTTTAACAGGAATTTAACGGAAAAATGCTCGGCTCGCATTTTTCCCAAATTTGATTTTCCAGCTCTGTTCCGCTTCGCTCCACGAGGGAAAATCAAACTTCGTTAAATTCCGATGTTATGCTCAATTTTTTGGGGCAAAATAGTGTAAAGGGCAAAAAGCAGATTTACTACTTACAAATGACTATAAAACGAAAGCTTTAAATACTACCTACATATTTATAATTCATGGAGGTAATAAAATATGCCACAAGAAAAAAATGAACCAGCACCACCTTATCATTCAAATGTAGTTTCTGGTCCAGCTCTTGAAAAATTAGCCGAACAAGGTTTCAGAAGTATGGGTATTGTCCATCATTTTGAAATGAGATGGGATTGCGGACATGAAGGCGATGCTGTTGAAATCATGAATTATAAAGACCAGAGACAAGGTAGTTTGAAAGCATGTTATCAATGTGCAGAAAAATACCGGCTTTAGATTTTTTTTATTCTTGCCCTTTATTCTTTTAACTTGAAGGCACTTCGTGCTAGATGAAATTTTGCCCCAAAAAACTCTAAAATTTTCCTTCGGAACGTTGCACTAAATTTTAGGTCTGCCCTTCGGTCAGACGAGCATAACAGGGCTTAAAGGGCTCCGAAACCTTGCAGGTTTCTCCGACCCAAATTTTTTCTTTCAGCTCTGTTCCGCATTTTGTGGGATGCCTCAAAATGCTCCACGAGGAAAGAAAAAACTTCCCTTAAGCCCGATGTTAGCCAAAATTTTTTTACTGCCTCCTAGCGTCGGTAAACCGAAAATTCTAATGTTGTTATCTTCGTTAAAATCATAAAAGAAAACTTACAAAATTACTTCGTAACTTTGCCTAACAAAATTTTAACGAAATTGTTGAAAAATAAAAATTATAGAACGAAAGATTTATTTCTTGTTAAAATGAATTGGTGTAAGTGCTAGTTTTTCTAATTCTAATGTTTCGTCATCAAGTTTTATTCCAGATTCCCTTACTCCATATAATCCGCCAAGAAGACCCATTAATCCATCAATATTTCCAGAAACATCAATTCCAGAAACGTAATTTACTGCTGCTGGAATCCATTCATTTAGGTATGGAATGTGGTCTACTCCTTCACCAACTAATCTTCCAATTCCATACATAGCAAGAGCACCACCAGCAGTTAATGCTAGATTAAGAATTGGATGTTTCTGTCTTGTAACAGTAACTCCGTTATCATATTTGGTTCTTCTTGCCCAATCTGTTTCTTGAACTTGTTTCATTGTAATATTAGAATTAATTAGCACTTTATAAATCTTTCGTTTCTTTTACTACTTGAAAGTTAATAACTTATTTTTCAACAACTGTGATAACAACGAATTTTCGGCAGTAAAAAAACTCTCTCCGCTACGCTCCGAGCCACGCTGCGCTCTCCTCCCTTCAGTCGTCGGGTCGGCTAACAGGCATGCCGATGTTAAACTCAATAAATTTGAAGTCCTAAAAGATAGAGGGGGCGACTCAACCGAAAAGTATTTAAACAAGTGTTTTATCACTTGTGTAAATGGTGATTGAAATGACACAATATGAAAAACTTATGAAAGAATTTCCTGAGATTGCTAAAGTTATTTCTGGGTTTCCAGAGGCAGTGCAGCCTAAAGCATTTGACGTTTTAGTATCGTCATTAATCGGGGGGGTAATCCCAGTAGTGCAATCTTCTGCAAAACCAGTCTCTATGAAAAGCAACCAACTGCCTCAAGTTCCATCAGGGGACATCACAGGAATAGCTATGAAAACCCAAGATGGTCAGTTCCATTTTTCAGTACGAGATATCAAGGCAACTAACCAATGGGATGCAGCCAAGAGACTTACATATGTGCTTATCCGAGCATACACTAAAGTGATGGGTACGGAAACAGTGTCCAGGAAAGAGGTCATAAATCCATTCCTCACATCGTGGCGAGTTTATGATGGCAATACAAGAAGGTTTCTTGCGAATGATCCGGGATTAGTCCGGAACGGAGACCAGTTTAGTCTAGATATTCATGCAGAACAAGAAGCAGATGGATTCATCAGAGATATCTTGAATACAGAGGTCACTGCAAAGTGGAAGCCAGGAAGCACTAAACGAGGACGTAAAAAGAAAAACTCGAAAGATAGTGCAGAAAGTTCTGACGAGCAGTAAAATGACAGACTTTTTTAGATTCTCTGAAGTATTTTCGCAATTGCCCAAGGACTTACTCGAGCATCTTGAGGGCACATATGACGAGATTATTCGTAATTTTCATGAAAGCAGATTTGAACCATCTGAGCTTAATGGAGGGAAGTTTTCAGAAGCTGTATATAGGGTATTGGAATGGCATACAAACTCAAACAGATCCTATACTCCATTTGGACAGGCTATAAGAAATTTTTCAGATTCATTAAAAAAATTTGAAAATATGACTCCCCATACGGATACGATTCGATTCCACATCCCTAAACTTCTTTCGGCTATATATTCAATCCGAAATAAAAGAGGTGTTGGGCACATAGGTGGCGATGTCAACCCTAATCATATGGATGCCACCTTACTGGTACATATCGCTAGATGGATTCTGGCAGAACTAATCAGAATTTTTCATACAATAAGTCTTTCAGAAGCGGAAAAAATTGTAGAAAACTTAACAACTAAAGAATATCCTATTGTGTGGGACATCGGAGACAAAAAAAGGATATTAGATACAGAACTCACATTTGAAAACAAAGCTTTGGTCTTGTTATATTCTTCGCATCCAAATCCAGTTTTAGAACCAAAATTAGTATACTGGCTTGAATATTCAAATCCTTCAATGTTCCGAAAGAAAATAATAATACCCCTACATAAAAGAAGACTTATTGAATATGACGCTTCATCAAAATACATATTTTTATCTCCAAAAGGAATTAAGTTCGTAGAACAAAATATAGACCTAAAAGGTTGAGTCGCCCCTAACTTCTTGTTCTCGAAGTGTCGCTGTCGCTCAGTTGATAGAACGGACTTCAAATTTACTTTGAATTTTTCCTCCGCTTCGCTACGGAACGTTGCACTAAAATTCAATCCCTCTTGGGAGAGTTTAACAGCGAGCGATGTTATATCCAATCTCTAATTTTCCTTCAAGACGATGAAGTAACCTGAACACTTTTTGGGGCTTGGCTTCGTTTAGCAGTCTAAAAAAGAAGTAACCAATTGCTTCGCAACTCGGCATAACATTTGCTAAACGATTACGCTTCGCTTCATCCAAATTTTTCCAATTGAATAAAAAGAGGGGCTTAAGTTCTAAATAAAGAAATTTACTTGAGATACATCATATCAAATTTTGCTTGATCTCCTTTCACGGTCAAAACTCCTGCCATTCCATTATAAGTTTGTCCGTCAAGATGTTTCCATCTTTCAAGTCCACCAAAATTTGCAGTGAATTGTGTTGCCCATTCTCCTGGTTTAATAGATTTTCCGTCATGTGTTGCAGCAAATCCGCCAGCTTCATGGATATTTCCAACAACTGCAAATGCAATATTATTTGCTTTCATCATTTCAGTTGTGGTTGCATCACCAACATCATTTCCTGAATAGACTGTAGCAGGACCAGCTTTTCTATCTGTTTCGGTTTTACCTGCACCATGAGCAATTAATACAACTGAATCATCCAATCCTTCACGAAGTTTTCCGGTTGCTCTTATAAAATCTTGTTTTGCCCAATAACCATCATCTGGAATAAATTGTCTTCCAGGAATTCTAAATGTTTGGTATCCAGGCAAACTTACAAAATCAGCATCATCTCCATCATAAATTCTAAATTGTGTCATATCAATAACATTCTCATATTTTGCTGTTACTTCTGCAAGAGCAGATTCATAATCTGATTTTCTTTCATGGTTTCCAGGAATAACCCAAACCGGCAAACCAGTTTCAGCAACTGCTTCCAAAACCTGTTTTATTTCATTCTTGTCTGGATTAGAATCTCTACGACCATATCTTAATGTTTCATTACTTGGCATATCACCAGGGAGAATAATTCCATCTACGCCCATTTCTTTGAATTTTTGTGCAAATGCTCTTGCTTTTTCAACTTCTCCATGAGCATCAGAAATAACACCGTATCTTGCTTGGTTATCTTCATCAGAACTCAATTGAGAAACTTTATTTCCTTCAAATCTATATTCTTCTCCATTGATTGTTCTGGTAATAGGGGTTGTCTGTTTAACTTTAGATTCTAAATTTTCATTATCCTTACATCCAACTGAGCCTAAAGCAAGAGCTCCTACTAAACCCAATGAAAGTAAATTTCTCCATTTCATAACACCAATATACATGAAGTTATTTATAAACCTTTCGGTTGTTTAGTCACTCAATAGTAAATACAAAACAACGAACTTAAGCACCTCAAAATATAGCCTCGCTCTGCTCGTGATTTGATAGATAATTCAATTGGAAAAACTACGCCAAGCCCCTGTGTTCAGGAAAATTAGAGACTTCTGCGGTTTAATATTCCCTTCGGGAATTTAAACCTTGACCACGCTGCGCTCTCCCGCCATTTTTAAACTCCCTATGGTCGTTAAAAATTCTGGTCGGGGGATATAACAGCAAGTTGCGGTGTTAAATCCAATTTTTAGAAATGCCTAATATTTTGAAGAGGGGCAAAAGTTTTATAAAGCATATATGTATTCCTTTAATTGAAGAGGTGAATAGTTAGTCGCCTCAAGATTTCTTGGGGATTTAGGAGGAATAATATGAAAAACGAATTATCGCCAGAACAAAAACAATATCTTCAAGAAAGAAAATTTGAAATAATTGAGGGACGACCATCTCAAGAAGAACCTTTCCCTTATGTCACTTTAAGAGAACCTCAGCAATGGATTGAACAGTCAGAAGTTTCATACCGCCAAACACCTTCATCTTCAACAGGAACAATGGGCGTAGCCCATCCTTCAACAATGGGAGAAGATGAATTGGTTGAATTGATTGAAAATATGGTCGGAGAAAATATGAGTTTAGATGGAAAACTTTTCAACACTAAGCCAGGAACTCCGATAAAAGTTTATGTAATTGATCCTGCTTGGAAAGCTGTAGCTCAAAAATTAGATTCTAAATATAAATAAACTTTTGCCCCTTTTATTATTTTATTTTATGTATCGCATTCGCTCATTAAAACGGCATTTCTAAAAACTCCTTCGCTCCATTTCATTTCACTCGGGCACGTTGCACTCTCCTCACTTCGTTCGTCGGCGGATTTAACAGGGCCCGATGTTATCTACAATTTTTTAGTTGTCTTAATGACTACTTCCTTGACGGAAAATCTAACAACTTTAATGGTGCTATCTTCGTAAATAAATATAATAGTAATGTGAGAGTTCCAGCCCTTGATGTTTTTACCACTTCAGAAACGTAATCTATTTAAAATAGTCCATATCTCAGATTAGATATGCCTGATGAAAACGTAAACTCATTGTATTACTTGCTTGGAATGGCTGCCATATTTGGCGGGTTCATAGGTTTAATGAAATACTCTCTTTATAGAATGGAAACCTCTATGGCAGAAAGAAGATTCCGCAACCAATACAGAACTGCATTAGGAGAAGCAGAGGAAAGTTTTTCTCCTCCGGGCGTGGGGGATTTAGGAGCTTTAGTAAGACTTTATCGAGATCAAGTGAAAGAAGCTTGGATTGATGGAAGTGGAGAAGTTAGAGAAGTTGAACCTCTTGCTACAGAACCATTAAATGTTTATTATGGTTTTGGTGATTACGAACGAAGTGATGTCATTGCCGCTATAACTAAACAGGCTTCAAAATATTCAGCAGATGCTTACGCACTTTCTACAAATAATCTTTATGTACATAGAGATACTGTACTATCGGCAATGTTTTTTAAAATGATAAAACAAGAAGATTAAAGCGTTCCTTTTTCTCTTCGTTCCCTAATTAAACCATCAACATTCTCTATACCTAAACCAACTCTCCCCTCAACAAGTTTGGCGTAACTTTTTCCAGCTCTGCCAGAAACAATTCTATATGTTGGTGTTAGTTGTTCTCCTTCTCCTCTCACAATTTCAGCCTGAAAATTTTCTACTCCATCAACAGGATCAGCTCTTTCTGCAAAATGATGTAAATGGGTTGAAAAATAAGCTGCAGAGCCAATTGGTCCTTCAGAGCTTAAAGCGAGAGGGTGGATAATATTATCAAAACAAAATTCCGTCCCTTCATCTTCACTTGTCCCTCTTCCAATTTCATCAAATAAGACTAGACTATATGGGGTTATTTTCTTCAAAACTCCTTTAACTTGTTTCGCCTGATATTCTAATTGTCCCCCTGCATCAGCAGTTGTTTCTTCTCGTGAAACAAAAACAGTATATAATCCATCAACAACACTCATTCGGCATGGTTGTCCATCAACTTGTGCAGGAATTTTCATGCCATTTTGAGCAAGAACTGTTGCAATTCCAGCAGCCTTAATATAAACTGTTTTCCCCCCACTATTTGGACCAGAAATGATTCTTACTCTTCTTTTATCATCATAAGATACATCATTTGGTACAATATCACTACCTCTCTCTATCTTACTCTCCCCTTTCTTATACAATAAAAGAGGATTTCTTACGCCGGGCACAAATGTTGCTCTTTCTTCCATCGCTGTTATTTCTGGAAGTGTTAATTCAACTCCTTTTGCTTCCATTTGATCATAGAAATTCAAAGCAGAGAGATAAAAGTCAAGTGGCCCAAGTAAAAATGATGTTTCACTAATCTGTTTTAGGTTTTTGTTTACTATCTTATCAATTGCTTGAGCAACAATTCCATAATCATCTACACCTAAACGACCTAAAACTTTTCTTCCTTGAAGATTTTGAACCAATCCTCTTTTTGTAAAACGACCGCTTTCATCAATTCCAACAATATTCATTCCTGTAACAGCACCAACTGCATCAACAGCAACTTCTAAAGTAAATGTATATCTGTTTCTGAACGCATTAGAATATTGCTCCAATTCTCTAAAATTATCACTTTCCTTAACTGCTCTTCCAAAATTCCCTAACTGGCGCAATGCTTCAGAAGATTCTGGCAATCCGCAAAGAGAATTAACAACATCAACATACCCAGAAAGAAGTGTGACTTCGGCTGCCAATAAACCGCCAGTATAAGCGAAGTTGCGTAATCTTTTTTGTTTATCAATATCCAATAATGTTTTTACAATACCATTAATTGATTGAGCAACTTCTCCTACTCTTCTTCTTTCTTCTGGATTCTGAAACAAAGTTTCTAGTGTCTGTTGCCTATCCAAAATTACTTCTCTTCTTGTTGGTGCTGAAGCAAATGCTTTTCTTACAAATTCTTTAGAATAATCAGGCTCAAATGCTTTATCAACTAAAGTATCTAATTCTAAATCATCTCTCATCTCTGGATGATCAAAAGAATCGTCTGGCTGAATAAACAAAGCACTCATCATTTCATCAATGTAAACTTGAGGTTGTTCTTCAGCCTTAGGACTAAATCCCCACACCGTATTAGTCGGAACTGCTTCTCCCAAATACAAAATATCAGGTCTTGGAATAGTCATCTTATTCTATAGAGAATTAAGCTGTTTTATTAAGTTTACTATTACAAAATAGTGGTTGGGCTGGAACTCTTTGAACTAGACTGTAAAACTCTTAACTACGATAGCACCTTAAATGTACGACAACTAAAAAACTTCGTCGCTAACGCTCCGACCACGCTGCGCTCTCCTCCCTTTGGTCGTCGGGGTAGATAACAGCGCGATGTTAAGTTCAATAAAATTTGAGTTCTTTGGTTGTGGGGAATTCTATTTATGAAGTCCTAATTGATACAATTTACAGTATGTATTCATTTGCCAAATTAATGGGAAACAAACTTTTCGGGAAGCCGCATCTGACAATTTCTCTCTAGCTACTTTTAACTCACCGCTATACCTCTCCACCTCATTATCCATCCAAGAAGATAAAACTGGATTTCTTCTAACTACATCGTAAGAAAGATGTTTTCCATTTAATCCAGCTTCTTGTAATTCTTCACTAGGAACATTAATTATTCCTTGTTCTAAATCCCTTGTCAAATCACGAATAGTATAGATGTGTCCTTGAGTTGTTACCATCTCTGGAACATCCCTTATTCTTTGCTGTGAACCAGCTATAATTAGTGCAATATTAGTTACAGGAGTAAAAGTATCATCATAATATTGTTCAATCTCATCTCTTGTTAAAACTCTTCTTTCTTTTGCTCTCTCAAAATCAAAAAGCATGGCATCTTTAATAACTCTAATAAAATAAGATTTAGGATCATCGGTTTCAGTAGCCATTTCTTTAATTGGACCAATAGCAAATTTGTATAATTCAACTATTGGCGGTCCTTGATGTCCATTTTCTACAGCACTTAAAATATCACGAACATAGGCTTCAGGATTAACTGTTACTGACCTATCACCATCAAGAACATCATCAATATGACGACAAAAAAAATATGCTGCTCTAAAGACTTTAGCAGAATGAGGATTAGCTAAACCTTCTAAATAAAGTTTACCTACAAGATGCCAATATTTTGGTGACCTTTTAACAAGATGTGCGGCTTCCCTCAAACAAATTGATTCTACTCCCATTAATTTGTTAAGATTGATACTACTTTAAATAGAATTCCCTTTTTAACTATAGTCTCATTACATTTGGAATTGATTAGAACTCAAATTTTACTTTGCTTCGCAATCCCTCCCACTTCGTAGTCGGGAGAACTTAACAGCAACTATACGGTTCGGCTCCAGTCGCCACTTCGTAACTCCTTGCGCCTCTCCCAAATCTCAAACCAAATTTATAATTTTCAAAATAAATTTACCCTTACCTGCACGAGCTGTGGTTTGCCTCATCTCAGTTGCCACCCTTTTGAGACTTCGCATAGTTGCGATGTTAAACTCAATACTCAGATTTCAATTTTATTGACGGGACTTTTTGGACGCGATGTTTTTAGATGTCGTCTTTGCTCGCATCGGTCGTTATTTCTTCTCCTTTTTTGATGTCCCTTTTTGCAACATCACACTTATTTTTTAAATCTTGAATCGTATTTGGATTAGGAGTGTGATTTACATATCGTTCAGGGACAGAATATAATTGGATAACTCCCTGATGCTTGTGGGTGAACTCTTTTTCGCTTTCTGGAAGATTCTCAAACTCTTCTTTTGTTAATGGTTTGAGATTATATTTTATAACGACTTCACCCTTTTTGAAATCTCGATTAGCAAAGACTCCTTTTCCGTTTGGGAATTGTCCAATCTTTGATTTTTTGATAACAACATCGCTCATAGTAGAATTAATATCTTAATTGTTTATAATTATATCGTAAAGTCCAAAAAGTCCCTAGTTAAGTCTCGGCTTCGCCTCGTGAAATCTTAGTACTTCTCCTTCCCTTCGGTCAGTCGACCACGTTGCACTCTCGCCTTCGGCTCGGGGAGTTTAACAGGCCGCCGATGTTAGTTACAATCGAGAATGAGTCCAAAAAAGAAAGGGGGCAATTTCTAAATGGGGGGTCGTTATTTAATATATATACTAATTTTCATTTAGTTCTGTATTTAATTCATCAGCACAGAGTCTAAGATGGTCAGAATACTTTTCAATATCATGTTTCCTCAGATTTATTTTTCTACTATGTGCACCAACATCCCCTAATAATTTTATCTTAGGCAAATGATTTTTTGTTTGTGAAGATAATTTAATATCTTTGTCATTAATACTCATTTTAATTAAATCTCTAAGCATTAAGAAGGAGCCATCCTTCTGTTTTATTTTATCTTCTAACCTCTTTTTCTCATATACATCAATTATTAATGTCTCAAATAGTCTCCTAATCATGACATAACAAGCATCAAAGTATTCATCTTTATAACAACCATTTATTTGATGTACAACTTTTTTGATATAGCCTTTGCTGGATTCAAATAGTTCAAAAGGAATAATAATATCTTTTGGGTGAAAAACAACTTCTTTCTTTACTTCTATGTCGGGGATCTCCTTGATTCCGTTGGGCAATAAGTGGTATTTTATTACTCCATCCTCTTTGATAGTATCAACACCATTGCCTATCTCCTTATCAAGGACAATACGGATGGCTTGTTGAAGAATTGTCTTTTTAAACTTCTTTGTAATTATGCTGGCTATTTGTGGGGCTGAAAGATGAGATATTTTGAGTTCATTATCAACAATATGTAAAATATAGTACGCCCGAATCTTATTAGTTTTTAAGATCTTATAATTAGGATAGTTATTCCAGGGTATCTTTGCATCCAAAATCTTCCTTACAACAGAGTTTTCTTTTCTCATTTTTTGATTACATAATTCCAAGTGCCATCTATTTTTTCTCTTAGTAATCGCTTTCCTAAAAGGACTTTTCGTAAATAGGAATCTATATCCTGTCTTTTATTGAAAAATCCTCTGGTACGAAGTTCATTCATGAGTTTATTTACTGATTTAAATTCAGTAAAAAACCCTTCATCAATAATCATGTTTATTTCATTAGATAAAGCAGAACTTCTTTTAGCTCGTTTTTTAAATCCTCTTGTACTTTCCAAAAAGTCCGCTTCAATCTTCTCAACCTTATTCCCTTTCTCTATGATTTCTTTTAGTAACCACAATCCCTTAGAAAAACCTTCAATAGTCAGCCTGTAATAAGTATTTGTGCTCCCCTTTTTACCTGATTTATGGGCAATCAATGTTGGAAATTTTTTCAAGTTGGTGCTCAAATTAACTAAAGAGCCAAGACCCCTCGATGCCATTAATTCTCTTAACTTGCTTGATTCTATTTCTCTTACCTCTAAACATAGTTTCCTAATAGTAAGATAGACTAAAGAAAAAATTAAATGCTCTTCTCTATTGGAATTTCTCTTTATAGGGAATAAGATATTCATATCATCTGTATCAACTTCTATGAAATCTTCAAGTTTTTCTTTGTCAATGTTCAATTTTTTCGCTAGTTTTTCTATACTATCTATGATTGTAATTGGGCTTTTACTCCTCTCCTTGACAACTTCTGGTTTTTTGGCTTTTCCAATAAGATTGTTCATTATGATCTCATAAGTTTTCTGTCTTCTATCTTTATCCTCAATATCTTTAACGGCAGACCAGGCAATATTGATTATTTCTTTCAATTCTTGTTCATTCATTTTCTTCGCTCTCTAATACCTTTTTTAAATAATCCTCACCTTTTTGCATTAGCTTATATTGATATGTTCGAGCACCCCTATTAACTGTAGGAATCCTATCTACATAATGTGTTTTCATCAAAGACATTGAAACAGCTTCTTTAGTTGTTTTAATTCTAAACTTATCAGTTAAGATGGATGCAATCTGAGAAGGACTAAGGCCATCTATTTTTAGTTTTTCTCTTACAATCCTTAATAGGTATAGGGATCTTTCCAAGACTTTTAGGTTATGGATCTCTTCATATTTACTCCTATCTAGATCATTAATGACTCTTTGCACAATGTCGTCTTCTCGTGGAGCCACATTTTTCTTACTTCTCGCAACATTTCCTGCTTTTTTTTGAGATTTTGCCCCATAAGCAGCATCAAGAATTCTCTCCAAAAGCTTATCATAAGTTTTTGACTTAAAAGGTTCTGGTAAACCCTCTACAGTTTCCTTAGCCTGTTCTATTTCTTCTTTTAGTTTTTGATTATCCATTAATATCATCCTCCAGCCCCTTTTCGGGCTAATTTAAAGTAAAAAAGCATACTAGTATTTAAATATTATGGTAATAAATTAATATTCATAAATTTTTTTCATTTTTTATTTTATACTCCAACTACAGCAGTATTGTTTCTAATATCATATTTGGATGTGAACTAGCCTTTTTTATAAAGGTTTTTATGATAAATCAAACTTGAATATTAACAAGAAATAGGATAATCTGGAGGTCAATTTTTAAAATGTTCATATTTTTACATGAAATGCGAGTTGTATTCTTCCTAATTTTATCTAATACAGTCATATTTGTGTATCGTATATCTCAATTTTGATGAATAAATTTTTTAAATAAGCTAGATTTCATTTTAATCAATATACTCCAACTACAGCAGTATTGTTTCTAATATCATATTTGGATGTAGGTTAATAACGACCCCCGCGAAATTTATAACTTAATGAGCCTTCAGCTCTGATGAATAGAAATTGCCCCTTAATTTTGTGTCTTGATAGCTCACTTTGTTCGCTGATGGACGGACTCATTCTCGACTTTTCGGACGAAATTTGACCCCACGTTGTAGGGTCAAAGTAACTAACAGGACCCAATGTTATATCCAATAATTTTTTGGGCTAAAAGTAGAAGGGGCAATTAAATCAATATCTCTTTCAATATGTTCGTGTTGCAGGATTTCTATAATTTGTTCTTCTGGAATAAACCGTTTGAGGTCGTGTTGCTTTATCGAGATTAATTTCTTCATTCTCTGTCCATTTGTACCCGCAAAATTTACACTCCTTTGTATTTTTTAAAATTTTGATTCTTTCAATTCTTGTTCTCCACTCAGTATATGTACTATTTTTATAAGAACCATCAGAATAGAGATATTTTGTTTCTATCCTATATTCCCAAGGTCGTTTCTCTATTCTTTCGAAATCTGTGCTTACATGGTCTTTTGCAAACACTCTTTTACAATTAGGACATCTTGTTAAGCTAAAAATAATTATTAAAATAATATTTATGAACAATAATGTCAAGAATATTGTAAAAGATAAAGGTGATAATAGGAGAAAAATAATTGCAGTCGTTATTGAAATTGCAAGAGGATTTTTGTAAATAGGAAGTGGCTCTGCTTTATGTCCAAATTTCTCAATTCCTTTCTTTATAACATTAGATACATAATTCAGTTGATTCGGATAAATGTAAATACATTTTAAATCATTTAAACTATAGGCATCTTTTTTTTCATTATATCTTGCCCTTTCTTTCTTTTGTTCTTCAGTATCTTTTTTATCCCAACCGCCAAGATATTCAATATAGATATTGTATTTAGGTAAGAAAAAATCTGCTCGCCTACTTCCTTTAAAATCCCCCTTCAAGAAATTAATCTCTTTCTCCTGTTCATACTTTAATCCTAAATTATCTAAAGCAACACGAACTGCTCTTTCTCCATCAGATTCTCTATTCATAAATGATATAGATAATCAAATATATATAAATTATTTGATTTAATTGCCCTTAATTCTTGTTCTTGATGTGTCGCTTTGCTCCTTTGATAGAACGCCCAAAAAATTACTCTTCGGGTTTCGGCTTCGCCGAACGTTGCACTAACCCTCGGTCTCCGTTTCACTCCGACGGATATAACAGCGAGCGATGTTATCTGTAATTTAATTTTCAAATCCTATAATGATAAACATTAAAAAGAACTCCGCCTTAACTAATACTGTGAACGATGAAAAATTCATGAAATTAGCAATCGAGGAAGCAAAAAACGCACCTTTTCCATTTGGTTGTGTTTTGGTTAAAGATAATCAAATTATTGCTACTGGTAAATCTGGCGAAACAAATAATTTTGACCCAACTGCACACGCAGAAATTAATGCAATTAGAAGTGCGTGTGAAAAACTAAATTCCAAAGAATTATTAGGTGTGACCTTATACTCAACTTGCGAACCCTGTCCAATGTGTCTTTCTGCTTCTTGGTGGGCAAATATCAGTAGAATCGTCTTTGGAATTTCGCTTGAAGAATCGTCAAAATTATTTGGTCCAGAAATTCTGGTTAGTGCTGATTATCTTAATGGAAAAGGTGCTAACAAAATAGAAATAAAAGGCGGAGTTCTAAAAGAAGAAGTTATCAAACTATATGACAGATCTGAAAATTAAACTTCTCCGCTTCGCTCCGACCCCGCTGCGCTCTCGCTTCACTGCGTTACGCTCGGGACACATAACAAGGGCCCTGACGTTATATGAAATTTTTTGTGACCTTTAGGAAGATGAATTTGAACTCTAAGAACTTAATGACTGGTGCCTATATTCTTTTGACTTTATGAATTATTAAAAATTAGGGGGGACTTAAGAGAAAATGAGGGCAAACAACCTACTTAGAAAATAATGATTAATTCCATTAAGAAATTTAGAGCGAATAATCATCTGGTTGCTTAGAAAGTAATCCTCAAAGCCCCAGTTTCCAATCCTTTTTTAGCTGTAGCTTCCAATATTGCTGGGAGATCTTTTTTTGTGCTTGGTTGAACTGTATCTTTACCATCAATCTGAAAATTTCCATTGTAATCTCTTACACTAGCTTCACTACCATCTTCATAAAAAACATTAACAGTAGTTCCATCTAAATGCAAACAATCTATTGTATGAGACATATACTCTGGACTAACCACTACTCTATTTACACCTGGAACATTTATTGGACCTTCATAAATAGGTTTGTTTAAAGCATAAACTCCAGAAGCTACAAAAGCTACTGCTCCAGCCACTATTCCTGTAATGGTTAATATCTCTCTAATATTAGGCATAGCAGTTAAAATGGAGGTTCAATTATAAATATTTCCCTACAAAAAACCATTTATTTCTTAAAACTCTTAAGTCCCCCTTTCTAAAATAAAACAATAAAGAATAAATGAAGATTAAAGACGGCACCAGTCTGTATGTTCGGTCACAAAAAACTTGCTCCGTTTCACTACGCATTCTTCCCACTACGTAGTCAGAATCATATAACAGCAACTATACGGTTTCGCTCCAGTCGCCACTACGTAACTCCTTCCGCCTCTCCCAAATCTCAAACCAAATTTATAATTTTCAAAATAAATTTACCCTAACCTGCACGAGCTGTGGGGTGCCTCATCACGATACCACCCTTTTGAGACTTCGCATAGTTGCGATGTTATGTGCAATATTACTCGGACACTATCCAAATATTTATATTAGTGTATTTCTTTCCATAAATTATGAAGTATCTTGCTTATTTTCAACCAAACAAAGAATTGTCTGATTTAATTTCGAGACAAAATCATTTAGTTCTTCCTGGTTCTGGATTACATTCTACACTTTGTTTTTTCTATATGGAACCTGGACATGAAAATAAATTAGTTATGGATTTGTCTCAAATTAATTTTAATCCTTTTGAATTTGAAACTTTAGGTTTTGATGATTTTGATAAAGATTCTTTAGTGTTAAAATTATCTCGTTCTGATGAACTTCTGCAATTGCATAGTGGAATTGTTTCTGTTGTAAAAAATTATGCTGATTCAGAATTTGATGCAATTGCAAAACAATATTTTGGAGATAATTATAATCCTCATTTAACAATTTCAAAATCATCTTCACAATTTGATAGAACTTCAAAAGAATTAATTGGTCGAAAAAACAGAATCGCAAAATACACTTTAGCAAAAAAAGTTGATGGAAATTGGAAAGAAATGCAAGATTTTTATTCTAGTGGATAGTGTCCTGCGTCATACTGTGCTTACGAAAATCAAAGATTTTCTCCAGCATTTTTTCTGCTAAAAATTTAAATCTCTAAATACCTTCCCCCAACAGACGGCGCGCTAAACGACACTCAATTACACATAACTTTTTAAATTCTAATAAAATTCTTTAATCTATGGTTGATTACAAAAGTTCAGGCGTTAATATTGAATTGGGCGATGATGTTTCCAAAATTCTATACAACGCCGCAAAACAAACATGGGATAATCGAAAAGGAAAAGTTGGAGAACTAATTGTTCCTTTTGATGACTTTAGTGGAGTTAGAGCAATCGATGTTTCCAATTTGCCTTCAGGAACTTTGATGAATATTGGTTTTGATGGCGTCGGAACAAAAATGGAACTTGCTGAAAGAATCAATGACCATAGAACAATTGCTTATGACTTGTTTGCCATGGTTTGTGATGATGCTGTTGTTAGAGGTGCTGAACCAGTTTTAATCGGTTCAATATTAGATGTTAATTCTTTAGGAAATTCTGACGGAGATTTTCTTGAACCAGTTAGACAATTAGCTGAAGGTTATATCAATGCTGCAAAAAGTGCCAATGTCGCAATTGTTAATGGAGAAGTCGCAGAATTAGGAAACAGAATTGGAGGATTTGGCTCTTTTAATTACAACTGGGGTGCAGCAGTTGTTTGGTTTGCAAACAGAGATAGGTTATTTACAGGTAGAGAAATTCAAGAGGGAGATTATCTTGTAGGACTACAAGAAACAGGTTTTAGGTCAAATGGTTTATCTCTTGTAAGAAAAATTATGAAAACAAATCATGGAGAAGATTGGCACACTCAAACACACAACGGAGAAAGTTTGGCAAAACTTGCTTTAGAACCTTCAAAAGTTTATTCTGGTGCAGTTGTTGATATGTTTGGAGGTTATCAAGATGAACCTAAAGCAAAAGTTCATGGTGTCGCACATATCACTGGAGGAGGACTTCCTGGCAAATTAGGAAGAGTTCTAAAACCTTCTGGGTTGGGTGCAGTAATTTCTGAACCCTTCTCCCCAGCAGAATTGATGTTATATTGTCAAGAAAAAGGAAGCGTTTCAGATGAAGAAGCATATAAGACTTGGAACATGGGACAAGGGATGGTTGTGATTACACCAGAACCTGATAAAGTGATGAATGTTGCAAAACAATACGGAATCGAAAGTAAAGTTATGGGAGAAGTTTATTCGCAAACAGGAATTTCAATTAGAAACAGAGGATTAAACTCTGATAAACAAAAAGAACTTAAATTCTGAAACGCGCGCCGTCCCCCACCTTCAAAATAGGAGATTTAAATTTTATTAACGCAGAAGAAAAAACTCCTTCGCCTTTGGCTCGGTGCCGTCTTGCAGACTTTCGCTTCGCTCACACGACTTAACAGGGGCCCCGATGTTAAACTCAATTGAAAAAGTCGGCCTTTAGAATTCTTTTATCTGCAAATTGGAATCAATAATGAATCCTTCAAGTTCATAATATGTATGTTCTATTGACGCAAAAGTGTCTTTCTTGATAATTTTTTCAGCAGAAACTATTGTTCCATCATGAGAAATTATTAATGCTCTTCCATTTTCAGGCAATTTTGATGAAACTTCTTTAATCAATTCAATCAAATTTTGACCTGCTTCTTTGACTGGCTCTATCAATTCAGGAATACTGAATATTGCTCCAGCAACACCGAGTGGATGTTTCTGTCTTAATTCTGTAATTTTTTGATTTTGTTCATCAGTTAATTTCAGTATTCCTGCTCTTTCATCAACTTGTGGTTCTTTACCTGTCAACAATTTTGCAGTTTCTTTATTACGGTCAAAATTTGAAGATATTATAATATCAAAATCGCCTAATTTCTTTTTTAGATCTAGACACTTTTGCTTACCCTCATCAGTCAAGCTGTCTTTATCAAGATTCCAATTTGCATGTCTTAAAACATATACTTCTCGCATATGAAGAATAATTTAATCAATTTATATAAATATTACCATTGACGGCCGACTTTTTCAACTTCTCCCTCCTTTCAGTCGGTCGACCACGCTGCGCTCTCGGCTTCGCCTCGGGGAGTTTAACAGGGCCCGGCGTTAATTGCAATTTGAGATTTGGGCTAAAAAATAGAAAGCGAAAGGTTTATTCCCCAAAAATATGTCCGACTATGTATCCTAATCCATAGCCCACCAACTTTGCAGCAGAAGCTGTTCCTACACTTCTTAAATCACCATCTTGTGCAAGCATCGCAATTTCTGGTGTAAAAGAACCTGCTAATGTTACAAGCGATGCGATTTTTCTTTCTGCTTTAGAAGTGTATCCACCATATAAACCTGAACCTGCTGCAAGATGATATCCTAAATTTAAACCATCTGCTGGCAAAGATTCAGCAATTCTATTTACGCATCCAGAAAGATTTAATAAATAAGCTCCAGCTGTGCATCCTAAAATTGGAGGAATTGCTCTGAGCCCATCTGTCACTCTTTCTGTAAGAGTCATTTTTCTGTCTACTTCTTGAACAGGTTGTTCTGAATCTTGATTTTCTGCCATTATAAATTTAGGATATCTCCACTCATTTATAAACCTTTCGCGCTAATTACTACTCTGAAGTTAATATTGATACGCCCAAATCTCAAACTTCTTCGGCTTCGCCTCGACCACGCTGCGCTCTCGTCTATCGGCTCGGGGCAATTAACAGGCCCCGATGTTATGTGTAATTCGAAAACCTGCCTTTTGGTAAGTGCGCACAAACAAAAAGTTTTTAATCAATGGAAATTTTATTAGATTTATGAAGAGCCAATCAAAGTTGTTAAATTTACTTGGTCAAATTAGATTCTATTCTCTTATTGATCTTATCCTCTTTTCGATCGCAATCAAAGCAAATTCTTTTCAAATTGCAGGAATAGTTTTATTACATCTTGGATTCTTACTCTTCTTAGAATTTACTCACAAGCATGAGTTTAGAATTGCTTTTCCAAAATATCTCTGGGCAGTCCTGCTAGCTCTTGGAGTGGTATTCTATCAGAATATTGCAGTCATAGGCTTTTTGATTTGTAGTTTTTTCTATGTCAAAAAGAATCTACCAAAATTTGGATGGTCTGGCCCAATTTTTAGAGGACTGCAGTATTATTTCTTTTCCGCAGGAATTATCGGATTTCTCAATCCTGTTTCATTTCTCGCTTCTGTCTTATTATTCATCCGTAATTTTGCAGGAGATTTAAGAGATATTGTAAAAGATCGAAAAGAGGGATTAAAAACTCTTCCAATCATCTTTGGATTAAAGAAAGATTTCAAACATATCCATTTAATAACCATGCTAGGAACAACAGTCGTCTGGTGGTATTTGTCTGGAATATCAGCATTATGGTTAATCCCTATATTCACTATACAGATTGGCTCTTACAATTTAACTCCTAGATAATGTTTGTGCGCACTCTTAATATTGAAGACGGCAGGTTTTCGAACTTGCTCCGCTACGCTCCGCACCCCGCTGCGCTCTCGCTTCGTAAACTCCGCTCGGGACACATAACAAGGGCCCGACGTTAGGCGAAATTGCTAGGCAGACAAAAGATTTATTAAATCCGCCCCTATTTTAATTTCATATGGCAGAAAAATGTTTCTTCTGTGATATACAGAAGCAAAAAGATGATAAAAGAATAATTGAAAACGAGGATTTTTTCTCGCGATTTGATGATTTTCCAGTTTCCAAAGGACACGCAGAGATTATTCCAAAATCTCATGTTGCTTCAATTTTTAAGCTTTCATCTCAGCAGATTCAAAATTTATTCTCTTTATTAGATGAAACCAAAAAACTTCTGGAAGAAAAATTTAATCCAGATGGTTTTAATATAGGAATAAATGATGGAGAATCTGCTGGTCAAAGTATTTTTCATCTGCATGTCCATTTAATTCCGAGATATACAGGGGATGTAAAAAATCCTCGTGGCGGTGTCAGAAACATTTTTCCTAAAAAAGCTGATTACACTCCTGAAATTAAAAAAATTCCATCACGAAAAGATTATGTTTCTGATCAACCAAGAATATATGAAAAATTAGTTCGTGATAGAATCCCTGAGATTATAAAATCAAAAGGAGAAGTTCCAACTACACATATAGCAAATAATGAAGAATATCGGCAAAAGTTAAAAGAAAAATTACAAGAAGAAGTTGAGGAATATTTAGAGGATAATAGTGAAGATGAACTTGCCGATATTCTTGAAGTAATTCATGCTCTCTGTGAATTTGAGAATATCGATTTTAATCAATTGGAACTTCTCAGAAAAGATAAATCTCAGAAACGGGGCGGATTTAAAGATAAAATCATTCTTGATAAAGTCGAATAGTCTGCCTAGCAACTCAAAATCTCTTCGAGATTTTGCCACGCCTTGCAGGCTCTCGCTATCGCTCGGGACGCCTAACAGCGCGCGATGTTAAATCCAATTTTTGAAAATGCCTATTTTGTGAATGGGGCTTGACTTTTAGAAGAACTTTTATATACTAACCTCTTTTATTTTACACTATGTTTGGAATATTAGTTTGTGGAGATAGTATTTCTTTTGGTAGAGGTGAGTCTCCAACAATTGGTTGGTCTGGAAGACTTAAAAAATATTTTGAGTCTCAAGAATTTCACAATTGCTTATATAATCTGGGAATTCCTGGAGACACATCTACAGCATTAATTAAACGATTTGAAACAGAGATTAAATTTCGGATTAAATATATTCGTCCTGGAGACAAATTTGTTGTGATGATTGCAATTGGAATAAATGATTCAAGAGGTTTAGGATCTCTAAATAAATTGGAAACCAAACCTGCTAAATTTGAAAACAATATAACTAAACTTATTCAAATTGCAAAAAAATACACAAAAAATGTTGTAGTTGTTGGTTTAACTCCTGTTGATGAAGATATCACGAATCCTTTTGAAGATACATATTTTACAAATGATAGAATTCAAGAATATGATGAAATCCTCAAAAAATCGGCTCAAAAGAATAAAATTCAATATGTTAATCTATTCAATACTATCTCTAACTTAAACTACAAAAAATTATTAGTTGATGGTGTCCATCCAAATAAAAGAGGTTATGAAGAAATATACAAAATAATCAAAGATTTCTTAATAAAAAAGAGATTGATGAAATAAAGTCCAGCCCCTTAATTCTGTGTCTTGATGTATCACTTCGTTCTTTTGATTGACGGCATTTTCAAAAACTCTGCTACGCAGTTTTCCAGAACTCCGCTTCGCTCGTAACTGGAAAAGGATTTAACAGCGCGCGATGTTAGTTTCAATAGTTTTTTAAGAGCTAAAATAAAAGAAAGGGGGATTTGGATATTTCTATTTTGGAACAAGTGCAATAGCTGAAGCTATATATTGTACTACGCCATCTGCTGGAGACATCGGGTGATACTTCATGTTAGCAATAAATTCTGCCCCTACGACCTCTCCAGCTTGTCTTAATAAATTTTCAGCTGATTGATATAGATCTGCTTGATCAATGATACCTATTTGACCATCGGCAGCTAGTAATTGTTTTGGAGTATAATTCTTTAATTCTAATTCATACATTTCAGCTAATTCAGTTAGAGAGCATGTTAATATTCCTGCTTTTAGAGTCATTTTTTCGCCTTCTTAATAATTATTGATATAACAAAAGACAAGTAGTATTTATAAGTTTCTATAATTTTACTACTATGTAATAGACGTATTACTCTAAGACGCCAAATCCGCCTCGCTTCCCTAACTTTATCGCTCGCTGTGCTCGCTCGAAACCGCTCTTAAAAAACTACTCTGCGGACGCAGTTTGACCCCACGTTGTAGGATCAAAGAAACTAACAGGACGATGTTATATGTAATTTAATTTTCAAATCCTAGAATAGTAATTTTAATAAAGAACTCCACCTTAATGAATTATATGAGTGACGAAAAATTCATGAAGTTAGCAATTGAGGAAGCAAGAACCGCACCTTTTCCTTTTGGTTGTGTTTTAGTTAAAGATAATCAGGTTATTGCAACTGGCAAATCTGGGGAAACCAATAATTTTGACCCGACTGCCCATTCTGAGATTAATGCTATTAGAAGTGCTTGTAAAAAACTCAACTCCAAAGATTTATCTGGAGTTACATTGTATTCAACTTGTGAACCTTGCCCAATGTGTTTCTCTGCTTCTTGGTGGGCAAATATTAGTAAAATCATCTTTGGAGTTTCGTTAGAAGAATCATCAAAATTATTTGGTCAAGAAATTCTTGTTAGTGCTGATTATCTTAATGGAAAAGGTGCTAATAAAATTGAAATAAAAGGCGGAGTTCTAAAAGAAGAAATTCTTAAACTGTATGACGGATTTGAAAATTAAACTTCTCCGCTATCGCTCGACCACGCTGCGCTCTCACTTCGTTCAGGACGCCTAACAGGGACCCAATGTTAGTCTCAATTTTTTGAGGCAAAATGGTGGAATAGAAAAAAACCAACTTTTACTCCAGGATCCTTCCAGTGTAGCTTTCCACGGCAGGTTTCTGCGGAGGTTCAACCTTTCCATAAAATACCCTAACGGTCCTTTCGTCAACTTTTAATACTGAGGGATCATAGACACCACTTGTTTGAAAAACTGCTCTAGGCTCGCCAAACTTTAATCCATCTGAGGATTCTAAATAATAGATCCCTTTAGGAACTCGGGGAGACATCTCTTCTATAGAAGCCGCGAAAAGGACATACTTGTCATCCAATCTAACTAAAGCTGGATCAACAAGTTTAGAAACCCTTATACCCGGTTCTTTTGTGAAATAAAGCCCGTCAGAAGATATGGCTGAAGCGATCCCGTGCGGCATTTCTGAATTAGTTACATAATATATTCTCACTCTGCCATCGGGAAGGGTTATTGCATCCGGAACAGAAGCCCACCCCTTATCGCCGCTAATTTCTGAATCGATCCTCAACCCTTCTTTTTGAAAATTTAGACCATCTGAAGATATTGCGGAATAGATCTTATGGACAGACCCAGGACCTGGTCTCATGGTGTTGGCCCCTTTGTAGTACATCCGCATCTTTCCATCCGGAAGGTCTACAAGAGTAGGATCACAAACATGAGCCTCAAACCCCGTCCCTGGAGAGATCCTAACACCTTTCTCTTTTGTAAAAGTAAGTCCATCTTTGGAAATAGCCGACAATATCTGTTCATCTTTACAGTAATAGAGACGGACTTTTCCGTCTTTAAACCTATGTACAAACGGAACAGAACCATCCACAATTCGGGAATCGCTGTCTTCTTTCCACGAAAAAGACAACGTCTCTACAACAGCTTCCGGTACTGCAACCGAAGGCACTTGATCCGGTCGTTCAGGAATCTGCTTTTCAGCATTGATATCCTCGACATCCATGATCGGTGGCTGTAGTCTATCCGGCCTTTCCTCTCTTTCATCATCCAAAGCGGTTGGCGGGGCAGCACATCCAGACAGCAAACCTAATATTACAAAGAACACCAGTAAATATGTTACTCTTTTCATTTGATTATAATAAGACATTTTTGTGAATTATAAATTTATCGATTTACCTGACTCTGTCTAGAATAGAGGCTGTTCAATACTAGAACATAGAGTGTATTTCATAAAGACCCCAGCAAGGCATAAATTTAAATAGGAAGACTGGCCGGAACCAAGGAAATTAAGGGCTCGTGGTATAACGGTAGAACAGACCCTTGGCTAGGGTCAGATTCGGGTTCGATTCCCGACGAGTCCATGAGAGAGACGAATGGCTTGTCGGTAAAAAGGATGTTCCTTTGCTTACCGACGAGTCCATGAGAAAATGAATAAAGAGATCGAGATCAAAGTACGGGTCAAGAGCCTGAAAGCGGTGAAAGAAACTATCGCTAAAGTCTGCTCTTTCATAAAAGAGATCAGACAGAAAGACACCTACTATGTGCCGACCCACAAAGACTTCTTCACTGAAAAAAGAGTCACTGAATTTTTCCGAGTAAGAGAACAAGAAGGAAAAGACCAGGTTGCCTACCACAAAGTCATCGATCTTGATAAAAAGACCGAACACAGTCAGGAATACGAAGTCGGCATCGACGATCCCAAAAAACTCAAGACCATCTTAGGATTTCTCGGTTTCAAAGAAGCGTTCATCATCGATAAACACAGGGAATACTGGCAGTGCGGCAACTTTGAGGTTGTCTTGGATAATGTTAAGGATCTCGGTGAATTTATCGAAGTTGAAGTGATCAATTCAGAGAAGACTAAGAATTTCACCAAAGAATACTGCCTCAACTTCCTGAAGGAACATAACATCTCATTTCTGGAAAACATCTCCTCTTCCTATCCCGAACTGATGCGGGAGCATCACAAGAAACTTTAAAAACAATCAAATTTTACCTAAACCATGTTCAAATGGTACGGTTTTCTGGGAATCCTAACGGTCATCTTCATAGAAGCTAATTTTTTCCTGAAGATCCAGCCGTTCGCTGACTGGTACTTCCCCATCGTCTGGTTCGGCTATATCCTGACGATAGATGCGATCGTCCATAAGCTAAGAGGAAAATCACTGATCAGCGACCGCTTCTGGCAATTCCTGGGCATGATCATCATCTCCGCCCTGCTATGGTGGATCTTTGAATTCCTTAACCTCCCGTTGCAGAACTGGAGTTATCAAGGCTTGGAAGGATTAAAGAGCAACAGCATCGTCACCCTGTTCGGACTGCTCAGCTTCGCCACCGTCCTGCCGGCTTTATTTGAGACAGTCGAACTGATCAGGTCGATACACCTGTTTGAAAGCAAGAGATTAAAAAGAAGCCATAAGATCACCAAAAGGTTCCTGTATACCATGATCTCTTTAGGAGTTATCTGTTTCCTAACTCCATTAATCCTGCCGGCATTTACCTTCCCCCTGGTCTGGCTCAGTTTCTTCTTCATCATCGACCCGATCAACTACTTGCATAAGCAGCCGAGCATCATCGGCCATCTGAAAGATAAGAGACTAGCGATCCCTTTGTCTTTACTGCTGGCCGGCATCATCCTCGGCTTCCTCTGGGAATTCTGGAACTACTGGGCCATACCGAAATGGACTTATAACATCCCTTTCGTGGGATTCTTCAAGATCTTTGAGATGCCGATATTAGGATACCTCGGCTATTTCCCGTTCTCATTTGAACTATATGCGATGTATTGGTTCGTAAGAAGCTTATTCCTTAAGAAAGAAAAGTTGTTGATACGATGATCACCCTCCTCGCTGTCGGAAAAGCCCGCCAAACTTTTGTTAAAGAAGGTATCGATGAATATCTAAAGAGAGTACAGAAATATCTAAAAGTAGAATACAAAGAAGTCTCAACATTAGATAAAGTGAAAGGTTTCGTCATCGCTTTGGATGAAAAAGGCAGACAGTATTCCTCGGAAGAATTCGCTCTTTTTTTCAAGAAGATCGACCTTGAGCAGAAAGATATCACTTTCGTCATCGGCGAAGCGGAAGGTTTGCCGAAAGAATTCGTCAAGAGATGTCATGCCATCATTTCACTATCAAAGATGACCTTTCCCACCCAGCTGGTCCGGGTATTGTTCATGGAACAGCTCTACCGGGCCTTGACCATCATCCATAACGAACCGTATCATAAGTCATAAGAGAGCCACTAATCCCCGATAATCCTTAGGGACGCCGATATCCCAAGGTCCAGTTATGTCTGTCGCCAGATCAAGACGACGGCAGGAGACGACGGATTCTATCCTGTTCATCTTAACCAAAAACTGAAGAACTTCTACCATCTCCTGATCTTCTGTAGAATCACCTTTTACAAAGTAGCGTTGAAAATGAGGAAAATTATGGTTGAACTTTTCTATGGCCTGAGCTTTATGAAACACCTCGGCAGCATGACAGCTGACACCTGCAGCTTGCTCAAAAAGTTTTGCGACAGGAGGGATGTTCCGAGTAAAATATACTCTCGTAGCTGCCAGATGACCATATAATTCTTTAACACCAGGATAGAGAGTTGCTTCCACCCGTTCCGGTGTGAAATGATCCACAACTTCCCGTAATCCTTGTGGATTATTATGTAAAAATGTATCGATGTAATCACGCCAGGCTGCCGATTCAGCTGCTTTGCCGTGACCCAGATATTGAAAGGCCGTAGCAGCCAGCCAGCCTAAGTAGCGAGGGCTTAGGTAACTGGTCCCTAACGCTTTGAACGCAATCTCTTTAGCGGGAGAATCGGCATCAGTATCATCAAGATCAGAGATACAGACGTCAGCAGAGAGGATCTTTCTAGCAACAGTCCTGGCTTCCAGATCAGCATGAGGGGTGGCCACCCAGGTTCCTTGCTCCGGCCCGTAGAGAAATTTCATAACGGCTAAATAACACTAGAACATTTTAAACTTTACTCAGTTTTACTACTTAACAGTACTTCTCTAATCTCTTTCTGCAGGTCAGCCATGGACAAGGCTTTGTACGGCAGCGACTTGATCTGCGACTTCGGGATAAGATCGATCTTGCTCAGATAGACCACCACCGGCTTCTTGGTCTTGATGGTAGCGAACAGCTGTTCCTGCACCTCTCTAGAGAAACCGCACTGCTCCGTCAGATCAAAAACATAGATGATAAGGTCAGCCACCTCTTTCAGCGCAAGTTCAGCCTGCAGTTCGATGTTGTTCAGTTTCTCCTCCCTAGCTAAGGTACCCGGAACGTCTAGGATCTGCACTTTTTCACCATCGATCGTCACATAGCCGGCATTGATGGTCACAGTCGTGAAAGCATAGGCTGCGATCTTGGCGGTTGTTCCAGTAAGATTGTTTAACAGGGTAGTCTTGCCAACATTAGGGAAACCATAGATACAGACCGTGAAGAGATCTTTGATATCAGGATAAGTGCGCATCGTCTTCCGTGACGCTTCCAGGAACTGAAGGTATTGGTCGATCTGCTTGATGACCGAAGAGACCCGGCCATAGAACTGCTTGGATGCCTCGCCGATCTCATCCTTCGTCTCGCTGCGACCGATCTTACGGGCCGTCATACGGTGAAGACGGCTGATCTGTTCTTTAGCCCAGTTCAGCGTGCTTAAAGATTGCTTCAATTTACCAAAATCAATGGTCAGCCTCATCAGTTTTATGTAAAAGTTAGAGATGACGCTAAGGTCAGGAAAGACGACCATGACCGCATCCAATCGAGCATATAAAGAAGATTTGATGATATCGATCTTGATACCTTCCTTCTGCTTGATCTTTTCCAGCCACGTGCCTTGCAAAGAACGATAATTGCTTCTTTCTCTCGCTTTACGGAAAGCAAGTTCAAGCATCTCGTCAGCCGTCTCGACTGGGGGTATCTTCTGGAAATTCATAACTGCTCAGAAAGAAGCCTGTTTTATTAATGTTTGTCCTAATGTTCTTTAGGATGGTCATGACCCAGGCCTTTGCGCTCATGCAGATGTTCCAGATGCTTCTTGACCTCTTTCTTCAGGTCCAGTTTTTTATTACGAAGGTTGGTAATCAAGCCGGAAACATGCTCCCCGCCGAGGAAATGCGGCAGGATGACGTAATCAGCGCCTTTCTCATAGAGATATAATGCTTCATCGACATCCTTAGCCGAGACGAAGACAGCTGCTTTCTTGTTCACCGCCTTAAGTCTTTCCAGCAGGTAGATAGTAGCTTTGGTATCAGGGATAGTCGAGATCAGGATCTTCAGCTTAGGAAGGTTCATGCGGTCGATGATCTCATCATCAGTAACCTCTCCGTAGATACAGTGGTAGCCCTTCTTGACCATGTCATTGATAACTTCTGGATTGTAATCCACCACCAGCACTTTCTTCTTGACCTTATGCAGGTCGCGGAGGATACTGTAACCGATACGGTTGTGACCGCAAAGGACATATGCTGGTTTGACTTCCGTCGGCAGATACTCCATCCCTTCAGTCGTAAATACATCAAAGATAGAAAGAGGTTTCTGCATGAGGCGATAAAAGAACTGGTTATACTGGATGTAGTAGGTTGTCAGGACGATCGAAGCCAGGGTAGCGATAACTGTCAATGAAAACAGTTCCTGAGAGACATGGCCTAGAGCGAGGCCTTCTGCGACCAGGATCAACGAGAACTCGCCGATCTGAGCCAGGGAGTTGGCCGTCATGAACGATGGCTTCTTGGTATAGCGAAAGATAGAACAGACGGCCATGATGATAAACGGCTTTATGACCATGATCAAAAGCATGATCACCAGCAGCGGGATCCACATGTTCTTGATGACCGAGATGGAGATGCCCATGCCTAACGAGACGAAGAACAGCAACGAAAAAAAATCTTTAAGGCTTTTCACCTTCGAGATGATCTCATAGTTGTATTGTAAGTTTCCTAAAGAGATGCCGGCGATGAAAGCGCCGATGGCTATGGAAAAATCAAGATAATAAAAAGCCAGTGAGAACAGGAAACAGACAGCCAGGGAATTTATCAGAAGAAGTTCCTGATTCTTAGCCGAGAAACGGAAGATGAATGGGAAGAGGTATTTGCTGGCGATGAACGCGGCTCCAAACAATAAGCCGAACTTGAGCAAGGCCGTGGCCAATATCGTCCAGGAAAAATCATTGATCGACGAGAGAAAAGAAAGGGCCAGGATAGCCACGATGTCCTGCATCAAAAGGATGCCGACGGCCAGACGGCCATGGAGAGTATTCAGCTCTTTCTTGTCTGAAAGAAGCTTCATCACTACCATCGTGGAAGAGAATGATAACATCAGGCCGATGTAAGCCGCCTGGAGGCTCATGAAACCGAGCGAAAGAGCCACCAGATAACCGATACCGGCGATGATGACGGTCTGGATCAACCCCCCTAGTGACGAGACCAGCGCGACGCTTTTCAGAAGCTTGAGATCCATCTCCAGGCCGACGATGAACAAGAGAAACGCGATCCCGACGATAGACATCGATTCTACGATGCTGGTGTCTGTTATGATCTGAAATACCGGAGTGATAAGAATACCGACGATGACATAAGCGAGAATTTGTGGCTGCCTAAACAGGCGCAGGATATACGCGGCGGCGGCAGCTAGAATCACGACTAAGCCTAACTGCAGAAACACACCATCTATCACGACTGCCAAATATTCACCTCTGTCCTCATAGAAACAAAGGAAGGACGTTTATAAAGGTTTGTGTTGCTTGTCATGAAGCTATCTTTTGACAGCCAAAATATAGATAAATTCAAGCTGAACAATACTTAAGATGTCCTTCACAGCAGTTACTCTGGCGTTAGCAGCAGGTATCGGCAGCGGCATCATCACCGGCCTCATACCGGGCGTCCACGTCAACCTGATTGCGGTGATCGCCCTTTCGTTATCCTCCTTACTGTTAGAGATAACTTCAGCGACCACTCTCGCAGTCTACATCATCAGCCTGGCCGTGACCCATTCTTTCCTTGATTCCATACCCAGCATCTACCTCGGCGCACCGGATGAAGCGCAGGCTTTGAACGCCTTGCCCGGCCATCGGCTGCTGATGCAGGGACTCGGCCATCAGGCAGTGATGTACACGCTTCTGGGATCGTTTGGAACACTGGTAGTCGGCATCATCGTTTTCCCGTTAGCATTGATGGGCATGAAATTTCTAGCGCCATTCGCCCAGCACAGCGTCGGCTACCTGTTGATAGGCATCATGATCTACATGACAGCAAGAGAGAAAAAGAAATGGTTGAGAAGCCTGACTATTTTCTTGCTGGCCGGCTGCCTGGGACTGCTGGTCCTGGGAACAGCGACGTTGAAACAGCCGTTGCTGCCGCTATTATCCGGCCTGTTCGGCTTCTCTATCTTATTGATCAGCCTTTTGCAGAAATCGATAGTTCCGGAACAGAAAGAAGAAGGCAGCCTGAACATCTCTAAAAAGAATACCGTGAAAGCGATCTCTGCCGCTTCCGGCATCGGCTTCATCGCCGCTTTCCTTCCTGGTTTCGGCAACAGCCAGGCTGCCATCATCGCCACCAACGTCGTCGGTGACATCGGAGATGAAGGTTTCCTTACTTTGGTAGGGGGCATCAACACTGCCAATTTTGTCTTAAGCATCGGCACCATCTATGCCCTGGAAAAAGCCCGCAACGGAGCTATCGTAGCCGTGCAGAGCCTGCTGGGGACGGTGACGATCTACCAGGTGGTCCTTTTTTTAGTATCTGCTCTACTAGCTGGAGCAGTAGCCGTGCTCTTGGCCATCAGGATATCAAAAATTTTTGCCAGGATTATCCCAAAGATAAATTATGCTGCCATAGTCTGGACCATCGTCGTCTTCATCACCGCCATGACCATCTTCTTTGACGGTCTTATCGGATTGGTGATCCTGCTGACAGCTACCGCCCTAGGTATCTTGACTCAAAGCTGGGGCGTCGGCAAGAACCATCTGATGGGCTGCCTGATACTGCCGGTGATACTGTTCTTTGTGCTGTAGGGAAAGCTTTATATAAAATCACCCCCCTTTAGTGGTTATGAAACGGCTGATCTCTTATCTGATGGCAGCAGGACTGACAGCGACAGCTCCAGAAGTAGAAGCGGCAGCCCCACAAACAGAAGCTTCTTTAGAACAGAGAGTAGGCCCAAAAGTAGCCATCGTCGGCGATTCCATCTCAGCCGGAAAACCCTATGCACCGTATTGGAAGCCATTGCAAGAGATGTGTCCAGGTATGACCGCCAGCAACCATGCTGTCGGCGGCCAAGACACCAGATATCTTCTACGCCATTTTAACGACGTTGTTAGAGGAGATTACGATACCGTCATAATCCTCGCCGGCATCAATGATGTTGCTATCACTGATCTTAAAGATTGTCCTAACGGCAAAGATAAAATTTGCACCGGAGAAAGATGGTCTGAGAGACAGGTGAAGAAACATGCAGAAGGCATCATCGACCGCCTGGATGAGATGTATAGCAGAGCGGAAGAAGCCGGGATGGAGGTTGTGGCTGTCACTATCCTTCCCTGGGGCGGCTATGTCGGAGCAAAAACAAAGTACGGACAGGCGCACTATTCGGAACACAGCCAGCAAGTTGTCGATATAGTGAATACCTGGATCTTCACAAGACAGGGAATAACCCCCGTAAGCGCCTACCAGGTCATGGAAAACCCCCATAATAAAGGACATCTCAGACCAAAAGATACGGTTGACAAGCTCCATCCCACCAAGGAAGGAGCGCAACGACTAGCGGAAGTCATCTATAACACAGCGTTCAAAGATATTTGTTCTCGATAGTTTATTATTTTCAATGTTAAGAATTTCTGAAGAAGATCAAAAAAGAACTAATAAAAAAAAATTACATCATGCCCAACAGATAAAGCAAGAGCATTATCATCAGGATGACAAAAGCGAAAGCAGCCATGCTAAAAAGCAGGTTGCGCATCCGCTGCCGGCGTCTCTTGAACCTTTTACGTCGTTTCAAGATCTTATCATACTGGCTCTTGACCCGGAAGATACGGACCGGATAACGCAGTCCTTTCATCTTCCTCAACCCAAGATGGATATACGGGATCTCACTCTTGTTCATGGCTGAGAAGACCGTCTCGCTGAAGACGATATGGTCTGCTTTAGCCACACCCTCGATACGAGCAGCAGTATTCACGGCATCTCCGTAGACATCATTGTCTCGCAGGATAACTTCTCCGGTATGGATGGCCACCCTGATCTGCAGAGGGATATTTCCCTTGTTGGCCCGGTTGTATTGCCGGAAGGAATTCTGCAGCTCGATACCGCAAAGGACAGCATCAGTGGCTGACGTGAACGTGATCAGGAAAGCATCGCCGATCTTCTTCACGACAGAGCCGCCGTATTTCTCGAACACAGGGATAGACAAGCTGTCAAAGATGTCGTGCATCTCATCAAACTTTTCCCGGCTCAGGCTGGCAGTCTTTTTAGTATAGCCGACGATGTCGATAAACATCACCGTAAGTACAGTTGATTCCGATTTTTGTCTTGGTGTCATGTGTTGATCTAGCCCGCAGCAAGGTAGTCTGTGATCCCTTGCGGCAGGGTGTAAGTCTCTCCTATTTTAACATTTCTGTTATCTCTCAATTGAGGATTAGCATCAAGCAATCCCTGGAAGATCTCAGCTGCTTCTAGTCCAGTCTTCCTGGAGAGCTCTTTAGAGACTTTCCATGGAGTCTGGCCTTCACCAACCTTCCAGCTGCCGGTATAGATCTCATCACCGGGATGGATAGTTTCCTGGCCGCCGTTAAGCGTCTTCAGGATCTCAGCAAAAGCCATGGTGCCGTCACCGAACTGTCTCTTGCCGATACCACAGTAACTGTCGCCTTTAGCAACTTCATACGCCGGAGTCACCACAACTTCAGCTTTCACTAGTTCCGGAAGCGGTTCAACTACTACCTTCTCTAGAGGTTGATATTCAGATGTCAAATTGATCACGACGGTCTCGCGCGGCTGATCAACAGCAGCATATTTACCGACGCCGACACAGGCTGCCAGGGTAGCTGCCGCCAAAGCCGGAAGAGCCACATATCTCTTGAATCCGTTCCATAATGAAGAGACGGTACCTTTGATAGATCTCTTAGCCGGAGTAGCCAGAGTAGCAGTTGCGGCAGCCATCTCTTCCAACGAAGTGACGCCGAGAGCATCATAATCAACAGCCCTTCTTGAGATAGAAGGTGAGATAGAATGCCCCATGTACGGCGTAAGGCCAAGATCAAGAACGTCGTCTTCTAAAGCTCTGGCAGCATAGCCAGTCTCTCTATCCAGCAAGACACCGTCTGCTTCGCCAACCTGCAACGCATCGTAGCCATCAGTGATGAAATTATGTTTAAAGACATCTTGATCTTGAACCTGAACCTCTTCCAGCAAATGAGTCAAATCAGGAATATCATCTTCCCGCCTGATACCAACTCTGGTCTTTTCAGGAAAAGTCAAAAATTCCCCTGAAGCTAACGGAAAGTCAACGATAGTATTACCGATAGTTTCTTCAGTTATACCAAAAGCAGCATAATCAGCTGGTTTAATAGTGATCACATCGTCTAAGATATCAATGCCGAAAGCAGCATACATCTCAGGACTAATAATCACTTCTTCGGTAGGGGGTAATGGCGATAATTCCTCTGGTAAAAACTGCTTTACAGTAATATCTGGGTTATATACTCTTGGCGGTTCAAAATGTAACCGGCTCAAAGCATCTAATTCAAGACTTGGGTCTCGCAAACTCAAAAGCAGTTCAAATATATCTTGTTGTATTCCATTCATTGTCGTCGCTGTATTCATGTATTACTCACCTTTGTTTCTGTTATCACTTTATAAAGCTTTCGCTTATTTCACTACTTCTTAGTTAGAACTTCTCTAGGCTAAGCTGCCCCTTCCGTTTACCGGCAGGGACCTGCTGGACCGTCTCCCCTAACTGCTCCTTGACATCGGCTGCCAACACTTTACCCAGCAGCTGCGACAAAGTAGCCATGTCGACAGCTTTCAGATGACCTATGTCTTTAAGGCCGTTGCTGTAAAGCTTGCGGGCCCTCACCCGGCCGATGCCTTTGAATTTAAGGAGTGGAAGCAATTCTTCTTTGACGCCGTCTTTCAACCGAAGACGGAGCCGATGGATAGGCGCCATGATATTTTTCTGAGAAGCGACTTTAGCCAGTTCTTCAGAAGCGTACAGCAGCCAGTCAGCTGTCTCCAGCTTAACTCTGATCTCGCCGGGACGGACGTTAAACTTCTCCAAAAGATAGTCTTCATCATTCTCACCGATCCAGGCTTCAAAGAACAAAGCTGTCTTGATAGAGTTCATGAAATCACTGTAATCGATGTCGAAAGCGCTGGGCTCTTTCGTAAGCAGGTTCTCATATTGCTTCATCAGTTCCTGATGGATGAAATCTTCTTCTTTAGCTTTTATGCGAAGAAGCGGCCGCATCTCTAACGTATTAGAGACCATCTGCAATAATGAAAATGTGTTCTTGCTGTCGTCATACTTGATCAAACAATCCAGAAGATGTCTGGCCGTAAGCGGATCAAGATACAGCTCCGAAACTCTTTTGCCGATAGCAGTAGCCCGCATCTGTTGTTCAGCAGATAAAGCATTAGCTGGAGCGAAATCTCCGCCAGGATTCTGCAAGGTGACAAACCCCCATTCTTCCAGGAGATGGAGCATCCGTTCCATGATCAGGTTCAGCTTGTTCATGTCACCGAACTGGAACGCCCAAAATGTTTTTCCGAAGAAATCCTGCATGCTCTTGTTATCCCTGATGATGCCGGAGGCGATCAATGACAGAAGATAAGTTCTTAACACCGGCTCGACGGCCAGCTTAGAATAGATCTCTTCCGGAACCCCGCAGACATAGCGCTCGTGGATCTCTTCTTTCTCTGCATCAGTCTTAGCAATAGTCAACGCTTCACCGAGTGATTCATATTCCGGCCGACCAGCCCGGCCGGCCATCTGCATGTATTCCAAAACAGGGATCCAGTCCATCCCCCAGCGGCCAGAATAACGTTTCAATGATTTTATGATAACCCTATACGCCGGCAAAGAAAGACCGGCAGCCAGCGTCGGGGTGGCGCAGATGATCCTTATCTTACCTTCACGGAAAGAATCCTCGATGAGCTCTTTCTGCTTGTTAGTAAGCCCGGCATGATGAAAAGCCACGCCTTTCCTGATACAATGAGATAATCGACGGCATTGTTTCGTCGGCGTTCCAACACCTTTCAGGACGCCTTTTTCCAGGTCCAGAAGAGAGAATGATGTGATCTTGGCGATGTCTTCAGCAGCTTTCTCCGCGCTGGCCCTGCTAGGTGCGAAGATGATCGCCTGCTTCTCTTTGTGGATAGTGTCCAGAGCAAGCTTTACTGTTTCGTCCATAGTGAGTGCTGGTAAAGAACTACTTTAAAAATGATTTGTTCCCCCTACAGGGAGAAGTTAACTTCCGGAGATCTCAGCTTTGGGAAGGGTCAGCTTTCAATGACATCAGCTTTCGATGACATAGACCCGGACCGTGAACGGATCCTGAACAACGTTAACAGCTTCCTGCCGGACCGGCTCGTCCAGCACGTCAACAACCCATTCTTTTACTGCGCTTTTCCAGCCGTCGCTGACGGTGACAGAAACTGTCTTGACGCCGGGCGCGGTGAAGACCCTTTCGATCGTATCGGTGCCGCCGATCTCCGGCTCATGGAGGCTGAAATGCCATCTGTATTCCAGTTCGTCACCATCAGGATCACTTGCATCGATGTGGAAAACTACCGGCTCGTTCAGACGGACAGTCATCCTGTCAGCCGGAACAACATTTGACAGCTGCGGAGCCTGATCGACATTCTTGACTCTTACCTTGATCGGATGCTCGACCCTGAACATACCTTCTTCAACGACAAAATTAAGCCAGAAAACTTCCAGATCCTTGCTGAACCTCTTGTTAAGATACGAGTTCCTGCTGACCAGCCGGTTCTGCCAGCTGTCGCTGCGGTTCATGACGGCCGTATAAGGGGGTGTCCAGACAAAGACGCCGTCACGGAAGGAAGCCCCTGGCGGCAGATCCTGCAAAGAGACAGCCACCTCGTCGCCGTCTGGGTCAGCAGCTTCCAGATACAGCGTGAATTCCTGACCTTCGTTGACAGTGATCTCATCAGCAGCGACGATCAGTTCGGGCTGCCTGTCGGTCTTCCTGACTTCAATATTGACGGGTTTGGTGTCTTCAGCTGAGCCGTCGGTGACCGTCACATAAGAGGTATAGGCTCCTTCGTCATCATAACTGGTGGTCCACTCCCCTTTGCCGTTGAGCGGTTCTGTGTAGTGATAACGGAGGATGTCGCCGTCAGCATCAGAACCGGCCGGCTGGACAGCCACTTTCTGCGTCTCATTAAGGATGACGAGCGAAGGCACTTCCAGCTGTGGAGGCTGGTTGACATTAAAAAGGACCAGATCCACTGTTCCCTGGCTGCAGAGATCCTTGCCGCAAGCTTTGACCGTAAGTGGGATGGTGCGGCTGGCGATAAAATATTTTTCAAGACGGATGGCGTTAAGCATGTTGCTGAAAAAACCGCCCTTCCTCCGCAAAGCTGTAAAATCAGGCGACCAACGGAATTGCTGTTTTTTCTGGTCAAGGATAGAATCTTCGGGAGCTCCGTCAACACTTAAGATAACCTTATCACCATCTGGATCGAGAGCAACGATGTCCCAGACCAGAACTTCCCCTTCCCTGGCTTCAAGACGGGAAGGCAGATCAAGCTGCGGAACCCTATCTACATCTAAAATGGTTATCGGCACCGTGGCTGCTGTCTCCAGCTGACCATCAGAAGCGACGATCCTGGCTTCATATTGTCCGGCATCATCAAACGATGTCTGCCAGATACCGTCAGTATTGAACGGTTTTTCAAAGGCATAGGCAATATCATCACCATCAGCATCTTTCTTGGGAAGAGGAAGAGTGACAGCATCGCCTTCATTGGCGATCACCGGAGAGATAGACAATGTTGGTTTGCGGTTCTTGTTGCTTATATGGACTGCCCAAGACCTTTCTGTCTTGCCAGAACCGTCAGTCACGACCACTTTTAAGGTGTGGTCACCGGCGCTGTCAAATCCGAACTGATACTTCCCATCTTTTTTTGTCGCGATCTTAGTCCCGTCAAGAAGCCATTCGTAAGAGAGACCATCTTTATCTCCATCTTCAGCTTCGACGAAAAATGATAGTTCCTGATCCTCTTCTAAAGTTAGATCATCTTCCCTGAAGACTTTAGTGATATGCGGCGGCTGGTTGGCATTGATGACCGTAACCTCAACTCTTCCTATTGTCTCATGCTGGCCATCACTGACGGTAAACGAAGCGAGGTAGACACCAGCATCTGTAAAAGAGGGTTTCCAGAGGCCGTCTTTGTCAAACGGTTTTTGGAACTTAAATTCCAATACATCATCATCTGGATCATCCACCAGTTTCTTCAGGTCAACCTGCTGGTTTTCAGAGACGCTGATCTTGTTTTTTTCTAGGACTGGAGGCTGGTTTTTCTTGTTGATGATAAGATGGACACGCTCAACAGACTCGTTTTTGCCGTCGGAAGCGGTGATGTCCAGGTCATATTCGCCGGCATCGCCATAATCGGTCTGCCATTCGCCTTTCTCATCCAGCGGCGGAGAGAAGGTGTAGGTTATCTGATCCAGGTCGAGATCAACAGCTTCCGGGATAATCTTCACGAAATCCGTCTCTTCAGCTCTGAAGGTCCTGGTGGCGGCTAACGCTAGGTTTATGACAAGCAGGAGAATGAACACGCTCAGCGCAATCTTCCGTATCATGGCAGCCATCGTTTACAACCTTCTTGAGTTAAAGTAAGAAAAAAAATTAATTGACGGCCAAAGAGACATCGACAATCTCTGGAGCCTTGTTGACATCCTGGACAGTCACCTTGACACGCTTGGTGACCTTGTCCTTGCCGTCGTCAGCCGTGACAGTGACGAAGTATTCACCATGATCGGTGAAGCTAGTCTGCCATTTGCCGTCGCTGCCCAAAGGTTCAGAGATGGAGACATCCACTTGATCTTCATCAAGATCGGTCACTTCCGGTTTGATCTGGACCAGCTCGCCTTCAACAACAGTGACATCCTGGACATTCTTTATCTCCGGCTTGACATTTACATCAAGGACCGTCAACTTGAATGACTGCTCAGCATTAAGTTCGCCGTCATTAGCTTTCACGGTAACTGTATACTGCCCGGCGCTGGTATGATCAGTTACAAAAGAACCGCCTTTCAACGGTTCGGAGATGGTGACGGTGATCGGATCCTTGTTAGGGTCGCTGACCTGCGGTTCGAAACGGACCACCTCTCCCTCGCGGACGGTGATGTCTTTGACGCCGCTGATCGTCGGCGGGACGTTGACCCGTTCAACAACGAGCTTGATCTTCTTGGAAGTGGTAAGCTTGCCGTCAGTCGCAGTAAGGGTGACCATATATTCCCCGGCATCGCTGTACTGGGTCTTCCAATCGCCTTTAGCATCCAAAGGTTTAGTGAACGACCAGGTAACTGGATCGTTATCAGGATCAGTGACTGTCGGCTTTAATCGTACGAACTCATTCTCTTTAACACGGACAACCTGGACGTCGCCCTCCATCTGCGGTTCTTCCGTCAGCTCGGGAATGACTACTTCCTCCTCGACGACAGGAACATCTTCTACTTCCTGAGCCAGATCCTCCTCGATCTGGGCGATCTCATCAACCAGGCTGGTATCAGACGTCGGCTGATCTTGGAGATCATAGGCTTTATAATCACAGCCTACGGTAAATATTAGAATCAATATGATAAGTCCTGCTATGACCACTTCTTTTTTCATGAAATACACCCCCCACTATGTTGTAAGTATCCTGGAAAACATGCGAACATTCTCAGGAACCTAAAATTTTTATGATTTTTGAATGACAACTCTTATTTAAAGATTTAGAGACAATGGAATATATAGTGGAGAATGAGGGAAAAGAAAACTTTGACCGTTTTTTAATCAAGAAAAAATGGCCCCGCTGAGATTTGAACTCAGGACCTCACGATTTCAGTCACTGACGTTCCGAACATTGCCGTACCGTCAACGTATCAGTCGTGCGCTCTACCAGGCTAAGCCACGGGGCCGTTATTTGCTGGAACTGTGGCTTCTTTTTAAAGATTTTGTTCTTCCGTACGTATTTAGTTAAGTAGGTGAGCGCCGCCCATCGAAGCGCACGGGAGAGACGAGTATTCTATTAAAGAAAATGCTGAGAAGCGGCGGAAATCCCCTGAGTGATAACTCGCATTCACAAGAAATCAAACGAAGATTTGATCTCTGTGCAGAAAAGTGCTAGATTCCACTTTTCTTGCATCCCCAGGATGCACACGATAAGAAAACCATCTTATCAGTGCGCCAGAGAAGTGGTTTCTTCTCTAAGCGAATCCAGAGGATTTCTGCTTATTTCACTTAAAGATGCTCCCGTAATCGCGCCGTGCTGCGCTCACAAGAAACGCAACTAAATACGTACGTTCTTCCCTACTCAAAATCAAACAAGGTCTGCTGCATGAAGAACTCTTCCGGGTGGCCGAGGTCTTTCAAAGTCTGGTTGACGATCATCTTGATCCAGATGTCACGAAAGTTGTCGCTGAGGGACGGTTTAGGCAGCTCGATGAAAGGGATGCCGTGAGCAGATAGAAATTTCCTGATCTTTTGGTCCATCTCTTTCTGAAACTCTTTATCTAAGGCCCTCACACCACTGCCCGTCTGGATCTCCGTATCAGTCACCGGCAGTAGATACAGCTGCGAATACGGAGCGGCTTTGAGATGGCCTAACGTCAATTGCAGGGCATACTCATCTTTTCCTAAGTTATGTTCCAAGTAACAATAATTATCTGGACCGCGGTCGCAGATGATGACCTCATAATTCGGCCGGCCTTCGAGCTGGCTGCTATATGCCAGCTCTTTAGCAAACTGGGTATGCAGTATCCACAGCTGCGTGGCTAAAGTAGTGCCTTCATTGATCGGCAGACCTCTTTCTTTTGCTTCCGTCGCCACCTCGCCGATAAACTTGGCTTCTATCCTTCTTCGTTTCAGTTCGCCGGAGAGTAAGGCAGCGAGAGCAGTCTTGCCTGTTCCATGGGTGCCGATAAGACCGATCTTATAGACCATGCTGTAGAAGGAGTTGTCATTAGTATTAAAGAATTGTTGTAGTCTACCTTAATAATCTTAAGACTTCTTTGATACGATCATCTGTTACAATCATACTCCTCTGCATCAGCCTTTTTCTTGACAAGGTCTTCGGTAACTTCGGCCTTCAGCATCCGATACTCTCTGCCCAGGCTCCAAAAACGAGCTTCAACATCAGCAGTCCAGGTGTCAAAGCTACTTTCAAAAGCAGTAAGATCCGAGAGATAACTCCCTCTTAAGCCTTCACATTGGGTAGGCGTCACTTCAGAAAGCATTCTCCTGACAGCTATCTGTGATTCAAAACTAGAATGTTTATTAACTCTAAGAACATCACTTAGATGGTGATTCACCGATGTCTCGACAAGATTCTGACACCAGGCAGGCACTTGATCAGGAACAACCGGATCAGCAGCATTATACAACCTACCGCATTCTTCAACACTAATCTGAGGTGCAGAACCGCAGGCAGTCATTCCAAGCGCAAGTACTAATGAAGCATATCTCATACGCTTCAGAACAGGGCTTTTTTTATAAACATTCTGCAGATAATCACCTGCTAGGAGCAACATATTTAAAAAGCAGAAAAGAAACAACGATAGCATGCATTACACCATCCTTGACTGCTATACTGATGAAGCCTCCGGCTTAGGCGTGCCACCGTACTTAGGAACTTATCCAAGATATTTATTTGGCAAGTTTAAACAGGAAGGACATGAAGTAGCATACCTGACAATTGACGACTTGAGGTTATGGAAAAAATATGATAACATCAAAAAAGAAACATCTGAAAAAGAAAAGACCAACATCCTGATCTACAACCTGACCAATAATAAAGCATCTGAAGTCCTGCCGGAGACGGATGTCCTGATCGTCATCCTTGGTGTCCACGTCCCGGGAAAATACCTGACTGCTCTTCCAGGAACCTTACATGAAGTGATCCCCTTGCTGAAAGATATCAACTGCAAGAAGATATTGACCGGACCGGCTGTCTTCGGCACCCAGCTGGAAGGCGGCAAATTCTTTGAGAAAGAAGATCTCTCTTCATTTGACGACGTTACCAATTATGACGCCAGTTTTGAAGAACTGGAGAAGTACGTGCTGGAAGGCGTCGATATCATCAGACAGATACCTGACAGAAGAGTCATCGAGATAGAGACAGGACGAGGCTGCAACGTCGGAAAGTGCAGTTTCTGTACCGAACCGTTGAAAAATAGTTTTGTCAACCGGAAGAAAGAAGATGTAGTCAAAGAGACCAAAGCATACTATCAGAGAGGAGCCAGATATTTCCGTCTTGGCAAACAGGCCGATTTCTATGCTTCTGACAGGCCCATCGAGATGCTGAAAGAGATACGAGAAGCCTGTCCGGAAGTAGAGATGCTCCATATCGATAACGTCAATCCCAATTCCGTGGTCAAGCCAGGCGGAGAAGAGATCACCAAAGCTGTTGTCGAATACTGTACATCCGGCAACATCGCTGCGTTTGGCGTGGAAAGTTTCGATCCCGAAGTTGTTAAAGCTAACCTCTTGAACACCATGCCGTTGATCGCTATGAAAGCTATCAAGATCATCAATAAATACGGAGCTGTCCGCGGCGAGAACGGGTTGCACAAATTTTTGCCTGGGATCAACATCATCTTCGGGTTGCTTAATGAAACTAAAGAAACCCACAAGAAAAACATGGAAGCGTTATCACAAGTCATGGCTGAAGACTTGTTATTACGACGGATCAATATCCGGCAGGTGGCTGTATTGCCGGGAACTTTCCTGGAGAAACATGGCGGCAACAAATTCTTACGGAAGAACAAGCAGTATTACTGGAAGTGGCGCAACGAGATCCGTCAGAAGATCGATTTCCCGATGCTAGAAAGATTATTGCCCAAAGGAACAGTGTTGACTGACGTCTTTACGGAGATGTACGATGGCAAGACCACTTTCTGCAGACAGATGGGAACCTATCCGTTGGTGATCGGCGTGAAAGGACGGCTGCCGCTGAAGAAACGGATCAAGGTAAAAGTGGTGGACCATATGCTGCGAAGTATCGTTGGTGAAGAAGTATAGCAATACATTTAAACCTCTTTCTGTTCCCGCAACCCATGGAAAGGCCAAAAGTAGGATTAGGCGTGTTCATCATCAAAGACGGTAAGTTCCTGCTGCTTAAAAGGAAAGGAGCGCACGGGGAAGGCACCTGGGGACTGGCCGGCGGCCACTTGGAATTTGGTGAATCCTATGAAGACTGCGCCAAAAGAGAAACTTTAGAAGAAGTCGGGATCACGATCCAAAACATCCGTTTCGCTTCTGTCACCAACGACATATTTGAAAACAAACATTATCTTACTATCTTCTGCACAGCTGAGTATAAAGAAGGAGATATAACCAATAAAGAACCGGATAAATGCGAGGGAATAAAGTGGTTCTCCTGGGATGCTCTTCCGCAGCCCTTGTTCCAGCCGATCATCAACCTTATCAAAGACGGGTTTGACCTGAACAGATCAATCGATAGATACCAGCATTACAAAGGCAATCACTACCAAGTTCTCGGCACTGCCAGACATTCCGAAACTTTAGAAGAACACGTCATCTACCAAGGCTTATATGATTCAGAATTTGGAAAAGATCCTCTCTGGATCAGGCCGAAGAAAGATTTTGAAGAAGATGTTACGATAGACGGCAGACAAGTGCCAAGATTCAAAAAGATCTAATCGTTCTCGACTGTTATCCCGATACCTTCAGCAACATCGATCGCAGCAACTTCTTCTACTTCCGGCTTCTTCCACTCGACGATCTTGCCGACCTCTCTCTCGATAGAATCTGCTCTGCGAAGAGCTTTTATTTGATTATCAGAAAGGATCTCTTTATGGGCTACTTCCACCAGGTAATCGGGAATGTACCAGACATCTTCTTCGGCAGTCATCCAGCCTCTCTTGTCAAAACGGGCCAGGTTGACCGGCAGACAATATGAACGAAGGACTTTCTTCCCGTCAGGGGTGGTGTATTCATGAAAATAAGACATGACCAGCTCCCGGATGGTGCGGTAGATCGGTTCGCGGTAACGCAGCACACCATGATTGGTCTTGGAGATAGCCCCCCAATGACCATCCTGCTTAAAGACGGCGATGACGTGGTCGTCATCATCTTCCGTAGCTGTCAGATCGACTATCAAAGGCGGATGCCCATGAAAACGTAAGGCGACAGCAGCAAACATCGCACCTTCCATACAATGAGCCCGATTTTCTTGCAGCAGCTTGCGCGGCGACAACGAGGTCTCTCTATCAAGCTCAAAATTGATCGGAACCTTATTAAGATATTCCTGGATCTTCCAGGGAGTGTCAAGACTTTTGAACACCGCCGCCTCTTTTTCTGTAAAACCAAACATCAACTGGAAGGGAAAGAAAAATGATATATAAAACTTGCCAAAAATTACAAGACCTGAACTTTACAAGTGCACGGAAATTTTTTAGCCGCTCGAGCCAATGCTTCACGGGCAACCTTTAGGTTAGCACTGTTGACTTTCAGTTCCATCAGAGCCTGACCATCTCTTACTCTGGCAGCGCAGCCGATAGACTTACCATATGATTTCTTCATACCGGTGCTCATCCTGTCTGCTCCTGCTCCGGAAGCCAGAGGGTTTTCCCTTAGGACATGGAACGGATAGATCTTGATACGAAGATGGTATTCCTTACCGATAGACTTTTCCAGCAACCTGTTGGAAGTCATCCTGGCTGCTTCGATAGAATTGTGACGGATGTTCATGGCTCTCCCGGAAGTCAGCTGAAGAGTCGTGTCAAACTGTTTTTGAGGTGTTCCCATGTCAAACTTGATGACTTTCATGTTAGGAAAGCCGCCGCGGACATAGTTTTTCTTAGTATACTTACTGATCCGAGTGTACGGTCTTTCCAGGTTCTGGTATGCGGAATTCTTGCGTATTCGTGCCATGGATAGGCTGATACAATGGCCTATTTATAAATATAACGGTGTTTCTGAAGAGTCTTACGGCCCGATAACAAAAAGACATATAAATTCCAGAATAGATACTTTCAACATGAATATAAAAAGGGGATATGTCCAGGCCTATGTTCTCCTGGCCCTGTTGTTTGTCATCATCAATGTGACTAACGACGTTTTGGGCTACCTTGAGATATCCATCCCCTACGGAGAAGGTATCCTGGCTTTGGTCACTTTCCTATTTTTTGCGTATAATATCGTCACCGTGACCTATTTCGTCCGGGGAAGCGCCCCCGGCATGCTCCTGGTCCTGCCGGTTTATTATGTGATCAGTGTCTTATTGTTCTTTGCTCTCGGATTGATCCTGGGGACTTTTAACGTTTTAGAAAGCGCTGGGTTCTATCTTCTGCTGGCCAGCGTGGCTTTGTCCATCTTCGAGATCTATTTCATCATCTATCTGATGTTCTCGTATGAGCCGTCGCCTGAAGAAGCCAACCCGCAAAGGGTTTCGTGGAATCAGCTGGGATGAGACAGATGCACGGAACTTCATAAGGATGGATCTTCTCCAATTCTGCTTTAGCGTCTTCGGCTCTCTCAGAAGTGGTCTTCATCAAGACAACATACTCTGGTTCTTCCTTGACAGACCCTTCCCAAGCGTAGATGCTCTGTATGGGAAAGAGGTTGGCACAGGCGATGAGCTTCTTTTCGATAAGAACTGTACTGATCCGCTTCGCTTCCTGTTCCGTGGATAAAGTTGTGTAGACAAACATCATCGTGTGAACTCCGCCAATAATGAACCGGAAGACATCTGCATCGAATAAGAGATGTTGTCCAGCTTCCTGCTTTCGATAAAAAAGGTGAATCGCTGCTGCTTTTTTTCATCCCAATCGGCAAACTTCTTAGCCGTATCGCAAAGAAAGTTAACGTCGCAATGGCCGATACGCAGATCTTTCTTGTTCAAGGCCGGATGCAATGGACAGAGAAAGCAGCCGTCTTTCTTGATAAGGTTGCGGCAGACGCCGTCTCGAAGGTCGCTCGTATAAGCCCGATCGCGGAAAGTTAACAATGACCTTTCATCTTTCTCTGGAATAAGAGCAAACTCTTCAGTATTTTTGTCGATAGCCTCTTTTGTCTTCTCTTTAGAGATAAAATCATGGCCGCAGCAGCCCATGCAGCCGCCGTTCAGTTGACATAAAGGAGAAAAGACCATCTTACATCTCTTCAGGAGCAGTTATCCCCAGAAGACCCAGACCGTTCTCCAGGACCTGCCTGGTAGAATCCACCAGCAGCAAGCGAGCTTTGGTCTGGTTTTTCATATCAGAAAGGACCGGACATTTATGGTAAAACTCATTGAACGATTGCGCTAATGCCACCAGATAATTGGCCAGATGGTGCGGCTTGCAGGAAGAAGCTGATTTTTCGACGATCTCAGGGAAAGAGGCCAACAATTTCAGCAGTTTCTGTTCTTCTTCTAAGGTAAAAAGTGAAAAATTGACAGTCAAGACGACCGACTGCTGATGATCGCTCTGCGCTTTCCGCAGGATGGAACAGATCCGGGCATGGGCATATTGTACATATGGTCCGGTCTCGCCTTCAAAACTAAGAGACTCCTCCGGATTGAAGACGATATCTTTTATCGGATCGGTGCGGGTCATGAAAAATTTGATGGCAGCTAGTGAGATCGCTTCAGCGCGCTGCAAACATTCGCTCTCTTCGATACCTTCATGTCTTTTCAATATTTCTTCTTTGGCCAAAGCAGACGTCTCATCCATGACATCATCAGCATCAACGACCGTGCCTTCCCGCGACTTCATCCTTCCTGACGGCAGATGCACCAGGCCGTAGCTGAGATGATACATATTTTCCGCGTACGGCTTGCGAAGTTTCTTTAGGATAGCGAACAACTGCTGGAAATGAAGACGCTGTTCGGAAGCGACGACATAGATCATCTGGCTGTACTTAAAATCGGCGTACCTCATGTCCGCTAGATACATGTCCTGAGTGATGTAGATAGAAGTGCCGTTAGCCCGTAGTAATATCTTATCGGGGAGTTTCTGGTCTTCCAACGGGGCGATGATCGACCCTTGCGCGTCTTTCTGGAAGATGCCTTGCTCCAGACCTTCCATGACCATCTCCTTACCTTTGGAGTAATACTGCGATTCAAAATACTCTTTGTCGAACTTGATGCCGAACCGTTTATAGGTCTCTGAAAAACCATTGAGGACATAACTGTTCATCTGCTGCCACAGTTTTCTTGTTTCTGGATCATTATTCTCCCACTTAACCAGCAGTTCCTGAGCTTCTTCCTGCAAAGCAGGGTCTTCTTTGGCCGCTTTAGAAAACATCACATAATAATCGCCGACAAAATGATCGCCCTTCTTGTCAGGCTCTTTGTTGCCGCCCCATCTCTGATAGGCCAGCATCGACTGGCAGATATGGACACCGCGGTCGTTGATGATATTGACAGGGATGACCGTGTGGCCGTAAAATGATAAGATACGGCAGACGGCATTGCCAAGGGCCATGTTCCGCAGATGACCGAGATGCAGCGGCTTGTTGGTGTTCGGCCCGCAGTACTCGATGACGATGCGCTTGCCTTTTGCCTGATTCCCCCCATAGGTCTTAGCCTGCTTATAGATGCTTGTTAAAGTTGCTTCCGCTAAAGAAGAAGGGTTGAGGAAAAAGTTAAGATACGGGCCGGCGACTTCTATCTTAGTGACATATTCTGGCAGCTCGATCTTCTCTTTTAATTTTTCTGCCGCCTCTTTCGGATTCTTGCCTAGGGAAAAACAAGGAAAGGCGAAATCGCCAAGTTTAGAGTCCGGCGGAACCGTTAACAGTTGCTGGAGCTTTTCTTCCGGAAGCTCGATCTTCTTGCTGAGAAGGCTGATAATCTCTTGCTTAAAATCCATAAGATATTACAGAAGAAGGTCATTTATATAGGTTATGGGGAATTTGGAGTTACTTCAGCACCATCACTTCCCAACTCTCATCCCCTTCTTTGAGAGAGACCAGCCGTCTGCCTCTGAAACAGGTTTCTCCACCGCAGACATACGGCAGATGGAAACCAGCTTTTTCTATCAGCTCTTCGTACGTCTCCATCGGGAAAAGGCCGCAGGCTTTCTCACCATCACAAGTGTTCCAGCAGTCGTCGACATATTGGTGCTCACAGGTCCGTTCGCCTGAAACGTTGCCGTTAAAAGAAGATGCTGAAGCAGAGATTATCGCTCCATCCTGGAGTTCATAAGTGACGGTGGCCGTAAACCAGGCCCCTGTCGATGAACCTTGGCTGCTGATGCCGGTCTGCTTGATGATCTGATAATGATCCGGAACAGGATCAGAGAATAGATAGAAACCTAATAGTATGATGACGATCAGCAGCAGTATCTTGCGCATATGCTGATGAAGAAGAAAGAGTATATTAACGTTATCATTTCTTAGGATGGTGATGATGGTGGATATGAACTTTCTTCTGCGCCGGCAGGAACAGGCCGATGATCAGGATGATGATACTTAATGACAATAACGGGATGCCTAATACTGCGCCGACGATGGTTATGGTCAGGATGAAACCTATGATGAACGTTATCAACGAACCGACAAGCCAGGAAGTTCTCATGGGACGAAAGAATCGTTTGTAGTATATAAGCGTTTGTAGGGATAGACAGTAATCTACCTAGGGACAATCGGTTTTGCGTGTGGCAAATAAAAGACTGGTTCTTGGCTTAATGTTTTGAAATGAATATATCTTTTTGGCCCTTTCTGTTTTAATTCATGTATAAGGTCTCGAAATTGTTGATAAATATCTGCATCATATACCCTATAAAATTTTGCTTCACGAGAAATAGTATCTGCATCGACGTCGTCAAATAGCATGATTTCAACACCCCTAGCAGATTCAACAACCCATACTTCTGTATTTCTGAACGGAAACTCAACACGTATATGTTCTCTTCGGCTTTGATCTTCTGATGAATAAACCAGTAATCCTGCAGTTCCAGCACATGGAACATAGGTATCTTTACTTGGTGCAAGAATGAGGCCCTTTTTTCTCACAGATAAACTAGTATAAGGTCTTTCGGTTGGAACCACATAACAACCCCTTTCGCCAGGGAAGAAAACCAATCCTTTTTCACTACCCTGGTTAATGTTATTAATCATTTTCCTGATACTTTCACCGATTCCATTAAAATAAGGCCAGTCAAATTGACTAGCTTCGCTAAGATCATAACCTTCTTCTGCTAGTTTTTCTAATTTTTCCGGTGTCATTCAAAAAACATTTGAATTTAAACCTAAGCCTATTTAGACTTTATAGCGAACATGTACGCCTATTTCAAGAAAGAGAGAATGTCCGGAATTATCTTTGATTCTGCTTTTTGAAGATGTTTTTGATATGTAGCCAAAGAAACTTTACTTAATTTTGCTAATGCTCTAAGATTTGTTTTCTTTGGAGTTTCATAATACCCCTCTTTAATTGCCAATTCCAACGCTTTCTTTTGTAGTGCAGTTAGTTTAGGCATAACCTTAGGAAAATAAACATTTTGAAGAGAAGTATCTTTCAAACTTAACAATTCAAACTCATCAACCAACGGTTTTACCCTCTTAATAAAATCCATTAATATTTCTTTTTTATGAGAAGCAATTTCCCAATGTTCATAGCCATTAGTATCAAGCACCATTGGTTTAACAAAAAACATCTTCTTTGAAAATTCAGAAGCAGGCTTTTTCTTTGCAGTCTCAACTAAAAATAATGTTTGACCATTAAATTCTACAAATTCGGTTCTCTCATCTTTCTTTAAATCGCTAACAAATCTCTGAATATTCCTATCATCTCCAATTAATTGGTGAATGGAAGAAGTCAAAACCTTGCCATTTTTCTTTTCTTCATTAAGATCTAAAGATTGCATCATTATATTGAATTTTCTACAACGATTTCCAATGATACAATCATGTCTTAATCTAATCTTGGCGACCCACATGACGAACATGTATGCTTTTTTCTTTAAATACTTTTCTCAGAACCTATATCCTCATCACTGGAAATCTTTTTAAACATCCGCCGTGCTGTTAGTATTTTAATGTCTGACATCATTTCTGTGCGGGACCTCGATCGCGAGGAGATCGACAAGATCATCACGACCGCCATCAACTTGAAACAAGATAATACCTTCCTAGAAAATAAAGCTCAGGGAAAAGTCATGGCTTCTTTGTTCTTTGAAAACTCTACCCGAACCAGAGAGAGCCACGGCATGGCCGCCCAACGTTTGGGGATGAAGATCATCGGCTTCTCTGGTATCGAAGGGACATCCGTCAAGAAAGGCGAACCATTAGCCGATACTGTCAGGATGTATGCAGGATACGGCACCGACCTGGTGGTGATCAGACATAACCTGGATGGAGCTGCCAGGTACGTGGCAGATCTTCTACCGATCCCGGTGATCAATGCCGGTGACGGAGCAAACAGCCACCCTACCCAGACTTTATTAGATCTCATGACTATCAAAGAAGCCAAAGGCCATATCGACAATCTCAAGATTGCCTTGGTCGGCGACCTTAAGTACGGTCGCACCGTCCACTCACTATTACAAGGGTTAAGCTTCTACAATTACGTGGAAGTTGTCTTGGTCGCTCCGCCCAGCCTGCAGATGCCACAGCATTTTATCGATAACTTCGTCAAGAAAGGCGGCCGGGTGACAATTACTGAAAATATCCATGAAGCCCTTTCAGCTGACATCCTCTACATGACCCGTATCCAGCGAGAACGTTTCCCACGGGGACCGGAAGGCGAATACGAGTATCAGAAGGTGCAAGGAACGTACCGGATAACGCCGCAGCTGCTGGCTCAGGGCAGAGCAGATCTGAAACTGATGCATCCGCTGCCAAGGGTAAAGGAACAGCTAGAAATATCTTTAGATGTCGACAACACCGATCATGCTCTTTATTTTGAGCAGGCCAGGAACGGCATGTTTATCCGTCAGGTAGTGATCAACAAGCTGCTTCTGGAAAGCAAGAAAAAAGACCTTCCTGAAAGCAACGGCAGCCAGCTCTGGCAGGATCTACCGATAGAACATGGGAGCAAGAAAGGAGAAAGGCTTCTTTATCGGTTAGACGACGGTATCCTGATCGACCATATCGAGCAAGGAAGAGGACTGACGGTCTACCACCTCCTGGCTTTGGAAAACCTAAAACAGGTAGAGATCGTTCCAGCTTTGAATATCAAGAGCAGCAAGTACGGACGCAAAGACGTGCTAGCCATCCATAACATCACTTTAGAACCAAAACAGCTGTGGAAAGTCTATCTCGTCTCCGAAAGGGCGACGATAAACATCATCGAGAACCAGGACGTCACCAAGAAAGGAAGAGTGGTCCTGCCGTCCTGCCTGGAAGGGCTGGTGATCTGCCGCAACATCAACTGCATCAGCCGGCCCGAACATCATGAACAGGCTGTCAGCAAGTTCCACGTCGAATCACAGTCACCTTTATTGCTAAGATGCCATTACTGCGAAAAGACGCTGAAAAGAGAACAGATCGAGTTTGTCTAAGCAGAACTTTTACTTTTGTTCAAGATGAACGTCTTGGTCTTACCGCCGCAGAAAGCATGGATCAGTTCTTCCGTCTCCTTCAGGATCTGCTGCAGCTGTTTCCTGTTTACTGGAGGAAGAGCTACCACGTGGACAACGGCTGATGAAGAAGACGGCTTAAGTTTCAGTTTCCTGTTCCGCCAATGATCAAGACTTGCTCCCAGGATGCCGGAACGATCCTTGTGATAGATATCGTCTTTGTGCAAACTTTTAAGGATAGAACGGCGTTCCTTACCGCTAGCAAGATCGTAGCTGATCTCCTTGTCGATCTTTTCCAGGTTGTCAGCGCTCATCGGCACGATATATTTCAACGATTGGAACTGGATAATATTGGTAAGGACATCTGGCGCATGGATGCTCTGGCGGTTAAGCGACCGTGACAATAATCTTTCTACCGAAGTATGATAATGCCTGGCCTTTTTTCCGAGATCCTCCCGGGCGACCGACCACGGTTTGAGAAGGTAATGGTTCTGTAAGGTCTCACGGTTAAACGTCAACCTAAGATACGCTGAAGCGTCCTGCACCAGGTGCTTGGCATGTTTGTAATGCTTCTTGTTATCCATATTCTGGACGACGATGAAGCCTATCTGCAGTTTAGGATAAGCTTTGAAGACCCGTTTCTTTATTGCGTATTTCATTTTCTGTTATGATATAACTGGGTTATCTTACCCACGAAAGCTTTGAAACGTCCCTGCCGATGACGGGAGTAAGCGATGCCTTTGTCCATGTTGCTATGGTCCAGGTCATACCTGATATCTTGTAATATCTTAACCTTCTTCCGTTCATAATAGATACGGACCATGATCAGGACGAGATAGAGACCGAAGATACCGCCGACGATGACTTGCAGCTCGTGAACGGTGTTGATGACCGGCTCAAAGACCGCACTTTCTTCCGGGTCGATACTGTCGCAGCCTGCCAGAAATACGGTCAGGAGCAATAACACAGTGATAAGACGTCTCATCATCTACCTCTTTTTGGGTATATTAAACACTTGGGGTTTTTATAGGTTTTGGCTGGTAACCTACCTAAAATTTTATAAATAAGTATAAAGAGATGACCTATAATCAGAGCCCCGTGGTGTAGTGGACTATCATAGTGCCCTTTGGAGGCATTGACCGCGGTTCGAATCCGCGCGGGGCTATTTCTTATTTCTCACCACAACCCTTTTAAACTTAGAAAGAATAAATAAACCCTTCTATGAACCAGAGATTCGAAGACCTGAAAACGCACCTGCATGACAGGATCAAGATCAAGAAGAGGACCATCCTCGGTCTGGTCTCATTAGGATTAGTCGTCTTCCTCATCTCAGCAACTTTAGGAAAGCAGGTCTTCCAACAAGCAAGACCAGACCTCAGCTCATTCATCATCCTTAATTTTGCCGGATATATCTTCTTCTTATTGATGCCAGTCGAAGCGTTGGTGCCATTTTTCATCGCCGCCGGCTATCCGCCATTGACTATCGCTATCCTCGCCGTCGCTACAGCTATCGCCGCCCAATTCTTTAACTATAGCTTTGGCTACCTGATGAGCAGTAAGATCATCAGCGACTTGATCGGCGAGAAACGTTATGAGAAAGTAAAAGAAAGGATCAAGAAGTACGGTGACTGGACTATCTTCTCATTCAACCTGCTGCCGTTATCATCACCAGTGATATCGGTGGCGGCCGGCATGGTGCGTTATAAGTTATGGAGATTGATCGCCATCAGCGCCATCGGGCTCGTCCTCAAATATGCGATATTAGCCTACTTCGCCGGCATCATCTGGCCGGTAGCTGGAGAACTTCTTTAGAGAACTTTGCATAATCGGTTTTTTGATGTGCAAAGTTCTGAAGAGGATTTGAAATGGCGGAATTTTTGGCTTAGTTTGAGATTTTTAGAGTTTTATTTTACCTAAAATTCCTTTTTACAAAGTCTTCTCTAATTAAACTCTTTATCTATCTGCGAAACATAATCACGCACCCTGCTCAACACCGACTGTAATAAGAAATCATGCATCTTCTCCTCAAAGATCTCAGAAACATTGTTCCATTCGTTGATGCGGTAAAGATTAGCATTGGTCTCGATGAGATGAAGATCTTTAAGGCGTTTCAGCTGCCTTCTGATGTTAGAGGAGGCTATGCCCAGCATCTGTAGACCGTTCTTCTTGCGGTAATCCATGACATGATTCTTGATCTCCTCAGAATGAAGCTCTTCTTTACGCTGTTTAGCCTGTAAAAGAACATGAAGCACGTCAACAACAACATCCCGGGAATCGCCCGGCTGCAACAATCCCACTGAAAGACAGAACTTGCGGACCAGCTCACGCCCTTCCATCGTCGGTTTTTCATAGCGGCGCAAGGTGATCTCGGCCAATGGTGTGTCACGCGCGATTTTTGCCATAGATAACCCCCTTTACTGATGAAAAGAAATAGTTGCTTCTTTTAAATCTTTCTTAAATCAAGACGATAATGACTAAATCCTATGCGTGAAGGTGCCAGAAGACGACTTTGTCTTTCCCCTTCTTGTCGACGCGGGCGAAGAACTGCCGTTCCAGCTGGACGATGTCCCCCTTCTTGGCATCTTTTAATGAATTTTCGCCAAAACCTTTCTTGACCACACCGTTGTCCATCATGATCTCCACCGGCAGCGCGGTCTCGACCGGCACCCAATGGATGATCGCCCCTCTCTCTGGAGAATTTTTATATTCTTCATAAGCTTCCGAGACGAAACCAAGCTTTTTTCCTTTCATCTCAACGTTGCAATAGTCCATCAGGCGGTGGATCTTGCCGGGGACCAGAAGATCAAGGTCTTTCTTCATCAGATAGACCTCGCCTTTCACCTCCAGCACGCGTTTTCCTCTCTGTGGGAAATCAGGATGCAGGTCGATCATCGCTTTTTTGCTGGGCGCTTTCTCGATCTTTACCTTGACCGGATCAACGACTGCGAAATAACGGTTCGCTTTCGGTTCTATAATCTCCCGGTTGAACGCGTTGATCATCTTCCAGAACTCTTCCTTAGAGACGGTCTTGTCATTTAAGCTGAGACCGACTTTAGCCGCAAACTTGCGGAAGGCTTCCGGTTGATAACCTCTCTTTCTGAGAGCCGGCAGGAACGGCAGTTTGATGTCATCCCAACCGGTGTATTCGCCTTGTTCGATAGCTAACCGCGTCTTGGAAGTGCTAAGGTCAAAGCCTTCAAAGTTGATCCTTCCCCAATGCTTATATTCAGGATGTTTCCAGCCGAAACAATCCATGATCATCATCTCTTTCTTAGCGTTATCGGCGTGATCCTTGCCGTTCAGGACATGAGTGATGCCAAGATCGTGATCATCGACAGCGACGGAGAAGACCATCAGCGGCCAGACCCTTTGCTCTTTCTTAGTCTTAGGATGGATATGCTCATTGACCCGCATGATCGCAAAATCGCGCATGGCCGGGTTCTTGTCTTTGATGTCGGTCTTTAATCTAAGAACTGCCTCCCCTTCCGCATAGCTGCTGAACATCTTGGCATACCTCTGCTGCTGTTCCTTCTTGTTAAGATCCCGGCAGGGACAGGCTTCTCCTTTATTCTTCTTCTCCCGCCACTCATCAGCATCACAAGTACAGACATAAGCCTGGCCTTTAGCGACCATCTTTTCAGCGCAGTCATAATACATGCCCAGTCTCTCAGATTGGACAATAGTTTTGGTGACGGCATCACCGGTGATCCAGTTGCCGTCTTCCGGGATCAGTTCATAGGCTTTCGGATAGATATTCTCAGGATTGGTATCTTCGATACGCAGGATAAATTTTCCATCGTACATGTCAGCATAGAGAGCATTCAAAGCAGCGCCGTAGGCATGCCCGATGTGCAAGGCTCCAGACGGCGAAGGAGCGATCCGTACGACTACTTTGCCTTTGACGGCATTAGGCAGGGCTTTCAAAGGTCCCGCTGTAACTTCTTCTTTTTCCTCTAGAAGTTCGGGAGAAAGTTTCTGTAATTTCTCTTTGATCTGCTGTTGATTTAATGGTTTTATCTCCGTTATTACTTTCTCAATATCTTTGAGAACACCTGGAACATCACCCTTCAATGAGGGATCATCTCGTAACACCATACCCAATACTGCTTTGGGGTTTACAGAACCGTTGAAATCCAGAGCATTTTTCAGCACGTAAGTAAGGATCTTGCTGTTCATATCGCTTGTTGAGAATACAGAGTTATTAAAGGTTTTGGGTTAGAGAAGATTAAAACCTTCCTTTCTCCACCAGCCGTTTCATCCGCTTGACGAAGTCATCAGCTTCTTTAAACAGCGCATCGTACTCTTTCCCGGTCACTTCACTGATCTTACGGTGGGTGATGTCTTTACTCAACCGATAGAACTTCTCCATGGTATCGACGTATTTTTTCTCCATCAGCCGTTTCTTGACGTAGACTTTGTCCAGCAGTTCAGCAACATGTTCCGGTGTCGGAGGGATCTGGTTAGCCCGCATCAGGGCGGCATGGGCCGCGTCGATGACTGCCCAATAAAGATCTAAAGTAGCCTGAAGGACATGCCACCTGGAGTTAAGAAGCGTCCGCGGTGAACGGCCGAAATAATGCCAGATGCTCTCTTCGGAAGGCCGGATACGGCCGCTTTGCAATAATCGCTGCATCGGATCGAAGAAACCGAGGTCATATAACGGCACGCCGTCACGCAGGATGTTGATCATGATCGGGTCGCCGGCCTTGACCTGCTCCCAGAAACTGGTGAATGTGATCGAAGTGATATGAAACCGGGGAGAGATCTCCTGCATAAGCTTCTCGATGATCAGCCGGTAACCTTCGATAAGCGCCTCATTGACGATGTAAGAAGCATCATCGGTGATGACCATCACATCGATGTCGCTGTGCTCATCCGAAGTGCGGCGGGCGCTGCTGCCAAAGACGACCACACCCATCAGGAAATCTTCCAGCTCTTTCTGCAAGGCCGTGGCAAATCTCTTAGCCAGCTTAAGATCGTCGGTAGGATATTTATCCAGATTCCGGTAAATTCTTTTTTCTACTTTAAACTCCATTTCTATCTTATTGAGCCTCTTCCAGTTATTAATACTTTTTAACTATTGGAGAGTAATGTCTGCACCCGTTTTGGCTCTAACTGGATCAGCTGCGAAGACCTGTCGAAAAAAGATTGATGTAAGAGGCAGTGACCCCTCGAAGAGATTTTCTTCAGAGCTGACATCATAAAAATGCGTGAAAGCGTCTTTTTTCAAACCCCGTCTTTTAGAGTGGGGTAAGACGGTTTCTCTGACCACGCATTTTTAGGATGCAAAATAGCCAGAAAAGTCAGGCCATTCGCACAAAGAAGCAACGACTCCCAAAAACAGACAACAATCTGTTTTTGGAGCTAAAAATCAATCTTTATTGATTTTTATGCTTCTTGGGCGTCCCAGCAAAGTTGTTGCTTTGCTGTGGACATCCACAGACTAAAGCCAGTGGTTTTCTGGCTATTTTTACATAAGATAAAGTTTTATAAAGGGTAAAGCTCCCCTTATGCTTATGAAAAAGGTGGTTGTCTTAACAGCAGTACTGCTCGTGTTCCTTCTCTCAGCAATGATGGTGGAAGCTCCGATCATCAGCAACTTCCCGCAGTTGGAATTCACTTTATTGTCGCAGTCTCCCGATCCGGTCGAACCAGGACAGGTCGTCAAGCTGCGTTTCCAGGTCGCCAACAGTGGCCCAGTCTCTGATGATGATGTCATCGTCAAGCTCAAGCCGCAATACCCATTCTCGCTTTATGAAGGCTCAGAAGAGAGGAACATCGGCAAGGTCAGATCCGGCTCCGATACTGTCGTGGTCGAATATGACGTAAAGATCGATGAAGATGCCGTCGAGAAAGAGACCCAGATAGAACTAGAAGTGCGGATGGGCACCAACGTCCGTGTCTATAACAATGAAGAGTTCCTGGTTGACATCCAGACCCATGATGCAGTTCTTGATATCGTCTCCATCGACGCCAAGCAGATCCCGCCGGGGCAGCCGGGAGAGATCACCTTCGTCGTCAAGAACCTGGCCGATTCGTTATTAAAAGACATCCGCTTTAAGCTAGACTTCTCTGACGAAACTCTTCCTTTAGCACCGTACCAATCATCTTCAGAAAGGATCCTTAACCAGTTGAAATCAGGATTCCAGGATGCGCTGACATTCAACATCATCGCCGATCCTGAAGCCACACCAGGATTGTACAAAGTTCCCCTTACCATAAAGTTCAACGATGAACGGGGTGAAAATACGACCATCACCGATGTTCTGGCGGTGCAGGTCGGAGAAATACCAAAACTCAGGGCTCACATCAAGAGAAGCACCGTCATGCAAAGCTCTAAAGAAGGAACAGTCACCCTAGAGATCGCCAATGCTGGGACGACTGACGTAAAACTTCTGGAATTATGGCTGCTTCTCTCAGAAGATTACCAGTTGATCACCCCTACTGATTACTTCTACATCGGCGACATCGACGCTGACGACACTGAAAGTGAAGACATCTCGATCTATGTCAACGGCGGGGTCGATACACTCCATATCCCGCTGCGATTACAATACTATGATGCCAACAACAAGCCCATCCAACAAGACTTCGACCTAGAGCTGGAACTGTTCTCATCCTACAAGCTGAGGAAGTACGGTGTGATCGAAGGCAGCAGTATCTTCTCCTATCTGTTCATAATCATTCTTGGCGCTGGAGGTTATTATCTCTACCGCCGTTATTACAAACCGAGAAAACAGAAGAAAGCTTCTTAGGACAGAACCTAAGGAGACGCACGATGATCAAAGATTATGTCCGCCTGGCCTATCGCGGAGTGAAACAAAGGAAGATTCGTTCTTGGCTTACCATGCTGGGAATCTTTATCGGCATAGCCGCCGTGGTAGCCCTCATCTCCCTGAGCCAGGGCCTTAAAGTTGCCATTGAACAGCAGTTCGTCAATCTTGGCACTGACAAGCTCGTGGTGCAGTCTGCAGAAACCACCTTCGGTCCTCCAGGCACGGGTGTCGTCAATCCTTTGACGGAACATGACAAGAGGGCCATCTCCAGGGCCAATGGTGTCGACCTAGCCGTAGGGAGACTGATCCGTTCGGTAAAGCTGGAGTTCAAAGATGAAATTCTGTTCAATTTCGTGGTCACTATCCCCGATGGGAGCAGTGAAGATGAACGAGATTTGGTCATAGAAGCTAACAATTACAAGATCGAAAACGGCCGGCTGCTCAGGCGGGGTGACCGTCTCAAAGTCATGGTCGGCTCCAACTTTGCCGATGACGTCTTCGACGAGCCGGTAGAACTGCGGGATACCGTCAGCATCCAGAACATCGACTTTGACGTGGTCGGTATCCTGGCAAAATCTGGCAACCCGCAGCAAGACTCCACCATCGTCGTACCAGAATCAGCTCTCAGGGAAGTTCTGGACATACAAGACGAATATGACATCATCCCTTTAAGGATAAAATCGGGAGAGAATATCGAAGAGGTGGCGGAGAGCGTCAAGAAAGAGCTGCGGAAAAGCCGCGGCGTTGAAGAAGGCAAAGAAGACTTTTTGGTGCAGACACCAGGCGACATCCTTAGTATCCTTAACAACATCCTTCTGATCGTCCAGGGCGTGCTGGTCGGTATCGCCGCCATCTCTTTACTGGTCGGCGGCATCGGCATCATGAACACTATGTATACTGCTGTGCTGGAAAGGACTAAGGAGATCGGCATCATGAAAGCTTTGGGGGCGCAGCGAAACATGATCTTGTCATTGTTCCTGATAGAATCCGGTATCCTGGGGATAACCGGCGGTGTCATCGGCGTCCTGCTGGGGATGGGGATCAGCAAGAGCGTGGAACTTATCGCTTTTCAGGTCACCGGCAGCCTGTTGATCAAAGCCGAGTTCGATCTCCTGGTTATCGTAGGGATGCTGTTATTTGGATTTGTCATCGGAGCCGCTTCCGGCCTTCTACCGGCTAAACAGGCGGCGGCATTAAGACCAGTGGACGCATTACGAAAATGATCAAAGACTATTTCATCATACCTTGGAGAGAGATCAAAAGACGCAGACTGCGCTCCTGGTTGACGCTTATCGGCGTCTTCATCGGGATAGCAGCCATCGTCTCATTGATCACCCTAGGCCAGGGTCTGGAAAATGCTATCGAAGGACAGTTCCAGGCTCTCGGAAAAGACAAGCTGTTCATCAGTCCGAAAGGAGGAACCTTTGCCGGTATCGGCTCTTCCGTGGTGATGACAGAAGACGACCTGGAAGTTATCAAGCGGACAGCAGGTGTGAAAAGGGCCACGGGCCTGGCCTACGCTTCTAGCGGTTACGAGTTCAATGAAGTTGTCCGTTTCAATTTTGTCAGCGGTATCTCTACCGAACCTGATGAGAGAGCTTTGGCCGGAGAAGCACAGACCTGGAAGATAGCGCAGGGCCGAAACCTTGAGAAAGGCGACCGGTTCAAAGTGATCCTAGGATACGAATACACACAAGATACCTTGTTTGAAAAAGCGGTTGAGCTGGGCGATACCATCCTTATCAACGGTCGGGAGTTCAAAGTCATCGGCTTCCTGGAAAAGATCGGTTCACCTCCAGATGACCAATCAGGATTGATCCCATTAGATACGTTCGGCGAAGTCTTCAACAGGGAAGACGAAGTAGGATATATCATCGTCCAGACACAGCCGGGGGATGATCCAGCCGTGGTGGCGGCAGAGGTCAACGAAGAACTGCGAAAGTCGAGAAACCTCGACGAAGGAGAAGAAGATTTCACCATCCAGACCCCCGAACAGTTTGCAGAAGCCTTCGGCGTGGTGCTTGATGTGATCCAGATCGTCCTGATAGGAATTGCTGCCATCTCCCTCTTTGTCGGCGGCATCGGCATCATGAACACCATGTATACATCCGTACTGCAAAGGACTAAAGAGATCGGTATCATGAAAGCTTTGGGAGCAAAAAATTCGCAGATCCTGTACCTGTTCCTGATAGAGTCAGGATTATATGGACTTGGTGGAGGTCTTATCGGCGTTATCCTGGGGATCGGATTCGCCCTTTTGGTGGAGCTAGCCTTCGTCGTTTTTCTTGGACCGGCCTTCCTCTCCGTCGAGATCGATCTCCTACTGGTTGCAGGAACCCTGTTCTTTTCATTCCTGATCGGCTGTCTTTCAGGACTGGCTCCGGCCAGAAGCGCCTCTAAACAGAAGCCCGTGGACAGCCTTCGCTATGAATGATCAGACAAACTTAAATAAAGAGTTAAATAAAGAGACCACACCACAAACACGATGGCTGGAAAAAAAACTGTCATAGAACTGCGCGATGTCAGGAAGACCTACCAGATAGGCGAAGTTTCACTGGAAGTCCTTAAAGGAGTCAACATCAAGATAGATCAAGGTGATTTCGCCGTGATCATCGGCCCCTCAGGAAGCGGGAAATCGACATTGATGAACCAAGTGGGGATCCTTGACGTGCCTACCAGCGGTGCTATCTTTCTGGAAGGAAAAGACATCTCTAAGATGGAGGAATCACAGTTGGCTCAGCTGCGGGGCCGTAAGATCGGTTTCATCTTCCAGCAATTTAACCTGATCCCGACATTGACGGCTTTGGAAAACGTAACCCTGCCGACAATCTTCCAGAACGTCTCCGAGGAGAAGAGGGTGCAGAAAGCAAAAGACCTGCTGGCTAAGGTCGGTCTGGCCGACAGGATGCATCACAAGCCGACGGAACTCTCAGGAGGGCAGCAGCAGCGGGTGGCCATCGCCAGGGCTTTGGTAAATGACCCAGACATCATCCTGGCTGACGAGCCGACGGGCAACCTTGACTCGACATCGGGACAGCAAGTGATGGACCTGCTGGCAACTTTACATGGTCAAGGCGGCAAGACCATCATCCTGATCACCCATGATATCGAACTGGTCCGGTATGCCAAGAAGATAATCTATCTCAAAGATGGAGAAGTAGTGAAAGTCAAACACAATGGCGTTGAAAAGTAATTCTTTTATAATATCTTCTTAACCAGCTAAATCTTTATAAATTTCTCACAGCTGGAGAAAAAATAACTAAAAGAGGAGAGGGTGAAGTTTTATGGAAAAGAAGCATGTTGACGAAATAGACGAGTCCTACTTCGGAGAGGAATTCATCGACGACAGTGATTTCCTTGAAGAGATCAAGGTAGAAGACGTCACTCCTAAGAAAGAGACTAAGAAGAAGGCTACCGCAAAGAAAACAAGTTCAAAAAAATCAGAAGAGAAAAACGATTCTATCGTCGTGACCGAGATGAAGACGCCGGAAGCGCCGGCCGAGTTCATGGAGAAAAGATCTGAACCGACGCCCAAAGAAGAACCGGTAAAAGCTGTCGAAGAGAAGAAGGAATCTGAGAAGAGACCGGTAGAAACTTCTAAACCAGTCAATCCCTGGGAAGAACCAGCTGATGCTGAGACCAGTCTTTTCAAAGAGATCTCAACCTGGAAAGCCCTGACCGGGATCGTCCTGATATTATTGATCTTTGCTGTCTTTACCAACGGCTTCCAGTTTTCTGAGCAAGAGAGCAGCAGCACGGCGATATCCATCCAGGAAGCAGAACAGAAAGCGCTAGAGTTTGTAAATGATAACCTTCTGCAGCCGCCGTACACCGCCGAGGTATTGAGTTCAACTGAAGAAGGAGATCTTTATCTGATAACTTTATCTATCGCCGGACAGACCGTCGACTCTTACATGACCAAAGATGGCGAACTATTTTTTCCGCAAGGCTTTGAAGTTACCGGAGCTGCCGTCACTTTAGACGATACACAGCCAGCAGAACAACAGCTGGGAAATCCTGACGATGCAAACAAAGAGATCACCGTTGATGGAAATCCGATGGTCGGCAGCCTTAGCGCGCCGATCACCATAGTGGAGTTTTCTGACTTCCAATGCCCGTTCTGCGGACAGTTCTTTAAAGAGACACTGCCACAGCTGGAGAAAGACTACATCGAGACCGGCAGGGTAAAATTGGTCTTCAAGCAGTTCCCACTGCCAAGCCATCCCGAAGCAGAAGCTGCTGCTCTGGCTTCTTTATGTGCCAATGAGCAAGGTAAGTTCTGGCAATACCACGACCTGCTTTTCAGCCGGCAGAGCGATCTGCGATGGGCGAACTATCCAAAATGGGCAGGTGAGCTGGGCCTGGATCAAGCTAAGTTCGAAGACTGTATGAACACGCAGAAATATCTCGACAAGGTCAATGAAGATATGGAACAGGGAAAACAGAACGGCGTCACCGGCACTCCTGCTTTCTTCATCAACGGTGAGCTGTTGAGCGGCAACCAGCCTTACTCCACGTTCAAGAAAGGGCTTGATGCCATGCTAGGCGTAGAAGAACCTGTCGAAGTCATCATACCAGAACCTGTACAGGAAGAACCGCCTGTACCCGAACCAACACCAACACAAGAACCGGCCGTGAAGGTCCAGGAACTGTCAGTAAGCTCCCGGAAATGGTCTTTCACTCCCGATGTGCTGAAAGTCAAGTCTGGAACCACAGTGCAGCTGACAGTCCTTCCTGATAATACGGAACCTAGCTTCGCCTTGCCCTCATACACTTTTGCCATCTCCGGCTTGAGCGTCAGCAAGGCTGTCGACGGCAGGACCATGGTAGAATTTACCCCGAGCAAGGCTGGAACCTACGAATTCTCTTGCAGCAGCTGTGAAGACTGGCGGGGCATGAGTGGAACGTTAGTGGTTGAATAAGGTTTTCAGCAGAAAGCTTTTTAACTTCTTCTTTTTCTCTTTTATGATATGGCTAAGAATGAGAAGATGTTCAGCAAAGTGGTGATGATCGTACTCTTATCGCTGTTCATCATCGGTTTCATGGTGCCCGGTTTTATAAACAACCAGGAAGACCCATATACCTTTGCAGAACCAAGATTATGTCGCACTGATGCTGACTGTTATCTTACTTGCGACGATCAGCCGGTAGAAGTTCTCTGTTCGCAGAACTTATGCGTCCAGAACGCCTGTGATGAAGGCAACTCTTATCCTTACCGGCAGCAGCCTGTAAGTTTCAGTTTAGAAATCGCAACGCCCCAAGGAACCGTCGATCTCCCTACCAGAAGCAGCAGCCAAGATCTCTTTGTCCGCTTTGAAGAAAAAGTGAAGGTTTATTCTGCCAGTCTGCCTCTCGCTTTGATCCTGGAGAAAGCCATGATCCAATACGATGGTTACTGCTTAGCTGTTGATGGTACACAGTACTGCAGCAATGGTATCAAAAATATAACTACTACTATCAACGGTGAAAATAACGCTCTTTCTCCCTACTACGTCCCAGAGGAAGGAGATTCCATAAGTATTATTTACTCCTGATGTTCTCATCTTCCTAAAATACATTAAAGGTGGTGTTTTATGACGTTTGCAAAAGTTAAGAAGTTTCTAGAAAAAGTATCTCCCTTAGCCGGAATCACGCCAGAAGAAAAGATTATCCTGGAAACGCCGCAGAAGATACTGCAGGCTGAGTTGGAAGTCAGTGGAAAAAGATATCCAGCTTTCCGGGTGCAGTTCAACAATGCCCGGGGACCGTTCAAAGGAGGCATCCGGTTCCATCCCGAAGTTGATCTGGACGAAGTGCAATCTTTAGCCTTCTGGATGACCCTCAAGACGGCAGTTGCCGACATCCCTCTCGGCGGCGGCAAGGGCGGCGTAAGAGTTAATCCTAAAGAATTGTCAAAAGCAGAACTGGAAGAGTTAAGCAGGAAATATGTCCGCGCTTTCTATCAAGATCTTGGTCCAGAGAAGGATGTTCCAGCGCCTGATGTCTATACCACGCCAGAGATCATGGGCTGGATGCTGGACGAATTTGAAAAATTGACCGGGACGAAAGCTCCTGGTTTCATCACCGGCAAACCGCTGGAACTGGGCGGTTCTAAAGTTCGTGATATCGCGACTGCTCTTGGAGGAGTCTACGTCTTGGAAGAAGCTGCCGCTAAGCTGAAGCTGGAAGGTAAAAGAGCAGCCATCCAGGGGTTTGGCAACGCTGGCATGAACATGGCCAAGCTGCTTCGTGAAGCAGGGTATACCATCATAGCTGTCAGCGATTCCAAAGGCGGCGCCTATGATGCTGAAGGATTAGATGTTGATAAAGTGATCCAGTTCAAAGAACAGCAAGGGACAATCAAAGGATTTCCTGAAGGAAAAGACATCTCAAATGAAGAATTACTTGAACTTGACGTTGACATCCTTGTTCCAGCCGCTTTAAGCGGGGTTATCACAGAGAATAATGCTACCAAAGTTAAAGCAAAGATCGTCTTAGAATTAGCTAACGGTCCGACAACCCCGGAAGCAGATGAGATCCTGCACCAGAACAATATTTTGGTGCTGCCGGATGTTCTGGCCAATGCCGGCGGCGTTACGGTATCTTACTTTGAATGGTATCAAAACCAGCATCAGCAGGTGTGGGACGAAGAGACCGTGAAAACGAAACTGCGGGAGAAGATGGTAGCTGCTTTCGGCCAGCTGTGGACAGCATATGACGGTTCAGGACATGATTTCAGGACAGCTACTTATGTGCATGCTATCAAGAAAGTTATTGCTGCGGAAAGGGGAAGGAGACTCCGATCTTAAAGTGAAGACCTTATTTCATTTATCTTCTTTTTTCCCATAGAAATATATAAAAAGCCGCCCCTATTCCTGCCAATCTATGCTACGAACCCATACCTGTGGAGAATTGTCCAAGAAAGAAGTTGGAAAGACAGTCACTTTATCCGGCTGGATAGATTCCGTCCGTATCGGCGGCAAGATAGGTTTTCTTCATCTACGGGATAGATATGGGAAAACACAAGTGTTTCTCGATAAAGATTTAGCTAAAGAGTTCAGGAACCTGAATAGGGAAGACATCCTCCAGATCAAAGGAGAAGTCGTAGCCAGGCCCGAAAACCAGGTCAAAGGCCCAGGTACCGGTGAGATCGAGCTCTCTGCTAAAGAAATCAAGGTTCTCAAAGCCGTTCCTCCGTTACCGTTAGAATTAGATGAATCCATCGAGTCTTCTGAAGAGACCAAGTTGAAATATAGATATATTGACTTACGAAGACCAGCCATGCAGGAAGCTCTTGTCCTGAGGCATAAAGTCGTCAAAGCTGTCCGTGATTTTCTTGACGAACAGAAGTTCCTGGAAGTAGAGACGCCTATCCTGGCTAAATCGACACCAGAAGGAGCTCGTGATTATCTTGTCCCTTCAAGGACCTGTCCAGGTAATTTCTTCGCCTTGCCGCAGTCACCGCAGATCTTCAAGCAGCTGCTGATGGTAGCAGGATTTGACAGATATTTCCAGATCGCCCGCTGCTTCAGGGACGAGGATCTTAGAGCGGACAGGCAGCCGGAATTTACACAATTAGACATGGAGATGTCATTTATCGAAGAGGAAGATATGTATGCCCTGATCGAGAAGCTGATGCAGTACGTCTTCAAGCAGGTGCTGGATGAAGATATCAAGATACCGTTCTCCAGATTATCTTATGATGAAGCGATGAAAAAATACAAGTCTGACAAGCCGGACTTGCGTAAAGAGACTGGCAAGAAGTTCGCCTTCCTGTGGGTCACCAACTTCCCTATGTTCGAGTTCAGCGAAACTGAAAACCGTTTCGTGAGCATGCATCACCCTTTCACTTCTCCCAATCTGGAACACGTTGAATTCCTGGAGAAAGACAAAGCTAAAGTTAGAAGCAGAGCGTATGACCTGGTGTTGAACGGAGTTGAACTAGGCGGCGGTTCCATCAGGATCCACGACAATGAGTTACAGGCGAAAGTTTTCAAGGCTCTGGGCTTGACCGACAAACAGGCTAAAGATAGGTTTGGTTTCTTACTGGATGCTCTGCAGTTCGCCCCACCGCACGGCGGTATCGCCTTCGGCCTAGACCGATGGTCGATGCTGATGGCCGGCAGGGAGACTATCCGCGACGTTATCGCTTTCCCTAAGAACAAAGAAGCCAGGGACTTGATGATGGATTCTCCAGCTGACGTGGATGGCGACCAGTTGAAAGATGTTCATATCAAGCTGGTGAAGTAAGGATGGATTATACGCAATTCTTAGACGGTCTTCTTATTGAGAGAAATCTGGGAGAAAATCAAACGGGAGATGTTGGCAAGGTTACTAGCGTGGAGAAGGTAGGTAATGCTCTTTTTATCAAGACTGGAAGCGATCTTGCTCTTTATGCTGAAAAAGATTTCCAAGAAGGAGAGGACGGAGCATACCACCTAAAACAAGACGGTTTTGAATATCTACTAGTTCCGGAAAGTAATGTCGATGAGTTTGCGATAGGCTTCAACCATAGTTGAAACCATCAGGAGATTTATATACTCCTTTCTCTTTCTGCTTCATGGTGATTATCATGACGATAAAAAAACAATTGTTGAAACTAAAAGAAAACTGGCTGCTGGTATTAGTGGTTTTAGTATTGCTGTTCCTACCGGCATTCAGCCCGATCGCTTCTACAGAAAGTCTTTTTAGAAATTCTGCCTATGACGATTCTTTCGCTGTCAAAGGGATGGTGGCAGAATCTGCTCCAGGCATCTACTACGGCGGTGATTTCGCTCCCGACGTTGAGGAACGGAAGATAACTAAAAGCAGTTCGTTGTCGCTAGAGACCGAACGTGGTGAATTTGATCTGGCTGAAACAAGACTGAAAGATATTGTAAAAAGCACCGATTCGTTCATCCTCAATGAAAACAGGCAGAAATATGGACAAGGAAGAGAAGCCTATTTTTCTGGTTACTATTCATTGAAAGTGGAGACGGATAAATATGATTCTATCATCTCACAGCTAAAAGAACTGGGAGAAGTGACCTCTTTTAACGAGAACCAGCAGGATGTTACCGGTTCCTATACCAATACCCAAGTGGAGCTGGAAGTCGAAAGAGCAAGGCTGCTTCGTTATCAGCAGATGTACCTGGAAGCCACTGATGTCAATGACAAGATCAACCTCAACGACCGTATCTTCAATCAGGAACGGACCATCAAGTATCTGGAAGATTCATTGAAAAGGGTCGATCAGAGGATCGAATATACGACCGTATCTGTCAACCTGATGGAGAAGCAATCTGCATACAGCAACATCGTCTTCGTCAAGTTCTCTGAACTGGTGAGAAAGCTGGTGAGCAGCATCAATAGTATCTTCAGCTTGCTGTTTGTATTGGTTCCATATGCTATCATCGCTTTGATAGTGTGGCTGATAGTCCGCAGAGTGAGAAAGTAAATCTTTTTCTTTTTTATTTTTATCATATATATGAGCCATACCTAAACCTGCGACAAAGGCAGCGATAGTAAAGCCGGTGGTCAAGTGATCTAAAAGCTTGTCGTCATTCATCGTCCTTGATAATCCTGATTTGTGTACACGCTCTCATTAGGAGGACGATATTCTCGTATCCTATCTGTCTGGATCGAACTGACGTAGAAGCCGGCGGCGGCGCCCAGAAGAAGAGCCCCGATGCATAATCTTTTTACTAGCTTCTCATACTGGCAGTCATCCATACAGCAGCATAAGAAGTGGCTATTTTTAATGGTTCACACAGAAATGATCACTTTATTGAATTCTTCCACATGATCTCAAAGTAGGATCTGAAACTATTAGCCAACTCGGTGTCCCTTACGACAAAAGCGACCGGATTCTTTAGAACCATGACGAACAATACCGCGTCTGGAAAGATATCGATCCAATTAGGGCTTACCAGCTTATTTGGAAAATATTTTACTTCTGTAAATCTCATCTTTTCTCTAACTTTTCCATACTCTTTAGCATTTGCGTTATAAATTATCTTCATCTTTACTTTTCTCTGGATTCTTCTCTTATGAAAATCTAAAAACCAACCTTCCCATTTCACATTAGCAACTTTTGGCGCACCCAAAACAAAAAGAGTATCTTCTGACTTAAAATTAATCATCAATTCTTCGCGGATGGCTTTTATCCCCTGAAATCCTTCATACATCTCTGCAACTCTCTTCTTAGAAACAGATGCTCTTTGCATCATTAATCGAGGTAATACTTCTGTAACCACATTTTTCTTGGTTAAATTTAATTCATCCTCCTTTTTCTCAATATAGTCTAGGATCATGTGCGGATCATTCGCCATAAAATATTTTGTCCCCTCTTTTGTGATATAACCGACTAGCCCTTTTTCAATCAATTTATCCAGAATGTCATACATCTTTGATTTAGAAACTTTACTTTCCTTTCCGATAGGTCCAACGGTAGATTCTCCTAACCTATTGAGGGCTAAATAGACTTTTATTTCTCCTTTTGTTAGCCCTAGCTTTTCGAGCAATGTTTCGTCCATTTTAATAGAAATAAGCTCATTTCTTTATTAATCTTCCTAGTAGTAACCCACAAAGGGGGGGACTATTCTTAAATACTACTCCCCATAAGAATCACTACTGTGGAAAGACAAATTAGTTGGGAAGAAGAAATAAAACCATTTTTTCCAGAGGGCAGTCTAGAACTCTTAGTAGAAACAACGAGAGGAACAGTAAGAGATGTTAATCTAGATAACGCTGCTACTACAACCCCCTTTTCAGCAGTTAATGAAGCTGTTGCTGAATTTCTAAGAACTTATGGAAGCGTGCATAGAGGTTCAGGACAAAGATCAAGAATGTCTACTCAAAGTTATGAAGATGCAAGAGATAAAGTCCAGCAATTTACGGGAGCTTCGTTAGATAATTATGTTGTTTTTACAAAAAACACTACTGAAGCAATCAATCACGCTGCTCAATTATGGTCCAAAATACCAGGAAAAGTCCTAGTTTCTGATATTGAACACTCTTCTAATCTGCTTCCATGGTTAGCTGGAAATGATGTAATTCAATATAGAACAAATTCAGATGGAACTCTAAATATTGAAGATGTTGAAGAGATGTTCAAAACACATGGTGATATTAAACTTCTTGCAATAACAGGCAGTTCGAATGTCACAGGGTATAAAACTCCCATTCACGACTTAGCAGAACTTGCCCACAGGTATGGTGCAATGATTCTAGTAGATGCTTGTCAGTTAATCCAGCATCAAAAAGTTGACGTTTTGCCTCAGGATACCCCCAGACATCTAGACTTCGTCGCTTTTTCAGGACATAAAATGTATGCTCCTTTTGGTGGCGGAGTTTTAATTGGACCAAAAGATTTTTTTGATCAAGCAACACCTTACCAGATTGGTGGCGGGAATCTTACTTACATCTCAAGAGATTTACAATTAAAGAGATTTCCTACTGTTCAAGCTCATGATCCAGGAACACCTAACGCAGTCGGGGCAATTTCTATCGCCAAAGCAGCGGAAGTGTTAGAATCAATTGGCTATGATAGGATCCATGAATATGAATCTGATCTCGTTAGAACTGCTTATAGAGGATTAAAAGATACAGATGGAGTAGAAGTTTATGTTTCGGAATCAGAACTAGGAAGCGTTATTCCTTTTGATATTGCAGGAATGGATAGTAGGTTAACTGCGGAAATCCTAAGAGACGATTACGGAATCGGAGTAAGAGCAGGCTCATTTTGTACGTATGAATTAATGAGAAAACTAAAGAACATCTCTGATGAACAAGACCTAAATATTTCTGAAGAGATCGACAGAGGAATTACAAGAAATATTCCAGGGGTTGTGAGGGCTAGTTTTGGATTAGTGAATAATCGAGAAGATGTTACAAGATTAATTTCTGCTGTAAATGAAATTTCCCAGAATGGAATAGAACATTACTCACAGATGTATAAACAAAACGATACCACAGGAACGTGGACAAAGAGGTAATAAAATGGCAACTAATGTTAAACCAGATGAACTGAATTATGATCATTATGAAACAAAAAAATATGATGACCAGATCGTTCGTTCTATTCCTGGACATGAAGAATTACACAAACATATTGATCAATTAGTAGAATCATTACCAGAAGAACCTAAAATCCTAGAATTAGGTGTTGGCACAGGATTAACTGCAGAAAGAATATTGAGAAAAAGACCAAATGCAGAATATGTGGTAGTTGATTTTTCTGAACAGATGCTCGCTGGAGCAAGAGGTCGTTTATCCAAATATGATGTAAAATTTGTAAATGGAGATTATTCAAAGATTGGGCTTCCAGAAGACAATGATCTTGTTGTTTCTGTAATTAGTATCCATCATCAAGAGACCGATGAGGATAAAAAAAGACTTTTCCAAAGAATTTACGATTCTATAAAAGATACAGGAGCTTTTATCTTTGGTGATTTAGTAACATACAGAAACGAAGAGGAAGCTGCTCTCAATGAAGCAAGACATTTCCATCATCTTGTTGAAAATGCTCAAGATGAAGATTCTTTAAGAGAATGGGCGCACCATCATAAACATCTTAACAAACTAGCTCCGCTAGAAGATCAAGTAGACTGGCTTAGAGAAATCGGCTTTAGAGATGTAGAAGTAGTATATCGAAGGTTTAATACAGCTTTAGTCTACGCGCAGAAATGATCACTTCCTAAGTTTTGCCATGATCAGCTGATATACTGCAAGCAGGACGATCGCCGCAGCTCCGCCCAACAAAAACCAGAAAGCGATATCCGGCTGGCTGGAGACGACGGAAGACTCCACAGCTTTGGCCATCTGCGGTTCCATCATCGCCAACGAATCGACAGCAGCCTCAGCCATCGGTGAAGCCTGCATCACCGGATCCCGCGCAAAAGTTGCGGTAGACGCCACTTTCATCACCGCGCTGATACCAAGTATAACCAAACTTACGGGCAATATCCCTTTCAACTTCTCTCGTAGTCCAGATACCTTCTTAGGAGCGATGATGATATACTTGTTCGCCAACTTGTAATGGTTGATCTCCCGTCCTTTCTGGCTGTAATGATATTCTTCCACGACCACCAGACCAGCTTCCTGCAATTTTTGCAGATGGTAATGGACGGTAGAGATAGGGATGTTCAACGATTTCGCGATATTCTGCTCAGAATCTTCCTTCTCTGTCAAGAAGTTCAATATCTTCCTGCTGGTATCTGAAGTTATCGTCTCAGCCAATTTTTTGGTCTTGGACTCGTTCAGGTCCACTAACAGGAAGTTGGTCTTGGCCATATCTCCCAGATAAGAACCAGATTTAAATAGGTTGCGATAGGTTTGAAGGAAGTTGAAGTGATCATAGAGACAAATATTTAAAGGACGTTTTCTTTCTTATTAAGATGAACTGGACACCAATAGGTATCAAATGTATCAGACAGTCTTTAAAAGCATTGAAAAACATAAAAAGAGTGGAGATTGTTAAAGATCAGGTAAATGTCCAGACAAATGCTGACGTAATCGCCAATGATACCATCATCAAATCTCTTAAACATGAAAAGATATCCGGCTTGATCCATTCCGAAGAAGAAAAGGAGACAATTATTTTAGGTACTGGAGATAAAAAAATCAACATTATCCTTGACCCCCTTGATAACACTCATCTTTACTTACGGGGAGAAAAGTCATTCTGCTCTGTAGCGATGATGGTTATAATAGGCAATCATCCTGCTTATGCCTTTGTTGGAGATATCGCAACGGGAGACATCTATCATTGTGATTTGAGAAGATCCTATAAAAACAATAAAGCTATTTCTATCCCCAAGAAGATAGAAGGAAAAAAGATAATATTAGGTTGGGCCCCATATTTCCTGAGATTGAAGAGGTTCTACGAAGGGATGAAAAAACTGGCAGCAGAAGATTATTATGTTTACAACTATGGCGGCCAATTACAGACGGCTAAAATTATCACAGGGAACTATGATGCTTACGTGGAGGTTAGAGCAGAAACATTAAACGAGTTTTGCGGAGCGTTGATCGTTCAAAGGGCTGGGGGGATTATATCCAGATTAGATGGGAAACCGTTGAGATGGAATCCGAAGCAGAAACAGACCCTCGTCGTTGCTAGGAATAAGGAGATTTGGCGCGTGATTGTAAATCAATTTAAAGCTAAATCAAAAACTCAAAAATCCACCGGAAAATAGATCTGCCGGAACAGGAGATACATAAAGAAGAGAGCGATCAAGACAAAAGCTTCCCATCGGCCTAATTTCTCTTTTCTATAAAGGAAGAAGAACAACAATCCCGCGATCCCGATCTTGACCGGCAGATCGTAGAGGAAGATGACATTTGGTACATGATACCCGGAGATAAACGCCCCTAAGCCGATACCGAGGAGAGGGTTAGTGACGTTGCTGCCGATAAGGACGCCGGAAGAGATCTCTTTATTGCCCCTGAACACGCCGATCAATGCCGTAGTCAACTCCGGCAAGGCCGATGCCACCCCTAACAATATCACGCCAAAGAACGAGGCGCTGATGGGAAGCTGCGCCACCAGGACGGTAGAAGCTTTGATGACCTGATTGGCGGTAAAGCCCATAATCACAAAAGCGCCAAGGATGATCAGGATCTCTAATGTTATTCTTCCTTTGCTCAAGCGGCCGCTGTTAAGCTTTCTCTTAGTGATCTTCTCCAAAGAATTGGCCCTCTTCTGCCTTTGTCCAAGATAGAACAGGTAGCCGAGGTAAGTCCCCAGCATGATGAAACCTTCCAGCCGGTTGATGAAACCACCCAAAGCCGCCAGCAGCATCAGGACGGCCCCCATTATCAGCGCCCCCAGTTCTGAGAGCAGATCTTCTTTTATGACAGTGATGGTACCGATGATACCGACAACGGCCAGGATGAGGCTCTGCTGAAAGATATCTGAACCGACATTAGTGCCAAGGACCAGTCCAGAGATGGTGTCTTTCATGGCCTGATCCCTCAAGATATCGATACTACCGATAACCGCAGTCATGATTTCCGGGATGCTGGTGCCGATGGAAAGTATCGTCAATCCTACAAACGTGGCAGACCAGCGAAAATGCTTGGCCAGACGCAGCGATTCACGGATGGTGACATCTGCGAGAAAGAGGATTATGACAATGCCTATCAAAAGGGTGACAGCCTCAGGGACCATGTGATGGCTAAAGTATAATCATAGATAAAGGTTTTGGCCACAATCTTTATAAAAGAACCACAGTTCTGACTAGCTATACCAATGACTCGGTATGAGGAGGTATCAAGGATTCTTCTTGAATACCCTATAAACGATAAAAACAAAGCGAGGTCGAACGATAATGGCTGATGAAGCAAAAGTATTGGAAGCGGTTGAGATTGCCCGCACAACCGGAAAGATAAGGAAAGGGTCTAATGAAACTACCAAAGCTATCGAAAAAGGCACTGCTAAACTCGTAGTTTACGCAGCTGACGTCAACCCTAAAGAAGTTGTCATGCATCTGCCGCTACTCTGTAAAGAGAAAAACATCCCCTGCGCTGAAGTATCCAAGAAAGAAGATCTTGGTGCTGCTGCAGGACTAGCAGTAGCGACCGCAGCCGTAGCTGTCGTCAAGGAAGGAGATGCCAAAGCGATCATAGAAAGCATGAACAACAAATAGGTGAACTCCCATGGCTGATGACAAAAAAAGAAAAAGAGACGTGAAAGAAACGTCTGAAAGCAGAAGCGAAGGGGAAGTTCAGTTCACTGAAGGCATCCCTGCTGAGGTCAAAGAGATCGTCGGCAGAGCAGGAAGCCGCGGCGAGCTTACTCAGGTGATGTGCCTGATCCTCGACGGCCGCGACAAGAGCAAGGCCATCAGGCGCAACGTTAAAGGCCCGGTCCAGATCGGCGACACCTTGATGCTGTTAGAGACAGAGATCGAAGCGCAGCGTCTAGGCGGCGGACGACGGGGCGGCCGTAAATAAAACAACAGGTGATTACCATGCATAACAATGACATCATAAACGACGCCAGAGGTGCTTACCATGCCTAAATGCTCTTTTTCAGGAGAAGACATTCCGGAAGGTACCGGGATCATGTACGTGCTCAAGGAAGGAAAAGTCCTTTTCTTCAAGAACTCAAAGTGCAAGAAGAATTACTTAAAGCTGAAGAGGATCCCCCGCAAGGTGCGCTGGACTGAGTTCTTCCGCAAGGAAAACCGAAAAGGAGAAGCAGGAGAAAAAAAAGAAGCTGCTGTTCCAAAGGTGAAGAAAGCTGCTGCAAAAGAAGAAAAGCCGGCAGCCAAGAAAGCCGTAGAGAAGAGCGAAGCAGGTGAGGAACAATGATGGAACAGACTTTGGTCCTTATCAAACCTGATGGTGTACAGCGAAGTCTCAGCGGCAGAATCCTGCAGCGGTTTGAGGATGCCGGACTAAAGATCGTCGGCATGAAGATGAAATGGGTCGATCCAAAATTCGCTAAAGAACATTACAAAGCTCACGTCGAGAAAAAGTTCTACCCTGGACTGGAGAGCATGATCACCGAAGGTCCGGTCGTGGCTTTCGTCCTTGAAGGACTGCATGCTGTTGAGCTGGTACGGAAGATGGTCGGCGCTACCGAACCGAAAGCGGCTCAGCCGGGAACAATCCGCGGCGATTTTGCGCATCATTCCTATGCTTATGCTGATCAGAAAGGGATCGCCATCAAGAACCTGATCCATGCTTCCGGCACCGTTGAAGAGGCCAAGATCGAAGTAGCTTTGTGGTTCAAGAAAGAAGAACTTCACAGCTACCAGACCGTACATGAAAAGCATGTTTTTTAGGTAAAGTATCCTAAGCAAAATCAAGAGGTATAAATCAACATGGCAGAAAAAATGGTTGACAAGGTGCTGCGGCTGATGAAAGAACCGCAGCAGATCCGTAATATTGGAGTTTGCGCACACATTGATCACGGCAAGACGACATTCTCTGATAACCTATTGATGGGAGCCGGCATGATGTCTGAACATCTTGCAGGAAAAGCCCGAGTATTAGATTTCCACGAGGACGAGCAGGAAAGAGGCATCACTATCGATTCCGCGTCCGTCTCCATGGTCCACGCCGTGGAAGGAAAAGAATTTCTTATCAACCTGATCGATACCCCGGGACACGTCGACTTTGGCGGCGACGTCACCAGAGCGATGAGAGCTGTCGACGGTGCTATCGTCTTAGTCTGCGCTTCTGAAGGCGTCATGCCTCAGACCGAAACTGTCCTGAGACAGGCTTTGAGAGAAAGAGTAAAACCTGTATTGTTCATCAACAAGACTGACCGGCTTATCAAAGAGCTGAAATTAACACCGCAGCAGATGCAGGAACGCTTTGTCAAGCACATCACCAAAGTCAATTCGATCATCAAAGGCCTGGCTCCTGAAGAGTTGAAAGAGAAGTGGCAGGTCAGTATCGAGAACGGTTCTGTCGCATTCGGTTCAGCGTTTCATAATTGGGCGATCAGCCTGCCGTACATGCAGAAACATAACGTAAGTTTCAAAGACATCATCGACGCTTACACTAGTGATGACCCTGAATCCTACAAAGTGCTGGCCAAGAAAGCGCCACTGCACGAAGTCATCCTTAACATGAGCGCTAGGCATCATCCGAACCCGATCCAGGCCCAGGAATATAGGATTCCCCGCCTCTGGCAAGGCGACATGGATAGCGCTGATGGAAAAGCTCTTGTCAGATGCGACCCTAACGGGCGAACTTTCTTTGTCATCACCAAAGTTGTTGTCGACCCGCAGGCAGGAGAGATCGCTGCCGGCCGCCTGTTCGGCGGAACTATGCGGAAAGGAGCAGAAGTATTCCTAAACATGGCCAACGTGCCTGGAAGAGTGCAGCAAGTCTACATCTATAACGGCGCCAAGCGGGAGATCGTCGATAACGTTCCTGCTGGAAACATCATCGGTGTCGGCGGTCTACGAGCTGGAATCCCTGGAGAGACTGTCACCACCGGCGGCAAGACTGAACCTTTCGAAAAGATCACTCACATCTTTGATCCGGTCGTCACCAAAGCGATCGAAGCTAAGAGACCAGGCGATCTGCCAAAACTTATTGAAGTCCTGAGACAAGTCTCTAAAGAAGATCCTACCGTACTGGTCGAGATCAACGAAGAGACCGGCGAACACCTACTTCATGGCATGGGAGAGCTCCATCTGGAAGTTATCGAGAACAGGATCATCAAAGAGAAAGGCGTGGAAGTCAAGACCTCTCCGCCGATCGTCGTCTACCGGGAAGCGATCACCAATGAAAGCCCCGAAGTAGAAGGAAAGTCGCCGAATAAACACAACAAGCTGTACTTTAAAGTCGAACCTTTAGAAGAAGAGATCATCAAAGGTATCAAAGACAACAAGCTTCCGAACGGCCGATACAAGAAGAAAGAAGAAAGCGTCGTCTCATTCTTACGGGATGAATGCGGCTGGGACACCAAGACCGCCGGCAATGTCAAAGCTGAATGCAACGGTAACTTGTTCATGGACCAGACAAGAGGTATCGTCCAGATCAACGAGATCATGGAACTGGTATTAGACATGTTTGAAGACGTCATGAAAGCAGGCCCTCTGGCTAAGGAACCATGTGTCAACATGAAAGTAAGCCTGATGGATTGTACTTTGCACGAGGACGCTATCCACCGTGGTCCAGCTCAGATGTACCCTGCCGTCCGTGAAGGTATCCGAGGAGCGATCATGCAAGCTCGCCCAGTATTGTACGAACCTTTACAGATCATGAGGATCGAGGGTCCAAACGAATATGTGGGAGAAGTTTCCAAGCTGGTATCCTCCAAACGAGGCCAATTGCTAGACATGGGACAGGAAGGCGACATCACCGTCATCACGGCAAGAATTCCGGTTGGTGAACTTTTCGGTTGGAGCAACGATCTTCGTTCAGCTACTGCTGGTCGCGGCAACAGTTCTTTGATAGACCAGGCCTTCGAAAGGCTGCCTGGTGAGCTGCAAGAGAAGATCAGAAAGCAGATCGTCCAGCGTAAAGGCCTTGGTGAAGGAGAACTAGGAGCTTAGATTTTCTTTTCTTATCTTTTTTTTATCTTTTTTTAAGAATTTTCTTCTTGATATGAACGGAAAAATTTTCTGACGATAGAAGTTAACCTATTTTTTACTTCGGACGATTCAAGAACCGCTTTAACTTCTTCATGACTGGTCGCATTGATCCCATCTTCTGTAACAACGTTAGTGATACAAGAGAATCCAACTGCTTTCATCCCCCTATTTCGGGCAATTATCACTTCAGGAGTAGTGGACATGCCGACAGCATCGGCTTTAAACCCGTCCCTAAAAGCGATAGCCTCAGCTTCGGCTTCATACGTTGGGCCTGTGACTGCCATGTAAGTGCCTTCATGGACATGACTATCATGACTAAATCCAGCATCTCTAAGCAGAGAAGTTAGTTCTTTATCATACGCTCCATTCATCGGCTGGAATCTCCAGACCTGATCCTGGCTGCCAACTCTTTTAAAATCATGATGACGACCTAGAAGAGGGTTGGGCATATGGTTGATATGAGAAGTGATGATCATAACGTCTCCTACTTTATAATTTGGATTCAGACCGCCAGAAGCGTTGGTGACAAAATAATTTTCAACACCTAGACTTGCCAGAACATGGACAGGAAAAACTGTCAGTAACATCCCGGTATTTAGAGGTCCATCAGCCACTTCATAGAAATGCTTTCGACCTTTCATCCCGACGACCGGGACGCCTTCCAATGTTCCTATGAACATTGTCCCTTCATGACCGGGAACGGTTGTCATTGGAAAATTTGGAATATCACTATAAGGTATCGTGACGGCACCTTCTATCGATCCAGCTAATTCACCAAGTCCAGAACCAAGAACGACTCCGAAAGCAGGCTTTAGACCAGATAATCTCTCTTTGATATAATCAGCTGCTTGAGCTACTTTCTGCTCGTAAAAAGCCTGAAAATCCAACGCTTTTTGCAGCCGTTCTAAACTCATTATGTTAGTCGGCATAACTGCCGATTTATAATACTTCTGAATCTAAAATACAATCACCGATACAACAACGAGAGAAGAACTGCCGTAGGCACTCTAGGAAGGTTTCTTTGAGCGTTTATGGCCAGCCGGACGTAATCCTGTTGGTTCATCCACGCTCTTCTATGATGATCAACATTTTCGGCACCGACAATCCTTTCCAGATTGACCATACGACCAGCTGGTCCGATTCTTGGTAATGGAGATCGTATCGGCTGGTATCTGGGCATATGATGCTGTTTCTTTCCGTAGATCACCATAGACATTTTGCGGAAACTTTTCACTTATAAAGATTTCTGTACAGCGCTCACCAGTTCTTACAGCACTCAACCACTTTTTTGACAAATGAGTTTAAGACTGGATTGCGTTGGAAGAGATAAACCCCTCCAAACAGCATCCATAATCCAGCCAAGGAGGTGATGATTAAAAGTAGCTGTGAAGGAATACCTAACAGCAGATAACCGCAGGTAAGAAGCGTCAGGTAGAACGGCAGGCGGAAAAACCTCAATCTCTCGGAAACCTTCTTCTCGACAAGATAGAATATTCCTAAGATAGTATTGCCGACCAAAAGCGCGATAATCCTGCTGTCGTTGAAATAACCCAGCTTATACGATACAAGAAGAGACACCCAGGTAAGAGTTACCGCCGTGCACAAAACACAGAATTTCACATTCATCTTACTTTGAAAGATCTCTTTGATCATCAATAACAACAAGAACAATCCAAAGATCCCAGAAAACACAGCGATAATCTCATTCATAGTATCACCTGCATAAGCGTCCCTGCGACTATCAAAAGGAACAACGTCAAGATAACTCCCTGAAAAGGAAAGACCTTGCCGCCTGCACGCAGGGAACTGATCTTCCTGCTCAGCCAAGGTGTTGAAGAGACGATAAGGCCGCCAAAGATGCTTCCCAACAACGAGGTATTGATCAGATAGATACGGTGCAGCCAGGAACCGTACTCGCCGACAAGCGAGAGGTACAATGGATACGGCTGACCGCTGATGACAGGCAATATCGGAAGGACTGTCAGAAGGAAAGAAAGGACGACGATGATCGTCTTCTGGAATGGCACATATCGTTTCTTGATCCAGGTGGAAGCCCACCAGCCGGTCGAGACAGCGAAAGCGCCGACGAACAGCGAGACGACAACTGGGTTAACTCCAAGATAGACCGCTCCTCCGGCAGCGACCGCCGCGCCGGCTGTACAGAGAGGACAGTGAGCCTTGACTACTGGAAGCGACAAGAGAAGAGAAAGTGGAAAAAACAAAACTTTGCTCAAACTTAATGATCTGATCTTTTTAGCTGCCATCTCTACCAAACATACCTCCTTTCATGCTGTTCTGGGATGCCTTCTATTACGATGGTGAACTCATCGGGGTCAACGTTTATGTCAAATACCATCATACCGGAAGCATGATGTCCAGACAGACCAGAAGCCTCAACTGGCTTAAACTTCTTTCCTGCTATATGAAGAGTGGTTATCTCTTTTAGGTCAAAATCGCCCAATTCGACAGAATGAGTATCTATCGAAACGTCAACTTTCATCTTTCCATCGTTTACACCATGCGGAGATAGCTGGATAGCAACATCGCCCATGGCTGTAGTGCCGGTCGATTTTGTTTCAAAACCTTTTGCCCCATCATCGACAGGATATGTCTGGTCCTGCAAACCGATCCCCAGATTAAGGACTATCAACCAGATCAGTAGCCCGCCGACGATGATGCTGGATCCGACAAGGATTGGTTTATGCATTGTGTCGCCTCACCTTCCGTATTAACACCTTCTCCCGGATATAAAGGAACAAACCCAACACAGTGATAGTCCCCCCAAATATCCAGAACAGATCCTGCAGCGGCTCCAACGAGTGAAACGGTGTGCCGGCAAAGATAAGGCCCATGTTGACAAAGAGAAGATTTTTGGAGACACAGCCATGCTTAAAGTAAAGATAAAACATCAAGCCGAGCATCAATACTGCCAGGATCCAGAGAGGTAAAGCGATTCCGGTCAAAAACGCCAGCGGCATGCCCGTCAAACTTATCCCTATCAAACCCAATACAGATATCAGACCAAGGCAGACGCTATGGCATATCTGCCAGGACCCCATGATGCTTGCGGCCCCTGAGAGGCCGCCGGCTATACTGGCTGTCTTTCCTCCAAGTTCTTCAGGAACTTTCTTTGATCTCTGGCAGTGGCTGGACTCCATCTTTCCTCACCTCAGATCCTCATAAACTCGCTGGTCGAACCGTCGTTGTGCACAGCGTAGATGATCCAAGGCCCTTGTTTCGATCCGGGCATCCCTGGACTGCCTGAAGGCATCCCAGGCATAGCGATCCCTTTTATGTCCGGCTTTTCCGTCAGCAGCTTGTCAAACGCTTCAGCCGGGATGTGGCCTTCTACAAAGTAATCGCCGACGATGGTAGTGTGGCAGCTCTGCAGTTCCGGCGGTACGCCATGCTCAGCTTTCAGCTGTTCCATCTGTTCATTATTGGTTACGGATACATCAAACCCTTCCCGGCCCATGTACTGAGAGAAGATCCCGCAGCAGCCGCAACTGGAAGACTTGAAGATTGCCAGCTTGCTTTCCGGGAAACGGGAAGGCGCCTCTTCTTTTCCCTGACAGCCAGCCAGGTAGATCATCCCTGCCAATAGAGACAGGATCAGAAGCATCTTCATCAGTCTCATCTTAACAGCCTCCGACCATCGCTGGCAGAGCTTTCGGCGCCAGGGAAGAGGCAGCTCCTACAGCGTTGCCTGCCGTTCCCTGCAGACCAAGCAAGGTGAACGTCTGGTAGACGGCCAGGATCAGGACGATCGCCACCACCCCGATAAGGACGTAGGTGATAGTGGTATTCTTGTCCCGGCTCTTCTTTGCAGGGGTATGTTCTTTCATCATTTCCATCTCCTCTAATTCTTTCATTTTAGCAGCCTCCGACCATGCCGCCAGCGGCCTGGCCTTGTTCTATTCCTCGATACTTGTTGCTGGCAAGGTTGATGTAGTTGAACTCGATACCTTGTTCTTCAAGCATCTGCGCTTTCAGGCCCATCTGGCCTGGGAAGAAAAGCGTCTTCCATTTTCCAAGCTCCTCTAAGATCTCCGCATCGCTGTACTCACTGCCGTGCTGGGTCAAAAGATATTTAGCAAGACCCCTCATGGCGAAACTGTGGGCGCAGCCGCAGGCAGGTTCGCCGTTCTCAAAGATTATAGAACGCGCGCCGCAGCAATACTCACAGGAGATGCCATTTTCCATCTTGTAGAGGATGTTGATGTAACGATCAAGACTTTCGCCTTCCAGCTGCAACCCCATATCGTATTGCGCGAGATAACGGATAGCCGTATCAGCCCGTTGTGGATCAGTCGGTGAAACATCATCATAACGCAGCCCGAGTTCTTCACCATAGATGAGTGGAACTCCTGTCGGCACGACGTTGGAATATGTTGCAGGCTCCGCCGGTAACTCTAACGAAGCGATGGCTCTTCCCTGCGCCGCCAGGGTTGTGTTTAATGTTATCACCAATGCGGCGGCGATTATCAGCACTATCAAAATCTTATGTGAATTCATCATTGTTCTTTTCCTCCATCTACGTCACGACTATGTCTCCCATCTTACTTCCCATACTGCAGGTGAACGGGAAGGTTCCGCTTCTTGTCGGTGTAAATCTTAAAGTTGTCTTCCCCAGCGCCAGCCTATGGGCAACACCATACTCCGGTATCACCATAGTCCCCATACAGCCGCCGATCTGCAGCTTAGTGTCGATCTCCCATTCCACTGGAATGCCTTTCTTGACGACCAAGACATTAGGGTAGAACCCTCTCTCGCGGGAAACTTCCATCTGGATCTTCTGGACGTTGCATTGTTGATATTCAGGATTGCAGGCTGGTGCCGCCTCTGGTTTAGCCAAAGCGTCGGAAGTTGGAACAGCAACCTCTGTATTTGAAACAACTTCAAAACCAGCTCCATACGTAGTCATGCCCATAGTGCAGGAGAATGAGATTTTTCCTGCTTTTTCAGGCACAAACTCGATGGTCTTTATACCGCTTGGTGGAACAAACTCAACCTTGTTCAAAGAAGGGATCGAAATAACTTGAGCGCAGCCTTCTGCTTTGCTACCGTCCACTCTCCATTCCACTGGAACACCCTGCAGCACTTTGAAGTTTGAGGGGTAATAGTCAAGACCGACGATCTTCATCTCCACGATCTGTTTTCCATCGATGATCTTGGCCATATCTCCGGCATCTGAAACTGAAGCGGTCGCTCCGGTCAAAGCCAGACCGTTCGGCACATTCACCAATCCCAGGATGATGACCAATACTGCCGAAAAAGTCATGAAATGCTTCTGGGTACGGCCTTTAGCGAAGCTGGAAAAAGCGCCGATACCAGCTAAAGCCGGAAGTGTTCCCAGCGAGAAAGCCAACATGGTCAAGGCCCCCGTAAGGAAATCGCCCGTACCTAAAACATATAATTGCAAAGCCTGGGTAAAGCCGCACGGCAGGAAGAACGTAAGACCACCAAAGAAAAATGAGGTGATCCTGCTTGACTTCTGTTCTTTATCATGGCCGGCTGCATAGATCTTATGCGCGATAAACTTCGGCATCTTCAGTTGGATCCTGTCCAGTCCGGGGAAGATCTGTAGCATCTGCAGGCCCATCAGGATCATCAACAGACTGGCGCCGACGGTGATAAGACCAGTTGCTTTAGGCGAGATGGTAAGTACAGAACCAAGCATGCCGATAAGACCGCCAAATAAGGTGTATGACACGATACGGCCAATGTTGAATGAGATATGCGGCTGAAATTTCTGCCAGCCTGTCAGGTTAGGATGGCGCTCATTAAATTTGCCAGCAACTGCCAGTAGTAATCCGCCGGCTACGGCCAGGCAGGTAGAGGTAGCTGCCACCAGACCGATCATAAAGATAAAACCATAACTCATAGAGTCGCTGATGCCTAAACCTTGGGGAAGGATATCAAACTGTTTCAGGAGAAGATAAGCGCCGATTATAAACAAGAAAACGGCCCCTATCTCTGCATATCGCCTCTTTTTCGTAAGCTGCTGGGTAGAGAGAGTATAACCATCTCCCTCCAGCGCTTTCTGCAAGTCTTCTACTTTGATATCTTCCCGGCATTCGATCTGGGCTTTCTCTCTAGCCCGGCTTACCTTGACCTTTTTAACGCCAGGGACTTCCTGGAGTTTTCTTTCTATCAGCACTTCACAGCTGGAACATTTCATCCCTGACACACATAGTTCTAGTTTCTTCATAGGCTTCATCACCTGCTGTGGTCTACGGGTGAAACGCCTTATTAAGATAATGTTGAAACTAGTTTCAGTGATCAGGAATCGGGAATCAAGAATCAGATTCAGAACCACTATTAAAACCATTAAGATACAAAGGCAAACTCTTCCGCATCTGCTCTTTGTACTGCTCTTCAATCTCCAAAGAATCAATTTCATTCTGCCAATCGACACTAGAACAATCGATAAGATTACTTACAAAATCACGGCCTTCATCTTGTATAAGATCTGTCACCATCGCTGCTCGAGATGTGCCAAACTGCTTGGTAGCTGGAAACTTGGTGATAGCATTAGCCCCGGCTCTCATCAGATACCCGACTTCCTCACTGCGTCGTAAGTTGGTGCCAGCTATGATTTCCAATCGAGGGAAATTTATCCGCAATAACGCAATCCACCTAACATACTCTTCCACAGACGGCCCTTGCGTAAACGCTCCACCTTTGATCGGTTTCAAAGCATATAACGTGATCCTGTCCAGATCATGCTTCCGGATGAAATCAAAAAGATAGTGCATATCCTCAACCGTATCTCCTAAGCCGACGATCACAGCGATACTCTTCTTGAAACCAGTTAAAGTAGAAAACATCTTATCGTACGGCTCTATCGGTTTGCTGGGACAAACCTCTTTATGGATCTGCGGATGCAAGGTTTCCATGGAAGCACAGATGCCCTTCACGTAAGGTCGTAGTTCTTCCAGATGATTTGGGGAAATAACCCCAATATTTAACCAGATCTTCTCGCCATAGACCGTGCTGACATTTTTAGCAAATTCCAGCAGCTCAGGAAAAGGCATCATCCCATAACCACCGGTAAGGAACTCAATCCGCCAATGGAAAACCTTACAGAACAAAGCTTCCAGCAGCACCGAACCCATGGATCGTTTCGAACCGGCCGGATGCTGGATCTTATGCTTCTGCGTGGAACGGAAGCAGAAAGTGCAGTCGCCTAGCGAACAATACCAGCTTAAGAAGATGCAGCGGCCGTACCAAGTGCGGCCCGAAAAATTATCAAGATAGACTTCCCGAGATCTCTCCAGAAGTTTCTGGGTATCATCTGATAATTCGATAGAATCTACTGAAATAAAAGTATTTGGATCATACGTCTGCATGACCATAATTTAGGCTGCTTTTTTATAAATCTGATGCTCACTTCAGCACAACAATATTGGTCATGCCCCTTCTCTTCCGCTCTATCGCCAAATGAGTATGTTCTAAAGAATCAAGAACCCTTGTGACTTTGACCTTGCTCATCTCTAAAGCCTTGACAATATCACTCTGGTAAGCTGAACCGCCTTTCTCTTTCAGAAGATCATACACTTTCTTCTCATCACTATCGAAAGCAGAGAGATCAGCTTTTTGAAAATGCTTTACAGTAGTTGTCTTCTCCGGCAGCAGGAAATAGACGCCGACAAAGAAGATCGCAGCAGCGATGACAAACGCCAACGTAAGCAGCCAAGGGGTGGAACTGGTATGGGCTGGACAATCCTCCATGGTCAGGACCGGATTGGCTGCTACCGCTTCGCAGAGAAAGACTGCTTCGCTGTCAAAGTTAAGCCTTACAAAGATAAGGATCCCTAACAGGAAAATAGAAAGAATGATAAAAAAATACCCTGCGTTCCGTTTGGTTATCTCCATCAGCTTTAAAACACCCTACCTATTTATTAAACTTATTGTAGAGCCAGACCAGCAGATACGCCAGCACGAAACCGATGACCGCCGCTTCGATCATCCCGGTGATGATCCCCAACACGTCCAGGGAAAAGAAAGCGTGCCATTTGATCATCTGCTCTACAGCCCCCATGTAGATGTTAAGGTTCCCTAATATTCCCAACAGCAGCATGACTGCAGCTGAAAGAACAGCCGCCGCATACCCTGCAGCTAGCTCGTTGCATTTTTTCGTCGCCATAATTCACCTCTTTTTTGTTTTCCTACCTTTGTTCTTCAATAGGACCATGATCCAAAGCCAGACTAAGACGACCAGGCCTATCAACAGCAGAATATACAAGACGTAGCTCAGGCCATGCCACCATCTGTAACCTGAATAGGCCCAGTTGGCCCCTCCCATCATGCCGCCGCGGTACATCATCCCCGATGAATAACCGCCCATCATGCCGTAACCTTGAGATTCACCGCAATAGAACCTCCTCGCCATGCTGAGATGCACCTGCTTTAAGCTCTCGGAACCTTCGCCGCCCATCATCGCATCCATGTATTCGTGGGCAACGCCGGGATGCAGCTGCTCCATATAATAATCGCCGATCATCTCTAATTGATCCTCGCTCAGGTCATCACAGGAAACTTTGCTGTCGATCAGCCCAGCTGCCTGCGTGAAATCTTCATCACCATCTGCCATTGCGAAGACAGACATAAGCATCAAGAACAACGATGCTATCAAAAACAACACGACCATTCTATTTTTCATCATACACCTCTTTTTTTTCATAATTTCGGTTTCCACCGTTTCATCAGCAGGGAATTGCTGACCACCGAAACTGAACTGAAAGCCATGGCCGCTCCCGCGATGATCGGACTGAGCAGCCAACCTGTAAAAGGATACAATACTCCGGCCGCCAAAGGGATGCCGGCTGTATTGTAAAAGAAAGCCCAAAACAGGTTCTGCTTGATCTTCTTCATGGTGTAGCTGCTTAATTCCATGGCTTTGACGACATCTCTAAGGTCATCTCTGATAAGGACAATATCCGCCGATTCGATAGCCACATCTGTTCCGGAACCGATGGCGATGCCGATATCAGCTTGTGCTAAGGCCGGCGCGTCATTGATGCCGTCGCCGACCATCGCTACTTTCTTGCCTTGCGACTGCAGTTTCTTGACCTCACTGGCTTTATCTTCCGGCAATACTTCAGCTAAAACTTTCTTGATGCCAGCCAGTTTAGCGATAGCTTCACCAGTCCGCTGGTTATCACCAGTGATCATGATAACCTCTTTTCCCATCTGATGCAGGATCTCCACGGCTCTTGGTGAATATTCTTTGATAGTATCAGCGACAGCGATGATGCCGACAGCTTTCTGATCAACAGCTAAAATCATCGCTGTCTTCCCTTCATTTTCCAATTTTTGAAGTTTCTCTTCAATATTATTAACCGTTATCTTCCTTTCTTCCATAAGTTTACGGTTTCCAAGAAGGATAGTTTTTCCTTTGTGTTTGGCTTCTAGTCCTCGACCGGTGATTGCTTTGAAATTAGTAGGGTCAGCCAATTTTATCTTTTTCTTCTGCGCTTCTTTGACGATGGCTTCCCCAAGGGGATGTTCACTTCGTTTTTCAGCTATGGCAGCATATTCTAAAACTTCTTTATCAGAAAGACCACCCATAACTATAATATCAGTAACTTCAGGCTTGCCTTTCGTCAATGTTCCCGTCTTGTCAAAGACAAGAGTATCGATCTGATGCGCTTTCTGCAAAGCTTCCGCGCTCTTGATGAGGATGCCGTTCTCAGCTCCTTTACCAGTGCCGACCATGATAGCCGTCGGCGTCGCCAATCCTAACGAACAAGGACAGGCGATGATGATGACCGCGACGAAAGCAGTAAGAGCGAAAGAGAGACCCATACCAAGAAGATACCATGTCAAAAAGGCGATGATGCCGATGCCCAATACTGCCGGCACGAAGTAAGCAGAGATAGTGTCCGCCAGCTTCTGAATCGGCGCTTTACTGCCCTGCGCTTCTTCAACTAATTTTATGATCTGGGCTAAAGCAGTTTCGGAACCGACATTGGTCGCTTTGAAGACAAACGAGCCGGATTTGTTTAGAGTAGCACCAATAACCCTGGCCCCTTTCTCTTTCTCCACAGGGATACTTTCACCAGTGATCATGCTCTCATCTATGGAAGAATGACCTTCTGTAATGATGCCATCGACCGGGATCTTCTGCCCCGGCTTGACGATTATCAAGTCGCCAGCCTGGACTTCTTCGATAGGAACTTCAACCTCTTTGCTTCCCTTTTTCACCAAGGCGGTCTTAGCCTGCATCCCGATCAGTTTCTTGATCGCTTCCGACGTCTTCCCTTTGGCTCTTGCTTCCAGGAAACGACCCAGCAGGATAAACGCGATCAATAAAGCAGCAACTTCATAATAAAGATGGACTTCAGTCGCTTTTCCCGTCCACAATAATACAGACTGGATAATCGAATAGATGAACGCCGTGCCCGTACCGATGGCGACTAATGTATCCATGGTAGCAGCTTTGGTCTTGAAGAAAGCTAAGAGGCCACGGGAGAAGAACACCGAGCCAGCAACCATCACTGGAGAAGCCAATAGCAGCTGGATCACAGCAGTATTATCACGGATGAAACCAGCTAAGGGCAAACTGAAGAAAGGCGCGATCATCGCGATGTACAAGAGAGGTAGTGAAAAAATTACAGCAACCGCCGTTCTTTTTTTCAGGATCGTGATCTCACGTTCCCTTTGTTGTTTCTCTGTATCGACAGAAGCGGTCTCTTCTAATGGCTTATAGCCGAGATCACTGATAGTCTTCTTGATCTTTTCCAAGCTTACTTTCTGGGGATCATAGCTGATGACTGCCTTCTCTGTTACCGCTAATTTCTTCTCTTTGATGCCAGGCAGCGACTCCAGACCGCCGTTGATAGTGCCGACGCAATGCGGATTGTCCATGCCGATGATCTTTAACTTTACTGTCTGGATGCCGGCCGGCTCTTTCTTAACTACATTATAACCAGTATCCTCGATGACACTTTCTATTTCTGTAACAGAAAGTTTCTTCGGGTCATATTCTACCATCGCTTTCTCTGTAGCAAAATTGATAGAAGCGTTCTTCACTCCTTCCTTCTTCTTCAGGGCATTTTCGATCTTAGCCACACAGCTAGCGCAGGACATCCCGGTTATCTGGATGCTGACTTTCCCGTCTCCTACAGGATCCGCTTTCTTCTGTTCAGGATGCTTCGATGTTTTCCCCTCAAACTGCTGCTGGCAATGAGCACTGCAGAAATAATATATCTTTCCATCTTTCTCTGATTTAAATGTCGCTTTCTTAGCATCAATCTCCATGCCGCAGATAGGATCTTTAACTTTGCTTGTCTTTTTCATGCGCAATCTCCCCCCTTCACGATGTGCCGGCAGTACTGGTTGGTGTGCTTATCTATCAGTTCCAGCAGCGGCTTGATCGTCTTGTTGTTCAATGAATAATAACGGTTCTTCCCTTCTTTTTTGACAAAGACCATGCCGCATCTTTCCAACCGTCTCAAGTTATGCGAGACCATGGTCTGCTCAAATTTGAGGCTTTGCGATATCTCCGTGACATTCTTCTCGCCTTTCCTTAGAAGGTTGATGATCTGTAATCTGTTTGGGCTGGCTAAAGAGCTGAAGAAGATCTTGTAGACCTCTGAAGTATGTTCCATATATGATCTAAATATCATATGATATATAAATCTTATGTTTCTTGCTTCAACACGTCTCCCAACTTATACTTCCCGGGAAAAGCCATCTCTAAGATATACTTGGCCTTCTTCTGAGGGAACCAGAAACGGAACGGTCTAAGGTTGCGGTAGATTTCCACCACCTTACGGTTCTTGTCTAACAACAAAGCATCTATCGGATAGAAGACAAAGAACATGTGTAAGGAAACTTTCCGCTCTTCCGGAAAGGTCATCAGGCAGTTCTGCCGCTTCCTGAACATCAGGCCCCTCATCTGTGACAACGACGTCGAACAGACTCTTTCCTGCTTAGAGACAAGGATGTTTTGGGTCTTATTGATTATCATTTTTCCAGATACTATCTCCAAAGTAATGGATGTTCTTTATAACCTTGCCGGAAGACATCTTCTCCATCTCCGCCGCGCCATATAAAGCTATTCCCACAGCCAGTGGTTTCTTATTATTCACGTCGATGATGGAAATCACTCCATCCTTCTTTATCTTAGGATCGATAGCGACGATCCCCGGCCGCATGATGTCAGCCCCGTTGACGACGAACTTGACAGCTCCCATGTCCACGGTGATCGGATCAAGGACATTCTGCTCCAATAAAAATTTGACGGTAGGTATGACCCTCTCTCCATAATAGAAGAAACATGGTTTCTTATTGACCAGTATCAGCTTATGCTCGCCTTCCTGTAATTGCACGGAATCCTTCTTAGAGAATGAAAGATGATATTGCTCTAGCAAAGCATTAAGATCCTTGCTTCGTAACTGTGTGACTTTCATTTGTTTCTAAGAGGGATCCTTATTTCAGCTTCTTATAACCCAGCCACAACAAGACGGCCAGAGCTATCCCTAGCAGGATAAATTTCAGGATGTTGCTGGCCAGCTGCCAGTAGCGGATAGTACCGTACAAGATTATCAACACACCGCCAGCTAAGATGCCTGTGGAGACCGCATCCATCTTCAAGACTATCCCTAAGATGATGGCGATAAGACCAGCGATGATAGAAACTATGAAGACAACTTTGTTATGTTTAGCAGCTTCCTGGCTGTACTTTTCATAAGTATCGCAATACCCTGTTTCCAGATCTTCTACCGCCCTTTTCGGCGTTTCCTGCCAGGAGAAGCCAGCTTGTTCACATTCTTCCTGAGTAAAGAACGCATCCCTTGGCTGGTCAGGAGCAGCATCAAACACCTCGATACCGTAACCTATAAAAAGAGCCAATATCAGCGCGATAGCGATAGAGAGGATGGTCTTTTTACTGAACATGGGCAAAATGGGGCTTTCCAGCTTAATAAAGATTGCTGCTTTTGTGTCCCTATCTACCAGTAGTCACAATACGAAAGGTATTTAAATCAGCGATAGAATAAGAAGAGATATGGTAGAAGAAGTAAAAGCGCATATAGGACGATTTGGAGAACTTTATGAAACAGATCCCCATCAGTCATCTGGTTTTTTCAGCAAACTTTATCGACCAGTCAGAGAAACACGAAAAGTAGCGCTGCTGACCAGGATAACAATCGACAACAACCCAGATAGACTTCCGGATGCAGCCCTCCCCATGACCCCGGTTTCATTAAGATATGCTGGAGAAAGAAAAGATGGTTCAACTGTATTTGAAGTTACTTATAATGATTCAGTGTTAACTCAAAATGTACGATTATACCGTGATGCTGATCACCCATATAAACCGGGGCAGAAAATAAACCAACCGTTGGTGCTGCAGAATATGTTAGCCGCAGGAGCCGCTTTGAAAAAGCTGCAAGGTTCTCCCAACATTGTTAACCTCATAAAACAAGAAGTTGTTAATGTTGGTGGCCTTTGTGTCCTGACAGTTATGGAGGATGCAGGTCGCCCTCTTGGAGATGTCTACACTGCTTTTTCTTTCAACCAAAAACTGAAAGCGTTAAGAGATACTATAGAAGGAGTCAAAGCTATCCAAGAACAAGGGATGTGGCATAGAGACTTGAAACCAGATAATATTCTTTACAGTCGTAGAGAAGAAAAAGCTTGTATCGGTGATTTTGGCCTTGTTTATGGATCTTATCCAGAGGATGAGAACCTTAGAAGTTTCCTTTGCCAAGTTTATCTGGAGGACGACCTGATTGCCGGAACGCCGATGTACATGGCTCCTGAACAGGTAAGAGGAATCGATAACTTTCCAAACCCTGACCGTTTCGCAGTCGGTCTGATAGCTTACGAATTATTTACTGAAAAGAGAGATTTTCCGTGGATAGATCCTGAGAATCCAACGAAATTAGACCTATACCTTCTAGAAAATCATCTGATGGATTATGACGTTAAAGTACAAAAAACTTTAGCACTTAATGCATTTACAGGAGCAATAGGTCTTGCAAGTCAAAGAAAATATCCCGTCAATTTTTTGGACGGTCTTTGTGAGGTCCTTAGTTCTAAAAATAGTCCCCTAAGTCCTATCCCAAACAGACGGAGTTTTGCTGAGTTAGAAGGATTAATCTCAGAATTTGTCATCGCAGATCAGAGAGAAAGAAATACACTAAAAGTACAGCCAAAAGCTCCTGAAGAAGAAGACCCAGGTTACGATCCTAAAGAAGCACCACCGATCGTCTTGAGGAAATGATTACTCCGCCACGATACCTGCCCTTCCAGGCATGGCTGATCTAGCTTTCAGATTATCAGACTCATCTGCTTTGACAACCTCGACCGGACAACTAAACTCTGCTTCTAAGAATCTTTTCGCTTCCTGAAGAACTTGCAGCTCCGCTTCCTGAGAAGTGACTTGTGAAGGTAGTTTACTAACATCTTTCAAGACAGAAGTGACGATCCTGCTAACGTCTTTTCCTTTAACTTTAAAAGGCTCATGCTCCAAAACTGTTCTCATGATCTCGCCAATATTTCTTGTCACTTTTATCTCTTTAGATAAGACTAAAAATAATTCATACAGCCAGGCCTCGGCAACAAACAAAGTAAACTTCTGCGGTTTCTCTACTTTGGCCAGTTTCAGGACCGCGCGCATACCGTCCATGCATTCTTTGACCAGCTCTTCGCCGGCTTCAGCTTGGCCGCTGATCTTCTCTTTATCGACAGCCGGCCACTCGCTCTCAGATGCGAAAGTGTTTCCTTCATACAACTCCTCGCTAAGATGTGGTGTGATCGGATTCATCAGCCGGCACCAGATGGAAAAGACCTCCTTGATGACAGCTTTGTTCTCGCCGCCTCTCCGGATATACCAACGAAGATCATCATAGAAAGAATAGTACACTTCAGAAGCAAGAGTACGAAGGTCATACTGCTTCATGGCCTCATCAACAGCCTGGATGCGCCGGTTGACTCTTGACAGCAGCCAGTCATCGATAGATCCTTTCTTACCGTCAAGCTGCCGGAGATCCTGAGCGAGAGTATAGATCCTCTCTAAAGCGTTCTTGTAATTGATGACTGTCTCTTCCGTCCAGACCACGTCCACATGCGGACTGCCGATATGCGCATAATAAAGACGCATAGCATCCACGCCGTACTTTTCCATGGCCTCGGGGATCGGTTCCGCGCCGCCTTTGCTCTTAGAGATCTTACTGCCCTTGCCGGTAACCCACCAGTTGATGAAGATGCCTCTCGGCCATTTCTCTTCAGGCAGGATGGCGACGTGATTCATCAGGAAGACAGGAAAATGGACGGTCTTGTGCTCTTTTCCGCCGAGATTGATGTCAAGAGGATAGAAATAATCGAACTCCTCACGAACTTCCTTCCACGATCCTTCACCTTTGCCTTCTCCCAGGAAAACATAATCAAAGAACTCTTCAGTCAGATCATCAGCTTTCAGTTTTCCTTGGTTGACGAACTTGGAGACGATATAATAAGCAGGATACAAAGTAGAATCACTGATAGGCTCGACTGTCCAGCGGTCATCAAACGGAAACTTACTGCCCAGCCAATTGCCAAGCCTGGCACAGGCCCTGTCGCCGAACCAGTCCAGGACGGAAGGCATGTTTTCAGCATATTCCTGAGGAAAGATGCGCATCTCCTTCGCCTGTTCCTTACTCCTTTCAGTCAACTCTGGATCAGAATAACGGATGAACCACTGGTCGTCTATACGGCTGATGACAACACGTTCTCCACAGCGGCAGATGACCTCCTCGCTGAGATCATGGAAAACATCGGCGTTCCCTTTACTGATAAGGTCTGCTTTCATCAGCTCTTTGGCTTCTTCCGTGCGCTTGCCGGCATACGGCCCGCAGTTTTCTCTAAGGATTCCAGTATGGTGGCCGGCTTTGTAGATCTCTTTGGTCGCTTCTTCCAGCTTGGGATCGTCTGCCGTCTTTATGTTCATCTTCTGCACGATCTCTTTCGCTGGGAACTCGCCATAGCCTTTAGAAGTGATGATCGGTATCAGACGGATATCCTTGACAGCTTCTATGTCCAGGCCATATTTACGGCATTCATCTTCATCATCCTGTAAAGTCCGCAAAGCGACATAATCATAGGGAGCATCCCCCGGAACGGAGGTGACGATGCCGCTGCCAACTGCCGGATCGACAAAAGATGCCGGCAGGATGAGGATTTCCCGCTCGATGACTGGAGCTGCAGCAAACTTTCCGATCAGCTTTTTGGGGTCAACATCTTCTTTAAGTATGACATCATCTTTCTGAAATTTTAATTTGTCGGCTGCCAATCTGCTCATGATCCAATCTTCACCATCGACGGCAACACGAACATAATGCCCCTCTGGATTGATCCAGAGATTGGTCTGACCGTACATCGTCTCTGGACGCAGGGTAGCAGCAACAAGGCGGTCATTTCCAAGCTTGAACTTCAATAAAGTATATTCATTCTTCTCAGCATTGCCGCCTTTAGAAATATCTGTCTCGGAAGGGTCAACGGCGACGGGACCGTGGACCGGACAGGCCGTGGCAAAATATGGTTTCTGGGTCAGAAGATCTTTCCGCTGTAGTTTTTTAAACTGCCATTGGATAAATTTTTCATAGTCTGGAAGAGTAGTACAAGTAAATCTATCCCAATCGCATAAGAAACCGAACTTCTTCCAATAATCGTTAATGTAAACTTGATTGAAGTACTCAATAATTTTATGAGGATCTTCTAACTCTTTGATCTTCTCTTGCGGACAGCCGTTTCTCAGAAGGTAATCGATCCAATCCTTGTCGTTGTTCTTGACCTTATTGGCGAAAGCGATAGCCTGATTGCCGGAAGCGTGCGTGCCCACTGGGAAGAGAACTTCTTTTCCGTTTAATCGTTCGTAACGACAGATAGCATCAGTGTAAGAGAAACCGCGCATATGGCCGACGTGTAGGAAGCCGGAAATTCCAGGATAAGCGAAGATCATGAAGAACTTTTCTTTATCCTTCTTTATGGAGGCTTTGCCAAGCTCTGCCTCAGCCCACTTGTCCTGCCACTTCTTTTGGATGGAACTCCAGTCTACTGCCATTGGGAGAATTGAGGGAAGGTCTTTTATAAAGCTTTTGAGGTTACTCCCCATACATCGGAATATACTTCTTTATCGCTTTTTCAGCCTGCCGATGGTCGCCTACGGGAATCTTCCGTAATAACTGCTCATCAATCTTCCACGAGACAAATTCCTTGCTCTTATGTCTTAATTTAGAGATTAAAGTGCGGCAGGAAGCACCGTCTATCTGGTATAATGGACCAAAGACATGTTTGAAGATAAACAATGACCTTGGTAGGTGATAATCGCTGGTGATGACAAGAATGTTTTTTCCGAACTGTCTCTTCAACAAAACCTTCTTAGAGAAAACCGCATTGCCGATAGTTTCTAATGATGATTCTTCTAAGAACAGTTTCTGTCGCGGCACTCCTTTCTTTATCAGATAATCAGAGAATAATCCAGCTTCAGAAAGTTCCGGATTTTTATGACTAGTGTGACCACCACTGAGAATAATTCTATCTACTTTCTTTTGTTTAAACAGTTGAAGAGCTTTCTTAGCTCGTTTCCTGCCGCCATAGGAAAGCTTTCCTCTGGGTGAGATGCCACGACCTAGCAAGATACCAGTTACCATTACTAAGATAAAAGTAAAAAAACATATAAACATTAGGGTTCTTACTCCACAAGAGGTCGATATAATGAAAAAAAGTATTATCTTCACATGTTTCATGATTACAGTTTTTCTTGCAGTTGGCTGCGAACTCCAACAGCCGCAGGCTGAACCGGCGCAGGAACCAGTGTCCGAAGCCATCGTTCCGGAACAGCCAGCTGTCATTGAAGAACCGCAGGAAACAGCTCCCGTAAGCTGTGTCTATGACAACGAATGTCCGCAAGGCGACTTATGCATCGACAGCTCCTGCCAGAAGCTGGACGATCTTTACGCCGGTAACTGTGAGAAGAAATGCAGTTTCAAATCAGCTACCTTATTGACCAGCGACGGTGAGACTTTGACCCTGAAGAAATCCCAAGGAAGTTATACTGCCGCCGGAGCCGTAGAATGGAAAGTTATATCATTCCCTGATTACTGCCCAGGAAGTTTTAAACTGCCGGTCAAGGTGCTGATGAAAAACGCCGGCAAAGTCCTGGGAGAATACGCCCTACTGTTAGATGAAGGCCAGAGCAGTCAAGCCATCAAGCATCCCACCATCTCACGGGTGAATTTCCAGCTGACGTTGACGGATGTAGAAGAAGAGTGTTGATTATTTTTTCTTTTTTACTTTTCTCTTTTGCGGAGGAGACCGTTTGTGAGGATGTTTCTGGGGAGTTCTTTTAACAGCCCTCTTTGAAACCTTTTTAGTATGCTTAGTCTTGGTCGATCTTCTCTTGACAGTCTTTGAATGTTTAGAGTTTGCCTTTTTGAATGACACTGATCTCTTTTTAGAGGCGTGTTTTGCCTTTCTAACAGCCGGTTTCTTCTTCGATGCTTTCTTTTTAGAAACTCTCTTGACGGCATGCTTCTTTTTCACTGTCTTCCTGACAGCTTCCTTCACGCTGCGTTCTATCAGCTTATCCTCTTCCCGATAGATCTCATTGAGGTTGATGTACTTCGGCACCTTCTTATGATGCCTTCTCCACATGCTGAATAGTCTCCTAAACTTCTTCTTGAAAGAATCCTGCTCTAAGTCCAGCTTCTCTTCTGCCATGATGTAAAGGACGAGATTAATCTTTTTAAATGTTACTGGTCGCAACCTATAAATATAATCCTATCTTTCCTTCCGTCATGAAAAACCAGCTTATCGCCGGTATCCTGAACAATATTGCAGATATTCTAGAATTACAAGAGATTCAGTTCAAGCCGCAGGCCTACCGCAAAGCGGCCATGTCCATAGCATCACTGCCGGAAGATATTGAAGACATCTATAAAAAAGGAGAATTGGAAAACATCCCCGGCGTAGGCAAGCATATCGCAGAAAAGATAATAGAAATTCTTGAAACAGGCAAGTTGAAGTATTACGAGAAACTGAAAAAACAGGTCAAGATCAACGTCGAAGAACTGAACCTCATCCCCTCATTAGGACCAAAAAAGATCAAGACCCTATACCAAAAGCTGGGTATAAAAGACCTCAAGAGCCTTCAGGACGCCATCAAGAAAGGAAAGATAAAGGAATTAGAAGGTTTTGGAGAAAAGACCGAACAGCAGTTAGCGGAAAATATTGAAGTCGTCAAGAACCGACCTAAACGATTTCTCTACGCCCAGGCTATCCCTATCGTCAACAGTATCATCAAGCAGATGGAGAAACAGGTGAAAAATATCGAAGTGGCCGGCTCTTTCAGAAGAGGAAAAGAAACTGTCGGTGACCTCGACTTCCTGGCCGTCTCTGCTGATCCAGAAAAGGCGATGAAAGCCTTCACCGCAATGAAAGACGTCAAGAAGGTCCTGGCCAAAGGGCTGACGAAAAGTTCCATCATACTATCAAATGGCATGCAGGTCGATCTCCGCGTCGTCAAAGAAAAGGAGTTTGGTTCTGCCTTGATGTATTTCATCGGCAACAAACAGCATAACGTTGAATTGCGGAAGTTGGCCCTCAAGAAAGGCTTGACCCTAAGTGAATATGGTTTATTCAAACTTAAAGGAAAAAAGTGGGTGGCCGGCCGTACTGAAGAAGAGATCTATCAGAAGCTGGGCCTGGATTATATCGAACCAGAAATACGTGGTAACATGGGCGAGATTGAAGCAGCGCTGAAGAAAAAGCTGCCAACTTTGATAACGAAAAAAGACGTGAAAGGTCAGTTCCATAACCATTCTACCTGGAGCGATGGCGACAGTTCCTTGTTAGAGATGGCCCAGAGAGCAGAAGAACTCAAGATGAAATTCATCTCGTTCAACGACCATTTCGGACCGATCGGCATCACCAACCCCCTTACCGAAAAGAGATTGAAAGATTATTTGAAAGAGATAGAAAAAGTCCAGAAGAAAGTCGGGCTGAAAGTGTTCTCTGGTGTGGAGATAGATATCCTTAAGGATGGAACTTTGCCGCTGCCTGCTTCAAGATTGAAACAACTCGACGTCGTCATCGCTTCAGTTCACATTTCTACACGTATGGACAGCTCAGTAATGACCAAAAGAGTCTGCTCTGCTTTAGAAAACTATCCAATCAACATCCTAGGCCATCCTACAGACAGATTACTTAATGAACGAGAACCTTTGAGATTAAACTTAGAGAAAGTCTTCCAGACCTGTAAACAGCAGGACGTGTTCTTGGAAATCAACGGCTCGCCGAGACGGATGGACCTCTCCGGTGAAAATGTTCAGGCAGCGAAAAAAAACGGCTGTTCTTTCGCTTTAAGTTCAGATGCCCATGATGCCTCACAGCTTTCCGGTTCGCTAGCCTTACAATTAGCCAGAAGAGGCTGGGCAGAGAAGAAGGACGTCTTGAACTGCTGGTCTCTACCAAAGATAGAGAAAGCGTTGGAGAAGTGAAACCACCTCACATACTTCTAGCTACAAAAGCTACAAAGAATGATAACATGAACACTGCTATAATCAATCCCAGCACCACATACGTTATCAACGGAGCGGCAGCCCGCAGATAAGAGATCTTATGCATCTTGGCGAAACCGACAATCTGCAGATAGTAAGAATAGAATCCTAATAATCCACCGCCGATAATAAAGAAAAACATACCTACTGCGGAAGGAAAGACAGAATATATCTGTGCCCTATACGTATCAAGATAATTCCCTTGAGCTCCGGCAATCTTCAGGATCAGATGGGAAACTCCTGCGACGATGAAGTTGAATAACACAGTGATCACGGGAAGTCCGACAACGAAAAGAGGAACTGTTAAACTGCCAAAACTTAGGAAGGTGAACAAGAACGAATAGAATAATGCCAGCGGCAGAAGACCGACAAACGACTGGACCGCATCAAACAGCAATGTCTGTCCTAAACTCTTCTCTGGCGCCACTTGCGTAAAGAAGTCAGCTGGCTTGATGATCAGCATCTTCAGCTGTTGGAAGAGAGATAATTCCACCGCAGCCGGCTTCTGTGAAGCTTTAACTTTGGTCGAACCTCCAGACACTTTTTTTGCCATACTCGACAAAGACAGAATTATTATATAAATATTTGTAAAAAAAAATCAGATGATATCTTCTTCAGCGACAACGATGTAATCACCGCTGGCGATGACGGCTGAGAACGGGATCAATATCTCATTATCTTTGGTCTTCTCCAATTCCAGCTTGTCGATGTACGAAGTAGGAGCCTTCAGGACGATATGGATCAGCTCTCCGGAACCGACCTCAAAAATCATGTCTCCGACCTCACCGAATTTCTTTCCTGATTTGGAAACGACAGTCTTGCCCACTAGTTCTTTAGAATAAACCTTATCTTTCTCATTCATGATGACTCACCCTCACTTTTTAAGATGATTTGTGGAGAGGGAGAGACTATATAAAGTTTCCGGTAATGCAAAAGATTAATATAATCCAAACTCCAGGATAGATTTCTATGTGGGTATACAAGCTTGATCCGACACTGCTGCACCTTGGTCCGTTAGAGATCAGATGGTATGGCCTAGTCTATGTTCTGGGTTTCTTCCTAGGATTATGGTGGCTCCAGAGACATCGCGAAGAAGTCGGCCTGAGCAAGGACGATGTCTGGGACCTGCTGTTTTACCTGATGCTAGGCCTGATCATCGGTGCCAGGCTGTTTGAGATCTTCTGGGAACCGCAATATTACCTTTCTAGCTTCACCAACATCTTCAAGATCTGGCAGGGAGGCATGAGCTTCCATGGCGGATTAGTAGGTTCGTTCACCGCCGCCTGGATCTACTGCAAGAAGAAAAAGATCAATTTCTGGAAAGTGGCAGACATCCTTTCCGTTCCCGGCATCTTTGCCCTGGCTCTTGGCCGGGTCGCCAACTTCGTCAATGGCGAGCTCATAGGAAGAGCTTGGAACGGCCCCTGGTGCGTGGTCTTTCCAGATTATGATGACCTATGTAGGCATCCCAGCACACTCTATGCGGCTGCCAAACGCTTCGTCATCTTCGGCTGGCTGCTGTTCCTGCAGTCAAAAAACAAACTCACTACGTTCAAGCCAGGTCGAGTCGTTGGCACTCGTGACCTGTCTCTCACTACGTTCAAGCCAGGCTTTATTTTCTTGAATTTGGTCTTCTGGGAGGGTCTCGGCCGCTTCATAGTAGACTTTTATAGGCAGGACATCCTCTACTGGAGCCTTAGCCTGGGCCAATGGTTCAGCCTGGCCATGATAGTGGCGGCCCTCTGGATCTTCCTAAAGCATTATAAAGGACAATTAAAATTAGGGTGAAAGAGAACATGGACAAGCATACTGATGATCGGAAAGTGATTGCGATCGTTTCCTACATCACTTTTGTGGGTTTGATCGTAGCTTTTATCCTGAACCAGGAAAAGAAGGATCAGCTGATTTCCTTCCACGTAAGGCAGTCGCTGATGATCCATCTTACCGGCATCGTGATGGGAATCGTCCTGACGTTCAACTTCATCAGGTTCCTGGATACCATCTTGTGGTTTTTGTTGACCATCTTATGGCTGATGGGCCTGATCTACGCCATCCAGGGAGAGATGAAAGAAGTGCCTGTTCTCGGTCCGTACGCTCAACAGTGGTTTAGAGGAATGTAGGAGGAATAAAATGAAATATATCACAGCAGTATTGTTGGTGATAGGTGTTCTATTAGCAGGCTGCACAGTCGAACAGACGCAGCCGCAAACTGCTCAGCCGACCGCTGAGATGGTTGATACATCCGTTACAGAAAGCGGACAGGTTTACCAAGTGATCATGGAAAGCGGCCAGTTCATGCCTCGCGACCTTGAGATCAAGGCCGGCGATACCGTTGAATGGGTCAATGTTGATTACCGTGAAGAACAAGAGTTTGACGACGTCGAGAGTTACGAAGGCTTTGGCAATCCAGACAAGATGGATGACCAAAATCCAGAACAGGGCGTTCATCACACCGTAACGTTCAACGATGGCCTGGTAGATGTAACCTTACCTACCGGCGGCATGGTCAGCCACACTTTCACTGAGAAAGGTGTCTACAGCTACTACGACCAATACGATCCGGCTGTCCAAGGAAGCATCATCGTCGGATAAATTTTTTCTTTTTTGTTTTTGGTGATTGGAGTGAAACAGAGAGTAGGAGTGATCGTCAACAACAATGCCACTAGAGTCAGCCCTGCCTTGATCGGGGGGATGTTTCTTATCTCTGATCAAGATTCATTTTATGTGACCAAAAGACCCAATGATCTGCCGGAAATAGTCGAAAAGCTAGTAGAGATGGACACCATCTTCTTCGTGGGCGGCGACGGCACCGTCACTTCTGGCATCCAGGCTTTACAGAACCTTAGAAAAAAGGAAAGTCTTGACCGACTGCCACGGATTGCCTGCGCCAAAGCTGGAAACGGCAACGCTATCGCTCATGATCTTGGAGGTGCCCGCCCGTTGAGGATGCTGGAATATCTTTTGAAAACAGCAACAGCGGACGTTCCGACATTGGACGTTCCTTTGTTAGAAGTCAAGGCCGATGGAGATACTTCTTATTGCACCTTTGCCGGGATGGGCTGGGATGCAGGTATTATCAAGAAATACGACCAACGCAAGAAAGCTGGCAAGTTTCTATCTAGGGGATTATCCGGCTACCTTATGGCCGCTCTTCTAGAAGGCGTCCATGAACTTTGGAACAATGAAGCTATCCCGATCGAGATGCAAACTAAAGGAAGACTGCGACACAGACGAGAGGATGGATCTCATGAAGATGTAACAAACATAGATCCAGACTTGTATTCAAGAGTCATCGGCATCAATGTTATGGAACATTACGGCTATGGTCTGCGGGCTTTCCCTTACGCGGCGGAAGCCAGAGAAGAAGGTCTGGCCCAATTACGGATTGCCCATGGAGAATCAAGGTTACTACCTTTACGATTGGCTTTCAACTGGCGCAGGATCTTTGCCGGAACCTATCAAGGTTTTGAAGATTATCGGGCAGACCACCTTCAATTTTCCGCAGATAAACCGTTCCCGGTCCAGATAGCCGGCGATCTTCTTCCAGATGTTTCTTCTTTAGAGATCGAGGTCAGCCGGGAAGCAAGAGCGCAATTTGTAAAATATCAGCCATAATACCAAGAATTGATGTCGCGCTGTTCTCTATCCTTAACTGAGCCTGGCTTATTGATCCTGGGCCGTTTGCTGACCATCTCCCGCCGCAAGGTGATGCCTAACTCCCGTAAGAAAAGATTCATGCCTTCTTCCATGTTGAACGGTCCTTTCAACAATCCTTCTTTAGCCGGCTGGCCGGAGAAGACGATCAGCCTGTCAGAGATATAATCGAGGAACAGCAAGTCGTGATCGACAACTAAGATAGTCACATCCCGTTCCTGCACCACATTGTTGATAACCTTCGAGATCAATAACCTTTGCTCGACGTCAAGATACGCAGACGGTTCGTCTAATAGAAAGAGTTCCGCTTGCTGCGACAGGCATTTAGCGATGGACACCCTCTGTAGCTGACCACCAGAAAGTTCTGACAATTTCTGCGAGAACAATGATTCCAGGTTCAGCGGTTCTACCAGCTGCTTACCGTAATGAGCAACGGCTTCGATCAGGAACTCGCCGACAGTCATCTCAGAGTCTGTTTCCAGATACTGCGGCTTGTAGGCAACTTTTACCGTGGCATCGATCACACCTTCATCTGGCTTGATCAGGCCGGCCAGAACTTTGATAAATGAAGTTTTGCCGATACCGTTCTCGCCGAGGATACCGACCACTTCGTTCTTATGCAATTCACCGGCTTCCGCTCGCAGCGTGAAATTTCCCTGGACTTTCTTCAGCAGCGGCCAGGATATCAAAGGGACAGGCAGTGCGCCTTTGTTCTCTCTGGTCTTCTCAAACTTGATGTGATGGTTTCGGAAACGCACGTTTTCTTCTTTCAGATACCCTTCCAGGAAGGCGTTGATACCTTCCCGTGATGACTTTACTCCGGAAACGATACCATACGCTCCCTCATGACCATACATGATGTTCAACAGGTCGGTCATATAGTCAAGGATAATCAAGTCGTGCTCGATGACTAACGTGGCCGTATCATCGTTGGCTAACGAGCGGATAAACTGTGAGATATTGACCCGCTGCTTGATATCCAGGTAAGAAGACGGCTCGTCGAACAGGAACAGGTTGGCGCCTTTCAAGACGGTTGCGGCGATAGCCACCCGCTGCAATTCTCCCCCGGAGATCATGCTGATGTCTGTATCCAAGAAATGTTCTAGTTCTAGTTTTACGGCAATCTCAGCCAGTTTCTTGTTCTGGTCGATCTTCTCTAACAATTGACGGACTGTTCCTGAAAACTGTTTCGGGATTAGATCAACTTGTTGCGGCTTGTAAGAGAGATGAATCTCATTCTTATGCAGTTTCTCCAGGAATTTCTGCGTCTCCGTGCCTTTGAAATAATTGATGACTTCCTTAAAATCAGGAATTTCTTTCCATCTTCCAAGGTTCGGCTGCAAAACATTGGCCATGATCTTCAAAGCCGTAGATTTGCCGATCCCGTTCTTTCCTAAGATGCCTGTAACCTGTCCAAAGAGAGGGCTGGGCAGAGAATAGAGTTCAAACATATTCTCACCATACCTATGGACCGGATCCTTGTTAAGGGTCTCCGGCAGGTTGATGATACTGATGGCCCCGAACGGGCATCTGTTGGGACAGATCCCGCAGCCGGTACAGAGAAACTCATCGATCCTGGCTTTCTTTCCCTGATCATCTCCCGGATAGATGCAATCAGCTCCCGAACGGTTGACGGGACACAATTTAGCGCAGAGATAATTGCCGCACTCGTCCGGATGACACTTGTTGCGATCGATGACCGCGATCCTTTTTCTCATTTTACCTGTTAAAATGGGAAGAATTTAAAAAATAAACCTTTTCTTTACAAGATATGAGCAAATGCAGCATCTGCAGCAACAAGATTCCGGAACTGTTCTTAGAGAAGCTTAAAGGCACGATCATCAAGAAAGCAGGCTCTTCTAAGCAGTATCCGGTCTGTTTCGAGTGCCAGAAGAAGTTTACCACGAAGGAAGAGATGGTAAAAAACTTAGGGTAAGACGCTATCACAAAGAGTAGCTATATCTTTTCCATCGGCCCAAGGAAATTTTCCTGATACTGGATGATAAATTGCTTCTGGTCTCCATATTCCCCCATAATAATGGGATAATAGACCAAAAAGAGCTCTTTCTTCAGACGCCTGAAAGATTGCTGTTCTCATCGGATTTATATGATTGTGATCGTTGTGCGTCAAGTCGATAGCCAAATATAATCCATCAGTTATAACCAGACCAACGCTATGGAAATCACCATAATGTTTATTGAATGGGCCATCACTTCGTAGTTCTAGATATCTTGCATCAGGAAAATCTGCGAAGAGTTCTTGTTCCCGAAGAACAGATCCAAAAACTCTTACCGCTTCATTACAATGATTAAGATAGCGACTCTCTGTTTTGGTATCGCTTCTAAGAACATCCCCTTCCCTACGATAGAAAGCTGCTAAAGAGTAATCGAGAGCTTCAGCGAGGTCTTCAAGATCATCGCCTAACTCTAACGGAGCTTTTCTGCTTCTTCTCAAGAGATGTATTTTTACCGGTTCTAAAGTTATCGGCCTTTCTACTTTATTCATAGCATAGTAAACAAGCCTTTTTTATTTAAATTTATCCCTTAATAGTGATTACCGGTTTTGGTAGAGATACTTTTAAAAAATACGGCCATTCCTTGCGAACTTATGCCTCTGTGGCTTAGCGGTATAGCGGCGCTCTCGTATGTATCCCAGAGAGAAGCGCAGGTCGAGGGTTCAATTCCCTCCAGAGGCTTCATTTTTTTGATGACCCAATCTTTATATACTCAATTTTATTTTGCAGTAACATGGATACCGTCGTCGTCAAGAACCTAAAGAAAACGTTTCCCGGAGTCACTGCCGTAAACAATATCTCATTCAGCGTCAAGAAAGGCGAGATCTTCGGACTGCTGGGTGTGAACGGCGCCGGCAAATCCACGACCATCAATATCCTCACCGGCCTGCTAAGACCGGATTCTGGAAAAATAACCATCTTTGGCAAGGATTTCTTCAAGAACGAAGAAGAGATCAAGAATCGTTTCAACGTGGCCACAGCCTACTACAGCCTAAGCACCAACCTGACCGTGAGACAGAACCTGGAAGTCTACGCCCGCATCTACAATATCAAAAACAGAAAAAAGAAGATCGAAGAATTATCTGAGAGATTCATGATATCTCACCGCTTCAAGACCAAGGTCCATTCTTTAAGCTCCGGCGAACGGACCAGAGTAGTATTGGTGAAAGCGCTGCTCAACGATCCGGAACTGCTGTTCCTTGACGAGTGCACCGTGGGATTAGATCCTGATGTGGCAGAGATCGTCAGAGACTATCTGCGAAGATACAATAAAGAGACCGGCTGCACCATCATCTTTACCTCCCATTACATGCAGGAAGTTGAAGAGATGTGCGACCGCATAGCTTTCATGTACGACGGCAAGATCAGCAATCCGGGGAAAGCTGAGGAACTGCTGAAAGAACTGGAGACACAGACCGTCAGGCTGCATTTCTCCCGCCAGATCAACAAAGCCCAGCAGATCCTCAGAGAGAATAACATCAGCTTCGAGAAAAAGAAAAATATCTTGGAGTTCACCATCCAAAACCGAGAGAAGATCATCTACCCTCTCCTGGAACAGTTCGTGAAGAAAGGCGTCGCTTTTGACGATATGCATCTCAGCAAGCCGACGCTGGAAGATTATTTCATCCAAAGATCAAAGAAAGATCAAAATCTTAACAGTACCAAAGAGACAGGTATCGAAAAAAGATGAAACTCCATAGAATAAAAGCGTTGATCCTGAACTATTATTATTTTTCGATAGATAGTCTGGACCGGCTGTTTGATGTCTTCTACTGGCCGATCATGGACCTGTTCATCTGGGGATTCATGACTTTCTACATCCAGGGATTGTCTGAGTATAATGTCCTTAACACTATCCTCGGTGGCATCGTACTGTGGATCTTCATCTGGAGGTCCAGCCAGGACATGGTCGTCTACATCCTGGAAAGTTTCTGGTCGAGAAGTGTCTACCACCTGTTCTCTTCCCCGGTCCAGTTCAGCGAGATTGTCGCCTCGTTGTTTTTCCTGGGCATCATCCGGTCCTTAGCAGCTTTCCTGACGATGGCTGTAGTCAGCTTTCTGCTGTACCAGTTTAACGTCTTCGCTTTCAACCTGCTACATTTCATCATGTTCGTCAGCATCTTGTTCCTCTTTGCCTGGGCTGTCGGCCTGCTGGTAAGTTCCTTCATCTTCCGCTACGGGACAAGGCTACAGGTGTTAGCCTGGAGCACCATCTGGATCATCCAGCCTTTCAGCTGCGTGTTCTACCCGCTGAGCTCGCTGCCTTCCTGGGCGGCCAAGATAGCCATCCTGCTGCCGACTACCCATGTCTTTGAACAGCTGCGGGCCAGCATCGCCGGACAGCCGATCGACTACTACAGCCTGCTCTATTCATTGATAGTGAGTATCGTCTTCCTCATTGTCGCCGCTTTTATCGCTGCCAGAGCCTTGGAAAAAGCGAAAGTATCCGGATCACTGGCCAAGGCCGAATAGGGGTTGAATACGTTTCCATTAATTTTATAAAAGAACCTCCAGCCGTCCAGACCATGAAAACACTCCTTATCGGCAAGCTGCACCCGGATGCAGAAGAACTGCTGCAGAAGACAGGCTTGCAGCAGATGGAAAATGAACAATTCTACCAGCAAGACTCTTTCCCCGAAGTGGAATCCGTCGTACTAAGAACATTTACCCGGTTCAAAAAAGGAGAGATAGAGAAATTTCCCCAATTAAGATTCGTCGTCAGCTGCAGCGTGGGAACGGATAATATCGACCTAAACGAATTGAAACAACGTAACATTGAACTGATCCAATGCCCCGGCAGCAATGCCAACAGCGTCGCCGAACATACATTATATCTGATACTCTCATTATTACGTGAAGACGTTAAAAGACCGTTTGCCGAAATCAAAGGCAAGACCATCGGCATCCTCGGCTTCGGGATGATCGGTAAGATAGTAGCTAAAAAGTTATTAGGTCTTGAAGCAAAGGTGATAGCTTTTGATGTCATCGAACAGAGTCCTGAAGTACTGAAAGAACTGAACGTGGAGATGAAAACCATGGATGAGGTCCTGAACGCTGATATCATCACCGTCCATGTTCCGCTCAACAGATACACTCAAAATCTGGTCAATAAAGAAAGTTTCAGCAAGATGAAACAGGGAGTTTTCTTTGTGAATACGTCCCGAGCTGAAATCATCGAAGAAAATGGCCTGATCGAAGCATACCAACAGGGGAAATTCCGCGGCGTCGGGTTAGACGTCTATTCTGATGAACTCAAAGCAGAACTGAAAGAAGGCAACATCATCCTGACCGAACACGTAGCTGCTCAGGGTGAAGATTCCTTCCGCAAACAGTGCGTCGATCCGGTAGAGATGCTGCTGAAGAAGATCTCAGAATAAGTTCAGCTGCGCCCCTTTCATCGAAAGGCGATAGGCATAAGTAGGAAAACCTTCTACTTCCCCCATCTGCTCCCGTTCTAATCTTCTCTCTCGATAACCTTGGGCCAGATAGAGATGAACATTCAGCCGGGAAGGATCAAGATCTGCTTTTGTCAGTTCATCCATCAACATGGCTGGCGTCTTCCAGGCCCCCCGTTCCAGACGGGCTTCCAAGTCTTCAATAGTAGCTGATCTCATTTCCGTTCCAACTTGGCATAGTACTGTTTCAGTTTCAGTAATATTTTCTCTTTCAACAGATTATCGAACGGCAATCCCGCAACTTCTTTTTCCAGATCCAGCTCTGGCAGTGACGTGAAACAGCCTTGCAGTTTCCTTCCAGCCTTCCGGCAGCCTTGTTCTAGTTCAACAGCATATTCCGAATTAAAATCGTTGAAGATCATGAAGCGGCTGAAACCGTTGGCCCCAGCTTCCAGATATAATGAGACATCGCTGATGCGATCCCTGACTAGGGCGACTTTGATGATGACCTCAGGACAGGCAACACGGATACGGGCGATCCACCAAGCCATGTAATCAGGGTTAGGAGAAGGCACTTCGTCGAATATGGTATTCTCCTGCGGCTTGAGGAAACATAGCTGGATCTTCTCGATATCATATTCTTTTATCTTCTCGATGACGATATCGACGTCGCTTTTCTTCTCGCCGATGCCTAAGATGATGGTGATCAGCTTCTGCAAGCCTTCTCTCTTGACGTTCTCCAGAAACTTCAGAAGAACACGGAGGGGCTTGGACGGACAGATGAAATTGTGCAGTTCTTCATCAAACGATTCGATGGCCGAACCCATCCCGGAGACGACCGGTTTCAGCTTGTCGATCTCAGAATGCGCGTAAGGGCCGAAGTTCATCATGATCTTCTCCCCGTTGATAGCGTTGATCTTGCTGATAAGGTCTTTCAGGTATTCAACTGATTCTACCCGCAGACCGCCAGTGATGTAACCGATCTTCCAGCCCATCAGCCGGCACAATAGCACTTCCGCCAGGATCGATTCCTGACTGCGGACAGCTTTGGCTTCCTGCCTGGGATCATGTTTCGGCTTGGTAGAAAGGTAGCAGTACTGGCAATCGGCGATGGCGCAGGTCCAGTTGATGAAGACGGAACGCTCAAAATTGGCTTCTAAAGAGAAATGCTGGCGGAAAACTTTCTGCGCTTCCATCAACAAGGGCTCCAACTCTGCTTTACTCACTACATGAGTAGCATTATTATCTCTGATCTTTTGCAGGAAGTCCATACGGCTCTTAGCAGAGGGCTGTTTTAAAAAAGTAGCGGAGAAAACGAAGATGGAGCAAAAAACCACAACCTTCTTAAATGGGTCCGGCTTAAAACAGAAGATGGACGATATCCAACCAGGACTGGTCGAAGAGACGCCTCAAGACCACAGCAAAGAGGACAGCAAGAAGCTGATCTGGACCTTGGTAGTCATCATCGGCTTGTTTGTCCTGACTTTCGCCGCCTTCAAGCTGTACAATGCGTACGCAGCACCGGTGCCGATGACTTTAGAAGAGCTTCATCAAGCCAATCTTGAAGGAAAACTACCTGAAGAACAAGGCTACCTCTACAATGGATATAGTTTCGTCAACATCGACGGTTTATGGTGGACAGAAGTCACCAGAGCTAATAGAGCAGTCAAGTTCCCTCTTCACTTTAGTCCACGCGATCTGGAAGATATCCCCGTATCAGGTTCATTAGAGGCTGAATTCTACAAGAGTGACGACCTTTATATCGCTACAGATCCGATGGTCTTCGACAAGTATTACACGCTTGCCGTCGGTGAGTTAAGCATGAACGTGGCTCAAGGTATCGGTATCAGGCCGATCGGTTCCTGTACTGAAGAAAACGGCATCTGTGACAACCGCACCATCGTCAGCTGTGAAAACACGCAAGGACTTCCCGTGGTGGAATTTGTATTGGGAGAAGAAGCAAGGATCGACTTGAACGGCACCTGCATCAAGATCACCGGACAAGGGTATGACATCACCAAAGCTGCCGATCGGGTCTTGTACCAATGGTATCAGATCATGATTTAAGTTTATTTTCTTCCTTAAACTACTCCCTGAAGCTACTCCCGGAAGATAACAAACCTTTAAAAAGTTCTTTTCTTTAAGAAGCCTAAAGTAAATTCAAAAAAAAGAGGTTTGTAAAAATGGGTGTTAAAAAAATAGCAAATAAGCTTATCGCCTGGGCTTTTACGGTAGGCATCGTTATCGCTCTTGTTTTGGGGATCGTCTCTGCCCAGCTGCCAGCCAGCACAGTTGCGGTACTGTTGAGCGTCTTGATCGCTGCAGGTATTATCGTCGGGTTTTTCAACATTACGGCGAAGGAGCAGAAGGATTACGTGCTGTTCGTGACTGCTTTGATGATCGTGTCATGGATCAGCGGCGACGTTTTTGCTGAGTTGCAGTATGTAGGAGCATATCTACAGAGCATCTTCAGCGCGATCATGGCTTTTGCCGTGCCGTCTGTCGTAGTTGTTGCCGTGCGAGCCGTGATCAACCTGGCTAAAGATTAATTAATTATTTTTTATCTTTTTTTATCGATGGTTATTTAAAACCGTTTTAGATCCGTTCTCTTAATATGGCTTGCCGTTTCCTAAGATGGATTGCTGTCGTGATAGTGACAGCCTACCTCATCCTCCTCATCCAGAGCAGAAATCCTCTTATCGTCGATGACGTCCATCCATCGAACAGCTGCGATGGGTCGCTTCTCGAAAAAGCAGACGTCCTCTACGTCACCCCCAAGTTTGGGGATGTTCCTTTGACAGAGTTCCCAGAATGGTGTGAGACTATCAGGAACAGCAACAAGACCGTAGGACTGCATGGGATCACCCATAGCTATCACGAGTTCGGCGGGAATATTTCACAGGAAGAACTCAATGAAGCCATAGGGATGTTTGAGCAGTGTTTTGGCAGTAGACCAGAACTGTTCCGACCGCCGTATAACTATATCTCGGAAGAGAACCGGCAGATGGTAGAAGAGGCCGGCATGACCATCTATACGGAACGGTATTACCAGCATCCTTACTGCCATTGCAATCCGCACGGCTGGATGGAAGTGCTAAACGATATCATCTGGTGCTAGAACAAGTACTTCAAAAATAACAAGAATCGCGGCTCTTTCAGTACTGCTTTCGTCAATAGCGGTATAGGGTTATCTCGAGTATATCTCTCGAATAACGACCTGATCTTAGGCTGGTTGACATATCGTATCAGCCGATCCCAGTCTTTATCAGAGAACTTCTCCATGATCTTATGGATCTGCAGGTGCGTCCACATCTGTTTCCGCAAAGGCTTGACTTCTGCCTCATACTCTTTCTTATGGACGATACAATCGACCAAGATCTGAACCTGCTGTAAGCCCGGGACTAAACCGCCCAGAGTAGTCGCTTTCACATAAGTAGAGGCATCGCCGACCAGATAGCAGTTATCTTTTTGCAGCTTCTGCTTGGGTTGGTAGATCGGAATCGTCCCTGCCTGCATCTCTTTAGCTGTAAAGCCATGTTCTTTCATGAAGCTGTCGAAGTGCTGCTTGCTGTTCTTGGTCGTTGCCAGACCGATCCTAGCCAGCGTAGGCGACTCCGGCGTGACCCAGGCAAATAAGCCGGGACAGACTTTCCGGCCGAAGTAAGTCTTGATGGTATGCGGTTCAAAACGGCCTTCCACTACCGCCTGCACCCCAAAGTAGTTCTCTCTCTCAGGATGATAAAAGCCATAGGCTTTGGCCGTCGGTGACAAAGGACCATCAGCGCCGATGACGATATCCGGCTTTACACGCAGTTCTTTATCCTCGGAAGAGTTTTTGATGACCAGAGTGTCGCCTTCTTTCCTTTGAAATGAATGGTTCACAAAGATCTCAGCACCTGCTTTTACAGCCAGATCCGCAAAGAAATTGTCAAACTTATGGCGGCAGACGATATAATCTTTCTGCTTGACAGCCAATTTTTCTTCAGGAGAGAAGACTTCGATCGAATCGATGGTGTTTACCAGGAAGCTGTCGAGAGGGAAGCCTAGACGATCAAAATCGGACGTGATGATACCGGTGCACTGGATAGGCCTGCCGACCTGCGGATGGTTCTCATAGACCGAGACAGAATGGCCTTCTTTCGCCAGCTGATAAGCGGCGTAACAGCCGATCGGTCCAGCTCCTATGACTACTATTTTCATCTTAGATCAGCGAAGAAAAGGCTTTAAAAATGTTGTTAAAAAGAAAGTTGAAAAAAAGTAAAAAAGAAAAAAATTTGGAGGAAGAGTTTATACGTACTTAGTAGTACGTTTGCTCTTCTTCCTCAGCGTCGTCTTTTCGTAGTCTGCTGAAGCCGATGATCAAACCGATGATCACGATCAACACTACTAGGACGATAGCGGCGATCTCAAAGCCGTTTCGTAGGCTGACATTGCCTGCTTTTCCAGCGCTTGGAACAACATTAGCTCGTAGAGCAACAGTTTCCAGTTCGTCAGATCCTGATCGGATGACAAGGGAAACCATCTGTTCGCCGACTGCGCCTTCAACAGGGGTTACGTCAACACGGACAACTTTGTTTTTGCCTGGTTCAAGAACTACTAGGTTTTCACTTAGGGTTGCTTGAACTGCGCCATTGCTGACAACTTCCAAGATGTATGCTTTGGATTGTCGACCAGCGTTGGTCAAGGCTACGCCGTAACTTGCAGTTGTACCAGCCATAATGGTCTGTGATTCAGGACCAACAGCTAAAACTAGCTTGTCAGATTCTTGGAACATTAAGTTCTCAGTCACATGAACATTGTAGGTTTTGGTAACGGTTTCTCTCAAATCGTCATACTGAGCAGTAACGACAACTTGATAGTCACCAGTTGCAGTGGTTGCTGGGATAGCTAAAAACATTTCTGGAACGTCTTCGTAGTCTACGTTGTGGTTGTCGGTCTCGACTTTATCAACGTATTCAGTTGCGCTGACGCCTAGTTCTGGCATAGCGACTGTGACTTTGACGTCTTTTTCGTCTTTATCTCCGTAGTTTTCAAGCAAGACGCTTGCTAGGAGGGAACGACCAGCCTGCACGGTATTTCCTGGGGAGAACGCAACATCAGCGATGTCTAGGCCGTGGCGTTGAGGTTCAACCTGAAGAACAACATATCGTACTAGTGATGGGCTGTCTTTGTCTTCAACAGTCAGGCGTAGCAAGTATCGATCATCCTCTAGTCTGTTTGGCAGATTTAGGGTCAATCGAGCGTTTTTTCTCGCTGCGGTGTTGGTTCCATCCAAGTCATAGATGTGAGTGCGGTCGGAGATGTCTTCATAATCGTCATATTCGTATCCGCGAATCTCTGCTTCTACCTGGATATCTTCCACGTTGGTAGTTGATTCAAGAAGCACTCTGATGTTCAGTTCTGCTCCTTCTTCGACAACGAAGCCTGCTTCGCTGTCAACATTACTATTCTCGATGTCTGCCTGGGTCAAGAGGTCTACGCTAACGTCGTCGATCTCAACTTCGACAATGTCAAGTTCTCCCGGAGCAAAAGCTGCGCTCACAAGAGAGACGCTCAAGAGGCTCAGTACAAACAAAGCCATTAAAGCTGTTAATTTTCTCATTTTTCTTTTCTTCCTCCAAATTTTTGGATCGTAATTTTCAGGGAAAACACCCCGTATTTGCCCTCTTAAAAGAGAGGTCATTTATAAACTTTTCGTTGGTTTTAGTATTTCAAAGTAGTTACACAACATAACCACTCTAAAATAATCATCCCACTACAACAACCTGTCTAAAGGCTGTCTCATGGAAGTGATCATCTTTGATCGTCACCTGAATCAGGTAGACGCCCGGTTCCGCGTAGTACGGAAGAGGCAATACCAGATCGAAACTTTCAGGGTTCAGTTCATCCAGGACGAAATCACCTGAGGATGCGAAAACCCCTAGTTCAGGGATCATCGCGGTCACTCGGAAATCATCCAGCTGGCGGTAGCCTTCGTTGTCGATTATGACTCGGACGAAGACGTCATCGCCGGCAGAGACGTACTCTGAAAGTACTGCGACGTGGGAGAGTTCTGGTTCTCCCGTAAAAGATCGTACACGCAAGTTGTATTCCTGTCTGGCCTGAGCAAGGCCGTCTGAGACGACGACTGCAACATGGTAGATACCTTCATCAGCAACCCGCCAATCGACCAGACCGTTAGGGGTCATGGTCATGCCATCAGGACCGTCGACTAACCGGTAAGTAAGGAAGTCACCGTCTGGATCGACAGCTCTGACTTGGTAAGTATAATCGTCACCGACACCAGCAGTTTCCTCTGGAACGGAGATTATCTTTGGAGGTCTGTTGCCGACAGGATTAGGCGGAACTATGCCTTCTTCAAAGTCACAGACGCCGTTATTGTTGAGGTCATCACAGGAATCTTCAGGGATACCTATGCTTTCGATAACATCATCACAAGCGTCACCGATACCATTGCCGTCAGCATCTGCTTGATCTGGATTGAAGACAATAGAACAGTTGTCAACATCATTAGGAACATTGTCGCCATCCGTATCTCCATCACAGACATCGCCGATACCATTACCATCCATGTCTTCCTGACCAGGGTTAAAGACCAAAGGACAGTTGTCTCGATCGTTTGGAATGCCATCAGCGTCTGCATCTACATCTGCATCTGCAATATTTAAGACATTTATCACCAGATTATGTCTAGTGATGGTAATACCATCAGTCACGCTGAAAGTCATGAAGTAACGGTCAAAGTCACCGGCTGGTGTAAACTGGAATTCCTGTGTAGCAGGATTAAAAGCTCCAGGCAAGACTGGCCGGCTTAGCATGTTGTAAACAAGATTATCTTCTTCATCTGCATCAGTCGCATGAAGATTAAGTGAGACTTCTCTTCCTGCAGGGATGTTTAGCTCATCAGGAAGATTTTCATCAAAGACAGGAACTTTGTTCTTATCATTTACTGTGATAGTAACTAGTTTTTCTTGAGAAGTCTGTCTACCTGCACGTACTGCAAAGACTAGCTCAACAACTTTCTGACCTTCTTGATGAGTTACAAAATTATTATCTGGATTGAACCTAAATCTGCCAGTATTATCGTCAAAGGTTGCACCTTCTGGAAGATCGTAATAACCTGCTGCGGAAGCTAGTGCTCTTAAAATGTTTCTGGTGAAACAAGCTGCACCTTCTCCTTCACAGTTTTCTAGGATTAAATAATTAATTTCTTCTCCTTCAGGATCACGACCATTAATTGAAAAAGCAATAGTCTGACCTTCGTTGATATTGAAGTTATCTCTGATTGGATCTTCAATTACAGGTGGTAAATCAGCAGGAGGTAAGTCTTCTTCAGAATCACAGATTCCGTTGTTGTTCAAATCAAAGCAAACGATTATTGGACCAGGAGGTACTATTTCAACTGGACCAACATTACATAAGTTTCTTGGATCGTTAGGACAGATATCATCCTGGTTTCTAACACCATCGCCGTCTCTGTCAGAATCGCAAGCGTCGCCTCTCGCGTCACCATCTTGGTTTTCCTGGCCTGGATTCGCTGTAATCGGGCAGTTGTCAGCTCCGTTGCCGATACCGTCGCCGTCAGCATCTCTTGCTTCATCGGGATCGTTGGGGAAGGCATCTTCATCATCAGGAGTGCCGTCGCCGTCAGTATCGTGATTAAACACTTGAAGCATTAGGAAGCTTTCTATAAATTCTGTCGCATCATTGTCATTTCTGACAAGAACTCTTATAATATGATTTCCATCAGCAAGATCTGTAGTATCGACCATGTAAATATTCTCAAAGACGCCGCCAACATTCTGTACTTCATCAAGTCTTTGCCGCAGTGCACCGTCAGAATTACGAAGGTCAACGTAAACATCCATCAAAGCGCCTTCTCCGGCTGAGGCCACAACCCTAAATGTGGCCACGTCTCGATGGTCAACATGCAATGGATCTTCATCAGTGCCTTGCCAATTAATGAAAAGGTTTACATTTGGAGTAGTATCAGCTAACACCATAGGTGTTAAGATGATCAATAGTATAAGAGGTACGAAATATGCTGTTCTCATTGGTTGTCCTCCCCTTGCGGGATATTGAAGCGAGCACCGAGTCCTAACTGCCAATACCAGCTGTTGCCATCTTCAGCAAACTCAGGTCCGGTTTCGAAAGACGGAACAAGGTAAAGATCACTACCTAAATGGATAGGGACAGCAACTTCAGCATTGATATCGAAACCAATCTCTCTTGGAAGGTCAAATCTTTCAACACGTGGAGAAGCATGAAGCACCGCTTCTAGACCAGCTTCAAGATTGAGTTCTTTTTTCCTGGCATCGAAGAAGATACCAGTTCCAACATCGAAACCCCATTGGAAAGCCTGAACTCTAGACGTGTGGATATTCTCTGGTTCTTCACCTAATTCTTGCGGGCCTTCTCTCGCAGAAGGAGTACCATTGATAATGTTAGTCTCTTCAATAAGTTCGCCGGTTTCAACACCGCGGGAGAGATATCTTGCGTTTATACCTACTTGGTGCCCAAGCTTCCAATTTGGTGATAAAGGATTTTCAAGTAATAGTTGAAGATTTACTTCTGGAACAACATAAGCATTGGTGTCTCTTTGCCAGTCTATATGATCTCGCTGAAGGCCATCTCCTTCGGAGAACCTGCTTGCAACAAACTCTTCTTGACCAGGAGTTCTGGAAACGTTGCTTTCTTCAGGAACGAACAAAGCGCCGACGCTAAGTTCAGCGCCAACATTTGTGGCTGAGGAACTGCCGGCAACATATCTACCAGAGGCAGTAACGCCGCCAACCAGATCTTTTCCGAACGGTACACGATGACTCCCGATAATGGAATCTAAGCTTACGTCGAAAGTATCATCTACTTGAGCATCTGGATTTTCAGATTTAGGCAAAGCTGGAAAAACAACGAACTGCTTTGTGGCAGAAGCTTGATTTCCGTTTAGATTATCTTCAACAACGAGGTTTACAGTATATTCTCCAGGTGAATTAAAACGGTGAGAGGTATTTTTGGTATTGGCAGAACTCCCATCCTCAAAAATCCATTCGCGGGAGGCAATAGAAGCGGTTCTATCAGTACTTGTCTGATCTACAAACACTAATTCATCTCCTGCCCTAATGATTCCGCCATTGATATCAATTATACTGAAATCAGGATTTGGCTCTTGATATACGACAGGATTAATTATTGTAGTCTGGCCACTGTTATAGGTCTCAGTAGTAGTTGCTTTAACTTCGTCCACTGGCCTTTGAGAAGTATAAACAGTACAGTAAAGGTTTCCCGGGCAGACGGCTTGTTCCGGCCAGATTGTTGGTCGGTAATCTATCGCGTTGTATTTTTGACCATCGATAGTGACCTGGACTGCAAAGTTGCCGTCGTCTGTTCTTAGACGTCTATTAAGCGAAGCTTTCTGATTCTCTTCCAAAGGATAACAGACAGCTTTGGCATCATCGTAATCTTTGAATTTTTTTGTAGCCTCAGGAGTGGTCATGTACTCATTACATCTTGGAGATGCTTTAGGAGCGACGTAAGCTCTGGCTTTTGGCTTTGGTTTTGGATCTTTGTCAGTTTTTACGCCTTCTAGAAGTTTGACCAAACCTTCTGTAGTTGGAGCTGGAGCATCTTCGTTGGCAGATCCATTTTCTTCAATGATGACAATATCAGGAGTGGTAGCGGTAGGAGCTTGCGCATAGGCAGGAGAGATGGCCAAAGCGCCGACGAGACCTGCTGCTACTTGGTATTTATTAATATCGATATTAGAAACGCGTCCAACATACTCACCTAATTTCTGTAATAGTTCCATAGTATTATATCACCTTAAGTGTAATACTACTGCTGAGTAGATACCACTTTATAAATCTTTCGGGAGTTTTTGCTAACTAAGAGTAGTGATAGAATTATTCTTCAGAAGGTTGATGGCAAGAGATGTATGCATGACCTTTTTTTAATTTATGAGGAAGAGCTTTTGTCAAAAGTTCAACAAAAAGATCCCTGACAACATCCTGCTGGGGAGATTCAGGAGCAAGATGATTGAAGACCCCTCTGGCAAAAGTTTTAGGAGCAGTATTATTACCTGCTTTGTATTGTGTTTCACCACAATGCTCTTCAGTAAAAGTCCTTAAAGCTTTCGCCATCAGATCATACCGTCCTTTCTGGGCAGCTGGTGACTTTCTCATCTCTTGCATGAAACCGATCAAATTTTCATAGAAAGTTGGTAACTTTGTTTCAATCGGTTCAAATGTAAGGCTATTATCTTCTAACACGTTAGGATGATTATACATATTATCCAAGACAGAGAAGGTTTGCGTACCACCATATTGTACACCAGCATCAACAGGAGTGGCATCTTCTGGTGCCATCGCATCTTGGACATAAGCATCTATCGATACCCGATCAGGGAACAGTTCCAATGTTCTTTTAGTATCTACAGATGCATCGGGATCATAATTCCTTGCAGTAACAACTGTCGCATCGATGGAGGCGTCAGCAGTAACTGGAACTGTTGGCATGCCTCTATCGTAGGTAGAGATAGCAGCTCCGATAGAGCCAATGATAGCGACGATACCGGCGCCGACCAAAGCGTTCCTTCTTTTTGTATAGATCTTTTGAGGATTGACAACAACCGTAACTTCTTCTTTGGGACCGCCACCGTCAGGACCTCTCTCAGGAACAGGAGTTGCACCGATAGTATAAGATCCGGAACCGGTTCCCTCTGAACCTAAAGTAACGCCGGCTAAAAGATCTGAAGGAGGAACTTTTTTTCTCAACGGTTTTACACCAGTCACCAGCATATTTGAATATGATCCATCGGGATTTTTATCTCGACCAAAAGTGACGAAAACACTCCCACTGTTGACAAGATCACGTGAATCTTCAGGCTTTAAATTTTCATCCATCTTTTTGATAAGCACCATATTAGAAGTAAAATACTCATCTGAAACTGTATCCAATAAATGTACTAAACCTTCAGCATCACTAAAAGCTGGAAGCTGATCATTATTAGTATACTCTTCCAAGGGCCTATCTTCAACTCTTCCTAATTTTCCATCTTTAAGATGATAAAGGACTTCCTGACCGTTTTCAATACGACCGATGTAACCCTCTTGAACAAACTCAAATGCAGATTTGAGATTAGGGAAGACCTTCTCATAGACGAGATCACCCATTCCAGCTAAAACTTCTTTTTTCCTAGCTTCGGACATTTTAGTCCTAAATTCTTCAAAGATTTCGTTTACTGTTTTTTCACTGGAATCACCTGCAAGACGGCGGCGTACATCAAGAAGGATATCTTCAATAAAATCCGGGTCATTGAACGACTCGTCTATCAGATCGTAGAACATTCCTGACCTAGATTCAAAAAGATCATCACGAACTACATTTTCCTGGTCTACCCCATGGACTTTGCCATCAGTATCTTTTCGGTAGTACACGACCACAGGACTACTTAAGAAAGGGTCTTCTTCTGCTGGTTCAAACTCAAACGGCGATCTTTCAAAGATGCTCACTGGAGCAACAACTGTAGCAACAGCACGCGGTTCTTCAGGAAGAGGAGTGAGTGTGTGATCGTCTTCTAGATCCGCCACTTTGTATCCAACTATCCTTTTTCCATAAACTTCACGGAACTCGTCACCCCAACGGAAAAAGACACGGGCATCCCCAGTATCCATCGTAAGTCCATCGATACTCAACAATGATCTTGTTGGAACATCAACCAGAGATCTGACTTCTTTCCCATCTTTTCCTGTCTCCAAGAAATCATACCAATCGCCAGTAGACGGATCAGCCATATCCAAATAAGTCGTTTTTCTCGTTAAAATGTCAGCAGGAAATGTTTTTGGTTCGAAAACATGCATCTCTAATTTTTCGCCAGGAGTATACGTAGCAGAATTCAAAGAAGCATAATTTTCTCTATTCTTTCCTAATGGAAGGACAACAACTTCAGGCTCTGCTGTGCTTCCGATATTTCTTAATAGATACGCACCATCGATCGCGCCGTCAGGGTGAAAGACCAGGGCGTCGCTAAATCCATAGCCACATTCATCTCTACCTACTGGTTTGGGAACGGTGTCGCTAGGCATCAAAAGCCACTGTGTATCACTAAGGACCAGCCCCCTGATATCATCTCTCTCGGTCCTAGCATCTCTCCACAACGTATTAGTAACATCTTCCAGATCAATCACAGGATCATGCCGTACGGCTGCCGGAGGATCAGAACGTGGTGGAGGTGAAGAAGATTCTGGTAATTCATACGGAGGAGGAGTTCCAGGTCCAGGAGGGATGCTACTTTCAGGAAGACGTAATTCTACAACCGGCGGTTCACCTGCAACGAATTGCGGGACAGGTGTCGGTTGAGAGCCTATTCCATCAAACTGTAATTCGCCGCTCTGAAGAAGATTTAAAGGATCAGGATCTTGACTAGTACCAGAACTCTTTGCTCTGGGATCAATCTGTCGTGGTTTCTTCGCAGCAGCCATAATACCACTTGATAGTGGTGCAGTTATATAAATATTTCGCCTTTAAAATAAGGTCTGCCATAATTCGCCGATGACACCGATGATGAACATCAGGATGAACAAAGCGCCTAAAAGATAATGATTCCCCAAAGAATATTCTGGCTTTCTATCACCCAACTTCTTGGCCCGCCAATAGATGAAGATGATCAGGATCGTCTCGATGCCGCCGGCGACGGCACCAGTTATCCCCAGGATCTCGATGAACGTCGCCAGGTTCAAAACTGCTATCACCAAAGGGATGCTTAACGTCAGGAACAAAGAAACCCGACGGGAAAGACCATAATCATAATGATACATCCCCACTAAAGCCAAAGATATGGTCAAGAAAGATGTCGACATCGACAGGAACGCCAGGATGTTGGCTAACACGCCTAAGACTGGATGCGCATACAAACCAAGGGCGATAGTGGCTATCCGTTCGTTGGCCGAAAGAAGGTTGAAATTATCGACGCCGACCACGCCGACGACGATGAAAGCGAAAAGGATATAGATGACGATCGGGACAAGAGATCCAAGGATGATAGCTCTCTTCATCTGCTTTTTCTTCTTGTGCAATATTTCCTGCATCTCCGGGATGGCCATCATCCCAAAATAAGCGAAGATTGCCACGCCGTATGGCAGGAACAGATAAGCCGGATTGAACTTCATGAAATTAATGACATGGATCCGGTCATACGAAAAGATGCCGATGATACAGACCACCAAGACCAGGAACAGTATCAGCAGCAGTTCTGCTTTCCCTGCCGTCTTGACACCACGCCAGACGATGAACGAGGCGACCAAAAAAAAGAGTACTGTGAACAATAACGGCGACCCTACACCGAACAAAGAATATAACGTCGCGCCTTCACCGATAAGATAAGCTATAAGGGCGCCGTAGAGGCTGAAGATCATCGCAAAGAACATGACTGCTTTCGCTTCTTTTCCAAGATATTTTTCCGTATAGCCGGGAAGCTGATGCTGCTCTTTCGTCCGCAGGACAAACTCCCCGGTAAAGAGATTTATCAGCAGATAGACCAAACCGATGCCTAACAGGATCAAGAAACCATAGAAGACGCCGGCTTTCGCCAAGGTGTAAGGGATGCCTAAGATTCCGGCGCCGATGATCGTGCCTATCAGCGTGGTAGTGGCTAAAGCCGTCGCCAATCCTCTTTTTTCAGACATGCTCTCGAAGATTATTTCTCTGTTTATATATCTTTAGAGAACTTTGCATAATTCAATAATTTACCTGCAAAGTTCTGAAGAGACTTTGAAATAGTCGTAATTTTGACACGAAAATCAGATTCAATCTGCAAAATTCCTATTTTTCAAAGTTCTCTTTAGAAGAAGAAAAAAGTGGGGATGCTGGGACAATCAAGCTGACGCTTTCGGTCGTTGCCTCGTCGTCAACTATTTGAACCCAGATCTAAGGCTGACTTCAGGGAAAGTTATTATCATCGCCGAAGCTCAAACTTCCATTACTGGAGGCCCCTATTCTGCCAGGTTATACTACATCCCCACAATTGATTCAAAAACGGCTTCGTTTTATTAATGTTTTTATGAGGAAGGATAATTATTATAAAGAATCGATCTCAAACAACACCCATGATCTTCCTTGACGGTTCACATGGAGAAGGCGGCGGCGCTTTGATACGCACCGCTTTAGCTTTCTCTGCCTTGACCGGCCTTACTTTTGAAGTCGACAACATCCGCGCCGGCAGACCCCAGCCGGGATTGAAAGCACAGCACTTAGCAGCTATCAAAGCTTTGGAACAAATCTGTAACGGCAAAACCAACGAAGTCAATATTGGTTCTGAGAAACTTCGTTTTGTTCCTGGAAAAGTTAAGAGAGGAATCTATGAAATTGAGATTGGTACTGCTGGTAGTATCTCCCTAGTACTACAAGCGATAATTCCACCTTGCTTATTCGCGCCAGGTAAAATAACTTTAAAGATTTCCGGAGGAACTTGCGGTAAATGGCAGGCTTCCGTAGATTACATCTCCAACATCTTGTTCCCGCAGCTGCGAAGGTTCGTGGAAAAGATAGAGCTGAAAGTTCTGAAAAGAGGGTACTATCCAAAAGGCAATGGTCTAGTAGAAGTAGAGATCGTTCCCCGATATCACAGCTTTGCCGAATTCATCGAAAAAAGACATGATTTACGTCTTTATGATCTGAAACAACAAGGAACTTTAGAACATATCAAAGGGTTCATCAACCTCTCCAAAGAGCTGGAAGAGAAAGAAGTTGGCCGCAGGATCAACGACAGCATAAAGCCATACCTTAAAGATCATGATGTGCCCATCACCATCGACGTGGAATATGCCGACAGTCTCAGTACCGGAGGAGAAGTCCTGCTGTGGGCTATCTTCAGCCGGGATGGACAAGCTGATTACGAGAACCCGCTGATACTAGGCAGCGACGTGCTTATCGAAAAAGGGAAACGGTCGGAAGACATAGCCAAGGAAGCAGCTGATAAATTGAAAGAAGAGATCTCTTCCGGTGCGGTCGTCGACCATTTCCTGGCTGACCAGCTGATACCGTATCTGGCTTTACTGCCGGGATCGGTCATGAAAACGGGTAAAGTCAGCGATCATGCTCTCACCAACATCCACGTTGTAGAAAGATTCCTGCCAGTAAAGTTTGAAGTGGAGAAAGGTGTTGTTACCGTAAGACTTGTGTGAGTATATCATCGACATACTCCATCCCGCTGTCATCGGTGATAACAACATCGAACATATTCAGATACTTCTTCAGAAATTTTTCTTTGTTCTCATTGAGGAAGCCGATCTTGATGATGACGTCATGCTCCAGGCCTTCTGACATCCCCAGGTCGCCGAGACTGTCGCCTAACAAGATAACATGACGTCTGTCCTTGACCTGCTGATAATAAGGGGTTTCCCGAACGACCACCTCGTTCTTGTTGAAAGTGTGGATAAACGGTTCTTTATATCCGTCGGCCAAGCCGTCAGCAGAGAAAGTGAAGAAATTAGAGATTACATGAACATTGGGCGTATCATAACCATTCTGTTTCAAAAACTCAGTGATGATATCACCCTGGCCAGCTGAAAAGATAAGGAGAGGGATGTTTTTATCAGCTAAAGAATGGAACAGAGCAGAAGCTCCAGCCCGCAGACGCAACTTGCCGCTCCTGATGATGTCCTTGATGACCGCTTGACTGAGTCCGCAGTCCACCATCATCTGATAATGCTCTTTCCACCAACGGACCATCATGGCATTACGCTCTTCTTCCATGAGATCGTCAGCCGCCTCATACGGATGGTACTTATCAAAAAGAGCATGCGACCTTTGCACGTACTCTGGCGAGAGATACTTGCCGTTGCGGATGAGAGCATAGGTAGACTGCACTTTCTCCCCATCGACAAAAGCAGTGGTAAGAGTCTTGTCAAAATCCGAGATGACATGCAGTGAAGAAATACCATCTTTCTTGATACGATCGATCTTCCGCTGTAGTTCAGCTCTATCTTTTATGTGAACAGTACCCATAATGCTCCTGAAATAGACTGATTTTTTATAAGTTCTTGGTTTCAGGTAGCTCCTGCTGAAGGCAAAGATTTATAAAAAGGACATTGTTCGGGCAGGGCATGGAAGCAAAATTATGCAGTGCGACGAAAAGACGGGTCGATAACGACTCTGGCGCGGTCAGTTTCAACTGTCCACAGTGCGGTCAGCATGAGGTTGTTCGCAGCTCTTATGCAAGAAAGAACGCTATCAAGTACTCCTGTCCGGGCTGCGGGTTTTCTGGACCAAATTAGCATAAGAGGTAATATATAATGGCAAGAGCAGTAGTCACGTTTAAATTGATGCCCGTTTCTCCGGAAGTCGATCTGGAGCAGATCAAGGCCAAAGCAAAAGATATCGCCAAGGAAGCAGGCGCCATCGGTGAGATGCTGGTGAAAGAAGATCCTATCGCCTTCGGCTTGAAAGCCGTCCTGGTGATGGTCATGTATGATGTCGACAGCACTGATTTTGAAGGGATTGCCGGCAAGATGGCTGAAATAGAGGATGTCCAGAGTTCAGAAGTGGCGAAGATGGACTTGGCTTTAGGATAAATTTTATTAACTCTCTTTCTTTTTCTTAAGATATGTTCAAAAAGAGGATAGTGTTTGTTATATTCGGTCTCTTGCTCATTTTGGGTTGTTCTTCCGGGACGCAGGAGATCAAAGCAGATGAGGAGGTTATGATGATGAAGTTGACAAGTCCTGCTTTTGCAGAGAATGACAAGATACCCAGCCAGTACACCTGTGACGGCGATAATGCTAATCCTGCTTTACAGGTTGAAGATGTTCCGACTGAAGCGAAAAGTTTGGTCCTGATCATGGACGACCCCGATATTCCAGATGAGGTAAAACAAAGCAGAGGCATCCAGGTGTTTGACCATTGGCTGATGTTCAACATCCCGCCGGGGACGAAAGAGATCACACCGGCTGCGGGAACCGCTGGAAAGAATTCGGCCGGAAACAGCGCTTATACCGGTCCCTGCCCGCCGACACAGTACGAACCGAAAGAACATCGTTATTTTTTCAAGCTGTACGCTTTAGATGCTGAACTCAGCCTGGATGAAGGGGCTACGAAAGCCGAGGTCGAGAAAGCTATGGAAGGGCATATCATCGCCCAAGCCCAATTAGTTGGAAGATATCAAAGAAAAGAGGTGACACAATGAAAGAAACCTGCGCAACCTGCGACTGGACCGCTGCTGATTGGGTCTGGGGCGTCGTCTCAGAACTAGCTTTATACGGTCTGTTCTGGTATGGACAGCTGCTGTTGGGAGTTACCGGCAACCTGTATGTAACATCACTCATACTGCTGGTACTGACCAACCTAAGCTTCTTCGCCTGCCCGATAATCAGGAAACATTTCCTTTAAGATTTTTTTATTATTTTTATTATCTCAGCCGCTTTTTTTGTGGTCTTTATCCCCGTCGGCAGGAAATGCGTCCGGGTCCCTTTCAAACTTTTTAACAGCCCTTCCAGCTTTGGTATCTCCAGCCTGTAAGCCTTGGCCAAAGCGTGGATGTCATGGAAACCGACGACCGGCAGTTCATCCCTTAATATTTCTAAAAATTTCTGTTCCTCCGGAAAAGGGTTGTTCTTGCACATTTTTTTCAACAATGAGATATCAGCTAAAAGACCAGCCCATAACGGCCCGATGTAAAGATATCCATCTTCTTTGTTATAGTCAGAGATCTTGAAATCAAGAGTTTTCCCGTCAAAAAGAAGATACTTGTGCTGTTTAATGATCTGGTCGCATCTCTCCTTGCCCTTCTCAGAGCGGAAATAGACGCGGAAATAATGATCTTTGTGATATGCCAATACTGGCGTCAAAGCTTTCTCGAACTGGATCCCTTGCAACTGGATTTTCCGTATCAGTATCCGCAAACCAGTCTCATGCATCAGATGATTTTTCACCGATGTCCCCCAGTATTTCCTTTTAGTAACTTTAGGATACGTTCCCGTCAAGGCTGCCGTGTCCGTAGCCGTTATGGCCAATATCCCTTTTCTGGAAATCCTGGCGATAGCTGCCGCCAGGAACGGGTTCGGCGAACCGAACGGATCGATGTCGATATAATCAAAACCTTCTTGATGAAGCATGAACAAGGTAGCGTCTTCATTACTGATGTTTGCTTTGGTCTTGTCTATCTTATTCAATTCCAGATTTTTTGAAAATATCTCATTGAAATTATGCTTCTTATCGTTGACGTATAGCTCTTTGATCTTGCCTTTCTTCAATTCTTTCAGGAACCGGAAAGCTCTGATCCCGGAACCAGCTAGAGGCAAGGCCAGCTTCATGTTCTTGTTAGGGATAGAGTTTAGTAAGACCACAGAGACGTTTCTGTTAGAGACCATCAAAGGATTGTAAAATACATCCATCTTGGCATTGACATCGCCTTGATACGGCTCTCCTGTGATGGCTGCTGAATGTTCAGTGATCATTAATCATGGAAAAAGAGAAGGTGTTTAAAAAAGTGTTTGAAAAGTTACGACAACTCCCTATACATCTGGATGAACGATGACAGCAGCGCCAGTATCAGCGGGCCCAGGAAGAATCCTAACAAGCCGAACACCTGCAGGCCGCCGATAACACCCAGAAGAATCCAGAATGAAGACATCTTGATCTTGTCGCCGATCAGTTTCGGCTTCAGGAAGGCATCGATAGAACCAAGCACCAAGACACAATACACGATAAGGATAACGCTCTGGAGGATGTTTCCTTGCACGAACAGGATCACCACGGCTGGCAGCCAGATGACCGCCGGACCGACGGCAGGGATGAACGCCAAGATAGCCATCATCAGCCCCCAGAAGAATGGTGAAGGGATGCCTAAGATGAAGAAGATCAATCCGCCGGTAAGACCTTGCAGCAAAGCAGTGCTGATGTTGCCGCCGATCACCGCGTTGATAGTATCTTTCAATCGCTGGAAGATCTGATTCTTATGTCTTTCCTGCAATGGTATGAGCTCAAAGATATTTTTCTTTATCTCCTCGCCATTTCCCAGGAAATAGAAGATAGAGTAGACCAGGATGGCAAAGAAGATCAGAAGAGAGACGGCGCTGGAGATCAGACCGCTGACGCTTTCAAAGAAAAAGGAAGATGCTTTCTGTAATATCTCTTTACTTTTCTGCCTGAAATCAGTTCCGGAGACAAGCTGCTGCAACTGCTGAAAAGCCCGGCACTGCAGTGATCCCGGCTGGACGCAGGCGCTGCTCTCATCCGACAATTTCAGCAGGAACGGCTCCGACGCTTTGTAGAGGGTTTGAGTCTGAGAAGCTAACGGAACAATGATAACTGTCAATAAGAGAGCCAGCAAGATGATACTGCCGATAGCAAGTATGATCTGGGCCAGCAACGGATAACGAACCCATCTTTTGAGCTTAAGATAGACTGGGTAGATGAAATAAGTGATAAGCGCGCCGATGACGATAGCCCCCAGATAGCTGCGGATGACAAAGGTAGCCAGAGCCAGCAGGATAACAAAAAGAACTACAAATATCCACTTTTTTTGGTTCTGGGTGAAGGCCATAAGAAAGAGAAAGAAAACAAGTTTTTAAATCTGACTATTCCGCTAGCGTATTCACCGGTCAAGAAGTCGTTGGCTGTGACACCGCGAAGAGATTTTCTACAGAGCCTCTCGAAAGAGAAACTTTAAAAATAAGCCTGCTCCTCGTAAGTTTATGACAACCAGAAAGGTTCTTCTCGCAACTCTAGGACATGTCGATCACGGCAAGACTTCTTTATTAGATAAGATCAGAAGGACAGTCGTCACGGCCGGAGAAGCCGGCGGCATCACCCAAGCTATCGGTGTTTCCATCATCCCTATCGAGACCATCAAGAAGATCTGCGGCTCTCTGCTTGACTCCATGAAAGGAAAATTGACCGTTCCTGGACTGTTAGCTATCGACACCCCTGGACACGCTGCGTTCACTTCTCTCCGGAAACGGGGCGGTTCGCTGGCTGACATCGCCATCCTCGTCATCGACATCAATGAAGGCTTCAAGCCGCAGACCATCGAATCGATGGAGATACTGCGGTCGCATAAAGTACCGTTTGTCGTCGCTGCCAATAAGATCGACTTGCAGCGGGGCTGGAAATACGACCAAAAGAAGAACCTTATCCAAAACATCAACGAACTTGATTACCAAAGCCAGGGCGATTTTGAGAAAAAGATGTATGATATCGTCGGCAAGTTCGGTGAACACGGCATCCAGGCCGAACGGTTCGATCGGGTGCAGGACTACACCAAACAGATCGCCATCGTCCCCATTTCTGCCCACAGCGGCCAGGGTATCCCTGAACTGCTGATGGTGCTGACAGGGCTAGCTCAAAAATATCTCGAGAAAAAATTAGAGATAGAAGCAGAAGGGGATGCTAAAGGGACGATCCTGGAAGTCAAAGAAGAACAAGGGCTGGGGATGACTTTAGATACCATCATCTATAACGGCAGGCTGAAGGTCGGCGACACGCTAGTCATCGGCAGTCTTGACGAGCCGTTTACTGTCAAAGTAAGAGCTTTGCTGGAACCAGCGGAACTGACAGAGATGCGGGAAAAGAAAAGCAAGTTCAAGAACGTCAAGGAAGTTATCGCAGCTACCGGAGTCAAGATTGCCGCTCCTGGATTAGATAAAGCCGTGGCCGGGATGCCGATTCGCGCCTGTTCAGGGAAGCCTGAAGAGATCGAAGCGCTGAAAGAAGAAGTCCAGCAGGAGATCGGCGAAGTTATCAGCGACGAGTCAGAAGAACAAGGTGTGATGATCAAAGCCGACACCATCGGCGGACTGGAAGCCTTGCAGACATTATTGAAAGAGAAAAATATCCCCATATCGTCCTCATTTTTGGGCGATGTGAGCAAGAAAGACCTTTCTCATCTAGAATCATTAAAAGAAGCGGATGAGTTTACCGGAGTTCTTCTGGGATTCAACATCAAAGTTCCAGCGGACCTGGATGAGATCATCAAAGCGAAAAACCTTAAGCTGATCACCCACGATGTCATCTATAAGACCATCGAAGATTATGAAAAATATGTGGAGAGTCTCAAGCAGCAGATCGAACTGAAAGAATTCACTTCTCTGGTAAGGCCCTGCAAGTTCGCCGTGCTGAAAGGCTACACCTTCAGGCAGAGCAATCCGGCTATCGTCGGCGTAGAGATCGAGATCGGCAAGATCAAGTCAGGCGACCCGATCATGAACATTTCTGGGAAAAAGATCAGCAGCGTCAAAAGCATGAAAGACGGACAGGAATCTGTCTCCGTCGGTGAGCAAGGCAAACAATTGGCCATGGCCATGGAAGGAGTGACCGTAGGAAGACAGGTCAATGAAGGAGATTTTCTCTATGCTGACATCCCAGAAGAACATTTTAAGAAACTGAAAGAGCTGAAGAAGCATCTCTCTAAGATGGAATTGGAAGTGCTGAAAGAAGTGGCTGAGATCAAACGAAGAGATAATCCGGTCTGGGGCGTGGGCTGATGCAGAAACTAAATATCCTCAATACAAGAGACGTCAAGAAGATCAGGGATATTGTCATCAAAGAGTTCGGCTGCTTCCTACAGAAAGAATATGCTTTCCTGCAAAGCGACAAGAATAAAGTTTTCATCGTCAATAAAGATGTCTCAAGGATCGATCTTGATAAGCTGCGTCTTGACCGTCTGGGGCTGTATTTTGCAGAAGTCAAACCAGATCACGTTCGGTTAAGCAAAGAAGGAGCAGCTTTACTTGTGCAGGAGAACGAGGATGTTAAAAACACTGTGATTTTAGAAGAGAAAGAAGTAAAAGCTTATTTTGCCGGCGTTGATCTTCCTAAAGATTTGGGTGAAGAAAATCGATTGGTAATTTTAATGTTCAAAGATAATGTTCTAGGCTGTGCACAATATAAAGATAAGAAAATATTAAATTTTCTGCCTAAGATACATCGGGGAGAAGTTATCGTCTAGGTCCTTGTTGAGTTTCTCTTAAAATGTCTTGCAGATTCCTAGCTACTTCACCGCAGAAAGTCCCATGAACATTTAGTATTCTCTTTGGAGTCAATTCCACCGGTCTTCCATAAAAATTAGTTGCGCTAGCACTTATCGTTCGAGCGTATACTTGAGCAACATGAGTAGCATCAATTTCAGCAAAAGACTGCGCTTCTCTACCTTCATACTCAAAAGGGCTTGTATTGCCAGGTACCCAATGCGCTCTAGCTTCTTCTACATGATACTCTTCTCTCATCGGAGCCCAGAGAGGAATCGCAGAACCAGTATTATAGATTATGCCTATCTTTTCAGAGGGAACCACGGCATTTCGTCTCAGAGAAAACGGTGGTGTTTCGATTTCAGCAACAACAAATTGATAATGAATTGGTTTTGGTCTTCCCATACCCTCCGAGGCATATACGGTATATATAAACTTATCGTTTTTCTAGATATTTTTACTACTGGGAAGTAAGCCCAATGCGAAACATTTATAAATAAAAGTATTTACTAACAAGTAAAAACATTTGAAGGTATACCCAAAATGATCAATAAAACCACCAGCGTACTTATCTTAGGGATTTTGCTATTAAGCCTTGTTGGTCCATCCGCTTTGGCTGTCCTACAGCTACCGAGCGGAACCAGTTTCGGCGGAACAAACAATGAAGCAAACTCTACAGAACTTCGTACAATAGACTTGCCATCAAACCTAAAAGATATCTTTACTTCTTTAGGTCAACCAAAACCGGTAGAAGAGAATCCTGATGACCAACCTTCAACCGACGTCGTTGATCCTGTCGATGTGACTCCGGTTGTCAACGATCCAGCTCCTCAAACAGGTGATGAAAATCCTGATGACCAGGAACAGCCTGCTGATGAGAATCCTCAGCCAGAAGAAGACACCAGGACTGAAGAAGAGAAAGAATTTGACAATCTTAAAGAAGAGTTCAGCAACATCGAAGACGACTTCAATACTGCTGAAGACGACCTTCGGGACGCCCGCAGAGACGATGACGAACGCGACATCGAGAACGCTGAAGATGATCTGAAAGATCTTCAAAAAGACCTTAAATCTCTTGAGAAAAAGGTTGATAATCTCGAAGATGACGTCAACGATCTTGAACGCAGCAACCTAAGAACTGAACTTAAAGATGATGTTGATGATCTTCAGACCGATATCCGTGATCTAAAAGAAGACATCGACCGCCTGTTGGGAAACAACACCAGTAATGTTGTCAGCGGCAATAGTGTTGCCAGGACCGTAACCGCTCCAGCACAGCCTAAAGCAACATTGCCAGACCCAGCTACCTTCGACTTCAGCTCTTTCCAGATGCCGGCTCCTGCTCCACAAGTTGAGCAGAGCACTTCATGGGAAGACATCAGGTTGATGGCATGGATCGGCGCTGGTATCGTTATCCTGCTAGCTGTCGTGATCTTCATGATCGCATTGCTAGTACGTTAATCTTTTATTTTTATTTTACTTTTTCTACTGACAAATCTATGATACTGGTTCTGATTGCATCAATAATCCGAAAAACTCTATAGAATATCCTCGATCGGCTTCTTGCCTTTCAGAGGTTTGGCCGCAGAACCTGATCTCTTCGCTTCAGCTACCAAGTCGACCCCAAGGTCTTTCAGCTCTTTGATGTGCATCTGCATCAGCTGCTCTACGATCTGTAGGATCCGCATCATCTCTTCCCGTTCCTTGCTAAGAGTTGCCAGGGAACCTTTATGGAAACCGATACGCTCCTGAGAAGAAGAATCATCTTTAGCTGTCTTTTTTGCCATGAAATTGAGAATAGAACGTCATTTATAAATCTTCTCAAAGCAAAAAGATTTAAAGCCGAAAAGTTTCCTTCTCTTATCATGGGATTTTTCAGCAAGCTAGGTTTTGGCAAAAAAGAGGACGAATTTGACTTCGACAAAGCAGCTTCCAGAGAACTAGGAAGGAATTCCGGGCTGGAGATGCCTCATCTCGGCCAGGACGATCCAGCTTTATCGACCCAGTTCCCGCTTCCACAGCAGCAGCCATTATTCGGCCAGACATCCAGTTTCTCACAGCCGCCATCACCGCAGTCGTTCCAGCAGCAGCAATCGTACGGTAAAAGCCCCGATCTGGAACTTATCAACAGCAAATTAGATACGTTGAAAGCGATGCTGGCATCTCTCGACCAGCGCCTGGCCCAGATGGAGAGAACCTCTCACTCTGAGAAGAAGGAACGATTATGGTAAAGAAAAATCTGCTTCTGTTTTCTATCATTTCCTCCCTTGTCATCCTCATCGACCAGCTGACCAAGATCTTGATCTTGTCATGGAAACCGCAATGGGACCTAAAACTCCTTACGATCCATCTTATCACCAATACCGGTGCCGGCTTCGGCATCTTACAGGATCAGGTGGTCTGGCTAGGAATCATCTCTTTGATAGCAGCCGCAGTTATCATCTATCACTATCCGAAGATATCAAAAGAAAAACTTCCACAGGTATTATTTGCTTTATTATTAGGCGGTATCATCGGCAATCTTGTCGACCGTCTGGGAAGACGGTTTGTAGTCGATTTCATCGACTTCTCATTCTGGCCGGCATTCAACATTGCTGATGCGGCCATAACCATCTCCGCTCTGGGATTGATCTGGTATTATTGGAAAAAATAAGATTCAAATAAAATTCACTTCTTGTTGAAACCGCTTCTTTGAATATACTTATAGATCTCTTTTCTATGTCCAATGAGCACAACAGAAATACTCTTTTTGAGATCATCTATATCGATTAAAGCAAGGAAATCACCAATCCGCAGCTTATAAGACCTAATATCGACCAAGGTTTCAAGATAATGCCTTGGATCATCAACGATGCTATTAACTTTTTTTATAATCCTTCGAGACTCATCTTTGTGAATCTTTCGTAGAAAATCTCTGACTTTGTCATCCCAAAGGATCTCGTAACTCATTCTACATCAAACTCTTTAAGAATATCGTCATTGGGGACAAACTAACCTTTAGCCATACGTTCACGAGCTTCTTGAACTTGTTTGATAACCTCTTCACGAAACTCGGGTTCTAGCCTGATTACGTCTTTGATCTCGGCCATGTCGCGTTTGAGCGATTCCAGATCCTCATGGATCTTTACCAATACATCTGTTTGAGCCATAGCCTTATTTATATCGAAGCAGGGTTATATACTTTGCTAAGAAAGAATAAGATTCAAGAAAGGCAACTGTGGGCCCTATACCCCTGTTTCCAGGCCGATTCTTTATCATTGAACCAGACCCGCCGTTCTTCTTTGATACGTTTAGCCCAATCACAGGCTGGTGCATGGTAGCGGTTGCTGCTCTTACTCGCCACTAGTTTCCCTGGAGAGAACTCTTTCTTAGGATTCTCATAGACCATACTGTGCGGCTCTTCCTCAACAGCAGCTGGAATCTCCTTCGTCTTTGAAGACCGTCCCTGTCGTGGCTGCGGCAGAGAGCTGAAGAAACCTATCAATGCCAATACTGAAAGAGTGATAAAGATACGGCCTTCAAACAGCCAGACCACTACCAGGTTAGCGACATAAAGTAAAAATGCTAGGAAGAAGACGCTACGTCCCCAAGGTTGGCTGAAACCGACCATACCGATAACTGTCAGCAGGGCCAGCAGCAGAAAAACAAAGAGCTCTCCTTGAAAAAAGAGACCGCCTCTCGCAGCAAACATAGTCACCAATGCGACTAAAAGAACACCCATCAGGATGGTGTGAAAAAATAATCTCGTCGTGGAAGTCATGGATCATTCGAGAGAAACCAGCTATATAAGAATTTCTATGCTCAAATATATTAAAACTCTTCTTCGATGTTTTTGAGGTACCCTTTCTTGCGTAAGAATTCGATCTCAGCTTTGTTGCGGTACTTATACATGACGTCACCTTTCTCATCGCCGCCTAATTCCCACGGCTGGACGATGACGATATCATTTTCACGCACCCAAAGAGCTCTTCTCAGCCTGCCAGGGATACGGCAGATACGCTCTTTTCCATCAAGACAAAGAACTCGCATTCGACTTCCCCCCAACCGCTGCTGGACGACACCTAAAAGTTCTGTCCCTTGTGGGATACGCACTCTGATCACTTGCGGTTCGTCTGAATATTTTTGGGGCTTGGCCATCTGATGCTTTAAACTCGAGCCCTTTTATAAAACTATCTTCAAACTTCCAAGTACCATCCGACTATCTTATCGTAAGGATTCTCTTGCGTCTTACTAGTAGTCTCTATGAAGAAACTTTCGGAGGCAGTTTCTACTTGAACCAGAACATGATTTATATTTTTAGGATTGATAGGATTATTACTATCCATGTAAACTAGACTTATTTTCCAATTTTTATTAGCTGCTTTAAGCATACTAGCTAACAGAATAGATGTATCCTCACAATCTCCACCACCTGATAAAAGAGTCTCTAATGGAAATTTAGGCGTCTCTTTTATTTCTAAAGAATATGTTGTTAATTGAGACAGGATATACCAAAGCTCGTGTATGAATTGTTGATCATTTCCAATTTCGGCATATAACTGAGGGATTATGTTGGTAAAAGCGACTTTATCTACAAAAGGACGAAAATCCATCACGGTTATTGCATTACCATTATTCTCCAAAGAGATATACTCCTTCCCTTCTTTTTTGATTTCAGCTAAATTCTGAGTGAAGAAAACAGCGATTTCATCTTGTTCCTTTTGAAAACTCTCTCTTAAAGAGCTACACCCAGCATCACCACCCCCACAAAGACTCATTAAAATTTGATAATTGTTACACATAGTAATCTGACTATTAAAACAGACATTAAGAGTATTTAACAATGTTGAAGAGTAGCGAGAATGTAGGGGCAAAAGTTCCTCATCGATAAACTCTCTTTTAAAAAAACCTCGTTGCAAGTCATAGTTTAAAGCCGTGAATGGTACAAACCATTTGATTACATTACCATTAGATTGGCGAAAAGCGATATAGACATTCTGATTATTTATGTAAATGTAGGGAGGAGTAATAGCGGTACTAATGGTCTCTTCCGTCTTTTTCTGGTAATTTTGATAATTATTGGTAATTTTAACGTTATCTGATTCCAAAGAATTATACTCTGATTCCAACATCACTATTTTATTCTGAAGAAAAATTACGGTCAGAATCAGGAGACCACACAGAATAAAAGAGTAAGTAAGGGGTTTCTTGGAATCACTTTCTTTCATTTGGTCCTTATTACGATGTAGATATATATAATTTATCAAAGTAGGAGATCATCCAGACAAGAAAAACATATAAAGCAATGGTTGTCCCATCCTAAAAAAAGAGTTGGTTTCTATGGCTAAACGTGTCGAATCCCCATCATCATTGAATACCTTCAAGCAGTGCAAACGTAAGTATTACTATCAATACGTCGAGAAACTGCCGACGTTACCGAATATCCATCAAGTAAGAGGCAACATCGCCCATTCCTGTCTGGAAGATTTCTACGATCTGGACATATCAACGGTAAATGAAGATGGTTTTGAGATGCATTTCAAGAAAGAGATGCAGAAGATGCTCTTGATGCAGTGGATGAAATACAAGCCGCGGCTTCAAGTATTGAAACTCAACAAAGATCAGGAACGGTTCTATTTTGAGGAGACGATGCTGATGCTGATGAACTGGACCGGCCACTTCCTTAATGATGTGCAGAACGAGATGGAGAAAGGAAAATCATTACAGGAAGCGTTCAAAGCCCTGACACCAATACGGGAGATGCGTTACCAGTCAGATAATTATTCAGTCCAGGGATTCATCGATGCGATCCATCACTTGGAAGACGAAGTTCACATCGTGGATTATAAGACTAATGCCAAATTTGATTTTAAAGACAGCATCAGGCTGCAATTAGCTATCTACTCCTTGCTTTATTTTGAGAAACATGGCGTACTTCCTTCAAAAGTAGGGATCTTTTTCCTTCGCCAGAAGCTGAAGATGATCAGTGTTGATGAAGAACTGTTAAAATTAGCACAGCGAGAGATAGAACTGGTGCATGCTCACACCTCGATCACTGAAAACATCTTCGACTACCCCCGCACCATCACCCCTTTATGCAGATGGTCGACGGGAGAATGTGATTTCTATAAGACCTGCAAGCCGCACAATCAGAAAAACTAACGGATAGCCTGCATACTCATCCTGATGATCTCTTGATATGTCTGCACATTGCCGAGAACCCAGGCTTCGATAGCAGCTCCCAAAAGGAGAAAGACTAAAGCGAAAAGCAGCAGGTAAAGGTTGAAGCCGAACACTTCGAAGAACCTGTCAGACGCAAATTTTTCTAGCAAGACATCTTTAGAGATGACCGATCCGGATATAGCCGCCAGGAAATATGCCAAAGCTTCCGTGATCATATGCGGAAAGACGATAAGCATCACCATCAGGAAGACCAGGAACGGATTGCCGCCGGAAAAGATAGCCGCGCTCTTAGCAGTAAGACCAAAGATCGTGCCCCAGACAGACGCGTTCCAGGTGATCAGGAAGATCGCTCCATCACCTGTCAGCAAGGCTAAGATAAAACAAGCCAACATGACTAAGAAATTGTTGCTGAGAAGATCGATGAACAAGTTGCCGTCGAAAACTCCTAAGATCGCATTGCCAGAAAAGCCTTGGCCAAAGCGGATCTCCAGCTGCTCACGGAACAGAGTGTTGGTCTGGAAATCAGGCAACAAGATGGTGCCGACGGAATACGTCAAAAGGATGCCCAGAAACAAGAAGACATAGACCTTGACGACGCTGATGTCATCTTTCCAGAGGCTTTTCATGGAAACTTTCTGCTCTGCTTTTTCGAGACGCTCCTCAACGGCGAAAATCTTATACAATTCAGGCAGGAGCAATAAAGAAGTGAACGCGACAGCGACGAGAGCTGGATCGCCGGGAAACAATCTCCAAGCGATGACGATACCGATGATGGAATACAACACACCCAAGAGAAACGCATAGCGGCCTTTGCTCTCCAGCCAGTCTTCAGGGAATATGTGTTCCAAAACCATGATCGCAACCTCTTTTTAGGAGAAGTAAAGAAAGATGGTTTATATAGTTTGCTGTTGACCTAACCTATATCCTCAAATACATAAGTTTTTTAAACAGCAGAATCAATTTATGAACAAAACAAGGAGGCACATATGGTATCAACACTAGTTATCGGAATTATCGCTGCTGTCGTGGTGATCTTCGTCATCTACGTCTACAACAGCCTGATCAGGTTACGGGTTCGTGTCAACAACGCCTGGGCGCAGATCGACGTCCAGCTCAAGAGAAGATATGATCTTATCCCAAATCTCGTGGACACGGTCAAAGGGTACATGAAACACGAAAAGGGTGTCCTGGAAGAAGTCACTAAAGCCAGAACTTCTTTGATGAGCGGCTCCCTGGAAAAAAGGGCTAAAGCCTCCAACCAGATCACCGAAGCGTTGAAATCAATCTTTGCCGTCGCTGAAAATTATCCGCAGTTGAAAGCCAGCGAAAACTTCAAGATGCTCCAAGAAGAGTTGTCCGGCACTGAAAGTAAGATTGCCTATGCGAGACAATTTTACAACGATTCCGTGATGCAGTACAACGAAGCGATCCAAGTCTTCCCAAAGAACTTTTTCGCCAAGCTGTTCCATTTCGTCCAGAAAGATTTCTTCAAGACGGAAGAGGCTGAACGGAAAGCTGTCAAGGTCAAGTTCTGAGAGCCATGGGAATCTATGAGGAAATCGCTGCCAACAAGAGGCGTTCGGCAGTATTGATCTTTTTCTTTTTTGTCTTAGTTATCTTTCTCGGCTTCCTGATCGGCTTCTTTTACGGCAGCAGCTATTTCGGTATCGGTCTGGCTGTCTTTATCGGCATAATCTATTTCCTGTTCAGCTATTACGGAGGAAGCGGCGCCATCCTGACCATGACCAGAGCTAAGGAAGCGACGAAACCGCAATACACCCATCTCATCAACACCGTAGAAGGACTGGCTATCGCTGCTGGACTTCCCAAACCACCAAAAGTATATGTCATCGACGACAGCGCCCTGAACGCTTTCGCTACCGGCAGGAGTCCGGAACATTCTTCCGTCACCGTCACTACCGGCTTATTAGAGAAGATGAACCGTCTGGAACTGGAGGGTGTTTTAGCACACGAACTATCGCATATCAAAAATTATGATATCAGGGTTATGATGCTCGCTTCAGTTATGGTCGGACTCACCGTATTATTGTCAGATTTCCTGCTTCGCAGTTTTCTCTGGGGTGGACGGGGGAGAGACCGGGACAGCAACCAGCTGACGGTCGTCTTCATCATCGTCGGGTTGGCTCTGGCCATCCTCTCGCCATTGATCGGTGAATGCATCAAGCTAGCTATATCCCGAAAAAGAGAATTTCTGGCAGATTCTTCTGGAGCTTTGCTCACAAGGTATCCAAAAGGACTGGCTGACGCTTTAAAGAAGATCAAAGACGATCCAGATCCGTTGGTGGATCACGCTAACCGGGCTACAGCACATCTGTTCATCTCTACGCCTTTTAGAAAAGAAAAGAAATCATTCATGCGGAATCTATTCAGCACTCACCCGCCGATAGAAGAAAGGATTGCAAAATTAGAAAAGATGTAATTATTTTCAATTATTTTTAAATAATAATCTTTTCTGAAACTTTTCTTTATGTGACTTGATTTTGTCCATAAAATCTTCTAACGCTTTCGGTTGGTCCGAATTAAGATAAAGTAATTCAGAATCTATCAACTGATAGACTTCTAGCTTAAGGTTATGTTTGATGACTGCGTCGTATTTTCTAAATTTACCCTGGTATTTTTCTCGCTGGGCTAGATGACTATGTACCGTACGACCAACAAAGATCATCGCTTTTTCGCCCTGGTCCATGATCCGCTGCGCTTCATTGATACCAGCGCCGGCGATGTTATTGTTGCCGTTGACATCGATAACTTGGTTGTCAGTATTCTCGTTCACTCCGATACGCACGTTGAACTGCCGCATCGGGTCCTCTTCAGAATTATTGTGCTCGTAGATGCCTTTCAGGATAGACAGGGCCACTTCAAGATGGATGTCATACGGCTCGTTGATATTCAGTAAAGCGATGCAGATACCATCACCAGTCGGCAGTAGGATACGTTTGGTGTCAGGTATCTTAAGGTTTTTCAGGGTCTTGCGGACGATATCGTTCATCACCGCGATGATGTCGGTCTGCGCTTCCACTGTCCGCTTGTAAGAATAGCTGATGATGTCCAAGAATACGTACTTTGCCAAGACAGTCTTGATCTGCGCCATGGATCGCAGAAGAACCAAGTGTTATTTAAACGTTTTCTATGTTTGGAGCGACTTCAACTGCCTTTCGTAATCATTCTTCCTTTCTTTCAGCGCAGTCGGACTGCCGCCGCCGTGCCAGGTGAACCTTGGTTTCATCTGCACCGGAAAGATCCGTTCGTTGGCATCGTCAAAGATGACTGCAGAACCTTTAACCCTGGGCAGATGGTCGATCTCATCTACGAGGCCGTGTTTCATGTAACTCTGGGTCAGCTGACCGAGAGCCTCCACATCCATCCGGGCCGTCAACCGATGGGCTAACACCGTGTCAGCTTGAGTCATCACATCCGTATGGATCTTAGCCGGCTGCTGCGTCGCCAGGATCAACGAGATTCCCGGCTGGCGGCCTTCGCGAAGGATAGTTATCAAAGCGTCAGAGGCGGCGGTCTTGCCGTCATGCGGCAGCAGTTCGTGCGCCTCGTCCAGGGCAAGCCACACCAACGGATCGCTCATCTTCTCTTCCACTTCTTTTGAAAAATAATGCATAGCGGCATCGACGGTCTTGAACTCTTCCGTCTTTCTGGCCAGCATCCTTTGCTGGAACAAAGTCCGGGAGATGATGCCAACTACCAAAGCCTTGATCTCCCAGCCGGACGACATCGTCGCATAAGGAGAAACATCCAAGACCGTTACCTGACCGGGAGCGATGATGTCTTTCAGCAGCGTGCCTTCTTCTGAAAAGATCTCCCAGCCTTTGGCTTTCTCGAACTGGTTGACGACGACGCTGACGGTGACGTGCTCGCTTTCTTTGTCGTTCCTGACGGCAGCTATCAGCTGGTCCAGACTGTAGCTCTGTTTCTTCTTGTTAAAATCCTGGACGACCCTGGTTATCAGGACGCCGGCAGCCGAATTGGGATCAAGATTAAAAGCATGACACCAGTCATAAGGGTCGACGTCCAACGGCCGTAATGAGAACGGAAAATCAGTAGGGATCCCTTCATCCCGATACTTATAGAAAAAACCCGTCGGCGTATAGATCTTGACATCCAGTCCTTTCGGTTCGATGCCCCATTGTTTCAACAGGTCGGCATCTTCATAATTAGGATACTTCATGGTCCAGTAGATGCCCATGGTATCCAGCAATACGATGGAAAGGTTCTGTCTTACTTCAGTCGGCAGGTCGGCCAAGCCTTCGGCGATAGAACCCATCGTGTAGGACTTACCTGATCCCCTCTTTCCGACTATAAACACGACGTGCGCTCCGGCTACATCAAGATAGACATCGTTAGAAAGCGAAGTGGTCTGGCCCATCTGGACATACTGCCTGGCGATGAAGACCGTACCCTTCCTGCCGAACTTTTCTACCTCTTTTTTGCTTCTGCCGATGATAACATCAAACACCATGCAGAGATCGAAAGAAAAGGATATAATAAATCTATCGAAAAAAATGTTCTGAAGCTAAGAAAAAGTTGAAAGAAAAAATAAAAGATTACAGCTGGCCATCAGTGACGATGTTCACCCGGCGGCTGTCTTTGACTTTGCTGTCACTGGCCGCGACATGGGAGATACCGTACTTCTCTGCCGTATTGACCAGATCCTCATCGACAGTTCCATCTACGGCGATAGCATAGATGCCGCCTTTCAGGCTCTTGATGGTCGTCTCCAGCTCGCTCATCGGCACTTTTCCCAGGACATTCAGTTTCTCGTCAAAGATGCAGGCTCCCCTTGTTCCCAGGAGATCTTCCATCGTCTGCTTGAGTTTTTTCTTCTCATCGACAGAAAGACGATCTCGCGGCGGTCTGCTAGCGGCCGGAGCACTCTCCCGCTCGCGTGGACTAGGGCTGCCGCGTGGCTGCTGGAAAGAACGACTATTTTCCGGGCGGCGCTGCAGTTGCTGCGGACGCGCTGGACGGTTGTTATTGCCAAGACGAGGACGCTGGCTTAGGGAGATGTCATCGTTCTTTAAAGAACCGTCATCATCGATACCCATGTCCAACTTGGCCTGTTCAGCTGTGATCTTACCGCGAAGAGCTTTATGGATCTCTTTCTTGGTAAGCTCTTCAACCTCTTTTCCGTCGGGAGCCTTACAGACAAAATCAATCTCAGTGGTGCTGATAAGCTCGCGGATGATAAGATTTCCGCCTCTATCACCATCAACAAAGACGGTAGCAGTCTTATGCTTAGTCAGCTCTTTGATGGTAGCTGGACAAGAAGTGCCGTTCATAGCGATGGCGTTCTTGAAGCCGTGCTTCAGAAGATTCAGTACGTCCGCTCTACCTTCGACGATAACGATCTCGTCACCTTCCTCGATAGCTGGACCAGCAGTAAGTTTTTCCGGACCATACTCGACTACTTCCTGCATCCTGACCGACTGAGATACTTCATCAGAGATCTCCTGTGAATCCGGCAGCGTATTTTCAGTAAGGATCCTCAAAAGCTCTTTCGCTCTCTGGACGACGAACTGTCGCTTGCTAGTACGGACATCTTCGATCTTATCAACATGAATCTTAGCATTACAAGGGCCGATACGCTGGATTATCTCCAAAGCTGCGGCCACGATAGCCGTCTCGGTCTTGTCTAAAGAACTGGGGATGATGATCTCTCCCTGCGTCTTGCCTGAACTGGTGCTCATGTTCACTTCAATCCTGCCGATACGGCCGGAACGCTGCAGTTCGCGCAGTTCCAGATCGTTGCCGAGCAATCCTTCAGTCTGGCCGAAGATGGCCCCGATAACGTCAGGACGGTCGACGATCCCGTCGATGGTGATGGTCGAATGAACAATATATTTTGATGCTACTGGGCTTATTTTAGCCATCAGAAATCACCTCTTGGCGATTTCTGGAGGTTCCAAAAAAAGCTTTGTTTTTTTGATACCATTTTTATCCTCCTGTAGAAAGAGCAGATGCTAAAAACTATGACATGATGTCAATGACTTATTCACGATGTTTCGTACGGGTGAATTCGTGAGGTATGATCATGATGTGATAGAGTTAAACTGCTCTTCCTTCTGTTTTTTTTGAGTGGGAAACTTCCCCACTTTGTTGCTAAATCGTAATAGGTATGATGCCCGTACCACTAACCCCCATGTTCATGGCTTGGACTTGCCGTGGGCTCCCACAGGTACTCTCGTGACGGGCTTTTTTTCTGGGGGAGAGCTCCATTTATAAATTATTCGGTCTTTTATTCAGAATATAAAGTGCCGCGCTTTAGGCAGATACCCAAAATGAGGCAGTTTTTATGAAATCTCAAAACCACAAGAAAAAGCTCAATCTTACTTTTAATTTACAAAAAAAAGTGAAATTTTAGGATTATAAAAACCCCAGTAAACCCGGAGGCTTACTGAGGAAAAGAGGTGGTTTTGAGGTGTTTACTACTCAATTGTAGTGCTTATATTTAAACCTTTCGGTGGTTTTGTTACTGGGCAGTAGTTTCTAATCTAGGCAGAAGTATTAAAAGCTCATACATAAAATAAGAGACCATGACCACTTTGACCTATCAAGAACGGTTCAAGACCCTGCAAGGCGTCTTCGACGAGTTCACCAACCGCACCATTTTCACCCTGCAGAGCAAAGGCGTCTTCGACGAACTGGTATCTCCGCTCAAAGTAGGAAAAGAAAGCAACGTATTTGTCGCCGTAAAAGGAGAAGAGAGAGTCATCGTCAAGATCTACCGTATGCAGAACTGCGACTTCAAAAGGATGTTCGGCTACATCAAGAAAGACCCCCGCTATGAATTTCTCAAAAGCCAGCGGCGGCAGATCATCCTTTCCTGGACCCAGAGGGAATATAAGAACTTATTACGAGCAGATAGAGGCAAAGTGCGAGTGCCTAAAGCATTGGCCTGGCGCAACCACATCATCGTTGAAGAATTCATCGGTGGAGAAGAAGCTGCGCCGCCTCTGAAAGACGCCCCTCCAAAAGATCCAGCGGCTTTCCTGGAAGATCTGCTGAAAGAGATGAGAAAGATGTACAAAGGTGGTCTTATCCATGGAGATCTGTCTTCTTTCAACATCCTTAATCTTGATGAAAAGCCAGTGATCATCGACTTTTCACAAGGAACTCTGATAAAAAGCCCCAATTCACAAGAGTTGCTGGAACGAGATATCACCAACGTCCTACGCTTCTTTGAGAAACAAGGAATACATAAAGATAAAGAGAAAGTATTTAAAAGGATTACCGGCTCGAAGTAAGAATGGAAGAAACCTTCTCCTACGAACTCAAGATTCCCGAAGAACGGGTAGCCGTACTTATCGGTACAGACGGTATCACCAAAACAGAGATCGAAGATGCTACCGGCTGTTCGCTGGACATCTCTAAAGAAGGCGACGTTACGATAACTGGTGATGACGGCATCATCCTTTACACGACCCGGGAGATCGTCAAGGCCATCGCCCGCGGTTTCAACCCAAAGATAGCTTTATTCCTTCTTAAGACTGATTATGCGTTTGAATTGATCGACATGAAAGACGTGGCCGGCAAGAGCCAGAACACCATCCAACGGCTGAAAGGCCGGGTCATCGGTAAAGGCGGCAAGTCCCGGCAGGAGATCGAACGGCTGACTGACACGAACATATCTGTCTATGGCAAGACCATCGGTATCATCGGCGAAACACAACAAGTGGCGGTAGCCAGAGAAGCGGTGGCGATGCTGCTGTCAGGTTCCATGCACAAGACTGTCTACCATTTCTTAGAGAAGAAGAAAAAAGAGATGATCTTCGGATAGCAACGTTTTTATATCTCCGACCGTTTACTGGTCCTGTGGAACGTGAAAGTGTAAATGATCTTAAAAGGGCTGGGATGATGTTTCTTGTAGTCATCAGCGTCGTCGTCTTCTCTTTATCGGCTCTGGTCGGGAACACTGTTGATAATTCTAATGGTATCACTGGCGCGGTTATCGGCGGTGGATCGACAGGGACGGGAGTGTTGGCTTTGCTCTCTTTGATAATCCTTTCATTAGCAGTATATAGTTTAACCCGGCTTAACCGTTAACCACAATTTTTATAAATGCATCATTTCCTTCTTTGAATCATGGAAAAAAAGAGCGCCGAGGAATTAGCCAAGAAACATCGTGAGATTTCTATCGCAGAATTCTTTGAGAAGAACAGACATCTCCTTGGTTTTGACAACCCTCGAAGAGCGCTGATGACCGCAGTAAAAGAGGCTGTCGACAACGCTCTAGACGCCTGTGAAGAAGCCAGGATCCTGCCGGAGATTAACGTTGAGCTGATCCAGTTGAGCGAGACCCGCTTCAGGATGGTCGTTGAAGATAACGGACCAGGGATCATCAAAGCGCAGATCCCAAAAATTTTCGCAAAACTGTTGTACGGTTCCAAATTCCACAAGCTTTCCGCCACCAGAGGTCAGCAAGGGATCGGTATCTCCGCAGCAGTATTGTATGGACAGCTGACAACTGGAAAAGCAGCCATCATCACTTCTAAAACGGCAAAGGACAAGCCGGCTACCAAGATAAAACTTAAGATCAACACGACGACCAACGAACCGCAGATCATGGAAGAGACTGAAGAAGAGTGGGCAGTCAAAGAACACGGGACAAGGATCGAGATCGACATGGACGGCAGCTACAATAAAGGAAGACAGTCTGTCGATGAATACCTGAAAGAGACGGCCATCGTCAACCCGCACTGTACCATCATCTATACTAATCCTGAAGCAAACCAGATCATCTTCCCCAGAGCTGCAGAAGAATTGCCGCCAGAACCGAAAGAGATCCAGCCGCATCCATACGGTGTGGAACTGGGAAGATTGATGAAGATGCTGGAATCGACAGCCGCAGTTACCCTGCAGCAATTTTTGACTACCGAATTCGTCCGGGTCGGACCAGGGACGGCCAAAGAGATCTGCGCCAATTCAGCTTTACTGCCTAATACCAAGCCGAAGAAGATGACCCGAGAGATGGTCGAGAACCTTTACAACGGCATCCAAAAGACCAAGATCATCGCCCCGCCGACAGATTGTATCTCGCCGATCGGCGCAGAATTATTAGAAAAAGGTCTGAGAAAAGAAGTCAACGCAGAATTTTACTGCGCGACCACCAGACCGCCATCAGTCTACCGTGGAAATCCGTTTATCATCGAAGCATCATTAGCATACGGCGGAGAACAAGAAGGGGACAAGACTGTCAGGATCATGCGCTTCGCTAACCGTGTTCCGTTACTATATCAGCAAGGGGCTTGTGCTATCACCAGCTCCATCCAAGGAACTAGCTGGCGTTCTTATGGATTACAGCAAAGCAAAAGTTCTTTACCTGTCGGCCCTTGCATCATCGTCGTCCACATGACTTCCGTCTGGGTGCCATTTACATCAGAATCAAAAGAAGCGCTGGCCAATTATAATGAAATCACCAAAGAGATCAGACTGGCTTTGCAGGAATGCGGCCGAAAATTGGCATCATTTGTCAACAAGAAACGCAGGATCAAAGAAGAATCTAAGAAACGCAGCTACATCGAAAAATATATCCCTCACGTGGCTGAAGCACTGCAGGAGATAATCCAATTGAGCGATATCGACAAGAAAAAAGTGGAAGACAACCTCTGCGAGATATTGGAACATACTCGGGGAGAGTTAGAAGAGATCAGCGTCGATAATCCAGATTACGATCCGGAACTAGCTAAGATAGGCCGGGATGACGAAGATTACGACAGCGGCGATGAAGATGAAGAAGATAAGAAGTCAGAGAAAGACAAGCAGACAACCTTAGATGACTAAGACCATGGCAAAAAAAGACGATAACAATCCAGTTGTACTTAAGATCAAAGATGTAGCGAAGAAGATCTACAATACCATCCTGCTGCAGAAACAGCCGCAGCTGGAGATGCCGATACGATCATTGAGCAACGTAACATATAATGACAAAGATGGTTATTTTGAACTGCTAGATAAGACTAAGACCAGGACCCTTACTGCTTCCACCATCAAGACTTTCGCCCAGACTTTACGGATGATGCACCTTTCCAAAAATCTGGTTGAAACGGATGACATCGCTACTAAGAGGGAAGCATATTATGTTTCTAAGAACTGGGGCGAAGCCCGTTTCAAAGAACAACCAGAATCAGATGCAGTCATGGACGATATCGAAGCGATGATGGCCGTCAACCGGGAACAGATCGGCTTCATCCCGGAAGAGAAAGGCGGCGCCGTGGCCGGTGAGTTGATTGTGATCGATAAAGATCAAGATACCGGAAAAGATTTAGAGATTGATTGTACTAAATTCGGTTCAGGTGCTTATTCAGTTCCTTCATCAGTAGAGCATCTGAAGTTTAAGACAAAGGCTAAGTTCGTGTTAGCCATTGAAACATCGGGTATGTTTGAACGGTTGAACAAGCACGGCTACTGGAAGAAAGCCAACTGCATCTTGATCTCCATGGGTGGGGTTCCGACCAGAGCATGTAGAAGATTTATCAGGAAACTGGCTGACGACCATAAATTGCCAGTGTATGTATTTTGTGACGGAGACTTTTATGGTTACTTCAATATTTATAGGACCCTTAAAGTAGGTTCAGGAAACGCTGCTCACATCAATGAATACTTCTGTGTTCCGCAGGCAAAATATATCGGTATCACTCCACAAGATATCATCGATTACAAGCTGCCGACACATCCGTTGAAAGATGTCGATATCAAACGGGCGAAGGATGCCTTGAAAAATGATCCTTTCGTACAGCATTACAAAGAATGGCAGAAAGCAGCTGACCAGCAGATCAAGATGAAGGCCAGGGCGGAGCAGCAGGCTTTGGCTAAGCATGGATTAAACTTCGTCATCGACAAATACCTGCCCGACAAACTGAAAGACCATAAGACCTGGCTGCCGTAGAAGGGGTTATTTCTCTTTTAGTTTTTTTCTCTTATCTTTAGGATTATCAAGATAGTTCAGAAAAAGAATGGTGAAAAAAAAGATTAAAAAAATCAATACGCTAAACAGCTGCACAACTTGTAGCCTTTGTTCAACGCCAAAGTCTTGGTCTTGAAGATCACACGTTTCTTGATCTTCTGCGCATGCAGGCAGTTAGCCTGATGGACTTTCTTGCCGGTCTCTGACGCGACAAACTGTTTCTCGACAGCAGCCGGCTGTGAGCTTTTCATATTAAGCTGTTTCAGGTAATCCACTTCAGCCCGCAATACTTTAACATGCTCGTAGAGAGCATAGATATCGCTTTTCGCAAGCTGGAATGATCGTTGTACGTTTTCCATATTTTTATCTGTGAACATTTTTTTTGTTCCCCCTATTGTTTTACACCGTTGATGAGAGTTTCTAAGAGACGTCTCTCTCCATCGACATCGTATCCGTATTTTTCTAAAGTGACTTTTCGGACCCCTTTATCATAGCTCAAGTTAGCTTGAGAGATTAAACGGCCTTGGCTATCGTATTGACTGGTTGCGATCATCTTTTTTCCGCTTTTATCCACAGTAAAAGCCCGTTCTTCTTTTCTAATATCTGAACCTGGATGATAACCAATCTCGACAAATCCATTGACTGTCCTTCCATCAGGATCATACATCTCAGAAGTATCGATAGACCCGTCATTTTCCTTATCTGTGTCGACTTTTCTGATGTTGCCGTTAGGATAGTAACTGAAGATTTTGGCCTCGATACTTTCAGGGCTCTGGATAACGGCTCTGCCGGGCCAGCACCTCTGGCTTGCTAAATCTTCAGCGGACCCGTACAAAGTTGCAGGATTGCCACCAATAGTGGTATTAGTTGGATATTCACATTTAGGAGTAGACGCAGCATCCGGTCTTGCAGCTGTAGGAACAGCGACGGGAGCAGCCGTTCTTCGTTTAGATATCGGTGTGCCAGTCTCTAGGCAGCCTGTGCCGGAAAGAGCCGTTGCCAACGCTAATCGTGAGAGATATTTCATTTTAAAGCTAAAAATAGACCCAGACTTATAAACTTTTTGATAATTTTACCACTATTTAGTAGTTTAATGTAATCGGCAAATATAAAAAGGAGTTTTCTCCCATCAGCAGCATGAGACCAAGCAAGTGCTTACGCTGCGGCAGTACAAAACTAGACCAAGGCTTATTGCCTATCCCGTTCAACCTGCATCCGGTCAACTACAAGTCAAATAATCAAAGAAAATTATCCAGCTCAGCCACCGTAGAGGCGACGATGTGTCTTGACTGCGGACATCTTGACCTTTACTGCGACCCGCAAGAAGTCAAGAGGAGATTAAAATGAAAAGATACCTAGCGATACTGTTAATACTAAGCATTTTCATCACATCATGCGGAGGAGGAACAATGAACAGGACAGCAACAATAGAGACAAATATGGGCGTCATCAAGATTACGCTCTTTGAAGATAAGATGCCTATAACTACAAAAAATTTCATCGACCTAGCTGAGAAAGGCTTCTACGACGGCAGCAAATTTCATCGCGTCATCGGGCCTGCAAAAGCTCCGCCATCAGGCTTCATGATCCAAGGTGGCGATCCTCTTACTAAAGACGACAGTAAGAAAGCCATGTGGGGTACCGGCGGACCTGGCTATACCATCCAGGACGAGTTTGTGGAAGGATTATCCAACAAGAAAGGGACTATCGCCATGGCCAATACCGGTCAAGCTAATTCCGGAGGTAGCCAATTCTTCATCAACCTGGGAGACAACTCGTTCCTTGACTTCAACAAGCAGCCTTTGCAGAGCAAGCATCCGGTCTTCGGAGAAGTTGTAGAAGGCCTAGATGTCATCGAAAAGATTGCCAGGGTAGAGACAGATAGACAGGACAAGCCTGTGGAAGATGTGGTGATCGAGAAGGTTACGATCAGGTAAAAACTTTTTTTTATACATTTTATATAACGAAATATTTAAAAGTCATCTGTCGTTCGGAGGAGATACGGGCCCGTAGCCTAGCCTGGATAAGGCGACAGCCTTCTACAAAGCCAGTCTTTGACGAGAGCTGTAGATCGGGGGTTCAAACAGATGTCACGTCATCTGAGAGACGGAGCGGCTTCGCCGCCAACTCATAAGATAGCGTGTATCCTTGAAAGTCCCCTCGGGCCCGTTTTTTTACAAGATGGCAGATTTAAAATATACAGCTGCAGAGTTGCGTGTTTCTGATATCAGGGTTGAGGGCGTCCCAAAACAGATGAAACTTCGTTACGACCCAAGGATCAATGCTATCGAGATAGGAGACACAATAATCATAGGTCAGTGGACTTATGTCCGCAACGGCTGGGGTTTTGAAAGAAGAACATTCGGCTTAGTAGAACATGTCCATGTCGTCACTCCAGATGTCTATCAAGAAATAATGGATCATTGGGAAAACGTAGCCCGTCCTGGAAGAATATATGCAAATATACTCAGAAGAACAAGAAGACTTCCTGAAAAAGAAGTCTCTCCTGTAACCCCCTGGATAGGCCAAGTTCATGACATCTCAGATTTAGTAGAGGAAATAAGAGAATGAAAAAAGGCATCGATTTCCCAGGGGTAAGTATCGTCTTCTTGTGCCACGATGGTCAAGGTAATTTTCTGTTCGCCAAAAGGTCGAAGAACTGCCGGGATGAACATGGGCGATGGGATGTCGGCGGCGGCGGGCTGGAATTTGGTTATACTATCGAAGAAACTTTGCGGAAAGAGATTAAAGAAGAATATTGTACGGATGTCTTTGAATATGAATTTTTAGGTTATGGAGACATCTTCAGAGAAAATAACAATACTAAGACTCATTGGCTGGCCATGTTCTTCAAGGTTCTGGTAGATAAAAATAAAGTTAAGATCGGCGAACTCCACAAGTTTGATGAGATCGGCTGGTTCCGCTTAGATTCTTTACCAGATCCGCTGCATTCACAGTTCCCTGGTTTTCTGGAAAGGTACGGACATAAGTTATAGCTAAAACCTATAGCTAAAACCATAAGCTTAAATAGAAGTTCTAGCGTCGGAAAAGCATCATGATCGACATTATCATCCTGGAAAAGTCCCTGCTTGTTTTCACCCTAGCTTTGGTTTTCGGCCTGACCCGGCAATGGCAGCATAAGCCTATCGGCTTCGGCACTTTCACTTTTGTCTCTCTAGGAGCCTGTGCCTTAGCCATAACCGCGCTTAACCTAAACCCCGGCGAACCATTGCCCCTATTAGGCTCTATCGTCACCGGCATCGGTTTCCTGGGAGCTGGAGCCCTGATAAAGACCACTGACAAGATTTCAGGTTTTACCTCCGCCGCAACCATCTGGCTGTTTGCTATTTTCGGACTTTTGATCGGTGTGGGCGAGTTTCTGGAAGGGTTCATCCTTTACGGCTCATTGTGGGTGGTGATGATCCTTGATATCTACCTGGAGAAAAGAGGCCTTGGCTCTTATCAGAAGAAGATAACTATCAAGACCAACCGTATCATCGAAAAGGAAGAATTGGATTCCGCTTTAGGGACAAGGAAACCTAAGCTTAACAGTCTTGAATTTAACAGGAGAGATGAAGTTCTCACTTTTAGTTATTTTGTTGAAGGCACCAAAGAAGAGCTCAACCAGATCCCTCGAAAGCTCTCCAAAAAAGATTGGTTTGATTCTTTCAGGATCGAGTAGGGATCATATGACTAGAAAACTATATAAAGAATCCATCTAGGGAGATTGCCAAGCGCCCATCGCCAAGCGGCTAAGGCACACGCCTGCAGTCGTCCGCTATGAAGAGCTCTCATGAGCGATGAAAAAGCTGATAGCGTGCATACGGGGGTTCGAGCTGTGCTCTGCGCACGAAACTCCCCCTGGGCGCTTTTTTTTCTTATTTTCCAATATCGGTGTTCATGATGTCCTCGAGGATTTCATATTAGCCCCCAGCATAATAATCTTAATATAGGGTGGTCTATTCGGAAACAGTATGAAAAAAATAGCTGCGTTACTTGTATTTCTCATTTTTATATCTTCGGTCTCAGCCCTGCCTACACTGGTCTATACTGAAAAACGCCCCATAGAATGGATGTGCAGCACCCATCTTAAAGCCCAAAAAACATACACGGCCAATGCCACCATCATCGAGAACGGCATCGTCTGCCCAAAAGATGCGCAGGTCCTTCTCTATGAATGTCTAGACAACTCCTGCGGGATGAAAGCAGGCGCCGGTGAAGGATACAAAGTAAACGGAAAACTGCCGCGATTCGTCAATTTCGTAGTCGACCAAAATTACTACTACGAATGCTTCACCTGCCGTGATCCGGCTTTGAATAAAGCTCCAGCTATCAGCGTACGGAAAAATATCATTGTGATGGAAGGGAATCCGGTCGAACTGAACGCTCGCTGCAACGATCCTGAGGGAGATTACGTTGAACTATCTTATGACGGCTGGCTGGGAGCTGAAAGGAGAGACACTGGTTTCAGTGACGCCGGAAGATATCAGACTACCGTAAGATGTGTGGACGAATTTGGTTCAGTAACAACTGAAAGAGTGACGATTACGGTTAGAGATAACAACCGAGCACCGGAGATTCTTGGCGTAGTTAGGGAACGGTAATTATTTAAACGTGAACTGTTTCCTTAAGCTTATGGTTAAAAAAGAGGCCGTATCCCAGAACAAGATTCTTTCCATCGTTGGCGGTGTAGTTGTACTGATCCTGATCATCGCCGGGCTGTTTCTTATCGGCAGGAACGATGAAAGCGTAGCGGGGGAAGCTGTCAAAAGGTTGAACGTACCAAATCCGCGACAGTATGCTGCCCAGCAGCAGGCGCCTGCTTTCAACCCGGCCAGTTTAGTAGTAGTACAGTTGTCAAAAAATGCCATCCAGCAGCTTAAGTTCATTGACGGTCCAGGGGGCTTGCACGACCAAATTATCATCACTGGCAGTTCTTTCGAGGGAGCTTTAGCCAACAGTCCAGGATCATTCCAAACAGTACGCCAGCCTTTTGAGATTATTGTATCTAAGGATTATTTCAACCCAGCAGAATTTTCATTGACGCCGATAGAAGTCATGAACGATGAAGAAGCTATCCGTAATTTCTATTTGACGGCTCAGGCATCAAACACTATCAAGATAGTGGTATATGGCTGTCACACGGCCGCGCAAACAGTCTCTTGTTCGTCATTCTTCCAACAGAGTCCTGAGTTCTGGTCCTAAATTTTTCTAAAAGTATATAAAACAGGGAAATAGTTACCACCTCATGCCTAAAAAATCTATCTCCTCGCTCGAACTAGCTGCTATCGTCAATGAGCTGCAGCTTCTGGTGCGAGGCAAGGTCTCCCAGATCTACCACCAAGATAAAAAAGAGCTGTTATTACAGCTGCACGCTCCGGGAAAAGGGAAAGTTCTGCTGAAGATCATTCCAGGAAAGTACGTCTGCTTGACCGAGCAGAAAGATACGCCGTTAAGACCCACTGGCTTCTGTATGCTCCTGCGTAAACACATCAACAATGCCATCATCCGGTCCATCCAACAAAAGGATTCGGAACGCATATTGATATTTGAGCTGGAGAAAGAAGAGAAGTTTTCTTTGGTGATTGAACTTTTCTCCAAAGGTAATGTCGTTCTGCTGGATAAAGAAGGTATCATCATCGGCACTCTAGAATGGCAGCGCTGGAAAGACCGCATCGTCAAGCCAAAAGAGAGATACGTTTTCCCTGAAGCGGCCTTCGACTGGAAAAAGATGAGTGAGAAACAGCTGCAAGATCTTTTCTCTAAGAGCGATAAGAAAAGCGTCGTCGTGACTTTAGCTACCGAAATAGGTCTCGGCGGCCTTTATGCAGAAGAGATCTGCCGGCTGCTTGGCATAGACAAGAGCATTTCCCCACGAGAGATAGACCAAGGGACGATAAAGAAGATCAACAAGACCATCAAAGAATTCTTGAAACACATCGAAACGCCGCAGGGATATATCTATGAGGAAGAAGTCACGCCGTTCCCATTGCAAAGCCAGGAAGAAAAGAAGAAGACAGAACTCTACAGCCAGGCTCTAGACACTCTCAATCCTTTCCAGAAAGTATCACCCTATGACCAAAAGATAAGAACATTAGAAAAGATGGTCGAGGGACAGGAGAAGGCCATTGAAGAATTACAAGAAAAAATTACACTTAATGGAAAGAGGGGAGACACCATCTATGAAAGTTATGCCAAGCTGCAGAAACTTCGTGATATCGTAGACGAGATGAAGAAGACGGCCGGCTGGCAGGAGATCGAGACGGCTCTGAAAAAGGAGAAGAAGATAAAGACAGTTGATCTTAAGAACAAGCGGGTGTTGATTGACCTCTAGGCAGCCCTAAATAAGTTATATTGTAGTAAGATTATAAAAAGTTATAAGATTTTCTGCTCTCAGGAAAGATTAATAAGTGTTGAGCATAGTTTACAGAAGAAAAATGGGATGGGATGTAAAAAAAGCTAAGACCTATGGAAAGTGGGCCGTCGGCCTTTTCTTCCTGCTGGCACTGGTGACGTTCTACGTCAGTCCGCGAAATATCTTTGCTCAAGTAGTCTACCTCATAGCGCCGTTGTCGACGCTCCTGGCCGGCATCCTGATCACCAAGAAGTATTATCCTGGCGGTTTTAAAGGCGTTGTCTATCTCTATTTTACTATTGGTCTCGGTCTCTGGTTCCTGGGAGAATTTTCTGAATTTGTCTTCGCTCTTGACACTTTCAGCCACATTGATCCTTTCCCGTCGGTGGCAGATGTCTTCTACCTGTTAGGGTATCCTTTCTTATTCATGGGAGCCTTCGTATTGTTGCGTCAAGGAGAAGGTTACTGGAACAGCTTTAAAAGAGGCAGTTATGCCTTCGGCCTTCTCCTGGCGGTCGCTCTTTTCGCGTACTTCGGCATCTACCTGGCTTATGATGCTTCGGTGCCTATGATCGAGAACGTCATCACCATGCTTTATAACATCGGTGATTTTATCTTAGTCATCTGTGCCTTGTCGCTGATATTCGTCGCCCATAGCAGTCCTGATCTCAGCGAGCATGCCCTCTCTCGTTGTTGGTACACTTTTGTTGCCGGCTTTTTTTTTACTCTGGTTGCAGACATATTATATTCCTATTTCCAACTGCAGTATGAACAAGAGCTGATGCCGTTCGTCCAGCTAGACTTGATCTGGATCGCCGCGTATCTGCTCTTTACCTATGCTTTTTTCTGCATGTTTCTTAGAGTAAGATCAGTAGAGGAAGATGTAGGAACAAAGATAAGCAGTTGGAAACGCTCCAAGAAAGTTATTTCCCATTCCTGATGATCAGACGATCTTTCGTCTTTCTGGAAAAAGTGCGTTCACGTAAAGAGCAGACTATCTGGCAGCAAGGTATCAAAGACTGGAACGATTTCCTAAGGGCAAAAGAAGTAAAAGGGATCAGCCTTTCTACAAAGAGCTATTATGATCGGCAGATACGAGAAGCTCAGAAAGCATTAAGAGATGATAACTCTTCTTATTTTATCGGAAAGCTGCCTCAAAAAGAGATGTGGCGGCTGTACGACCATTTCAAAGAAGAATGCTGTTACCTTGATATTGAAGTTGATTCACACGGAAAAGTGGTCGTTGTCGGCATCTCTGATTATTACGACACCAGACAGTTTGTGAAAGGGGTGAACCTGGAAAAAGGTCTTCTTGAGAAAGAACTTCAAAGATACAGGATAATGGTCACCTTCAACGGCTCATCGTTTGACTTGCCGAAACTGAAGAAAGAGCTTAAGATAAAGATTGACCTGCCTCACATCGATCTCAAGCCCTTGTGTGTCAACCTCGGCTTTAAAGGAGGATTGAAAGAAGTGGAAAAGATTCTTGATCTCAAAAGACCGCCGCATCTTTACGGCAACCCGGTTGACTTATGGAAAGCTTTCCATGCTTCACATGATAAAGAGTATCTTGACCTCCTGCTGCATTATAATGCCGAAGACATCGAGAACCTGAAGGCAGTCATGATAAAGATGTATAAAGAGATGGTTAAAAAGATATAAATAATCTGGAGCCTTTCTCTCCCAAAAAGAGGTGATAGTGATAAAATGGCAGAAAAAAGTGTGTTGGATTGGATTGCGCTGGTCCTGGTCATCGTAGGCGCAGTAAATTGGGGTCTCGTCGGAGCATTTGGCCTGGATCTGGTCAACCTGGTCCTCGGCTCGATTACCTGGCTACAGAACCTTGTCTACATTCTGGTCGGTCTCTCCGGATTATATCTGATCTGGTGGGTAAGCAAGAATTAATTTTTTCTTTTATTTTTAGATTAAACTAACAAAGTATTTAAATCACCAGATAAACCTTCTTGACAAGATGAAACAGAAAGTCACGCCATGGGAAGTGCAGGGAACTATCGATTACGGCAAACTGATCAAGGAGTTCGGCCTGAAAGCGATGGCTGATCTTCCTAAGCAGTTTCAAGAGTCTGTTTTATTCAGAAGAAAGATAATCTATGCCCACCGTGACTTCGAAAAGATCTTGGAAGCAGTAGAAAAAAAGAAGCCGTTCGTGATGATGACTGGCCTGATGCCTTCCGGCAAGTTTCACTTTGGTCATAAGATGGTGGCCGAACAGATGATCTTCTACCAGAAGCTGGGAGCGAAAGTGTACGTGACAGTAGCGGATATTGAAGCGTATAATTCCAGAAACCCAGACATGGATGAACTGCGGAAGACCGCCATCGAAGAATACCTGACAAACTACGTCGCCCTCGGCCTTGACCTGAAAAAGTGCGACTTCTATTTCCAGTCAAAACGATCTAAAGATGGCATGAGATCAAACGCCTATTATTCCTTAGCCAGTTTGCTGGCCAGACATGCCACATTCAATGAATTCAAAGCGGTCTACGGAGAAATTTCGCCCGGAAAGATGGCTTCTTCTTTATTACAGGCGGCAGACATGCTGCACCCTCAGTTGAAAGAGTTTGAGGGAAAAGCCCTGCCGATAGTCATTCCCGTGGGTGTCGACCAAGACCCTCATATAAGATTAGCTCGAGACATGTCGCAAAGGATCAAGCTGTTCAACTTTAACCAGTTAAGTTCTACTTATCATATGTTCTGCCCAGGATTAAAGAACGGCAAGATGTCGTCGTCAGATCCACTGTCCTATATCGCTTTAAGCGACACGCCTAAAGAAGCGGCGGCCAAGATCAACAAGTATGCTTTCTCAGGAGGACAGGCGACGGTTGAAGAACACCGTAAGAAAGGCGGCAACCCCGACGTGGATGTGGCTTTCCAGATGCTGCGGTACGGACTAGAACCAGATGATAAAAAATTACAGAAGCTCAGTGATGACTACAGGTCTGGCCAGCTGCTCTCGGGGGAGTTGAAAAAGTATTGCATCGAGAAAGTGAGCGCCTTTCTGGAAGAACACCAACGGAAACGGAAAGAGGCTGAGAAGATTGTCCTGAAATTTGTCAAAGATAATGGTTTTTGAAGATAGTTTTATAATATGGAGATCGGAATTCTGGTCAAGATGAGTATCGATCATATAGTCCAGGGCGGCAAGCCGTTGAAAGGAGTAGAAAGGATTCAGCCACTACCGATCCCTAAACGGTTGATAAGAAATAATGATGAAAAAGCAATAGTGAGTGCTCCTTCTTATGAACATCCTTTATTACAGTTATTAGGATATATGGAAAGATTAGCAGGAAATATACGAAGAAAAGACAGCAGCATCCCTCCTCAAGAAGTGCAAGCCGAGCTCTACCCACCACATCTTGGTTACTAAGGCTAGGAAAACCTTTAAAAACGTCAACCACTTTCTCCAAGACAAAAGAGGCGATAGATAGTCATGGCAACAAAGAGACGATTTTGGGCTAAACCTGCTCCATTGAAAGGCAGTTTCATGGTTTTTGCTATGATAGGGTTCTTTGTCAGCGCATACTTAGTCTATCCGGAAAACATCAATTACGGGATAGCTCTGATGCTGGTCTTCGCTTTGATGTTCATCGCTTCATTGATAAGCATGAGCAAGGCTCCGGTGGTAGAATAAGATGGCAAAGACGACATTGCAATGGACTTTCCCGCGTAATTTCCTGATGCGTATCGAGATCACTTTTCTGGCCCTCACGGCAGTTTTGGTCTTCATCTTTTCTTATTTTGAGCTGAATGAACAAGTGTTGCAGACCATCATCTTTACAGCTTTCTTCGTCGGCCTCTATGCTTTGATATCATACTTAGTGATGATGATCAGACAGGCAGAAGAGAAGTATCATCTCACATCTTCACACTTAGAGATTCATAAGAAGAGCCGCAATAAGCGGAAAAAGCATAAAGTCCCATTAAAGAGTATCATCCAGCACAAAGTGGATCATTTCTTCTTAGGCGGTTATGTCATCACTAAAGATGGTGAGAAACATGTATTGTTCTTCAACACCCGTAAAGAGGTAGAAGCTTTCGACAAATTCCTCAGGAAATATTCTAAGAGCAAGAAGCGATGATCACTTATACTGTTTATCAAATTTCTCTTTAGTCTTGCTCTCTTTCCAGAAGACCACGTGTGATGCTCTTTTCTCAAATAAAGCGATTGCCAGCGAGACTTGATTCTCATCGGTGTTGATACGGTGCTTGATACCCAGCGACTTGGCTTCCTCCAGACATTCATCCAACAGCTGAAAGTTAGCCCGCCGGCACTCTTCTTCCACCTGCTGTTCCTCTTCATCGGAGAGACGTATCTCTTCCCAGACCGGAGGCGCGTTCTCCATCACTTTCCGCGGAAACGTCTTCGAAAAAGCCATATCCTCATCTTTGGAAGGAATGTTTATAAATTTGTGTATACACCAGCCGATAATGCCTTCTTTCTGGCGACACGTCAACAAGGTCATGGACATGGCCGAAATCATCATCGAAGTGATCGATGCGCGGATGATCGAAGAGACGAGGAACGAAGAGATCGAGAAGAAAATCAGGGCGAAAGGCAAAATCTTACTCTACGGTGTCACCAAATGCGACCTGGTCGATGTCAGCAAGCTGAAGAAAAGGCTGCAGTCCTTAAAGCCGGCTGTCTTCATCTCCGGCAAGGAAAAGTTGGGAACGACCATCCTTAAGAAGAAGATTCTTGAACTATCGAAGGGAGAATCTGTCGTGGTCGGTGTTGTCGGCTACCCCAACGTCGGAAAATCATCGCTGATAAATGCCTTAGCCGGAAGGGGAGCAGCAAGGACTTCTTCTGAAAGCGGTTTCACCAAAGGGATGCAGAAGATCAAAGTAGACAATAAGATCATGGTCTTGGATACTCCCGGCGTCTATCCTCATATGGAGAAAGATGAGATAAAGCACGGACGCATCGGCGCCATCGGCTATAGTAAAGTAAAAGATCCTGAAAGCGTCGCTCTCAACCTGATCGAGGAGATGCCGGAGAAAGTTAAAAAATATTATGGTGTAGAAGGTGAAGATGCTGAAGAGATATTGGAAGCGGTCGCTTTCAGGCTGAAACGACTGCAGAAAGGCGGCGAGCCTGATCTGGAAGCAGCCAGCAGGTCTATCTTGAAAGACTGGCAGACCGGCAGGATGAAGTGAAGTTACTTCTTTCACTTCTTTTCGTATTTCTTCTCGAACATCTCTACCAGTAAAGAAGCTGTCTTCTCGCCAATGCCCTCTAGAGCGACCAGATCTTCCTGAGACGCGTTCACTAAATTCTTGACAGAACCGAAATGCTCCAGCAACCTCCGAGAAGTTAACGGGCCGATCGTCGGAAAGGCCGACACGATAAATTCCTGCTGTTCTCTGGCAGACCGTGGTTTGGCTGGATGATAAGTAAAATCGGAATCTTTATTCTGTTCGCGTTTGGCCATCACGGCTAGTAACGAAGCAGTATCAAGAGGGCTTTTGGTATAAAGGATAGGAACGCCGAAATCCAGCACGATGGAGGCCAGCATCCCCCTGATGGCATTAGCATGGACCTTACGCAGAGCATAGATATCTTCTTCTCCCTCGATGACCAGGACCGCTTTCTCAAAACTTCTTTTTAGAACACGTACCTGTTCTAACAACCTCCCGTCTATTATCGAAGCTACAAAATCAGGAACTTTCTTCAACTCCACACCGACTTTTCCGGAAAGGACGTAATCGGCGCTTTCCAGCTGTCCGGTCTTGACAGAAACCCCTAGGTCGATCAGCTCTTTGACGATACGATTATTCTTCTCGCGATGATCCGCCAGAACAGCCACCACTGTATCCCGAGGGATAAATTGCTGCAAGGTCGTCTTGGGTTTTTCATGAAGGAAAGAAAATTCTTTCTTCAGTTTTTCCAGGTTGCGATACATCCGTTTTTCCTTGTGGTGAGAAGCCCATCGATACGCTTCATCTCTGGTACCTTTTGTCAATAGCACTGTCACCTGACCTTTCTCCAGCCTTCCAGTCCTGCCTCGACGCTGGATAGCCCGGATGGCAGACGGCACTGGCTCGTAGAACATGACCTTGTCAACTTTAGGGATGTCCAAACCTTCTTCCGCGACCGAGGTAGCTACCAATACACTAAATCCGCCGTTGCTGAACTTTTCCAAGATCTCTTTCTGTTGTTTCTGAGAGAAGCCGACGCCGTTCTTCTTAGCTTGGCCAAAAAATACATGGTTGCTGATGCGCAGTTCGTCCAACTTTCCGACAATAGCCTGGGCAGAATCTCGGAACTGGGTGAAGATGATGATCTTAGCATCTGGCATTTCACGCAGCACTTCGAGGAGTATCCCCTGCATCCTGGCCAGCTTCGGATGATGGATATCTTTATTGACGATCTCTTCCGCCAAGAAAAGCGCCTCTTTAAACTTTGGATCCATCACCAGGTTCTTGACGGCCTTGACCTTGCTCGTCAGCGATTCCGCCTGGATCTTCTTAAGGTAATCAAAAGTCTGCTGGATACCTTGTGATTCCAGCAGCTCAAGACCATGCTCCACTTTCAACGCTTCCGCAATCAACGAGATAGAACGTAAAACGGCAAAATCTCTTTCTCCCTGGGATATCTCTCTCTGCAACGCTCCCTGTAATTGCAGCAGCTCGCCTTTAGTACAGTCAGCGCTGCGGCAGTGACCCAGAGTCTGCGCTTCCAGCAGCTTGCTCTTGCGGCATTCCTGCAATGACTTCTGCACCTTTTTGAATTCTTCCGGAAAATCAACTTCTTCCCATTGCACATCCAGTTTCTGAACATACGGTGCCACATCATGATCTTTGTCGGTGCGGACTTCCACCCGTTCGATGTGCAGGTTCTGGCAGACTTCTTTTATCTTCTCCATGTCGCTGCCGGGAGACGCGGTAAGAGCCAGGATGCGAGGAAAACGGCAGACCTTTTCATAATATGACGCCAGCCAGACGTAGGCATACTCTCCCGTCGCATGATGCGCTTCATCAAAGATCAGGCAGCTGACCTCTTCTAATTTTACTCTTTTATTGATGGCATCATTCTCCAGCCCTTGCGGTGTGCTGACGATGACAGCAGCTTCTTTCCATAACTCTGCACGCTTTTCCGGCTTGACGCTGCCGGTGAACAAGACGATCTTCTCTTCGGGGATAGTAAGATGTTTCTGCAACGTGACCACGTGCTGTTCACACAACGGTTTGGTCGGGGCCAGCATCAAAATTTTAGAATCAGGATACTGGCTAAGCCTTTGGGCTGCCATCAGAAAGGCTAAAGCGGTCTTTCCCATCCCCGTCGGCAGCACCACCATAGTGTTTTTGCTGGCGGCCGTGCCTAAGATAGTCTGCTGATATAAGCGAGGTGAGAAATCGCGGATCATCTTCTTTCAAGATTCGCTGGATTTAAAAGATTTTAGCTTGCTGAACAGAACACCACTCTAGAGTAATTACTGAGAAAATATTTATAAAGAAAAAGTCATTTGGTGTTATCATGTATAGAAAACCAGAACCACAGCAAGTGGGATTAAGCCAGCTTGTCAATAGAGAGATAGCTGGAAGGCCTTATGTTAGAGTTTCTGGTATCTATGTGCCTCGTTCTCAATGTAGGCATAATAGGGGATTGAAGTTTCTTGGGAGATTGGAAGAAAATGGCGTTTTCATCGATACTGAATATGTTCGCTCTCCAACATCCACAGCAGAAAATCCAAACCCCCACCGTCTCGTAGAAGCAGAAGGGCTCTGGCGGCCTCATGCAGATATTGGAGAGAGATATTTTCTGAGAGTTCAACAATTTAGAAATATCGGAGATACAATTATCGTCAGAAACGTAACTTTACAAGATCTTTGGAAGAAAACTATTCTTTACAACACACCTATAGAAGTTGAGGGAATGGTCAATCCCGATAGGATAGATCCTGACGACAGGAACCTGATAGGGACTATCGGATCTTATACTAGGGATGTCGAATTCTGGTGGACATATAAATTAAGAGATAAGGAGATGGATCCCAATATTATTAGATTGATCGAAAAAGCGCGAAGCAGACAGCGAGGAGAAAAACCGGGACCCTCATTCATGAAGATTCGAGGGATCTACACAGAATCGCCAGGAAGCCATTGCGGTTCTCTTATAAAAGTATTGAGCATTACCAGAGCCGGCGATTCGCTAGGGACTGTAATCACCGGAAACGGTTTCAGTCGCTAGGCAGATCTTGTTTTCCAGTAAGGGTCACGATATCTTTCTCTTTGGCGATAGTTACCTTCTTAAGGTTGTTGATGACAATATCGTTCCCTAAAAGGTAATAAGAGATATTACGAAGCTCATGGATACGCACCTTCTCCACGCCAGGGATGTCCAACACTTCAAAAGGAGCCTTACCTTTAAGATGGGGATTGTTTTCATCAAATAAGCCGATGAATGCGCTCCAGGGGCCGTCACGGTCCTTGCCCGGCTTGCGGCTTACCACAACGCTTTTGGCGGAGAAAGTTTTTTCCATTACCTACTTAATGAAAGACTTACTTTTAAAGATTGTGATGATTTTTTTCAGATGTAGATAATATGACAGTCCAAAACCGATCAGGAACAACAGCAAAGCCAGGAAGCGATTGGCCCAGATAGAGCCAGCCAGGTAGCCGATGAGGAAACCGATGATCAACAGGATGAAGGGCAGGATCGGTTCTTTATAACGCCGCATGTAAAATCCCCTGGCCGCTACGGCGCCGGCAAAAAAGATAGTGATGTAACTGAATGCAGCGCTCCTGACGAAGACCGAGATGAGGAAACCGAGCACTAACAGGAAGAACGTAAACACTTCCGGCCATTGATCTTCCCATTTGATAGCTGTCATTTTTCAGAACTCACCAGTAAAGTTACGATACTGACGATGACGGCGATGACTACAGCCGTTATCAACCCGAATTTTCCCAGTCCAACCTGAGGCAGGAGCCATAGCAATATAACTGACAATCCGACGGCAATGATCATCACCAGGTACCAAAAACGAGAACCAAAATAGACTGATAGGCCGTCAAGCTGCGGCAGCGGGATCAAACTACAGCCGGCCATGATCAAATTGAAGATCAACCCTTTATGGAAAAAATAATTCTGCGGCAAGGCATAAGCACCGATAGCGAAGAAGATAGCCAATATCAAGTTGCCTAAAGGCCCCCACATGGCGATGATGCCGTTCTCAGGATAGCTGAAACCATATCTGAACTCCCCCAAGCGCTGACGCACCATGAATGAAGCGAAGACGCCGCCGATAAGCACTAAAGGGATGTAACCAAAGCTAAAGAAAGCGAAGATCAGCGAGATGAACAAGCCTGTCCACCATAAGCGGAACTCCACCAGATAACCTTGGCTTAACCCGTATAGTTTCTGACAGGAAAGATGCACCCAGAAACTTAAGAAGGCGATGGAAAACATCGTAAACAGATGGATCAGACCGATGACCAGATCAAACTGCTGATCACCCCAGTCGCGGAACGAGAAGATAAAACCAGCAAAGAGGACCGCCGCCAACAGACCGATAAGCTCCTCTTTAGAGAAACGATAAAAGTCAGCGATCCTGGCGCGAAACTCTACTGGCGAGACCATATCTATAAAGAGAAAAAACAAGTATATAAAAGATTTGGTCTGGCGTACGTGCGGTCTAGCGTACGTGCGGTCTGGCCTCTAGCGTTTTTCGAGCAGCCAGTACTTATGGATACTGTCCCCCTTCTGCAGAAGACCTTCTTCTTTCAGCTCGAACTTGTCAGAGATAGAAAAGCCAGCCTGTTCACGAGCTATCAGTAGCAGCCGGCCCCCCGACTTAAGAACATAAGAAGCTTGGTAATAAATCTCGTTGATACTGTCCTCATCTTTAGAGGTGACGTGAAAGATAGCAGAATCAAATGAATCTTCGCCGAAGCGTACGTCGAGATCTTCCAGCGACAGTTTCTGGACATCTATCTCCTCATGCACAGCGGCTAGCTTGGCGTTTTTCCTGGAAGCAGTAACATTCTGGATGGAGTGGTCGAAAGCGGCGATGACGAAACTTTCCTTTACCTCGTCTTTTCTTGCCCCATCCTTCGGCCCCTGATAGAACGGCAAGTATGACAATGAAGACACGTCCGTAACTTGTTTCCCTGATGCAAAAAGGGCAGCTTCAATAGCCATGACCCCGTCCTTAAGGAAACCCACTAGTAGTTTGCCATCTTTATTGAAACCAGCTTTCCTGACAAAGAAATAGGCAAAATCGCCTTTGAACGATCCCGAATGCGGGAAGATACGGTAACCACGAGAGTTATGTTCTTCCACTGTATGTTGGATGCCGACGAAATATTCTTCGCCGTTGTAGAAGACGACCACTAAAAAGTCAGGTCTCTTCAATTCCAATTTGCCGTTTATATGATTCTTTTCGAGCAGTGGGAACAGCTTGCCGCCGACCTGTTTGGCGATCCGAAAGCGATTGTCCTGGCCTTTGACGTTCTCTACTTCAATCTTGAACGATCGGCCCTCTGGAAATAAGTTTTTCCAATCAACATCAGTAAACGAGAACGTTTCGATGTTCTCAGCACGGCCAAGAGCCGCCAGGATCCTGCGGGGTGCCTGAGCGTGAGAAAGGTAATGGCAGAACTCTTGGTCTTTGATCTTAAATGAGATGACGGACGGCGATACATCCACTTTAGCTTTGCATAACTCCTCCACTTCAGCAGAAGCCAACTGTTCTATCCCTGGATTGACAATACCATACAGTTCCATAACAGAAGCCATTTGAAAGCGGTTTTATAAAAATATCTTAAAAAAATCTTAATAATTCTTAATAATTTTTATTCGGACGGTTCCCGCTCTTCATCATCCTCTTCATCAGGCAGATCATCGTCAACGCTAGAATCTTCTTCTCCAGCATCACCATCTTCCTCATCATCCAGAGGCTCTTCTTCCAGCTCCTCATCCAGCTCCTCATCCTCACTTTCAGCCGAGGGTACTTCTTCCAAAGGCACGGCTGGAGATTCATCGCCTTCTTCGACAAAGATCTTGGCAGCCGCAGCCAGCTTATCGCCGTCATTGAGGCGCATCACCCGAACACCTTGAGTAGCCCTGCCGATGACGGAGACGCCGCTGCATCTAATCCTGATAGCGATGCCCTGCTGAGATACCAGCATCAGCTCTTCTGAACCGTCGACTACCATGACCGTCTTGACCGGCCCATTTTTTTCAGTGATCTTGATGTTTGTTACACCTTTGCCGCCACGGTTACAAAGGCGATAATCGGCGATAGGTGTCCTTTTACCATACCCCTTCACGGTCAAAGTTAATATTTCAGTTCCTTCATCTACGGCCAGCATACCTACAACTTTATCAGCGGAATCAAGACGGATGCCCCTTACCCCGCGAGCCGTCCGGCCCATCGAACGCACCGCTTTCTCATTGAAGCGATTAGCACGGCCTTTCTCAGTTGCCAGGATGATCTCCTTGTCGCCAGTCGTGTATTTCACGCCGACCAGGGAATCATCATCATCAAGAGTGATGGCCCTGATGCCGCCTTTTCTTGGCCTTGAAAAGTCCTGCAGTTCGCTCTTCTTCACGGTACCATTGCGGGTAGCCATGAACAGATACCCCTCTTTAAAGTCACGGACCGGGATGACGGCAGTTATCTTTTCTCCTTCAGCCATCTCCAGCAAGTTGGCTATATGTTTGCCTTTTGCCTGACGACTGCCTTCTGGAAGATAGTACACTTTCTGCCAGTAGACCTGGCCTTTATCCGTGAAGAACAGCAGATAATCGTGAGTGGAACTGATATATAATTTCTCAACGAAATCCTCATCTTTCATGCCGGCAGCGCGGACGCCTTTGCCGCCCCTGTTCTGGGTCTTGTAAGTATCTAACGGGATGCGCTTGACATAGCCGGAATTGGTGATGGTGACGATGACTGTCTCTTCCTCGATAAGCTCTTCCAGATCGATGTCTTCATCCTCTCCCTGGATGATCTGAGAACGGCGCTTATCACCATAATTGGCTTTCATCTCTTCCAGCTCTTCTTTGATAAGGTCAAAGACTTTTTGGTCGGAAGCGAGGATCTCTTGGTAAGTCTTGATCTTTTCCAACAGCTCTTGGTGTTCCTGCCTGGTCTTGTCCTGCTCCAGGGCCGCCAGCTTCTGAAGACGCAATTCCAGGATCGCTTTAGCCTGGATCTCACTAAGAGAATATGTTCCCATCAGGAACTGCCGGGCATCATCGACGGTGCGGCTTTGCTTGATTCCGGCGATCACGGCATCAATATTGTCGATAGCGATCAATAACCCTTCCAGAACATGGACTCTCTTCTGAGCCTGGTCAAGTTCATACTGGGTACGGCGTCTGATGACAACACCGCGGTGATCGATATGATACTGAAGCAGTTCTTTAAGGCCAAGAAGCTTCGGCTGGTTATCTACCAGCGCCAGAAGATTGAGACCGAACGTGACCTTTAGACGGCTGTGCTTGAACAGTTGGTTCAGGACAACGTTAGAGTCGGTATCGCGTTTGAGGTCGATGACGATACGGATACCTTCTCGGTCTGATTCATCATTGATGTTACGGATACCCGGAATGGTCTTGTCCCTGACCAGGTCAGCGATCTGTTTGATAAGATCTTCTTTATTGACTTGGTATGGTATCTCGGTGACGATGATGCTGTCACCTTCCATGTTGGTGACGGCTTTGATGATGACTTTGCCACGGCCTTTGGTATAAGCATGGAGAAGGCTGTTGCCGGAGGTCACCTGACCGGCCGTCGGGAAATCAGGAGCAGGGATGATCTGCATCAGCTCAGGGACAGTTATATCTGGATTATCGATGAGAGAGATGGCCCCGTCACAGACCTCCACTAGGTTGTGCGGCGGGATGTTGGTAGCCATGCCGACAGCTATCCCAGAAGAACCGTTGACCAGCAAATTAGGGATCTTGGAAGGAAGGACCTTCGGCTCTTTCAACGAACCGTCGAAGTTGTCCTGAAAATCAACCGTCTCTTTTTCGATGTCTTTGAGCATCTCTTCAGCGATCTTGCTGAATTTTGCTTCCGTGTATCTCATAGCTGCCGCGGAATCACCGTCGATAGAACCAAAGTTTCCCTGCCCTTTGATAAGAGGATAGCGAAGGCTGAAATCCTGAGCCATCCTAACTAAAGAATCATAGACTGCAGTGTCACCATGAGGATGATACTTGCCGAGAACTTCTCCGACGATACGGGCCGACTTCTTGAAAGGCTTGTTGTGGAACATGCCCAGTTCGTACATGGAGAAAAGGATACGGCGATGGACCGGTTTCAGACCGTCCCTCGCATCCGGGAGAGCCCTGCCTACGATGACTGACATGGCATAATTTATGTAAGCGATCTTCATCTCCTCTTCAATCAAGCGAGGGACGATCTTGTCGTGTTCAGGAGCAGGATTTCCTGCATCGGTAGGTTCCATCTTTCAATTGTATAAAATATCTTTTATCGACGATAAATCGTCAAAAATTAGAGAATCTGATGCTTTATAAAGATATCGGTAAAAGAGAGTAAATATGGCTTTGTATCAACGCTTCCCGGAAATCCTCAACACGGCCTGCAAAACTTCCGGCAGCTCAAGACAGCTTTGCTCATCGTCGACAGGACCGGAAAAATGCTTCCTGTCATGAAGTATAACGGTCTCTGCTGAAAGATTTTTCTTGAATATCTCGGCATGTGTCAACGGCACAAAAGGGTCATTGTCAGAATGGATGGCGATAAATCGAGAACACCGGGAACGTATCTTTTCCCAGTCCAAAGGCGTCTGAAAATAGTTCTTAAGCTCTTCAAAACCAAGGTTGTCGCTAAAGCCGGCGACCAATATCACGCCAGTGATGTTCTGATCTTCTGGAAGAGTTTCCAGATAACGCAGGATCGTGATGCAGCCGATGCTATGGCCGATGAGTATCAAAGGCTCATCAGACTGGCCGACAACTTGCCGAAGTTTAGGCACCCACAGATCTTGCTTAGGAGCTTCCGTCTCCGGCATCGCGGGAACTTTAACAGAAAAATCATTGGCCTCTAACTGTCTTTTAAGCCAGGGATACCAGCAATAATCTGGTTGACCGTCCCAGCAATGGATCATGATAACCCTCGTCACTTTACCCTTGAACACCTTTCATCGCTTTCTTGATCTCGTCTTTGCCGGCAGCTTCTTTCTTCTCCAGCTCTATCAGCCGTTCTACCTCATCAGTCTCTTTCTCGACATTCTCAGCTTCTTCCAGGATCTCTCGAGGCACGTTTTTGATGAAAGCCTGTTTAGCCTCATCCGACGGCAGATCAAAGTATTCAAAGAATTTCTTGGTCAGCTTGACCTGATATGTCCGCCCGAACCTCTCCTTAGCGATAAAGCCTTGCTCCTCTAAAAGGCGCATGTGTTCGTAGGCAGCTGGACTGCGCAGTTTGATGATCTCAGATTGGACGATCGGATATTTCCAGGCGATGACAGCAAGAGTTTCCATCAAGGGTTTCTCTAATTCAGTAGAAGAGACAATGTTGCTGACCAACGGCACAAACTGGTCGCGGACAGTCAGTTTCCAGCCGCTGTCTTTTTGGACGATCTGCAGGGAATGGTCCCGCTGTTCATATTCTTGCTGTAGTTTCTTGACTATCTCTTCAACGACAGGGATCTCTAAAGAGCAAAGGCTGGCGATCCTTTCAGAGGTGATCTCTTTGCCGACGGCAAACAATACAGCTTCCACCTTCTTCTCATTGGCTTCCATTAGTCTCCTTAAGGGAATAGTTTCCTTCTTTTAAATCTATTTCTCCTTTGTCGATCAGCTTGTCCAGGAAATCGGCCAGATCGTCTTCTTTTGCGACACCAGTAAGCTGGCAAAGCTGAGAGAGAGTGAGCGTCTTCTTTCCAAGAAGGATCCGGATGACGTTCTTCAGCATGAATGCGCTGTTGCGTTTAAGATGATCGTTCTCCAGCTTAAGCTGTTTGGCGACCATATCCACCTGATGCAGCCTAGTCTGAAGGTCGTTAAGGAAAGCAGAAGTCTCCACATCCGTAAAAGGCAGTTCTTTCGGTTCCAGGATCTCGATCAAAGAAGGCATATACTCAAAACAGAACTGGCCGAGGTTCTCCAGCTTGTCGGTCTGGACCTCAAGCTCGGCAAAAGTCGCCCAGAATTCCTCCTTTTCCTGCTTCTTGGCTGGAGTAACCTCTTTGTTAAGGATCTTGAACTTGCTGTCTTGTTCCAGCTTTTCTATGTAGCCCTGCAAGGCTTTTTCCACGTGTTCCTGGGGCTTGCCGATAACCTCGATAAGAGCCCTAAAAGTGATTTGTTGTTCCATGGATTTGATGAACAGGAAGGGCTTTTTAAGTGTTGTGGATGAAAAAAAGTAACTGATAAAAAACATCACAACCGCCAGATAAGAACAGCAGACAGCAGACCAAGACCCAGCACAAGAAAGAATGCAGCCAAACCGAAGGCCTTACTGCTGCTCGATTCATAAGAGACGATACCAGGCGTATCAAGGCGATGGCTGGCTTGCAGAGGATCAGCTGAGAAACCAGGTGAAGCAGCGGTATCCAGTCCTGATTCGGTATCCTTCTCTTCCAGTAAAGGTTCGACGGCCACAGTTCCCGTCAATTCTTTAGCTGTCTTCTGATCGTCTTTGATGATCTTGACCTTGACATTATAATCGCCTTCATCCAGAGAAGTGTCCAACGGCAGGAGGAAATCGACTAGTCCCACTTCGTCCTCTTTCAACGTTACCTTTCTGGCGTTCTGCTCTCTTTCTTGAGAATTATCTTGGCAGGAATAACATCTGCTGCCGCGGTAGACGTAACTCCAGACAGTATAGGTGTGGGGAGCATCATTAAGGATCTGCACTTTCAGTGGTAATCGAGACCCGGGAGAGGTTGACAAAGGCATCTCAGTGATCGAGAACTGTTCATCTTTCTGCTGCTTAACTTGGTCTTTCTCCAGTTCTTTCACGTATGACAGATAATCACGGCAGACTTCGCTGTCCACGCCTGCTACTTTGATCTTCTCCTCCTGCCGGAGACCAAAAGCTTCGACCACCAGATCGTAGCTGCCGTCGGGAAGCTTGTTGTTGCAGTTAGGCTCCAGCTGGATCGGCACCGTCAACGGATAGAGTTTGTACTTATCATAAAGGTTGATCTTGGTAGTCTTGCTCACTTTCTCTCCGTCATCTTCCAGCCAGATGTTGACAGCAGTCCTGGTCTCGTCACCTTTGTAGATGTTTATCTTGGCAGTAAACTGGTCGCCCCATTCAGCTTCCTCGTCACTGCCAAGATAGATGTTCTCGATCTCCAGGCTGGATTCAGTCACTTGATATTGCGGATTGACCGCCGTCAACGTCTTCACATCGTTATTTCCGAGGTTGATATCGTTGCAAGCCAGGTCTTCCAGCCAGAAATGGAGCTGGTACGAACCATCCGGCAGATTTGGTGAATAGTCCTTACTGTTGTGGTTGACGACGGCAGCGTCGGTCCATGGTTGGTATTCTTTGATGACCTTGCCGAAAAGATCTTCCAGTGTTCCCTTGACAGAGATGTTCTGGCTGATGCCGGCTACTCTCTCTACGACAACGGTAAAAGCCAGTTCATCTCCTTTGAAGATAGAATTTGATTGTTCGATACGCAGCCGCCAATCACAACCGGCAGTATAGATGTTGGCACTGCTAGGGGTCGGCAGTGTCCGAAACCAGCCTTCCGGAAAACGGCTGAAGCTGGATCCTTCCACCGCCTGCGAATAACTCAGGTGATCGATCAAAGCATTTTCTGAAACAGGGTAACCGGTGAACAGCCTGATCGTGTCTTCAGTCCTGCTCAGGTCGAAATCGCTGTCGCCATTGCGGAAGACAGTAGTGTAACAGCCGGGACAGAGCTCCATCTTTTCTGTGTTGACATCAGTGATATACAGTTCATGGGAATCATCTTCGTCGAATAAGACCAAGCCGCCGAGGTAGATGGGCTTATCTCCTTCGTTGTAAAGCTCTACCCACTCACCGAAAGGTCTTTCAGCTGTGTCGTCACCAGACGGGTCGGGCATGATCTCAGTGATCTTCAGACCCTTGAAGTCAGCGGCGATGTTAAAGATGCTGTTGGTCCGGCCGGGAGTTCCCCCGGCGATGATGTTTTCTTTCCACTCACCGCGGCTGTTTCTTTCTAATGTAAGGTCATTCTTGTTGGCTAGGGAACCATCATAAGAAAGAGTTTCGGTAAATTCGGGACATCCTAGGATTACCGTGTCGCCGCTGTTACTAAGACCACGACCGAACGAAGCAGACTGGAAGGGGACATCGTTCCCGTATGATGAGACGAACGCTTCAGGATCTCTGGCCAGGACCAGATATGATGAAGCTGGAACAATTCCGGTGAGATTCTTCCCCTCAAAGAGGCAGTGGGCGAGATCATAACTTTCATTGCCAGGATTAAATATCTCCAGCCATTCGTTGCTGGAATCAGAAGGGGGAGCATACATTATCTCCGTGATACTGGGCCATGAGAATACTGAAGGCAGCAGCATGAAAAAGACCAGCAAAAGCGCGAATCTCATAGTGAAATGATTACTAGGAAGGATTTAAGCTTTTTCTCTCGGGAGAGAAAGTTACTATTCCCCAATACTAAACAAAGTTTTTAAACGTTATTCCCCCGGATGTAGATAATGGGATGGTTATTTGGAAAAAAGAAAGTACCTAAGGTTCCGCTTCCTGAAGGGCACCTCGTAGATGACAGAGCCCTAAGATTCCCATCTTCTCCAACTTCAAGAGAAAGGGTTATCGAGCCTGAGAAAGTCAAAGAAGCTGTCGGTATCGGCAGCAAGCCAATGATGAAAGAAGAGTCGATATTCCCGACAGCGGCTCCTGCGCCTATGCCAAAACCGAAGATGAGCAAGATGCCGCCTATGCCCAGGCCGATGGTGAGTCGAAGGCCGGTTCCTGAACCGATGATGGAAAGAAGCCCCATGGAAAGCATGAGTATGGAAGGGCCGTTATTTGTCAAGGTTGATGTTTACCAAAGAGTGCTGGGAGAGATCGATCAGGTCAAGGAAGATCTCCAGCAGCTGGGACATCTCAGCCGGGAACTGGAAGCATCCGGTTTCAATAATGAAGACAACTTCACTAAATTAAAACGAAGCGTCAAGAATATGCACGATAAATTATTGTCCATGGACAAAGTATTGTTTAAATCACAAGGTGACTAAAAATGGAACGAATGCCTGTTTTTGTAAAGATCGATGAATACGAGGAAGTTCTCAGCCTGCTGAAGACGGTACGCGGCAAGCTGGATGACGCCAAAGGAACTCTGGCTAAGATCCACGAGCTGAAGAATGAAGAAGACCACCATCTGGAGATGTGGCAGAACTCCCTGGAAGAAGTAGAGAAGAAAGTCGACTTCATCGACCACTCGCTCAACGAGCCTGAACGTTACCAATAGATATAACTATGGCAAAGAAAAAAGCAGCGGCTAAGAAGCCGGCTAAAAAACACATTGTACGGAAAAGTATCCCCAAGAAAGCTCCTGTAGAGAAGGTTCCGGAGTATATGGTCCAGATCCATGAACCAAAGATGATCCGGAAAGATGTTCTGGAGTCGCTGCGCGAGATTATCATCTTCATGCAAGGCTACGAAAAATTCAGGCTGCTGCAAGAAGAAAAAGTCACCCTGTTTGCGAAGCTGAAAAGAGAGCTGAAAGAGATCGAAGTGATGATCGATTCAAAGTTACGGCATTACCTGCCGAAAGGAAAGCTGCATCCGGTCACCAGAGAAGATCAGAAGAAGAGAGACGAGAAAGAGGTTGTAGACAGCATGAGCTACATGGAAGAGAAACCGGTGCCAGTGCAAGTCGTAGCTGCCTCGCCGATGCCAGTCGGGAAAGTTGTCCCTCCCAAGAACGAGTTGGACGATCTGGAATCACAGTTGAAAGACATCCAGAGTCAGCTGGAAGATTTGAGTTAAGTTTATAAAAGAGCTATTTTCTTATGTTTTTACATGTGGGTGTGCCGGTAGACAAAGGGAAAACCTTTGAACCGTCCACCAACATTACATGTGGGTGTGCCGGAGTGGTCAAACGGGATAGACTCAAGGCATTTGGAGGATGAGTGCTCGTCAGAGTGCGATGAAACAAACCATTCGTAAGTCATCTATTGGCTTAGTGCCTACGCAGGTTCGAGCCCTGCCACCCACATTTTTTTCTTAGGTTGACGGTAAATTTTTAAAGAAAGAAATAATGGTTCTCCCATGCCTATCGAAATATGCACCATCGGCGGATTCTCACGGACAGAAGGCAACTCCGTAGCCGTCAAGATCGATGACGAGGTTATCCTGCTGGACATGGGCCTGAGCATGGAAGATTACATCCGCTACACGGAAGATCGCGAAGATACCAGCGCCAAGACCTATCCGCAGCTGCTCAAAGTCCATGCCGTTCCCGATTACCGATTCATCAACGATTGGAAAGATAAGGTAAAAGCCATCGTCCCCAGCCATGGTCATCTTGATCACGTCGGCGCTGTCCCTTATGGCGCCACCTTATTCCCAGAAGCGGCTATCGTCTCCACACCCTACACCATCGAGATCCTTAAGAGCATCCTTTGGGATGATCACATCAAGCTACCGAATGAGCTGGTCAGCATCAACCTTAATTCTTCATACAAAGTTTCAGATAAGATCACCGTCGAGTTTGTCAACGTCACTCACTCCATCCCCCATACGGCTATCGTCGTCCTGCACACGCCTTACGGCAAAGTTGTCTATGCTAACGATTACAAGTTTGACCAGCAGCCGATATTAGGGAAAAAACCCAACTATCCACGGATAAAAGAACTTGGCGACGAAGGAGTGAAAGTGCTGATCGTCAACTGCCTTTATGCTCATGAACATACGAAAACGCCTTCAGAATCAGTAGCTAAAGAGATGCTCAAAGACGTGATGCTCGGAGTACAATGTGAAGGCAAGGCCATGATCGTAACTACTTTTTCATCGCATCTGGCCCGTCTCAAGAGTATCATCGAACTGGGCAAGAAATTAGATAGAAAGGTGGTATTTCTGGGCCGCTCTCTGATGAAATACGTGAAAGCAGCGGAACGGATCGATCTCGTCAATTTCACCAAAGATGCAGAACTTATCAGCCACCGCGATAAGATCGAACGGATGCTGCGAAAGATCGAAAAGGAAGGACGGGGCAAATATCTTATCGTCTGCACCGGACATCAGGGTGAACCGCGGGCGATATTATCAAGGATAGCTCGGAAGGAGCTTGATTTCAAGTTTCAGGACGGCGATGTCGTCGTCTTCAGCTGTAAAGTTATCCCGGTCGAGATCAACCGTGAGAACCGCGACAAGCTGGAAAAGAATCTGAAAGCACACCATGTCCGTATCTTCAAAGACGTCCATGTCTCCGGTCACGGCGCGTTGGAAGACCACCGAGACTTATTACAATTGGTGAGGCCTGAACACATCATCCCCATCCATGCTGAGAACGCCAAAGCCGAGATGCTCAAAGATTTCGCCGCTACTTTAGGATTTAAGAACACCCACGTTTCTCAGGATGGCAAGCGGTTTCAGTTTTGAATGTAGTGCTATCATCAGGTCAAAATGCTTTCTTCTTAGATAGGCTAAGACGTTGCTGGGGATGTGAATCTCAAGAAAAAGAGGATCAAAGAGAACCAGGTGCCAAAATAGGTAGAGGGACCACCATTCCAATCTTAGAAACCCTTATTTCTAAAAAATAGACTCAAATTTTATTGAACTTAACACCCAATATAAGTCTTCCATAACAACAAATTTTATAAATAGCCCTCCATCCGAAACTTCAGGTGAGGGGCATTGAAATTAGTATTAGCTGAACCACGATATTTTAAAGATAGTATCAGTATCATCTCAGACCTAGTCACTGAAGCAAAATTCAAGGTCAACAAAGACGGATTAGAGCTTATCGCCATGGATCCGGCAAATGTGGCCATGGTCGTATTCAAACTTCTGAGCAGCGCTTTCACCCAGTATGAAGTCAAAGAGCCCGAGACGGTAGCGATCAACCTGAACAATCTTAAACAGATCCTGCGCCGGGCCAAAGGCGACGAAGTCCTTACCTTGGAGACGACTGAAGACAGCAAGCTGAAGATCCAGATGAAAAGCGGCAGCACCCGGTCCTTCTCCATCCCTACTCTTGACCTTGATGACAAAGAGCAGAAAGTTCCTGAACTCAAATTTCCTCTCACCGTCAATACCCAATCTTCCATCTTGCAGGAAGCCATCGACGACGTTTCTGTCGTGGCCGAATCTGTCACCTTTCTGGGTGAAAAAGAACAACTCTCTGTGAAAGCGGAAGGCGATCTTTCCAAAGCGTTCATCGAAGTTAAACAAGACGACCAGACCACCATCAAGATGGATTCCGGCGACAAGATCAAGGCTAAATATTCTTTAGAATACCTGAAAAAGATGATGGGAGGCAGCAAGCTGGCCGAACAGGTAAGCCTGCAGTTTAATACCGATTATCCTTTAAAGTTGGAATTTAAGGTCACTGACCGGTTGTTGTTGAGTTTTATCCTGGCGCCAAGAGTCGATAATGATTAAGGTTTATGCTTTTTCTCGATCCATCTGATATTAGATTTTATCGTTAGGATAGCCAGAATCGCGCCCAAAATGGTCACTACCACATCCCAGAAACCGTCCCACCAGAAGATGTCGATCAAGTAGGGTGGATTGTAAAAAATTAGTTCTTGCAGCGTCTCGAACAGTTCCCAGATGAAAGCGCCGACGATCGCCAGAAAGAAAGTGAAGATCCCCTTCTGCTTGACCTGGTTCAGGGACACGATCCAGAAGATGCCACAGCCGAGAGCCGCGCCCCCCACAAGGTGACTAGGAACATCCACAACTGGAACCAAGCGGTAGAGATTATAGATACGGATAGTCACTTCCAGCAGAAGATAGGCGATGAACGTCAGCAAAGCGATGATGAACAGCCGGTTGTTGGGACATTGGCAGCGGTTGACCGCTCCTTTTATCCTGCGGATACTCTGCTTTCTGACGTTGGTAATCTTCTTCTGTATCTTCTGTATCTTCTGGACTTTCTTCTTCATTGTCTTTTATGGTCTAAAGTCCAAGCATCAGGACCTTGCAGGAATAATGATAGTGAAGCTAGAGCCAGACCGATGTCACGTACGGCGATATCGTTGTAGCCAAGACCTAGGGCGATGCTGAGAAGATGGACAATAGCGAACGCAGCGACGATTCTGGTATAAAGACCGAGTACCAGGAGAAGACCAAGGATAGTATCAAAGATGCCGTTGATGATGATAAAATGTTCGGGAGTTACTGGAAAGTTAAACACAAAACCAGGAAGGTAGCCCAGAAACAACGACTGGTCAAGCAGCTGGCTTATGCCAAACCAGAAAAAGAGCAAACCCAGCCCTAAGCGCAGCACTGCCGGCGCGTATTTCTTGTAACCATCTATCATCCCATTTATGAAAATTAGAGAGTATATAAAATTATTCTTAAGACCTGATCTTGTATCCAATCCTGAACAGATACACTGACAGGAAGAAGAAGACCAGTGTCAATATGGTGACTACCAAGACTGAATAGAGCAACGGCACGTCGCTAAATCCTAAGAAACCGTAGCGGAAACCATCGACCATGTACAGGATAGGGTTAAACTTAGCGACCGTCTGCCACAACGGAGGCAGCATCGATATCGAATAGAACACGCCGCCAAGATAGGTCAACGGCGTTATCAAGAACGTAGAGAAGACGCTCATCTGGTCAAAGTTAGTCGCCCATAAAGCAGTGACGATTCCGGCAAAGGCAAACAATAACGAAGTCATGATTATGAAAAAGATGACGATCCAGACGCTGTGGATGGTGATCGGCGTAAGCAGTAGGCTGACGACCATGATTCCTATGCCGACCAACAAAGATCTTAACAGGGCGCCGAAGGTCAGACCGAAGATGATCTGCCAGTACGATATCGGTGCCAGCAACAGTTCCTGGATGCTTTGATGGAACTTCTGGATAAATAATGAGAAGGACGTGGCGGCGTAAGCGCTCATGATAACCCCCATCATCAGCAGGCCGGGAATGATAAAACCGATGTAGGTTGTTCCAGCGACGCTCTCTATCCTTGATCCGAGGGAATAGCCGAAGATCAAGATAAATAATGAAGAAGTCAAGATCGGCGGGATCAACGACTGCGTCCAGATGCGCAGGACGCGCGCTGTCTCTCTCCTGGTGAGTGTCCAGAGGGCCATAAGATTATTGGTTGTCATTGGTCGTCAGATGAGTAAATACCTCTTCCAGTTTTGCGTCTTTACCGTGAAGTTTTAACAAGTTTTGTTTGTTGTCCAGCTTGATGATCCGCCCTTTATTGATGATAGCTATCCGTTCACAGAGAAACTCAGCTTCTTCCAGATAATGGGTGGTCAACAATATTGTAGTGCCTTCCTTGTTCAATTTTTGAAGATATTTCCACATCGATTTTCGTGTTTCCACGTCAACGCCGGCCGTCGGTTCGTCTAAGATAAGTATCTTGGGATGATGGATCAAGGCTCGAGCGATCATCAGTTTCCGCTTCATGCCGCCGGAAAGGAACCTGGCTGGAGTAGATCTTTTTTCCCAAAGCTGCAGATCTTTAAGGATGGTCTCGATACGCTGCGCTCGTTCCTTTTTTGACAGACCAAAATAACCGCCGTTAAAATCGAGGATGTTGTACACTTTTTCAAAGATATCAAAATTAAACTCCTGCGGGACCAGGCCGATGAGACGCCTGGCTTCAACATAATTTTTCTCAACATCTTTACCGAATAAAGTAACTTCTCCTGAATCCCTATTTACTAGACCGGTAAGAATTCCTAAGGTAGTGGTCTTGCCGGCACCGTTAGGTCCTAGGAGGCCGAAGAATTCACCTTCTTTGATCTCCAACGACAAGTTTCTGACGGCATTGACGCCAGGATACTCTTTCACCAAGTCTTTGATGGAGATAGCTGAAGGCATGGCTGTTTCGGGAAGTTGATGGTTATTAAAGGTTGCGGTTTTGGTGTTGGCTTGGTGGATCATATAATTAATAGAGAAAATCTATAGATACAAAAATAGATACAAAAATTCCGGGGATTTTAGTTCATGCACTTTTATCTGGTGAAGCATAAACCTTTTAAACATTCAGGTAAAAAGAGACTACATGGTCCTCTACGCTGAAGGCATCTTCTGGTACGTCTTGGTCTTAGACTGCTTATACTATAATTATAATGTCTGGATCAGCCGGAAGAAAGGATCGCACTGGCTGTCTGCTCAGTTCCCTTATACGAAATTCCTGGCGTTGTGGTACTTGGTGCTTACGGCCTGGCTGGGATATCTTTTGGTAAGGATGCAGCTGTTGGGGTTTTGATCTCTTTTAGTAACTAAATCTTAATAAACGGAAAGTGTCCTGAAAATAAGATGATCCTTGGGCGCATCGTCGGAAAAGTCAGCACCACTCACTTCCAATTTTTGGTCACTGCCGAAAAGACCAGAAAATTTCAGTTCATCCAGATCCAGCATCCGGAATATGGTTTTGTTCTCGGTCAGGTGATGGAATTGCTAAGGACTGAAGAAGAACTGACGGCGCAGTGCACGATTATCGGCTATAAAGACGAAGACGGCCGGGTCAAAAGCATCAGGACGCCGTTCGCTCTCTCCACCGAAGTGCTTGAAGCTGAGGATGATTTTATCAGGTCCATCGTCGAGATCGGCCGGGAAGGTGCGTTTATCGGCAACCTGGAAGGAAAATCCATCCCTATCACCATGGATCTTCAGAAAGTTCTTACGCGACATCTGGCCATATTGGCCAAATCGGGAGCAGGAAAATCGTATACGGTCGGCGTTCTCTTAGAAGAGATCATGGAGAAAAAAGTGCCGGTGCTGATCATCGACCCCCATGGTGAATACGCTTCATTAAAATTTCCTTCTGAAGAATCAAGAGAGAAACTTATGCAATGGAATCTCGAGCCGAAAGGCTACAGCTTTAACGTACAGGAATATGGAGACATGAAGCTGAAACAAGACCTGCGTCCGTTGAAGCTGGACGAGAAGATGAGCAGCTATGAATTGATGAAACTGCTGCCGATCCAGCTTAGCAATACTCAGGAAGCGATGTTGTTCTCTGTACTGAAAGATCTTACGGAAGTCACTTTTGATAACATCGTCATCGGACTGGAAAATCTGAACTCATCGGCGAAATGGGGACTTATCGACACCATGATGTATCTTCGCGACCTGAAATTGTTCTCTTCAAACTACACGCCGCTGCGGGAATTGGTTGCCCCGGGAAAATGCGCCATCATCAACCTTAAAGGACTTACCCCGGAAGTACAGAGCATGATCGTCTATAAATTGTTAAAAGACCTGTTCATGGCCCGAAAGCAAGAGAAGATACCACCGTTCTTCTGTGTCATCGAAGAAGCGCATAATTTCTGCCCTGAGAAGGGTTTCGGCAAAGCCGTAAGCACGGAGATGATCCGGCTGATAAGTTCAGAAGGAAGAAAATTCGGGCTGGGATTATGTGTTGTTTCGCAAAGGCCCGCATTGGTGCAGAAAACAGTTCTGGCCCAGTGCAGTTCCCAGATCATCATGAAAGTGACCAACCCTAACGATCTTAAGGCGATCACCGGCTCGCTGGAAGGCATCACTCCCGAGACCGAAGACGAGATCCAGAACCTGCCTGTCGGCTCAGCTTTGGTCTGCGGTGTCGTCGACAGACCGCTGGTGGTCAACATCAGGCCAAGACGCAGCATGCATGGCGGTCAGGCTGTCGACATCCTAGGCAGCGTGGTGGAGATGCCTGATGAAGAAGATTACCAAAAGAATATCGTTGAAGAAACGAAAGAATATGAGGATAAAGGGTTATTGTATGTTGTCAAACCCAAGTTAAGTCTTAAAGATATTCAGCTGATGTCCACCCAGCCTATCAGGAAGGTTACGACATATCTTATCCCCGCAGTGTTCTTTAGTTGTAGATTCTCAGGCATGGATATGAATTTTTTGGTAGACCAGATCAAAGGCAAGGTTGTCATCGATCCTGACAGTGATCAGAAATGCGAGATGTCACAATTATCTCTTGATTCCGCTTTTCTACGCAAGCCAGTATTTGAGAACATCGAATACGATCAGATGTTGGAGAGATGGATAGAGACAAGTGATCTAAAGAGAAAATTAGAAGAGCATTGCCAGGTAGATGATTACAAAGAATGTTATATCGTTTTCAGAAAAATAGAATATTAATAAAAAAATTATTTATTTTCTTGCTCTACCGAAGCCGCCGGCTGGCAGGCTACCAGGAGCAGTAAAATACTTAGTAAAGCAAAAGTAAGAATTGTTCGTCTGTTCATCATATACACCTCTGTTTTAATGCTAAAAGAAGTGTCTTGATAGATATAAATGTTACTTAAATCAAAGGACTTTCTTCAAAGCTAACGGTAAGGGGATGATACTAAACCATGACTGCAGGTAGGGATTAAGATTCTCTCGCAGCCAGTCGTAAAACGCCTTAGCCCCATAGGCAACGAAGAGTGCGCCTAAGACATCGATGGAATAATGGACTTTCAGCAGCAGGACGCTTGCTCCCATCAAGAGCGTTAATCCCAGCATGATGTTCTTCCAAGGCTGCTTCTTGATCAGCAGATACGCGATGAACGGTGTACCAGTATGTCCTGAAGGAAACAGGTCTTTCGTGAAATAAAGGCTGCCAAAAAGGCCGTTCAGGAAAGGAACGTCGTCGATCCTGACTGCTGGCGCTCCAAAACTTGTAATGGTTATGAAAAGAGAACGGAACAAGACGAACATACTATACACTTTAATGGCATATGGCAGCTCTTCAGGTTTTTTGCTTATGAAATATCCCCAGAACAAAATCTGGACCACAATAAAACCAAATGTGGAGATGAACGTAACATCCACCAAAGGAATACTACTATGGATCAGATCAGGAAGCGCAGGAGCATCGATACTTTCAGCTCGCAGACCGCTTAACTTTAATGTAGCAGCAGCTATCAGAAAGATGAAGATACTCACAACTAGATTGAACCTATATGATCGGTCTTTAAGCAGCGTTTTCCACATATAATATTCAGAAGAAGCCTCTTTTATAAACTTTTCCTTTGTTTGTTACTAGTGAGTGGTTAAATCACCAATAGGATCCCGGCAACAATAGCCAGGATGATTCCTGTTCCTTTCAGTAGCGATAACTCTGAACCAAACAAAAATACTGAAGCGATAGTGATAACGGCCAGCTGTAGGCTGATGATTGTCGCCGGATAACCAGCATTCGGAGCTACTGCTATCGACTTGGTATAGAACAGGTTGGCTAGGTAGCTCAAAAAGGCAGCTATAATGATAAGAACCAAGACAGAACCATTAACTTTGGCCGCCGATCTAGTCAAAACAACATGCAATGTATAGAAAACTGTCAAGAAGATAGCGACAAACAGCATCAACGTAGCTGGAGTCACTCCCGATAAAGTGATTTTCTTAAACAACAAGATCATCCCTGAGAAAAACAACATCCCCAGTAATGCATAGATCAGCCATTCCATCTTCATGATCGCTCCTCTAATTCCACATAGCTGAACAGCACTTTGAAAGGAACACACCACACCAGCACTTTGTTATATTTAGCCGTATCAACTTCAGCAGGAACTTCATAATTTACATTTCCTTTGGTGGCTTTGATAGGACCGAGATCGATGTAATCCTGGCTTTCCAGATCAGCCGACAGATAGATGTGCAGGTCCGGTCCGTTGATAGTATCAAAATCTTCCAGACGGATGACTCTCCCTGAAGCTGTCTCGATCAGCAGGGCTTTACCTTCTACTTCGTGAGCACCAGCCTGAAAAAGACCCTCAGACAAGACCGAAAGCTGTGAAGGCATGGCTTCGTCGGTCTCTATCGGCAGCTGCTCATCGAGTTCAATGGTCTGGAATGCTGGAGATATAAGATACCAAGCAGCCACTAAGATCACCACAAGTACCAGCGCCCAGAACAACTTTTTCATGAGAGGTAGGAGTCTCTTGATAGATATAAATGTTGCTTAAATCGGAAAATGATGATCGACTATTTTTCTTTCTTATTTCCAAAATATTAATAAGTAGACGGCCATTCTAAAACAACATGAACAATAAAAAGATAGGTGTACTGCTGTTGATCCTGTCCATCGTCCTTCTAGGCTTGTTCATCTTTGCCATCAGTATCCTCAACAAAGACATCGAAGCTATGGGTTGCTTCCAGAATCCAGGCTGCGGTGATGTAGAGAACTCTCTCAGCATCGTCCACGCGGCCTTCGGCATCTTCGGCTTCCTCTTTGCCCTTGGTTTCTACCTGATTTTTTTCTCTCAAGGAGAGAAAGCGGTGATCCAACGCTTGGAAGCAGATACCAACAAGAAACTGAACGAGGAGAAGTTTGCCATCCTTATCAAAGGTCTTAATGAATTTGAGCGGGAAACACTGGTTGCCGTCCGTGACCAAAGCGGGATCACCCAGAGCACTTTACGATTAAGAGTCAAGATGTCGAAAGCCAAATTAAGCCAGACCCTCAGCGAACTGGAGAAGAAAGACCTGATCGCCCGGGAACAAGAGGGCAAGACATTTAAAGTATATTACAGCTTCGAGGAATAGTGGCTTTTATGCTTTTTTCTGAAGATGAACGTTCTATCCCCCAAATTTTGAGGTTTCAGCCGTTTTGAAGCTCTTCGTTTTCACCCAAAAGAATATATAAACAAGCTCGTATCTCAACCCTAAAAAGATTACAGAGGTTATTACCATGGAACAACATAATGACGTGAAAGGATCTTCTGGTCCAGAAAGACTTCACACGATCTTAGTAGTAGGAGCTGTCATCCAGCTATTGCTGCTGGTCTTCGTTGCTGTGAAAGTATCAAACTTAGAGACTGGCACCTTGCCGACGGGAAATGTCGTAGCTGGTGATCTACCGGCTGCAGCTGCTCCTACCGCAGATGTCAGCGCTGATGATGATTATGTCTTAGGAAATCCTGATGCAACTGTTACTATCATCGAATTTTCGGACTACCAATGTCCTTTCTGCGGACGCTTCCACCAGGAAACCCTGCCTTCGATAAGAAGCAAATACATCGATACCGGCAAAGTTAATCTGGTCTACAGAGACTTCCCGTTAAGTTTCCATCCGATGGCTGAACCAGCCGCTATCGCTGCAAATTGCGCCGGTGAACAAGGCAAGTACTATGAGTACCATGACTTGATCTTCGCCAACCAGGCAGTCCTTAGCGAATCGGCTCTCGGTCAGTGGGCGCAGCAGCTTGGTCTGAACACGGCTGACTGGAACACCTGTCGAAACGATCCTGCTCAGAAAGCAGAGATCCAAAAAGACCTGATGGACGGTACCGCAGCTGGCGTCCAGGGAACACCATCGTTCTTTGTCAACGGCGTGATGGTCAGCGGCGCTCAGCCCTACCCAGTCTTTGAACAGTTGATTGAGCAGATGCTCAATTAATTTTTTTCTTTCTTTTTCTTATGAGATTCATCAAAGATGCATTCAAGGAAGTCTTTAGTAACAAGAATTATGTAATACTCGCTGTCATTTTCAGCATCGTTATCTACTCATTCAATGTCCTTCTTCACAATTATCGGCTGGTGGCAGAATTCGACCTAAAGTTAACTTGGGCTCTGCTGATAGGCTCTATCCAGAGTATGCCTCTGCTTTCTTATCTTTACCTATCGACAGTATCGATCTTGACTGGAATTACTCTGAGCCTAGCTATATATCAGATCAGGAGACAGATAAAACAAGCGGCCGGCGCGGGTATGGTCGCGATCATTATGGGCGTCATCGCTCCAGGTTGTTCATCTTGTGCTCTCGGCTTGATCGGTTTTTTAGGGTTAAGCAGCATAATCGGTTACCTGCCGTTTAAAGGATTAGAGATAGGTGTGTTAGGCATCACTTTGCTAGGCGTATCAATAATCTATCTTTGCAAGAAAATAACGACAAAGAGCTGTAAAGCCTAACTTATCTCTTCTTTCTAGCCAGAAAACCAATGATCAGGCCGCCGATAAAAGTTAATGATGGTAAGAAGAGATCAGACCCTGTTGATCCAGCCAAACCTTCTACATTCAATGTGAAATCATGCTCGGCCAGAACCTTGTTCTTGATGAAGCGGACCGTAAGCGTGTACTCTCCAGTTTGGGGGAAGACATAATTCAAAGCGGCATTTCCTGCTGTCGGTTCAATGTTGCCGGCGAAATAAACAGTATCGGCATCAGCGATCCTGACCCAGACCGTGTTAAGATTGACGAATTCTTGCGACCCTTTGTCAAGAAGGCTGAACGACAATGACACAGGTGAACCGAGAAGCGGCTGCTCAGGTGAATAGCCGAAGTCGATAGTGTAAAGATCGGTCTCTATGTCCACCCCGCCGTCAAGATGCGCCAGCGAAAAAGGCAGAAGCAACAATAAAAAGAAAAAGAAGATAAAAAATCTCATGGTAGTGAACACCCTGAGATCTCTGCAAGCCTTTCTAACGGCAGGACGCCAGAGATACGGTTCTCCCCGTTCGGACCTGTCATCTTACGATTTGCAAGATCAAAAGGGATCTCCATGTCCTCCTGGAATTCCCATACAGGGTAGGAGGGGATGCCTGCTCTTGCGCAGACTTCGGTCTGACCCGACCTGTCAGGAAGAGAACATTCAACGTAATTGACATACTGGAAGCTGTCAGAGAACATCCTTTTCTGATCAGCGCAGTGAGGGCACCAGAAAGCGCCATATTCTTTGACGCCGCTGTCTGCAAGGCATTGGGCAAAAGCATCATATTTTGTAGAGTTACATCCTACTAACAAGAGCAGGAGGATGACAAGACCTATCGAAAATATCTTAGTTGATTTTGATTTCATGGTATGTTAAGAGTCCTCACATTTAATAAGGTTTTGAAAAAAAAAGAAAGATCATTCCACAACCAGCGTTCCTTTCATGGACCTGTGTCCGGAACCGCAAGGGACGTTGCAGAAATAGGTATAGGTTCCTGCTTTATCTGCGACGAACTCGACAGTATGCTCTTCGCCCGGTTCGAGACGCTGGAATACGCCGAATTCGGCCAAGGCAAAACCATGGGCAACATCAGTACTTTTGATAGTTATCCTGACGGTGTCACCTTCATTGACCTTTACGCTTGAAGGAGAGAACTGCCATTGCTCAGCAGTCATGGTAAATTCTTTGACGGCAGATGTTGAAGGTTCTTCAACGGGAGCAGCCTCCGCTTCCGAGACTGCTGGTTCTTCCATGACCGGTTCAACGTCTTGTACATCTACAGTGGGATCATCTGTCTGTGGAATTTCCTGCGGCGAGCAGGCTGTTACAAACAAAGCCAAGATGGCCAATACTATGATTGTCGTCTTCATCTTATAAATTTAAAAAAAATTAAAAGACCTCCTTATTTAACAGGACTTTTTCCAGGCTCCAGGCGCCATTGCCCATGACCAGAACGATCAGGAACGATGCAAAATAGACCAAAGCCAATTCTCCGCCGTTAGCTAAAGGATTCCAACCGTTTGGGAAATGGACCATGAAAAATGCTACGATCATGGTGATCAGACCGCCGAGCGCACTTAACCTGCCGAAGAAGCCGAAGAAGATTCCCAGGCCTGCAAGAGTTTCGACGACGCCGGCAACTCCCATCAAGCTCATCAGCTGCTGTGCTGAGCCGCCAAACCAGCCGAAGAGTTTCATGGAACCGTGCATGAAGAACATCAAGCCCACCAAAAGCCTAAACAATACGTATAATCCTGACTTGTATTTATCTGCATATTTTTTGATTGTCATATAGACACCTCCAATGTAAGACCGAAGAGTAGCTTTGTCTTAAAAAGCTTTATGTTTTACGGAGGATAACTTCTTTGAGAATACTGCTCTTGTGGCTGGATATCTTGTAAGGTTTCATCCTTTCTATCTTAGGATGAAGACCGAGTTTCGCCAGTTTTCGCTGTAATTCTTCTTCTTTTATTGGATGATCATAACCCAGACAGAGGATATCAGGCCTCTTTTCTTTTATTATCTTAAGATGATCGTCAGGATATCCTAAGACCGCTTCATCGACTATTTTCAGGCTTTGCGCCAGCTCTCTTCGTTCTTCTTCCGAGAAAGTCGGTTTTTCTGCTTTGCCGGCATCTCTGGCGATGACGATGATGAGCTTATCACCATATCTTTTGGCCTGCTTGAAATAGTCCAGATGTCCTAAGTGCAGGATGTCGAAGGTGCCGAAACACATTACGGTGGTCATTTCTCCATCAACTCCGCTTCTTCGATTATTAATCTTCCGGAACAGGCAGAATCCATCTCTTTCCGCGTCTTCACCAACTTTATCTTTTTATGGAACAACGGAGAATCAAGCACCAACGATTCGAACTCTCCGCCTTCACCGGCAACATTCAAGTTCAATTTTTGCAGATCGCTCAACATCTTTTCATCCACTCTGCGACCAAGCCATGATCTATCGAAACCGTCAGCGGCGACGGCAGTTATCACTACTTCCAACTTATTCCCGATAACTTCTTTCATGTGCTGTTCCTGCGGCTTGTGCCATAACGGAGAGAATATTTTCAGGCCTAATTTATCACAAATTTTTTCTATCCGATCTCTCTGATACGTCGAAAACAAGGCGCCGGAAACTATCCCCTCAACTTTATACTGTTCTTTCGCTAAGCTGATGGCCTTCTCGAGATCCTGCAACTCTAACTCTTTCTCGCCGGCGGTTTCCACTTCAACCAACGGCAGGCCCATCGCTTCCGCCTGTAACTCGACCAGTTCTGTTCCGGCCGTCTGAAACATGTACGAATCTGGATTCTTTGACTTTAACGTTATCAAGCAAGCCAAACCGTAATTTTGTTTTTGCATGATGTAAGCGGCAGACAAGGAATCTTTCCCTGAGGAGAATAACACACCCAATTTCAAGTTGTGTGAATGATAGAAGGTTCTCAGATAGGAAGACTTTGAAGAGAAGCTATTTTGCCGAGCTAACTTCCCCAGAGCATTATCAAACCTGGAGCCGTACTGGGCTGCGGTCTTTTTACGGAAGGCAAACTCATGAGGTAAACCTTTCCCTTCGGCAATATCTCTAAGAATATATTTAGTCACATCTTCTTTGATCTTATGTTTTTCAGATATCTTTAAACAATAATCAACCAACTTTTTGTCCAGGAACGGCAGCCGCAACTCCAGATTATTGTCCATGGTCAACACATCATCCCGATAGAGATCCCGTTCATACATCTTCAGCAATCCTGAAACACATTCCTGGTTGATGTTAGCTGATCTCTTATGCCGTTCGTAGCCGGCGAAGATCTCCTCGCTGCCTAATCCAGAGAAGATCACTTTACAGCCGTCTTCCTTTGCCATCTCACAAGCTAAGTAAAAAGTCAAGGCCACGCCGACTTTCACCACATTAGAATCTTCGATCAACGGTACTATCTTCTGGAGATAGGCTGGCACATCTTCTTGTTTTATTTTCTTGATCTTCAGAGTAAGACCCAGTTCTTTGGCAACTTTCTGTGCTGATTCTAAGTCTGACGGAACTGTCTCCGATTCCAACACAGCAGTATAGCAGGTGAAATCATAACCTTTGTCTTTGAAATGCTTCGCCAAAAAGGTGGAATCGATGCCGCCGGAGAACAACAGGCCGAATTTCTTGTTGGGAATCCTCTTTTGGATAGCTTTTTCTAAGAGTTCCTCTGTCTTTTCCTTTATTGATCCATAACTTTCCGTATGTTCGGGAAGATGGTCAAAGAACTTCCTTTTCTTGACTTCCAGGTTGTTATCTTTAATATTGTAAAAGAGGATACTTCGTGGATTTAATTCTTGAATATCAACATGACCCAATTTCTCTAACGCTTTTTTCTCCGACGCAAAGGCAAAACCATCTGTCGTGTGGACTAACCAGAGCGGTTTAACACCGAGAAGGTCTCTTGCTAAGATCAAAATATTATCTTTAAGATAGCCGAATGCAAAGACCCCGTCTAATTCTTCAATCTTCTCAACACCAGATCTGTCTAAGAACTGTAACAGTAGTTCGGCATCATTCTCGGCAGAAAAGCCGTACTTCTTATTCAGCTCTTCCCAATTATAGATCTCGCAGTTGGCTGTCAGGATACCTTCTTTCTTGATCGGCTGCAGGACATGGTTGACGACAGCATGCAGAGTATGACCCAGAACGTTCACTTTATCCAACGTGACGATATTAGAACCATCCTTTCCTCTGTTCTTAAGGATGGCTAAAGCCATTTCAGCCTGCTGGACAGCATCTTTATGATTGAATACGCCGATTATACCACACATAAGTGGTTATTTTAGAAGAGGATTTATAAAAGTTTCACCGTAAATGTATCTCTAAGACATCTCCATCCTGCAGGACATGCGGCAGCATCACCCGCTGCGCGTCAAACTTGGCTGACTTGCCCCAAATTCGGGCAAACTTAAATTTCTTGATAAAATCTTTATGTAATTTGCTGCAGACATCGTTGATAGTAGAATCACGCTGGATTATCAATGGTTCGTTCATGTCGGCTTCTTTCCGAGGCTCTTTCATATAGACGCGGATAAAGTCAAGTTTCTGGAAGATCATCTCTTTCAATGTTTCAATGTTAACATCCTGCTCTGCCGAGATGGCTAAGTCCGCATTCAGCTCTTTCTTCACTTTCTGCACTGTGGCAGCAGAGGCAAGATCAGCTTTGCTGACACAGACCAGCGCCGGCACGTATTTTTTGTTGCCTTCGATACAATCGATGAAATCATCAACATCGATGGGACTGCGGATAAGGACATCAGCGCTGACGACCTTGAACTCGCGTAACACCCTCCTCAAAGTCTCATCATCAACTTCTGTGGGGACAGTCTTTCCTATCTGGATGCCTCCGTAGGCTTTCTTCTTGATGAAAACTTCCGGCTTGGTCTTGTTCAACCTGATCCTGGCCTCCCATACCTCACGCAGGATTGCTGGAAAATGTTCAGGATGATTGACATCAACCACTATCAACACCAAGTCTGCGTTATGGATAACCGTCAGTACTTCCCTCCCTCTACCTTTACCGGAAGCGGCGCCGGCAACGATTCCTGGAACGTCGAGGATTTGGATCTTAGCCTGCTTGTATTCCATCATCCCAGGGATGACACTAAGCGTGGTAAAGGCATAGGCCGCAACCTCCGACTTGGTGCCGGTCAATTTGTTCACCAGCGTCGATTTCCCAGCGGAAGGAAAACCCAATAATAACACGGTGCCGTCACCAGATTTTCTGACAGAATAGCCGTGCTCTGATTTTCCTGTTTTCTTCTGGCTGCGCGATTCTTGTTTCTCTTTCAGCTGAGCGATCTTGGCCTTGACGATACCGATATGACCTTGGGTAGCTTTGTTGTACTTAGTCTTCTTCAGTTCATCCTGCAAAGCCTTGATCTGCTCTTTATAATCAACCATACAGCCATATCTGCGCTCCGGGTTTTTAAGGTTTCCTAGTTTTCTATCTAAACTGGTTCAACGTAATATTTATATAGCCTAAACCGGTAAAAGTATCATGGCACCAGAATTGCTGCAGGAAGCGCAAAATTATCTCTACACGATAATCAGCAGTGTGGTAATCCTACTGGTCGGCTTCGGACTAGGCATACTGGCCAAGAAATTCCTTTCTAAAGTGCTGAAAGAAGTAGAGCTCAACAAGATCATGAGTAAAGTCGGAATAACATCTAATGTTGAAAAAGGTATAAGCACCATCGCTTCGTATGTGATCTACTTGGTGACGGTCTTGTTTTTCCTTGAAAATCTGGGCGTCACCTCCTACGTTGTATATCTGGTGGTCGGCGGAATGCTGATGCTTCTTATCCTGACCCTGCTAGTAGGTCTGAAGGATGTCATCCCTAATTTCTTCGCGTGGACGATCCTTCGTAGAAAGGTCAAAGAAGGCAGCCGCATCGAAGTGAGAGAGATCAGCGGCCGGGTCGAACGTGTCGGTTACTTGGAGACCGAGATCAAGACGGAGAACGGTGACGTCCTCTATGTGCCTAATTCTTTATTCGTCAAATCAAAGATGTGGGTAAGAAATTAGTTCTTTGCCGTTTCCAGGATGCTGATGATGCCCCAGATCTGGGTGCGATGGTACGATGAGATGTCAGAGGAACTCATCTCTTCTAAAGCGTCTAACGCTTTCTCTACGGACAAGTTAACATCGCTGTGAAGGATCTCGATTATCTTCTCTACTTTTTCCTTGCACTTCTTACTGATATCAGAATCTTCCATAAGAGCAGTAAGGTTTTCGACTGCTTCTTCAATGATCTCATTGCCCATCTTTCTTCATCTCCTCCATGACCGCTTTCTGCGCTTCTTGGAGATTCTGTTTGATCTTCTCTTCCTGCTTACTGAAGTTGTTGAGCCTGATCTTGACCATGTCTTTTTTCTCCTGCAGCTCTTTCTGCAGCTTGTCTTTCGAAGCTGCGACCATGATCTTACCGATGATCCGATACGATTTTTCTGTAGAAGAAAGCTCTGAGACGGCCGAATCAAGCTCGACCAGCTGTGATTGTAACTGTTGTTTCTGCAGTTGGATGCTCTCTAGATTCTGCTGCAGTAATTGAAGTTGGCTTACGTTTGCTGAGGCCATGGTACAAGAAGTGATCAGCGCGCCTTGACGGTCACGACGGTGCGTCTGTCTTTATATAAGATCTTGCCGCCGCAGTAAGGGCAGCGGACCTTAGTCTTAGTATATTCTTCGTCAACTTTTTTACCGCAATCGAAACAGACATAATACATTTTGAACCTCATTTAGGCGTATAAGCCTTGCCAGTGAATTTTATGCCGGTCTTGGTGCAGACCCAGATACCTGCAGCGATGCGTCTCACGCTCATCTTGTTGCAGAAAGGACTTTTATGTTTAGCTCGTTGTTCTTTTTCGATCTTGGCGAACTTGGTCTTTGGCTTGCGCCCGTAGCGAGCACCGAAACGTTTCGTTGGCATTTTTGATTCCTCCTGAATGAAAAGTGGGGCTGCCCGGATTCGAACCGGGGTTCAATGGTTTTTTTGTTTTCCGGTCATCACCGAAGCTCACCCAAACCATTAGTGATAGTTACCTCGCAGGCAACCTCAGAAAGCTTCCCGAGGTTTCTCACGGCCAGGCTACACTACAGCCCCGTAGCGTATTTATAAAGATATCGGCATTTTTTGAGAAAACGCCGAAATCAAAGACAGAATGCTAATTTCGGGTTTATTTTAAAAGGTTTCGCTATTCTCAGAACTTTTCCACCACTGGCAATTCCTTGGAAGCCGTAGTCAAGATCTTTACTCTCCCATCAAAGAAGACCGTGTCCTCGATCCTGAAGCCCATCTTTCCGGGAAAATAGATGCCGGGTTCGATGGTAAAGACCGTATTCTCTTCAACAACTGCTGAATCTTTGTAAGAAGGCTCCTCGTGAACTTCCACGCCGACGCCATGGCCTAGAGAATGGATATAGTTCTTGGCATACTTGCCGAGCTTCTTGCGCACTTCCCCGTCAATCTCTTTAAACTTCTTGCCTGTAGCGATAAGAGAGATGCCTAGCTCCTGTGCTTCCAGAAGCAACGCGTAAAGCCCCCTTTCTTCTGCCGACGGTTTTCCTAGAAACACCATCCTGGTCATGTCAGCACAATAGTTGTTATAAGATCCGCCAAAGTCACAGAGGAGAAAGCCTCTTTGTAACTTGCTAGAACCAGTCTGATGATGCGGAATCGCTGCATTCCTGCCCATGGCAACGATCGTAGGAAAAGCCAGGCCGCAGCTTTTCTGTTTCATGAACTTCTCCAGGAAGAAAGCCACGTCCTGCTCAGTTTTCAGGGTCTTTTTAGGCAGTTCTTTGATGAGAGCCTGAAATGCCTTGCTGGTGATCTGGCAGGCTTTGGCGATATGTTTGATCTCTTGTGGTAATTTCTGTCTTCTCAGGTCTTTTAAAACAGCAGAAACATCCGTAAATTTTGCTTTAGGGAAGATTTTTTTCAGCTTCTCCAGATTCCCTAAAGTAAGAGATTCTTTGTTGATACCTATCTTCATGAATTTAGGTGGAAGCTCTTTTTCCCAACCTTTGTTCATCGCCTTTACCGTAAACGGTCGTTTTGGCGGCTTGTCTAAAGGAGAGACGTAGAAAACGGCTTCTTTTTGGCTCACGCAAAGAAACCCTTGTGACGGCACATATTGGGTGAGGTAGGTCAAATTAGGATCGGGATGGAAAAAGACGGCAACGTCCAGCTGATCTTGTTTTAACTTTACTTGAAGAACAGATAGTTTCATGGGGCATGGTAGTTCATCCTACTATAAAATAGTTTGCCTGACGCTTCCGCTGCCGATCTCCCATTCAAAACTATTATAAACTGGAAAAAAATCATTCCAGTATGCAAAAGATCCGATTAGCCAACGGTCTGACCGTATTGTACGAGAAAAAGAAAGGTAATGCCGTTGTTATAGAGGTTATGATAAACGTCGGTAGTAATGATGAACTGCCAGAAGAGCGGGGTCTCTCCCACTTTCTGGAACACGTGCTGTTTGAAGGGACCGCTAAAAGGCCGACTAACCAGCTGATCTCCAACGAGATTGAGAGCCTCGGCGGCGATTTCAACGCTTATACGACCAACGAACGGACCATCTATTATGTTAAAGTAGTCAAGAAACATTTTGCCAAAGGAGTAGAGGTACTGGCCGATATCCTGCAAAATTCCCTTCTCAAGGAAGAACACATCGAGAAGGAAAAGAAGATCGTCCTGAAAGAGATCGACATGATCGACGATGAACCGCGGTATTACCAATGGCATCTTTTGCATCGCACTTTATACAAAAAACACCCTTGCCGCTTCCCGACCTATGGAGACCGCAAAGTCATCAATAATCTTACCAGAAAACAGATCCAAGCGTACCTAAGCAAGTATTACGTTCCCGGCAACATGACTATCGCTATCGTCGGCGATATCAAAGGCTGGCAGAAGACCATCAAAGATAATTTCATGTTTCCCAAAGGAAAAATTCCAATCAGGAAGAAGATCAGTGAACCGGCAGCCAAAAAGATGGTTGTCGCCAAGGAAAAGAAAAAGATCACCAACACTCATCTTATCTATGGCTTCAAGACTATCGGACAGCCGCATAAAAACACTTATGCCTTAGAGGTCATCAACGCCATCCTGGGACGAGGACAGAGCGGTAAGATGTTCACCGAGATCCGCAGCAAACGCGGCTTGGCCTATGAAGTAGGTACGGAACATGTAGCGGAAAGAAGTTTCGGCTACTTCGCAGCGTTCGCCAGCATCGACAAGAAAAACCTGGCCACGACCCGAAAAGTCATCGAGCAGGAACTGGAGAACGTACAGTCGACCACTGAAAAGGACCTGCAGGAAGCTAAGACCTATCTGGAAGGTGAATTTCTCCTGGACATCGAAGACGTGCAGAAACAAGCAGACCAGTTGTTGTTCTGGGAGCAGGTCGATGACGCCAAGAGGATGAAAGAATATGTTCACAATATCAGGAAAGTTACTCTAGAGCAGGTCAAAAAAGTTGCCAAGAAATATTTCAAGAATCCGGCTGTAGTGATCGTAGAAGGCCGGTGATCAGTACGCTTCTTCTGCCAGTGTTTTCGCTTTCTTGCCGTCGAATATTGATAATAATGAACTGATCTCCTTGGCGGTCGCGTTCTTCAGGTCCAACGGATGGATTTTTTTCTGCAGGTAGGCTTTCTCCAGTTCTTCGTAGCTTTTAAATTCCACGTTCCCGCCAAATTTTTCCGGCCGTTCGATCACGAACTTCTCCTTCCGGTCCTGTTTAAGGACCATGACCACATGTTTCAGGAATGCCAGCACACCGTTGTCGTCAACCTTGCCTTCTTCACAGTAGGCAGAACGCAATTTCTGCTGTACGGTCTTCTCATCATCAAGCAGATCTACCTTCGATTTAGGGTCGGAAGCGGACATTTTCTTGCCCAGCAATCCTGGAAGCAGAGGTGTCATCACTTCCACTCTTGGTCTATATCCGACTTTAGGCAGGTTCTCTCTGGCAAACATCAGGATCTTTCTCTGGTCCACGCCGCCGTATTGGACGTCTACCTGCAAATACTCTTCATCCAACGCCTGCATCAACGGGTATAAAAGACCGCTTAACTTGGGATTGTCACCGAACTTAACCACTTCCGAACCGGCCCTTTTAGCATCATTGATGGAAGTGAACGTCGACATCTTCAGAAGGTCAAGAGTATATTTCTTATCAAGCTGGTAGGAAGAGCCTTTGACTATCTCTAATGATTTGGTGTCTGCGCCGACGGCCTTGAACATCAGCGGGATAACTTCGGAATAATACTTATATCTCTTTTCAAGAACATCCCAGGGGCAGTTGTCAAGAGCGCCGTGAAGATCGGCCAGCAATAATTTCACGGTAAATCCAGCTTTGATAAAATCAGCCATCTTCAACACCCAAACAAAGTAGCCGATGTGCGGCCGGCCGGTGACGGCTGTTCCCAGATAGACGACCGGTTTTTTCTTCTGCTTCAGTAAGTTCAGGAGTTCTTCCTCGGTGACGATCTCCTGCGTGTTGCGTTTCAATAAAGCGAGCCGCTCTTCTGGTGTCATCTTCTTCAGGAAGGGAAGCTGGTTTAAATATTTACCTTTCCTGGTGATGTTCTTTGCGCCAGTCACATAGGATCTGGTAATGATCAAACACGAAGCGCTCTCTGTTGCTATCTATCTCAGCTGGATCCATCAGAAATACCCTGGTCTTGCCTTCTTCATTGCGGATGGTTCCCGCCGCCGTTCCATATACCACATCAGAAATCTTCGGACCTCGTGGATCTCTGCCAGGATTGTCGTACGTGCCAAGAAAACAGTCTATCGTCAATATCAATCCCGTTTCCTCTTCAAATTCCCTGATTGCACAGACCGCGACGCTTTCCAGTTCATTTCTAGCATCCCTGTCCCTGCGGCCGCCAGGTATAGCGATACCTTTTGGTTCAGAAAGCCGTTCGATAAGAACAAGTTGACTTTGATACAACGCGATAGCATCAGCACAGTATTCCAGAACCATACCTTTCTCGGAGGTTGGTTTCTATATAAAAATTTCTCTTATCAACCAGCTCTGTAGAAAACGAAAGGTCACCGCCTAAAGACGAGCGGTGCTAACAATTTGTGATGGCAGTTTGCGACAGGGGGAAGCGCAACAGCAAAAGAGCGAGTTGGCTGTGACCCCTCAGAGAGATTTTCTACAGAGCCCTATCGACCGCATTTTCAGTAAAATATAAAAACAGATTGTCCCTAGCCTGTTTCGGGGGGGATATATATATGGTAAAAGCCATAATCTTTGATTTTTGGGGTACGCTAGTAGAGAACGGGGTCTGGAGCCCAATAAAACAGGTCAGGAAGATCCTGAACATCGAAGTGCCGTTCTCAGAGTACGTCGTAAGGATGGAGCGGGCCATGATGGCCGGCAAGAATAAGACTTTGCGGGAAGCGTTTGAAAAAGTCTGCAATGAGTTCAGGATCAAGGCAGACGAGCAGAAGATACAGGACCTTATCGGCATGTGGAACAAATCATGGATGTTGGCCCGGCCGTATGAAGAGGTAGAAAGTGTCCTCAACGGCCTTAACCAGAAATACACGCTGATACTAGTCTCCAATACCGATCCTTTCTCTATCGACAACGTCTTGGAGAAATTCAAGCTGCGGGATTATTTCAGCCACATCTTCCTCTCCTATAACCTCGGCCTCTTGAAGACCGATGAAGAATTCCTACGAACAGCTCTGGCAAAAGCTGATCTGAGACCGGAAGACTGCATCTTGGTAGGAGACAGCCTCCAAAGCGACATGCTGGCTGCTCAAAATGCCGGAATCAAAGCCATCCTGATCGATAGGAAAGACCGGCAGGATTTTAAATCGAAGATACTAAACCTTAGAGAACTGGAAAACGAACTATGACTGAACTATTATTCCTAGGGACCGGGTGCATGCAGCCTACCAAGATGCGCAACCACGCCGGCGTACTGCTGCAGTTTAAAGCAGAGAACATCCTCTTCGACTGCGGCGAAGGTATCCAACGGCAGATGCGGATGGCCGGGATAAAACCAGCAAAAGTTACCAAGCTGTGCATCAGCCATTTCCATGGCGACCATGTTTTCGGCATCCCTGGACTGATGAGCAGCATGGGAGCGGATCAGTTTGCCGGCAAATTGCATGTTTATGGACCGAAGGGAACCAAAAAATATCTGGAGAACCTTTGGAGATCATTTGCGGCCAAAGATATCATCGAACATGATATCACTGAAGTGGAATCGGGAGTTATCTTTGAGAATGATGAGTTCCTGCTGGAAGCGCAGCCGTTGAAACATTCGGTGCCCTGCATCGGCTACCGCTTTGTCGAGAAAGACAGAAGGCGGATCAGAGTAGCGGCAGCCAAGAAGCTGGGGTTAGAAGGACCGATCCTGGGAAAGCTGCAGCAAGGTAAAGATGTTGTAGTCGGCAGCAGGAAGATCAAAGCAGACGAGGTTACTTATCTGGTCAGCGGTAAGACAGTAAGCTACGTTACCGATACCATGCGCTGTGACGGCGTCAACACGTTGGCTAAAGACTGCGACGTGCTGGTATTAGAAGGAACTTTGATGGACGACCTTAAAAGCAACGCTGTCAAGACCAAACATCTCACGGTCAAGCAGGCGGCCTTGATCGCCTCTGAAAATAACGCCAAGAAGCTTATCGTCACCCACATCAGCCAAAGGTACAAGACCAGTTCTCAGCTGCTGGAAGAGGCGCAGCAGTATTTTCCAGACAGCACCATCGCAGAAGACTTCATGAAGATCACCATCTAATCGCGCCCCATCAGTTCCTGAAAAGTAAGACCCCTTCTCTTCGCCAATTCTACTGAAACTGCCTTACAGACTCCAGTCTCCTCCAGATCCTCCGGCATGATGAAATACCAAGGATCGTTGGGGAACTTGACTCCGATCCAGCTTTCGGCGCCGAATTTCCTGGAAAAAGTAAGTAATTGTTCGATCTCGGCATTCTGGAAATACTTCTTGCCATCTTTAGTGACTTTACACTCGATGGCCAGCCTCCTGATAGCATTAGCAGCCAGGATGTCAGGAGAAGGATACCTACTGGATCCAGAGCCGGCGGACCTGATAGCCGACCAGCCGGCTTCGTTGAAGAACCTGATGAGGTCACGTTCTCCTTTGGTCCCTTTGGCTTTGCGGTTGATCCCAGGCATGTAAAGGAGAAAGAATTCCCTGCAGGTTATAACTTTTACCTCTGCACACCGAAAGGTTTAAAAGTGTTATCACTCATTGTAAATGGATAATGCGCCTGACCCAAAAGAAAATCGAAGAGATACTGGTCTCTATCCTTGGTGAAGAAGGTCTTCCGCTCATCCAGGAACTTAACGGCAAAGAAAATGTTTCTGAATTTGACCTCGCTAAGAAGATCAAGAGCGACATCAAAGTCGTGCGTAAGATGCTTTACATTCTCTACAACCATAATCTAGTCGGTTTTAATCGTAAGAAAGACAAGCAAAAAGGCTGGTACATTTATTATTGGACCTTGCTGCCAGACAGCGTTAGGTTCAGCTACTTCAAGATGAAACGAAACGTCCTGGAACGTCTAGAGCACCGGCTGGAACAGGAAGAGAAAGAGCTGTTTTTCTCCTGTCCTAACAGTTGTGTAAGGCTGAATTTTGACCAAGCTATGGACTTTGAGTTCCATTGTCCGGAATGTGGCGAACTGCTAGGTCAGGACGATAGTGCCGAGAAGGTCATCGGTCTGAAGAAAAGGATCGGCGAGATCAAAGAGGAGTTGGAGAAACTTCAGGAACAGCGAAAAGAACGCAGAAGGGTAGTCCGGGAGCGAGCCAAGAAGGTAGCTACCAAGAAAAAAGCGGCAGTCAAGAAGAAGGTTGTAAAAAAGAAGACAGCTGCAAAGAAGAAACCTTCAGCAAAAACAATTTCTGTGAAAAAGAAAGCGGTAAAGAAAACAACTTCCGTCAAAAAGAAGACCACCGAGAAAAAAGGGAAAACAACAGCGCGGAAAAAAACCGTAAAAAAGAAAATATAAACGACTTAGCGTCGTTTTCTGTTTTTGGAAATTTTTCTTTCGATAACGCCTTCTTCCTTCAGCACTTTCGCCGTCATGCGCTGGATGTTCGCTTCCATACTGGCTACCCGCCTTTCTAACGCAACGAGGACGCGCAAGGAATAGATTATCGCCAGTAAGATCCCAAAAAATACTGCGAGAGTAAATGCCGCAAATTCTAATTCAGCCATCGTCAACACCTCTTTTTGTAAGTAGTTGAAGGGTTGCTTCTACACTATATAAAAGTTGCGGAAAGTTTCCCACGCTAAACATTTATAAAAGAGGCAGTTTCTTTTACCATAAAATGCCAAGCTACGAAGAACTTCTGGAAAAAGCTCAGGGAGAGCTGCCGGAGCAGACGCAAGGAGATCAACGCTTTACTATCGAGAAGGTCAAAGGCCACCTGGAAGGTAACAAGACCGTCCTGGTCAACCTAAAGAAGATAGCGAAAGATTTACAGCGTAGTCCGGAGCATCTGTTGAAATACCTTTTACGTGAATTGGCAACGCCGGGGAAATTTGTCGGAGAAAGGACTATCTTCGGTACAAAAGTCGCGGCTTCCATGATAAACAAAAAGATCAAGAAGTATGCCAGTGAGTTTTTGTACTGTTCTGAATGCAACAAGCCGGATACAAAACTGGAAGAGGAAAAAGGCGTCACTTACCTTAAATGCCAGGCCTGCGGTGCCAAGAAGCCAGTGAAGAACCTATGATGTTTACGATCTCACAAAAACAAGGCCCGCATGGATCGGTCCTTGTGGTCACTGACAGCGACATTCTCGGCAAGACTTTTGAAGAAGGAAAATTACAGCTTGACCTCAGTAAAGAATTCTATAAAGGTGAAGAAAAGAACAAGGAAGAAGTTGTCGCCGTGTTGAAAAAGTTCAGCCACCTTCATCTTACCGGAAAAGGCGCAGTAGCCATCGGCGTCGAACAGGATTATGTCGATCCACAGAAGATCCTATTTGTGCAAGGTGTGCCGCATGCTGAAGTGGTAGTGGAAGGGTAGGGATAGCGCCGCCGATCCCCTTGCCTTGGGACTACCTGCCGCATTCTGATCTGCATCGTGGATACGAGCTGCTGGTCAAGAGCTGGTCATCACCCCATAAACTCTCCCAATCCTACCTGCTTCTCTTTCTCACGGCCGAAGATATGGTCAACATCGGCCTGCAGCATGTTCAAGGTCTGTTTTAGATACGGCGAGAAGTCGTATTTCTCAGCCAGCATCAGCGACGGCCCGAGGTACTTGATGACCGAACCGTGCGATATAGTGAACAGCAGACGGCCGCCACAGGACAGGCAGGCAGAATTCAACGGCGGACGACGGTATTTCTCGTTGCATTTGACGCAGCGGAACTGCTGCATGGAAAACTTTCTAAGGTTGCCTTTGATGTCTTTCAGGAAATGTTTTTTTATTACCAACTGAGCTACGTCATCCATGTCAACAGCCCTCACTTTTTTTGCTATCTCCATCTGACCTACCAGCTTTTCTGCCATCGACGGCAAAGTCTTGTAGGCTGAGCAGCAGACCCCTTTGTTGAAATTGTCAACGTGGTGCGTGAAGCCGAATCCTTCATACTGTTCTGGTTTGCCGAGACGATGGCTAAGCTGCTGGATCTTCCTGCCATTGTCAAAAGTCACTTCCCACGGCCGTTTCATCTCCATCGCCGCTTCATACAGCTCCAGTGGATAACGCCACTCTACATCTATCCCATGTACCTGATCGTCAACTTCGGTCGGGTCCAAAAAAGAGGTAAGCACCAAAGGAGAGTCCATGGTTGAACCGCGGCTAGTAGGAAGGAACTGTCTGGAAAAATTGATCAGTCCGTCTAGCAGCAGCAGCACTGCAGCTTCGTCGCCGTCGCAGTCCCGACGCAGACCGGCATGATACATCGGATGGGCCAGCAGCCCTTGCGTCTCTGAAAAGCCGACGATCCTTCCCACCAAGCCAGCGGAGATATGAGGAGCCAGGCCGATCACCAGATGGCCGACGAGATCTTCTTTTTTTCTGATGTTGTAAAAAGGAGGAAGCCCATAGAACTTCTGCAGTAAGTCATCGATAAACTTGGCTACGTTCATCAACACTTTTGGAGCGGATTCTTCCAATGAGTCGAATCCTGGAAGGACAATATCCTGTGGTTTCAGTTCCAAAAGTTGATTGTCGTCGGCTAGCTCTTTGCCTTTGATATCGTGAGTGTAGCCTATCGAACGCAATTTCTCTACGGAAGTGTTGACTTCCTTCGGCTTGAAATGGGTCAACGGAAGCTCGGTGCAGTCGTATCTGGTGGTGCCATCTTTATTGACATAGATAGTATGTTTGGCCCGCAGCAGGCCTTTGGAAAGATGTTCGACAACATGATTCCTGTTCGATGTTCCTCGGATACCTTTTATCAGGTTCGGAAGCGATTCGTCCACGCGCTTCTTCGCTTTCTTGATGTAATAATCGATATCTATCTCCTGTGTCTTGAAAGAACTGGCCGGCCCATGTCGGCAGCTGTCTTTGTTAAGGTCGCCGCAGATCCGGCAGTGATAATTCTTGCCGCAATCACGGCCGCATTCTTCGCATGATGGATAGATAGAATCGGTCTTGCATTCCAGACAATAAAACATTGGAAAAGAGCTGGTGACTTTCTTGGCTTCCAATGCTGACTGGAAGCTGCGCAGCCGCCCGCCTTCGTCGCCGACGGGAAACATCACCTGCGGACTTCCAGTAAGATGGCGCATCTTGGCTTTCTCTGGTCTCCCCATGCGGGCGCCGACGAATGTTCCGGCCTTGTCGCGGAGAATGATCGTCGAGACCTTGCTAAGCGCTTCCAGCGCGTTCTCCCCGTCCGGTATCTCTATCTTCTCCGGCTGACCAAGATGGAAAAGGTGAGCCAAGGCTTTCGCTTCTTTGCGTTCCAGCACAACATTCTCTTTAGATACAACTTGATGCGGCAGGCCGATGTTCTCAAAGATGCTTTTCCCCAGCAAGTGCTTTTCTTTATGAGTATTGAAAGGAAGGATTATCTTTTCCGCCCCTTCGGTAACTTTGGCTTCCTGCAACCATTCTTGTAGAACCTTCAGATCTTGAGCAGAAGCCAGCTTCCAGTAAGCGGTGTAATCTGGATGCAGCGGCACTTTCAGATTCTCGCTGATCGACAGCGACTCTTCCCAGGTCGGCACGATAAACAAAGGCTCGTCGAGGAAAGAACCCAGACGTGAAACTTCAACCTGTAATAATGCTGCTGCCTGGTTCCTAGTGTCTTCTGGAAACTTCTCCTTGCAGGCCTTATCCAGCTCCAGCGACCACCACTCCGGACAATAACCAGGAGGGACCAGCGCCTGGCCGTTCTCTGAGAAGTCGCCGTAATTGAAGAGGATGTCTCCCAGAAAAAGGATCGACTCTACTTTCTTGTTGTGTACTTTTGCTTCCTCCTCGCTGTTCAGTTTCAAGACCGTCCCGTCTTCAAGCCGTACGATCGGCCCTTCCAAGGTGTCGCATAAAGTTACGGTGGCCGCTTTCCCAGGACGTTCCATCTTCAGCTGAGTGCCGACGGCAATAAACCTGTCAAGGACTATAAGGGTTGCCGGATGTAAAGCTGTGGCTGAGAAACCAGACGTCCTGTTTCTTCCATAACGAAGGCGGAAGCCGCCTGCTGCTAAAGGATGGGTCAGGATCGGACGTCCCGCGACAAGATCCATGATAAAAGTATTATTAGCCTTGACCTGCTTCTTCTCTTCCTTGCCGTCAGCTTCTTTTTCATTGCTGGAAGAAGCAGCGTGGATCTTCTCTTTCAGTTCCAGAAACTCTTTTAGGAAACCCCATTCCAGGTCGAAGTCCTTGCCCCATTTGGAAAGACGTTTCCAGAGCTTGGGTGCTTTTTGGCATAAGCCTTCTGCAAGAACCAGTGCCATCCCCCCTCTGATGAGGTTTGTCTCGATACGCGGCAGGTCTTTATAGTTAGAAACTTCGAAACGCTCAGTCGGATCGCCGTCGATCTCCACCGGCACGTGCGAAACCATAAACTTCAGCTCTTCGTCAGAAGGGTGGTATTGCAGGTTGGTGACCCTTTCATGATAATCGTGAACTTCGGCAGTGTAACGGCTGACTTCTTTATCATCAGGATCGTACGGTGCATAACCCATCTTGACCCTGACGTAATCAGAAAGGATGACTGAGGTAGAAGCGGCTGTGCCTCCTGCTCCCCTGATCGGGCCAGCATACTGCAATGCGAAGTATTCCTTGCCATCGTGCCTTTTCTTGATCTTGATGCCGATAAAACCCTCGATCGGCGCCGAGACGATGCCCAAAGTTAGATAGGCAAAACCGACCCTGATGCCGATCTCCAATGCCTGCTGTTTGTTCTCAAATTTACAGAACTTTTCCTTAGCTACCTCTTCGGCGATCTTGAGAGCCACCCGCCAGTCAAGAAGACCGTATTCTTTTTCGAGCTCACTGATCCTTTCTGTAACTGTAGTTTCAGTTATCTGCGGATAGACGACAGACACTAGACCGACAACCCTTTCAGCCATGTTTTTAGCCAAAGGGATGGAAACTGCCTTGTCTGGATCAAGCCCCTTGCTCCGGGCGGCTTTCGCTACCTCGTAGCACCTTTTTATCTCAGTGTCCAGGTTCTGGAAGTACTGGTTTATCTCTGGGGAAGCTATCATCATGCACCTTTATCATCTTGGCCGACTGCTGCCTTAACCAAAACGCAGGATCTTTATCTCCCGGGTCTTGAGGTTGACCACTGGAACTCGGGCGGGCTCCGGCTCATGACCAAGCTTTTCCTGGAATGAGGTCTTGGCCTGCCAGCAGCTGCCACTGATCATCGTAACCCCTTTATAGTTAGCGACGCTGGAGTAATGGATGTGACCGGTGATGAAAAAATCGGGGATCTTCTTGATAAGTAAGGGGTCTTCGTCGTGAGAAGGATAGTATGGTGTGGAGGTAAAAGACGGAGCAAGATGTCTCCTTTTAAGAAGGAACTTCATTATCAAATCAGAGCGGTGGTAGCCGCCGCCAGTTCGGATAGAAGAGACGTTGGCAACATAGTAATCAAAACTGTAGCCGTGGTAAAGAAGAACATCAAACCCTTCAAAGCCTTCTTTCTTGCCGATGTTGACGATAGCTGGGTTAGTGACGGCCGTGACGTTGGGCAGCGTGAAGAGGTCTGGAGCAAACTCTTGGTAGAAGACCGGCTGCGGTTCTGCCAGATGCACACAGTCGTGGTTCCCGGGACAGAGGATGATCTGCTTGTCCTTTGAGATCTGAGAGATAAGTCGAGCAAATTCGGCATACTGGCCTTTTATGTCCGGTATCTCTAACTCCTCTTCTTGTGAAGGATAGATACCGACGCCATCGACCAGATCGCCGGCTACAAAGATATATTTCACTTTTCGGGCGATCTGCTGCTGTTCCTCCGTGCCTGCAGTACCGTTGACCCAGCTGATAAACTTACCAAACTCCTTGCCAAGGAACAGTTTAGAGCCGACGTGAACATCAGAGAGAAAAACCGCATATTCCTCCTCCGGCCCTTTTTTAAGGACGTGAGACGCAGGAATGTCGGGCCAGACAATATTGTTGGCAAAGATGATGTTGTCTCCTGAAGTCCCAGAGACACCGATGACTTCGTCAACGACCAAGTCTTGGGAAAGGGCATACAGGTCTTTCTTGTCTTTCATGATAAGGATCTTGATGCGTCCAGTAGGGTCCTCTAAAGTGAGGATCACGTTGCCCTTGGCCGTCTCATTGATCTCAGCTACTAATCCAATAACTGAGATGTTTTCTTTCTCTTTTTTGGCGGAAACCCGGTTTATAGACAACGTATTTTCTAGTTCCTGGCGATGACGGAGGATACCTTCGATGAACCGATAACGACTCATGAAAAAGGTGGCAAAATCGTCCGGTGCATATTTTTTAGGGATGTTTTCATACGAAAGGACAACCGTGACGGCTGAACTCACAGAAGGGACAAACGCGCCGCCTTTTTCTTCCTCGACAACAGAAGAGGTTTCGGTCGAAAAGCTGCTTGCCGGCGTCGATACGCTAAGATCGGCCTCTATGCTGGACACTTCAAATGTGACTTTCTCTATCCCTTCTTCATCCTGCTGCAACGGTACGACCGAAACTTGCGACTTCTTGAAATGCTGCAGCTGGGCTTGATATAGCTCTTCGTCGCGTTCTTTCTCGGCGGTGACCCTTTGTTTGTCTACCTCGTACCAGTCCACCAACGACGCTTGTTGTTCTATAACATCAGCATAATCGGAATTGATGACGATAAGGTCTGACTCTGTTTCTATCTTGTCTAAAAGAGTGCCTTCTAGATTGCGCTCGAGAATGTCTTCGCTGACAAGCAGCCCTTTCTCGAACAGCTCCTCTATCCTTGCCCTCTTGTCGTCGTTTTTTGGATCTTTCATAGTAATGATAAAATAAGGTGCTTATGCCAAGCCCAGTGATTTTTCCAGAACTTCACGCAGACGCCGTTCCAGGCCTTCTTCCAGCGAAAGAGAAATTTCCCGGGTGCGCCCGTATCTACCTTTGGAGATGATCTTGGCGTTGATGATGCCTAACATATCAAGTTCTGCCAGGATATCGGAAACACGACGCTGGGTCAGCACGTTAAGCCGACATTTGCGACAGACCCCTTGGTATACCTCGTAGATCTCACCGGTAAAGAAGTTCTTTTTCTGTGGAGAGACATATAACAACGCATAAAGGACACTCTGGAACTGTTTGGGTTGGCTGATGGTGGCATTGATGATGCGGTCTGATTCCACTTTTCTCTCTGCTTCATCAAGATAAGTTATAGGGATAGTCTGCGAGCCGGCACGTTCGGCTAATTCGCCGGCCACCCGCAAAAGGTCTATGGCTCTGCGGACATCCCCATGTTCGCGCGCAGCATAGGCAGCACACTTCTCTATCAGACCGGCCTCAACGGCGCCTTCCTTGAACGCAATCGTTCCTCTTTTACGGAGGATGTCCTGGATCTGCAAGGCGTTATAAGGAGGAAAGATCAATTCTTCCTCCGAAAGACTGCTTCTCACACGCGGATCAAGATTTTCTGAGAATATGAGGCTGTTGGAGATGCCGATGAGACAGATCTGTGAGTTTTTTAGCTCGGCATTGATCCGAGTCAAGTTGTATAATATCTCGTCACCGATCTTCTTAGTAAGCTGGTCTATCTCATCCAACACCAGAAGGACCACTTGTTTCTTCTTGTCAAGCAAGGTGTAAAATATATTATAAACCTCATCTGTCGGTAAGCCGGTGGCCGGAACTTCTTCCCCAAACTCTTTGATAAGCCGGGCGATAAGCCGATATTCGGTGTCGGCAACCCTCTTCAGCTTGCAGTTGATATAGATCGAGACGATATTGATGTTGTTTTTCTCAGCAATCTCTTTCATCGTTCGCAGCAGATATTTCACAGAGAGGGTCTTGCCGGTGCCGGTCTTGCCGTAAACAAAAAGATTAGATGGTTTCTCTTCCCTAAGGGCAGGAGCCAGGATATTGGCCGCTTCCTGGATCAGGTTTTCCCTAAAGATTACTTCTTCGGGCATGTAGGAAGACAAAAGTACGGACTTGTCGACAAAAAAAGAGTCCTTTTTCAAATAATTTTCAAAAAAATTACTTATCCCCATACTGCACCCCCTTCATTTCGTATGGAAACAACAACCTTGTTGTGGTTTTGTTGTTGTCATCACTCTGTCCAGACCAAATTTATATAAACTATGCTGAAATAGGAAATAACAATCGTCAGCTATATACCAGACACCCTTGTTTCTGGTGGAGCTTCTATAAATAGTTATCGTTGAATTAGTAAGTAGTGACGACTTTCTCTCAGGAGCAGCCGTAAAGATGCACTCTATTTTAACATTAGGTACTGTTCGTTGAAAACTGTCTGAAGTAGTCAAGATTCTCTCTTTGAGTAAAAAGTATTTTGTTTTTTATTATATATATTATATATTATTTTCAATATAGTAAATAATAATAATAAGATTAAAAAAGAAAGGCCGGTGATTGATTTTTTTGATGGTTGATGAGATGAAGAGACAGAAGAAGAAAGAAAAGGAAAAGAATAGAAGAAAGAAGAAGAAAGGGAACAGTTAGTTATTTGGACCGGTCAAAACAATTTTAAGAACAGTTCTGTCTCATATTTGCAGCACCACTATCGTTGATTACGCTTAACATCTTATTTTTTCTACCGGAAATTGATCGTAGTAAATCTTTTCTATTGTCTTTTTGGTCTTTTTTTTCTCTAAAACTAACTCCCACCAACCTTTTTCATCCAATAAAAACAAAAAACCAAGCCGTCAGAATACTTTTTTCTTCTGAGAAAGACTTCCATCGGAAACCAAGGGGGCAGGAAAAACCGGGAAACCCTTTAGTAAGAAATGTTTATATAATGAAGAACACTTTGTGTAGCTATGGTTTTGGAATCGCTGCTTAATCCTTTCGCTCTTAAAAGAAGGCCTTGGGAGATGTTTTTCGCAGGTTTCTTCAACTCATTAGTCGCCGTCTTACTGTCAAACGTTGTCTTTAAAGAAGGAGCCAGTCTGCTGCTGGTCTTTCTGATCGTCCTTTCTTTGCTGCCGATGCTTTACGTAACTATCAAAAACGAAGAAGAGCTTGATCTCGACCTTAGCTATCAAGGGGAGTGGAGCCTTCTTAAAGAGCATTCCAAAGTGTTATTGTTCTTGCTCTTCCTTTTTTTCGGCACCACTTTGGGCCTTACTGCCTGTTATGTTTTCCTGCCGGAAGCGACGGTCCAGACCACCTTCGCTTTACAGGAGCAGGCCATCATCAGTGTCAATAGCAACCTTCAGGCTAGTCTTACGGGTGGCATCACCCGGCTCGATTTTTTGAATAGGATCTTTATGAACAACATCAAAGTGCTTTTCTTCTGCTTAGTATTCTCTTTATTATATGGTACTGGCGCCTTGTTCATCCTCACTTGGAACTCTTCGGTCATCGCTGCGGCGTTCGGCAGTATTGTCCGTAACAATGTTTCCGAAGCTATCAACCTTACTGGTGCCACCACCTTATCTGTCTATTTTTCATCTGTGACCCATGGTTTCTTCCGCTACATGACCCACGGCATCCTAGAGATTGCTGCATATTTTGTTGCAGGGTTGGCTGGGGGCATCATCTCGGTGGCTTTGATCAAACACAATTTTCAAGAAGACCGGGTATTGATCGATGTGTTAGATATGGTCCTCATCAGCCTAGGCATCCTTTTCGTGGCTGCAGTAGTTGAGGTGTTTATCACGCCGGCATTGTTTGCATGAGAATCACAACAAGATCACAACACTTTCACCCGGCCGGGCTGGCATTGAAAAATCTCGCCGCTCTCCATCATCTTTTCTAGAATCTTTTCAGTATCTTGTAAGGGCGATTTCTCTATAATCTCTTCAATCAGAGCGCCGCTGCCGGCGTCCAGTTCTTTGATAAGATTATTGATCTTATCGTGAGGCAGCTGCAAGTTCTGTTGCGGCAGATCCTCTATCTCTTCTTCCTGCTCATCTGTCGGCAACTCTTCTTCTGCAGCCGGCTCTTCTGCCGCTCCTTCCATCTCAACAGGATGTGGGCACTCGAGATTCCTTACTTTCAGCCAGGCCACATCAACTTTCTTGACGATCTCCGGAGAAAGATATTTTTCTTCATTGTAGGCTCGAACCTTGCCGATACACAGTACGGCTTCGCCGACCTGCAGAGATTCAATCGCCCGGCTTTCTTCGAACGAACGAAGGATGATACGTCCGCTGCCGTCATCAAGGAGCAGGTTGCTGATAGATCCCACGTTTTCTTTCTGGACGACAACCGCAACAACATTAAAGCGGTAGATCTTTTCCTGCTCTTCAGTCAAGATATAATTTGGGTTCTGATCGTTCTCCTGGACGAAGCGACCTTTAATGATGGAACGTATCGTCGTCTTCACTGCAGGGTGCCTAAGATAATTTGTCTTTTCCATCTTTATCAAAACCTATAGTCTTTGGATAAAACCACGTTTTGGTTCGAAGATATCACCAGAGCGCCGTAATTTTTCAAGAGCCTCTTCCACTTTCTCCTGGCTTAGGCTCTTCTCTTTAGCCGCCTCAACAATATTTTCGATCGGGATGATCTTTTCATTGGTCTGCTCTTCGAGAGCATGGATGATCTCTTTGATGACGCTGATGCCCCCTCTCTGGGAAGCAGTCATCCTTCCTCCGAGGCGGTCGATATCGATCTGTCCGGTTTCCGAATCTTTGGCGATCTGGTTAAGGCAGTAATCGACCAGCTCGATGGCTTTTTGCGCATCTTGTTTCGTCACCTTAGTTGAAAGCCGTACCTTGGCCGCAGCTTCAGAAAGACGTACCAGTCCTTCCAGCTGCCGGGCCGTGATGGGGATGCTTTTCATTCCTGCTTCTTCGCCTTTTCCAGAATTACGCATGGTGATATAATAATTTTTGATCTCATCAACTGCGGTGTTGGTCATCTGCGGATGCATGTTCTTGCGAATGTAGGCAAAATATTTTCGCATCAGTTCTGAGGGGATATCGGCCACTGCCGATTCAGGACTTTGGTGAAGCTTCAATATGAAATCAGCCATCTTCTCGTCTTTCTCACGGTGCGGCAGGTCCTTTACTGGGAAGATCAGGTCGAACCGGTTGATCAACGTCGGCGGCAGGTTTATCTGATTAGCGACCAGATCGTAGGGATCAAAGCGGCCGAACTTAGGATTGGCTGCTGCCAGCACAGTCGTTTCGCAGCGCAGCGTAGCTTGGATGTTGGCTTTAGCGATGCTGATAGTCTGCTGTTCAAGCGCCTCGTGTAAGGCGGAACGGTCTTCTTTTCCCATCTTGTCTAACTCGTCGATGATCGCGAAACCGCGGTTAGCCAAGACCAAAGTACCTGCTTCTAAACTCCAACCACCTAAGAATTCGTCTTTAACGACGGAAGCAGTCAGGCCAGCCCCCGTGGCGCTCTTTCCACTGGTGAACCTTGCTTTCGGCGCGATGGCCGTGATTCGTTTCAATAATTGTGATTTTCCTGATCCCGGATCTCCAATAAGGAGCATATGCATATCTCCTCTGGTTACAACACCGTCGGGTCTCTCCTTACGACAACCGCCAGCTAATTGCAATACTAACGCTTCTTTAATTTTATCATGCCCATAAATAGACGGAGCCATGCTGCTGGCCAGCGAGAAAAGAGGGTTTTCTCCTTTAGCGATCTCTTTGATCTGTTCCAGCTCTTTTTCAGTGATCTTAAGATCAGCAGAATCATCCTGCAAAGGCAGCAGATAGTTGGCTTCCAGGACAAGGTCAAACTTGGTGGCTTGTCCGCCGGTGCGCAAGGTTATCGGTACTTCCGCCAGCCAGCCGAACAGCTGTACTTTCGAACCAGGGCTGCTTTTCTTCTCAGAGATGGGCGAAACCAAGTCTCCTTTCAGAAAAACGTTGATCCTCTTCGGCTGTGATCCATCGAGATCGTCCGGCGATTCTTCCAACACTAATCCTTGTCCGTCGACCAGCTCTTTGGAGATCTCTCTAAATTTCCCCTTGCGCCCGCAGCCGCAGCGCGTCGGCTCTTTATATTTTTTGTCAAGTTGCATCACGTTAAGGATGTTGCCGCAGGAAGGACATTCAAACTTGGCGACCGTAACGTGAGGCCGCACATCCGACTTTTGTCTGACGATACCCTCGGTCCAGACAAACTTGTTAAGGTGCTTGCTACGCATCTCGCCGATAAGGATCTTCTGCGAATCAGGAAGGTTAAAGAATCTAAGGGAGAAACGGGTGATCTTTCTTGGCAGGTCAAATTCCTTGACGGCGATCTCGCCGGCTTTTAACACCTCTTCTGGTGTTTCCAGCAGGTCTTCCACGATCTCGGTATTGAACTTGACCAGTTCCGCAAAATCAAGAACCAGGTGGCTTTGTCCTTTACGCACCGCTTCCAGCAGTTGAGGGTAATAATTCTGCTCGATGAATTCCTGAAATATCTTTATTTGCTCGTCAACTTCCATGAGAAACCCCCGATCATGGCAGGAGCGCAAGGCCTTTATATCTTTTTGTATACAGTACTGGCATCATGAAAGAAGCTTGTTTATGGTCTCACTTGGCGTTTTAGAGCACATTTACGCCATTATCAGACAAACTGTAGTCTGTCGATCCAGACTGCTATGAAAAAGATAAAAAAAGAAGAACAATCAAGATAAAAAGAAAGCAAAAAGCTTATTTCTTCTGGAGAAGTTTCTGAAGGTTCTCGATAAGCTTATCGGTGGCTTCGTTAACTTGCTCTTCGGTCTTGGTGCCGGTACAGACGATCTTACCGTTGCTGAACAGCAGGAACGTTGCATTGGTGCCTTTCAGCTTGTGGACCAGGCCCGGGAACTGTTCCGGTTCGTATTCCGTGTTCGGCAACTTGATACCGAGGACGTTCAGGTTTAAGTCCATACCGATACTACCCGAAGCAACGATGTTCTGGACGGTTATCTTCGGTTTGATGGTAACATTGATATCCAGTTTCTTAAGGCTTTTGATGATGCTCTGGATGCTTCTGTCGACTTCTTCCAGTGTTCTGGCGCCGGTGCAGACAACCTTACCGCTGGAGAAGATAAGAGCAGACGTCTTAGGCTCTTTTATCCTGAGTACAAGACCTGGAAACTGCTCTGGGTTATATTCAGTGTTAGGCAATGTCGCTGCCATCTTTTCTAATGGGATGTCTTTTTCTAATGCAGTAGAAACAACAATATTTACGATACGAATGCTCTTTTTACCTTCTTTAACTTTTTTTACTTCTTTTACCATTGTGACCCCCTGTTTTAAGTAATATTTTATTTATAAAGCAGCCACCTCTATTTAAATATTGCCTTTATAAATTGCTAAATTTTCAGAGAAGCATATACTTTATATATGGCACCCCCCGGTTTCCGGTGGAAATAGCGTCGGAAGGTTTTTAAAAGAGCCTCTTTCCAGGATACTAATATGTATACTCACGTCCTGCTTCGCTATGGAGAGATCTTCCTGAAAGGGAAGAATCGCAGCGTCTTTGAGAGACGGCTTCTTAATAATATTGAGAAGATGACCGGTCAGCGACCGCGAAACATCCGCAGCCGTCTTTTGCTGCCGTATTTTGAAGAGCACCACCTTCTCAAGAGAGTCTTTGGCTTAGTGTCTTATTCGCTGGCAGTCAAGACGCAGCAAGACATAGAAGAGATAAAACAGGCAGCCGTCCAGCTCCTAAAAGGGAAAACAGGCAGCTTTCGGGTAGAGACCCAGCGCAGCGATAAACGTTTTCCACTCAAATCACCTGAGATCAATTCTCTTGTCGGCAAATATATCGAAGAGAACAGCGATCTTCGTTTCGGCCTGAAATCTCCTCAGACACTTAACGTTGAGATCAACCAGGATGGGGCTTTTATCTTTGTGGACAAGGTCGTCTGTTCCGGGGGATTACCGACGGGTGTGGAGGGGAAAGTGGTCTTGTTTTTGGAAGAGGAAGCCAGTTTGCTGGCCGGATTACTGTTCATGAAGCGGGGCACCGATATCGTTCCTGTATCTGTCAAAGACAGAGACATCAACCTGCTGCAAAAGTTTAGTCCCCGGCCGCTTTTACTTCATATGATCAAAGACGCAAGCGAGATCGAAGATCTTGCCGTCAAAGAAAAGGCTAACATTGTCGTCAGCGGCCAGAATTTTGAAAAATATGGCCGATATGAGTTTTCCCTTCCAGCGATGCGGCCGCTTATCGCGTATGGTGACGAAGACATCAAGGAACAACTCTCTAATTTCCGACAAGCCTAGAGTAGATCGACAAGGCCTCTTCTTTGGTCTTAGCTCTTACCAAAGCTCTTCCATCTTCAAATAAGGTGATGCTGCCGAAACAGATCATCTGTCCATCACCGTAGACCTTGCCTATCTTACTCCATCTTTCTTTGATAGATCCTAAGTCTGGCTTGTTTCCCCTGATCTGAAACTTTCCGGCGCTGCAAAACCTGACTAAAACAGCAGTATCTTTCTTATCAAGATATTCAAAAACACCATTACAGGCGGGACAGCCAGCTTTCTTGGTGATCATCAATTTTTTATGTTCATCATTCCAGACATCGTGATATGACAAGATCGGTTCAACATTTTCTCCCAGCAAGATTTTCAGGGCCAAAGTTGCTTGCTCAGCGGCGATGATGGTCGTTACGGTATTTAACACACCAACAGTGTCACAGGTTTCTAAGTTAGCTTCTTTCAGGAAACATCTTAGACAAGGCCCTTCAGGAACGATCGGCATGACATAACCGGAGGTCTTGATGGCCGCTCCGTAGATCCAAGGGATCTTCTGTTTCCGGCAGTGATCGTTTACCAAAAATCTAGTCTCCAAGTTATCGGTGCAGTCTAGTACAATGTCAACGTCATCTAGCATTTTGATATTCTGATTATCAAATTGGACAGGTTTTTCCATGATGGTTATTGAAGAATTTATTTTACTTAATTTTTCCTTCGCCGCGATAGCTTTGCTCTTCCCTACATCCTGTTCATCAAACAATAATTGACGTTGCAGATTACTTTCCTCAACTACATCCCGGTCTATCAACAATAGCGATACACCGGCCCTGGCCAGCAGTTCTGCCGCTACTGTACCGAGAGCCCCGACTCCGACGACCGCAGCCGTCTTGCCCTGTAAGATCTTCTGCTTCTCTTCTCCCAGGAGAAGTTTCTGGCGGTCGTATCTATCCATGCTGCAGAGCCTCCTTGATCTTGCAGGCATTGCAGATCTCATTGTTAGCCGGTTCTTCACACTTTACGCAGCGCTTGATCTCTCCATATTCCTGAGCCTGTTCCTTGAGCAGCGGCAATATAGCCAGGAAAGAGTTGATGATACCTTGTTTCGTCCCTTTGTACTTATGTTCGAAGTCGTTGAGCATGTCCCTGACGTGCGCCCTGAATCCTTCCGAAGCATACGGACATTCGGTGAAATCAACCTGGAACTCCATCAGCACAGTATACAGCCTCGTCTCTTTCTCACTACAGAAATATAACGGCTTGACCCTTTGCACGAACAGGTCGTGTTCTTTAACACCGGAAACCGGGCCGAGATTTGCCGATAGTTTAGTATTGGCCTTGAAAATATTCATGATGACGGCCTGCGCTTCGTCATCCAGGTTGTGGCCAGTCACCACTTTCGTCGCTCCATGTTTCCGCGCATGCTTGTTCAACAGATAACGCCGCCAGACCCCGCAGATATTGCACGGCTTCTTGTTGGAATCTTTGTTGACGATCGGATACGCTTCATCTAAAGTGTGGCCAAACTCTTCTTTGTTGCTGACGATCTGCAGCGGTACATCATGCTCCTGGCAGAACTTCTTCAGATCTTCTAAGGTTGTCTGCCGATAATTATCGATCCCTTCATCAATAGCTAAAGCCAGCAGGGTTTCTTTGGGTATGTTATTTTTCTCCAGATATTTTCTGGTCAAGTATAGGACAGTGAGGGAATCCTTGCCGCCGGAGGTGGCGATGCAGATGCGGTCGTCCCGGCTGATCATCTGGTACTTCTGGATGGTCTTGAAAACCTTCTCTTCAAAGTAGCTTAGAAAATGGTTCCGGCAAAGAGCCCCATGCTGAAGGGTGATGACTGCGCTATTTTGACACTTGAGACACCGCATCTTAGCCTCCGGAAATGACGCTCAGGATCTGGAGGTTGTCGTTTTCGGAGAGAATTTCATCTTCAGTGATCACTTCTTTGTTCCTGACTACCAATACGGTTTCTGGATTTATCTTCAGCTGTTCAAGAAGATCATTTACAGAAGTCCCTGTAAGAAGGATATCCTTGGTGGTTTGTTCTTTTTCGAAGTGTACTGTTATGTTCATAGTTTTTCTCCCAACCGTCTCCAAATGAGGCAACTGTTTGAATAGGTCTTTTTTAGGGGGTATATTTATAAAAGTTTTTACTATTTTAATCGCTTATGATGAACCTCTTGCTGATGAAAAAAGACCCAGATACGGAAAAGTTATCTGGCGAACTTGGTTTTACTGAAACCCTGTTCAGCAATTCTGATTTCGCAGTGGTTGAAGCAGTTACTACTAAAGAACTGCTCAAGAAGACCAATGAGGCTAAGAGAAAAAATCTGTTAGTGGTTTTTCGACCAGCTACTGAAGAATTACTTCGGTTTGCTTTAGAACACTCTAGGGTGGATATCATCTTTGGTCAAGAGATGATCAATCCTAAAGATAGTTTTCATTACTTACGCGGTGCTCTAGACCAAGTTACCTGCAGGATTGCTGCCGAGAAGGGCAAAACGATCGCTTTTTCCTTTGCCGAGATCCAGGATTCCGATAAGAAAGGTCGATTACTGGGCCGGATGATGCAGAATATCAAGTTATGCCAGAAATATAAAGTCAAGATGCTCTTTTCTACATTTGCCGATTCCAAAGAAAGATTGCGCTCAACGCAAGATTTAGCTGCTTTTTGGCGGGTTCTGGGCGGCGTCAAACTGGAAAGCGGCAGGTAAGCCTTTTTTTCCAGTCGGTAATTTTATAAAGAAAGAATGATTCTATTTCCTCTGATCATATGAACAAAAAAAGAGGGATGTTGATAGCTGTAGTTCTTTTGCTAGTTTTGAGTGCGTTGGTATTTGCAAAGTTAGAATATGAGGATGGCGCTCCCACAGAATATGATTCTACTTTTTATGATTCCGATGGCAACGATGATAGTTTCGATGAGATTTTCTTTGATGATGCCGGAACTTCTTTTACCTATGCTTTAGGTGTCTGGGGCAATGACGACGACACTAGCTGTGATGTCGATGACGTGATCAATTTTAACGTGCTGAAAACTAAAAAGATAGGCGTTAAGTTGGGTGTGGCCTTTCCTTTTTTTAGCTATAATCCTTTTTTTAGCTATAATAATCCTCTTGGCAATACCTTTAATCGCATCCCCGCAGTGGGAGAAGAGATCAACGACAGGTACCAATGTGTTTGGGATGATCTTCCGCTGACCAATACAGCCGGCTGTTATTTCTTAAGTGAGGAAGAAGACGGAAAATCAAACGATGCGCCAACCCCCAACGACTGTGCCGGTTTCTTTATCCCAGAAGGAACCGTCATCAGAAACGATCCTACTGTGGCCGGCATAACCGGAAAGAGCCTTTTTGGCGAAGAAGTCCCCCCTGAAAATACGTTTGGGCGAGTTTTCGGCAGCAACAAGCTGCAATCAATGCTCGTCTCTGGTGAAGCCGAAAAAAATTACATTGATAATGAACACTCAATTTGCGCTTTTAATAACCATCTTTTTCAGGCTCCGGTTGACCAAACTTTTGTCTGCTTAAAAAGAGAGGACGAATTCCGCTGGTATGTTTGTGACGCCGATTCGCTTGGAAAATCGTTCATTGTCGAATCAGCCGATGCTGAGCAAGAGTCCGTGCAGCCTTGGGTCTGCAGCCAAGATGATACTGGTTACATCTGGGAACAAAGAGAGCTGACTTGCGAAGACGTCGATAACTGCGAGCAGGACAGGGCAGCTTGTATCGGCAGCGGCAATGACTGGTTGGAAGATGCGGAAAACGGCAACAACTGCTGCGGCAACAATCCCGGCGACCTGTTGGACATAACTACTGCGAGAGGAAGTCCACTGCAGCAAGTCTGTCTTGATACCGATCTTGTCGAAGAGACGCTCCCTGGAGAAAGCGAGCCGTCTTCAGAAGATCCTCAGACAACTGCCACTGGCCATTGGCAGTGGATAGATGCCGGCAACACAGATCTCCAGATTATTTCAGTAGACAATAGAGACGTCGTCTCAGACAGCGTCAATTGGCACATCTGTTCAGCAGAAGCGGAAGGGACGCTGGGCATCAGTTCCGAGATCTCGCCGCGAGTTACCGATGTAGAAAAAGCGACATCATTTTACTGCTACCAGCAAGGCCAGCGATGGAGCTGGGCTGAATGCCGCGCCGACACCGAGACTGTCTCTCAGGAAGGATCCTCATTGCCAAACAAAGTCAGGAAAGCCGGGGACGGATTGTATGCTTTGTCACCGATTACCGGTTCACATGACGTCCTTAACATCATCCCTGAATCAGAATATTTTGATTTCTCCGGCTACAACCAGATGGACATCTTCTTCGGCTATGTTTCAGATGAACAACCTTCTGAACAACCACCTGCAGAAGGAGAAGCGGCTGCAGCACCGGCAGAAAAATATATCACACCAGAAGCACCAGCCGTCTTGACCTTAGAGATCATCGGCTTCAACAACCAAGTGATCTATTCCCGCAGCATCCTTTCAGATGTCAAGAACCAGCTGTTCTCACCGACCTCCGCGATGCATGCAGTCGTGCCCATCCCAGAAAACTTAAGAAACGTCGAAGCGGTCAAGCTTACCAGCAGCCCTTCTGAAAATAAGATCAGTGTCAGCAACGTCTATCTCAACAATAAAGAAAACCCGACTGTATTATGTTCAGGAAAATTAGATGCGCAGAAAGGAGCCTGGATAACCGATTATGATGTTCCTCAAGGAAAAGATCTATGCATTGCCCATTTCGGCGAAACTGCCTGGTTCGAAGAGACCAGCCAGGATAGCGCTCTCTGTTGCGGCAATGCCGACAACGAGTATTATGCCGGCTCATCTGTCAACGGACAAGGCTGCTGGAACTCGCAGGTGGTACAGGCCGGGCAGACGGTAGCTGATGTGGAGTTTGAAGTGACCTATCAGGAAAGACCGGCAACGATCGACATCGAATATCCCGAAAGTGATAAGATTGGGTACACGCTGACTTATTTTCTTGAGAGAACAAAACAAACTAATCGATCACAATATGATCTTACCATCGATAACTCCGTCTATGGCAGGGAGGGGCAGTTCATGGGCTCACATCGTTTTGCGCTTGACCCAGACCGCGAACACAAGTTATGGCTGGGAGACATAAGACCCAAAGGGGGTTCTACTGAAGAATTTTCTAATGTCTTTCTAGAGCAAGGCTTTGATTTCTATTTTTACAATCCAAGAACCGGAGGCGAATTTTTTGTTGATAGAGGTCAACCGCCGACTGTCACCAAAACACAACGGGAACTCGGCCTGAAAGAAAATTACGATCCCATAGAAGTAAGACTTAGAGTCCGTCCTGAAGCGATCAGGGTCAGCATGCCGGAAGCTTCGCGATTACCAGGGACTTTCTCCTACACCTGCGCAGAAACAGAATGCCTGTTCCCGCTGCCAGGAGAAGGGCCGTATGTTATCAGCAATCCTCATCCTGAACTATATGAATTGTGGTTTGTCAACGAAGCCGGACGTCAACCTATCAGCGCCGGACCTTTTGAGGGACCAGGAAACGTCCTGGCGACAGCCGTATCCCAACAGGTGCTTTTAGCAGATACTGAAAACGAACGCGGCTTCCGCGGCTGTAAAGCCCCTGCCTTTGTCGGTGCCGGCGCCGGAACTTGGTTCAGCAACACTAACTCTTGTTCTGTCTACGGCAGTCTTTTCTGCAGCCCTTCAGTACGGCAAGACGGCAAGACCATCGTCAACTCCTGGGTCAGCGAAGCTTTGACAAAGATCGGTTCCGTCGCGCCGGAAGGAGATATTCCTGAAGACCTTACTGAACTCTATCTCGGCGTGAGAGACCTAAATGTCAATGAGATAGATCTAGAACGAGACAATCTTACCTCCATCTTCCCCGGAAGAAACCTTTTATCAAACGCTTTATTCAATAGGCCAGGAGGAGATATGCCTTATTGGGAATTGATTTCCAACGGCCAAGTTCTGAGTGATGTTAGACAAAACTTTGCTGATAATTTATTACATCTCAACGAAGGCGACACCCTTCGTTCCGAGCGTATTGCCGTGGATAATTTTGACCTCCATTTCTCTGCTGAAGGAAGCTGCCGTCCGATTTTTGTATTGTTAGGTGGTATGCAATCAAGAGAAGTCCAAGAGTTAGAGTTCAACACTGGCGATGCTTCGGTCTTACAATTAACTTTCAATGGGCCTTGTGACATCAGCAAACCTTATCTGCAGATCGTGGAAGCCGGATTCCCATCGGCTGAAAATTTCCGAGAAAGAGATTATGAAGATCAGCTGGAGAACAACGATGCCCGGCAGCCATTAGCCTGCTGTCCTACCAATTATTGTTGGAACGGCTTTGCCTGTTCTGAACCGATGAGCGAAGCTACCAATATCGGCGAAGTCGTGGACGAAGGGCGTATCTACCGCTGCGTCCAAGGTGACTGGAAGGCTCTTCCGGTCCGCTGGAACTGGGATCATGATGAGTGGGGTTTCTGCTCAGCTAAAGAACAATGCCTGGTCTCTGGAGACGGAACGGCAGAAGGCACAGCCCAAACCATCTACACCGGCGATGTTCCTAACTGCGTCGATGACAACGAATATGTCTTCGACCACCTTTGCGAGAACGGCGAATGGTCTTCCAGGACCAAGTTCCTGGCCGGCTCATTGTTAGAGATCGCTGGCGATAGGGACTACCGACTCCTCTGCGGCAATTATCGGGATGTTCTGAACGAGCTTGATAACAGTGAACAGTTTATCGGCGGCGGGATCTCTGCGGCGCCTACTGTTGACCAAAGCGAACCGTTACAGGAAGGACTGCAGAATATCCAGACTTGTTTTGGCGGCGAGCAGTTCTCAGGAGATGACCCTTTAGTCCCTCCAGAAGACAACACCTGCATCAACAACGTCTGCCTTCTCCAATATAAAGATGGGAACGATTTCAAGACCCTGATGGCCACCTCTCTGAACATCGATATCAACGATCCTAATTCATTTACTCAGGCTTTAAACATCCCTCCAGAACAGGTCAACTGTCAGGAAGGGGGAGATTTCGTGCAGTGTGACATCGGCAATCGCGATGAGTTCCTGTGGTATTCCAAAGATCTTAATTCGATCATCTACGCTAAAGAGAACTTTGAACGCGGTTTCTTCGGCCGGGTGGCTGATGTCATCGGCGGTTTTTTCAGCAGCCTCTTCGGCGCTGAGAACGTTCTCGATACGGAAGACAACAGCAATTTCATCTCCGAGTCCCAGAACCTTCGCGACGTCTATGTGCTGAAAGATCAAGACCTTGGCGTCAGGGCGGTGCGAGAGATACAGGGAGAAAAACAGACCTTGATAGCCGAATATGAGAACTTCGACACACCGGTCTGCGAATATCTTAAGCCGGGAAGATTGGTCACGCCGACAGGATTATCACAGAATATCGCGCAGGAAGGCGGTTTTGTCTCTCCTGATACTTTTGCCTGCACCGAGGACGAGAACCTCCAGCGTATCGAGGCCACTTCTGGAACCAATTTCCTCTGGCCGCAGCTGACAGCAAGATTACGGCCGAGCATCGAGTAGGTATTCTTCTTTCTCTTTCCATCAGATTTAAAAAGTTACAAAATCTACGACTGTCAGATGAAAAAAAGAGGACAAGTCACCATATTTATCATCCTGGGGATCATCTTGTTATTTATCGCTATCATCTTTATCCAGTTCAGCAGCAGCCTTAAGAAACAGCAGCTTCTCTCGCAGCAGGAAGAGCTGTTCGGCGGTCTTGTGACTAAAGAAGCGGCGCGCATCTTTATCCAAGACTGTCTCAACGACCCTCTGGAAGAAGGTCTCAAGACTCTTGGCCAGCAGGGAACATTATGGGAGGACCAAGGTGGTCGTGATGCTTTTACCGAAAACGAGAATGGGATAACCTATCAAAATGTTCCCACCTTCTATGCTATCCGGCAGTCTTCTAGTTCCGAATATCCTGAAGCATTTCCCTGCCAGACAGCAGACGATCCACCAGCTTTCTGTCAGTATCGATATCCCCAGGAAGCTTCCTTCGGCACCGCGTATCTGACTTTGCGGAACATCCAGGCGAACCTGCAGAGATACGTCTCTCGTGAAGTGCTGGAGTGCGTCTCCAAGTTTACCGAAGAAGAGATCTCTGAAGAGGCCGAACTGCTCACGGAACAGATCGAGGTTGACGTTTCCATGGATTTCAACGGTCTGGACATCAAAGCCGATTTCCCTTTGGAGTTCAGCCTTTCTGGCGAGAATTATTTTCAGCTGACCAACTTTGAATTTTTCTACGAGACAGATTTCCCCCGGTTCATGCGGGCAGCTGTCCTGAATCCGATCATCTGGGATTCCCGCTACGTTGATTATGATTATTCACAAGGCAACCTAGAACAGCCGACGTTTTCATTTGCGGCGCCGGAAGCCAACCCCAACCTGGTCTGTCGTGAGGAGAACAACCTCCAGATCTGCGACTTCCCTACTATGGAGGGTTATGATGAGATGAACATCCAGCTGGTAAAAGCGAAGGATGACGAAACTGGTGACGAGATCTTTACATTTACCGCTCCCGACGTCTATCCTTTCGGCGAGTACAGCTACCGCTTTGCCCGGCAGGATCGCCCTCCTGCGTTGGATTATATCTCCAGAAAGGAATGTCCAGCCAAATTTGATTATTTAGTAGTTCCCGGGGATAACAGCGATCTTAACATCCTGTTCATCTCTCCCAAGGCCCATGATGCCGACGAAGATAAACCTATCGGTGATGGTCCCGAGAGCCAAATCACTTATTCGTTCGAACAAGGTACTAAAAAATTATTTCCGTCAAGAGATATCCAAGACTTTGTTTTTCCCTCAACAAGCGATATTCCTGAATTAGAGATTAAGAACGACGCCCTTCCTTCAGTTGAACCAGGACTTTACAACATCATCGTTACCGCTTCCGACGGCAAGAAAGAAGACAAGCAGGACGTCCGCATCTTCATCGACCGTCCTTTAGATATCGATCTTAACGTCGACACTGGCTATACCATCAAAGATGAAAATGGCAATCTTATCTCCTACAGCGGATACTTTTCAGGCAGGGAATACTGGGTATCGACCGAAGATCCGTTCCTAGTTTCTGTCAAGACTCCGGCCAGTTCCCAGACAGGGCTTCTTGACGATCCGACCATAACCTTATCTTACAGCGGCCGGGAGTCGTTCGTGGAAGAGCCAGTTACGCTTGGCAGAACATCTAATGACGTTGTCTATGCTTATCCTTGGAAACAGCAGTCATTGGGATCATACAACACCAACATCGGAGGCAAACCCTTGATCGAAGTCTGGAAAGAACAACTGCAGTCACGGCAAGACTCTTCAATCTTCAACCAGATCGATACCATCGGTGGACAGCTGTCGTTAAACTATGAAGCATCATACTGTGAAGAAGCTAAACAGGAAACGGCCGTGCAGAAAACATTGAAAGTCGTCGGCTGTATCCCTCACGTTAATACTGAAGGACACAACTTCCCTTATCCTTTCCAGAATTTTGTTGAAGTAGAAAACGATAATCAGCCAAATTCTATAAAAGAAGGTGACTCCATTAACCCTTTCCTGGCAACCCACGCCTGCTGTGATGCCGCTACCTGGACGCCGCTGCCTGCAGGAACAACTTGTTTTACCTCTCCGGAAGATATCAGTTGTGGTGGTAAGTCACCAGAACTCATCGACATCTCCGAACCAGCCGGCTATCTGGAAGAGAGTAGATCTGTTGTCTATGCTTGTGATGGTGTTAGGGGTAATACTTGTCTCAATCAAAAAGAAGCGGAGACAAACTTAATCAATCCAGGATTCTGCGCTGACATCACGACGGATCCTAACTTGGCCACTTCCTGTTCAAAAGTTGCGGTCCAATGTTCAGGTCAACCACAATGGACACTTAACAAAGAAGAAGGCTGGTGGTGTGCTGGTCCTCTTGGCTGTGGTAACAACCGAGAAGTATCAACGTTGATTGTTGCTAGAAACAATCCTGGTTACAATTTTGCTAACTTGCCAGAGAATCCCGACAACCGCCAGTTTGACTCAGCCTGCACTTCCAACAATCAAGGCTCGGCTTGCCTCGACCTCGAACTTGGCGAAGGACATTGCGTCAAGCCTTTCGGCAGAAGCGCACGCTGTGAGATAACAGGTGATCAAGGATGAAACCATTGACGAATAAACTGAACTATATCGCCCTGATGTTCCTCCTCTTTTTCATGGTCTCTGCCGCTGCTGACAGCTGTCTCCTCTATAAAGAAAGCCCTCTCTATTGTCTTGATCTCGACGAACAAACAGCGCAATCAGAATGCCGTTCCTATGAAGATTGCGCTCCAGACGACATACAAAACGCAGAATGTTCAACTTTCAGCGAATGTCAAAAAGTCGTCTGCAAATCATCCTGTCAGGAAACCCCTGCCGGTAGATGCTCGCAAGGTTCCATCGAGCCGAAACAGATCGTCTCCTGGTGCTCGCCGGGCTGCTGCCGCTTCTTCGCCGAAGGACAGAATTTCTGTTCTTACGAAAACGATCGGGGTAGCTGTGAAACTGCAGCCAGAAACATTGGCGTCCCTGAATTTAGTTTCGAACTGGCTACCAAGCAGCAGTGCAGCGATGCCTGTGTACAATCGGCTGGACTTACGGCTGATGCTACCAGTAGGCTGGCCAAACAGCCGGTTGAACAGCTGCCAACATTTGAAAGAACAAATGCTCCTGTTACAGCAGAACCAACAACTAACTCCGAAACCCCCTTATTAGTTCCAACCACCTTACTCATCTTAATCATGATTGCAGTCCTGGTTTATTATCTTATGAAGAAAGGTTTTATCATTAAGAGATATATTAAAAATTTCTCCGAAAAAAGAACCGATAGAGGTGCCCCTGACGAAGTGCCTAAAACTGAGAGGGGAGAAAAGCAATTTCTCGAGTTCAACAGCGAACCTATCAATGAACGACCGCTGCGCCGATTAAGAAAGGTTACCCGCAGTCACGAAGAAGAGACCGACCCGTTCAAAAAATTAGAATCAGTAGCGGTCAAGAATAAAAAAGAAAACATCTTCAAAAAACTTAAAGACATTGAAGACGAAAAATAATGGAAAACGGCTTTTTTTCAAGACGGTAGGTTTATAAACGATAAGTTCTTCTCAGAAAACGTAAGTATGAATTTACAAAAAAGAGGGATGATAGTACTAGCTTTCACTATATTTCTAGCTCTTTTCTCCACATCCGTCCTGAGCATAGACAACGATGCCCTGGGCTGTTACCTTTATCCCAATCCTGACAACGACCTGTACTGCGCTGACAACATCCGCTTTGATCTGGCTGAAGAAGACTGTCTGGATCAGGCTGGCTGCGACAATGTCGAGAATTATTTCTTTGAAGATCGTTCCTGTTCTGATTTTGATGAGTGTGAACTAGTCAGATGCGACGTTGATTGTTCGTTTAACACCCCCCTTGGCTTGTGTGTAGAGCAGGGGATCAGGGAGAGTCAAGGCCTCTCGGTGGAACTGCCTGGAGAAGCTGTCAGCAACGAGATCTTACAATGCAGCACCGGCTGTTGTTACATCCCGGACAGCAACACTTGCGAAATCTACAACACCCAATACCAGTGTGAAGTGACTTCAGCTCAATTGTTTGGCAGTACTCAAGCCGGACAGTGGACGCCGTTCGGTCCCAACATGGATGAAGCCCGCTGCCTGAACCTATGCGGTGCCGAGCCGCCACAGCCTCCCGAAGATCAAGTGCCGACGGGTGAGGCGGGCACAAGCCGTATCTTTGGCCAGGTCTTGGACCAATCCAATAACAACTTGCCGCTGCGTTCGGCCCAGGTGTTCCTGCAAGGTGCTGCTGAAGCTTCTACCCAAACTGACATCGAAGGAAATTTCGAATTTTTAGACCTGCCTGCCGGCAGTTATACCATCACTGCAACTAAAGTCAATTATGAACAGGAACAACGGCAGGCAGATCTTGTGGAAGCCGGATCATCAGAAATAGAATTCTTTCTGGCCCGGCAGCAGTTTCAGGGCATACGAGGGAAAGTATTTCTGGAACGCGACGGCCAAAGACAAAGCAGATCAGACGTCAACCTTTTTATCAATGGCCAGTTCCGTGGCAAGTCCATCTATCCAGACGGCAATTTTGAGATAAGATTGGATGACTCTTTCCTGAACCGCGACATCACCCTCGTAGCGAAGTTCCAAGGCTTTGAAGGACAGGAAACTTTCCGCATCCAGTCCGGCCAGGCAACTGAAGTGAATCCAGTATTGCAGTTAAAGATCGGCGAATGCAGTCCGCCTAACGAGCTTAAACCAGTAGAAGTATTCACGGCCAGCCATGTTCCTGGCGAGAAAAAAGTAAAGCTGGAATGGGTCAAGCCTTGCCCAGAAGTCAACGGCTACACTATCACCCGATTACATGGCGGCGAAGAGATCACCTTATCACCCTCACCGCCAGCTACCGGTCACATCCATGTTGACGACCAAGATCTCGAATGGGGTCAGACTTATACTTACCGTATCACTGCCAACTTTCCTGATGGTCCTGCACCTGCAGCGGCAGAAATAAGCATCACCCTAGGTGACAGCAGATGCGAAGACAAGTTCAGCAGCGGATCAGGCTGGGAACAGTTCTGCACCGCCGATAATCCAGTTACTGCTAATGTCAACGAACGGCAGGTCGTCTACAGCTGCAACGATCAGAACCAGGTGACGGAAGAAGACTGCGCTATCAACGGGCCGTTCTTCTGCGCTCCCGAAGGAGAAGGTCAGGCAGCTTGTAAAAGCCGTGGCCAATGCTCCGTACAAGGGGCGCCTTTCGGCTTATATTATTCAGAAGAAGTCTGCTACGGTTCTGCCGATCCCTATGAGTCCGTTGCCAACTTCTGCTATTATGATTATGCAGAGAATTCGGTCAGCTCAACCGGAACAGCAATCTTTACTGAAACTTCCACAGCTAACCAGTGCAGCAGCTGTGAAGAGGTGGAAAGCTGTTTCGATTACAAGAGCAAAGGCGCCTGTGAGGTCAACAGCTGTATCGGTAGCAAATGCAGTTGGGTGGACGGCGCTTCGTATACTGAACCGATCATCAGCTATGAAAATATCAACATTCCTGGTTTAGTAACGCCAGAGACCGGAGCAGGCTACTGTGTTGATGACTCTTACAAAGGCGTTGACAAGTGCGAACTCTGTGGGCCGAAATCCAATATCTTTGAAAATTATTTCTGCACGCCGGAAGTCTGCGCTTCACTAGGCAGTTGTTTCTCTAACCCTTCTTATCAAGCTCCTGCTTTGAGCAAGTGCCTCAGCTGTCCTCCAATACCGACGCAGGAAGCGAACTGCTACCAATACCAATCAGAATTGGAATGTACCGGCGGCCAGCCCGCCGAACGTGGCGATAACACTCAATTGATATTATCTGAAGACCAATGCGGCTGGAACAGATGTTCCTGGCAGTCCGGCCAGTGTGTCAAGGACGGCGACGGCGACAACCAAGGTGATTGTGAAGGGCTGACCGGCGGCCTGCGGCAGATCTGCCAGCTTGACAACACGCCGCCGCTGACCACTATCCAGGGCCAGGGCACCCATATCGTCTCTTTCGCTACGCCCGAAGTGGTCTTTGAAGGTATTGATGAGCGGGTTACTTTAGGAAGCCTGTTCTATTGTCTTACTTCGATGGGCGAAGATACCTGTACTGACTTCAGCGATTTCACAGAAGCAGCCTATCCGGATCGCCAGACGACGGTAGCCGTCAACCTCTTATCAGAATTTGCCGCTTCTACTGACGGCGAATCATACCGTCTCAAGTTTTTTTCTAAAGACCAGTTCAGGAACCAAGAGCGGGTTCAGGAAGCCTTTGTCTTCGTCGATAATGTCCTGCCAGAATTCACCATACGTGACGAATCAGAGACCAACGTTGATGTCACCAGCTTAACCGTCTATCTGGAAGACACTACCGAGCCGATGAGCTGTAACTTTGAAATGCAATCGATCGTGCCGTTTGGCGATATAGTCAGTAAGCAGACTACCCGCGACATCGCCGAGATCGAAGTGAGATTCGACTCATTGCGGGGAATAAGATACGATCTTAACGTCACCTGTACGGACGAACAGGGCAACAGCAACAGCAAGAAAAAAGAGTTTATCTTCGATCATGAAGGCAACGTTGATGTGGTCTCTCCGCAAGGGATCCTGACCAGCAAGGAAGTTTCATTTGAAGTTTCTACTTTAGTGGGAGCTACCTGTCAATTACATTACGTAGAAACTTCCCGCGGTCCTCCTGCATTTATTTATGTTACTGATTTCAGCACCAGTGAGAATGGTCTCTCGCATACTACTGAGGTCTTGGACATCGGCAACCGTTATCCTAGAGATTATGAAGAAGTTACTGGCTATCTCGTGACTTGCCGCGACTTCCTGTCTGGGGAAGATTATCAGGAATTTGCTAACTTTGTGGTCGACACACAGCCTGCCCAGGCTGGCGTTATCCTGCGCGAAGGGGAGCGCGAAGAGACGCACAATGAAGATAATTGGGAAGCATTCTTCGTCAGTTCTGTCGATGTTGACTTCGTCTGCGCCAACAACGATGAAGGCTTCGACTGCGACAATTTCTATTACTGCCTTGACGGTGAGGATGAGTGCCGCGGCCGTGATCCAGCTTTATTTACTGAGTATGGCGACCTGCTAACGTTAGAAGAATCAGCCCACATCTGTTATTATGCTACCGATGCCCTGTCAAGCCTGACCAATTCCAGCGAGTTCCTGTATGATGTAAAATGCGGTTCTCTTGTCGTTGACGGCTTCGGCATCACGTCATTACATCCCGAAGCATTTACCTATAGGGGAGAACAATGGGCCGTCAGCCAGGAGCCATTGTTTGACTGGACTTTTTTCACCCGCGTGAATACGCAGGCCTGCCACTTTGATTTCAGCAGTGGCTTTGACTACGCAGACACTCCATTGATCCGTTCATTGGAACCGCAACAGGCTAACCTTTACACGGTGGCTGGTTTCCCGGTAGCGGCCGGTGTCTCAGCTTATTCAGAAAATGGCGGCGCCTATACGGTCTATGTCCGCTGTCAAGACGATCAAGGGTTGACGAGCCCCGAAAAGCCGATCCATCTGGAATATGATCCAAGCGCCCCGCAGATAGAATCGTTTACTGCGGATCCAGATCCAGTCATCGAAGGTTCCAGCACTACTTTGGATATCCAGACCGATGATAAGACCGTCTGCCGCTATGATGATCAAAGCGATACTTATGAGACGATGCGCTACGCTTTCCCGGACTTTGAAGATGGTGTCTTACGGACGGAACACCTGGCCAGGTTCCCGATCAACTTCCAAGGACTGCAGGCCGATTATACCATCACCGCTGTCTGCAGCAACGGCGCCGGCTTGTTATCAGAACCGGCTGCCCTTAACCTTCATGTCGATTACACTCTGGAAGGCAACATCATCAGGATCTACCCCTCCGGCGAACATCTTCGGGCGACAGACATAACTGCCGAAGTTGAGACTTCCAAGAACGCCATGTGTGAGTACCGGGCGTTAGATGAATATGTATCGTTTGCAGAAACTGGCGGCAGGCGTATCCATAACCAGCCTTTCAATAATCTCATCGAAAAAGAATACAACTACTTGCTAAGGTGCAGTATGGGCGGCAACCGGGTCGTGCCTGGAGAAATATCATTTGTCATCGACCGCACTGCTCCAGTGATCACTGAAGTAAATGATGGCAACTTCACCTGCGGCCAGCCTTCAGCCAGCATCATGGTCCATTCCAACGAAGCCAACATCACTACCTATCTGTATGAAGTATTCGATCTCGGCCAACAAGCCGGTGTTATCATCCGCAACGACACTAACCAGAGCAACGGCAGCCTGCCGGTGACCGCTTTCGATCGTGCTGGTCCCGCTATCCATGAGCAGGCTTTCTCTGGTTCCGTCGAATCGACCAATCCGTTTGAACTTCCTTTAGATACATTACAAGAAGGCCACAAGTACAGCGTCCGGGTGCAGATCCAGGATGCCGCCGGCAACCTCGGAGCAGCCGTGGAAAGCAACGGCTTCGTCGTCACCAGCGACCAATATTCTATCTGTCGGGAAGACGATACGGCGCCGAAAGTTGAATTTGTCACTAACACTTCCGACTGCCGGGCTGCCACGGTCGAGATGCGCTGTTCTGATCCGCTAGCCTGCTCCGGCTTCAAGTACGGGCAGAGCGCTTCTATCAATTGCAACGCTACTTTGCCATATAACGGGCAGAAATTATCATTCACCGCTCCAGGCTATGTCTGTTATGAAGTATCAGACTCTGCCGGCAACAAAGCTAACGGACAATACAAAGTACCGTTCGCTGACGGTGACGGCGATGGTGTCAAGGATGACTGTGACCAGTGCTTGTTCTCAGCCGCCGCCGCCTTTGTCGATGCGCAAGGCTGTGCCGATGCCGACGTTTCTGAAGACGATAAGATGGTCGACACCGATGGTGACAGATTGCCAGACAGCTGGGAGAAACACAACTCGGCCTTCGGCTGTGAGCTTAACTACGTCAGTCCCGATTCTGACAGCAACGGTGTTCCAGACAATCTTGAAGATTACGACAGCGACAGTTATTCTAACTATGATGAATATTTAGCTAAGACCAACCCTTGCCTGGCCGATGCGCCGTTGACGCAGCCTGACCAGGAAGCGCCTTCCGCCATTATCGCTCCACCGGCCTCGACGGGAGGCAACGGCTGGGCTTGGACTTTCTTATTGGTAGGACTGATCATGGTTGCGGGCGGTGTCGGTTACCTAATTTATTATTACCGGAAAAAACCAGGGATGAGGACAGCTGCTTCGTCGGCTGTCGGCCGTCCTTCAACCAGTAAGGAAGAACAGAAAGAAGAAACAAAAGCAGCCAAGCCCTCTTTCATCGACACCTGGAAGAACAAGTTTTCATCGCTGACGAGAAGCAAGGCGCAGCGGCAGAAGCAGCTGGCCCGCCAGCAGGCTTTCAGCGCGTTCTCACAGGAATCAGAGAAGATCCCTCACGTCGAGAAATTATTAGATACTAACAAACAACACCTATCCAAGCTACAGCAGGTAGCGGACCGTTATGTCGAACACAAAGACGAGATCAAGCCGGGTCTTCGTCCCGAAGAGAAAAGCATCTTCAAGCGCCTGGAAGACATCTCCAAGAAGACCGAGACCAAAGACATCAAGGAGGTGGCTTCAACAGAAGAAGCCAAAGATATTTTCGCCAAGCTGAAGAAGCTGGCCCAAAAAAGGAAAGGATGAAAAAAGGAAAGAACGATCTTCAAGATTTTTAGAAGAAAAAAGATGGGAAAAAAGATGGATAAGAAACGGATGGATAAGAAAGGGATGGGTATCGGCCAGGTCTTTGTCTTTATCGTGGCAGCCTTGACGTTTGCTCTTATCGCTATCTTTGGCTACAAAGCCGTCGCCAATTTTCTCTCCAGCGCCGAAGACGTCGCCTTCGTCCAGTTCAAGAACGATCTGGAAAGCGACATCAAACGTATCTATACCGAATACGGTTCCGTCAGAAGACCAACGTACAACGCCCCTGCCGGCTTTGAAAAGATCTGCTTTGTCGACCTGGATGCCGAATACGACCCCGGATTATGCGCGGAAAATCCTGTCGCCTGCGATCTTTGGCAGACAGCTCAGCAAGAAAAATCAAGCGGTGACAAGTCGGCTTATGACAGCGTCGATCAGAACGTCTTCCTGATACCGCAGGCCCGGGTGCCCATCAAAGTCTTCCATATCACTATCACTGATGAGGGCAGCCAGCCACTGGGATATTTATGCGAAGATATCTACCAGGGATCGTTCACCTTGGTCCTGGAAGGCAAAGGTTCCCATACGGAGATATCGCCGGCACGATGAGATCGAAGAGGGCAGAAAGAGACTGGAAACGCCGCGGCCAGGTTTCGGTAACCTTCAACTGGATCTACATCCTGGTGGCCGGAGCGGTCATCCTTCTCTTCTTTGTCGGCATCATCTTCAAGCAAAAAGCCAGTGCCGAGCAGCAGTTAAGCATCGAGGTTGTCGACATCCTGGAATCGATCTTCTCCGGAGCGCAGGCTTCCGAGAAGACCAAGACGCCGATCGACACTTCCGGGTTGGCTGATTACACGCTCTATTTCAAATGTGAAGATAAAGTGACGACCTACGGGATAAAGGATTCTTCCGGCTCGGCGGAAGCGCCCCTTGCCCCTATCTTTTCGCCGACAGAATTACAGACTCCGCGGCTGATCCTCTGGAGCCTTCCGTATCGGCTTCCCTATAAGATAACTGACTTCCTACTGATCACCTCTCCTAATACCAAATATTTCCTCATCGGCGACATCAAGTTCGCCAACGAGTTTATCAACGCTTCTGACGATCCCGATCCACGGAACAAGATCAATATTGAATATGTCCTTGCCGGCGATTATGCTGGAATTGATGCGGAAGGGAATTATAATGTCCGGGTTGTTGACCTGGACGGTTCCGTCGTTGATGCCAGCAATCCTCTTCCTCCGGGACTGTTGCAGATGGAAGATCTTCGTGTAACCGGCGTAAGTTTCCGCGGCAACAACGTTTTTTTCTTCCATAAGAAAGGTTCGAACTGGGAAGCAGAAGGTCCCGTGCCGATAGTTTCGGTCGATCCGGTGCGTGACGTGGCCAAGTATGCTTCCATCATCGCTGGCAGCAAGCAGATCTACGAATGCAACATGCAGAAAGCCTTTGAAAGGGCCTCGTTGGTGACACGAGCCTATATCGGCAAGACCGAATCGTTAGTGTCCCAATATCAGGATGATCCAGGCGCCTGCCTGCCGTTCTTACAGGAAGGAGACAAGAGCGCGATGACAAGGATCGGATTATTACAAGGGGGCTTAGCCAGATGCGGCAACGAGCTGACGTACCAGTTATGCAGCCATGATGATCTACGGAACTATGCTAAAGATATCCAGACCAGGAACGAGCAGCTGCGGACCGGAGCCTGCCGCACATTATATTGATCACGCATCATATTGATGAAAGTTAGGGAAACGATATAAGATGAAAAAAAATAAAAAGATGGGACGAGACAGAAAAGCACAGATCCAGATGACCGAGACAGTGGCTATCCTCTTCATCTTCTTTGTTCTTCTTACATTCGGCATCGTCTTCTATTACCAGTTTCAAAAAAGTTCATTGCAGAACAAACAGGAAGAGATCTTTCAGCGCCAGGCTATCGAGAAGACCACGCAGGTGCTGTTCCTGCCGGAACTATCATGTACAAAAGGCGAAGGGGAATCAGAAGATTTCTGCTTTGACATCCTCAAACTGAATCAGGCAGAAGAATTGCTGAAGATAGATTATTATTACCAAATATTTGGTTTCGCTACGATAACTGTAGAACAGGTATTTCCAGATGAACAGGACTTCAGCGGTGATGAGAGTAGTTCTCCTAAAATCTGGCCGGTATACGATCGTGAGAAAAAAGATGCGGAAGGCAACGTCATCTGGGAACGGAAAGAAGAGACCCGTTTTGTCGTAACCCTAAAAGATGAGTCGCAGGGGAAAGCCGAGTATAAAGTTGGTGTGGTGACCGTCGGAGTGTACCAATGAAAAGAAAGCCTACAAAACATCGACTGTTTTTGGACTCTCCCCGTGGAAAGTTGGGACAGATGGAAGTTGTTGGACTGGTAGTGATAGTTATCTTGATCTCTTTAGGCATGATCTTCCTGGCTATCTTTGCATTGAAATCCGATGAGCAGAAAAAAGTTTTCACACGAAAAGAGCTGGCCAGCAGCACCATGGCCGCCTTGCTGAAGCTGACGGTTCCCGGGCAGGAATGCGGCAGCGGCAGTGACGTTCCTCTACCTTTGGGAGACAAGATTCTAGAAGATTGCGCTCAACATTATGGTTCAGGTCCGCCAAATTATGACGGGCGTTCCGATTTTTTGTGTGACAATAAGCACAGCTGCCAGTATTTTGAAGAGACTGCGTCGACAGTTCTGGAAGATGCCGTGGGAAGGGTCGGCAAGAGATACGAGCTGCAGGTATCTCTGCTGCGTCTGGGCGGCGAGCAGGAGACCATCTTCCTGATAAGGTCTGCGGCAGGCGGCTGTCCTAAATCCTTTGCCAGCGACCGGGACGGTTCAGGCCTTTACCCGCTGCAGATCAGGCAGGTTGGATTGCTGCAGAGCCAGCTGTTTATCTGTGATTGAAGATAATCTTTTCCTGATTATCTTGAAATAGCCCCCTCTAAAGCCGTTACATTTATATAGAAAACCGTTATCATTATAGATTAGATTATAGTCTTTAATCAGACTTAAGGATCAAACTTAAAAACGAGGTGTGGACAAATGGATAAAAGAGGTCAAGGTCTTTCTTTAAATGTTATCATAGTAGCAGCCCTGGCATTGATCGTGCTGGTGGTTCTAGTCTTAGTTTTTACCGGTCGTATCGGTGTCTTCCAGCAAGGTCTGGGCGGTGCTGCCGATTCAGAATTACGAGCGACAAGAGCTCTCTACGGCGAATGTCATCCTAACGCTGCTGCCGAAAGCGCTTTTTCCACAGCATACAATGAAGCCGATGCTCTAGAAGATGCAGCACTATCAGCTCAAGGCATGGCCGAAGCCAAAGACAAGCTTAACAGTGATGTCAGCAGATGCCGTGGTTTCACCAGCAAGGACAGTTGTGACACGGACCAGTTCTGCCGCTGGGGGTAAGCCATGACAGGCGCCGGACTGAGACAGCATCGTACTTCTTTTTTTTCTTCTAAAGGTTCGGCCGACATGTGGTGGATCATCATCGGGGCCGTCATCGCCCTGATCGTCTTGATCGTGCTGATGGTCATCTTCACCAGCAAGAGCAGTGCCCTGGACACCGGGCTTAGCGACTGCGAGGGCAAAGGCGGCTTATGTGTTCCGGGAAACCAGCCCTGTCCACAAAGTTCATTGCAGAACAGTGCCTTCGCCTGCACTACCGGCAGTGTCTGCTGCCTGGGCGTCCCGAAACGCTGTACTTCCGATGACGAATGCAGTCAAGGCCGCAGGTGCGCACTGACGATCAAAGGTGTTACCTATTGTCAATGAGACATATTATCGATGAGATGGATAACCGGTTATTTACCACAGGACAAGAAAGGAGAAGATATGCTTAGTCCGGGCACTCTTGTCGTCATCATCCTGGCCATCATCATCGGGTTGTTCCTTCTGTATTATGCCTACCGATTCAAAGGGAGGCTGCTGCCATGAACAAGAAAGGCATGGAGGTATGGCACCTGATCCTGATAATCTTAGCTTTAGTTTTGCTTGTGTTCATCATCGCCTGGTTCAGCGGCTTGAATAAAGACCTGGGAGGATTGCTGGGAAAACTGGGTGACCTGTTATAAGATGGCAGAATTCAGTTTTGAGAAGATCGGTGGTATCGTACTGCTGCTGATAATCTTAGCTCTATGGCTCGGCTTCTACTATAATCCTGGCGGCGCGTTCAACAAAGTCAAAGATTTCAGCAAATCGATCAGCGTACCGATAACCGTCGGCTCTGAGACCGTTTCCGGACAGAAGCCATCACTACCGGCTGCGCAGTCACAAGGCGTCAATAGTTTGAAGAAGACCATGAAAGCCATGATGAACGCCAAACAGACACCGTGCTTCGCCACTTATAGCGACAACATCTTCGGTTCCGGACTGCCTGATATGCAGGGAGCTTCTATTACTTTGGCTACTGGAAAGGACAAAGATGGCGTGGAAGGGGCAGAATTTATCGTCAATGGCGGCAAAGGCGGCTTTCAGGAAGTCTCAGCCGAATTCATCGAAGGCATGGGTCTTTGCGTCATCGCCGGCAGTGAAAGTTACGTAAAGAGTTTCACTGACATCTATCTTAACGAACTGCCTTGGAATGAGAAGATACAACGCTACCAGCCAAGGCATTATATCCCTGTCAATTCCCTGAAGATCTATTATTCTGATTCGCTGAGAGACATTGACGGCAACCATATCTCTGTTCCTGAATTCCCAGCTGACCTCGTCAACGACGAGGGAAATAATCTCTTTGACGGCGGTATATTATACACTCCAGACGGCCAGCATATCTGTTTCTTTCCGACGATACAAGGAGACAATAAATGTGATTGGGAACGCCTGAGCCAGGCTCAGATATATGGGGAAGAGGGCCAGACAGTATCGGAACGTCTTAACCAGCTTAGAACCGAAGACATAATCCCTTCCACGCTCCTAGAGAACGATCCGGAAGGGCTGGATGACGACTGCTTAGCTGGAGACACCCCGCCGTATGAGTCGGTCAACATCATCAATCAGATCAGGTTAGGAAAACTATTGACTTGCGAGGCGCGATGAGAATAACACGAAAAGGCATGGAAGCAGGATTTTTAGTATCGGTTATCATAGTGCTGACGGCGTTCGTCCTGATAGCTGGTACCATCTTCCGTTTCATGTCCAGTGCCGAGGACAAGCAGGCTGAAACATTGTGTAAAGACAGCATCGCTCTTAGAGCAGCCACTTCTCTCAATGTCAAAGAGACCGAGTTCAGGGTAAGTCCAGTGCTGTGCAAGACTCTCGATAAAAAGATATCCGGCAGCAAAGAGGAAGTAGAAAGTCAGATCGCCCAGAAGATGGCCCGTTGCTGGGAGATCTTCGGCGAAGGATCGTACAAGACCGGTGCTTTTGACAACACCAACCTTTTTGCCGGCGGCAACAAATGCTTCATGTGCTACACCATAGCTATCGATGAAAGCAGCGATTTCAAACGCGACAGCCAAGGTATCTCCGGTCAAGAGTTCCAGCAATACCTACGGGAAACAACCTATGACAAAAAGAAACAGACCTATCTTGATTATTTCCAGTTCGGCGGCGGTCCCGGGTATGTTGTCGGACTGCTGAGCGAGGAAGGGATAAAACCTGGCCGCGGTTACGGTATAGCCTTCAAAGCGAAAGCCCAAGATTCTGAAGGCGGCGGCGATCTGCTGCTTGGCGGCGGCCTTAGCGCCGGCATCGGCGCCATCGGCTTTTATACTATCGGCATCGGCGGTTCATTGCTGGGTGGCGGCGCGGCTCTCGCTGGTATCGGCGCCTATTCATTGATCTCTGACCTGATCACAGACACCAAAAGCAATGTTGATGCGATCATGCTGGTTGACTTAAGCAATGAGGAGATCAGCCGGGCCATGAACGAAAAATGTGAATTCGTCTCGGATATTGGGGGAAAATAGGTGATGAAGATGAAAAAAGGATATGCGCAATTATGGTGGATCATCGCAGCGGCAGTCATCGCTCTATTGGTGATTATCTTCCTATTAGTATGGGTCAAAGGCAGCGGTGAGAAGGCTTTTGGATCTGTCGACAATAGCATCGCTGGACTGAGCGACTGCGACAAAGACCATGTTGCCGACATCTTTGACAGGTGTCCCTGCGATCCCAGCATCCAGGAAAATCTGGCCAGCGGTCAAGAATGCCCTAAAGCCTGTGTGAATGACAAGAAAGGATCAGATTGTATCTCGTAAATAGATTAAGATAGATCATGGCAAAAAAAGATAAGAGGATCAGGACTTTTTTATTCCCTTCAAGCAGAAAAGGGATCATGCTAAAATTCTTAGTATCGGTCTTGCTGGCCATCTTGATCTTCACCCCGACCTGCATCTTCGGTTCAAAATTTTTCAGGTTGAGCAGTCAGGCTAAAGATAATTTCAACGATGTTGTTTCCACGATCAAGCAGGTGGCCCAGCAGGAAGGCGACGTCAAGACCGTCCTTTTGATCATGGATGGTGATACGGCGCTGCTGACCTTTGAGAAAGGAAAGGGTCATGAGGTGACGTACCGCACCTGTGAGTCGAAAAGCGGCGTGGAAACCTGTGAAGAGAAACCTTACCGCATAACCTATCAGGATACGCCGGTATCACCGGTGAGAAAAGAGATCCATACGACTTACACCTATCCTGACCAATGTTTTGGCAAAGATTGCATCTGCCTTTGTCAGGAACGTGAGGTGCAGGGGACTCAGCAGGAAGGCGCCCAAGTCGTATTTGAGACAGCCACCTGCACCCAGATCCTCTGCAGTCCCATCGGTGATCTTTCAGTCAAGAAATTTTATCATTATCGCTCTGAGGACGATCCGAGAAGAACATTCCTGGAGGTAAAGAACGACAATGGCGACATCGTCCTCACTTCTCAAAGATAAGCGGGGGACCAGTATCATCCTGATGATCTTTGAAGTGGTCTTCATCATCTCCGTGGGTCTGATCCTGTTCCAGGTGACTTCAGTGTTGGGCGATGCTGATTCGATCAAGCAAGTGAGAGCAGCCGAAGATCTGTCGATGATGGCTAATACTCTTGCGGCATCTCCCGGCAATGCCTTAGTGGAATATCCTGGCAACATGTCTCTGTATACGTTTGTCCTTGCTTCGAATTCAGTTGTCGTCATCAACCAGAACGAACGTGTCACCCGTGAATTTATCCTGCCGGAAGACTTCGCTGTCGATACTGAGAACGGCTTCGTGGAAAAGACCGAACGGATCTGCCTGAACAAAGAAGGCCGTATCATCAAGCTGCAGAGGTGCCCCGATGTCGGATGATGTTTTTGATGTAGCGGGAAAGACCATCTTCTGGGGGATCGTCATCTTCGTCGTCTCGATCATCATCATCGCTTTTACGATCATGATCAGCAGTTACAAAGACCGCATCACCGGCGTTCCCGGAGAACTGAAAGCAGATCTGATCTCACAGAGATTCACCAACACTGCCGATTGTTTTGCATATCAGGATCCCGTCACCAAGAGAACCCATGCTGGCGTGATCGACCTTAGCAAGTTCAATGATGAACAGATGGCCCATTGCTATAAGACCCCAGAGGAAGAAGGGTTCCGCACGTTCAACTTCGGTCTTCATCTGGTGGATACCGGCCAAGAGACCAAGACTAACAATTATTTTCAGGTCAAGACCTACCGTTTCACCAAAGAGGTTATGGTCTGGGACGGCAGTGAGATGAAAAAAGATGTTCTGGAGATCTTTGTCCAGGAATCATTGACGAGGCTGCCAACATGAACAAGAAAGGATTGGTAGCCGACTGGTTCGACCTTTTCGCGATGATGATCATGGTTTTCTTGACGCTGACGTTGATATATGTGGGGTTGATATCCGCTGCGAATGACCGCGATGACCTTTCAGTGTTCCAGCGCAATACTGTAACTGCTGTCAACGATGCGATCACTTCCGAGAGAGCCGTTTTCTATGATTCAGTACCGGAAGCCAGACCGATAGTCGTTGAAGAGGGGGATGTAGGATGAACCGCAAGGGAGCTTTTACCCATTGGATCGTCCTGATAGCGTTGGCGGCCATCGTCTTCTTCCTGATCACCAGCAGATCGTTCACTCCGGATCAGGAGCTGGTAGGCAGCTGGCATTACGATTTTCTGAAAAATTATGTCTATGAAGCTGAGAAACAGAGTTTGCAATTAGAGAAGATAGCGCATCTTGCTTCTGACGGAGCTGTGGTGGAGTTTAGCGATGCCGTTTTCAGCAGTGATCTAGGTTGCGGCCTGGTCGAAGGCATGATAAAACTCAACACTCCTGATACATTCTGCAGTTTTGATGCGCGCCACCGCTATCTGGAAAGTTTCCACTCGCATCTGTCACCACTTAACTCTCAGTTAGATATACAATATGAACTTTCCCTTATAGATGAAGGGGTCATCGGCAGAGTCAAAGAACCTATCGTCTTCAGCAGTAACGGCAGCCGGGAGAGATACGAGAACAACAAAAAATCTTTTGAGGATCTTGGTATGGAAGTTGACGAGGGACTTCTTGAAAAGATTTCCAAGGAGGAGTTGATGGTCTATTCATTCCGGCCGGATTTCCATTGGAGCCTGCCTGCAGAAGTCCTGGCGCTAGAGTCTCTGGAGCAAGAAGCGAGAGTGCTGGTAGCTTCCTGCCGTGATGCTGTCAATTTAGAGAACTGCCTGTCAGGAAAAGATCTTACTATCCTTAGCCCTGGACTCTGCATCGTTCCTGGGTTTAAAGAGACCGATCGCCAGGTGATATTCTGCGCTGATCTTCAAGAAGACCGCCAGTTACTGCTTGATTTTACGCCTGGCAGGCCTTTGCCGTTGCCATTATCCGCAGTAAAGCAGGGAAACCGCTTCGAGCTGCGTTTTCCATACAGCGAGAAAGCGCAATCTTATGCTATCTATGTAAGCAATGCCGAAAGTCTGCTTGGATATGAAGGAGATGCCGCAGCTATCAACGTGCTGGAAAGCGCCGGCGAGTTCTTACTGAAGAAAGAGTTTGTCAATGATAACCTTGAACGCAGCTGTATCGCTGTCTCTTTGGAAGTCCCTTACCTTTGTGACGATGAGCTGGTCTATGCTCTTGAGCTGGATCAGGCGGAGCAGCTATATGGCGCCGCATCCTATACTTCCGAGAAAGGAACGTCGCCGTTAGCTGGCTTTATATTGTTTAACAAATAGGATTATTTAGTATCTTCTTTAGTATCTAAATGCTTATAAAAATGCGGAGAGGGTAGAATTTATGTTTAAGATACCGTTGGCAGACCTGAAAGAAAAGATCGTTTCTACCGGAAAGATTTCTGCTGAAGAATTGGAGACTAAGATCAAAGATAAGATCAACGAATTGTCAGGCTTGATCAGTGAAGATGGGGCTGCTCACATCATCGCCAACGAGTTAGGTGTGGACATGACTCCGCCTGATAAAGGCAAGTTGAAGATCAAAGAGATCTATGCTGGGATGAAAGGAGTCATCACGGTCGGTAAGGTCGTGCAAAAATACGAGGTCCGCGAGTTTGCCAAAGGCGAATCTACTGGAAAAGTGGGTTCATTGCTGATCGGCGACGAGACCGGAACCATACGGGTAGTGTTCTGGAACGATCAAGTATCGCAATTACAAGATATCAATGAAGATGATATAATCCTTGTCAATAATGCGTATGCCCGCGAGAACAGGAACAATCGCGAGCTTCATCTAGGGGAGAGAGGATCTGTGGACATCAATCCGAAGGGAGAGAAAGTAGAGTCGGTGCGTAAAGGCACTGAGTTCCAGCGGAAGATGATCAAAGACCTTTCTGCCGGGGAAACAGGGGTAGAAGTCATGGGTACCGTTGTCCAGGTATTTGATCCGCGCTATTTCATGGTGGATGTAGAGACCGGCAAACGGGTGCAGGACGGCGGTGTGTTGTCGTATGTCACCAATGCCGTAGTTGATGACGGTTCTGGCACGGTACGCTGTGTCTTCTGGAAAAATCAGACCAACCATCTTCTCACCAAGAGCGATGAAGAGATGGGCATGTACAAAGAACAGCCGGGGAAGTTTGAGGATGTCAAGACCGATCTACTAGGCGAGCAGTTCCGGCTGATGGGCAAGGTTGTCCGTAACGATATGTTCGACCGTCTAGAATTCTCGGTACAGATGGTAGAGAAAGCTGATCCTGAGAAAGAGCTGAAGAGGCTGGAGAAGGATGAGTGATATTTCTAGAAGATATGATCCTAAGCAATTTAGGATAGGCTATGGCTTGTTGAACGCAGTGTTTGAATCAGTGGACGGGTTTCCAGAGGATCAAAGAACTGAGTTGAAAATCTTAGTATTTACTGGCCTGGAAGCGATGAAAAGGATGTACGATGCTGCGTATGCTCCTCTTTGCGATAATGGACGGACGGAGGCAGCTTATTCTTCTGATACTCAGTTACGGCGTGATCTGCAAAGGCTGGATAGATTGGGAGAAGAGATAACTCGATTTCTAAGAGAGCCGGAAGACCAATGAACCAAAACCTTACTCAAAACCAGTAACTATTAATACTTTTAGAATTTCCTTCCGCTATGTTATTTTATACTCATCTGCTGTTAGGTGTGGCGATGTATTTATCTTTAGGTGTCAGCGGTGTGGATATGCTGCTGATCGTCTTGCTAGGCGCGATATTACCTGATATCGATGAAGGCAACAGTAAGATCAACCGTTGGAGCGGTTTCATCGGCAAGATCGCCACGTCCCTGGACAGACATCGCGGCTTCTTCCATTCCATCTGGTTCTTCGCCATCTTGTTTCTTCTCTGTCTTAAGTTTTGGCAGGTGAAATACGGCTGGGCCTTACTGATGGGGTATGGAGCTCATCTCATCGGCGACGGGATCACACCGATGGGCGTGCAGCCGCTGCGTCCTTTGTCAAGGTTCACGCTGCGCGGCCCTTTTAGAGTAGGCGGCCCTGCTGAGAATGTGATAATGGTGGTTTTGGTGGTGTTTATCCTGACCCGTCTTTTTTAGGCATCTCTTCTTTAAGAAGTTCTTTGAGCTTGCCCCAGTCTTCTTCCCTGACGATATAACCGACGCAGTTCTCTGAGCCGCACTTGCAAGGATGATCCCTGAACTCTTCCAAGTCATAGCCGTAGTTGTATCCCAGCTCTTCCCCCGCTTTTATATCGCGAAGGGCAGTGACCCAGATCTTGCCTTTGTAGATGTCTGCGTCGCAGTTGGGCTTGCAGGAATGGTTGATGTACTTGGCCGTGTTGTACGGCACGTTGCCGTCGATGTCATATCTTTTGTTCAGTTCAAACAGATAGACAGCACCCATGGTCTTGTCGTTCTTGGAAGCATTCAAGACGAGATCAGCCCGCCGTTCAGCTTCTTTCTTAGTGATTTTTTCACCGACATATTCCAGGATCTGGGCATCTTTAGGGATGTCGGTCTTGGCGAAAATCCCTTTGTTATGGATTGAAGAACTCTTGACGATGATGTAAGGTGATGTTGTAGTTTCCATGTTGCTGGAGGATTTAGCAGGGGTTTATAACTTTTTTGATTTGTGGCTGCTTCCAGCCAGCAGTGGTTGGCTTCTGGATCATGAGAACCAAGAAGCTGCCGATACCATACAACACCAACATAAAGATAAGGAGAGACAATACCTGCCTCTTTTTCATCTTCTTACATATTGTTCAATAGTGTATATTATTTTCAGAAACGTCAGACCAAAGCACCATGAGTTTCATAAAAGCCTTAACATAGAATAATTTTAAATAATGTAATTGATTCACTTTGTCCATGAAAAAAGTATTTATTGTCTTGTTACTGCTGCTCTTTGTATCCTGTTCAGCGCCGACAGATGACCATTACGGCGTCAGCCTTTCTCCGCAGAGTTTTGAGGGCGCCGATTTTGTCCATTTCTTTGAGCTGTCAACAGAAACTGGTGATATGGTCACTTGGGCCGGCCAGTGGCGGTCGCTAGAGGATAAAAGTTCTGCACCGTATGTTGTGGCAGAATTTTCCAGACAATACAAGTACGAGCCGGTCATCGTTCTTGGTCTGTTCAGCCAGGAGACCTATCAGCCGTTTGAGCCCGTCTCTGAAAATTCAGGCAGATATGTAGAACTCGCAGCTGACTTCGCCGTCAAATACAAACCGGCTTATCTTGGGTTAGGGGTAGAGATCGACCGCATCTATGCTGCAAATCCAGACGGTTTCGAGGAGTTTGTGCAATTGTTTGATCATGCTTACGATGCTATCAAAGCAGTTTCTCCCAAGACCAAAGTGTTTACTGCCTGGCAGCTGGAAAATATCAAAGGGCGCCACGATGGGCTGTTTGGGAAAGAGAACGGACCGGCAAGATGGGAACTGCTGGAAAGGGTTCCCAAGTCGGATCTGGCTGTGTTTACGACTTATCCCGGCCTGATCTACAAAGATCCTTCGGAGATACCCGATGATTATTACACAGAGATCTTGCAGCACACTTCCAAGCCGATCGCTTTCATCGAGATGGGCTGGCCGTCTTCCGATGCCATTCCCGGTTGGGAGAGCAGCGAAGAAGAACAGGCTGCTTTCATCGAACGTTTCTTCGAGGTAAAACCGACGACAGAGTTCGTGATCTGGCCGTTCATGCATGATCCTTCATTCCGTGAGCCTTTCGGATCGATGGGCCTGCGCAAAACTGACGGAATTTCTAAGAGGTCCTGGGATTCCTGGAAAGAAAAGATCAGCTAAAACAGTCTCAAAAAAGTTTTTTATCTTTTGTCAGGGCATCGACCAGCATCGCCACCCTTTTCATCCTGGTCTCATCTCTCTTAGCCTTCTCGATCCAGCGCAGGTACACCTTTCTCCTGGATGGCGGCAGCCTATCGAATTTTTCTGCCGCTTCTTTGTTTTTTTCTAAAGCTACTTTCAGCTCTTTCTGGATCTCGGGCGTGTGAGGGACATCTTCATCGAGGGTCGGTTTCTGCAGCCCTTCTTTATACATCTTGAGCCCCTGCGGTGCCATCTTTTTCTCTTTGATAAGTTCTTTTGCGTAACGCAGGGTATTGTTGCTCCAGCGGCTGTTGTGGTTCCGTTTCGCAAAAAATTGGCAGTAGGTATCTTCATCTATCCTTTTCACGGTAGTGTCGATCCAGCCGAAACAGATGGCTTCTCTCATCGCTTCCGGATTGGTGATTGTCGGCTTCCCAGTATGTTTCTTATGTTTAAGAAGGCAGACTTTAACCTCTTTGAGATGGTTTTTCTCTAACCATTTCCGCCACTCTTCCTTGCTTTTTGGATGGATAGTCTGCATGATGGTTGAAACTATTTGTTCCTATAAAAAATTACCTGCGTCCGGAGAGATAGTAACAGACTGAACTACCGTAAGGGTGGAGAGCTTCGGTATTGAGAGGGCCAGTTCCTCTGGTGATCATCACGACGGCATAATCATCATTGGGATCGATGACCTTCATCCGGTCTGTGTTTGCGAAAACGTGGATTTCCACTATCCGATTCTTAAGAAGCGCAAAAGCTTCCTGCATCGTTGCCGCATCTTGGATCAGTTGAGTTAAGCTCATGTCATAAAGTCTTTTTCGGGTCATTAAATATTTTTTCTTGATCCAGGCTGGAAATCCTTATAAAATAAAGCTTATTCTTGATGTTTCATGACACTTGATCTGTTAGTGGTAACTGCTGATGAAAAAACAGGATCAGTAGCAGAATTAAAGAGACAAGGCATCACCGCTCGTTTTACCAATGATTTCGGCTTGGCTAAGCTTTATCTAAAAGATGAAAGACCGGCCATTGTAGCAGTCAGCCTTACCGCCCAGGGTGTGCAGCGTCGTTATTTCGGCGATGCCCGGGAGTTGATGAGAGCTGCTAAGAAGCAGGGCGCATCCGTCATCTACCTTCAAGGAGATTTCACGCCGGAGAACGGACCATTGCCTCAAGAGTATGATGCCGTTGTACAAGTTCCTTATGCAACCGCCGATCTGCTTAAAAAATGAGCCTCTTCAGAAAAGTTTTTCCTCCCAGTTCTGGTCAGCCTATCTCTATAGATGCGGCCCGCAGTTCCTCCAGCGTTCTTGAGCTGAAAGTCTATCCGGATAATGGGGTGTGGATATATCGAGCTAATGCTTTTAGAAGAGTTTTCCATCCGGTCAGATGTTCCGATCTGTCGTCTGTCGTCGATAATCTTAATGCTGATTTTAATCTCGAGATGTTTAGCACATTGATACTTCATTCTCGTTTTCTGGAAACTGGAGAGAGGGATTATCTTGCTGCTAAAATCGGTATAACGAACGTAGCGTATGTTTACGAGCAGCCCCCTCAGAGGCCGGAGCCACGGCAGTTATACTTCGGCGAGATCTATCTGCGGTGATGGTGAGGTTAATTGTTTAAAAATTTTGAATAGATTCCGATCAATGCTACTATTCTCAATAATGTTGCTTTCTTTTCCATTCTTCCACCTTCATAGAACCACTTCCCTAGAACACTTTTATTAAAATTATGGTGGCCCACTCCCCACATCACAGTGTCCAGTGCTAGAGGATCTGAAACCTCAAAATTTCTGCATTTCAGCCGGTGAAGGAAGCCACTGGACGCACTGGTCAAGTCCAGCTGAAGTTTATAAACTACCTGGCCAGAAACATTTCTGCAACTGACAACAGCTGCGCCTCGCATCATCTGCAATCAGATGGTGTTTGAAATAAGACGCGAAAGCAAGAGGTAACAAAAATGAAAACACAAAAAGTATTGGTAAAAGAAGTACCAGCAAAAGAAGAACCACAGAACCAGCCGGCGAAGAAATTCAGGGCCGGCGCGATTTCTACCACCATCTGGCGTAACAAAGGCCAGAACGCCAAAGGCGAGGAAGCAGAGTATAGCACCATCTCTTTAGAGAGAAACTATACTGACGGCGAGGGAAAATGGCACACCACCGGTTCCCTGCGCATCAACGACCTGCCGAAGGCAGCTTTATTGCTTCAAAAGGCCTATGAACACTTGGTGTTGCAGCATAACAATTATTAAAAAACGAGGTATTATACAAAATGGAAACGGAGCTAAAAATGGAAAAGATAACGATTCAGGATCTACCGGGCGTAGGTGCAGCGACTGCCGAAAAATTAGAATCAGCGGGATATCATGACATGATGTCTATCGCCGTGGCGACGTTGGGCGAACTCTGCGAGACCGCGGGAGTTTCCGAAGCAGTGGCTAGGAAGATGATCAATGCGGCCAGAGACAGCATGAAGATGGGCTTCGAGACGGGCGCTGACGTCATGGAACGGCGGCAGAAAGTGATGAAGATCTCTCTTGGTTGTAAAGGCTTTGATGAGATGATGGAAGGCGGTTTCGAAACTGGTGCGATAACAGAATGTTTTGGCGAGTTCGGCTGCGGCAAGACCCAGATCGGCCACATCCTGGCAGTGCAGACTTTAAAGACAGACCCCGATGCGGTTGCCGTCTACATCGATACTGAGAACACTTTCCGTCCCGAAAGGATCAAGCAGCTGGCCGCCGGCATCGACCTTGATCCGGAAGAAGCTTTACAAAGGATCATGGTCGCTAAAGCGTATAATTCAGATCACCAGATGCTCCTGGCAGAGAAAGTTGACGGACTGATAACTGAGCAGGGCAAGAACGTTAGGCTGGTCGTTGTCGATTCACTGACATCGCACTTCCGTGCCGAGTTTATCGGCCGCGGCACCTTGGCAGAGCGACAGCAGAAGCTCAATCGGCATATGCATATCTTGTCGAAATTAGCTAACAGCCACAACGTCTGCGTCTACGTTACTAACCAGGTCATGGCCAAGCCGGACCAGTTCTTCGGCGATCCGACCACTGCCATCGGTGGTCATGTTGTCGGCCACGCTTCCACGTTCAGGATCTACCTGCGAAAAGGCAAGAAAGGATCGAGGGTGGCCAAGCTGATCGACGCACCGAACCTGCCTGACGCTGAGACCAATTTCATGGTCACGGAAAGCAAGCTGGAAGATGTCAATTAGTTTTTCTTTTTTTCTTCTTCTTCTTTTCTTCCAAAAGCTTTAAATAATACGCAGACCCCCCAGACTGCATTATATGGATACTAAAACAAATGTCATCTAATTCTGTCGAATATAAATCTAAAACTGTCAGGAGGCTACATACATGAATGAAAGAAGCGCGCCGGTAAACGCAGGCGAAAATTACGATGTTTGGATCAACTCCGTTGGAGAAAAAGGGGACGGTATCGCCAGGGTCAAAGGCTTCGTCCTGTTTGTCCCAGGCGTAAGCAAGGGCGATTTTGTCCGTATCAAAGTTACGAAAGTTCTCGAAAAGGTCGGTTTTGCTGAAGTGGTCCAAAAACTTGACAAGCCAGCCGGCGGCCAGCCGCAGCGTTCTTCCAAGTATGCGACGATGACCGAAGCAGACATCCACAAGATGCCTGAACAGGAACAGACGCAGTACGAAGACACAGAAGATTTCGGCGAAGACGAGTAGGCAGGTATTCCCTGTTCTTCATAACAACCTTTAAATACGAGATTCTCTTTCAATTTCTTTGTAAAGAGGTGTGTCGATGTACGTCAAATGGTTTAAGGACCTGAACAAAGATTCTATCGCGGTAGCAGGAGGTAAAGGCAGCAACCTGGGTGAGATGTTTAACTTGGGGCTGCCGGTACCGGAAGGCTTTGCCGTCACAGCTCAGACGTATAAGGAATTTATCGAAGTTACCGGTATCAAAGACAAGATCCAATCCTATCTGAAAGATCTAGATATGGAAGACACCAGCCGGCTGCAGCAATCTGCCGCAGCTATCCAGAAACTGATCACTTCTACTACTATCCCCGAGGATATTGCAGACGAGATCAAGGACAACTATGAACTGTTAAGCGCTGACAAGAAGACAGCTGCCAATCTTCTAGGGGGCCAGGAAGTGTTCGTGGCAGTCAGAAGTTCCGCCACGGCTGAAGACCTGCCGTCGGCTTCGTTTGCCGGGCAGCAGGCCACCTTCCTTAATATCAAAGGAAAAGATAATGTGATCAAAGCGGTCAGGGACTGCTGGGCTTCCTTGTTCACCGCTAGAGCCATCTATTACCGCACCAAGAACCAGTTTGACCATTCTAAAGTTCTCATCTCGGCTATCATCCAGAGGATGGTCAATTCTGATCAGTCCGGCATCATGTTTACTGTCAATCCAGCTACCAACGATGACAGCCAGACAGTGATAGAAGCGATCTACGGTTTGGGAGAGATGATCGTCGGCGGCCAGATAAGTCCCGACCTTTACATAGTAGACAAGAAGACCAAAGACATCATCCATGTTGAGATCAAGAAGAAAGAGCGGGGCTTGTTCCGTAATGAGGCAGGCAGGAATGAAGAGCAGGATATCCCTCGAGAAATGCAGGAACGCCAAGTGGTTCCGGACAGCGACATCAAAGAGCTGGCCAGGTTAGGCAAGAAGATTGAGGAGCACTACGGCCGTCCGCAGGACATCGAATGGGCTGTCGAAAAAGGCCGGATCTATATCGTCCAGACCAGGGCCGTCACCACTTTCAACAAGAATCACGAGAAAGAAAAAGAACTGCAGGAGACTGACGCCAAAATAGTGCTCAGGGGCGAGACTGCCTGCCGCGGCATCATCAGCGGTCCGGTCAGGATAGTCCTGTCGATGGACGATCTTTCTAAAGTCCAGAAAGGCGACATCTTAGTCGCCACTATGACCACTCCGGATTATGTTCCGGCGATGCAAAGAGCCGCCGCTATCGTTACCGATGAGGGCGGGATGACTGCCCACGCGGCCATCGTCAGCCGGGAGATGGGTACGCCCTGTATCGTCGGCACTGAACACGCTACCAAAGTTCTCAAAGACGGCCAGGTCATCACAGTCTATGCGACCAAAGGCATTGTCTACGAAGGCAAGGTCGCTTTTCAAGAAGAGAAAAAAGAAAAAGCCGAGAAAGTTGAGACGCAGACAGAAGTTAAGGTCATCATGGACCTGCCGGACTTCGCCGAGCGTGCTGCTTCCACCGGAGCCGATGGCGTCGGATTGGTACGGCTGGAGATCATCATCGCCAACGGCGGCATCCATCCTGCTGAATATATCCGCCAGGACAAGGCTCATGAATACATCGCTTTACTGAAAGAAGGCATCGGCAAGATCGCCAAAGCGTTCTTCCCTAAACCGGTCTGGGTGCGCTGTTCTGACATGAGGTCAGACGAGTACCGCAACCTTAAAGGCGGCGACAAAGAACCGCATGAGACTGACCCGATGATCGGCTGGCACGCTATCCGCCGGCTGTTGGACGAACCGGAGATACTTAAAGCCGAGTTTCAGGCCATGAAAGAACTGCATGATGAGGGCTTGACGAATGTCGGAGTGATGCTGCCGTTCATCATCCGTGTCGAGGAAGTTCAGAAAGCCAAGAAGATCATGGAAGAGCTAGGCCTGAAGCCGTTGAAAGATATCGAGTTTGGCATCATGGTCGAAACACCAGCCTCTTGCTGGATCATCGAGGATCTTTGTAAAGAAGGCATCAGTTTTGTCTCCTTTGGCACCAATGACTTAACTCAGCTTACGCTCGGTATCGATAGGAACAATAGCCGCATCGCTCCCCTTTTTGACGAGATGCATCCTGCTGTATTGGGAGAGATCGCCAAGGTCATCAGCGTCTGCCGGAAATATAATGTTACCACTTCCATCTGCGGCCAGGCTGGCAGCCGTCCAGAGATGGCCCGCTTCCTGGTGCAGCAAGGCGTCGATTCCATCTCAGCCAATGTCGATGCTGTCGACGAGATCAGGCAGGTAGTGGCCAAGGCTGAGAAAAAGCGATGATGGCAGAAAGACAGAAAGCACTGCTTCTTATCCTGGACGGCTGGGGTATCAATCCGGCTGCGAAAGGCAATGCCATCAAGCTGGCCAAGACGCCGGTCTACAATTCATTGCTGAAAAAATATTCTCATACCGTCTTAGAAGCTTCCGGCAGATCTGTTGGCCTTCCTGCCGGAGTGATGGGCAATTCTGAGGTAGGCCACCTTACCTTAGGCGCAGGCCGAGTTATCGACACTGACCTGCTGCGGATAAACAGATCGATCAAAGACGGCTCTTTTTATAAGAACAAGGTTCTGCTGGAAGCCGTCAACCATGCCAAAGATAAAAAACAGAAGTTGCATCTGATGGGGTTGTTGAGCGATTCCGGTGTCCATTCCCATATCGATCATCTGTTTGCCCTGTTAGAGATGGCCAAAAAGAGAGGCGTGAAAGAAGTCTACGTCCATGCTTTTCTTGACGGGAGGGACACGCCGCCCAAAGCCGCAGCTAAATATGTAATGAGACTCCAACGCAAGATGTCTGAGCTTGGTGTTGGCACATTAGCGACGATGATCGGCCGCTTCTACGCTATGGATCGTGACAACCGTTGGAAACGCGAGCACAAAGCCTATGACTGCATGGTCAACTGTATCGGACGTAAGAAAAAAGATCCTTTGAAAGCTCTGGCCGAAGCGTATGCTCATGGCGAGACTGACGAATTCTTCAAACCGACTATCCTTACCAACAAATGTGTGGTCGATGCCGACGACTCTGTCATATTTTTCAATTTCCGCTCGGATCGGGCTCGTGAATTAACTCGTGCTTTTGTCTGGGGAAAGTTCAACGAGTTCAAGAGGAAGAAGATCATCGGGTTGAAATTCGTGACCCTTACACAGTATGATAGTCTGATGCCGGTGCCGGCAGCTTTTCCGCCGCTTGTTCCCGAGAAGACACTGGGTGAAGTTATCTCTTCCGCAGGGATGTCCCAATTAAGGCTGGCAGAGACCGAAAAATGGGCTCACGTCACTTATTTTTTTAATGGGCTGTGCGAATGCGTTTTCCCCCATGAGAAGCGGATTCATATCCCCAGCCGGAAAGTGGCGCATTATGACAAGACGCCGGAGATGAAAGTGAAAGAGATCACCTCTGTACTTCTCAAGAATAAAGACGCATTTGATTTCTTTGTCGTCAATTTCTCTAATGGTGACATGGTCGGCCACACTGGAAACGTCAAAGCAGCCGTCAAGGCCGTGGAAGCCATCGATCATGCTTTAGGCAGGATCGTGAAAGAGTTTCTTGGTGTAATCTTCATGACTGCCGACCATGGCAACTGTGAACAGATGTCCAGCGGCTCTGAAACCTGCCATACCACTAGCAAGGTGCCGTTTGTCGTCGTCGGCCGGGCAGGGAAGATGCGGCCGGGCAGTTTGGCGGATGTGGCTCCTACGATCTTGAAGGTTCTGGGATTGAAGAAGCCGAAAGAGATGACTGGGAAGAGTTTGTTATAGGTTCTTGATTCAAAAAAGTTATAAAGAAACTTCCCTTAAAATGTCTTATGGAGATCGTAAACCCCGGCTTGAGCGGTGATTATCATATGCACTCTTTACAGTATTCTGATGGTCTTCCTACTATCGATGAGATAGTCCAGTACGCCGGTAGGTTAGGGTTGGAAGAGATCGCCATCACTGACCATTCTCAAGCTGCTTTAGACCGATCGGGATTGACGAAGAAAGCCCATCGAAGCATAGTCCAGCGTTGGGAGAATGTCCATAACGATGTTAAGGTCATCTTCGGTGTTGAAGGCGATCTTCTTGATGAAGAAGGAAATATCTGTGAAGATATCGCCGGCCATACCTCTGACTTTCTGATCCTTTCTTTGCATCATCAAGTTTATCAGGGCAATTTTTCAAAAGTGACGGAGGCGTATCTTAAAGCCATGGAAAAGTATGGACAGAAGATTAGGTTCTTAGGGCATCCACACATCCAGAAAGGAACCGAACATCTGGACATGGCAGCATTGGTGGAAGCTGCTAATCACCACGATATCCCTTTGGAATTCAATGGCCGTTATTTTCGGCAAGGCGGGAATGCCGACAATCTTCAGATCATGCTGCAGAAGGCAGACCGTATCTATGTCAATAGTGACGCCCATACTTTAAGTGAATTACGGGATCATCGCAGAGCCTGTTTCAATTTTCTGAAGCAAGAAAGCTATCTATCGTAACACTATCCGGGTAAATTTCTTGCATTCCAGACACGAGATCACCACTTTCCCGTCCCTGGTCCTGATCCGGGCATTGACGCCGGAACGAAGATACTTGTAGCAGTGCTTGCAGAATTTCCTCTTGTACTCACGAGGCATCTTTAATTTTGCTTTCATGGCGATTTTTCTGGCTAAAGTAACATACCTATTTGCTAAAGATTTATTCTTGGAGAAGATCCCATCAGCCTGCTTGAACAAGGTCTTGATCCTTTCTAGAGCGATCTCTTTCTGCTTGTTCTTTGGGAGTGGTCGTTTTGGCATCTTATTCGAAAGGATTCTGCGCCTTTATCTTTTTATAACTTTTGAAATCTTTGATATTTTCAGTATAGATATAAAAGATATCGCTGGCGATCATGGTTGAGGCGATAAGGATATCCCAAAAATTCTTTCTTTGTTTTTCATATTCTTCCAAAGCCAGAAGCATCTCCTCCTGTCCATAGCCGATCTTGACCCATGAAGAGAAGTGGATAATATCGTTGACAATCTGTCTTGCAGTCTTTACCGGAACCGGATGTTTTACTTTAGAGGAAGTGATCACATATACAAATTCAGCTAGGTTCTGGTAGGATATGGCTAGATCTTGTTTTCCCAGCCAGCACTTTTCGATTAATCTCCCGGCTTTCTCGTGTTTAGCTGGATTGCTAAGATTATCATAGGCATGGATAAGAACATTAGTATCGATCAAATAGGGAACCTTATCGCTCATGCATATCGCTCCTACTCCATTTCCCAGCACCGATAGGCATCCCTTCTTTGACTAACCGTACCTGCCGCTCTGAAATCTCATACTGCCTTTTTCTTGCAATCCAGTTGTCGAGAGCTTCTTGCACAGCCTGCCCTAATTTTCCTTTTCCTGTACCGAGTTTCTGTTCAACGGTAGCTCTGAACTGTTGTTCCAGCTGATCATCAACATTTATCGTTATCGTTCCCATGAAACATTTAGATTATCTGCTTATTTAAATGTTTTGTGAAATGTTTTGTGTTTGTAAATCATTCTGCAGGAAAAGAATTATATACCTCGCAATCCTCGGACGATCATGCCTCGAGGAAGACCAGTCCACAGTATCATCCGGAACAACATCCTGGAGATCCTTCTGTCGTTAGGCAAAGGCTACGGCTACCAGGTGGCTAAAGTCTACAATGAAGTGTTTCCGGAAGTCAGCCAGCGCAGTATCTACTACCATCTCAAGAAAGGCATCGAGACCAAAGAGATCGAGATCCATGGGATAGAGGAAGAGAAAGGCCAATACTCCTGGGGAAATACGGTTGAAAAAGTGTATTATACGTTGGGCAGGAACGCTTCTCCGCAAGGCAATAAAGCAGTCGAGGATTATCTGCAAAGGTATCATCAAGAATGGCAGCAACCACCACCAGTTTCCAAGAAAAAGTTTACCGACTTTGTCAAGAGATTCCGCAAGGGAAAGTAAGTACCTATAAAGAGATGGCATTGAAGTTAGGCATCAACTCTTCCCAAGCTATAGGGCAGGCTTTAAAGCGTAATCCCTATGCGCCTTCCGTGCCCTGTCATCGGGTGGTCAAAAGCGATGGTCGGATCGGCGGCTACTGCGGCAAGGCTCAAGGGAACATAAAAAAGAAGATCAGAATGCTTGAGAAAGAGGGTATTAAAATGGAAGATAATCGGATCGACTTAGGCAAATACCTGCATTCTTTTTCGTAAAGTATATAAAAAGACCTTTTCCCGTAAGAGGGATGAAACTATTCTCGTTCGATGCCAAAGTAGTAGAGAAAAGAAAACTCATTGCAGATGTCATCATCCTGTCATTATCAGCTCCAGATGATTTCGTGTTCAAAGCAGGCCAGTTTATCACCTTGTTCATCGAAAAAGACGGTGAAAAAAAGCCGAGGTCATATTCGATATTGAACCCGCCTTCCCAGAAAGGAAAGATCGATCTCTGCATCAAGCTGGTGGAAGACGGCTTTGCCTCAGATATATTTAGGAAGGCCAAGAAAGGCGACACTTTCCTTGTCAAAGGACCTTTAGGCCATTTCGTGTTTGAAGAGACCGAAAAAGAAGTTTGGTTTATCGCCGGCGGCACCGGTGTCGCTCCATTTTACAGCATGCTCAAAGAATACTTGTCCATGGGAAAGTTCACGCTGATATTTGGTGTGAAGTCAAAGAAAGACCTATTCCTCCACGACGAATTTGTCTCATTGGAGAAGAAAGATAAGAATTTCACGTACATCCCTACGTTAAGCAGGGAAGAATGGGAAGGTCTTTCCGGTCGGGTGCAGAAACATCTTCCAGAGGACCTTACAGGGAAAGTATTTTACATCTGCGGCCTAAAAGAGCTGGTATTGGAGACCAAAGAGTTATTATTAGAGAAAGGAGTGGATCGCAGTGATATCAAGGTTGAGCGCTATAGTTAAGGCGAAAAGGTTATTAACTGCGTCCCCCATAAGGAGGTTTAGAATGAAGATTACAACGACTGCTGGATTAGACCAAAAAGCGGATGTCTTAGTGCTGGGCATCCTGGATGAGACAAAAACCCTGAAGAATAGCGTGTTGCAGAAAGATCTCGAAGATGCTTTGAAAGAGAAGGTTTTGCATAAAGAAAAGTTTGGAGAAGTTTTTGTAACAAAAAATAACGGTCTGCCTTATCATAATGTGGTCTTTTTGGCGCTTGGCAAGAAAAAAGAGCTTACGCTCGAGAAAGTCCGCCGCGCTCTGGGAAAAGCAGTCAAGGCTGTCCGCACTCTAAGACAGCCATCTTTCACTACCGATATCCTGGATCTGGTCAAGGACCAGTTCGATGCTGAGCAGCTGGGTACAGCTGCCGCAGAATCTTTATTGCTGGCCAACTACTCTTTCATAAAATATCTCTCTGAAGAAAGGAAAGAGAAGATCACTCTCCTAGAGATGGTCTCCTTGCAATGGTCAGGCAATGTTGCAGCTTTGGGCAGTGGACTTAAAATAGGCAGGGTAATCGGGGAATCAAGTAATTTTGTCCGCGATCTAGTCAACGATTCTGCCAGCGTCGTCAATTCAGTCTACATGGAGAAGATAGCCAAGCAGGTGGCTGCTTCCAGTCCTAAGATCAGCATGAAAGTTCTGGGAGAAGCTGAGATGAAAAAGCTGGGTATGGGCTCCCTATTGGGCGTGAACCTGGGCAGTGCCAATCCGCCTAAACTGATACTGCTGGAATACAAAGGCGGTTCCGGAAAACCTGTCGCTCTCGTCGGGAAAGGTATCACTTTCGATTCAGGCGGCTATAATCTGAAACCGACTAAGTACATTGAAGACATGAAGACCGACATGGCGGGTTCGGCGGCAGTACTGGGAACGATCAAAGCGGCTGCTCAACTGGGTATCAAAAAGAATATTCTAGGTGTGATGCCGATGTGTGAAAACATGGTAAGTTCACATGCGCAACGACCAGGCGATATCGTGAAAGCATACAACGGCAAGACCATCGAGATCGGCAACACTGACGCTGAAGGAAGATTAGTTCTGGCAGATGCCATGGCCTATGCTGATGACAAGTATAATCCTGAATACATGGTGACTCTCGCCACCTTGACCGGTGCCTGCGTGGTGGCTTTAGGCTACTATGCAGCTGCGGTGATGGGCAAGGACGACAGATTGATCAGCTCGTTGAAAGAAGCCGGAATGAACAGCGGCGACCGGGTTTGGGAACTGCCGTTCTATGACGAATATCAAGATTGGATGAATGGTTCGATATCGGATCTGAACAATATTAGTCAGAAAGGTAAAGGCTATGAAGCTGGTTCCGTTACCGCCGGCGTTTTCTTAAGCAAATTTGTTGAGAAAGCGAAGTGGGCGCATCTTGATATCGCTGGTTCCGCCTATTGGTGTGTGGACGGCGATTATCTCTGCAAAGGCGCTACTGGTTCAGGGGTAAGGGTGTTGTTGTATTATCTGATGGGGAAGTGATCTTTTTATCCCTCTTTTTTCATATAACCAAAACAGCACATCCCAGGCGGGCCGTTTTGCAGTCTCACGCCGACACCCCCGTATTCTAAAAGACGGACACCTTGTTTCATCAACGGATCTTCTGATTCGATCGTTAAGTTTCCCATCTCCGCTTGGAACTCCTCTTCACTCCCAAAGACTCTTCTTTCATATCCTCTTAGAAAATTAAGAACTAGAGGCAGCTCGGGATGAGATTCATTTTCCAGGAAACCAGGAGGCATATCTTCGCGCAGCCGCAACTGATAAGCCCCTTCCCATTGCCAATCTCTTTCGAAGATGCCGTTCTCTGTAAAATAAAATATCAGCCCCATGAGACTGGAGCTTATCCAGGGAAGCTTGAAATCTGGAATCTGTTCGTCAAGGTTCATATCGCGATAAGACCTCAGATTCTCGTCAAAGTTTATGGGTGTTTGGCCGCCACAACGAGAGGTATACCTCCACTTGAGATCTGTCAACGCATATTTGGTCATCGGCCAGATATCTTCTGGATTAATTTCCGTTAATGGTTGAAACCCGTTCAGTTCTCTTTGGTCCAGAGATAAATCTCTCCTATTAATGGTTCCGATATGAAAATGTAGATCCCAGCGTATCCCCTCAAACTGATCATCGATGCTTCCGGTTCTCACTACGCCAGCAAAATCCCCTTCATTGAAATCATCGGGATATCTTAGATCGGCAAACAATTCCTCACAAGCCTCACGGACAGCTGTCTGCCCACTATATTCCAGGCCCTTCTCTGCGAGTAATCGGTCAGCGACGCTGGTCTTTACTCCACAAGAAAATCTTGCAACATATTGCGGACCCACGATGAGAGAAGCTCGTTTCAGTTCACTCTTCCCACCTATAGCACCCCATTTCCCACTATGGGGATCTTTGACCCGTTGTCCCAGCCAGATCTTACCATCAATTATAGGGATGAGAAATGAAGCATGCCTTTCTTCCATGTGTTATCAGGCGAGGTGTTTTTTAAAAAGATTCTTGGAGAAAATTCAATTCTTCTTCAGGTCCAGATAGAAATTCTTAAGGAACAGGACGCTCATCGGCCCCACTACAAACTGTGTCAGCAAGGTGATGGTCTTGGAGACGATGTTAGTGGTGACCATCATTGCAGCCGGGCTTATCAATGATGCCCACATCAAGGAACTAAGCGAGGTGATGATGAAACTTATCATGGCGACGACGAAAGAAACTCCAATGACCATCAGGATAAACAAAAGGCCCCAGCCAAGGACTTTCCACCAGCGGCCGCTCACCAGACGGTAACTTTCACCTAAAGATTCCAGTATCCTCTTGTTCTCGCCGATCAGGATAAAAGGGCCGAAGACCCAGAACACAGAGAAGATGATGCCCGGAATGATAAAAGCGATGAAGAGCATGATGACAAAGAACCCCTGGACAATATTGTAACCGAGATACTTCCAGAAATATTTTCTTCCACCGTCAAGCGCTTCCTTCACGGACATATTTTTCTTCTTGCTAAGAGAGTAATAGATCATCGAAGCGGAAGCCCAGATGCTAAGCAGGATCGAGATCAGTCCAACTATGGCTACGAGCATGCTCATCGGACTAAATAATATCGCAAATATTTCAGACAAGTCTTGCCCGATATTAGAGAGCTGTAGAGATACTGGGATAGCAACCAGGGACACGATTATATTTGGTATAAAAACAAGGGCAAGGACAATCACTGCAAAAAACTGCCAGTTGCTGGTGTACTCTTTCCAGCTTTTGCTGAAGACTTCTCCGAATCGCATGGTCTTAGTAAGTTATCATATTTTATAAAGCTATTTGTTGGTTTCCAGGTTGAGAATTAACATTAAATTCCATCAACTTTTTATATGATCACTATTCTCAGCTAAAAATGGAAAAAGTCATCATCCTTGGAACAGGTGTGGCCGGCTGTACGGCTGCTATCTACACGGCCAGGGCCAACCTTTCACCTTTATTGATCTCAGGTCCGGAAGACGGAGGGCAATTGACACTGACTACAGAAGTGGAAAACTTCCCCGGCTTCCCGGAAGGGGTAGAAGGCACCGAATTAGTGAACCGCTGCAAGAAACAAGCGGAACGGTTCGGCGCTAAATTCAAGACAGATATCGTCACCAAATTTCAGGAAATAGACGACGGTTTTGAATTAACCTTAGTAAGCGGTGAAAAATTACAATGCCATTCCTTGATAGTCGCCACGGGAGCATCGGCCAGATGGCTAGGTCTGGAATCAGAAGAGAAATACAAAGGCAGAGGCGTATCTACCTGCGCAACCTGTGACGGAGCTTTCTATAAGAATAAGGAAGTCGTCGTCATCGGCGGCGGTGATTCGGCTATGGAAGAAGCGTTGTTCCTGACCAAGTTCGCTACTAAAGTTACCGTCGTCCACAGGAGAGATACGTTACGAGCTTCCAAGATCATGCAGGAACGGGCAACGAATCATGAAAAGATCAGTTTCATCTGGGATTCTGAAATCTCAGAAGTTGTCGGTGACAAATTCGTCACTGGCGTCAAGCTGAAGAACCTAAAGACAAATGAGATCACTGATTTCAAATGCGATGGTGTCTTTTTGGCTATCGGCCACATCCCTAACACTAAACCATTCATAGGCAAGCTCGAACTTGATGAGCAAGGTTATCTGAAAGCAGACCGGTTCATGCACACTAACATTCCTGGCGTCTTCGCGGCTGGAGATGTCCATGATACAAAATATCGGCAGGCCATCACGGCCGCTGGTATGGGCTGTCAGGCAGCCATCGAGGTGGAGAGGTATTTAACTCATAAGGGGATTGAATAAACATGTCAATATATTGTGTAGGAGAAGGATATACCCGTGAAAAGGTTTTCGAAGTTCTGCAAAGGGCAGGATTTGAGCCAAGTAGATCAAATTTGTCTGATTACGTCAGACCTGGAGAAGAACCTAAAAACGAAATTGGGGCCAGTTTCCTTCAAAGAGGAAGAGATCTGGCATTGGTCCAGTTTTCTGGTCCGGTCGTCTCTGATGTGGTTCAGAATAGGGAAAAAAGTCCTCATTATCAGACCATAAAAGGTTTGGTAGCGTTTCTGGAACCAGAACAGGTCATCGACGATCTTAGCCGGCCCGTCTTTTAACATTCCCTTCCTTGGTAGATAGGGAACCGAGAACACAACTCTTTCACGTCTTCTTTTATCTTCTGTTTAAGAGCAGTATTACCCATATCTTTCAGTACAGCAGCCATCCATTCGCCGATCTGCCGCATCTCCGGCTCTTTCATGCCTTGCGACGTTAATGAAGGGGTGCCGATCCTTACTCCAGATGGTTTGAACGGTGTTGAGGGATCATACGGAACAGTATTGCAGTTGGTGATGATCCCGGCTTCTTCCAAGGCCACGGCAGCATCTCTTCCGAGGCCGATGCCCATCGGCCGTAAGTCGATAAGGATAAGATGATTATCTGTGCCGTTTGTCACCAATTTTATGCCGTTGCCCATCAATGATTCAGCCAGAGCTTTAGCGTTCTTGACGATCTGCTCTGCATACATCCTGAAATCATAAGTCAGCGCTTCGCCGAACGCCACCGCTTTGGCAGCAGTGATATGATTGTGCGGTCCTCCTTGCAATCCGGGGAAGACAGCCCTGTCGATCTTGCCGGCCATGTCCCTTTCTTTTTTAGCCTGCTTCTCATCTAATCCTTCCACATTAGCCAGCCGATCTTCATTCTTGCACATGATCATGGCGCTTCTCGGTCCGCGAAGAGTCTTATGGGTGGTGGTCATGACTACGTCGGTAAAAGGGAATGGCGTCGGATGCACGCCGCCAGCCACCAATCCAGCGATATGGCTGATATCGGCTAGAGTATAAGCTCCGACCTCATCAGCGATCTTTTGGAAGGCATTGAAATCGATCAGCCGTGGATAAGCTGTGGCGCCGGAGACGATGATCTTAGGTTTTTCTTTCAACGCTAATTGCCGGATAGCTTCCATGTCTAATAGTTCCGTTTCCGGATCGACGCCATACTGCACGGTCTGATAATAACGGGCCGAAAAATTGACGCTGTGGCCATGCGTGAGATGACCTCCCATGTCCAGGCGCATGCCCATAATCTTGTCCCCCGGGTTCAATAAAGCGTGGAAGACAGCCTGGTTGGCCGGGCTGCCGGAAAGAGATTGTACATTAACGTGTTCGGCGCCGAATAGTCTTTGCGCCCTTTCGATAGCCAGCAGTTCGATCTCATCAACATGAGAATTTCCCTGATAATACCTTTTCTTGGGATACCCTTCGCTGTACTTGTTGGTAAGCACGCTCCCGGCCGCCTGCAACACGGTGTTGCTTACATAATTCTCTGACGGGATCATGTTGAGGACAGTCTGCTGTCTTTGCAGTTCAGCCTGCATGTGCTTCCATACTTCCGGGTCTTTATGTTCCATTTTTTGTATACACCACCAAGGTAAATTCGTCAAATTTTTCTTCACGTTCAACTATCCACTCTCTCTCTTCAAATTTTGGGAAACGCACATCGCCTTCATAATCTTTTGCAACATAGGATATATACATCCGATCAGTGAAAGGCAAAGATTGCCTGTATATGGTTCCGCCGCCGATGATAAACGCTTCTTTCCCTATCTCTCTCGCTTTGATGACGGCTTCTTCAACACTTCTGGCTACCGTTATCCCTTCTGCCATAGGCATGGAACGGCTGATTACGATATTATGCCTGTTTGGCAACGGTCTAAATTTTTGAGGGATGCTCTCATAAGTCTTCCGCCCCATGATGACGGTGTTGCCAGTCGTCAGGCTCTTAAAGTTCTTGAGATCCTCCGGCAGATGCCACGGCAGGTCGTTATCTCTACCGATGACTCTGTCCTTGGTCATGGCGACTATTATGGAGATCATACGGCCACCGGCGCTTTGATTGCCGGATGGGGATCATACTCTTCCAAAGTGAAATCTTCAAACTTGAAGTCAAAGATACTTTTAACCTCGGGGTTGATCTTCATCGTTGGCAAGGCTCTTGGTTCCCGGCTAAGCTGTTCTTTCACCTGTTCAAGATGGTTTGAATAGATATGTACATCCCCGCCTGTCCAGACGAACTCACCTGGCTGCAGGTTGCAGACATGAGCTACCATCATCGTCAGCAAGGCATAGGAAGCGATGTTGAAAGGAACTCCCAGAAAAACATCGCAGCTTCGTTGATACAGCTGGCACGACAACTTTCCGTCATTGACATAGAACTGGAAAAAACAATGACAGGGCGGCAGGGCCATCTTATGGACCTCTGCCGGGTTCCAAGGGCAGACGATCATCCTGCGGCTTCCCGGATCGTTCTTGATCTGGCTGATGACTTCAGAGATCTGATCGACACCGTTGAAATCACGCCACTGTTTACCATATACAGGACCAAGATCGCCCCATCTTTTGGCGAACTCTTCATCATTCTTGACGTTCTCGACAAACTCTGCCATCTTTTGCGTCCAGGCTTCAGAATATTGAGGATATTGCTGTTCTAGATCGTTCTCTTTCAAGTATTTCTGGAACGGCCATTCGTTCCAGATCCGGACACCATTCTGTACCAGATAACGGATGTTGGTGTCTCCCTGAAGGAACCAGATAAGTTCATGGATTATCGCTTTAGTAAACACTTTTTTGGTAGTCAGCAGAGGAAATCCTTTCTGAAGATCAAACCGCATCTGATAACCAAAAGTGCTTATCGTCCCCACGCCAGTACGGTCGTGTTTCTCTTCACCTTTCTCAAGAACAAATTTTAGCAGATCTAGATATTGTCTCATCGAAACCACCCATCATCCATGGATCTTGAACGTTTAAATAGATTGTGGTAACCGACTAGAACCTTTTTAAAAAAACAACTCCTCAACAGCTTATGGATCAGGAACTTGATTACTTGTACAACCTTCAGTTGTTCGGCGTCAGGCTGGGACTGGAGCGGATGGAGCAGCTGCTTATAGTCTTGGGCAACCCGCAGCATTCGTTCAAGACCATCCAGGTGGCTGGAACTAACGGCAAGGGCAGTACTTGCAGTTACCTAGCTTCTATCTTAAAAGCGGCAGGGTTATCCGTTGGCCTGTACACTAGTCCTCACCTTATCAAATTCAATGAGAGGATAAAGGTCGATGGTTTAGATATCACTGACGGCGATCTGGTACAGCTTATCAAGAAGATCCGAGCAGCCATTGAAGAAAATTCCATCGAGACGACTTTCTTCGAATTCACTACGGCCTTAGCTTTTCTTTATTTCGCCAAAAAGAAAGTCGACGTTGCCGTCATCGAAGTCGGTCTCGGCGGTCGGTTAGATGCGACCAATGTCCTCACGCCGCTTGTTTCGGTCATCACAAACATCAATTTTGATCACATGGACATCCTTGGCGATACGAAAGAACAGATCGCGAAAGAAAAAGCAGCCATCATCAAGAGGGGCATCCCTCTGGTGACCGCAGAAGAAGACCAGACAGTATTTTATCTATTCAAGGAAGAGTGTCTCAAGAAAAAAAGTCCGATGCATATCATAGAGGCTCCGCAAATCTTATCATCAACCTTAGGAAAACAGCAGTTTCTCTTCTCAGGGAAAAAATATCTGATCTCCATGGACGGCAAGCATCAGGTAAAGAATGCTGCTCTTGCCGCCAAGGCTATAGCCGTTTCTGGATTGAAGATCCCTGAAGTATCTTTGGAGAAAGGTTTGCGGGAAGCTTTCTGGCCGGGCCGGCTGGAGATCGTTTCCAGAAAACCATTGATTATCGTAGACGGAGCCCATAACGTTGCGGGTGTAGAAACGTTGGCGGCATTTTTACAGACTATCGAGAAAAAAGATGTGTTGGTCCTGGCTTTGGCCAAAGATAAAGAAAAAGAAAAGATCGTGCAGATGCTAGTTCCTTTGTTTCGGGATATTATCGTCACTGAAGGCAGCCATAAACCATTGCCGGCGGACATTTTAGCTGAAGAAGTGAAGAAACATACTGATAAGGTTTTGATCATCCCTGATATCAAAGAAGCAGTAGAGAAAGGGCTTGAATTCCAGAAAGACGGTCTTCTGTTGGCTACCGGTTCATTGTACATGATCGGCGATGCTCTGAAGTTCTTAAAAGAAAGTCTTCATTGATCTAAAAGAAAGAAAGTCCCAATAAAAATAACAATATTACCAAGAAAAACATGCCGATACGGCGGTAGTTCTTCTCTCCACGTTCAGCTCCTTGCAGCTTGTAGAGGAACACTTGGGCCATCCTGCCGCCGTCGACAATTGGTAAAGGGAGTAAATTAAACAGACCGATACCCAGGCTTAAGAGGAACAACCATTTTAAGAAACCATGGTTTGGTTGCTGGAATCCGTTAAGTTTCTCTAAGGTAAAGAACGCTACACTACCAATGCCAGATTGATATTGCTCTTTGACATCAAACTCATTCTTGATGTTGTAGATGCCCAGGAACGGTTTCCCTGGTGAGTCAGGATTATCGATAAGTGTAAGAGGATATTCATTTTCAACAGTTCCCACCATGATCTGATCGCCCGGCTTTTTCGTGTATAATACTTCACTGAAACTTTCAAAGTCAGTAACTTCTTTCCCATCGATAGAATAGACTATAACATTAACAGGGATTCCAGCAGTTTCTGCCGGTAAACCGTTTTCTACATAACTAGCGAACGAGAAGCCGGTAGGTTCGATCATCGTCTGCTGTAAAGGGGCGGTGACGAAAGACAGCAATAAGATGGCGGCGATGGCCAGTAGTATATTAGCGAAAGCACCAGCCGCTAGTATTGAATATTGGACTATATCCGACTCCTTGCGCATCTTCTTCTCATCAGGTTCGACGAAAGCACCGATGATCGGACCAAACAAGACGAGGCCAGTATTTTTGACTTTAATGTTATGAGCTCTAGCTACGATACCGTGTGAAAACTCATGTACCAGAGCAATCAAAAAAATAGCGATAAGCCAATGCCAAAACGGCAATATACCTAATCCTGGGATTTCTGTACCTGGCAAAACCAGAGCTACACCTGATGTGGCGGCAGGTTTTAGGACTAAATCCACCAAGTTTTTTATTAGTACATACATGATGGTCAGCATTCCAATGAATCCAACGCCAGTACCAATATAACCAAGTAGGACTACCCATTCACGGAATTTAGAAGAATATTTGTCCATCCACTTGATACCCCATTTCATCCGGTAAAGAACGATGACCTTTGCTTGGAAGTCTAATCTCTTCCTTTTAAGATAAAGTAAGATTATGATGACGGCATAGAATAAGATTATCGCTTTGTACTTTAACAGGAAATCCATCACCATAAGTAAGAAGGCTTTTTTCAGGGTTTTTATGTGTTTCTATAAGTTGAGATAATAAAATAAAGAATAATAACAAGTCTACTTCTTTCTTTTCGGTCGTAATTTGGTGCCGGCGTTCTTGCCTCTGCCCCTGATCTTGCCAGCCTGTACTTTAAGCGGGTTGGCCCTAATCTTACGTTTTGTCTTACGATCTACAAAGATGTTCTTGAACATTCGTGCGTCTGCTTCTGGAAATTTAACCATATATTATCACTTCACTTGTTTCATCACTTTCATGCCCATGATGGTCCAATAGAGGACTTCCACGCCTTCTTTGATCTCGGCGGTCAATTCTTCGGGAATCTCCATCTCAAAGGTTTCGTAGGTATCCATATCCATGACGCTGGCGTTCTTTCCTGATACGGAGAGGACCTGAGCGCTCTTCTTCTCGACTATCGGCGCTTCTACCTTGTCGTGGCCTGGTATGACCAGATTCCTTTTCTTGCCATCAAGCATACCCACAGCCATCAAATTTACTTTGGCATGGCCGTGTTTTCCCGGACGGGAGGTTGCGGTGTCTGTAATCTTACAGGGGGCACCATCAATTATGATCGTATCGCCTTTCTTCAGCGTTCCTACGCTGACAAGTTTCTTTTCGTATTCACTCATTTCAAAACCACCTACTTAACTGCTAATTCGATATCCTTATCGGTTATCGTTTTCCTGCCGGCGTGTTCGGCAAGCTTTTTGGCCTCGCTGGAGATTTCCATCGCTTTCTTCTCCAGAACATCTGCTAAAGCAGCTTTGGCGTCATCCGACACTCTTGCTGCCCCCGCTTCCCGCATGATCTTATCCATGGCGTTCAGCGAGAGAAACCTCTTTTTGGCCATTTAGAGCTAGAATTAGGGCTGGTTTTTAAAGTTATCGATAAGGAAAAGGAATTCCCTGCTCTCTGAAACAACCATCACCTAAAGAACCGCCACAATGAAGCCGGCTTCTTTTTCATTCCCCTGATCAGCCCGGTGATCTCCTTCTCGATCTCTTGATACTCTGGATATTGCCGTTCAGCAGCTTTGAAGGCCGGTGAATGGTAGGAGCTTCGTCCATTATTATGCTCGAACTTGAAATGTTTGTGGAGCATCTCATGGTACATCACATAATCAAGTACGTGGGGAGCAGCTTCTTTAAAGATTGTTGATACGGTTATCGTATCATTGTGAAAATTGTAATGCGCCAGCTTCCTTCGGGAATCGGTCCCCCAGCAAAGGTTCGGCTTTTCCAACGAACTCTCTAAAAATAACTTGTTGACCCTGTCGAAAGATATCTCCAGCTGTGGATCAATCTTATCTTTCGGAGTGAGGATGTGGATGTTCTTGGTAAAATTGTTGTACAGTTCGATGTTTTGGGTCATCCCTTTCTTCCTGAAGATCTTCAGCAGCAGATGCTGGATCAGTCCGATCTTGATCTCTTCATCGATATCCTTCCATTGCAGGTTCATGTTGACGCTGAGGACATTGCGATGCAAAGCGATATTGGCATTAAAAGGAGCCAGCCGTCGGTTGTATTCCATCTTGGCATTATAAGAAAACTCTTTCTCCGGAAACAGCCGTTCATAGGATTCCTGGATGAGGTTCATTGTAGCTTTTTGACAGTACCTTTCTCGGTATTAACTTCTATCAGGTCTCCGTCTTTAAGAACTTGGGTGGCAATCTTTGTGCCGACGATACAAGGGATGCCAAATTCCCTGGCGACGATAGCCGCGTGGCAGGTCAGTCCTCCGGTATCAGTGATGATGGCAGCAGCTTTTTCCATAAGGAAAACATACTCTGGGCTGGTCATGGGAGCGATCAGAATATCTCCCTTACGAAATGACCCAGCTTGGAATGGATCAAGGATAATTTTGGCTTTCCCACGGGCAACTCCCTGACCTTTGCTGGCGACAACACCACTAAAATGGTCGACTTCTTCAATGATCTTTTCATAAGTGTACTCCTCCCAACACTTGGCCGCTTCTGCCGAAGGAATTATCCTCGCTTCTTGAAAAAAATCAAGACCAAAGCCATCTCTCCTCTCTTTTAATCGGCCATGCAGGTCTTCACCCTCAAGTATTTTTTCGACCTCATCAAAACCACAGTTAAGCAGGCCTTTAATAGGGTAGCTATACCTCCTAGCTACTTCTTCCAATAAAATGTGTTTGTAATGAAGATTGATGAATATATGCTTCTTCCTTTGGTCTTGCCATTCTATGTTATCGCTGATCGCCTGCGCTATCTCCAATGTTCTGGCTGAGAGATTATGCTTTTTCGCAATCCGCATCTTCTCCGATTTTACTTTCTCTAGCTTTTCTTCGGTCTTCTTTCTGAGATCATTCGGAAGGTCTTTCTTTCTCTCAGCAAAATAATTTTTATCTAGAATTTTTGTCCCTGCATAACTATTTTGCAGCCAGAAATACTTTTGTTGATGATCTTTAATATCATCTGTCTCTGATAGGGCGACCTCTTCTTCTAGATAGAATGATAGTTCTTCAGGGGTCGACAATATTTCCATCACCGAACTTAACTCTTCCTTTTCTTTGATGAGCATAAGTTCTTCTCTAAGAACGTCTTCCGAACCATAATTTCCCAGCTCCGGCGGGATCGTATCAACCCAAAAGTCGATAGTAAGCCGGAAAAATTCGTCGAAGGTTTTCTTGAACTCAGATTCATCCATCTTTTGCAAATCCGACTCTCTTAGTTTCTCCTGGAAATCAGACAGTTCCGCCAGATGTTTCTTCCACTCTTGATAGACTTTCCTCCTACTGTCTTTGTTAACCATATATTTTAAGAATGTCTTCCGGCCGGAAGTACGCAAACTTTCCATCTGGTTGATCCAGACCATCCGGTTGTCTTTGAACAGAAGAACGGTCTCTACCCATCTTTCCCCGCGATATTTCTCTCCGAAAGCCTTGTAACAGACGAAGCAGAACTCAGAGATATAATAAAATCTTCCGGGGATCGGCCCCCATCGAAATATTTCTTTCTTTGAATCTATCATTCTACAACATACTCAACAAGTACATAAGAATCTTTTGGCGCGCTTCTGAAATTTACTCTCTCCACCCCTTCAGGAAGCCGGAACCCTGTATCATGCATATCAGAAGGCAGCATTCCCGGTCTTTTCCGATAGTGGATGGTAATCTCTCCGCCAACAAAGCCGCCAACAGTATAGATAGAATAAAGAGCATTAGGAAGATGGACCGTTCCTGCCCTGATCGATTCTCTTGCGCATAATTCTAGATCACTCATCCTATCTCAAACCGCAATATCGCAGCCACCCCGCCGAGATCTCGAAGCTGGACACCCTCCCGAGTTTCCGTAGAGATCACCTTCACTGTAGAACCGCCGACGTTGGCCTTTTCCTCGAGTGAAAAGATCTTATCTTCAGAGATGCTTTCAGACAATAATAAGATGTCTACTGCATTCATCTCCAAGGCTTTCAACACTTCCTTCTCTCCATAGGCGATCTTCTTAGGATTTTCTCTAAAAACTTGGAAGAAATTTTCCATAATTCTCTTCTCATCCATGACTTCTTCGTTCGCCAGCAGATCTGTCGACCTGTCAAGAAGTTCCTGCAGTCCCCATTCTTCTGTATAAGAAAGATCTTTTGTCCCTATCACCTTCTTCTTGATATCTCCAGTCAGATAATCTTTATTTATGAAATCGTGGACGGTGATACCGGGACCGCCGATGATGATCCCTTTAAGATTATTTCCTAGTGGAAGGAACTGTTCTTTCATGTAATCAGCGATCTTCTTGAAATGCTCTTTCATCGCCCCTTCCCGAAGACGGGCGAAGCGGGCAGCGGATTGTCCCCCCGCTTTAAACTTTCCCGGGACTTCCGAATGGGTTTTCTGCAATGGGATTATCGTCTTTCCTCTTAACAAAGCCAGCATCGCATCCCTCTTATCTAATACTACCAGACCATAGACATTGTGCTCCATGATCATGTCTTCCAGGATGTCGGTGACGAAAGCTTTATCACAGCGGTAGATCCTGATATTCAACGGCACCGGCGGTTCGACGCTCCAGACTCTCATGTCGATCTTTCCTTCTCCGGCAGCGATGTTCCCGGTGAAGATGGCCAGTCCGTTTGGCGGTGTTTTTGTCAGCGTCCTTAGATGCTGGATCATCTTTTCCAAAGCACCTTGCACGTTCTTTTTGGTAACAGCCGATTTGATGTTGGAAGCCGTCCCTTGCTCTTCCGCTAAATGTTGAATGATCTTACTTAACTCGTATCCTGCCGGAATATAGACTGAGACAAACTCAGTATGGGGAGCCCGATGGCTCTTTAATTCAGCGATAGTCCTCTTGATCTTGATCTTTTCCTGTGGAGTAATAGCCATTTTGATAACAGATAGAAGCTGATTTATAAAGATTTGCGGTCAACTGTTCTAAAGATAATTTTCTATTGTTAAGGAGTAAAATATTTAAACTAGCATTTCTCCAGGATGCTGATGAAGATTGCCGACTTCCTTAGAGAGAACCCACATCGAGCTGAGACTTTACCATATCATTTTCAGGTTATACCTGGTGAGCCTACGTATAGGGGACTTAAGACAATTCCTGATGGACAAAGACGCGATCCAGATCGTGCTTTAAAGACTATCGGCGCTGTCGATGCTGCTCTGAGGCTGCGCTACTCAAAAGTTGGTCTGCCTTTCTTGGTAACTATCGATCGTCACGATCCTAGAAAAGCATTGAGGCCTCATACGATCTTCATCAAATCTCGATTACGGGATCTTCGGGATGATACTATCCTTGAAGTATTTTATGATTACGAACGTGGCGATGAAAACGCCTTAGATCGCCTGTTCACACATTACGAATTTGAAAATAAGCAGGACCTTCCTCTGAAAGATGGTTTCTTCTTCGGGCCAGATTTTAGGAATCTTCACGGCGATGCCGTTCCAGGCCCGAGGGGGATACCAGTGCCGGGTTACGTTTCTGTCACCAACAAAAGGTTTGTAACGAGAGGCGGCCGCGCAGTTAATTTTTCCGTTACAACTATGGTCGATGAGCATATTGGGCTTCATAAAGTGAAAGTACATTATCAGCTTTCAACGGATTCTCAAAAAAGTCCTTATAATCAATGTAAAGGAGAGTATGAGATAAGGAGGGTCTTGAACGGATCTGAGGCTTTTGCGACCGTACACCATCTTGAAGAGACTAGACGAGACAATCCTACCAATTCCGTCATCAGAACAGAGATCTTGTCCGATGGTCATATAAATCTAGGTAAGACGCCCCTCACTAAAAAATGTGACCATGTAAGGACGCTGGAAGCTTTGGTGCAGATGGTAATAAAGTCAGATGAAAATACATTTAACAATCTGGCTTTTGCTAAAAATATTGTCACTAAATAAAGCCGATCATCTCTTTCTTCTTTACTGTAGCCGTATCCACCACTACTGGTGTAAAACCTCTCTCCTGCGCTTCCATCAGGCACTCTTGAAATATCTCTGCATCCAGATTCTCACGTATCTTCTTCTTGGAATAGTTCCTTTCCTGTAACCTTTTCTCTAATTTTTTCAGGTCGGAACATACTAAAACAACACAGCAATCAACCATCTTCTTGGGCAGCAGGTGTGAAACATGGGAATCAAAAACCACATCCTTGTGTTCTTTAACGACTTTTCTGACCAACTTTTCTAATCTCTTAACATCAACATCATAGGCCTTTTTGCTTCTATCATAACCAGTAGAAACTTCTTTGTAATGCTCATGAAGATCTAGACGGTAGAAACCTTTTTTCTTTAACATTATGGCCAAAGTCGATTTTCCCGTGCCTGGTGTTCCGGTGATGATTATCAATGCCATCTACTTTGGTCTCTGCTGTTTTTCACGGTGATGTCTGATCATCCTTTCAACCAGATGATCGTGCAAGAATGATTCGATAATCAATATTATCAAAAATAAGGCTACTGCATAACTGATAAGGATCAGAAGATCAATCCAGATATTGGTGAAAGGCGCACCAAAGATGAAAACTTCTCTGACCATCCCTTCTGCAATGACGAATGGATTTAAACTGACGAGTCCGCGTAACAGAGGGGCGATACCTTCTAATGGTAAAATCAAACCAGAGATAAACAATAACAAACTGCCTAAAGATATGGAAGCAAGGATGCCGGTCTCTTCAGATTTGAAGATATAACCAACGACCATACCAAGGAAAGTAAAGACGGAAGCCGCGACGAAAAGGATGAAAGCCACCGTCGGGAAGGCGGCGATGGAATCGCTGAGGAAGAATAACGAGATCAATAGGATGACTGCGATCTGGATCAGTATCAATATCAGGTTCGTAAAATAGATGGAGGCGATGAACGTCACTTTCTTGATCGGCAGGAAGAAGTTGCGGATGAAAGCAGGGCTATTTTTCTCTACCATGACAAGAGTCGTCCCCAAAGCCAGAGAGCTGAACATGACCACCAATATCAATAAAGCAGGGAAAAGATAGCTTAGATAGGTCCCTTCCGTGCTGACTTTTTCGATCTTGGTGTTCAACGGCGAGGCGATGGTCCCTGCTTCTGTCACCTGCTGCGACTCGATGTTCTGCTGCAGTTTTCCTAACCCGTCTGAGATAGAGTTCAGCTGTTCCAAGGTTTGGGCAATCTCGCCCGATGCAGTCTCAAGGATGGTCTGACTGTTAGCCGTCCTTTCAGCCGCTGCCTGCAGCTTAACTCTAGCCGACGCTAAGTCCTGTTCCAGTATCGCGATTATCCCCAATACAGATGAAGAAGCGTTCCCTTCAACCAATGTTAATGATGAGCTAAGCTCTTCCTGAGCTTTTTCCAACGCATCTTTGATATCGGCTTTCTGGCCGGAAGAGATGTTCAGGCTGTCGAGACTATCTAGCGCTTCACCGATCTTCTCATGGCTGCTGTTGATGCTGGACTTGATGGTGTCTACAGATTCGGTGCTGTACGAGCTTTCCGGCAGCGTGAGATCTAAAGTACTGAGCTGCTGCTTGACGGCCTCAGTCGATGCGCTGAAAGAATTCTGCTGTTCCTTGACAGACGATAATAATGAATTTTGGGCGGCGATGCCGTCTTTAGTGGTCATCAGCTTGGTCAAGATATTCTGGCTGAGCTCTTCCCTGATGGTCTGGGATCGCAGTTCAAACTTGCCTTTGACTGTCTCTTGGACCATCCATACCAAATTTACCCGGCTGGGATCGACATAGAAAACGATATCTTTTGGGTTGTTATCTTCCACTTTCAATGAGGAAGGCAGTGAGATGCAGGTGTGGACGAGACCGCTCCTGATGTCATCGACACATTGTTCTATCGACGAATCGTAGGGAATGATGGTGAACTCATCTTCCTGCAGGATGCTGACAAAACTATTGACATCATCAGTGAACGACGGCGCATAGACGCCGATGTTCAGCCCGAAACGCTCATTAGTGTTATAGGCTAACCCCAAGACCAGGATGATCAGAAGCGGAGCGAAGATGACTATCAATGCCGAACTCTTGGAGCGGATCAGCACTTTCAAGCTTTTCTTGGTCAGCAGCCACAGCGAGCTCATTCTTTGTCCTCCACTATCTTCTCAAAGATCTCTCGCAGGGTCGGCTTCCTGACATCAAGATCATGCAGATACAACCCTTCACTTTCGATAGAATCCAGAAGCTTGGACATGGTTTTCCCTGGATCGACTGAATCAAGCACGAGCTGATTGCCTTGATCGACGATCCTGCTGACAGGCAGCTTCTTGGCGATGGCGATCAATTGATCCTTTTCTTTACTGGTCTTGATATTGATCGAAACATTATCTTTCAGGAACGGTCTCTGAAGTTCATCCAGCATCTGGTAGCTTCGCAGTTTCCCGTCTTTGATGATAGCAAACTTGGTGCAGACACGCTCGACATTTTCAAGGTTATGTGAAGCCATCACTACAGTTACGCCTTGGGCATTTACGGCTTCGATCAAAGCTAGCACATCTCTTTCAGCGATCGGACCGAGGTTGGCCGTCGGCTCGTCTAAAAATAGTATCCGCGGCTTGTGGATGAGACTGCACATGATGTCCAGCCGTTTTCTCATCCCTTCAGAAAGGTGGTCAGCGATCTTGTCACGGTCTTCGTATAATCCGGTAAAATGAAGCAAGCTCTTGGCGTTTTCGATGATAGTCTCTTTCTTCAGTCCGTATAATTGACCGAAGTGCAGTAAGTTTTCTTTTACTGTCAGCTTGGGATAGATAGCCGAATGCTGCGGCGTGAAACCGATATGTCTTTTGATCTTGTGAAAATTGGTATAAAGATTCTTTGGCTGGTTGTCAATCCTAGAAAAGTAGCCGATCTCTCCGACAGATGGCTGCAGGAATCCTGAAAGAAGGTTCAGAAGAGTAGTCTTACCACTACCTGAATTGCCAAGGACGCCCCAGATCTCGCCATCTTTGATGGTGAGGTTTACATCCTGGATGATCGTCTTCCGGCCGAAACTCTTTGACACCTCTTTTAGCTGGATAAATTCCACTATGTTAAAGAGGGAAGAGTTGTTTATAAATGTTTTTGATGAGCGCCGGTACAGTCAGCTCAAAATCAATCCTCAGATACTCTTCTCTAGCATGATCCTGTTGTCTTCGATGTTCTCCTGCGGCTCAACTTCCGTAAAATTATACCTTTCTTTCACTAGATACGACAGCATCTCTCTGCGGTTGTTGCGGGTCTTGATCTTGATCTTTTCATAACCTTTCCCACGCACCCAGCTATTGAAATAAGTCATCATGGCTTTCAGGATCCCTTTTCTTCTATGTTCAGGATCGACGCCGGCCATCCAGCAGTAGAACGAACCGTCGCTGAACTTGTCGTAGCCGATGACATAACCGACCGGCCGACCACTAAGATACGCTACTATGATCAGATGTTTTTTGCTGCCGATGGTCTGGCTGAAATATGGTGCATCAAATACCCGGTCAAACTCCGTGATGGTCGCATTCACCGTAGCCGCTTCCGGTAATGACGCTTCTTTAACAACAAGTTCCATGGTATCCTTTGAAAGAATGAAGGTTATAAATATTGAGTTTTGGGCCCCTCTTTTTTTACCGTGAAAGAAAATTTTTATGGCGTCTCACTAAAAAACTTAGGTCAGCAGTATATCTTCCCGCGTTAATCTCTAGCTCTTTCTCAAGTTCCTGCAATGAAAAAACTTCAATACCTGAGCTCTCTCCGTCTGTGAATCGCAATGAACCGTCATATGTTCCTACATAGGAAGCAGAGATGTATGGCTGGACAAAAATCTTTCCTTTTCTATCTACTCTTCTTGACTGAAAATTATTATGGATCTCAACTTGAGTGAGAATAGCTATTGTTTCAAGATTGATATTTCTTAGCATCTGATCATAATCCTCAGAAGGTAAAACGGCTGCGGGGAACCCCAATTCTTCAGCTGATTCTTGAATCATAGTCATGTCGAACGTATTTCTGGCTTTAACATGACCGCCGATCGTCTTGTCGTAAAGTCCAGAATTTTCACTTTTAGATTTGCTTCGTTTCTGAAGATAAATATTTCCTTTCGTATTTTTTAGAAGCAACGTTACTCTCCGTACTTGCCGGGTGATCCTCCCGGTGTGAGCAAATTCATCTTTGATTTCACGATAGAAAGAAGCTCGATCTTGTGTTCCTATCAGTTCTCCCTTCAGGTCATAAATTTCTAGCATCTCTACCATGGAGGTTCTATTCAATCAGTTATTTATAAACTTTTACCCGAAAATAGTCACTTGGAGGTAATCACATTTTCTACTTCTTATTCGCCAGCGCTGCTTCCAGCAGTCCTAAGAACAAAGGATGCGGTTTCAGCGGCTGCGACTTGTATTCTGGATGGCCTTGAGTAGCGATGAAGAACGGATGCATCTCTTTCGGCAGTTCGATCACTTCCACGAAGAAATCATCAGGCGAGGTGCCGGAAAAGACGAAGCCTTTCTGTTGCAGCGGTTCTCTATACGAGTTGTTAAACTCAAAGCGATGCCGGTGTCTTTCCGAGATGATGTGTTTCTCCTGATCTTTCCAGCCGTTCCATCTGCTATACAAGTTCTCAGCTAAAGTATTGGGCTTGATGACACAATCGTAGGCGCCAAGGCGCATCGAGGTGCCCTCGCCTTTGATGGTCTGATATTTTTCGTTGAAGGGGATGCTGTGGACGATCTTGTGAGCAGTATCGGGATCATTTTCTTCGGTGTCTGCTCCTTCTAACCCGACTACATTGCGGGCGAATTCCACACAGGCTAGCTGCATACCATAACAAAGGCCCAGATAAGGGATCTTATTCTCACGGGCATATTTGACTGCCTGCACTTTCCCTTCCGCTCCTCTCTTGCCCCAGCCGATCGGCACGATGATAGCATCCATGTCCCGTAGGCTTGCTTCCGCACCCTCTTCTTCGATCAGCAAGGTGCTGACAAAATTTATCTCCGGTTCGATGTTAAGTTTCCAGCCGGCGTGCTTGATCGCTTCCATCAATGAATTATAGACATCGACCAGCTCGAAATCGCCTTTGTTCTTGCTGAGATACTTGCCGGCTACTGCCACTTTTATCTTGTCTTTCTTGGTCGATCCGATGCCCTGCACTAACTTCTCCCACGGTGTAAGATCTATCTTGCTGGGGAACATGCCGAAATGATGAAGGACCTTGCTGTCAACCTGCTGTTCCGCGAAAAGAAGAGGAACTTTATAGATGGATTCTACATCGGGAGCCACAAAGATGTTTTCACCACGGATACTTGTTCTCAATCCAAGTACATACCGTCTTCTTTCATCAAGACCGACTTCCCCTCGTAAGATCAGAAATTCTGGCTGGATGCCCATGCTCATGAGTAAACTTACTGACATCTGGGTCGGTTTGGTCTTCGGTTCGCCGAGATGTTTCGGCAAGGGCATGTAAGATACATGGATGTTGATGACTTTTCCCGGCATCGTCGTCTTCATGATGCGGCAGGCTTCATAATAAAGCATGTTCTGATACTCGCCGGCGGTCCCGCCCAGCTCGACGATGACGATGTCCTTGCCTTTCCCGGCATTGATGATACGTTCGATAATCTCATCCGAGACGTGCGGGATCGCTTCCACGTCCTCACCGTTGTAGCCCATGGAACGCTCCCTATCGATGACTGCTTTATAGATCTGGCCCATGGTGGTGAAATTAGCATGGCCCATCTCTTCTCCTAAGAACCTTTCATAGGTGCCGAGATCCATGTCTGCTTCCAGGCCGTCGTTGCAGAGAAAAGGATCACCGTGTTCGATCGGATTGATCGTACCAGAATCGATATTAAGATAATTTTCACATTTGATACTGCTTACTTTTAATCCTCTTCCTTTCAGTAATACCGCGATAGAAGCAGCAGAGACGCCCTTGCCGATGCCGGAGATGACGCCACCTGAGACAAAGATATACTTGGTTTCTGACTCTGGTGCAGTGGGCATAGATGTCTGGCTGGCTGCTGCTTTATAAGTTTTATTGTGTCAGAATACCAAAACGGCTTGACTTCAATTAGATCTGGCCTCTCTCGACTTTACACATCCGTCTTTAGGCGGTGACCCTTCATTTTCTACACATCCCTCTTCATCACAATCTTTATATAGGATCGGCTTCCTTGCCAGGAATCATGCGTTCAATCAAGAGGATCTATGAGAACCAGTACAAGAAGCTTCTGATCATCCCTTTCCTGATTCTGCTTCTAGCTATAATCCAGATCAGCGTACAGTATAGTACTACTGGTGACTTTGTCCATAAAGGGATCTCGTTGAAAGGCGGTTCCACCATCACTTTTGATTATAATCCTAGTTTGGACATCAGCGCTATAGAGCAAAGCCTTGAACAGCAGTTTCCTACTCTTGATGTCACTATGAGGACTCTTTCTTCTGGTAATACTATCACCAGCGTGGCTGTCGATTCCGGCGCTCAAGAGACAGCCGACATTGATGCGCTGACAACTGCCATCGAGAAAGAAGCCGGTATCAAGAGCGGTGATTACAGCGTCGAAGTGGTCGGTTCCGCTCTCGGCGACAGTTTCTTCAGGCAATTAGTACTCTCGCTTATCGTCGCCTTCCTGCTGATGGGAACCGTCGTATTTTTCTATTTCCGGGCTATCGCGCCAAGTATGGCTGTCATCCTGGCCGCTTTTTCCGACATCGTGGTCACTCTGGCTGTGTTCAATTTGACCGGCATGAAATTAGGATCGGCCGGCATCGCCGCTTTCTTGATGCTGATAGGTTATTCTGTCGATACCGACATCCTGCTTAGCACTAGGGTCTTGAAACGCCGTGACGAATCGGTGATGCAAAGGGTCTACAGCGCCATGAAGACTGGGGCGACCATGACTTCCACCACTCTGGTTGCAGTGCTTATCGCTTTCTTTTTCGTGCAGAGCGACATCGTCAAACAGATCATGTTGATCTTGTTCATCGGTCTGGTCGTGGATATTATCATGACCTGGATCCAGAACGTGGGCATCCTAAGGATCTACCTGGAGAGGAAGCAGAAATGAAAATCTCGCCCCTTCTCAAAAACTGGAGAGTCTTGCTATTATTGGCATTCTTATTATTCTCATACGTTGCCATCCAGCCGCAATTTTTCGGCAATGATGGGGTGGCTATCCGCAGCGTCGCTCCTAATTCTTCTGCTGCCAACGGCGGCATCGAGAACCCTTCTCCAAAGCTGACGCCGTTAGGGAAAGAGACCATCACCCGTCTTGACTCTACCACTATCATGGGTGAAGATGATTATTATGATTACATTTCAAAACTGCCTGCCAACACTACGGTGAGGGTGCAGACTTCTAGAGCTACCTATACTTTGATAACCGATGGTGCAAATCTGGGTCTGCGCGTCTATGACGCTCCTGTCTCTAACTTACGTAAAGGTCTTGATCTGGCCGGTGGAACTAGAGTATTGTTGAAACCGCAGGAGAAAGTTTCTCAGGAAGATCTCCAGACAACCATCGAGAGCCTGCAGCAGCGTCTCAATGTCTATGGACTGAGTGACGTGGTCATTAGGGAAGCTTCTGATCTTCAAGGTGAAGATTTCATCCTGATCGAGATAGCCGGCGTTACGGAAGAAGAAGTCCAGCAGCTGCTGGCCAGCCAGGGAAAGTTTGAGGCGACCATCGCCGACCAGCCGGTCTTCTCCGGCGGAGATAAGGACATTACCTACGTCTGTAGGACTGCTGACTGTTCCGGCATCGATCCGCGTCGCGGCTGTCAGAATTCTGGCGACGGTTATTTCTGTTCATTTTTCTTTAGTATAACTTTAAGCCCTGAAGCGGCGCAGAGGCAGGCTCAGCTTACTGGACAGCTGAAAGCTATCCGTGAAGAAGGTCAATGTTATCTTGACAAAGATCTGGTCTTGTATCTTGACGACCAGGAAGTCGATTCCTTGCGCATCGGCTGTGAACTTCAGGGAAGACAGACCAGCAACATCCAGATCTCTGGTTCCGGCTCGGGAAGAACCCAGCAGGAAGCTATCACTAATACGTTAGACAGCATGAAACGGCTTCAGACGATCATCATCACCGGCAGTCTCCCGGTGCAGCTGAATGTGGTCAAGCTTGATAGCATCTCACCTTCATTAGGCCACGAATTCCTGGAGAATATCATCAAAGTCGGTCTCCTAGCTATCTTAGCCGTCATCTTAGTCATCTATCTCCGCTACAGGAGATTGAAAGTAGTCATCCCGATGATCCTGACTTTGTTGTCAGAAATGGTTATGATCCTGGGCTTTGCCGCTTTAGTGGGCACTAATCTTGATCTGGCAGCCATCGCCGGTATCATCATCGTCGCCGGTACGGGTGTCGACCATCTGGTGGTCATCACCGACGAGACTTTGCGTGGTGAACGCAGCAGCAGCTGGAAGAATCGTCTCAAGAACGCCATGTTTATCGTCGTCGGTGCTTATCTGACTACACTAGCTGGCATGCTGCCTCTTCTCTGGGCCGGCGCCGGGCTATTGAAAGGTTTCGCTTTGACGACCATCGCCGGCATCTCCTTCGGCGTGCTGATCGCCCGTCCTGCCTTCGCAGCTGTGATCGAGATACTGCTGGGCAACGAATAAGGTTGGGTCAGATATTCCTGCTAATTTTTGGTTTTATAATCTTTATTTTTCAATAACTACGATAACAACAAATCTTTGCTGAGCCCCGAGCTTCTCTCTTCGATTGATCACGTTGCACTCTAATCTATCAACATTATCCTCAGTTGTTACTGACGAGAAAGTCACGAACAAAGTGACTAGATGCTACGTCTAGACCTCAATCTTTTAGAGAAAATGTTCTCAATGGGAGATCAGCACTTTCCGTCTCTCTTTAAACAGGTAGCGGAGACGGCCAAGAAGATACGGCAGCAGGAAAGCGGCTACGAACACGCCAGCCAGTGTCCAGGGATCTTCCGTGACGACAATATCGGAGCCTGACAGCAGCCTGTCCGAAGCAAATATCATCAACACGACATTGCCTATGGCAATGACCGGAACGATGATCCCTGCCAGGATATGATGCCTTGCTTCTATGTGGGCAATATCGGACAATAGAAAATTATAGACGAAACCGATCATCAGGGCGATGATGCTCATGGTCACGTACAGTGTCCAGGGTTCGAAGAAAGCCAGGAAAGGGATAAGCACGGCCGTCACCAAGAAATTCGCAACCACCGTCAGCAATAGGGCGCTCCAGAAGATCATCCGGGAGAAGGCGATGTCATGCCTTGACGCTTCTTCCAGCGCTTTCTCTGCTTTGTGGATCTCTTGCGAGCTCCAACCTTTTTCTCTTAATTCTACTTTACGTGAATATTTCATCCTGAACTCAAATGCTCCGCTACTTTCTGGAACTGGCGCGCCGGCCGTGATCTGGGATAAAGATAGTTTAGTGGAGTCTGCCGATGAAGGGCTTTCCTTACTTTGTCATGCCGGGGAACATTGGCGATGATCGGATAGCCAAGGATATCCGACACTTCCTGCGGCTTGAGTTCATGGCGTCCTCTATGGGATAGGTTCATGACCACACCAGCCACGACATTATCATTGTCTTTCGCCATCTCGATAGACTTAAGCCCGTCCATGACTGAGCTGAGGGTAGGGTTGACTACCAGCAGGATCTCATCGCTGTGCTTAAGGATCTGGCTGACTTCGTAACCGAGGCCGCTGGGCGCATCTATCAGTACAAAATCAGCAGCATCGTTAAGATGTTCAAAGATCTTGCCGATCTTCTGCGTGTTGGTCTTCTGAAATTCGTTATAAGAGGGAGAAGCTGGGATGACGGAAACACCGCTTTCATGGAGATACATGACTTCCCGAAGGCTTTTCTCTTTTCGTAGAAACTTATTGATGGTCCCTTCCGGATTCATCATCCCCAGATGGATGGCCACGTTCGGGGTCACCAGGTTGCCGTCTACTACTACTGCTTTTTTCCCCAGGTTGCTGAGAGCCTGAGCGATATTGACGGCTGCGGTAGTCTTGCCGACACCACCTTTCCCGGAGATGATAGTAATGAATTTAGTCATGGAACATCACGTCTTTTTGATATACAGAGTAGATGGGAGTATTTAATATTTTTGTTGTGGAAAAACTCAACAAGCAATCCTTATTTCTTCCGGCACATAGGCTTCCAGCATACCGTCAAACATTGTCCAAAGAGCTTCTGCTGCTTCTTTAGCGCTTTGTTCACATTTTTCGTCATGGTGCTTCCTGATTAAAGCATCCCAGACCGCGCCATGTTTCTTGTCGGCTTCCTGATGGACGATAAAGAAACGCAGCGCTTTCTCAGAATCAAGAGCATAATGCTGTTTTAATCCGGCGATCTTCTCTTCAGCGATCTGCGGCACCTGCGACTCGTAGGCATATAATGCCGCTGCTCCCTCGCCGGTCGATGAATCACATAACCTGCGCATAGTCTCCACTGCCTGCTTCGTTTCCGGCAGCAGTTTAGCGTTTATCACCTCTTCTACAGAGACGCCCAGCTCTTCCGCAAAATCAAGCCATAATCTGGTATGGGCGACATTGCCGTTGCCTTCGCCCAGCTCTTCCTCTCGCAGGTTCTGTAGAAGGATCTTTCTAGTAGATTCATCTGCGCAGTCGCTATGGATAGCACTGATAAAACGAGGCAGGTGCGCCACCAGCTGGAAATACTGGGTAGTATATCTCTGCAGCGCTTCCTTAGGCAGTTTCCCCTGCAGCCACAGTCGGTAGAACGGGTGTTTCAAAAGGCTTCTTTCCTGGACGATAGAGTGGATTTCCATCTTTCGCCGTAATCCATCACGATATAAAAAGATTGTTCTTCCACAGCCGTCAGAACTCGTCTTCGTCTTCTTCGGAAGTGCCAAGGATCTTCAATCTTGCATACTGCAGAAACTCATGCATGTATTTTTCAGCATAAGTGAGGTTGTCGATCTTGATCTCTGCTGTCGACTTTTCCAGAGGGACGATGAACGTAACGTGGCGGCGGTATTCCTGTCGTTTTTCAGGTTCAGCTTTGAGAACAGTTTTTAAAAACGTGTAGAAGTGGAGGTATCGCTGCAGCTTTTCGTCATCGCTGTAGATCTCAGAAACTCTTTTAGCTCTTAAAGCCGGACTTTTAGGCAGCGATTCGATCTTGCCCTCTTCCTTAGCTTTTTCCAGAAAGGCTTCGATGATGTTATCAAAGGTGCCGACCATGCGGTTCAAGGCATTGATGATGACGTCGACAGTTCTCGTATATTTGAGACTGACGTATATGATGTGTTCAAGACGTTTTAATTCTTCCCGCGCTTCTAATAAATATTCTTCCATAGTAAGGTCTGCCGCATAAAGTTGAACATAATGTGGCCTAGTTTTTATTATTTTCCATTTTAAAGCGTATTTTACGCTACCTGGGCACGATCCGCTCCATCGCCTGCAAGAACTCTCCAGTCAGTTTTAAGTATTCCTTGATATCTTTCGGGCTTATGGTAGTAAGATCGTACTCTTTGCCGCAGATGATAAAATTGCCCCTTCGTGAGAATTCCACTGGACTTTTCTGATGCAGTTCTTCTACTTTCTTAAGGTCCAGCAGAAGGTTGACATATTTTGAGCTTATCTCCTGCCAGGGCATCAGGTTTTCCCGGAAGCAGGCGACTTTTCCTAGTAAAGTAGTATTGTAAAGTGGAATCGTCTGCCGTTCCCGGCCATGCAGCAAGATAGCATCAAGAGCAGCTTCCAGAGCTGTTGTAATGTTATTGATGATGCCGATAAGCAGCTTGGGATCGTTGATAAGTGGATAGGTTACTGTCAATAGGTGGGAAGCGGCATGATAACGCTCCCTGGCTAGGGCTGCTGCGTCTGTAGAATTCATTGCATCAGTTTCATGATAGCTTCGGCCAGGTCGCCGGATGCTTCATCGATGGCTTTTTCAGCTTCTTCCCGGGAGACGCCGGTCTGTCCCATCACCGTCTTGATATCGTCGTCAGAGATGGTCGGTCTGCTGTCTCGAGACCGTTCGACGGCCGTGCCCATAATCTGAAAAGTCTCCTGGCCCATCATGTTGACCTTGGAGACGGAAGGGTTGCTGATGATGATGTCTTTGTCTCGAGTCCTGATGATGACTTCCTGAGCAGGGATCTCGACTTGCTGGATGCCCATCTGCTTCATCACTTGCTGCATCTTCCGTGGGTTCATTCCTGGTAACATAAAGATGTAGAAAAAGCTGATTTTTATAAAACTACTTGTTCTGAAATGGACTAAGCCGTATTCTTTGTGAGCGATGCCGACTCGCTCTTTAGCTGAAGAAACCGAGGCCGAAGTAGTTAAGGGCAACCACAAGGATGATGATAGTTATGGCTACTACCAGTACCGCAGCAGGAGAAAGCTGGACCTTAGAAGCTGACTCTTCAAAGTAACGGGTGATTCCGCCTTGTCCCGAGGGCATCCTGATCTTGTCGTCTTTGCTCATGGTCGTGGTTTATGGTAATGTGTTTATATATTTTTTGAAAGGGATGAAAGTAGAGCGCCGTAAGCCGCCTTCTGTAAGACCCAAACATTGCGATGGCAATGCGATGATCCGTGGAAGTATTCTACTAAGCGTCATACTGACTTGCACCGGCCAGGCCCATAATCTTCAGGGCCCCTGAAATTCTTGCTTTCAGTAAGGTTTCGCCGTTTCATCGTTCCCTGCGGAGACGTCAACGGGTTATACCTGGAGATCTTTTCAGATCATTTAGGAACTCACTTCAATCGCTCGAAGCTTCGCCATATCATCCCTTTATCCGCAGGACGTGTCGTTTCTGAGCCAGAGCCATGGGATTTCCCCATCTTCCTTCTGGAAGTTGCCTTTTGATGGTGGGCGGACTTTCCTGGGTTCTCTTGCGAGCCCCGTCTCTTCCTGACGCTGCTACTTTCAAGGCTTATTTATGAAGCTGATTTATAAAATTATAGGGAAAAACAATCACAGCACATCTACTTTCAGAAGAATCTCATTCATCCCTTTGACGTGTCCAGCCCCTACGACTGCCAATATCTTTTTTTCAGGATCCTTCCGTATCAGCTTGACCAATTGCTTGACCATGTATCTGTTCCTATCATCTATCAACGTCTTATACACAGAAGGATATCTTTTCCGAAGCTGTTCGATCAGCAGTTCGATAACGTCTGCATCTGGGACGGCACGCAGGTCAAAAGTGACGATACCCCATTTTTCAGCCTGTTTCTTGCTTCTGAAGATGCCGTTGAAGATATCTCCCAAGAACCTAAATTTTTCCTTCCAAGTCAATCTTTTAGAGAAATTCCGTAAGGTGATCTGTATCGGCTGGTCGATGAAAGCTATCGTGGTCTTCTGTTTGGCAGCTAGGTCCATGGCCGTCTTCATCTCACTGCCTGGAGCCACGCCGACCGAATGTCCCAACTTCTGCTGGGCATACTGGCCAATCTTGGCGAACAGGTATCCTTTCACACCGATCTGCCTGATCTGGGCTAGAGAGATCCGGGAAGTCTGTTCTTTCTGCGACAGGGCCAAAGCCCTTTGTGCATCCAGCTCCAAAGCGATGATATCCGGCTTGAACTCTTCCACCGCTTTCTTGATCTCCCGCACACTCTGTTCGGCGATATGAGAGGAGCCGATTATCTTCAGAACCATAATCTTTCCATAACAGAAAACTATTTAAACCTACGCCCTTTGATCTGAAGAGGTGAGGTGAATCCGTATGTTAAAGATGAAAAAAGTGTCACAGGTGTACGATCTTAAAGTTTTTACTGATGCAGGAGATTACTTCGGCGATATCGAGGATGGTATCGTTTCTGGAAACAAGATCTCTGGTTGGAAGATAAAAGCGACCAAAGCATCTTTCTTGAGCCGTGTTCTGGGAAGCGCCAAAGGCGTCATCGTTCCCCATCAGTTAGTCAAGGCCGTCGGCGATGTCTTGATAATCTCGCGGAATGCTGTTCCAAGCGGCAATAGTGAGGAAAGCGACGAATGAACTATCAGAAATGTCTTCGTGACCTGCTCCAGCACCAATACGCTCAAGGCGACCACGAAGAACTCGCTCTTTATCTTTCCATCGCTGCCTAGGGCGGCGAAACTTATTTAAAACCTGATTCTTTCTTCTTCAGTAAAAGAGGTATTTATCTATGACAGTTACTGGCATATTATTGGCAGCGAGTCTTATCCTGTTCTTTGCCTTCTTCGCAAGCTTCATCTTCCGCCGCTTCGGCCTGCCTGATGTGTTGTTCCTGATAATCCTTGGCTTTGTCATCGGACCTTCGGTCTTGAACTACGTAACTCCTGCTTCCCTCTCTGGTCTGGCCCCCGTTTTCACGACGTTCACGCTCTTGTTCTTATTGTTCGACGGCGCGTTTAATATCAACCTGGCTTCGTTGATCCGCGAGTTCTCAGAGAGTTTCATCCTGACCATCTTTAACTTCATCATCTCTTCAGCAGTCATCCTTTGCGTGATGCTCATCAGTGGTTTCCCATTCCTGGAGTCACTGCTGATGGGTTTCCTGTTGGGCGGCGTCTCATCGTCTTTTGTCATCCCTATCCTTCAGCAGATAAAAGTCAAAGAAAGATTATACTCGTTGCTGACTCTTGAATCAGCTCTCACCGATGTTTTCTGTATCGTCTTTTCCTTGACGGTCATCGAGATCATCCAGCTGGGTTCATTTGGTTTCAGGCAGACTTTCACTCAGCTGGCTTCTCTCTTTGCCGTCGCCGGCCTTATCGGCCTTATCGGCGGTGTCATCTGGATAATTCTCACTAACCATGTCCTTAAAGAACACAACTATGTCATGGTCGTGGCCTATCTCCTGCTAGTTTATGTAATGGCTGAATTCCTCAACGGCAACGGGGCGATAGCGACGTTATTCTTCGGCCTGATGCTCAAGAACTCAAAACAACTTTCTTCCATCCTGAAAGGCATACTCAGCCGGGGAAGCAAGAAAGAGCAGAAAGCTATCAAAGGCGAACTTGGTGTCGCCGTCACCACGCCGGCTGAAGAATACTTTTACCACCAGATATCATTTTTCCTGAAGACGTTCTTTTTTGTCTATATCGGCATCCTGATCGACTTCACTGACACCAGGGCTTTGGTCATCGGCCTTATCATCGCCGTGCTGCTGGCTTTCTCCAGAACCTCTTCGCTATTGCTGACGAGGAAACTAAAACTGGATCAGCGCACCTTGGTGAACAGCATGTTCGCCCGCGGTCTGGCGGCTGCAGCCATCGCTCAGCTAGCTTTACAGTTCGGCGTCCCGCAGGCCGATTTCATGGCGAAGATATCATACATCGTCATCACTGGAACGATAGTATTAAGTTCCATCAGAGTTTTTATGCTTAAAAGAAAGATTATCCTGCCGCATGGATTTTAGGTAATGAGAGAATAGATAAAAGAATAATAAACAAAATGATGAAAGAATGATGAAAGAAGAGATACTAAACTGGCTGGGAACACTGCCGTATGGGAACTATCTACAGAACCAGTACGTATTCGCCTTCTTGATCTTGGTCTCTTTCATCATCCTGGCCGAGATCATCCTTTTCGTCTTCGGGTTCTATCTTAATAGGGTGGCTAAAAAGACCGCCACCCTCTTTGACGACCTGATCTTTGAGAAGACCCGGAAACCGTTATCGTTGCTGGCATTCTTTTTTGGTCTCCGTCTTTCGCTGCTTCATCTGGATGTTCATAATTATGTGATGCAGGCGGCAAATTCTGCTTTGGCAGTCATCTTTATCTTGATCTTAGTGAGGGTTATAGATGTTATCATCGAGACCTGGGGTCAGAGTTTCGCCAAGAAGACCCGGACATCTGTCGATGAAGTATTGTTGCCGTTGTTCCATAAGATCGTCAAGGTTATCTTTTCTATTGTCGCTATCATGTGGGTGCTGGATATCTGGCAGATCGATATAACTCCTTATCTGGCCGGTGTCGGCATCTCTGGATTGGTACTAGGCTTTGCTCTGCAGGATTCTCTTAAGAATATCTTTGGTGGGGTCAGCCTGATCATCGACAAGAACTTTAATATCGGCGATGCTGTCCGTCTGGAATCAGGTGAGATGGGCGTCATCAAAGAGATCGGGCTAAGAAGCACCAAGATGCTTACTTACGATAATGAACTGATATTCGTGCCTAACGGGCAATTAGCAAACATGAAGATCAGCAATTACATGCGGCCGAACCATCGGGTCAGGAAGATCGTCGAGTTTGGTGTCGCTTACGGCAGCAACGTAGAGAAAGTCAAGAAAGTGGTGCTGGAAGCCCTGCAGAAGATCGATAAGATCTACAGCGACCCTTACATGGACGTCATCTTCGTGGAGATGGGCGATTTTGCTTTAAAGTTCAAAGCTCGCTTCTGGGTAGACTGGGATAACGCCTATGCCAAATGGGTTGAAGCTACTGAAGTGATCCATGCCACCTTATTGAAAGCGAAGATCGAGATACCGTTCCCGACCCAGACCTTATACCTGAAGAAAGAGAAGTGATCCCTTGTCTTCTGTTCAGAAATAATTAAAAAGAAAAGCTATTATTAGAAAAGGATGGATCTTTTTTCGATAACCGGAATCATCATCTTTATCATCATCTTGGTCTTTGCAGGTCGGATACTGTCGTTCCTGCTGAAAGCGGTAGTCTGGTTCCTGCTGATCTCGATGGTGCTGATCTTTGCTTTCGGCGTCCCTTGGCAGAGCATCGTAGAATGGGTCAGAAGCGTGCTGCTGTATGCGTTCTAAGAAGAGGATATGTCCTATACAGTGTGGTAAAACTTATAAAATAGTCCCTTTGTTAAGATAATATGACTTCATCTATCTGGACGGAAAAGTATAGGCCTCAAAACTTTAGTGAGATACAAGGCCAGACAGAAATTGTAAAGAAAATTGAAGCTTTCGTTTCTTCCGGCAATATGCCTCATCTGCTGTTCTCTGGGCCGGCTGGTGTTGGGAAAACCACTTTATCATTGGTCATAGCCCGTCAATTGTTTGGCGAAAACTGGCGTCAGAACACTCTGGAGTTGAACGCTTCCGACGAACGTGGCATTGATGTTGTTCGAGTAAAAGTAAAAGATTTCGCCCGTACCAAAGCTATCGGCGACGTGCCATTTAAATTAATCTATCTTGATGAAAGTGATGCTTTAACCAGAGAAGCACAGCAGGCTCTTCGTCGAACAATGGAGAATTATACTAGGACCTGTCGATTTATCTTAAGTTGTAACTATTCTTCTAAGATTATTGATCCGATCCAATCACGATGTGCTATTTTCCGTTTTAAGCCGTTGTCTGAAGCAGAGATCAGCCTGGTGATCGACAAAGTAGCTAAAGAAGAACAGCTGACCGTCTCTGCTGAAAGCAAGAAAGCGTTGTTTGAAGTCTGTGACGGCGACTGCCGAAGATTAGAGAACATCATGCAGTCCTGCGCGGTGATGGGCAAGGATATAACTCCCGAGTTGGTCTATTCCATGGCTTCCGTGGCCAAGCCTAAAGAGGTCAATGAATTATTGTCGGTAGCGGTGAAAGGCGATTTCATCTCTTCTAAGAAGAAATTATTGGACCTTATGTTGAACTATGGCCTGTCGGGATTAGACGTGATAAAACAGGTCCAAAGAGAGATCTGGAACTTATCTATCGATGATAGGTTGAAAGTACAGCTCATCGACAAATGCGGCGAGACTGAGTTCAGGATGGTCGAAGGGTCCGATGAATACGTACAGCTGGAGAGCTTTCTGGCCTATGCGGTGTTGGTCGGGAAGAAGTAGATCTAAGCCGCCTTCCCATGATAGATGCGGACAGATCTGGTCTGGTCGACGATTCTTTTGATGGCTTGTGCTTGTTCTGGTTCAACCACTTGAAACTCATCTATCCTGGTTTCTCCTGTCTGTTTCATCTTTGAGAAGATGGAAATTACCAAAAGGAACACCCCCTTCTTTCATACAATCCAAAAGTTTCATAAAGAATAAAAGAAAGAAGGTAATTTAAAAATATAATCTAACAAAAGATCTAATTGCTCTGCTTGACCCTTAGTTTTTCTTGGATCAGTTCGCGGTACTTGTAATCAAGCGTCAATTTCACCTGCTTGGTGGAAAGGGTATCCTGGGGCAAGGTTTCTTTCAGCTTGCAGACGATCTCTGCTTCGCCGTTGAATAATCTTGCTTCGTTGACTTTTCCAGCTGATTTACATTCCCAAGCTGGGTCGTCGATACTAAAAGCTAGTCTTTCGCGGGTATCGTCAAACTCTAGTCCAGGCATGGTCACCTTGCCGGTTCCAGCGTTTCTGAGAGTTAATTTGAGGGCCATGATACCTCTTCCGGCAGTGTCTTCTTCAACAGCAGTCACGGTGATCGGCGCACCGGAGACGAAGAACTGTTTAGGTTCCCGTACGTCGCAAACTCTGGTATCGGTAAGATCTTCTTTAAGGCAGACTTCTGGAACGACTACGAAAGTTTTGTAGGTATATTCAATATTGGCGAACCAGTCTCTATCCAAAAAGTTGGCGACCTCTTCCACGAATTTAGCATCGCTGGTGAATGAGATGGTCTCTTCACCGCCTTCAGGAACCAGTTCAGAGATCTCGTCAAGGACTCCGGCGTTCATCAGTTCTCTGCTGGGGATACCTTCAAACTCCTCAGGAGCTGGACCGAGAAGCTGTACTTTAACTTCGCCAGGCTGTACTTGATACTCGCCTTTGTTCTGTAAAGTTACTTCGATAGGAAACGCTTCTGTATCAAAGATAGTCTGGAGGCCGTTCTCTTCCACGCCGAACGGTTCAAAAACAGTGACGACGCCTTGAGTTCCTCCAAGGAACGCGCCTTGCACTGGAGTATTGGAATCGCCCTGGCCGCAGGCCGTCAGCAATAGTAAAGTCATCAGTAAGAATGGTGTAACATATCTTGCGTGTATCATGGTATCCCTCTTTGATAATGTATGGAGAATCAATCTCCGTATTTAAAGTTTACCCAGGAGTCTTGACTATCCTGAGCGTACGGCTTTGCGAGTCAAGATAACTGTACTGCAGGTTGATCTGCAACGGTGTCTCATAGGCTAAGGTTCCTGGAATGTTAAATGTGCAGACGATCTTTCCTTGATTGTTGTTGAGCAATACTGTACCGTCTCTCGGCTTGCAGTTCAAAGGGCTCTGGCCGCTGAGGCGGACTTCGTATTGGACCTTGTTAAGATCCTGTCGACTCAGCACGGCGCCGCCGCAGTTCTGGATACCGGCTCCCGGACTGAGAACTGTTCCGCCGCCGAGGTTAGCGATGGAGATCTCAAAGACGGCCCGATTCTGACCGATCATGTCTACGTTGACATTGGTAACGGCAACAGGGGCACCCTGTCCGCCACCCGTGCTTACATCACGCGGCTGGCAAGTCTTCTGGTCGGCGGATACTTGGTAGAATAACGGGTCGACACAGACCAGCGGGCTGGCGTGAGTCTGGTAATTATAACAGCTGACGAACTGCAGTGTAGGATTGTATTCACCGACGTTGTCGGGCAATTGGATGGCCGGCGAGGTGAATTCCAACTGGTCGAAACCGCCCTCGATGTTATAGACATTCTTCCCTTCTAAAGTGTTGGTGCTCTGGGAACAGGGCTGCGGCAGACCGAAACCGCCGCGGATTATGTTTGGATCAAAACCGGTGATCTGCACGAAACAATCCTGTCTTTCCAGATTAAAGTTGCCTTTGTTCTTGACTTCAACTAAAGCGGTAAGGTCATTTAGATCATAGACTGTAGCTGGCGGGAAGTTGGGCTGGATCTCTAATTCTACTCCTTGCGTCCCTGACTGCGCCTCTCTGGCCAACGCTGCTGTATCACGGGCATTGGCACCGCCAGGAACACGGCCGCAGCCGGCTACGAGAAGGACAAGCACTACAAATACTAAGATAAATGGTACGCCTCTTTTTTGCATAGCCTGATGAACGAAACTATTTATATAAGCTTTTTGGTGGGGCTTCCGAGAAAAACCTTATAAATAAACGGCTTGTGCTGATGGTTATGGCTAAATATAAAGTCCTCCACTTCAAGAAAGACTGCATCAGCTGCGGTGCCTGCGCAGCTATCGCTCCAGAGTATTGGGAGATGGATGAAGAAGGAATGGCTGACCTGAAAGGCTCAAAGAAAGTAGATGATCATTACGAGCTGGATATCGATTCTGAAGAAGCCAAAGCCATAAACCAGGAAGCAGCTGACGTCTGTCCGGTCAACATCATCCACGTTAAAGAGAAGAAATCTTAAGAGAACTTTTCAGGATCTTTTTTTGATGCGCAAAATTCTGAAGAGGATTTGAAATGGCGGAATTTTGGGCTTGGTTTGACATTTTTAGAAGTTTATTCCACCAAAAATTCCTTTTTGCAAAGTCATCTTAACGCAGCAGGTGCTCGTCCTGAAGTTTCCTGATGAAACGGTGCGAATGCGCCCGGATCGTTGAGATAAGATCATTGTGTCTTTTGAGCAGTTTCTCCATCTCGGTCTTTACATTATGGTGCTTCTTGCGATGCCGCTGCCGGTCTTCTTCTGATTTGGACCTGTTGTGCTTCTCGATGTGATGTTCAGCTTTCTTGCTGAGATGCTTCAGTTCTTTATTTACTTTGTTCAGCTCTTTAGAAAGAAGGTACAGGTAAGCAGCCTCTTTTCGTAATGACATAAAGAAAGGAAAGTTTTTGTTGTTTATATTGCTTGTTATTGATACAGAACTATTTCTTCACGATGATCATGCAGTGATCTTTCTCTAGCGGATCAAGCAGCCGGAAATCGATGACCGTGAACTCTTTCTCCAAGACGACCCTGGTCTCATTGAAGATATCTTTCGGCCTTCTCTTGACGTCAATACTTCGAGCTTTTACCGCCAGCAGTCCATACCCGCCTTTCTTAAGGAACAGCCTGCAATTCTTGACAAATATCTCGGCCTGATTCTTCTGGGCGATGTCTTGATAGACGATATCAGCCTGACAGACCCTTGTTATATACTCTTCGGGATGGTTGGCATCAACCAATAAAGGTATCAGGTTCTTCCTCTGTTCTGATAAGAATACCAGGTCCCTTACTACTCGCGGCGCCGGATCGATACCAAAGATAAGTCCTTCTTTGCCGACCATGTCGGAGACAAACGAAGCGGTGTAACCATGACTCACTCCCAGATATAGCACCACGTCGCCTTTACGGATACCGATATTGTTGGCGCCTTTGACGATAGCTGCCGCCAGCTTGCTCCTGCGAGGATCGAATTCCCGGTACTCACCGACGAGACGTTCCGCGAACGGGGCCTTGCCTGGCACGATACTCTTGGTGTACAGTCGTCTCTTGTCCTCATAGATCTCGAAGACTTTATGTGGTGTTATTTTTGGCATTTTTAATCAGTTCCCCAGCAGTAAGATTAGTGGTCTGTTCAAGGGTATATCCCAAAGCTTTAACATATTTTTCCACTTCGTCTTCTGTTGGCGCTTCTATCTCTAAAAAAGTTGGCAATTCAGGATAGGTATCAATCTCAAATTTCACTTTTCCCAATTGATATGATTCACGACGCTTGGCAAATTTCTCTTGTTCTTTTAACCCTAATCTGTCAAGGATGGCTGTAGTTTTCTGAAAAGAATCTGTAATAACTTCTATCTCTTCTTTAGACTTGAATACTTCCGATTGGTTTTTCCCCTTAAAACAAAACTCAACTTTGTTGCCGACCGTCCTTACTCGTAGATCTTCTCCGGCATTTCTGATACGCTCATCCGAAAAATCAAAATGAGAAGCTTTCACTTCACCTTCAAATACTTTCTTTGCACCTAATTCTAATAGTTTCTTCCTTACTTTTTCCGAATTGATGTTTAATATCTTAACTTCTATTTCTTGCATTCTTCTGCTTCTCCTTCACTTCCCGCCACAGCTTGTTCTCTTCTTCCTTGGAGATGTGACGGCTTTCTAAGAGGAACGGTTTCCGTTCCGTAAATTTCTGATGGATGTGCTCCAGCACTTCTTTCATGGTGAAATGACCCTCATTTTCAGCCCTGACGATGATTCCCAGGCAGTCCCATAAGACATCGCCGATCTCGTCTTTGAAATTGTCCCAATCTTCTCTCTCGGCTTCTTCCCTGACTTCTTCTACTTCAGACTGGAGATCCTTGATCATGTCTATGATCGTCTCATCCTGGGCCCAGGCCGAGTAGATTTGGTTTTTCTTGTGAAGTTCGTAGACTTTTTCGACGGCGTCTCTCATAAGAATCTTTTCTCCAGTTCTTTCTTGTATTCTGCCGCCTTAGCCTCGCCTTTGAAATAATCTATCCGGGCGCATAATGATAATTTGTCAGCTAACGCTCTGGCAGCTTTGCCCTTCTCCTTAGCTTTCTGAACCACTTGGTGCTGCATGATCACACCGAACTTCGGTGATTTCGCGCCGGTCTTTAGATGTCTGAACAACGCTTTTTCCGCGCCTAACAATTGGATGGTCGATGCCGGCAGCATCGCCAGATGTTTCAGTCCTTTGCCGATCTCTAATAATCTGGCGCCGATGGTCACTCCGGCCAGTTCCAGGATGTTCGGACAATGCTTCTTCATGATCGCTTCTAGATATTTCTCATGCTTCTCTTGCAATGCAGTAAGATTTTGGATCTGGACAGCTACTTCTAATATCTCATCGACATCTTCTTTCTTTAAGTCAGATCCCATCTCTGACTTGAGCTTGAATTCTTTGATAAGCTGCTCTCTGGTCTTGCCGCTGATGGCTTCGATGAAATGTTCATGACTTTCGATCTTTTCTTCTAGTTCCGGGAAATATAACGAATACCATTCCCTCACTCTCTTGCTCAGAAGGTTGCGGACCTTTTCGATCTCGCCGATGTTGCTGATGGCTTGTGTGATAAGGTGATCTTGGGAAACACTCGCTTTGATATCTTTCTTGGTCTTGCTTAAGTTACTAGTGTGAAAATCTGCAAAATACTGCTGGTCTTTCAACAGTTCTAAAGCCAAGGGATATTTCTCTGCAGGAAGTTCTTTGTACTCGCCTTTTTCTTTACTGATGGTCTTCTTCTGCTCATCGATGACAAAAGAGCCCAGGATGTTGCTGAAAATGTACTTCATATCCCTATCCAGGAAACGTAAGCTATATAAAGTTTCTCTCGTCTTTTGGGATCATGGGCCACATACCGAAAGATTTTGAGTCTCACGAATGTTTCTACTGCGACAACAAGCTGGAAGATGACCGCTGGGAATCGGTATGGGTAGGCCAGAAGCATTACAAAGTCAACAAGTGCAAGTGCGGCAAGCGCGTCTGGATCAAGGTAGAATTCTCCGGTTCGGGTCATGACGATTTCAAGCATGAGAACGAGCTGGAGTCGATGGTGCGGAAGGTCGAGGGCGGGAAAGGAGATGCCTAAAGCAAAATCGTTCACATTGCCTGACCAGAACGGTCAAGATGTTTCTCTATCTGATTTCAAAGGCCGATGGGTAGTATTATACTTCTATCCGAAAGATAATACTTCCGGCTGTACGTTGGAAGCGCATGATTTCACGGCTGCTAAAGCTGAGTTTGGGAAATTAGGTGTGGAGATCGCCGGCGTCTCTCCCGATTCCGTGAAAAGTCACGCCGGTTTCTGTGAGAAAGAGGGCTTGGGGATCACGTTACTCAGCGATGAGAGCAAGAAGGTACTTGAAGCTTACGGCGTCTGGCAGGAGAAAAGCATGTACGGCCGGAAATACTTGGGTGTCGTCCGCAGCACCTTCTTGATAGATCCTGCAGGAAATGTTGCGTATTCCTGGAGCAAGGTATCTGTACCAGGACATGTTAAAGAAGTGCTGCAGAAGATTAAAGAGTTGAAGTAGGTCTTATTCTTCCTCTTCTATCTCTCTTTCCATTTCAAGTATCCTATCAAGGCGATTATCAAGATCAAACATTGCTGCTTCAAAGAAATTGTCCTCGCCGTCAGCATCTCTCAATTCCCCCCATTCCGTAAAGATTTCTCTTTCTCTGTATTCTCTCATCTCGGCAATTCTTTCAAAATAAGTCGGCGAATCTATGAACTCACTACATCTCTGAGCTAATTTTCGCAAGTACTCCTCTTTAACTTCCATCTCGCTTAATTTATGCGCTTTTGATCTAGTTTCTTTGATCAACCGGCTGATCCTTTCCATATGTGGTGCTGGATTTCTCACAGCAGATGAAGGGATTATGTTTAATCCGAACGAGTCTCTTATGTTCTGGGCAAAATATTCTGGAACCAGTAAAAATACTACTGCCTCATATTCAAAAGAGAGATCACCAAGTTTTCTCCACTCTCGTTCCCAAGAGAAAGAATAAGTTCCTCTTTCATCGAGATCGATCCAATATCTATCTTTATCATCAAGACCTTTAGGATAGTATCTTTGATATTTAATGGCATCTACTTGTTCTCTACTTAGATAATGGACTGGCTTTATCTTTCTACCTTTTGGATCTACCAGATTTTTTTCAAAGCAGATACCAAATTCGCTTCTTCTACTGATGAGTTTCCCTAGGTCTCTTAGATTACTCTCAGTAAACGAAACCGATCTCACCTTCTCTGGCCTTGCAAAATAACCTTTTGTTGCCTGCCCTTCGATGAATCTTTCTGAAACCATGGACACCAAGCTTTCTACTGGATTGAACTCGTTGTGCGACCTGGCAATATGGTATAACAAGTTAGGCCCTATAGTCATAGGTGGTCGCGAATGCTCCCTTTTATAATTTTTAGTGTTTAGAATTTATTTCTAAGTCATTTTAGCGTATATTCTAAATTACCGCAACCTTTATAAAAGACCGCCCTTCTCCAGGCATATTCACGATAAAACCGTGTTCAGACTGCTCAACTTGATTGAGTAAATGGTCACGGTTTGTTGGCCTGACAAGGCAACCATCCAGATATTCTCGATGGAAGCCCCAAATAGGCTGTTTCGACGAAAAGGGTCATATGACCGCATACCTGCCAAGGCAGGTCTACAAAAATGGGAAGAGTCCGACATCCGAGAAGAGGAAGTATGCAGTTCTGGCCTAGGAAGAGGTCCAGACATTCTATAGCTCGAATCAGGTCATGGACTAATGAAAGCAAAGTCAAGATTCTTGGTTTCATCGGCTACAAAGCAGGGATGACCCATCTGATGGCCGTCGACAACCGACCGAAATCCATCACCAAAGGGGAAAGAATCAGCATCCCTTCCACCATCATCGAATGTCCGCCCATGACCGTGGCTGGCGTCGTCTTCTATCAAAAACATGGCACTGGTGTGCGAAAATCAACTTCCATTCTTGCTCCTAAATTACCTAAAGAATTGGGAAACACTTTCCCTTTACCGAAGAAAGCTGTCAAAAGCTTCGATGCAGTAAAAGAATTCGAAGACTTGCGGCTTTTGGTCTTCTCCAACCCAAAATCAGCCAATACTGGTTCTAAAGTACCTAAAGTATTAGAGATGGCTCTTGGCGGCTCCAAAGATGACAAGCTGGCCTATGCTAAAGAGATACTTGGCAAGGAGATCAAAGTTGAAGACGTCTTTGAGAAAGGCAATCCTACTGATATCCATGGTATCACCAAAGGAAAAGGCTTCCAGGGAACGGTCAAGCGATACGGCGTGCCGATCAGGCAGCACAAAGCTGAAAAGACCAAACGTGGTATCGGAAACCTGGGTTCATGGACTCCTAAAAGAGTTGATTACCGGGTTGCTCAGGGTGGTAAGATGGGCTTCCATTCCCGAACCGAATATAACAAGCAGATCCTGAAAGTCGGTCAGAACGGTGAAGATGTCAATCCTCAGAGCGGCATTCCACATTACGGTCTGGTCAATAATAGTTACCTTTTAATAAGGGGTTCAGTTGTCGGTCCGGTAAAGAGACCTATTGTGCTGACACAGGCTACCCGAATCAAGAAAAAAACACTGAAAGAGGCTCCAGAGATTAAACTCATTTCAAAATGAAACTACCGATCTATACTGCAGACAAGAACAAGTCAGGTGAAAGAGAGTTGCCGAGCCAGTTCTCGGAGCCGTTCCGGCCTGACCTGATCAAGAGAGCAGTATTGGCCTTGCAGAGTTCCGCCCGTCAGCAGTACGGGGCTGATCCTGAAGCAGGCTTCCGTCATTCTTCTAAGTTAAGTAAACGGAGACGAAACTACCGAGGTTGTTACGGCCTTGGCATCTCCAGAGTCAACCGGAAGATACATTCCCGTCGTGGTACTAGAATGTCCTGGGTAGGTACCTTCTCCCCGCAGACCAGAGGCGGTAGGCGAGCTCATCCTCCTAAATCCATCAAAGTATGGGAGCAGCAGATCAACAAGAAGGAGAACCGCAAGGCTATCCGTTCAGCTTTAGCAGCTACCATCGACAAGACTCTCGTTGCCGGCCGCGGCCATATCCTCCCGGCAGAATACCCATTCATCCTTGACTCCACTTTCGAAAATGCAAAATCTACTAAAGAAGTTAACAAGGTCCTGCAAGCTTTAGGCTTCGCTCAGGAACTAGAACGATCACTGGTCAAAAAGATCAGAGCTGGACTAGGCAAGATGAGAGGCCGACGCTACCGCCAGAAGAAAAGCATCCTGCTGGTCGTCAGCGGCGAGTGCCCTCTCATGAAAGCAGCCAAGAACGTTCCCGGTCTCGACATCGTCCCGGTCAACGCGCTCAATGCAGAAGTGCTGGCTCCCGGCGCCATGCCTGGAAGGGTGACCTTATGGACTGATAAAGCTGTTGAGGTGATGAAAGAGAAGAAACTCTTTATCTAAGATAATGGCAGCTAAAAAACAGACTGAGATGAAAGACGCTGAACCTGAGACCAACGTGTCAGAACAGCCGGAGATCCAGATCGATCCATACAGAGTATTACAATATCCCCTATCGACGGAAAAAAGCATCCGTCAGATAGAGTTTGACAACAAGCTTTCCTTCGCAGTCCATCCGCGCGCTACCAAGTATGACGTCAAGATGGCTGTCGAGAAACTGTTCAATGTCAAAGTCACAAAAGTTAACATTCAAAATTCATTCAGAGGCCAGAAGCGGGCCGTCGTCAAGTTAAGTCCAGACCATCTGGCATCCGACGTCAGCGCTGATCTGGGGATGATTTAGATAGAGAAAAACGATGGGTAAACGACTGATATCACAACGCCGTGGACGCGGCAGCAAGACCTATACTTCACCTAGCCATCGCTTCAAAGGCGAAGTCAAGCACTATGGTCTTGAAAGTGTCGGTACTGTCATCGACTTGGTCCATTGCGCTGGCCATACCTCTCCTTTGATGCAGGTTGCTTATGCTACCGGCGACAAAGTTCTCGCTCTTGCTCCTTTAGGTATCAAAGTTGGAGATACCATCACCAACGGCGTTCCGTCATCTGGCGCCGAACCGCAGACCGGCTGCATCATGCCGTTACGAGAGATCCCAGAAGGGACTTTGATCCATAATATTGAACTGCGTCCTGGCGACGGAGGCAAGCTGGTGCGTGCTTCCGGAACGTTTGCGAGGGTCGTCGCTAAAGCTGATGGCTCCGTACGTGTCGTATTACCTTCGCGTAAAGAAAAGATATTCCTCGATGCCTGCCGCGCCTCTATCGGCGTCTTGTCGGGAAGCGGCCGCACTGAGAAACCGTTCTTGAAAGCTGGAACAAGATATCATCGCATGAGAGCTCGCAATAAATTATATCCAAAAGTATGCGGAGTTTCCATGAACGCAGTCGACCATCCATTCGGTGGTAAGAGCTCTGCGGTCAAGGGACGTCCGACACAAAGCCCAAGAAATGCGCCGCCTGGACGAAAAGTAGGTAAGATCGCTCCACGACGTACGGGCAGGAAGAAATAAGGTTAAAAAATGGCAAAAGAATTGATGTGGAAAGGGAAATCCGAAGCGGATGTCAAGCAGATTGACATGAAAGAGTTCATGAAGCTCATCCCCTCACGCTCTCGACGCTCATTGCAGCGCGGCTTGACCGACCAGCAGAAAGCGTTGATGCAGTACCTTGAAGCAGGCGCCAATAACATGAAAACCCATGCCCGTAACATGGTCATCACCCCTTTGATGTTGGGAAAGACCATCCGGGTCTATAACGGCAAAGACTTTGTCCCGGTAACCTGCACTTTAGAGATGCTGGGCCACTGCCTGGGAGAATTTTCCCACACCCGTAAAGCGGTTACTCATAGTTCAGCTGGTATCGGCGCAACCCGATCAAGCAAATCAGTATCAGCACGATAGAGATGAAACAAGCAACGACCATAAATCCAGAACATTGCGCTTCCGCGAGATCACGAGATGTACCGATCTCCACCAAGCACAGCGTCGAACTGAGCAATTACCTGCGTTATCATAGCGTCGCTTTTGCTAAAGATTTCCTGGAAGACGTCGTGGCTTTGAAGAAAGCTGTCCCGTTCAACCGCTACCGGAAAGATGTCGGTCACAAGCCAGGCATGGCTGCCGGTCGCTTCCCACAGAAAGCGGCGAAAGAATTCCTGAAACTGATCAAAGGTGTCGAAGCTAATGCCCAGTCGAAAGGCTTGAACGCTGGTAGCCTGAAGATCGTCAAGCTGCTTGCCAACAAGGCATCAGTTCCGTTCTCCGGCGGCCGCCAGAGGCATGCTACCAAGAGGTCTCATCTGGAAGTTGTCGTCCAGGAGATGAAGAAAGCTGCCAAGAAAAAGGCTGCCGAGAAAAGATCCGAAAAAGGATCTGCTGAAAAAGGATCTGAAGAGAAACCTGCTGTCGTCGAGAAACCGACCGTCAAGAATGAAGAGAAGAAAGAAGAGGCAGCAGAAGTCAAAGCTGCTCCTGTCGTAAAAGAAGCTAAGTCTGAGGCGGCAAAGACAGAAAGTAAACCAGCTCCAGCTGCAAGACCGGCGGTCAAAGAAACTCCAATTCCTACTCCTACTCCTAAAATGACGTCTAAAGAGACTGTCAAAGCTGCTCCACAGCAGCTTTCTCCTGAAGATCTCTTGAAGCAGGCCCAGAAGAAAGCAGCAGAGTTTAACCAGAAAGAAAAAGACCAGAAAGCGGTCGATCAAGTATCAAACTTATATGAAAAATTGAAACAGGATGGAACCTTGAGAGGGGATAAAAAATGATCGAGCGGGACTTTATTGCTCAGAAGACAAAAGAGTACTACATTAAACAGTATGTACAGCAGAAATTGAAAGGTGCTGGCATCTCCCAGATTACACTAAAGAAGATCCCTCTCGGCGAAAAGATAATCATCCAGACCAGCAGGCCTAGCCTGATCGTCGGCTCTAAAGGGGCTAATATCAAAGAACTGACCAGGACTTTGAAAAAAGATTTCAACCTGGAAAATCCACAGATCGAGATTGCAGAGATAAAAGACATCTTCCTTGACGCTTCTATCGTCGCGGAACGTATCGCCTCTTCATTAGAACGTTTCGGCTCAGCCCGTTTCAAAGGCGTCGGCCATAAGACGATGCAGAGTGTCCTTGATGCTGGCGCTCTAGGAGTAGAGATCATCATCTCTGGAAAGATTCCTGGAGCAAGGGCAAAGAACTGGCGCTTCTACCAAGGGTATCTGAAGAAGTGCGGCGACGTCGCTTTGACCGGTGTCCGCAGCGCTAAGACCTTCGCTCTTCTGAAGAGCGGTATCATCGGCATCAAAGTATCGATCATGCCTCCTAACTTGGTATTGCCGGACAGCGTCGAGATCCTTGATGAACCTGAGCAGATCATGGAAGAGATCAAGGAAGCAGAAGAGACCGAAGAGAAAAAAGCAGCTAAGAAACCTGCCAAAAAATCTCCGAAGAAGAAAACTGCCAAGAAAACTGCTAAGAAATCAGAAGAGAAACCAGCTGAAGAAAAAGCTGCTGTTGCTGAAGCTGCTGGAGAGTCTGCAGTTGAGACTGTTGAATCGACAGAAGAACCAGCTGCCGAAGATGCTTCCAAAGATATTGAGGAAGCTGAACCTGCTGCTGAAGAACCGGCTGCTGTTGAAACGAGCGAAGAAGTTGTGGAGACAGCCGATAAGACAGCTGATGAGGAATCCAAATAATGAAAATCACAAAAGAGTTACGCGGTCTGTCCGACGTTCAGCTTAAAGGGAGAGCAGAAGAATTTAAAAAGGAACTCCTGAAGCTAAACGCTCAGGTAGCGTCAGGCGCCAACACCGCTAATCCAGGTAAGTTGCGGCAGATGAAAAAGAACATCGCTCGCATCTATACTCTCTTACAGGAGAAGGAGGTTCCTTCCAAGTAAGACTATGGTTGACATTGACCCAATCACCGGCTTGCCGAAAGATCTTGTCTCTTTCGATCAGGTCATCCGTGAACAGCAGCGTATCACGGTGGCTATCGAGAAGAGGAAGTTCGGTAAGAAATACACGATCGTCAGCGGCGTCCAAAAAGGCGTCGACACCAATGACATCCTGAAGAAGCTCAAGTCCAAGTTTGCCTGCGGCGGGACGGCCAAAGGCGGCCAGATCGAGCTGCAGGGTGACCATAAGTCACGTATCAAGAAGGCTTTGGTGGAACTCGGGTTTCCTGAGGAGACGATCGAAGTCAGATAAGCACCGGAAGTTGATTTCCGGTGGTGAACACATGGCGACATATACCAAAGAGCTGATCGGTGAAAAGATCGAGATCATCGACGCTGCCAACAAAGGCCAGAAAGGTCTTAAAGGGGCGGTGGTGGATGAGACCAAAAGCACTTTGGTGATTGATGTCGGCGGCGTCCACAAGACGCTGCTCAAGAACACGATCACGTTCCGCATCCTCGGAACAGGTGAGGTCATCGACGGCAGGATCATCGCCAGAAGACCTGAAGAGAGGATCAAAGGAAAATAAACAGACGGAAGAAAAAACCAAAAATGAAACAAGAAGTCCTGGGGTACAAAGCCCCGCCACAACCGGAACAGTACGACCAGAATTGCCCATTCTATGGGACAATCTCTGTCAAGAAGGAACTGCTAGAGGGCACTGTCATCAAGAAAGATACCAACCGTTCTGCAACTATAGAATGGGATCGTTCCTTGCCTGTTCCAAAGTATGAGCGTTTTGAAGTACGGCGTTCACGACTTCGCGTGCATAATCCTACCAGCATCAACGCTCAAGTCGGCGACCGGGTAGTCGTCGCCAGAACCAGACCGATCAGCAAGACCAAGAACCACGTCGTCCTAGCTGTTGTCGGTAAGGATAAAGCTTTCCTGATGAAAGAAGAAGCAGCTCGTGAAGAGGCTCAAACTGAGAAAACGCATCACTCTAAAAAAGATCACAAAGAGAAAGCTGGTCATACTGAGAAAAAAGATATTAAAGAAGATAAAGAAGACCATAAAAGTCACGATGACCACAAAGGTCACAAAGAATCCAAGCACCACAAACCTAAAGCTCACGAGGAATCTGAAGAATGAAAGCAGTAAAAGGAAGGATCGTCAAGAGTCTTCCATCGCAGGCTTTTGTACCGACATGCGACAACTCTGGAGCTAAGATCCTGAAGATCATCTCAGTCAAAGGCCACAAGACTGTCCGAGGCCGTATGCCTGCTGCTGGTGTCGGCGACATGGTCATGGCTTCCGTCAAGAAAGGGAAGCTGGAGATGAGGAAGACCGTCGTTCCGGCGATCATCGTCCGCCAAAAGAAAGAATACCGAAGGCCTGACGGCATGAGGATCAGTTTCGAAGACAACGCTGCTGTCGTCTTGAAAGACGAGAAAGGTAACCCTAAAGGGACTATCTTCAAAGGTGCCATCGCCAAAGAAGTGGCTGAAAGATGGCCGGCCGTCGCTAAAGTGGCCAGAATCATAGTCTAAAATATATCCCGAAAAAGATAAAACCTATAAAAAACAGATAAACGACAGACAAACAACAGATAAAAATGAAAAAAGCATTTTCACCAGCCTGGAAGGCAAGCAGCCAACCCCGCAAGCAGCGCAAGTACGCTCACAACGCGCCGCTTCATATCAAGCAGAAGATGCTCCATGCTCACTTGTCTCCTGAACTGCGCAAGAAATACGCTAAACGAAATGTCCAGCTCCGCAAGGGCGATAAAGTTAAGATCATGCGCGGCAAGTTCAAAGGCAAAGAAGCAGCTGTCGACCGCATCATCCTCGCTCGAGGCAAAGTGTACATCGTCGGCATGGAATACTACAAGAAAGAAGGATCAAAAGTTCCTGTCGCTTTCAACGCTTCCAATCTTATGATCACCAGTCTTGATCTTAAAGACAATAAAAGAAAACAGAAACTTACCGGAGAGAAGAGCAGACCTGCTGTTGGGGCTGCTAAAGAGACAAAAGACGAGAAGAAAAAATGAAAAATCACCTTAAAAGGATCGCCAGCCCACGAACTTGGGTGCTTGACCGTAAAGAGACCGTCTTTACCGTACGGCCTAATGCCGGCGCACATTCCCTCAATTTTGGTCTTGCTTTAGGTACCGTCCTTCGCGATGTGCTTAAGCTGGCCCAGACTATGGCTGAAGTCAAGAAGATGCTTCATGCCAATGAAGTGCTGGTCGACGGCAGACGTCGTAAAGATCACCGTCTTATCATCGGCCTATTTGATGTCCTGGCCATCCCCTCATTGAAGCAGTACCATCGGGTTGTCTTTGACAAGAAAGGCCGTCTGGTACTGGTTGCTATCAAAGAGGAAGAATCCACGTTCAAACCATGCAAGATCACCGGCAAGACTGTATTACCTAAAGGCGTGCTGCAGTTCAACCTTCATGACGGCCGCAATGTACGAGCGACAGAGAAAGCCAATGTCGGCGACACTTTACTTATCTCCTTACCAGATCAGAAAGTGAAAAAGGTCCTGCCATTACAGGAGAAAGCATCAGTCTTCCTGACTGGTGGAAAACATGCCGGTAACTTCGGCGTACTTAAAGAAGTCCATGGCAAAGAAGCCACTTTCCTGGCAGAAGGCCAGGATATCGAGACAGCAAAGACTCACTTGTTTGTCGTCGGTGACAGCAAACCGCTGGTGACTTTATCATAAACAAAGCCAACTACCAATAAGACTATCAAGATAAATATCAAAGACCAAAAATGACTGACAAAAAAACATCAACGCCTGGACCTCAGGGAGAGAACCCGATGCGCAAGGTCAGCGTCAGCAAGATCACTCTGAACATCGGCGCCGGCAAGAACGAAGACATGCTCAAGAAAGGATTGAAACTCCTGAAGAAACTGTCTCCTCTGGAGCCGGTAAAGACCATGACTCAAAAACGTATCCCTGGATGGGGTCTCAGGCCAGGACTGGCTATCGGCTGCAAAGTCACTGTACGTAAAAGTCCGGAAGCGCTGCTGAAAAGACTGCTGGTCGCTAAGGAAAATACTCTCTCCATAAATAACTTTGATGGGTCGGGCAATTTTTCGTTCGGCATCCCTGAATACATCGATATCGAAGGGCTTGAATACGACCCTGACCTGAAGATCTTTGGTCTGGAAGTTGCGGTTACCCTTGAAAGACCAGGATACCGTGTCAAGAAGAGAAGGGTTCATCCGGCTGTTGTCGGCAAGACCCACCAGATCACTAAAGAAGAGGCTATCGGCTTCGTCAAAAACCTAGGGGTGACAGTTGAATAATGACGACCAGCGACTATCGTAAAATGTTTACGCAGCTGAATGCGAAACCTATCAAGAAAGCAAAATTCATCAAGTTCAATGCGCCAAAGGCCCGCAGCTGTGGGAAAGCCCTGCGAAAATGCCGCAACTGCGGTCGTATGGGCGGGCACATCAACAAATACGAGCTCCACCTCTGCCGGCAGTGCTTCCGGGAGATGGCTCCAGGGCTAGGGTTTAAGAAATATAGTTAAGACGGTGAGGAAAGAAAAATGTTAAACGATCCATTGGCAGCAGCGTTGACCAAGATCATCAACGCCGAACGGGTAGGAAAGCGTGAAGTACTGATCAAGCCAGCTTCGTCTATGATCAAGAGAGTCCTCACTATCATGAATGATAATAATTACCTTGGCTCATTTGAAGAAGTCGAAGATGGAAAAGGGGGAATGCTTAAAGTGAATCTTTTGGGCAATCTCAACAAATGCGGTGTCATCAAGCCGCGGTTTTCAACCAAATACAATGCATTTGAGAAATGGGAGAAGCGATACCTGCCGGCTAAAGATTTCGGCCTTATCATCGTCTCAACTCCGCTGGGAGTCCTGACTCATCTACAGGCCAAGGAAAAGAATACAGGAGGAAAGCTTCTGGCTTACTGCTATTAAGACCATGAAAGAAGATATCGTTCGGGAAATGGAACTGCCCCAAGGGGTCACTGCTGTGCTGCAGGAAAACCTTTTGACAGTCAAAGGCCCGAAAGGTGAAGTCAGCCGCGACTTCAAGCATCCTCTGGTAAAAACAAAAGTCGAAACTGGCAAAGTGGTCTTGGAAGTCAAGAAAGGGACTAAGAGAGAAAAGACCATCATCGGTTCATTCGAATCACATATCAACAATATGATCAAAGGCGTCCAGGAACCGTTCGTCTACAAGCTCAAGATCTGCTCCGGCCACTTCCCGATGAACGTCGCTGTGGCTGGCCAGGAGTTTGTCGTCAAGAACTTCCTTGGCGAGGCAGTGCCAAGACGTGTCGGCATGGTCGCCGGCGCTAAAGTTGAGATCAATGGCGTTGATGTTACCGTCACTAGTGTTGACAAAGAAAAGGCCGGCTTGATGGCGGCACGTATCGAGAATCTCTGCCGTATCACCAACAGGGACAGAAGGATCTTCCAGGACGGCATCTATATAACAGACAAAGCAGGAAAGAGCATAGCATAAGATGACAATCGAAAAATCACTTAAAGCAAGAAGAGAAGCGAAGAAAGGCAAACCTACTTTTGTCGTGAAAGAGTCTAAGTTTTCGGCTCGTGTCAGCAGCCGTTGGCGTTTCCCTCGCGGCAAGCATTCAGCTGTCCGCCAGTTCCACCGGGGAAGACCGCCGATGCCGACTCCAGGGTACGGTTCACCGAAAGAAGTCCACGGTCTGGACAGGTCCGGCCTGGCTCCAGTCGTCGTCCATACTCTTGCTGAGATGAAAGCTATCAATCCTGCTGAACAAGGCGCAATCATCGGCTCTACCGTCGGCATGAAGAAGAAGATGACTCTCTTAAAGATCGCTCAGGAAAAGAAGATCAGGATATTAAATGTCGCTGATCCCGCTAAGAAACTTACTGATCTTACAGGTTCGCTTGACGCCCGCAAGAAAGCTCGCGGCGAGAAAGTGAAATCACGCACCCAGAAGACCGAGGAAAAGAAGCAGAAAGCTTCCAAGAAAGAAGCTGAAGAGAAAGCTCAAGAGAAAGAGAAAGGTAAAGAAAGCGTGGAAGACAAGATGAAACATCTTGAAGAAGAGAAGAAAGAGATGGAGAAAGTGCTTACACAGAAGCAATGATCATACTACCATGAAAGCAAAAAAACAACTGGCTGGAAAGATCCTGAAAGTCTCTCCTAAAAAGATCCGTTTCATGGATTCGGCCCTTGAAGATGTCAAGAAAGCCATCACCCGCTCAGATATGAGAGGTCTGATCGCAGTCAAGAAAGTCACCGTCGCTAATGTCAACCAGCATTCCCGGGCCGGCGCCCGAAAAGTAGCTGCCCAAAAGAAGAAGGGAAGGCAGAAAGGTAAAGGAAGCAAGCGGGGAAAGAAATTTTCGAGAGTCAGCAGGAAAGAACAATGGATGGCCCGAATCCGGTCACAGAGGGTTTTCCTGAAGGATTTGAGAGAGAAACAGCTGCTGACAGTTTCCGATTACCGATCATTGTACCGAAAATGTAAAGGCGGTTACTTCAGGAACAAGCGTCACATCAAGCTATACATGACAGAACACAGCATGATCAAGAGCAAATAAAATGGCAAGCAGAAAACCCAAAACAGTCATCTACAGACGGCGAAGAGAACAAAGGACGAACTACAAGAAACGTCTTCATCTGCTCTTATCAGGAAAACCTCGTCTGATCATCAGGTTCACCAACCAAAGGATCATCGCGCAGCTGGCAGCTTTCACCCCGCAGGGAGATAAGGTGCTTGTCGGTGTCGATTCCTCAGCGTTGAAAAAACTTGGCTGGAACTATTCCTGCAAGAATTTTCCAGCAGCCTACCTTACCGGCTATATGCTGGGCAAGAAAGCTCTGAAAGCCAGCCACAAGGAAGCGATCCTCGATGCAGGTATCAAGACACCCCAGAAAAAAGGAAAAGCATATGCTTTCCTGAAAGGCGTGCTTGACGCCGGTGTTGTTGTCCCGCATGGCGATGAAGATATGTTCCCCGATGCAGCAAGGATGAGCGGGGCTCATATTGCAGCCTATGCTAAGATCCTGGCAGCTAACCAGGAAGCATACACCCGCCGCTTTGCGGAATATTTAAAAAACAAAGCTAAACCAGAAGATGTCGTCAAGTCTTTTGAAGAGACCAAGAAAAAGATACAGGGCTAGAGAATGGAAAGAAAAGATAATAAAAAACGGCAAAGAAGACAGCCATCACGTGATGACCGCAATACACCTGTAGAAAATCCTCTGGAAAAATGGAATCCTATCACTGAAGTCGGCAAGATGGTCAAAGAAGGCAAGATCACTGACATTGACCAGATCTTTGACAACGGTTATACAATCCTAGAGTCAGAGATTGTCGACACCCTCCTCCCTGGAATGGAAGAAGATCTCCTCCTTATCGGCCAGGCCAAAGGTAAGTTCGGCGGCGGTCAGCGCAGAATCTTCCGCCAGACCCAAAAGAAGACCAGGGAAGGGAACAAGATCGCTTTCACCACTTGTGCTGTCGTCGGCAACAAGAACGGTTACGTCGGCGTCGCTACCGGAAAGAGTAAAGAGACTGTCCCGGCCCGTGATAAAGCTAAACGGAAAGCAAGACTTCATCTGATCAGGATCAGAAGGGGCTGCGGCAGCTGGGAGACAGATGCTCGTGAAGCTAATTCCATCCCGTTCGCAGTTGAAGGCAAGTGCGGATCTGCAATAATCCGGCTGATGCCTGCTCCTCGTGGTACTGGGTTGTGCGTCGAAAAAGAATGCGCTAAGATCCTGGCTCTTGCCGGTGTCAAAGACATCTGGAGCAAGACCAGCGGTCAGACCAAGACCAAATTGAATCTCATCACTGCTTGTATGGATGCTCTCAAGAAATTATCAGAGATCAAGATCCAACCTGGTGATATCGCTAAGCTCGGCATCATCGAAGGCAAATTAAAAGAATAAGATCGTGAACACTATGACGGAGAAAAAAATGGCAGAAAAGAAAACAACCGCAGCGCCGGCAAGTTCCGGCAGGATTGCCATTGTCCTTGTCAGAGGTATGGTCGGACTGACCCAAGAGATCAAAGATACGCTGCAGATGCTGCGCCTTGGCCATAAGAACTATTGCGCGGTCGTTGCAGACACTCCAGTCAACCGGGGTATGATCCAGAAAGTTAAGGATTATGTCACCTATGGACCGATCAGCGATGCTACTTTTACTGAACTTGTCGCTAAACGCGGCGAAGAATTCAAAGCCCGTCTTACCGATTCAAAAAAGAAATACTCTTATAAAGTTCTGGAAGTTGCTGGTAAGAAGTACAAACCCTACTTCAGGCTTAATCCGCCTCGTAAAGGTTTCGGTCGTAAAGGTATCAAGATGGCGTTTAAAGTTGGCGGCGGTCTCGGCTTCCGCGGCGATAAGATGGATGATCTGATCATGAGGATGTTATAATGGTCGTACGCAGACGTAAAAAAGTAACCAAGTACCGCGCTCACACTACTCATGGTGGCGGCAGCCGTAAGAAACGGCGAGGAGCTGGTTCCAGAGGCGGGCGAGGTAATGCAGGAACAGGTAAGCGAGCCGGTCACAAGAAAGCAGGTCAGCATCGTATCTTTGGTAAAGATGGTTTCAGGCCGCGACGAACAGTATCACCTCTCAAAGCAGTTAATGTTAGCTATTTCACGCCGCAGCGCTGTGAATCATTAGTAAAGAGCGGTAAAATTACAAAAGAGAGTGATGTTTACGTTATAGATCTTGTCAAGTTAGGCTTCGGCCGCTTGCTGGGCGCAGGAGACCTTACCGTCAAGCTGACGGTGCAGTCTGGTCACCTGACTGGCAAGGCTGTTGAAAAAATCCAGGCTGCCGGCGGTTCAGTTCCTGAATCTGCTTAAGCCGAACCTCAAAATGGCTCTGCTGGAAAAATTAGTCTCCATCTTCCCTGAAGTACGGGGTCCGCAGCAGAAACGGCTTCCTTTTAAAGAAAAATTAAAATGGACCTTGATCATACTCGTTTTGTTTTATGTGCTTGGTCTTGTGCCATTGTTCGGCCTTGGCGACAACGCTTTACAGCAATTTGAATTCTTATCTATCATCTTAGGAGCATCATTCGGCAGTATCATCTCTCTTGGTATCGGACCGATCGTCACCGCTTCCATCGTCCTGCAGTTATTAGCAGGGACTGGTATTCTTAAGATGGATCTTACTTCCGGGGAAGGCCGTAAAAGATTTCAGGCTTTGCAGAAAGTATTATCTGTCGGTTTTATCATCCTGGAAGCAGCTATCTATGTCTTGATGGGCGGCCTTGCGCCGTCGGCAGTCGGCGCGACTCTTGCTAACGGTACTGTCATGACTGCCTCCTTGTTTGCACAGTTTGAGATCCTGCTGATCATCCAGCTTTTCCTCGGCGGTATCTTGATCATGCTGATGGACGAAGTTGTCAGTAAATGGGGTTTCGGTTCCGGGTTAAGCTTGTTTATCGTTGCCGGCGTAGCCCAGCAGATCTTTATCCGAGCTCTTAACTTTTTACCATCCCCTACTAATCCCGACATCGCTGCTGGAGCCATACCCGCATTTTTCCAAGCTTTATCGATGGGTGACGTTACCACGGCTCTATTGCAGATAGCGGCCGTCATCGCTACCGTCGTCGTGTTCATGATCTGTGTCTATGGTCAGGCTATGAAAGTAGAGATACCTCTTACCTTCGGAAAGGTCCGTGGTTATGGCATGCGCTGGCCGCTGAATTTCTTTTATACTTCTAACATTCCCGTTATCTTAGTTGCCGCGTTGATGGCCAACATCCAGCTCTTTGCCAGGTTGTTGCAGAATTGGGGGTATCCATTATTAGGAACGTTCTCAGGAAGCAGTCCAGTAAGCGGCATCGTCTATTGGTTAAGTCCTCCGAACATCGTGGAAAGCCTTATCCAAGGTAGTTTTACACTAATCCAATTAGGGCAAGCCGTCTCTTATACTGTGGTCTTTATCTTAGGTTCGATCATCTTCAGCATTTTTTGGATGCAGACCGCCAACATGGATGCTGCCTCTCAGGCAAAACAGATCCTGGCTTCAGGGTTGCAGATCCCTGGTTTCAGGAAAGATGAAAGGGTATTGGAAGCTATCCTGAAAAGATACATCTGGCCGCTGACGGTCATGGGTGGCGCAGCTATCGGTCTGCTGGCGGCGTTCGCAGATCTCACGGGCACGCTTTCTAACGGTACAGGTATTCTTCTGGCTGTCATGATCGTCTATAAGCTGTACGAAGAGATCGCCAAGCAGCACATGATGGACATGCATCCTGCCATGCGGAAGTTCATGGAATAGTCGTGGAATCGACAGATTCCACCTGAGAGCATTTCGATCAAACATTTTGCGAAGCCAAAAGGTTTGTGATTGGACATGCATCCTGCCATGCGGAAGTTCATGGAATAGAAACATGATAGCACCGGCGTGACATTGATTTATATTTAGTGTATTACGATCTTTAGTGAGTAATACGCCCGCCTTTCAAATGGCGTGACATTTGAGCACAACCTTTTTAAACCATTGATAAAATCTCTTTACCATGGCATTTTTAGAACCAGTGTTGGGGCCTGTACTGCGTCCGTTGATCGACCTAAGCCCTTTTCTGGCTATCGTTATCATCTCTTTAGCCTATGCTCTTTACGCCACCTTCGTCTATAAGAAGATGACCGACCAGCCGAAGCTGAAAGAGATCAAGAGCAAGCAGAAAGAGTTTCAGAGACGGATGAAAGAATTACGTTCCAATCCAGAAGAGATGATGAAGGTCCAGAAGGAAGCCATGAGCGTCAACAAGGATTACATGATGAACGCTTCTTTCAAGCCGAAAGTGATGCTGGCAACCATGCTGCCTGCTTTATTGATTTTCGGCTGGATGGCCGGTTCTCTAGCCTATGAGCCGATCTATCCGGGAGAAGTTTATACCATCACTGCTTCATTCTCTGAAGGTGTTACCGGCGATGCTATGCTGGCGGTAGATGAAGGGACGGAACTCCTCAGCGATGCCACGCAATCGATAACTGGCGCTCTCACCTGGCGTCTTAAAAGCACGGAAGGCAGCCATACTGTAGTTGTTGAAGCTGCTGAAGAACAGCAGTCTAAGAATGTTTTGATCACTAAAGATCTTCGCTATGAAGAACCAGTTGCCCAATATGAAAAAGGTTCTGCTATCAGCAATATCCAGATAAACTATAACAAGTTAAAGCCGTTGGGGACGACTTCCATCTTCGGCTGGCAGCCCGGCTGGCTGGGCATCTATGTCATCGCTTCATTAGTGTTTAGTCTGATCCTAAGGAAGCTGATGAAAGTTTATTGAGCAAACTTTTATAAATCACCCTCATAATTAGTTACGAATACCCTACATGGGTGACCAATTGAGGCAACTCGGGTCGTAGAATCATTCTACTTCTATCGGGTTCCTTTGGAGGAAAAAACAATGCCAAAAGGAAGAGAAAAATCAGGACGTTTCCGAAAAGTGTTCGTCAAGACACCTGGTGGAGATACGAAAGTCCATCTACGAGAGCGGAAGCCAAGCAAAGCTGTCTGCGGTACTTGTAAGAAACCGCTTCTAGGCGTTCCTAGAGAACGTCCGGCTATCTTAGGGAAGATGCCGAAGACTGCCAGGAGACCGGAGAGACCGTACGGAGGAGTCTTGTGCTCAGCCTGTACCAGGAAACTCTTACAGCAAAAAGCCCGAGGTGAGTCACAATGAGTATCTATCACGTAGGAAAGGTCTGTGTGAAGCTGGCAGGAAGAGATGCTGGGAAGAAATGTGTTGTCGTCGAAGCTGTTGATGAACGGTTCGTTGTTGTCGATGGGGCTACCAGAAGGAAGAAAGTTAATGTCCGCCACCTGGAACCGCTGGCTCAGACGCTTGATATCAAAGAGAAAGCATCTTCGGCTGAGGTCAAAGCCGCTTTCAGCAAACTCGGTGTCGCTGTAAAAGAAAGCAAGCCAAGAAAAACGGCTGAGAGACCTAAGAAGCAGAAGAAGAAAGCAGCAAAGCCAGTGAAAGAAGCTAAGAAGAAAGCTCCAAAAGCTGAAAAGAAATCGACTGCTGAAGAACCGGCTAAGAAAGAAGCTCCTGTTGAGAAAGAACCGGTTAAAGTCGAAGCAGCTGCTCAATAATTTTTTTTTATTACTTTTTTTGATGATTATTATGACTGATTTCAATCTTGCTCGGCTGGTAAAAGAGACAGAGGGTCTAGAGAGGAGAGCGATAGATTATCTTCTGGAAGCGTCTGATCTTACTCCGTATCATCAACGGATGATTTTAGCTCTAGCTGCTATTGACGAAGAGAGGGCACTGCTCCAGTTCTATGCTCTTGAGCAGATCAATCCCAAAAGAAGAACTTCCCTTGAAAGGGTTATAGGCTCTGCTGACGGAAAACCTCTGTTTTTAGGAGATACTCTTAGTGCTCCAGAAGAATCAGTTCACCTTACAGATGCGTTGCCCACTTTCTCGGATAAAAAATTACAGGAATTCGTGGAAAGATTGATCTCCAGAGCTTCCCCGACAATCATTGACGCTCTACGTGGCTTACCTGCTGATGCAACAGCAGAAGATAATGTCCGGCGGCTGATGGAGGCTCTTACGTATGATGGAAAAGTAGTCATTCCCCGGAAGATAGTTTCTATCACTCCCCTGGAAAGTGGGTTTGATATTCAGTTTTCGACCAAATATGCTCCTGATCCTTTGACTTTCTTCCATGAGAAATATCCTAATGGAGTTGATTCACGATATCGGCTTCGGCAACATGATCGTGGTCTGCATGATGCTTTATACGATGCCGGTCTCATTTCAACAGCTATCCCGCAAAGATTTGGACATACAGATGAAGAACGGATGACTATCATCGGTTCTTATTATCTCTGTCAAGGAGACGTGACTACTGCTGCTGCTGCTATGTCTCTTCCGTGGCGGAAAGTTTGGAACTTTTGGAACAATAATAATTTGAGACCAAGAACAAGGAAACACCGCAAGAAGTCCAATGCGCCGGATATAGGCAGAATTGATGTGGGTGACATTCAGACCATCTTAGATGCATCTCGCCGCTTAAACTTGCCGGATTCTTTTCTTTCTGGGATCTGGCGGAATCAGGGATTTAAAGTCGCTAAAGAAGGCCATAACCGGGATTATGCTGAAAACCCTTCGGCATTCTATACAAAAGTATATGGTTCTTGGGAAGGACTGACTAGAAGGGAACTAAAAAAGATCGACCCTTCCCTTCATCGTGCTCTGCTGCGATACGGCCAGCTGGATGAAGCCATCCCTGACTTTCGCGGGTACACTCAATACGAACGAGACTGGATCGTCGTCTTCCACAAACATTTTGAAGGTAATGCTGTAACCGCAGCAAAAGGATTAGGGAAGCCAAGAAGAACGATCTCCAAGATCTGGAGTGAAGCGGGACTGCCCAACAGCCGCATCTATTCAAAGTTAAAAGCTGAAGACAGATTAGATGAGATCCTATATTTTAAAGAGTAACTTTAAGAAGTAAATCAACATCCATCTCCAGACAGACGATAGGCATCAGCATCCCCCACTTCTCTATCACAGTCGGATGAAGTTCGCCGATCACACCGACTTTCTTTCCATCGAGGATGATTTCGCCGACCCTTCCTTTAATATAACTGGGATGAGAACTTTCCTTGACTTCATATTCGATCCCGAAGGACTGCATCAGCGTATCCAAGACTTGTTTCACTTCTGTGAAATCAGTTTTCTCATGACATAAGACTACCGCTAGGTGTTCTTTTTCGACGATTCCTGTCTCTGATTTCCCGGAAGTGAACACCCGGCCGATCTCAAAGAGGTTCTGTGGATATTCATGGTGCTGGTTATCGGCAAGATTCTTCAAGAGACTTGATAATATCTTGTTCCGCAGATGGTTATGCTCTCCAAGAGCGTTCTGCAAAGGGATGACGTCTTCCTCAACGTTCAATTTCTCATTGAGATCTTCCCTTGTCGTAAGATGGTAGTTCTTAACTTCTAACAGGCGCAGGCCGATGAGAATATCACGGATCTTCCGGCTTAATTTCTCTAGCTGAGATTCTTCACCGATCGTTGCTACGTTCGGTATCTCTTCTTCAAAGTTCTCATAACCGTAGGCGATGGCGATATCTTCAACAAGATCAGCCTGATGGAGGATATCAGCCCGGTATGCTGGAATCAACACTTCGCCTTTCTCATAGCCGAAACCCATCTTTTCCAGAAGATCTTTAACTTTGTTCTCACCTAGTTTCAATCCCAGAAGCTTGTTGATGTACGATAGATCAAGATCCATCTTCTTCGGCGTAAGATCAGGAGTGGTGATGGTCTTGTCAGGGTACTCGATGTCAAGGCTGTAGATCTGCCCGCCCATGTCAGCCAAGACCGTTGTGATAATGTTAAGGGCCAGCTGGACATTTTGCAGATCATTACCGGTGCATTCGACGAAAACATCTTTAGTATCGTCGTCAACTTTTCCTGTATCATGTGAATTGGTGAACGGCAGCATACACATGACTTTCTGTTTGGCGTCGATGAAGAACGGATATTTCTTCCAGCTTTCTGTAAGATGCTTATAGGTTTGACCTTTAGGATGTTTCTCCAGTACTTCTGAAGCGTTCATATTTCCTTCCATACCCAACGGCCAGAAAGTTACGGTAGAAGGATCTTTGGCGATATAGGTTACGGGGAAAGTTATCTTATCGATTGGATAGATGCCATACGCCGATTTCTTACGGTTCCGGCCAAAGGTGACGGCTAGTTTTTCCTGAACTTGCATGATCTCTTTGATCCTCTCTTCTGAGAAGGTCAGGTTCTTGACGATAGCGCAGGCAGTATAAGGGCGCATGCTGACGGAAGGATCGACGATGATCTTTTCCCCGCTCTTCTTTACTTCATATTTCCGTAATCCGGTCTTGACACCGATGAAACTGCTGAAAGCCCTGGCAAAGCCCTGCTCTGAAAGAAGATCAGGCCGGTTAGGGAAGATCTCTACGTGGATCTCGTTACCTTCAATTTTCTCTAGATCCGTCCCGAGCATGCTGATACGGTCTTTCAGCTGTTCTAACGGCAATTCTTTGCCCACCAGTTTCTCGAATACGGTCTTGTTTAGTGTTATTGTCGGCATCTTATCGTAACCACGTTTTCGCTTCTCTCAATTGTTTCAGGTCGTTCTTGTAGAGATCTCTGATATCGGTGATCTTCCAGTATTCTGAAATTATTCTTCCCATACCTTGTCCCCAGGCCAGGACCGGACAATCAAAGCCAAGTAATGGTTTGATCACTTCCGGGCGGAAGATTCCCGCGCCGCCTAGTTCGATCCATTCTTTCTTCACTGGGTGGAAGACGTCTACTTCTAAAGATGGCTCCGTGTAGGGGAAATGGGCGGGCCGCATCCTGACCTTGCTGTACCCCATCTTCTTATAAAATTGCGTGAGATAGCCTTTGAGGTGTTTGAGGTTGGCATCAGGGTCAATGACGATGCCTTCCACCTGGTAAAATTCAAACAGATGTTTCCAGTCTAATGCTTCGTTTCTAAAAACTTTGCCGACAGCGAAAAACTTGGCCGGCAGATCCTCTTTCTTTAAGTGGGAGATGGTCTGCGCTGACAAGACGGTGGTGTGCGTCCGCAGCAATATTTTTTTAGTTTCATCTTCTGAGAATGTATACTGCCAGCCTTTACTGCCGGTGTCACCACCATTCTCATGGGCGGCTTTCACTTTCTTCCACAGTTCAGGCAATTCTGCTTTCCCTTTTAGATAGAACGTATCCTGCATCTCCCTTGCGGGATGATCCTGCGGTACGAATAACGCATCAAGATCCCAGAAAGCAGACTGCACATAGTTGCCGGTCATCTCTTTGAAACCCATCTCCAGCCAGATGCTGCGGATGTATTCGACAGCTTCATTGACGAAATGTTTCTTTCCTGGATAGACTTTAGGGACGTTGATCTCTACGTCGTATGAGCGGAACTCTTTCTTCTTCCAGGAACCGTCTTTGAGCATCTTTGAAGTAAGCCTGTTGACAACCTCTCCGACAATATCTTTGGCGACCAGTTCATGTCCTAATGGCGTCAGTCCGACAGTGATGATCTTTCTTTCTTCAATTTTGAGGATGCCTCTCTTGCTGAGGTCTCTTATGAGGGTGCGATCTTTGATCTCACTTTCTTCCAAGGGGAAATCAAGCTTAAGAAAATCTTCTTCAGGTGAGGCAGCTTTAAGAAGTTCTTTTCCTTTATCGTTTATCTTTATGGAAAGCTCGTCTTTCTCTTTCTGGATGTCGATGGCTTCTTTTCTTTTCAGCAGGCCGATGCAGGCGTTGACTTCTGCTCGGCTGAGCTTGGATTTTTTGGTGATGATGTTCAATCCTTTGAACTCTTCCGTTAAAGTAGAAAGGAATATCTTTTCCGGCAGACCGTGTTCCTTGTAGGTCTTTCCGTCTTTGTCTAGTGAGATGATCCGTATCTTCTTACTGTTGATCTTGAGAACTTCTTTGTTCTCTAACCATTGCAGAGAACGGATGACTTCCACTTCCTGCATCCCGGCTTTCTTGCAGATAGCCGTAAGTTCGGTTTCTGTCTTCAAAGCTGGAAGAACTTGCCTTTCTAATGGGTGCAATTTTGCGATCAAGGGCTGCAGGTCCATACTCAGTTTGAGAGGGCTGTTCTTTATAAAGTTAATTACACCTGCCTGGACACCAAATGATTGTCACTAAACAGTAACTAAACTTCCACAAGGTTTATAAAAACCCGTCATTTTCGATAGTTCTGATGAAACTTATAGACCGGGTAGCTAGGGATTATCGTGGGATAGACGGGGGCGCAGTTGAAGAATATGTAATCGCCGCTGATGGGATGCAGGCAGCCGGCGGTATCTATGGCCTTTTCGGTGAAGCGATAGTTTTTCAATCTCGTTTCATGCATCCTGGTTCCGACGATGGCTCATTGTATGAAGCCAGCGCCCGATGCCAACGGGATCTCGCCAAGGTACTGAGAAAGAAATACGGCGCTACTATCCTCCGACAGCGGATGGGTCTTCCTGCTGAGGTTCTGTTGAGGAATCCTAAGAAACGGGAAAGATTCCATTCTCTTGTTACTGATCTCGGTGAAATGATGGCGCAAGTTGGAATAGATCATCCCTTCACCGTCCTGGAAGACATCACCGGCACTCTCTTAGATTATAATAAACTGGGACCAGGCACATTTTGCCATGTCGATGAATTGACCCAACATCGATTGGTGGATAAGGGATCCCGAGGCAGTATGTTCTACACTGCTGACGGCCATGGTTATTTGAGAAGAGAAAATGATAATGTTGAATGGATCATCACCAGACAGCCAGAGAACCTTGTCCTGCGACATCTGTATGGTCCCGAGAACAATTCATTTGGCCAATTGATCCAGACTCACAATTTCCGGCCGGCTGTTGAAGAAGCCGAAGCTGCCAGGAACGCTGCCAGTTCCGTCGTCATCCCTCTGAAAAATCTTCGCTTATCCGGCGATGGAGCGGAATACCGTTCTCTGGTGATCCGGACAGCTGATGGATACATTGCAACTGCCGATGGCTTTCAGGAAGCAAACGAGGATGAACACAGAGCCATAGATCGGTTAGGCTTTACCCCTGAGTACCTTCAACTGCTGCGTGACAGCAACATTAAAGAGACTAGAATCCTCGTTCTTCATCCTGATTACGTACGAGAGAACACGCAGCGCGGCCAGAGTCTCTGGCGGGCGTCTTTGCTGGGTAATTTCGACAGTTCCAGCTTCTCCGCCGGTGGTTACGACGTCTACAGTCATGACCGCCTTCGTGGGGTACGGCAGGGAGAGGCGCTGAGCGCGGCGCCGAAAATTTCAGACGTTCCACCGGCTCCATCGGAAATCAACGAAGAACAATTTCAGGCTATCCTGACTGCGAACAGAAACATAACTTCTCCACAGGACTGGCCTAAACTTGAAGCAGAACTGCGGAAATCTTACGGCAGGTTATCATAAACCCTTCGCCATATCCTGCAATATTTCATACGCAGCTTCCTTTCGATCGGGAGCACCAGTAATTGCTCTCCCAACAACTAATATAGAAGAACCAGCTGCCATAGCACCACTAGGAGAACTCACCCGGGCCTGATCTGAACCAGCCTCACTCGTAACTCCTTTGATACCAGGTGTCACGTACATAAAATCTTCTGGAAGATGCGGCTTGATGTAACCAAGATCATTAGCGGAACAGACGATGCCGTCCAATCCAGCTTTCTGTGCTAAAGTGGCTAGACGTAACACGTGCTCTTCTAGTTTTCCGGGAACATTCAATTCTCCATTAAGAGTTTCTTCATCAATACTTGTCAATACCGTGACGGCGATGACCTTCGGTCGCTGATAGCCGGGAAGCGTCCCTTCTACAGCTCCCGCCATGGCCGCTTTCATCATCTCCATACCGCCGGAAGCATGGACATTAAGCATATAGACACCTAATGAAGCTGCTGCTTTGCAGGCATCTCTGACGGTGGCAGGAATATCGTGATATTTAAGATCAAGAAAGACGCTGCTTCCAGATTCGTGCACTAAATCTACGACTGATGGTCCGAATCGCGTATACGACCCTTTCCCAACTTTAAATAAACCTACATAAGGGGATAATTCTTCAACTCTCTCTTTTACAGTATCTAATGAATCTAGATTATCTAAAGGCAAGCACAGCCTCTTCCTCGCTTCCATCTCTTTTTCAGTAGGTTGCATTATACCAGCCTTCCGGATCAGCCGCCCATTGCAGGACCTTCTCTTTATCTTCAGTCCGTAAATAGTTCTGCTCGGCAGCGACTTCCACCAATGTTGAAAAGTTGCTTAAAGTATGAAGAGAACATTCAGCTTTTGAGAAATTGCTCACAGCTTCATGCATCTGATAGTTGAACACGGCTATCACGCCGACCACATCTGCTTTATACTCGTTACGGCAGGCTTCCACCGACCTGATGGCACTGCCTCCGGTGGAGATCAGGTCTTCTACAATAAGTACCCTCGCCCCTTCCGGCATCGTCCCTTCGATCTGTTTGCTGGCGCCATACTCTTTGGCTTTATGGCGGATGTACACCAGCGGCTTCTTCAATTCCCAGGCTAGAAAACTGGCGAACGGCACCGCTGCCGTAGCCGTGCCGGCGATCACATCAAACTCTAGATCATTATCTTTTATCATCCTTTTGAAACCATCGATGACTTTCTCCCGCACATCAGGGAAAGAGATTATCAATCTATTGTCAGTATAGATCGGCGCCTTGATACCTGAAGTCCAGGTATACGGCGGATTGGTGCGCAAAGAAACAGCTTTTATGCTCAACAGCTCCAATGCTATCGCCTCTTTGTAATCCATGGTTTTGAGTAGAAACATTTTTTATATAAATTTATGGGAAGTGGACAATAACTAAAGAGCCTATCTCTTCCACCATCCAAATCTTTTTATACGATCGTCATAGAAAACAATCATGCTTCTTAAAAACGGCAAGGTCCATTCTGTAGAGAAAGGTGGTTTCATCGCCGCCGACCTTCGCATCAAAGACGGTCTTATCGCTGAGATCAAGCCTAATCTTCTTCCAGAGCAATATGAGACTGTCGTCGACTGTGCCGGCAAGCATGTCATCCCTGGCCTCATCGACGCGCATGTCCATTTCCGTGAGCCGGGTGCGACCCATAAAGAAGATTTCCTTTCCGGTTCGAAAGCGGCTGCTGCCGGCGGCGTCACGACTATCCTGGACATGCCTAACAATAACCCTCCCACAGTCTTCGAAGAACAGCTTAAAGAAAAAAGAGAGCTGGCCATGAAGAGCATTGTCAATTACGGTTTTTATCTGCTGGGCTGTGTCGAAAACAAAGATAATCTCCGCCAGAAGAATATCGCCGGTATCAAAGTATATCTGGGCAGCAGCACCGGAAACTATCTGACTGATGATCTTGGCGTCTTTGCGGAAATTCTACAAAATTCCAGAAGACCTGTGGTCGTCCACGCTGAGAACGAACAGCTCATCCGTCACTTCAATCATCTTCATGGAAACTCACAGCTTCACCACAAGATGCGGGACGCTCTCTGCGCAGTAACTAGCCTGGCCGAAGCGATAACCATCTCCTCGTATCTTGACAGACCGCTCCATATCGCTCATTGCAGCACCAAAGCAGAGATGGAATTCCTGCAGAAGAACAAGACAACTAAAGTGACTTGCGAAGTCTGTCCGCATCATCTGTTCTTAACTGAGGCTTTCTTCATTCAGAAAAAAAATTTGGGCAAGATGAATCCCCCTCTTCGCTATGTGGAAGATCAGGAAGCCCTCTGGACTGGTATCCGTGACGGTGTCGTGGACATGATAGCGACTGATCACGCTCCACATACCAAAGAGGAAAAGAACCGTGAATTCCAGCAGGCGCCGTGCGGTGTCCCTGGCGTGCAGACGATGCTGCCTCTCCTTCTGAATGCTGTCCATGAGAATAAGCTGACGCTTCTTGATGTCATAAGACTGACTTCGACCAATCCCGCCAGGATATTCTACATCGAAAACCGCGGCGAACTGAAAGAAGGCTATCACGCTGATATCTGCGTCATCGACCTGGAACGGGAAGGCATAATCTCTGACGAGGCGCAGTTCTCTAAGTGCGGCTGGACGCCATTTCATGGCATGACCATCAAAGGCTGGCCGGTGATGACTATCGTCAACGGACAAGTAGCTTTTGAAAGAGGCCGGATCTATGAAGAGGCCAAAGGACAAGAAGTACATTTCGCGCAGAACCTTGATCTTTCTACCATGATAGGAGGCGTCCCTTTCCAGCATCCTATCTTCAATGCGGCTGGTCCCAGATGCACGACGGAGGAAGAATTAGAACTCTTGGGAGCCTCAGTCTCATCGGCGATCATGACCAAGTCCTGCACTCTGGAACCGAGGGATGGTAATCCTGAACCACGGTATCATGATTTTTCTCAAAACTCAATCAACTCCAACGGCTTGTGCAACCTTGGCTACCAGAGATATGCCGAGACCATCCCTGGATTGAAGCAGCATGGAAAACCTTGCATCGTCAGCGTCTCCGGCCTTTCTCTTGCTGATAACCTGGTGATGCTGAAAGAACTGTCTGCCGTGGAAGAGATCGATCTCATCGAACTTAACCTTTCTTGTCCCAACGTCATCGGCAAACCGCAGGTTGGCTACGACTTTGAACAGTCAAAAGAAGTTCTTAAACAAGTTTCCGAAGTCTGTACCAAACCATTTGGTGTCAAGCTGCCGCCGTATTTTGACTTTGCTCATTTCCAGGAGATGGCTGACATCCTTAACCAAAGCAGCGTCAGTTTCGTCACCTGTGTCAACAGTCTCGGAAACGGTCTGGTTATCGATCCAGAGACGGAAGAAGCGGTCATCAAGCCCAAAGGCGGCTTCGGCGGTGTCGGCGGAACTTCCATAAAGCCGTTCGGCCTTTCCAACGTCCGCAAGTTTAGAGAATTGTTGAGACCAGAGATCCAGGTTATCGGTGTCGGCGGCATCACTTCCGGCAAAGATGTCTTTGAGTATATTTTGGCAGGGGCGGATGCGGTGCAGCTCGGGACGGTGTTCATGCAGGAAGACACGCCGGCATTTGAGAGGATCGTCAAAGAACTGCAAGAGATCATGAAACAGAAGGGTTATGCTTCTTTAGAAGAATTTAAGAATAAGTTGAAAGTGAAATAGTTGAAGACGAAATAAGATCATTTTTCAACTTCAATCTTAAAACCGACAGTTTCAAGAGCTTCCATCGCCGTCTTAAAGTTTTCTTCTTTGATCAAAGCGTAATCTTTAGAAAATGTAGACACGATCAAGATATTCAATCCTTTGTCAGCGACTGTTTCCGTAATCTTAGCCAGGAATCCAGGAGCAAGGAACGGCATCGACACTTTAAATTCAAATAGTTTGAACCATTTCACTTCCTCTTCATATCTTAAAGAATGAAGATTTCCCTCTTCTGTCACGATCGTTATCTCATCTTTATCCTGACTTATCAGAAAATGGTCATTCAAGCCTTTCTCTTTACTCTTAAGATAAGCGTATCTTCCCTTATGGATTACTACTGGGCTTGACTTTATCACTTTATTCAGGTCTTTATTTTCCATCAATCTATCAATCCCATCGATGATTATAAAAGTTTCCCATATCAAACTAAAACAGAGAAAAAAAGAGAGATAAAAAATTACTTCTGCATCCACAAGCTGTTGAACATCTGGTCCATCGCCGTCGTGAAGTAAGGCGTCTTTACCCATACTCCCAGATCATAGGAGGGATGTACTTGCTTGTCGTCTAGAGTCATGAAGACCATGTCTTTACTGTCGACAGTGACAAACCGCGATTTTATTTTGTCAGTATGCTTGATCTGGGCTATCGCTTTAAGACTGTCAGCCACCATTTTGTTTTCTTTGGTGATCGGAGCCATGATCTTGACCGCGACGCCGCGCTTCTTTGCTTTCTCTAAACTAGGGCGCAGACCCTCTGCTTTTCGCATGAAACCGGTGTCAGAAGTCATGATGTTAACACTCTTCTTGGCATCTTTGATAAGAAGATCAAGATGGTTATAGAGGTTGTTCCTGCCGCGCAGGCAGCCGCTCATCTCTGCTGGATCGATCAAAGCGATACCTTGGGTATGAAGGGTTTCCAGTTCTTCCATCAATGTGGAGCCTTTGACACTCTCTAAGCGCTTTACTTTTTCCTGCGCTTCCACGTTCATGTTTTTTCTCACTCTATCGACAACTTCTCCCGGCGGGATTGCGATATACTTGATAGGTTTTCCTAACTTCATGACTACAAAACCTTTTTTCTCCAATGATTCAAGAACATCATAACTTCTGCTTCTTGGAACATCAGCGATGTCAGATAATTCACCAGCGGTGGAAACGCCGCGGCTCAGCAGTGCTGTCCACAATTTCACTTCGTAAAGATTAAGATCAAAATGGCGCCGAAGTGTACCTAATAATTCGTCTTTAACGATCATTTTCAAAACCCCTCCTTTTTTCACAAACTCTTTTTTTGTTACTTGTCCATCAGTAAAACAAACTACTATTAAAAGGTTGTGGTTTTACAACGATAGCGTTTCAAGAGAGCTTGTAGCGAAGAAGAGCGGCGATGCCCGAGAGGCCTGACAACCTCTGTCCGCCGTCGTGTTCCGTGGATATTATGTGGATCGGCGCCTGCAAAGTATCTATCACTTTCAATAGTTCGTCCACTTCGGCAAACTTTCCTTCTTCTCTTTTTTTCTGGATAAACGCATCCGTTATCAGCAGACTTTGGATGGCTCCAGATGCGGCTGCATTTTTCACGTCCTGCCAGCCGTAGACTGCTTTACCTTGTTTATTTATCTCGGTAAGCAGCTCTTCTACTAATAACTGTTCTTCCCGGGCTTTACTATCTTTTAAGGTTGCTGCCAGTTCCGGCCGGCGCATGACTTCATTTAACGCGCTTTCGTCTACTTCTGAACAGACGCCAAGGACTATCTTCTTCAGCAGTTCTTTATCTTTTATCTTCTTTACCAGATCTTCTTTATAGAACGCGGGAGAAGCCAGGATGATATGTTCTGGGTTATAGCGGCCGGCGTAGACATCCAGGGCTTTGATGATCTCTTGCTGAAAGTCTTTGGTGATCTGCTGCGCTTTGTCTTTCTTAGGCACTTCACCTTTGATCTTGACCAAGACTTCAAATCCGTATTTTTTTGTAAGAGCAAATAAAGCTTCTTCCCTGTCGAAAAGGCATAACAAGTAGCTGAACCTTTTCTCTGCTGCTTCTTCGAGCTTTTGCCGCTGATAGGAAAGCCATTGTGTCTTCTGTATCGTGAACTCAGTCCCTTCGCTTAAAGTAATAGCATGATAACTGTCTCGGGGAATGTCTTCAGGCCCTTCCCGGATACGGCCGTTGACGCGGAGGCTGGAATTGTCTTCCCCAAACTCGATGGTCTCTGCTTCAACCTTAAGGGTAAGGGTCTTTTTGACAACTTTGGCGTTCTCACTATCGCCGATCTTGACCTTCCGGGTAGTCTTGCCAGTTATCAAGTCGCCGGGGTCGATGATCTGCCGCAGATACCAGAGGTCGTCCAGGTCGGTCACCCGCAGCTGCACGATGCCGGTCTTGAAATTATGTTTTATGAGGTCCATATCTAGACTGAAAAGAGCAGACTATAAAAATTTGTCTTCACGAAAACAGAATATTTTATATATAACAATATTTTGTAAGAAAGAGATGGATTCAAAAAGAGGTCAGCAAGGAGCAGCTGCGGGCGCAGCCGTATTATTATTGATCATTGCAGGCCTCATGGTATTATTTATCATCCTTCTGCCACCGCAGGAACGTGCGGAATTACTAGATCAAAATTATACGTCTGGAACCTCTTCAGGAACCAGATCTTCTACCGTTGATAAGTCAGTGGAAGTATTGCTGGAAACATCACCGGGCCGTATAGATTATCTCGCCCAGAGGGAGATTGAACATCCTCTGCCGGTCGTCAACATCTTTACCACAACCGAAAGCAAAATTTTAGCAGAGAAGAGTGTTGTTTCAGTCAAACGGGCGGTCTTTACTGATCAGACCAGTGAGTTCCGTTTCCCTGTCGCTGATCTTCCTAACACTGACGATGTTCTCCTCAGCTTCAACGTGGAATCGCTTGTCGGAGAATTATTCGTCACCCTTAACGGTCAAGAGTTGTTCAGAGGTTCAGCCACCGGCGGAGCTGTAGAACCCATCCGTGTGCCTAAGAACATGCTTACGGAAGACAACACGGTAGTATTCAGTGTCTCTTCTCCCGGCCTGGCTTTCTGGCGCACCAATGAAGCGATCCTTCAGAATGTCAAAGTTGTCGGCGATGTCCAGAACCTGGATGCGCAAGTGTCGCGTAACGTCTTCCTGGTATCAGAGACTGAGAAAGACAATCTGGAGAAGGTCACATTAAAGTTCCAGCCTGACTGCCAGTATGGACAAGTCGGCCTTCTGACCGTGACTGTCAACGGCAACGAGATCTACAAAGCGATTCCTGACTGCGGACTGGAGACAGTGCCGATCGAATTCTCTTCAGAGATTGTCAATAAAGGCGAGAACCGCATCACTTTCAGAGCCGAGAGTGGCACTTATCTCTTAAGCCACGTAGTAGCGGAATCGAAACTGCGTGAAGTTGATTTCCCGACATTCTATTTTGAGATATCACATGAGGATTATCTTGATGTTACCAGTGACCGCAGGAGAGTGCGTCTGCGCTTGGACTTTGTTGATGTCACTGCGGATAAAGAAGCTGACGTGCTGGTCAATGGCCATATCAACCAGTTTGATACCAAAGAAGTTTCTTATACCATGGACATCAGTGATGATATCGTCCGCGGTAACAATGCTATCAAGATCAAGCCCAAAAGGACGATGGAAGTCCGTGAGCTGAAGATAGAGCTGTTGAAGTGACCAGTGCTAGAGGGCTTCTATCTTCCAAATTCTTTAGTTTCAGACGGTTATTTATAAAGCACTGGACGCACTGGTCAAGTTGGGGTAGGCTTTATATAGTGGCAAATCAATAATCAATCCCATGGAAAACACGATCGCTGTCTTTGAAGGTAAGAGCATACGGAAGACTTGGCATAAGGGAGAGTGGTGGTTTTCTGTCGTTGATGTCGTTGGTATCTTGTCTGAAAGTGATGATGCTCGGAATTACTGGAAAGTTTTGAAGCATAGGCTTCTTCAGGAGGGATCGGTTGAAACGGTTACAAATTGTAACCGGTTGAAGATGGTGGCCAACGACAGTAAGATGAGGTTAACAGACTGCATCAACACTGAAGGCGCTTTTAGGTTAATCCAGTCTATCCCCTCCAAGAAAGCGGAGCCATTTAAGTTGTGGCTGGCTAAAGTGGGTTACGAACGTGTCAAAGAGATTGAAAATCCTGAACTAGCTCAAAAACGGATGAAAGAGCTCTACAAAGCTAAAGGTTACCCCAACGATTGGATCGAAAGAAGGGTGAGAGGCATCGCCATCAGAGACGAATTGACGGATGAATGGGATAAGAGGGGCGTGGAAAGGAAAAAGGAATTTGCCATCCTAACATCAGAAATATCTAAAGCTACTTTTGATCTTAGTCCTCGAGAACATAAAGAAATTAAGAATCTTCAACATGAGAATCTGCGCGACCACATGGATGATCTAGAATTGATATTCACGATGCTGGGCGAGGCTTCAACGACAAAGATAGCCCGTAAAAATGATGCGCAAGGTTTTTCTGAGAATCGAGATGCTGCACGAAAAGGTGGGGCTGTTGCTGGCGTCGCTAGGAAGCAGCTCGAAGCAGAAACGGGCGAAAAAGTAGTTTCCGGCAAAAATTATTTACATCTTAAAAGAAGTAGACTCCTTAAGTAAGCTTTTTATATACCAGCGTATTCTATTTTCTTAAAAAGAGGCGATAATGGCAGAGGATGAAGTAGATAAAAAGCCGGGAAAGGTTCGCAGGGCTGCCGGCTCGATCTGGAACTGGGCTACAACGTACGATAAAGAACGCAGCCAGCAGCAGATTACGGTGGTCAAGGAAGCCATGACCAAGGAACGCTCTCTGCCAAAGGTATCTCCCGAAGCGTCCATCCGTCTGATGAAATCATTAAGTTTCATGGTCGTCATCGGCGGGATCATCCAATACTTTCTACGGCGGTCGTTGGCTGCGCCGGAATTTACGTTTACTCTATCACTGATCCTCTTCGTCATATCCGGCTATGCTCTTGCTCAGAAATTAGAGAAAGATAGGTTATTGATCCTGGTGCCGATGCTGGCTTTTGTCTTGTGGTATTTCGTCTTTGAAGGCAATTATTCAGCCAGTTTCCTAGTGCGTTTCTTATCTATATTTGCAGCAGTCTTTGTCCTTCCTATGTTTTACACCAAAGGGGAAAGCCTGCAGGCGCAGATGCTGGGCTTCATTCCGGTCATCTTCCTGTTTCTGGACATCGGCATGCTGCCGTGGCTGCTGGAGAAAGTGCAGTGGAACATCACGCCGCTGCTGGAGAACATGGTCGTGTTCATGCCCTGGTGGGCTCTCTTTGGCTTATACCTGATCCCGGAGATAGAAAGTCCTACATTAAGCAACATCGTCGGGCTTATGAAGATTGCCGGCATCGTCTATATCGTTTTTGTCTTTCTAGTTCCTGTCGTACCGAATCTGGGTTATGAGAAGGTCTCTTCTCCAGTGGCGGCTGAGTTTGAGCAGGCTCAGCAGCGGCTGCAGCAGTCGGTCAAAAGAGAGAACCCGGTCTGGTCAAACTTGAAGTGTGTCCTCTCAGCTCCTACTGATGTTGAAAACTGTGTCTCTCAGCAGCAGGAGGATTCGGAGATCCGTAATCTTTGCGATGAGCTGATACAACAAGGGCAGTATTCTGATGAGGCGGTCTGTTTTGATGCTGAGAAAAAACGCAAGCAGGAAGAGAAGCTGGCTGCTTCCGGCGGCGTTGCCCGCAATTTTGATGAGGTTACTTCAGCTAAATTTATCGATATCCAAAAATCTCCTTCGATAGGCGATAAGGTTGTCGTTTCGGCTGTCCTGGACCTGAAAAATCCTCGTAACCAGGAACTGGACGTGCAGATCGGCTGTACTCTCAAGAAAGGGTCGCAGGAGATCAAAGGGGATACGGTGATCGGCCTTACCTCAGCCCCGCCGTCATCACATATCATCCTCGGGCCGGAATACCCTAGCTTTGTCGTCAAGAAAGATGAGTTGATAAGAGTCTTATGCAATTTCCCGGGAGATCTGGAAGGCGTCTATGATCTTAACCTAAAAGCCGGTATCGGCAACTTGCAGTCCACCACGACGTTGAAAAGAGCTTTCTTCAAGGACGAGCTTGACCTGGAACGCTGGCAGGATGACGTCAAGCAGGATAATTTCCGTTCACAGGCGGATATTTTATCGCAATCTCCGGAGGAGTTCGCCCGCCTTAATTTCGAGTTTGGCCGGGCTTCAAAAGATCCGTTCATCTTGTCAAGTGATAATGCTTTACTGACCGTTTCCGTGGAAAATCGGCAGGGCGGCAAGGTAAGCAAGATCAACTCTTTTTACATGGATACTCTCGATGAGAACGGCTTTTCAGTACGCGCCGGCAACGACCGCTGCCTTGGTGATGAGAACATACTCCTTCCGGCTGATAAAGCCCAGCGTAAGACGGAGAAGATCTATACTCAGACTTGTCTTCTTGATCTGCCGTTTGATTATACTTCATTTGAGGGATCATATAAAGTCGAGACCTTCTTTGCAACATTGAACTATGATTATGTATTGGAAGAGAAGACCAAAGTCGAGGTTAAATTGTTGGCGGTGTTCTCATGATACAGAAAAAAGTATTAGTCCTGCTGCTGATCTGCGTCTTTTTGGTCGCTTGCGGTACTCCTAAAGACCAAGGTCCGATAAATTATCACACTGGTATCAAAGAGTTATCTATCACCATGCCGCCTAGCAGTCCGGCTTTATACGAGGGCAGCGATTTCTACCTGCCACTGCAGTTGTCGAACAAAGCTGCGTATCCGGTGAAAAACTGCAAGATGGACCTGCTTATCGATCCGGCGTTCGTAGAATTGTACAATACGCAGTCGCAGGAACCATGCCGTGATTTCAGCGGCAACCAGATGCCTGCCCTAGACCAGTTCAATCCAGCTCCGGCTATCGCTGACGTGCCGTTTGAAGGAAAATTACATCTGCTGCGTTCTGGAGCAGATTCACAGGATCTGAACTATCGTGTCCATCTTACCTATACTTCGTCGGTCATCTTCGATCCGACGGTCTGTGTTGGCGGTCTGTACCTGGAGGTAGAGGACGGCGGCTGTAAGGTCCCGACTGGTTCGCTGTCGTATTCGGGGCAGGGGGCGCCAGTGGCTATCAGTAAACTGGAGGCTGTCTCCCTCGGTTTTGATAATCCTCGCATGGAATTTCGGATGCAGGTAAGCAACCGCGGGAAGGGTATCATCAAGAATCTGCGATTGCTAAAATCTAAGTTGGGAAATGATGAGCTGAACTGCATCCTTCCTGATTCAGAAGATCCAGGAGCGAAGCAGATGGTCTTTGAGGCCGATAAGAAAGATACTACTGTCATCTGTTTGTCTGATCTTCGTTCCAGAGCTTCGTTCCTGACACCACTGTCGGTAGAGTTAGAATACGATTATGAAGTGACGGAACAGCGGACTCTACGTATCCAGAAGACGGGAAGAGCTTTCAACTAAGGGCTTTCTCAATCCGTTCTTTATCGAAGCCGACGATGATGGTGCCGTCAATATCGATGACCGGGGTGCTTAACTGGTCGGTCTTCTGCAAAACTTCGCCCCAGAAAGGATGTTCTTCCATGACTTCCCTCTCTTCAAATTGGAGCTTTTTCTTCTTGAGGAAAGTTTTTAGTTCAGCTGACCATTGGTCAGAGGGGCTGGTATAGATGATAATGTTCATGTTAAGCTGTTAAAAAGATAGGTTTATATATACTTTTTCTTTATTTTTACTCATGTTCTCAGAGAGAAGGTATGCGATCTTCAACGTCGCCTTGATCCTGGCAGCCGTCTTGTTGGCGTTAAACCTGTTCAATATCCATCTTCCCAGTGTCGGTCAGGCTCAGTCTTTCTTCGATACGGAAGAACCTAGCTGCCTGGTAGACTGGCAAGGTGAACAGACGCAATGGTACGATCTGGACAGCTGCTGCCTGCAAGCCAGGAAACAATTATCCTGCGAGCCTGAAGTTGGCGGATGGGACTGCGGTGCCGGTTCCGATACTGTCCATTATGTTTTGAACGATAAAGCTTACCGCTACTGTCAACGACAATCATTCTGGCCATGAGACGAAAACAGAAAAAAAGAAGTGTACAACAGCGAGTCTTTGTAGTGTTGGCAGTTCTCGTCTTAGTATTAGGCAGCCTGAATATCGCTAAAGCTAAAGGGTTGCTGATCCCGGAACAGCCTGCGTTGGCGATTGAAAATAATGTAATTCATTTAGCTGATCTTACTTTGGAGCAAAAAATTGCTCAAATGGTTATTGTGCATGGCGGCTTGTATAATAAAGAGGCTTTTAAGTCGATGCAGATCGGCGGTATCCATCTCTTTGCTTTGCAGGACGGCGAATTGTATAAAGACACAATAAATCAGTTTCAAACAGATATGCAGATCCCGTTCTTCGTCTCGTCAGATCTTGAAGGTTGTCTCAATCCATTCTCTAACTTCTTTTCTTCGCCGGCAGCCAGGTCCATCAGCACCATTGAACAGGCTTTTGAGAAAGGCAAGACCGACGGCGCTTTCCTCAAAGAGTTAGGATTTAGCCTTAACTTTGCACCGGTAGTCGATCTTGATGACCAGATCTGGCGCTGTCGTTCTTTTCCTGGAAATGCTGAACACATCACTGAACTAGCCCGTTCATATTCGGAAGGGTTGCAGGGTGAAGGGATCCTGGCCACCGCTAAACATTATCCAGGAAAGACTTTAGTGGTGAACGATCCTCACAAGGTCTTAGTTTCCGCCGAAATATCATCTCAGGATCTCCTGCCGTATGAACAGCTGATCCCTGGAGAAGATGTCGGCAGTATTATGGTTAGCCACATCATCGTCTCTGGTGCGGTAGATTCTTCCGGTGTCCCTTCTGTAGTCTCTCTTCCGGTAGTTGGGAATCTGAAGGAACAGTATGGTGGTCTGATAATATCAGATGACACGATGATGCTGGGACTACGTAACTTCTATGATTCGGTGGATGAGCTGTATGTCGCTGTATTCAGGGCAGGCAATGACCTGATCATCAATTTCGATGAAGATCCTTTGGAGATCTACCGGATGATCCAGGTAGTTTCGGCTGCGGTCGAACGGGGAGAGATATCTGAAGAGCAGATCGACGCTTCAGTAAGGAAGATATTGACCGCGAAAGGGTTTAAGGTAGAGTGATGTTACTGCGTAAGCAAGTCTTCCCTACACAACCATTACATCCAGCTTCTCATTATCGATTTCAACGATCTTGCCCATGCTGATCTCCTGCCATTCTCCTTCGAGCTGCGGCAGTTTCTCAGAACTGATGACGACGGCATCTTTGCTTTTCAGCATTTTCATGGTGTAATACAGCGGGCATTCGTTATGGTGGATACTTACAAAAGTTTTTTTAGGATTCGCTAGGATTATATTTATTCCAGTAAAATCTTTATACTTTTTCATGTTGTTTCTGATGGTAGAACTCATCTCATCTTTGTGATCTGTAAGTAATGAATAAAATATCTGCTCTGAATCAGTATTGCCTTTCACTTTAAAATCCTGTGAAAAAGAGATGTTGTCAAAGACGGTGCCGTTATGGCAGAAAACATAATCTCTTTTGCTGAAAGGATGGGTGTTTTTCAAGGCGATCTCGCCTTTGGTAACCTTTCGGGCATGGATGATAGCGACAGAAGTCTTGACACCGTCAAATTTGCTAAGATTATCTTCAAATATCGGTTTTACTGATCTGTATATCTGCCATTCCCCGTCTTGAAGATAGGCGATGCCCCAGCCGCCATCATGGCGCCAGACTTCCGCCGCGTTCCTTTCGTGGCGTTCGTTTTCGTCCTTGGCCATACACACAGCGCCTGCTAGCAATCTCTTGAGGTCAAGATTCCCCGCAGCTGCTAACATCCGACACATTTTCAACTGGCAAGTTGGAGAGGCTCATAAGGCTGCCTTCCACCGATAGGGAGAGAAAGGCTATCTACATAAAGCTTGCGGGCGAAGAGCTGGGCTTGAGCAACTTCTGGTTCGCTGAAGCGGTGAATATTCGATGCTGTAATCTGGGGAATCCTGCCTTCGGCATAGATCGGGCCTTCAAACTGTCTTTCTTTTCTCTGTTGGTGGAGATATTCTAGGATTAGGCTGGAATGATTTTTTCCTGTTGCTGCCATCTCCCAGAGAGGTTGCTGGTATGGTCTGTCTTCTTGTGGCAGACCTTCTTCAGCGAAAGTCAAAACCTGAGAAAGATACTCAGCAAGTTGTGGGGAGGGCTTTTTTTCCAATCCGTAATTGGCTTGTAGTTTGGCAAATCTCTGGACTGTCCTGAAAGGAGGTAGTACTATCTCTTTGTCGGTAAACGAATACTCTCCATCGACCTCACTGATCCTGACTGGTATATTACGTTCGATCATCCTGTCGTTGCTGCCTTTGAGAAAAGCTAATGTGGCGAGATCTATATCCAGCGGCACGGATCCAAATGCCCTGATCTCTATAGTCCCTTTTGGTCCGAAAGGCCGGAGACGGTATGGCAAAAATCCGGTGTTATCTGGTTGGAAGCCGGCCCTATATTCATCTTCTTTACCTTTTTTCCTGGCTACGTCAAGCCATTCCTCCCAGCGCTGCTGGTTCTGCTGACCAATCTCTTGTAAGGAAGAAGGATATCCCAAGAGCTGGGCATGCAGTGGATATTCTGCGAACATAAATGTTCTCATGTTGACGATGCGCCAGTTGTTAGCCGAATTGAATCCGCCTTCTCTGAGAGGCGATTCGGGGGTGGCTAAATATCCAGGAGTTATGGGACTATTTGCAGTCACTGCCGCACTCAAAGGGTCTAAAGCGACGATGAGTCTTAGCTGGTCAAGAATTCTATCTGGCTCTTGATCAAGATGGGCGTGGATTCCGGTAATCCTATGTAATAGATCATTTCCTCTTGCACTAAGGATGTCAGTGTATAATTCGTATCTGGCCTTCCCATTGCGTCGCTCGCCTCTTCCCGCACCTAACTCGCTGATAGGTGTTGCCAAAAGGCCATGATCTTGGCAGATATCCTCCAAAAGAGCGAGGCGCGGCAAAAGATCGTGATGAAGTTCCGCAATTGTCTCGACAGGTTTAGAGTTGATCTCTACTTGCGCCAGACTGATCTCTGGCACTATCGGTTCTGCCAGTCTCAGATTTCGGGGATCATTTAAAATTCTGTCAGCTTGGTTGGCGACATAACCCTCTTTATCCAGAAGTAGGAATTCATATTCATTACCAATTTTCGACACCATTTGCCTCTTTTGTATACTACGGTCATTTTTTGTATATTTTCAAAGGTGGCACCTATATATAAATATTTTGATTCTATAAACTATATTTGCCTTTTTAGTCAATTTTGGGTGTTTTGTTGGTGCATATTCGAAAAGAGAATGAATAAAATGTAATCATTCAAGAAAAAAAGCAAGATATTGGTCTTTTTATGGAAAATAAGCTAATTTAATAGAATATCAAGACCCGGTGGTCTCTGAATTTCCTTGTTTCTAATGATTCAAAAGAATCCTCCAGGATTTTTTCCGGAATGGAGTAAGCCCTGAAAGCCGGATCAATGATGTGAAAATATCCTTCTGAAAAACCATGAAGAACCAGGAAATTAGAAGTATTCCTCTTATCATTGCGGAATGGTTTTGTATTTAGCCGGGCGATGAGGATCTTTCCATCGCCAAGCTCTTTTTTTATCCTCTTGAACGTGATCTCTTCTTCGACGATTTCCACGCAATCTCGTTCTGCGGCTTGCAAGTGCAAATTGGATGTGAACGCGGCATGTTCGATGTCCTTTTTAGTGTATCTGTAGAAACGATAATCTGGGAAATCATACTCTTTTTTCTCGACGACAACTTTAGGTTTTATGCCTCTCGCTGCTGCGTAGGTGGCCAAAGCATAGATTGATGAGGCTCTCGTCGGCAAGGTGGCTGTCTTCTGCCAGATGTCAAATTCATTTTCCCTGGACAATGCGATCTCCGGCTTGAAGTGATGCAACACGGCAAGGAGACTAGAAGCAGCGGTAGTGAACGGTGTGCTCTGGAAATGTGGCTCCATGTTCTGTGGATGTTGGAATGTTGATTTAATCCTTTCTCTTTTCAAAGCAGGGAAGTATGGTGTAAGCAGTGCCGCTCTTGGCTGAAGTCAGGTTATCTTGGGAAGCACGGACATAAAATGCTCCTGTAAACTTGCCACCAAAAGTGAATGGGCAGACGTTGTAGACCATCTGCGTCGTTCTTTGTGATTTGGTTCTCTGATCGTAGAAAGTTACGGGCATCCTTGGCAAGGGGATCCTTCTCTGGGCGACCCAATCCTTTCCGACAGCTCTGTCGATGGCCAGTTGCCAGTCTGCTGGTGTCATGTCGCTCCCGAGGTAGACGGCCTGGCTCGCTACGGAATTAGCTGCTTTCAATACCCATCCGTCTTGTTCTCTTTTTAATCTTCTAATCAATCCGTCTGCATCATCTGGCGTTGCTAAAATCACTGTCTCTGGGATATATTTGCTGGTGATGTGCAGATCTTTTTGCAGCTCCGTCGGGAAGAGGGAGCGGTATCTGGGGTCAGATAGGAAGGTCAACATCCTCTTGGAATCTGCGCGTTTTGCGCTGAAGGGCAGCACTACTGCTGCTTCGCTGTCATTCAGCCGCCTGGCGAAGTCGTAACCGCCCACCTTTGGTTCGTGGGCGATCTCGTCGGTTATCAGGCGATTGTAGATAATATCGACTGCTTTTCCGTCAAGACGGACTTCCTTGCCGTGAAACGTCAGATCTTCGGGAGCGGCGATCTCGCAGGGGTGTCCTAATTCCCGCGCCCTGTCTATAAATACGGCAAAACGCCCCATCAGGCTGCTGATGTCTTTCCTCTTTTCTATCAGGGCTATGGAGGGTTTATCTATTTCCGCTCCTCCTTTCAAAGAAATCTGTTCATGGTAGCAACCTACAATAGCGTCAAGAGCTGTGCCTATCCTGTCAGGAAGCTGTTCGCCTTCTATTGCAAAATGCTTCTTGAAGAGTGTCTCTAAAGCAGCTGAATCCTCGTTGCCGCCAGGCGATTGGCAATTGACCTCAACCACTTTGAGACCTTCGTCTGTAGGAAAAACATCAAGGCGTGTCAGCGCCGTATTGAGTGCAAACGTTGGTGAACCTTGTAATAGTCGGTCCAGGTATTCTTCATACCCTAGGATCTCTCGGAAGGTGCCGTACTTTTGGGCGACATGTTCATGAAGCCTGGTGAAAGCTCCAACCATCACGGCCACTTCTTCCAGAAAAGGCTGCTCTATGAAATAAGGAGTAAGTGGGATCTTAGGGACTCTGGTCCCATGAGGGTCCAAAATTTGATCATGCTCGGCAATGTATCGGGCTACCTGTCCTGGTTGGATGTCCATAGTGTTCTGGGCATTTTCATTTGCTTAAATTCATTTCTAGTCTTTAATAACTTCTTTTTTGGGCTTCATATCAAGATTGAAGAGATAATTCTCTGTTCCTGCCTGCATTTTACTGGCAATTTCTTTCTTATCTTCCCAAAACATTTTTAAATAACCCCCTTCTCCAGAGGTATTCGGGTATCTAAAAACAAACTCCGGGCTTATAAAAAACCCTAGCACAATGGCAAAAACCGAAAAAAAACAAGTTAGCAGGATAAAATCCAAGAAAAAATTATGGTACACTATCACCGCTCCTAAGATCTTTGGTCAGCGAGAAGTCGGCGAAGCATACTTGACTTCGCCCGAAAGCGCTCTAGGCCGGTCTATGAAAGCGAACCTGAAAGATATCACCGGCAACATCAAGGATCAGAACGCCAACGTCTTCTTCCGTATCGGAACGGCAGACGGCAGCGTCTTGAGGACTTACACCACCGGCTACGAGCTGTCTGCTTCTTATGTCAAGAGGGCTGTCAGGAAGAACACGGCCAGGATCGATGATTACGTCCTGGGAACGACCAAAGACGGCAAGAAAGCTGTCGTCAAGACGTTCATCGTCACCCGTTATCGGTCCCAGCGGTCTGTCCGTACGGCTCTGCGCGAAAAATTGCGTGAACTGATGCAGGAAGAACTGAGTAGAAATTCTTTTGAAAGCCTTGTCAATGCCATCGTCACCAGAAAGGTTCAGGGCACCTTCAAGAAAGGGCTGCACAAGATCTTTCCCGTGAAAGAAGTTTCCGTCCGTGTGGTCAAGCTTCAGGGCGAGTCTCCGTCATCTACTGATGAAGAAGTGATGGAAGAAGAACCGGAGATGGCTGAAGAAGAAGCTTCCGTTGAAGAATCCTCTGAAGAAGATCAGGATGCAGAAGACGAAGATTCTGACGAAGAGCCTCAAGAGGATTAAATTTTTCTTTTTCCTTTTCCCATGAAATTTTTGGTGTTTACGGACCTGCATGAGAACAAGAAACAGCTTAAAGAGCTGGTCTCAAGGGCGGAAAAAGATGATGTTGATTTTGTCATCTCTCTGGGTGACATCTCTAATTTTGGCCGTGGACTGAAAAATGTCCTGAACGCTTTCAATAAGGTCGGCAAGCCGTTCTATGTTATTCCTGGCAACCACGAAGAATCGGGGACAATGCTTGATGACGCCGTCAAACCTTTTTCTCATGTTGAAAATCTTCATTGTAAAGATAAAGAAGTAGGCAGCTATGTCTTCCTCGGTTATGGGGGCGGCGGTTTCGCACAGGAAGATAAGATGTTCAGAAAGGTTGCGAGAGACTGGTACGGCCGCCACAAAGGTAAGAAGATTGTCCTGCTGACCCATGGTCCGCCGTTTGGCTGTAATCTTGACCTGTTGCATGAGAAACACGTCGGCAACAAAGACTATCAGAAGTTTATCGAACGGGTCGAACCGAAGCTGGTGTTATGCGGCCACCTCCATGAGACGGCCGGCCAAAGCCAGAAGATCGGCAAGATGCTGCTGATCAACCCGGGCTGGGAAGGGAAGGTTGTAGAACTGAAATGAGGCAACCTTTTTATATCATAAATTCTTTCTTACTGTTATGAAAACCGTTATAATCGTATTATTGATCGCTACGATGCTGTTGGTATCCTGCTCTCCTGCAGAAGAGTTACCGCAGCCTGAACCTGTCCAACAGCCGGCAGTAGAACCGGCAGCAGTCCCTTCAGCGCCGGTAGAGACGCAGCCCGAAGAGCCGCAGGTTAAACAGCAGCCTTTAGATCCGGAGATCGCTTCCTTGCTGGCCAAGAGCGATGAGATCGACAGCTACGGTTACGCTTACAGTTCAAGGGTCAGGAACCAGTTTGAGAACTATGACACTGCTGCGTTCTCAGTCTATGTCAACGGCAACAACATCAAGAAGGTCTATGCTGCTCCTCAGAAACTACGCGACAACATCCATTATAATGAAGTATTCTTGGACAGCGATGCGATGACTGCTTACGGCATCTGTACCGCAAGAAGTATAAAATGTACTGGTTTAGAAAATAAAGCGTACAAGGTCGAATACAACTTCGAACGGCTGCGGATCACTCCGTTCACCGTCAAAGAATCTGTCCTGTCCAGTGCTGAGATCGAACAGCAGGGTGTCTTCCAGAACAGGAAGTCGTCCGTCTTGAGGTTTACCGACAGCGACGGTAATGAGGAGCGAATCTGGGTCGACCAGTTTTACGGCATGCCCCTTAAACATACGATCTTTGAGGTCAATGACGGTGATGAGCTGGTACTTAAAGAGTTTATCTTCGGACAGTTTTCCGCCGCCAACACCAAGAAGTCAGAGACGACTCTTCCAGTAGGATACGAGAAACAAGATTAGACTGCCGGCATGAATACTTTGGATACCGTTACGGCTATCCCTTTTTCTTTTGTATTTATCTCCACGGCAGACATAGCAGCTTCACCGACAGCCACCAGCTCTCCTTTCAAGGTAAGGATAGCGACAATTTCGCCTTTACGGAAATTTTCCAGTTTGCTGATACCGGGTATGGCTAAGTCTCTTCCGTGAGTGAGGCTCTGGATGCTATTGTCAAGGATCCAGCATTTTGAGAGGTATTTCAAAGCATTCTCCACTGGTTGGATGCAATGCAGTAAAAATTTGTCATTACCTTCTTCATGGAACTTAAGAGCATCCTGCAGATCGTTTAAAGTGACTAGATTATCTTCTTCTCTAAATGGTCCGGCTTGGGTTCGCCGTAATTCGGCCATATGCGCTCCTGTTCCCAGGGCTTGTCCAAGATCATGGCAAAGTTTTCTGATATAAGTCCCGGCTTGACATTTTACTCGGAAAAGAACTTCTCGATCTTTCTTCTCGATTATTTCAAGTTCATAGATCTCTCGTGTTCGTTCTTCACGTTTGACGGCGCTTTTTACAGGAGGCAGCTGCCTGATCTTGCCGATAAATTCCTTGCTCTTCTCCAGCAGTTCTTCTTGGCTGATATCTTTATGGAGATGCATCAGGCAGACGTATTCTTTAGGAGCAGTCAATAGAAATAAAGTGATCCTGGTAGCGTTGCCGACGGCCACCGGCTGGACGCCCGAAACCTGCGGATCCAAAGTGCCGGAATGTCCGGCCTTACTGACTTTCAGTATCTTCTTGACATAATCAGAAACCTGATGCGACGTCGGCCCTTTCGGTTTGTCGATGTTGATGATGCCGAACTGGATGCGTTCTTCGGCCGTCCGTTCTTCCGGCGCCTTTCCGAACTCTCCTTGGGCTTCCCTCTTGATGAAGATCTGTTTGTTCATAAGATGACTGCTAAGGGGGTTATAATAAAAGGTTTTCTATAGAATAAGAAAAATTATGCTTTTGCTTTGGTCTTCTTAGCTGGCTTTGGAGCAACTTCTTTCTTGCCGAACAGGTCAGCGGTCACGACACCTTTATCATCTTTGGTGACAGTTACTTTGACGTGATGCGGCGGGTTCCTGATGCCGTGCTTCCAGATCTCTTCGTTAAGATCTTTGCTGAGCTTGACATCTTCAGATTTCATGTGCTTCTGGAGGAACTCTTTCAACGCCTTGACGGCTTTCTTGGTCCTTCTCCAACGAGGAACTTTCTGATATTCTCTCCTCAATGGGACGTTATAGGTTCTTTCAGTGCTCATGCTTTTGTCTTGGTTCTCCGCCAGTTACGTTTTACTTCCGTATGCCTGGATGGATGAACTCTTCTCCCTTTTCCATAGATCTTGAAGACTGTCCAGAATGGAGCCCATTTGGTCTGTCCGTTCAGTTTGATAAGCCTTTTCTTTCGTGATGGGTGTTTATTGGTAGCCATTTTATCTCTGTTTTGCCAGCTGTACAGCGATCTTGTCTAAGAAGGATATTCCTTTTGGAGTTAAGATCCTTCCTTTGTGGACGCCTTTCTCAGCCTGTTTGATAAGTTCTGCTTTTTCCAGCTGTTGTAATATTTTTCTGATGATGGATCCTGATGCAGGATAGAATTTTTCAGGTTTATGGCCGCGGTTCTTCTTGCCGCCGTATTTGGTGCGTAATTTTTCAGTACCGACCGGACCTAGTTTAGCGATGCTCCGTAAGATAGCTGCGGATCGGTGATACCACCAGTCAGCATCGTCAGGCAGGCGCTGCTTGTGATGGCCGGTCTTGACGAACTTGGACCATTCGGTCGGCTTGACCAGGTTTTGTTTCTTAAGTTCTCCAGCTGCCTGGTTGACCAGTTCATTAGGATTTACACGTAAGATATGCGTCATAGGGGCATGGGATGACGGCCTATTTATAAAGTTTATTGTTGGGAAGAGGGAGAACGCTTCCTTTCCTGAGATTGCAAATAAGAAATCTTTATATATCGTGGTGGTATTTTCTGGATATAAAAAGGTGATCTGATTTGAGGAAGAAGCTGTTACTCTTATTATTTGTGCTGAGCCTGTTTGTTGTACCTATGGCTTTAGGCGCTACGGGAGATGACGCTAAAGCTTTTTTTAAAGGAATCCTCGACTTTGTGACATCAGAACCGAAGATGGCTACTGCTTTAGTGGTCTGGTTTGTGGCCACCATCGCTTTCTGGTTTGGGTCGATAAAAGCTACTGCTGCTCTCGGGTGGGATGAAGGAAAGACCCGTAACGGACGATTGGTACTCTCTCTGATCTTAGGGTTATCAGCAGCGTGGGCGGTATGGGTGTCTGATTATACCATCAAAAGTTTCTCTGAGAATTTCGGCGCAAAAATTATTGCGGTCTTCATTTTTTGTGTAGTGATAGGGTTATTGGTGATGTTAGCTTGGAAGCAAGGCGGCCCTAGTCGTGCTATGCCTTTCTTGATTCCTCTCGTTTACGTCGCTCTTTATTTCATCATTGATTTCATCGTTCCTGACTGGACTGATAAGTTAGGTCTTTTCGGCTGGTTCATAACAGCTGGTTTGTGGTTATGTGCCGGTTTCCTGATATGGGAATTATTCAGTTTTGTGACTACGTATAGTCTCAGGAGAAAACCTAAGGTGGCTCTTACAGCACAACAGGAGGCAGATAGGCAGCGGGATATCCAGGGAAAATTTACAGAGAAAGCTCTGAAAACCAGAAATAAGATGGATCTAAGAAGCCAAAAAGCTGCTGCAAAACCTGGAGTCCTAGCAGCTGAAGAGACAGCAGACACGGCTAAACGAGCTAAAAATTTACGGAACAATCTGAGAAATGCCATCGGTGGAAGTATTTGGCGTCGGGGTGGGCGTCGCGGACTGCTTCCTCGATTGAAAACCATTGCTGGTGTTCTAAGCGAGTATGGAACACTAGCTTCAGGCGAACTTTGGTCGGCGATGGTTGATAAAAAGAATATTAAAAAACTTCGCGAGGTAGATTTGCTTCAGTCCGAGATTGGAGGTTATCTTGGGATAGTAGATAATTTGGTAGGAGAATTGAGAAATATTAATCCTCTTCCCGTAAATCCTGCTGTAATTAATCAAATGGAGACTTTGTCGAAGAATGTTCTTGTCCTTTTCAAGAGATTGAATAGTACCATTACGCCAACCCTTGGTAAAATTTACAAAAATGTAGCTCCTGCCGATTCTGCCGAGTGGCAAATCTTAGAAAATAAGTTCAATGCCGCTCTGATTATTGTTCAGGAGATACAAAAAGATCTTAATGGTCTATTAGCCTTAGAACAGAAAATTCCAGTTAATTAACTAATTCTTAGAATTATTAACTTAAATCTCTTATTTAACCTTAATCTTCTGGCCTAAACTCTGCCCAGGTAATCCTTTCTCAGCGAAAATAGCCCGAACATTACCTTTACGGCCATGCAGAGCAGAAATCTTGCCTTTGATCTCAGCACCGGCAGGAGAGGTCCAGACGACTTCTTTGCCGATAACTTTAGCAGCAGCGTCAGCGGTATCAGCTACCTTGATGATCATCTGTCCGGTGTTCTGATGATGCCGTCCTTGGCGGAAATGCATGACTGTTGCTTCCATAGAATGCTTCGAACAGGTGGTTATTTATAAAGATATCGGCTATAGGATGGTAATTCTAAGTCCTTTTATCTTTTCAAAATCTCTATCACAAGTAATCAGGTGGTAGTTATGATTGAAACAGATACCGGCTATAAGAATATCTACTTTATTTATCAGCTTACCACTTTTTCTGAGATATCTTTCTAATACAGCACTATGGGTGGCACACTCTTTAGAAAAATCAGTTACAAGAACTTCACCAAAAAATGCTTCTAGCATCTTGACTTCTTTTTCTTTCATTCCTATAAGAAGTTCCTGGATAGTGAGAGATGTTATCCTGATCTGCCCACCTTTTGTAATACTCTCTATTTCTTTACCTTTCTCAGTTTCATAGAGCATCTCAAGTACTGCGCTTGTGTCCAAACAGTGCATTGTATCTTTTTTCAGCATCTCTTGAAAAATCATCTCGTGATCTCTTAAGAGCTCTTCTGGCTTCGCTGATATCTCCTCCTTTCAGAATTCCTAAGAAATTACTTACGGTGGATCTCTTCTTTCCTATTCTTAATAAAACATCACTGAAACTTTCGTTTTCTCCTTTAAGTCCTTTCAGTGAATTATATGCTTCTTCTGTAACGGTAATCGTTTTGGTAACCATGTTTAAACATAAACATACACTGATATATAAATATTTCATTCAATCTCCTGTATCTTCAAGCACGAGAATAATTAAAAAAGAAACCTCTCTTTTTCTTCTCATGTTAAAAGGACAAGTCGTCTCCGGAGATTTTGGCAAGATTGTCATGCGGATTAAAGCCGATCAGCAGGTGGAACTAGGCGAGCTGATGGTCATCGAAGATGCGCAAGAGAAGTTCATCCTGCAGGTCTATGATCTCACTTACGGCAGCCAGATCTCGCAGCAGAACCTAGAGATGGTCTCCGGGATGAACCTGGAGGAAGGCAGTTTCCAGATCATGGACGAATCTTTACGAAATTATCAATTGGCTTTCTTAAAGCCAATCTTGACTATCACCGACAGCAGTAAGACTTGTAAAAAACTGCCTTCATTCTTCACCAAAGTAAGAGCCATCCAAAAGGAAGACCTATTCTTCATCACCAAACCGAGCACCCCTTTATTCTTAGGAAACGTCAGGAGCGGCAGCCAAGTCCTTGATTTCAACGTCTTCCTGCCGGGAAAAGATGTCTTATCTCACCACGTGCTTATCCCAGCCAGTACCGGAAAAGGGAAAAGTAACTTGATGTCCTGCATCCTCTGGGACATCACCGAGAAAGATTATGCCGGCATGTTAGTTCTCGATCCTCACGACGAATACTACGGCCGTTCCGGATTGGGGTTGAAAGACCATCCTCAAAAAAATAAAGTTGTCTATTACACGCCCCACAACCCGCCGCCGGGAGCCAGGACTATGAAGATCAACCTCACCAAACTAAAACCTGAACATTTTCAAGGAGCGGTCTCTTTATCTGATCCGCAACGTCAGTGTCTTCATGTTTATTACAAGAAATTTAAAAATAATTGGATAAGATTCCTATTGGAAGAAAAAAAGATCGAAGGAGTTCATTTCCATGAAGATACCATCGCCGTCGTCAAGCGGAAACTGATCTCTTTGCTGGACCTGGAGCTGGAAGGTTCGGAGATCAACTGCAAAGGCATCTTTGACAATGTTGCCGGCGAGAATACCATCAGCGAGATCTGTCAGGAGTTAGAAAGAAGCAAGACTGTCATCATCGACACCAGCTATTTCTCAGGAGCTTTAGAGATCATGATCGGCAGTATCATCACCACTGAAATGTTTTCATTGTATAAATATTACAAAAGGCTAGGCCAGCTGGAAGAGAAACCAGTAATTTCTATCGTCCTGGAAGAAGCCCCCCGGGTATTGGGAAAGAAAGTGCTGGAACAAGGCAGCAACGTCTTTGATTCGATCGCCAGAGAAGGCCGTAAGTTCAAGATCGGCCTTATCGCTATAACTCAATTACCTTCAGAGATACCGAAGAATATCCTTGCTAACATGAACACTAAGATCCTACTGGGTATGGAGATGAATTCGGAACGATTGGCTGTCATCGAATCCTCTCCTCAAGATTTAAGCCAGGACAGCCGCACTATCGCTTCGTTAGACAAAGGAGAAGCTTTGGTCACATCGACATTCACCAGACTAGCCGTGCCGATCAAAGTACCTTTGTTCAAAGATTTTGCTAAAGTCCAGAAAGAGACTTACACCATGGATGATAGTTTTCTCTCTTAGAAGTGGTGAGGATATTTTAAAACGATCGATGAAATAAGATAGATCATGAAACATTCTTACAAAGTCACCGGTCTGCTGTTATTATTCTTTATGCTGGCCCAGTTCATCGGCCTGGCTATCATCTACAATTATATTGACGTAAGTAAGTCGGAAGAGACCGGGCAGACGGAGTTCCGTGATCTGCCTATCGGCGAACGGCCGCCGTTGGAAGAAAAAACATCATACATCCCGATCATCATCACCATCATCGTCGGCACGATCCTGATGCTGTTCCTGATGAAACATCGTTTCATGATCCTCTGGAAGGTCTGGTTCTTGCTGGCCGTGGTCCTTTCCCTGACAGTGGCTTTCGGAGCTTTCATCCCGGTGCTCTTTGCGGGTATCGGCGCTGTCTTTTTCGGTTTCTGGAAAATATTTAGGCCGAATTTCTGGGTGCAGAACCTGACAGAACTGTTCATCTATGGCGGTCTTGCGGCCATCATGGTCCCTTTGCTCAACGTATTGTCGGTAAGCATCCTGCTCGTACTGATCGCTATCTACGACGCTTATGCCGTCTGGAAATCAAAACACATGATCACACTTGCTCAAGAACAGACCAAAGCCAAAGTCTTTGCCGGCTTGGTCATCCCCTACGAGCTTCCCAAAAAGACGGTCTCGAAAGTAAAGAAAACGTCCCGGACCAAGACGCCAGCTCCGATCAAGGTCCGCACGGCCATCCTGGGCGGCGGCGATATCGGATTTCCTTTGATCTTCGCCGGTGTCTTGTTGAAAGAGATGGGGCTTTGGCAGAGTTTGGTGTTACCTTTCTTTGCTATGGCTGGTCTAGCCTACTTGTTGTGGTTGGGAGAAAAAGACAAGTTCTATCCGGCGATGCCGTTCATCGGTGCCGGCTGTTTCGTAGGATTGGGCGTGATCTGGCTGGTGCAGTATCTTCTATAGGAAATTTTATAGAAGCTGATAAGAAAAGTTCTCAAAACCCTTTGACCGGACTTTGATGCATGCCGAAGCCGTCTGATGCTACTTTCAATCCGTCGTAGGCCGCGATAGTCTGGATGCCGGTGATCCTTTGTATCTCTCTTGCTTCCTGGATCGGGTCGGCTTTCAACATCTCCATACCGAAATTACTGATAATCACCAGTTTGGGCTGGGTTCTGGAGATTATCTTGATGGCTGTTTCCGTATCAAGATGAGAGCCCTGCCCTTTATTGCCGGGAAATGGTACACTAAGGACGATAACGTCAGAACCGCCTAGGTTTTCCAGCAGCTCTTCTGAAAGCGCGGTGTCGCCGGTATAGCTGACGGTCACACGAGGGAACTGGATCTTAAACCCAGTAGCATTAGCATCAGCATGCTTGGCTGGAAGCGCGCTGATCTCTACCGAATCAAGGCCGAGCTTATGGCTTTTGTCGAACGGGATGATGCGTTCCACCAGTTTTCTATGATATGGAGTCAGATACGATGGAATCTCCCCTGCTCCCTGCAAGACAGTCTTGCTGCCTAGGACCAAGCCGCGCTGTTCGATGCCGCCGTGGGTCATGGCATCGATCATCACGTTAAGATCGTTGCAGGAAAGAAGAGTATTATTGCTGACTAATATGGCGGTAGTATGATGGACGTTGATGCCGAACTCCTTAGCCCTGTTCAATGAGCCTGGACCTGGATCAAGATGGAGCTGGAAATCGCCTTGCTGGAGGACGATCCCGCCAGAGCTGCGGAACTGCTTGCTGACAACAGCAGATGTTCCGGCTGTCCCTAAGAATGTGATGGCCACCATGGATACGGTTGTCTGGAGAATTTTTCTTAATAAAGATTGTTGTGGTGGGATAGTGAGATTCCATTCTGCAACAGATGACGGTGCTGGCTTTTTCTACAAAGTCTTAATCGCCGATTCTGTAGAAAATCTCTTCGAGGGGTCACAGCCAGCTCGCTCTTGAGTTGATGCGATAAGAATGCGACATCCCCCTAGGGGCGCTCCCCCTGTCGCAAACTACCCCCACAAATTGTCGGTACCGCTTGCACAGAGGCGGTGACCCTTCTTTTTCTACAAAGTCTTAATCACCATAATCTTTATAAAATCGTTTTCTCCCGGAGGAGGTGGGGGTAAATATGTCTAATAACGTCCAACCTATATACATTCTGCCGGAAGATACCAAGAGAACTACTGGAAGGGATGCTCAGCGCAACAACATCGCCGCGGCGAAAGCGGTGGCTCAGACCGTACGTACAACTCTGGGGCCAAAGGGCATGGACAAGATGATCGTCGATCAAAGCGGTGATGTCATCGTGACCAACGACGGCGTGACCATCCTGGAAGAGATGCAGATCGAGCATCCTGCTGCCAAGATGGTGGTAGAGATAGCAAAGACGCAGGAAGCGGCTGTCGGTGACGGCACGACGACTGCTGTAGTCCTGGCCGGCGAACTTCTGAAGAAAGCTGAGGATCTTCTTGATCAGGAGATCCATCCGACGGTGCTGGCCAAAGGATACAGGTTAGCCGAAGCGGAAGCTCAAAGGATCCTTAAGAACATCGCTGAAAAAGTTTCATTGGATCAGCCTGACTTATTGAACAGTATCGCAGTCACCGCCATGACTGGCAAAGGAGCAGAAGCAAATCGGGATCATCTTGCTTCTCTCGCTGTAAAAGCCGTCAGCAGTATCGCTGAACGGAAAGATGGTAAGATCATCGTCGACCTGGCTGATATCAAAGTAGAGCGGATCGTCGGTGAAAGTTCTGACAAGAGCGAGCTTGTCGACGGAATTGTCTTGGACAAGGAACGGGTCCATCCTTCCATGCCGGAAACTGTCAATGATGCAGGCATCGCTTTATTGGATTGTCCGTTGGAGATCCGCAATACAGAGATCGATGCCAAGATCCAGATCACCGATCCTTCGCAGCTTAACGCTTTTCTCGATCAGGAGGAAAGGACATTGAAGATGATCGCAGACAAGATTATCGCCAGCGGAGCCAAGGTTGTATTCTGCCAGCGGGGCATCGACGACATGGCCCAGCATTTTCTTTCTAAAGCAGGCATCCTTGCCGTCCGTCGGGTAAAGAAAAGCGACATGGAAAAGCTGAACCGGGCCACTGGAGCCAGGATCGTCAGCAACTGGAAAGAGTTATCATCTTTGGATCTGGGCTTTGCCGGCTCTGTCTATGAAGAGAAGATCGGTGATGAAGAGATGATCTTCGTCAAACGCTGCAAGAATCCTAAAGCGGTCACTTTGTTGGTTCGCGGTGGCACTGAACACGTCGCTGATGAAGTGAAGCGGGCCGTGACTGATGCTCTTGGTGATATCGCTGCCGCTGTCAAAGACGGGTTTGTCGTCGGCGGAGCAGGTTCCGTCGAGATGGAACTGGCTAAAGGGCTGCGGTCATATGCTGCCTCATTGCAAGGCCGTGAGCAGTTGGCCGTGCAGGCGTATGCTGAAGCGGTGGAAGTTATCCCCAGAACCTTGGCCGAGAACGCCGGCCTTGATCCGATCGATGTCCTGACGATGCTCCGTTCAGCCCATGACCAGCAGCAGCGCTGGATCGGCATCGATGTCTTCAGCGGCAAGACCATGGACGCTTGGCTTTCTGGTGTCATCGAACCTCTTAAAATAAAGACGCAGGCTTTGTCCAGTGCCACTGCCGTGGCCGAGATGATCCTGCGGATAGATGACGTCATCCTAGGCGGTTCTCCTGAGAAAAAGCTGGAAAGAAGATCACCGGCTGACATGATGTGAGAACTGAAACATTTTTAAGCAAGATTATTTTCTGAGATGTCATGGCATCGATCATCACGGCATTCCGTTTCCTGGCCTTGCCTTTATTGATATATCTGGTGCTGCAACAGACGCCACTGTCTTCTTTGCTGGCTTTGGCTATCATGCTCCTAGCCGTCCTGTCCGATGTCATCGATAACCTCATCTTTACCCATGATGTAGGTTCTTTCTACGATCCGTTTGCCGATAAGCTGCTGGTGATCGGTCTACTGACAACGTTCACGGCTTTAGGACATTTTTCAGTATATTTTCTGTTGTTCTTCGCTTTCCGCGACGTTTTTGTCGGTGTCATCCGCTGGCTGGCCGGCCAGGAAGATGTAGAGGTTCCTGGAGAGATCTATGGGAAAGTTTTAGTGGGTTTTCAATACTTGATACTGATACTGATTTTCTTTAACCAGTACTTGATGCAAGATCAAAGGCCGGCTCTTTCCTTTTTGATACTGCTGCAAGACATCGTGATCATCGTCGCCCTGATAGTCGCTCTTTCATCGATCATCTATTACTTTCATGGTTATGGTAAAGCTCTGAGTCAAAGACGTCATGGAAAAGTTGCTCTTAAAGTGCCGTTGACGATCCTGGCCAACAACCGTTCCCGCGGTTTCCATGACGGGTATCGGAGAAGGCTTCTTTACCTGTTCTCACGGAGAAGGAATGCTTCTTTATTGTTCCTGTCTAAAAAAAGTGATATGTTCAAAGGTGTTGAGAAAAAGACGACACCGCATGTGATCATCGCTGGCGGCGACGGTTCGTTTGAAAGCGCTCTTAACCATAAGCCGCTGCAGAAGAATTTTCTGGGTTTCTTTCCTCTAGGGGCAGGAAATGCCTATTATTCTTACTTCTATAAAGGAAAGCGTTTCGAATACCTTCGCTCTCGTTTCAGGTTCCAAGAAGATGTTCTTAACGTCGCTGAGATCGAATGGGATCGTGGCAAAAGACAGACGACGTTCCTTTCCATCGGCATCGATGCTGACGTCATCCGCTTCGGGGTCAGAAGGTCGCAGAACGGGTTCCTTGATTACATGCGTGGCAGCTGGAAAGCTTTGTGGCACGCTCCGGGGAGATATGATTTTGTCTGTAAGGTCGATGGCAGGAAGCAGAATTGGAACAATGTAGTCAATGTCATCCTGGGCACCCATCCCTATTACGGTTTCGGTCTGCGTTGGTATCCTGGGCGAATGCGGCCTGCTGAGAAGCAGATCTATGCGGCAGCCTGCATCAATACTCACCTTTCTGTGTCCAACAAGCTGGTGCGCCTTTGGTCATTGATACTGCCTAGTTTCGGTCTAAAGATAGCCCCGCTGGTGTTGGTCCACGGCAGGAAGATCGAGATCACTGCCAAGAAGCCGTTTCCTTTGCAGGCTGGTGGCGAGTTCCTTGGTTATACTAAGAGACTGAGCCTGAAAGTGGTCAGAGAGCAGAAAGTGCTGGTGATCTGACTCCCACGAAAGATTTAAATAAGTTTATCTGAAAAATGTTCCTATGGCGGCTGTAGTATAACGGCTAGTATACGGGTCTGTGGAGTTAGGTTGCAGCAAACCTGTGGAGGGGGTTCGATTCCCCCCAGCTGCCCTCTTTATCTCTATCCTGTAAACGAATGTTTTAAATACTGGTTTTCTTTCCTTTATGTTCATGGTGATGGATCTAAGCACTATATTTGCTTATCTGGCAGTGATTCTTGCGGGCTTGGCCGCTGTAGCTGGAGTTGTCACTTTGGCCCATCTTTTCAACAACAAGCTAAAGACTCTTTTTGATGACGCCAATTATTTCATCTTGTTTTTCTTGGTCTCAGGATATTTCCTTTACGCCTTGGGTGAAGTCTCGTATTTCCTGGACATCAACGTCCTTAACAGCACCGGTCTTGTCGGTATCGGCGACGTCTACTGGACAGCAGGAGCGTTTTTCATCATCCTCTCTTTCCTGGCTTTGGTGATCGTTTTGTTCAGGCGTACGTCTAACTTTCAGAAGATCCTGGCTATCTTTGGCATCGCTGCCGTATTGTTGGGTATCTCTGCCTATATCTTGTTCAGTGTCGTAAGTCCGCTTGAATCGTTCTTCTTGTATCTCTATCCGATAGTCAGTTCATTGATCGTAGCCCTGGCCAGCTGTTCGTTCATCTTTTCAAAAGAGCTTGGTCCGATCAGCAAGCCTCTGTCTATCTTCTTTTTCGCCAGCTTGGGCATCCTCTTGGGAGATGTTATCTACGACATCGGATTCCTTGTGGTCGCGGACATTCTTTATACTGTGGCTTACGGTATGAGCGCTGCCGGTTTCTTGACTTTGGGCAAGCATCTTCGCAGTTATCTATAGAAACATTTTTAATGAAATACTATTTTTAGATACTTATGACACGAGTTGATTGTATTCATTGTCGGTGATTTTTCTAGTTATTGCTCTGTCTTGAAAAGTATAGATAGTTCTCTGCATCATCGTTAGGCGAAAGCCCACACATCGTTTCTTATGCTTGCCGTCTTCTAATGGTAAGATTCTTGACTGTGACTCAAGAGACAGGAGTTCAATTCTCCTCGGCAGGCCTTCAAAGCCGCCTGGGCTCTAAGCAGGGAGATATGAAAGATGGAAAATAAAAATGTAATACAAAGAGGAAGTCAAACTAGCTATAGCGGGAACAGCCAGGGTGTTCATCGCCAGCAGTCCTATCGAAGATAACTTAGAAAAATTATTAGAGATGGAAAGAGCCTATAAGATGGGCGTAATCTCTTCTGAAGATATAGATACAGCGAGAGCGGTCTATCGTTCTATAGTTGAGATGTATAAATGGAGGTAAAAATGAAACTTGACGGAAAAAACCTTATAAACACCAAAACAATCATCGAGGATAGGAAAATGGACTTTCAGACAGCTAAGGGGGTTTCAGACATCTCGCCGGAAGAGAAGATCATGCAGAACAAAGTAGTGAACACCATCAGATCGGCTTTTGAATCGTATGGCTTCGCGCCGTTGGAGACACCGATCATCGAACGCTATGAAACCCTGGCTGCTAAATTTGCTGCCGGTGAATCTTCCGACGCTCTGAAAGAGATCTTCAAGCTGAAGGATCAAGGCAACCGGAAATTAGGATTGCGTTTCGACCTGACGGTTCCGTTAGCAAGATATATGGCTGCTAATCCGATGCTGAAATTACCGTTCAAGAGGTATGAGATGGGTCCGGTCTTCAGAGACGGGCCGATCAAGAAAGGCCGGGTGCGGCAGTTCTGGCAGTGTGATGCTGACACTATCGGCGTAAAGTCGATGCTGGCGGAAGCGGAACTGCTGGCGATAGCTGAAAAGGTCTTCAATGATCTGAGCATGGATGTTGTCATCAAGGTAAATAATAGAATGATCTTAAATGGTATTCTTGAGGAAGCCGGGATAAAAGATAAAGGGTCGGCCATCGTCGCCATCGACAAGTTAGACAAGATCGGTAAGGGCGGTGTTTCTGAAGAGCTGAAACAGCGTGGTTATTCTAAGAAACAGACCGATGCGCTGTTTTCCTATGTTACCGAGAAAGCTACTCTCAAGACTTTAAAAAAGATCAAGAATGAAGAAGCGCAGCAAGGTATTGCTGAGATGGAAGAACTGTTCTCGTATCTGAAAGTGATGGGAGTTTCAACTGTCAAGTTTGATGTTTCTCTTGCTAGAGGATTAGCCTATTACACTGGTACGGTCTATGAAGCCTTTGCCAAGAAGAGTTCCATCACCTCTTCTCTGGCAGCCGGCGGCAGATGGGATGACATGATCGGCAAGTTCTCCGGCCGAGATACACCGGCAGTAGGTATCGCTTTCGGTCTGGTTCCACTGATGGAAGTGTTGAAGGAGAAGGAAGGTTTTCAGAAAAGGACAACAGCTCAAGTGTATGTGATCCCTATCAATACGATGACTGAATCGTTAAAGATGGCGAAGGAACTACGGGAAGCCGGTATCAATGTTGACTTTGCCTTCAGGAAAGGCGTCAGCAAGAATCTGGAATATGCCGGTTCTGTCGGCATCCCTTATGCCCTCATCCTCGGTGAAGACGAGCTGAAGAAGAAGAAAGTTGTACTCCGGAACATGACTGACGGCACTGAACAAGTGTTGAGCGTTAAAGACGTTATCAAGAGACTAGGATGAAACCGGCTAAAGTTATCGGCATCTTTTTTTTGATCGTCATTATCGCTAATCTGATCCTTTTTGCATTACGCTTGATTCCAGATATCGTCTTCTGGAGCGTGATCGTGGTGGCTGCCGTGTTTGCCTATTGGGTGCTGCCAAGATTGAAGAAACCGTAACTCTGAGCAGTGTCACTAAATAGTGGCAAAATTTATAAAGTAGCTATTCTATTAAGCTCATTATGGTTACTCCGGACTTTGACAAGGAATATACCTCCCTTCCCAGGATGGGCACCTATGCCCTAGGGGTTCATGCTTTGCGGGAGAAGTGCATAAAAGATGAAAATACTGCTCAGCCGAGATTGCAATTGCTTAACGGTTCCAGCATCTACAGGGCTATGACTTTCAAAGAGACGGTTGAAGCGAAGGTCGATGATTATGAACGTTACGATAAAAGCCAGGCAGAGCGTAAGAGATTATGGGGTGACTGGCTCGATACGTGCAGTGCTTTTGCGTATGAGGAGAATAGCACAAAGTTTCAATTTGCCCGAGAATGTATCCCATTGATAAAGATTCCGAAGCATTTTAAAGGCTTTTTTTTTGAAATCCCTTACTCTTCCGTCGATGGCATTCCACTTGATAGTTCAGAAGGGATCTATAATGAGCCGTTGCCATACGCCAAGATTGAAGACCATGCCGGTTGGCGCGCTGTGTTGGAGGATGACGTGGCGCTATTGCGGCAATTTCGTGACATCACTTGGCATGAGAGCGGTAAGCCAGACGCTCTGATGGTTTTTTTTGCCCCCCCAAGAGTTAAAACAGATACAGTTTTGGCGGCCTGCGTCAATGATCTTAGCAACAGGTCCAACGCCGGTGGCAATATCAACCTTAGCATCTCCGGCCGTTTCCTGCTGGCAGCCCATACGCCGGAGGCGTTCGCGAAGCGTAAAAGATCCTCGCAAGGTCTTCATGTCGCGCCGGAATCTGCTGAAGGTCGCCTTTCAAAAATCTCTGATGCCTCCGGCGGTTTAGAGCTGGCGGTAGAGGAAGAGATCCCTCCTGCTGTCCGTAAGAGGTTTTTCTTTTTCTGAGAGTGGTACTGCCAAGATTGAATGGTCTGGTTTCACCTCCAGATAAAAGCTAATTATTTAAATTCAAAGTCATTTTAATATAAAAGATGGTTGAGGAATCTAAAAAGGGGTTAATTGTTTTCCAAGATAAAGCTATTAGGAGAACCTGGTTTAATGATGAATGGTGGTTTTCTGTAGTTGACATTGTAGGGGCATTGACCGAAAGCGATCGAGCTCGAAAGTATTGGTCTGATCTTAAAAATAGACTTACTGATGAAGGTTTTGAGTTGTCCGCAAAAATCGGACAACTGAAATTGGTGTCTGCTGATGGAAAATCTTATCTTACTGATTGCGTCAATACAAAGAATGCTTTTAAAGTAATTCAATCAATACTTATTTTTGTTTAGTTCTTTAATGAAGGGTAATCATTAAGCACCCCTCAATATATCTCACGTCTACCACGTATCGTCTTCATGTCTGGTATACACTTTCGTCTTCTCAGAAACTATCATAGAATGTTCAAACTGTGATACTAAGCCGGAAGATACTTCTGCCAATGGTGGATAACTATGCAGGATGCCTGTCCTTTCCAGTTCGCGCAAGCCTAACGCCGTCGGTCCTTTGCCGAATTTCCTGGTGAGCCATCTAGTGGTAAATGGCAATCCATTCTGGGATTTCACTTCGTCCAATATCTTGCGGGCATAAGGTGTCCTGGCGCCGCCTTGTTTATGGACCATAAAGATAGTAGCTTTTCCTTTCTCTTTGATAAGACCTTGTCCAGGCGTGACGAATGGTTCGATGGCGATCTGCCAGCCTGCTTTCAGCTGGGTTTTTTCTTTGGTGTTAAAAGCAGGGATGGACACGCCGGCGTGAACTTTATACTGTTCAAGGGTATGGCCAGATAAGTTTTTTACTGTTGTAAAGCCTAACGCTTCCGCTTCAGAATACTGCGCTTCGCCTAACTCCCAGAGCTGTCGTCCTGGTTCTACTAATTTTACGGCCGATCTCAAGGCGTTCTGTGCGGCTTTGATAAGTTCGGAATGTTCTTTGGTCTTTACCTGCACGGTCATGGCATTATCGGCGATATAACCCTCTTGGTGGACACCGATGTCGATCTTGATCAGGTCGCCTTCTCTAGAAACTTGAGCATCATCTTCTTCCGGGCAGAAATGAGCAGCGACGTCGTTAAGAGCCATCTGGGCCCAGGCAATCTGACCGCCTAGCTGCAGGATCCTTTTTTCGCAATGGTCCATCACTTCCAGGAACGATGTTCCTGGCTTGGCCAGCTTCTCAGCGCCTTCCCTTCGCACCTGAGCAGCGATCTTTCCCGCTTTGATACATTTCTTGAGAGTCTCCTCGTCCATGCTTCTTGGGAATAACTGATAGTATAAAAAGATGCTCCTACTCCATCATATGATAAGCGCCCATTGCCAGCGCAAATTCTCCATGCTCTGGGAAGTGCGGTTTCCTGCCTAGCATTGCAGTATATTTGGTCAATGAATCCCGTAATGTAGGAAATCTAGAGATAGTTGAACCTACATAAACTATATCGTCAGTCCACTTAAATAGTCTTGAAGCGGCTGAAAGCAAAGCGAGATCTTTGACGGTGGTGGCGCCGATGACATCAATTGCAGTGGCCAGGACATCTTGAGGTGTTGAGTCTTTATCTGCCTTGGCGAAATGAGCGATGACGTAGTCCCCAACCACGGTGCCTTCAGTATGAGGCAATGCATCTCTAACATAAATGTTAAGAGGTGTCCCTTTCGAAGCTAGTCTTGACATCTCCTGGTAATCTTCAAGTCCTAAAGACTTCCCTATCCCTTCAAGGAAACCACCGCTTAACGAATTTCCAATCGGGATGGGGATAGTAAGGCACCATTTTCTTAAGGTGTATGATGTTCCTGTGCCGATAGATACAAGGGCAAAGTTAGATGGGCCATCTTCCATCAATTCTTTAGCTCCTTTAACTTGCAGTCTTTTCTCTAATGTTATGGGGTCGCCATCTACTGTTTTTACTTCAAAACCTTTAAAGCGCTCAGCGAGGTCGTCTGAATAACCAATTCCAGCCCGGTTGACACGCGTGACGCCGCCTTCGTTTAACTTTCTGGCAAGTTCATCCAAAGGAACATCAGCCGTCGATAAGAATTCATATTTTCCCTCTCTTTTCCATACGGCTTTTACAAGGGTGCTTCCAAAATCTATTCCTGCTTTCATGGTATCTTCCTCAACTCTCTTAACGTATCTTCCGGATTCTTGACAGCGATGCAATCAACTATCTTGGAAGCAGGGTAATCGTTGCCGCCGGGATAGATCTTGTCACCAAAGAATAAAATCTCTTTCAAAAGGATGTTGTTCTGTTTAGCAAACTCTTTGATACCCCATTCTTTGTCTAAGCCTTTCTGGGTGATGTCTAAAGAGGTAGTACCGCCGATCTTGTAATCATATCTATCTCCAAGAAGATCTTGCAGATATCCTATCCAGACTTTTCGTTTCTCACCATCTGGATCATATTGTTTCTTTAGTTCTATAGGCGCATTTCTGCCGATAGCAGATAAGGTGATCTGTGAATCCCTATCTTGGACCTGGTCTTCTTTGGTGGTCATGGCCCTTATGTCGAAATGGGTGATCACCTTGTCTAACGCTGCCATGATCTCTTGCTTTTGTTCAGTGGAGAAAGATTGTTGATAGATAAGATCATTTCCTTGAGGAGTTACTTTCACATAATTGGTGCCGGTCGTCGCTAATAGATGATGTTCTTCTTTCACTTTGGAGGAGATCATCTTCTGCAAGTCATCAACTTTGGTGCCGCTGATGAAGGCCCAGGTATAGCCTTGTTTTACCAACCGATCTATCTCGACCGCCATCTCCGATGATATCTCCTGACAGGTCTCGCAGATGGTCTCGTCCACATCCGCGATCAGGACTTTTTTGTCACCATGCTTGGTCTGATCGTATTCATCGAGAATTGAAGGTCCTTTGACACTGCCTAACAGCCAGCTGCTGCTCTGGGTCTTGTCGCCGCCGACGTTGAAGATCATCTGGATGCCTAATCTTTCGCAGACCTTGGCTTCCGGGATATCACTGGTATTTTTCCTGTCTCCGCCGTTGGCAAAGATATCGGGCTTGAGCATCTCTAAAGTCCTGCATTGGGTGCCGTCCTCATCGATGGAAACGACCACTTCATCCACATAACGGATGGATTCGAGGATGTATTTCCTCTCTTCTTCATCCATGAAAGCTTGAGAACCTTTTATCAGAACCTGTTTATCATTGTTGACGATGACGATCAACTTTTCGCCTAATTTACGGGCTTCTTTGAATAAAGAGACATGACCTCTATGGATAGGGTTAAAGTATCCTGATACGACCACCGTTTTCATAAGCATCTGATTCTACTGCCTTTTTAAATCGTTGTGGAAAAATAATCAAAATCTTTATAAAGGGAGGCTTTCTCGAGCCTATTGGACGGCCATAGGGGCGGGGTTCATCTGTTCCCATTTCGAACACAGAAATTAAGACCGCTTCCGTACTTGGGTGTACTGCATTCCGTGGGAAACCAGGTAAGCTGTCCACCTTTTCTTTATGATTTATTCACAAGATTCCTAACAGCTCAAATAATTCTCTAGTATCGCGACCAGTGATTAGATCGGTCTTCTCTTTGATCACTTCATCTGTAACGATTTCTGGGTATTGCAATGGATTATCTCCACAATAAGTTCCTGGTCGGCATTGTGATTCAGTATACTTCTGCAATTCTTTGACGATCCTCAATATGCATTGCTGTTCACATCCATAATCTTCTTTCAATCCGATAACCCATAATGCACCGATGGTATGTGAATCTCGTGTCTCAAGAGAACTTTCACCATTTTTTAATCTCAAATAATAATCATTATCAAGAATAGATCCATCACTCATCTTTACTCCTCCAGAGGATTGTAGATCTAGGTTAGTCTCTCTAAGATAAGCATCTCCTTTTTTTGCAAACTCTTTTGCATTTCCTTCCAGATCCATCGCAGAAACATCACATCCTGCCCGTTCATTAGTCTGGATAGCGATAGCTTCACTAAACCAAGCAGGATGACCTTTAAGCATCTGGAACAAGAAGAAATGTGTTGTTTCATGTTCTTCTGCAATGATATCTTTCGGACTTTGCACTCCTGTCGCTCCAAAGGGTGTATTTCCATAGAGATAAGATTGTGAAACTCCTGACCAATCAGTCATTCCTCCGGTAGTGCAACAGCATCCTCCTTCTTGCTCACAAGCAGTTTTTTCTTTTGATGATATCTTATAAGAAACTCTTGGAGCAGAGAACTGGAAGTAGTTATCTAAACACTTGACAACTTTAGTCTGTAATTGGAGATATTGTTGTGACAGTTCTGCATCACAATTACTGCTTTGGCATATTATCTCAACATCATCATTACAGAATTCACCTTGACATTGCTCTTTAACTGGGATGCTTGCCGGCTTTATCTTTTGTTTTGGCTGGTTTTGAAAACAGCTGGTCATGAGAACAAGTATCAAGATAAAGGATGTAATCATCAGGAATTTTGTTGCTTTCATCTTGATCATTAAATGGCGAGAGGTTTTATTTCTTTCGATAGATGGTTTAGTTACAAATAATGATCCTTAACTTCCTCTCCTACAATACACCTTTCTTCCACAAGCCTTTTAAATCATTTTCTAAGTCCTAGAGATCATGAAAGCATTGATCCTGGCAGCCGGATACGCCACCAGATTATATCCATTGACAAAAAACACGCCTAAACCACTTCTAAAAGTGGCTGATAAGCCTCTCATGGAATATATCTTGGACAAATTAGCTGCAGTTGATGATGTGGAAAGCATCTATGTAGTGACCAATGATAAGTTCTACAGCAACTTCATGGACTGGTTAGAACATTACACCTATGACAAACCGATCAAGATCATCAACGATTATACTAAGACTAATGAAGCTCGTCTCGGCTCCGTTGGCGACATCAATCATGTCATAAAGACTGAGAACATCAATGATGATCTATTGGTCATCGCCGGTGACAATCTCTTTGGCTTCTCTTTACAAAATTTTGTTAAGTTCTACAACGAAAAGAATACTTCAATTGTGGCTTTCCGTGACTTTGGTGATGTTAACATCGTAAGAGGTCGTCTGGGAGTCGGTATCATCGAAGGTACCAAAGTAATCAATTTTGAAGAAAAACCGTCTGAACCAAAAAGTGCCTTAGGGTCTACAGCTTGCTACATCTTCACTAAAGGGGATCTTCCACAGATCGATATTTTATTAAAAGAAAAGGGCGGAGATGCTCCAGGCAACATCATCCCCTATCTAATAAACGTGTCTGAAGTACATGGTTTTATCTTCACAGAACATTGGTTTGACATTGGCACCATTGAATCATTAGAAAAAGCTAATCTTTTCTACGCAAAATAAGAGGTTAGATTGGTCATTTTTGTTACACAAAGTATTTAAGGGGTCTTCTAACGGTAAACAGCATGAAAATAAGCATCTTCGGCACCAGTTACGTCGGTCTTGTCACCGGTGCCTGCCTGGCCAATTTAGGCCACCAGGTTCTCTGCATCGATATAGATACGGCAAAGATAAAGACGCTGCAGGAAGGTCAGATCCCTTTCTACGAGCCGGGTCTGGAAGAGCTGACCATCAGAAACAAAAGTCGTCTTCATTTCAGCTCCAACATCGATGAAGGCGTTGCGTTCGGAGAGGTCATCTTCAACTGCGTCGGCACACCAAGCAATGATGACGGATCAGCTAATCTGGAGTACGTCTTTTCGGTCGTCAAGGCTGCTGCCAGGTCAGACAGCAAAAAATTGCTGGTCATCAAGAGCACCGTACCTCCCGGAACTGCCAGGAAATGTCAGCAGATGATCAAAGAGATCAATCCTGCGGCAAATATCGATATTGTCTCTAATCCAGAATTCTTGCGGGAAGGGTTAGCAATCAGGGCTTTCAATTATCCTGATAAAATAGTTGTCGGCGCAGCCAACGATCAAGCTTTCCATCTGATGAGAAAAGTCTATTCCGGCCGGCTCAGGACCTATCTTCCTGTGGTAGAGACTGATTTGGAGACCGCCGAGCTGATAAAATATGCCAACAACAGTTTCCTTTCTACAAAGATCTCATTCATCAACGAGATAGCTAACATCTGCGACCGCACTGGGGCTGACGTCAAGATGGTGGCCATGGCTCTAGGTATGGATTACCGCATCTCTCCGAGATTTCTTAATCCAGGCGTGGGCTACGGCGGATCCTGTTTTCCCAAAGATGTCAAGGCCCTGGCCCATACGGCTAAAGAGGTCGGCTACAGAGCGAGATTATTTGAAGAAGTGATGGCTCTCAATGATCGGCAGAAATCAGTTCTTGTCGAAAAGGTCTTGGCTGCATCCAATAACGACATCACCGGAAAAACGTTCTGTGTCTGGGGATTAGCGTTCAAGCCCAATACCAGTGACATGAGGGAAGCCCCTGCTATCACCATCATCTCTGAACTGTTGAAACACGGCGCAAGGATAAGAGCCTATGATCCCAAAGCTGTAGAAGAAGCCAAGCATTTTTTTGGTGATTCTATAACTTACTGCGCCACGGCGGAAGAAGCCGCCCAAGACAGCGATGGTATCTTGGTCATAACAGAATGGGACGAGTTCAGGAATGTCAACCTTTCAGAACTCAAGATGAAAACCAAGCGTATCTTTGACGGCCGCAACATCTATGAACCTGAACTGGTCAAAGAAGAAGGGTTCCAATACCACGGGATGGGAAGGAGATGAAAGTTTCTATCGTAGTGATCTTTGACAGGTTCAGGGAGAGTAAGATCAGAAGGTTGTTGAACTCGATGAAAGGACAGGTCAATCCTGATACTGAGATCATCTTCATCCATGAAGCTGTTGAACCGCTGCCACTTCCACAGCTGCCGCTTCCCATAAAGTACTACAACGTCCCGCCAAAAAGAGGGATCCCTTTCAACCGAAACCAAGGCATCAAAAGAGCGATGGGAGATATAATCGTCTTTATCGATGACGACTGTTGGGTGCATGAAAGATGGCTTTCATCTTTGATAAAACCTCTTGAGGAGGATCTTTCACTATTGGCCGTCACCAGCGGCACCAGGATACCAAAGTCAAACCTTATCGGTGACTGCATCTCTGCGTTAGGATTTCCTGGCGGCGGCAGTATCGGCTTCAGCAAGATGTGGAAAGTGTCGAAGTCAGGTTTCACCAACCATCTGGCAGCCGGAAACTGCGCTTTAAGAAAATCTTTATTCGAGAAGGTGGGCTTTTTCGATGAATCGATGAAATCAGGAGCGGAAGATGCTGAGTTGTCATGGCGGATAGAAAAGAGTCATATTCCAATAAAATATGTTCCTGAAGGCTATGCTTTCCATGAAGCAAGAACAACCTTCTCTTCTTTTGTCAAATGGCAGCTGCGACGTGGCAAGGCTAATTACCAGTTTAAGAAAAAAGTGGGGAAAGTTGGCGGTCTTATCAGGTTACGTTTCTGGTCAGCAAAAAACATCCTCAAAGCCAACATCACCAACTGGCGTCTGCCTCTTATCATCTTCTTCTTGGGCATGAGCTTTATCCTACAGCAGATCGGTTTCATCCAGGAGAAAAATAGAGTAAGTTAAATGGGGGCGTAGACATCAGTTACCGGCGCGCTCCCTCCGGCCAGAAACATAAACGCTAAGAGAATCGCCAGAATAACCAGCGGTGTTATCCACCAGATCTTACGTACTTTTAGGAAATCCCATATCGCTCCCATATTGCCTATGTCTGCCAAGTTCCTTTTAAATTTTTTGTTCCTACTTTAACAATCTTTATAATGGGATCATAGATATCTGCGGTATGTCTTTTCAAAACATAGGAGTAGATATCGAGAAAGTCAGCCGCTTCAAAGAAAAACTGGATGACGACCATTTCCTCTCTCTTCTTTTTACGCCTAGGGAACTCACTTATTGCCGAAGCAAAGTAGATCCTGCGATCCATCTTACCGGTAAGTTCTGCGTGAAAGAAGCAGTGTTAAAAGCCATTTCAAGAAACATCTCCTCCAAAATCCCTCTACTGGATATAGAAGTCATCAATGATGCTACTGGCAGACCATCTGTTTTCATAAAAGGAGAAGAGAGAAAAGATATTCTCTGCAGCATCTCTCACACTGATGAAAATGCCATGGCTTTTGTCGTGGTCATCAATTAGGTCTGCTGCTCATCGCTTTTGCCTTTCAGGGATCTCTCAACGATAGCCGAGATGGTGCTGATGTTTTCAAAATTCTCGATAGTGATGTCGTTTCCATCCAGTTTCAAAGAAAATCTCTTCTCAATCTTTTCGATCAATGAAAAGATATCAAACGAATCAAAGAAACCACTGCTGATCAGTTCCTCTGGATGCAGGATTTCGTCTTTCTGCTTAAATTCTTTGATGATATCAATTATTATCTCTTTAGTTTCCATCGTTCTCGCACTCCTGTCTTAATTTTACCCGGTCTATCTTCCCTGAACTGTTGAGGGGAAGAGCATCTTTTATAGTGATTGTCCGGGGGATCATGTAGGAAGGGATCTTCTTCTTCAGATCATCTTTTATCTGTCCGGGGCTGCTCTCACGATTTAGAGCCACGAAGGCGACAATCTCACTTTTCTCATCTGAAGACAAGTAGATGACTGCAGCTTCTTTAACATATCCCAGGGAGTATAACGCTGACTCTATCTCTCCCAGCTCGATCCGGTATCCCATAAACTTGATCTGGCTGTCTTTTCTTCCTCTGAATGTGAACATCTCCTCAGGAAGGGCTTCTACCAAGTCTCCTGTTTTATAGATTTTTCCATTTAGATGGGGAAATAGCGGATCTACCACAAACGCTTTCTCAGTCTTCTCTTTATTGTTCCAGTAGCCGGGACTCACTGTCGGCCCTCGGATGCATAACTCACCTATTTCTCCAACGTTAGCCAGGCTGTCATCTTCTTTCAGGGCGAACATTTCCATGTTTTTAGCTGCTCTTCCTAAAGGAATAGCGGTTGTCGAATCCTCTGGAACCTCTTTGATAGGATAATATGCACAGCCGATGGTGCATTCTGTCGGACCGTAAAAGTTGATGAATTCTTTCTTCGGGAAGGTCTTCATCCAGCGGATAAGGAAGGGTGTGGGAAAGACTTCGCCGATGAAGATGATCTTCTTCAGGCTGGGCATGGTGTTCTCTTGAAGCGCTCCCATCTTGGCCATATGCACCAGGATGCTGGGAACCGACTGCCAGATAGTGATCTTCTCTTGTTCGATGAGGTTGACTATCTTTGCTGGAAATAGACTAAGTTCCGGCGGCACTAACACTAGAGTAGCCCCTTTCTTAAACGATGCGTAGATATCAAACCCGGAAATGTCAAAGTGGAGCGGCGCATGGTTGGCGATGATATCATCTTCAGCGACCTGGAAACAATCAGCAGCCCACTCTACAAAATTGATAAGATTGCCATGAGTTATCATCACTCCTTTCGGCTTCCCAGTAGATCCAGAAGTATAGAAGATGTAGGCAAGGTCATCCTGGATGTTTCCTATTGGAGGCAGGCTCACCTGTTGTCTCTCAATCTCCTCAGATCCGAGAACGATCACTATTGGTCTTTTTCCTGAGATCCAACCATCTACTAAAGATTGCACGGAAACGTGAGTCTCGGGACTGCAGATGATAACTGCCGGCTGGCAGTCTTCAACGATATACCGAAGCCGCTGTTCCGGCGATTTAGCGTCCATCGGAACATAACAGCAGTCGGATCTTAAGATGGCAAGGATGGAAACGATAGCATCGATCGACTTATGCAGGCAGAATGCTACTCGGTCGTTTCTCTTCACGCCGATCGACCTGATAAGATGAGCCAACTGGTTGCTCTTTTTGTCCAGATCTTTGTACGTTATCTTCTCTTCACCGTAGACGACTGCAACTTTCTTTGGAGAGCGTTCTGCTGACAGTTGGAAATAATCTTGGATTAATCTGATCATTTTGATAGATGAAACTCTTGTGAAGTTTTCTTTTAGTCTTGAGATGGCTCTTCTGACCGGCGGCTGAGGATACAGGCATAATTTATCGGTGTCTTTTCATCTTCGGGCTTCTTGTTTTGGAATACATTGAGGGCCAGTTCTTCCTCTATCTTAAAGTGAGAAGAAAGGACATCCCTCAGTTCTTGTACTTTGGTAAAGAGATAGATGTGGTCGATTGCCGCCGCCCAGACGGAGCTGGTGAGAAAGATCTTTCCTTCCTCGTTGAGAAGTTTTCCCAGCTTTTCTAGCAGTGGATGGGGATCTTCAAAATTTTCCATCAATTCTCCGCAGATGATACGGTCATACTTCTTGTCGTCAGGGAGGTCAAAGACATTCTTCTCAAATACGGCGACTTCTTTATCTGGCGAGATTATGGGTATCATCTTTTTAGAATAATCAACCGCACTGGGGCTGAGATCATATCCTTCTACCAGCCAATCTTTATTTCTTGCTGCGAATTCTGCTGCATAGATACCGGTACCGACCGGGACTTCTACTGCTTTTCCCTGAACGTCAAGACCAGAGCAGAACTTTTTGATGAAAAATGCCAGCATCTTGTGGTGGTTTATCCACAAGGCCTGTGTAAGATACAACCCGTTGAGATACCGGTTTTCCATCACTTCTGGATTTTCATAGATCTCTTCCTGCAGTTTTTTATAGGATGAAAAGTGATATCTTTGGGCGCTCTCGAGTTCCGCCTGTAATTTTAGGAATTCCAGCGAATAGTCTATGAAATCATTGACAGCTTTATCATAAAGAGCCTGGTCGCAGCCCCCTAGCCGGTACAGCCAATGGCAGATCTGTGCTGCTTTTTCTGGATCAAATTCAGGATCGTTGTTCAGTCTGGCTGGAACGGCTCTCGTCGCGATGTGAGAACCTATTTTTTGAAAAGTATATTCCAATAGTTCTTTTTTATCCATGGTAAATCTTTCTAAACCTGTTGCCGACACTAAATCATCGGTTCACCTTTCGATTAGATGATGTTCTTTAATAAATTTTGCGAGTTCTGAAGCATATATCTGATTACCTCTTGGCGTGAGATGATTGTCAAAGTTCCAGATAACTGGAGTCCCCTTCTGGTGATCCTGGAGCGCTGCCGTGGTCTCGAAAAAGGGGATGTTCAGCCTTTTACAGCTTTCACGGAAAAAATTTTCGGCGTTTTCTGGATTGACATCTTCTTCTGCAAGACCAAACTTTTCAACGAGAGCTTGAAGCCTTTTTGGTTCAACCTGATACGATGAAGAGACAAAAACAACCATCAATGGAACCTCTTTTTCATCAGCCAGCTTCTTGATCTCCTGAAGATTGCGGAAGACGCTCTTCTTCGCTTCATACAAAGTGGGATCATCATCACCCCTGAGAAGAGAGAGCTCAAAAGAGACGCTGTCTTGAGTATGCTCGTTTAGTTTCAGAGTGTTTACCACCTTGCTTCCTAAATGGGTGGTCTTTGACAGCCAATAAAGATGGTTCACCAGTTTTGAATGTTCATACAGCCAGAAAAAAGCGCTGTTCTTAGTTTCTCTCGAAGCCTCCGACTTATGGGCAAAATCAGATCCGCTTTGGAAGTTTCCCAAGCTAGTCTCAACGATGATAAGGTCCGGCTGATAAGAAAAGCCGTACTCCTGCAAGATAATCTTCATCTCATCCAGACCGATCCCACCCAGGCCGAGATTAATGGTCTCGACATCTAGCTCATTACCTAGAAGGCTGAGGTAAGTATCGTCCGCATCCACGGTGTTGCCAAATGTTTGAGAAGATCCCAGACCTAGTATCCTTGTTGTTTCTTCGTCTTTTAGGATTGGATGAAAGTCCCGAAAACCTTGTTCATTAGTACTTACTTGGTAGCTGTATTCAGAAGTTGACCTGGTAAGATTGCTGATGTTGACGTAAAGGTTGCGCTTCAGCTCAGGAACATATCTGGTGTTCTCTTCCGGCCACAGGCCCGGAGCCAGTTCATCCTGTTTGAAGACCCTGACCGTGATTTCCGCGATACTGAAGATGATGATAATTCCAACTATAAAGATGGCCAGGTTTCCAAGAATTTTTTTGGATCTTGATGACATCAGCGTATCGAAATTAAATGAATTTAAATCTTGACTTTGACGACGACTTTCTTAAGATGACCAGTTCCGGCGAGCGGGGCATGGACATCTTCTGGGAAGAAAAGGATAAAATGATTTTCAGGCACATCTATCCACTGTTCTGGAAGATTGCTGAACAGCTGGTAGTCGTCCTGTTCATCATACTCGGTGCTGGCAGAACAGAGATGCAGTGGTTTCCAGCCGACTAGATCATTCCCTTTGATAGTGTAATGAAGATCAAGATACTTGCGGTGTCTTTCCGGTTTCGTGTTCTCTTTCGGCATCTGGTCACAGTCGATGACGATGGCGAAAACTTTGTCGTCCATGATCTCGTGCCGTCCTGGACTTAAAGAACCCAGATCTTCTCTTTGCAGAAAAGCCAGAGCTTCTTTCAGGTTGGGGTTTAGTTGAAAATAATTCTTAAGATTATTGATGTGGTCTAAAAGCATACTGTCTTTACCTGATCAGCCCTTTTTAAACTTTAGGAAATAAGGTCCTTTTTTGTTACTACCTTTAAAAACTAAAAATATTTAAATCGGCCCCATTCCTGAGGGTGCATGAACCTGAAGTATCTGTTTTTTCCATTGTTGGCAGTCCTTCTTAGTACCGGCCTCTACTGCTCTTTCGCTTATAATTTCTCTCAGTTCGGCGCTCAGGGCAATCATTTCGTGGAGGTTCTTCATCTTTATGCTGAAGTTCCAGACGGGAGTATCTTATTTGTAGGGGACAGCCAGATCAGGGAAGATGTCGACTGCACGGTCATCGAGGATCTTCTCAAAGATTCTCCGCCGTGCTTCAACCTAGGCGTAGCTGGCATGAGGCCGTTCCAAGTAGCTCTTCAGAAAGATTTGATAATCTCTGCTAGACCAAGCAAGGTCGTGATCGGCATCACTCCTGCATCATTTGATGAGACCATCAACCAGAACGACGATTTCTTCATGTTGATGTCATCATCCGTCACCCCTTCTTCCTATCTTTTGGAGAGACTAGATAGCGACGAACTGGAACTGATCTCCATGAACAGGTTCCAGCGTCTTCTTTACAAAAGAAAATTCATCCTTCCTTACTTCCTGAGTTTCCTGCACCGGTCCTCTTCCTCGGAAGCTGTTGTACCTGCTGGTAACAACCTAAAGAATCCCCATCAGTTTGAGGATATCCAATCAGCGGAAGAACTGGAACAAAAGCTTCAGGATCCAAAAGTCTTGGGCATATTCAGTTTTGGTGATCACCCGCGAAGAGAGAGGGAAGCATTTGCGTATCTCACCGCTTCTTTAAAAGCAGAAGGTATCGAAGTGGTCGTCGTCCAGATGCCGATGAATCCTATTACCTTTAACGTTGTTCCTGCCGATTCTCTTCAGCAGTATAATGATTACATCCAAGGATTGTCAGAGATCATCGGCTTCAGGCTTGTCAACATCGAAACCGATTTTTCTGCTGAATATTTCACCGACCTTACACACCTAAACCGTGAAGGCTCACGCCTGTTATCGGAACGTATCGCCAGGGGTGAGTACGATGTTATTTAACAGCGTTCCTTTCCTCTATTTTGCTGTTGTTGTTCTTTTATTCCTTCTGATTGTAAAAACTAGGAAGTACCAGTATCTGTTCTTGCTCTTCGCCAGCTACTTTTTCTACTATTTTTCAAGCGGCCCTTTGGTCGTCCTCTTGTTGTTTTCTTCTTTGCTGGATTTTTTCTGTGGGAAAGCTATCCATGATTCGAAAAGCGATAAGAACAGAAAGTGGTATCTTGCCGTCAGTCTCATCGGCAACCTGGGAGTCCTGGCTTTCTTTAAGTACACTAACTTTGCTATAAAGACGACAAATATGGTCGCTTCCTGGTTCGGCAATGATCCCCATCTGCCGTTAGCCCACATCATCCTGCCGATCGGGATATCGTTCTTCACCTTCCAGACCATGAGTTACACGCTGGATATCTATTTCCGCAAGCTGAAACCGACAGACTCCTTCCTGAGATTTGCCTTGTACGTCTCATTTTTCCCGCAGCTGGTAGCCGGTCCGATCATCCGCGCTTCTGACCTGCTGCCGCAGCTTGACAAGCCGATCACCATCACCCAAGAAAACTTCAAGCACGGCATGGCTTTGGTGATGTGGGGTCTGGTCAAGAAGATGGTTATCGCTGACAATATCGCTGCTTTTGTCAACGTCTTTTTTGCCGATCCGACAGCCTACCCGGGAAGTATTCCCATCATCGTCGGCGCTATCGCTTTCACCATCCAGGTCTATTGCGATTTTTCAGGATATTCTGACGTCGCTATCGGCCTGGCCAGGATCATGGGTTTCCATTTCCCTCTTAACTTTGACAAGCCGTTCTTCTCCAAGACGATCGCTGAGTTCTGGAAGCGCTGGCACATCTCTCTCTCAACCTGGTTCCGTGATTATCTGTTTATGCCGCTGATGAGAAAAGGTTTCACCAAGACTAGGCTTTATATTTCTGTCCTTATCGTCTATTTTACTAGCGGCCTCTGGCACGGCGCTGGCTGGAACTTCGTGATTTGGGGAACTTTACATGGAGTTTTCCTGCTGATCGGCATGGCTACCCGGGACTGGCGCCAGCGTCTGGCTGTAAAGACTAAATTATCTTCATTCCCTCGTTTTCATAATCTCATCAAGACCCTCTTCACATTATACCTTTTCGTGTTGTCGCTCCTTATCTTCCGCCTCTATGATCCTTCTTACATCCTCTATGCGGTCAAGAAGTTTATCTTTGTTGACTTCTCGGGATGGTCAGCCCAGCTTGGCAGCCTCCTGCCGCAGTTTCAGGTGCCTTTATTTTTCGTCATCGTATTTATGATCATACATACTCTGACTTATTTCAAGAGGGGTTTTGTCTCTTCCGTCGCCCAGAAAGGTTATTTTGAATGGACCATCTATCTCACGGGGATGTGTCTGCTGCTGTACTTCTTCAGCCCGACCCAGACAGTACAGTTCTTCTACTTCCAGTTCTGAAGAGATAGTTGGCGGGATACCAAACCATCAAAAAGAATTTAGCAGGCAGGCTATTGATCTATTTCAATCTAGAAAGTATATTCGGGTAATTTTTCTTGATCTCAGCTGCATGGGTTATATGATACCAAAGAACAACCGCATCCTGCTCTGGCGTCGGACTCTCTGAGTTGTCGTAAAAGATGGCATCTTCAGCCTGCCGAAGAGGAGCAACCTTCCTAGCTCGATCTTTCTCGTCTACTTCAATCAGCATTTTCTTGACCTGCTCAAAAGTATAGTTCTTTTTTTCTTCTTCCGAGAGTGTCTTAAAAAAGCGGGCTACTTTGACATCAATATCGGCATCTATGAAAAATTTCCACCGAGCATTAGGGAATACGATTGTTCCAGTGTCTCGTCCCTCGACAATATACTTCCCTTTGGCAGCTATGTCGCGCTGGATTTGTAGAAGGGCTTCGCGGACAGCCGGAATCCCGGCTACTTGCGCCGCTAAAGGCACCAGTGAGCTGTCTTTGATGACAAATGAAAGATCCTCATCATCGACCATCAGTTTTGGAGCTTCATTTTCATAGGAATATCTTATTTTAAGACCCTGCACCATCTTGACTATCTGCTGGATATCATCATCAGGGATGTTGTTCCGTTGTTTCAGGAACCCTACAGCTCGATATATCGCTCCGGTATTTAAAGGCTGGTAGCCGGTCATCCTGGCTAGAGCTCTAGCAGTGGTAGACTTTCCGGTGAATGAGGAGCCGTCGATCGTGATGACATCAAAGATATCCATGCTCAGTTGTGCTGTCGATGTCTTTAAAATGCTTGTGGAAAAGAAGCTGTTGTTTTGGGCCATATCTCTCTAATTCTCTAATTCTCTAATTCTCTAATTCTCTAATTCGTTAAATATATAAATGATCCATCGTTTGCGGACCATGATGACCGGTAAGAAAACTTTCGGCGAAATGCTTGCCAAAGGCCGAAAAGAATGTTGGAGCCCTTCGCAACGTTTCTGGATGGAGATCAGTCTTTATCCGGCAGCTCTACTAGCCCGCACGCCGATAACACCTAACATGGTGACCTCATCTTGGATTATGCTCCAACTGGTGGCAGCATATCTGTTTTCATTAGGAGATTATTGGTATAATATCCTAGCACTCATATTATTCAATTTCGTCGCCTACATCGGTGATCATGTCGACGGTAACCTTGCCAGGATGACAGGGCGGTTCAGCATGCTTGGTTCCTACCTGGAGCAGTTAGCGTTGTTCTTCGGCACGCCTATCGTGTTTATCGCTTTGGCGATCGCTAATTTTTCAATGAACGGAAATGTCTTCTACTTGATCATTACTTTGACAGGAGTCCTTTTCTGGCTGTTGGAAAAACTGATACGCATCAACCCTTATTGGTTCAAAGATGAGAAGCGGGAAGTTGTCATGAAGGTCTATAGCGAAAGTGTCTCTTTCCGTAACAAGAGTATCATCAACCGTATTTTTGTGGAGATCGTGCGAAGGGGTCAGCCGTTCAACCTTCTGTTTTTCCTGATAATCTTCAACCGTCCTGTTGAACTAGCACTGATCTACTCAGCCTTGTTCTTCTTAGAATTCTTAAGAAAGCTTTACTCGACGGTCCGCGGCCTGAAGAGACTTGACAAGAAAGCCCTAGTTGTCGAGACTCAGGAAACGTCCTAGATTTCCTTCATCAGCCCAGCTAACATATCTCTCATAATCTTCAACAGTATCAAACTCCAGCCAGCCTCTTCTGATGGTGATCGGCTTCACTTCCTGTCCGCTGTTGATAAGGGCCTGGATCAGGCAGGTCATATAAGCTTTCTTGAAAGACTTTGACCGCAGCCATGGCTTGTTCTTAAGAAAATGATCTATCTTGTTCTGATGATAGACTTCCCGTAGCTTTTGAACGCCGGCTTTTGATAATTTGATAAGGCCAACATAACGCACTTTCGCGTCTTCCCTGGTGCACTTAGTATTTCCCAGATCGACTATCCTGCCATCTTCGATGATGAGGCTTTCCATGTCGTCCTCGGGGTTATCCGCTCGTGACTGCCAGTATTCCCAATAATCTTCATCGACGGTGACGCCGACATCTGATGGACTATCTAATATCGTCTGGAGAACCTTCTCTTCATAGATGATATCAGCGTAACAGATCAGGATGTCGTCATCCATTTCCGCTTCCGCGCAGAAAAGGGTTTCTACCATGTTGGTGTTTGGATAATCAGAATTGAGGTACGTTTTAGTGTTGGGTATATCGATCTTCTCTGGCATATATCCTTTGACAATGGTGATATCAGTTATTCCGCATTTTCTAAGAGTCTCCACCTGTCTCTCGATAAGGGTTTTGCCGTTGAAATTGAGCATGCATTTTGGCAGGCTTTCAGTATATTTCCCTAATCTGGTGCCCATGCCGGCTGCGAGAATTATCGCTTTCATCTGTGAGAATTTTAAGGTCTGTCGTTTATATAAATTATGGAAGCATCTTAGACCACAGTTCCATCATGTTTATAAATGGTTCCTCGTGATTCAAGCTGAGCAGAGGGTAGGTGTTTAGGAGGAATATAAAATGGCAAATGTAAATACTAACCGTTGGGAAGAACGAGTACTTCGTGTCTTTCGTCACGGCGCTCGCGATTTCGTCAATTTTGGAGAGGAGACTTCTTCAGTAGATGGCCAATATACAGCTTGGGCTGGTGCTGGTGTAAGTCCAGATGATGAAGCACATATCTCACCACAATCTATGCTGGAGATCAGGCTTAATGCTCAAGATTTAAGCCTTCCTGAAGGATTTGATCCAGCAAAGGATACAGTTTTCTATACTGCTTCTCCTTTAGTACGTTGCGTTGAGACTATACGTAATGTAAACATCGGGATGAATAACGCCCAGCTTTTGAAAGGGGGCGTTCCGGTTGCTAAGATCAACGGTGTTCATGCCATGGCGCCAGCTGTCAAAGCTACTGCCGCGCCATACAGGTTGACGTTTGTTGGAGACAAAGCCGGCCATCCGGCATTAGGAGAACCTGCTTTTTTTGCCTATGTTGATGGTAAGTTAGTAGAGGATCATGAAGGCAATCAATTGTTTGTGGAATCAAGCACCCCCGAAAACAAAGGAAGATTCCCGTCAGGAAGTTTCCGTTATCAAGCGACCGTGGCTATGGATCAAGGAGACGATAGGATCCAAGAAACTCCAGAGCAGGTTGCTCAGAGAGGTCTCGCATATCTGGTCCCAAAGTTATCTGAGGGACGACAAAGAGTTGTGCAGGGCGCAACCCACACTTTTGGTATCGAAGCTTTATTCAACGCTGTCCGTGGTGTTCCGATGGGCAACGACGGTAACGATCTTTACGCCAATGCCGAGGGCAGCTTTGACCAAGGCGGCTTCTTTGAAGTAAGAGTTCAATATGATGCAGATAAAACAAAATTTGCAGACAGGATGCAGATAGCCCGGACGATGGATTTTGATAGAAGACAAGAAACAGATGGTTACAACGGGATGAAACTTCTTTCACCACAAGAGATCCCGTCAGGAACTCTGCTACGCTTTTTGCGTTAGTTTTCCTTTTTTTACTTTTTCTTCCAGAATAATTCTCCTGAAACAAAAGCTTTCATGATCTTCTCATTGAAAACAGGATCAGGACTTTGCCGTTCAGGATGCCAGACGATCCCTGCTATCGGTCGTGAGGAATGGTAGAACCCCTCAACTGTTTTTTCATCTTCTGTAATTGCAAATGGCTTCAAACCATTCCCCAGATCATTTATTCTGATACCATAATTATGGAAAGAATTTACTCTAGAACCACTCAACTCGGTGAATTCTTTTATCATCACTGTATGATCCATTCTTGGGAGATGTTCATAACCGGTCGCTTTAAAATCCACCAATTTTCCTTTAAAATAAACATTAATGAACTGCATCCCTCTACAGATTCCCAGAACAGGGAGATTTTTGTCGAGAGCATACTTGAGCATCTCTCTTTCGACCTCGTCCCGTCCTAAGGCTAAAGATATTCCTTCCTTCCTAGCTGCTCCATAACTTTCAGGATTGATATCATTCCCGCCGGAAAGGATTATCCCTTCAATTTCTAAAGAATCCAAAAGTGACGCAACGTCGATAGTCGTATTTGGTATCGGTATCAGTGAAATTCCAAACTGCTGAAAATACACTCCATATGTTTGTTCTAGGCTGTCTACCCAATCTCCGTGTCTGTTCTGGTCCTGTCTTTGGGAAATAGCGATCTTCATCGTAAGCCTCTGATATCTATCATCTGTTTCGCGCAATCTAAAGTAACTGTATTAGCTTTTACTAATTTATTGAATAAGACGTTGCCGCAGCCGATGGCGGCAGGGACGCCGAACTCTGCACAGCGGATAGACATATGCGAGGCGACACCACCATACTTAGTTATAAGACCGCCGATATTTTTGGTGAAGATCCAATCGTAGCCTGGGTCACCGTTCTCAATAAGAACAACTTTTCCAGCTAAATTAGGAACATCCTGGTGATCGATCTCGGCGATGTTCATGATAGGAGATGTTATGGTCTTTTGGGTGATGAAGTTTGGTTTCGCTAGGTAGTGTGTAACGATATCAAAATCCCCTTCGTCTCTTATGACGGCTGGAAGTTCAAGCATCATATCAATATTTCTTTTCTGTTCTCTGGCTTTTATCAGATCCTGCCAATCGGCCGTCATCTTCGTGATATCTTGATTTTTCATCTTGAAGATGTCGTTGATATCAAGCATGGCGACTTCTTTTCGTGTAAAACCCATCAGTTTTCCGGCATCAGCCACCAGTTCGAGGGCATCAGAAAGATTTTTTGTAAACTCAAATTTAGCCAGTTCACGCGCCTTGGTCGCTTCCTCAAAGAAACGGAAGAGATGCCTACTATCAAACGTAAAACCGTGTTGTTGAAGTTCTTGGTCAATAGCCTTTTTGTCATCTCCATCCAACACAAAATTTTCTTTCCTATGATTATCCTTGAAGACCACCGATGTCGATAGTAACTTGTCATTGTTTTCATAACGAGGCGACGTTACGTCATAGGTTCCTGGCCTGAGGTGTTTATACTTACGCAGGAAATCGCTCTTGGAAATATTTCCCGAACAAAGACCATCAAAATCATTGCTTAAGACCGTCGCCACAGTTTCGATGGATGAAAAAGCTTTATCATAAAGATTGGATGTAATCACTCCTTTTGATACCAGGCTATTTAGGATGATCTTCCCGATAAATCCAAGGCGAGCTAGCCTTGAAAACTGGATGGTGCCTTTCTCATGGCATTCGTCAAGAAGCAATTTTGCATATCCTATGATCTCGGAAGGATTAGGAACATTAGGGGCTGGGGATATAATCTCTTCTCTTCTCTTCTCCAATGAGAAGACCGTCTTAAGATCATCATTGATATCTTTCAAACCATCGGAGACTAATCTGTTTGTCAGATCAAGGATAGAAGACCTTATCTCCTCTATCTCTTCATCACTGAAATCGTGTTCTCGAAGCTCTCGTATTTTCTCTGGGAAAGAGCAATCGTAACAGGTGAAAGCTATCTCGAATTCTATCTTGTCTTGGAGATGACGGTTCTCTTTGAGTTTTTCTAGATAAAATTGGACGAGCTTCTCTCGCGTCTTTTTCGGTAAAGAAGCGGGCGTGAATGAGTTGAAAGAGTACCTTACGTTAATATATGGCTTGACACCGAAGAGTTCTACTAAAGGGGCTTTCTTGACGTCAAAATAGCCCTGCGACGTCCTGGCCAGATGCCACGATCTATTAGTGATGATGTAATCATAAAGAGAAAAATCAAGGTGGTTTGGCCTGTCTCCAATTATTTCGGCAGGATTCCAGTCCGGCATATCAGCGAAGATAGTTTTTTCTCCCTCAACATGCGTCAGAGGTACGCTCAAAGATCTGAACTTCTCTTTTAAAGCTGTAATCTTCTGGCGCACCAGAAAATCGTTCTTTTTCTTCCTGATATTGGTGGCCAGCGGCCTTACTTGGAAGATAATGACTTCACCATTTTGCGTGACAGCGAACTCAATATCGAGAGGTATTCCCGGGATCATCTCTTCGATCTCTTTCACTGCTTTTATGAGATCTTTCATGTTATCAGGTGCATCTTCACAGAAATGCGAAATGCAGACACTTTGGCTCTCTCTTCCTGCTGTCACCGAATCGGTGCTGCCAGAGACGTCATCATAGTTGATGACATAATATGGTGCGTTCCACTCAAGCGTTCTTGTGAAGACGACTCCGCTCATGATAATACCTTCCGTCTGTTTCTGTACCAAGACCTGATTAAAAGAGCTTTGTGCATCCTTTGACCTGTATGAGTCAAGAACTTCTTCAATCCCCTTTTCTATCTCTGATTCGTCCGTTGAATCTATGTTCAGGATACTTTCATAACAGCCGGCATTTGCGGACTCTAACGTGTCTTCGTTTGTCGCTGAACTCCGTATGACAATCTTCGCCGGCCCGAACCTTCCCTTGATCGTATTTAGTATCCTTTCTTTCTTGTTCATCCAGTCGCTGGTCGTAAAAAAATAAAGATCTTCTATCCTTGATAGTTTGAGAAGAGGCCTGAGGGCGTCAAGAGTGTTCGCTTTCGTCGAGATGATGATCTTATTTTGGATATTCTTTCTTGCGCTCTCATTTTGTATTAGGCTTGAGAACGTCGTAAGATCCTTTATCTTGTCTTTCTGTTCCAGTATATGCTGGATAATCTTAAATGTTGAGAGACGATTATAATAGGGGTGGACTGCGACCCTCCCTCCTATCTGAAGAGCATAATCTTTTCCATGGATGTCAGCGATATCGTCTCCGTGCACCAGGATCAGTTCTGCATCCGGAAACTCGCTATGGAGTTTCATCAGGTTTTCTGTATGATCACGCGTTTTCTGCACCATCACCCGGTCGACACATCGTAGGTTCTCGATGACGGCTTTCCTTTCTTCAAAATTAGCTACGGGCTTGGCCCGGTATGATTCAACCCCTTCGTCGGTGATCACGCCAACAACAAAATAATCTGATATGGATTTTGCATATTGAAGAGACTGAAGATGACCGTAATGGAAAAGGTCGCCGACAACACTGCTGTAAGCTATCCTTTTAGGTTTAAATAGATTATCTTTGTACATCTCAGAACCACTACTATCTACGGAAAATAAGGGTTTTTAAACTTTATTTAACAATGTTTTTGAGAGACATTGGCTGGAAGATACATTAAGTTTATAAATCCGCTATATTAGGAATATTTATGCTTAAAGTCATAAAAGATGTAGGTTTTCGATTTGCCCCTTTCCGTTACGTCTATCGCGGTTTTTTTAGGATATATTCCGACAAGGTTAGTGATACGGTGATGGTATCTTTTCCTAAGAGCGGCCATACCTGGTTAAGGGTCATGCTAGCCAAGGTCATCTCTCTTCATTATGATATCAAAAAGCTAGACCTTGATCTGGTCTTGATGGTTCGAGGTCGCCCTAAGATCCCTCGGATAGCTATCAATCATGAGATCGCTCCGACATTCGGCGTAAATTTTGATCTTAAACAGAAGAAATTTCTTGGGGCTTATGGCCGATCAGACGTTGTTTCTATCCGTCCGGTCCTTCGCACTAAAAAGACCATCTTTTTAGTAAGAGATCCACGGGATGTTGTCGTCTCTCTCTTCTTTCATCTGACTAAAAGAAATAAGTTCTATAACAGCTCCGATATATCAAGATTTCTTCAGGAAAGATTCAGCTTGTCGAAGATAATCAATTACATGAATCTCTGGCATCGGGAGATGCAACGTCGTCCTGACCAGTTCCTTTTGGTCAAGTATGAGGATCTTCAGAAAGACACGGCCGGGCAGCTGAAGAGAGTTACTGACTTTTTGGGCATCGATGCATCGCCAGATGTAATAATGGAAGCCGTACACTTTGGTTCTGTCGATAACATGCGAAAGATGGAAAGATCGGATTCATTTATAGATTACCGTCTTCGAGCAAAAAACAAAAATGACGTTGAATCATATAAAGTAAGGAAAGCCAAAGTTGGAGGTTATAACGATTATCTGTCACCTGCTGATATCTCTTATCTTAATGGTAGACTTGAGGCAGAACTGCATCCCGATTTTGGATACCGATAATTCAAATCTTTCTTGCTATGAATACCACACCGTTGCCGAAGCGTAATGGTCTCTTTCTCCGGTCGCTTTTTCTCTGTAAAGATGAGGACACCTTCTTTGAAAAGGACTCATATCATATCTTGCTCTAAAATCCGGCAGTCGAGTAGCCGACAATCTCAAACCCAGACTTCTGCAAAAGATCTTTAAGATGCTTATAAGTCATCAGGTTTTTCTTTCCCTTATCTTTAGCCTGGAACATTGAGATGTATCAATGTCTCTGGCAGTTTTTTATAAAGTTTTCATGGACAATCCCGTTTGTCGCCAGTATCCCATTTTCGTGGTTTACTTTAGTAGTATTATATTGAAGAGCATTTCCAAAGATATCTGTCATCTTTCCTCCAGCTTCGGTAAGGATGCAGTATGAAGCGCAGGTATCCCACTGCTTGATCTTTGAAGTTAATGTGAAATAGAGGTCTCCTGAACCTTGAGCGATATCCATGGCTTTCAGGCTGCTGCCTCTGGCCGCGGCCATGGTGATGCCGAGTTCTGAAGCGACCCGTTGTTCCTCCTCTGAGAGATGGTGTCGGCTCCTCATCAGGCGGCATTCTTTAAGATCGGTCTTACTGCTGCACCGTATCTTCTGCCATTCTCCTTTCTCGAGCTTATACGCTCCTTTGCCTTTCTCACCGATGAATAGGATCTTCTGGGGAGGCCACAGGACCAGACCGAGCACCGGCACGTGATCTTTTACCAGCCCTACCATGATCGTGAACTCGCCGGTCTTGTTGACAAAATCAGAAGTGCCATCGATGGGATCGACGATCCAGACATATTCTTCTCCTAATCTTTTTTCATCATTGACATCTTCTTCTGAGAGGATCATGTGGCCGGTCTTTCCCAGTGCGTTCATCAGGATCTGATTGCTTTTCTTATCGGCTTCTGTGGTCGGTTCTCCATCTTTATCTCTGGAGATATCGTAATCACGACTATAGATCTCCATGACTGCTTTTCCCGCTTCCAGGATGCCTTCTATCGCCATCTTTATCTCGGGGAAAGAAGTTTCAAAAGGCAGCTTATCTTTCAGCAATCTGCTGCTGATCAGGTCGATGCTAGTGTCAAGATCATTCTTTTCCGTATTGATCTCCAGTTCAGGATTTTCCGGCGCTTCATACGGATTCGAGTCAGCCACGCCGATTAAATTGTCGATCTCGCCGGCTAGAGCCTTCTGATACAAGCCTTTGACATCTCTCTTGATGCAGCCGTCTAAAGAACAGTTGACATAGAGCTCCATGAAACTGGGGCCGATAATCGATCTGGCCATGGCTCGGTCTTCCCGGTATGGTGAGATGATAGGGACCAAAACAAAATCTGAAGAATCTTGATACTTCTTTGCCAGCAAGGCTATCAGTCGGTTGTTCTCTCTGATGTCTTCCCGGGAGAAGCCGAGGTCTTTATGGAGCTCGTTCCTCACCACGTCGCCGTCAAGGATGTGGACGGTCTTGTCCTGCTTCTCTAGTTCTTTCTTTAATCTGAGGGCGATGGTGGTCTTTCCAGAACCGCTCAACCCCGTAAACCAGACGACTTTTCCCATAATGCATGGCTCTTGAAAATGCTTTAAAAAGGTTATGTGTTAGGATTCTATCAATGGACAGTATCAAGAGAGCATCTTATCACTCTTAAGATAGAAATAAGAAAAAATAGATGGTAAAAATCTATTTGTATACTATCGGCAGCACCCTTCGCATGTCGCAGTCCGGTCCCTTTGGATCGACGAAATGGATCAGCGCGCCTAATGAAAGATCTTGAGCGATCTCTTCTTTTAGCTTGGTTTCTAGAATACCATTGTAATTGAAAGCGATCCCTGTGCCTCCAGCTTTAGCTATTCCCGAGATGCCGCCGAAATCTCCGTAAGTATCGCCGATGTGGACAATTTCCGTCGGATTAATGCCCGGAAATTCTGCCGCCACACGATCCAATAACAGCGAGGCTTTGGCCGCTTCATCTACTATTCCTAGATGGACGACACCTGTCGCTTTGATACGATCATAAGCTCTATCGGTGGTTTTTCCGGATGCAAAATAATCAAAGACCAGATTCTCCAGCTCATCTTCCCTCAATACTGCCTGTGGATCAGCATCCTGGCCGAATTCAAGGCGGTTGCCGATCTGTCCAGCGATCTTATCCCGGCCCAGCTGAGCCCTGATGGCGTGGATGGTGACTGAGTAGCCTGTAGAATTGATGATGAAAGGGGTCTGCCTATCTGCCAGTTCGTCGACAAATGGCTGAAATCCGTCCACGAATCTCATATGGTCCCGCGTGTATTCCAGGGCCTGCCGTAAAGTTAATCCTCTAGTCAAAGGGCCGGCGTTGCCGAACGCTGCTTCCATGCTGGCTTCTCCCGAAGTCTGCTTCTTGAAGACAGCATTAGCTTTCTCAAAATTCTCCTGACCAAGATATATCCTGATCATGTCGCTCATAGTGTGTTGATGCACCAAAGTTCCGTTAAGGTCGGATGAAACAAGTTTTGTTGTTGTTGTCATCCACCATCTGGAATGGAATTGCATTAAAAACGCGGGACGTAACCAGGTGAATAGTCTTGGTTGGACTATTACCTAGTGCTATTTATAGTCATAATATCTTAATACTATGGGGGTATGCATATAATCATAGTAACATTTATAAATGCCACTCCAAAGTAGAAACAAAATGATCCCCAAGATAGCGAGATGGCTGCAGTTGACCAGCCAGCAGACCAGTATAATCGGGATAATCTTTCAGCTTCAAGAGAATAAGCTCCCGACCAATCCGGTCGTGATAGAACGCGAGTATTTTAAAGAGACCAAGGGGTTTATCCAAAAATCGAACCTTTTTACCCAGCTACGGATCCTTCAGGAGAAAGGGGTAATCATGAAGACTGAGAATTCTCAATATCTTCTGAACTTAAGGGGCATCCAGGAAGTGATATATGCCAAGAAGAAAGAATTAGCCCAAGAGATGGATGAGATAACAAATTTTGCTTCCGACACTCAGGCTTTCTTTGAAAAATACATCAAGCCAAATTCTATCTCTGTAACCTACCTTACAGAAGCTGAACTATATAAACAGTTGGTGTTCTATCTGAAAAATGCCAGCGCTTTTTACATCGGCTGCGACTTCCCTCAGTACGCTTACTCTTTCGCTTTATGTAACAGTGCCCAGGAAGCTGCGTATATTGAGACACTTACCGACAAGATACATGATTCTTCTTTCTCTTTGTTCTGTCTCTCTCCTTATAGGACAGAGGCTCTTCAGCACAGGCTTCAAAAAAAATATAAGAACCGCGAGCTTATCAAAGAAGAGTTACAAGAGATCTTGGCTATCACCAAAAAGAAAACTATCCAGAATAAGAATATCGATCTTCGCAAGACCCCAACACCCTTTAATTTCGCCCTTATAGAAAATGATGAAGAAGGCGATGCTCTATTCATGTTCTTAAAAAATTCAAACGGTCTTACCAGCGGCGGTATCTTCATAAATTCCTACGAAACTATCAAACAGACCAAACAGCACTTTTTATCCCTTATGACAACTACAGTCTCTCTCAAAGAGGACGGCGACTTTCCTAAAGAACAAGATCATCTGCTACTATCTCTCAGCGAGGACAAACCAAAGAAACTTATCGCTTTTGATGTCAATCGTATCTTCACACAGAATCACACTACGGTAGAACTTGCGAACCTGATGGGCAAGCAGAAAGAAGTGTTGGAATTTATCATCAGACAGATTGAGGGAACGTTGAGTATGCAAGAGGCTATCATCGAAAGCGCAAAGCTGCTGAAAGGTCTTAAAGTAAGCGACATCAAAGCGTTCATACCAAATCTTCGGTTGATCGATAACGTCAAGGCCGGCATCAAAGAACTTAAGGATAACGGGTACTACCTTGTTGCTATCTCTTCAGGTTTCTCCCAGATAGTCACGCCGATATGTAAAGAACTTGGCATCGACGAGATCTATTGTAATGTGCTTGATGAAAAGAAAGGGATCATCACCGGCGAAGTTGCCGAAAAAAATGTTCTCCATGATGACGTTAAATATTATATCGTTAAATACATCATGGAACGTTATTCCATCCCGGAGGAAGGAAGCATCGGCGTCGGTGATGGTTATTCGGATATCCCGATGCTTAAAGCGACAGAAACCAGGATCTGTTTTAATCCCAGCAAAAAGATGATCCAACTCTACAAAGAAAAAGACCCTTGTATCACCTACCTGGTAGAAGGACAAGATTTTAAAGGAGTCGTCAAGACAATACTCAGTTTAGGGAAACCACGAGAGATACAGGGAGATCAGATAAAGATGTCCAAATCAAAGAAATCGAAAAGTAAAAGCAAAGATTAGGTTCTAATTCACCTCACAAACACTTCTTCGCCTCTCTTCACCGCATCGATGATCATCTGCGAGATCTCCGGCCGCATGAACCAGGCAGGAGGCAGTTCTCCCGCCTCGAACATCTTTCGGGCCTGGGTGCCGCTGATATGCTGGGAATCGTCTTCAGGATGCTCAGGATTATCGGCCAGATGGACATGGTCCTGCAGTGTCGGAGAATAGAACACCTTATCGAAGCAGACAGCTTTGATGCCGATGTCCGGGAACCTGTCGAAGATGTTATGGGATGCTTTTGGGTGATAAAAATCTTTTACCCCGGTGTGGTCTCTGCCGACGACAAAATGGCTACAGCCAAAATTCTGACGGCATAAGGCCGTAAATAAAGCTTCCCTCGGTCCAGCATAACGGCTGTAGGTTGAAAAAGTGCCGAAGATGACCCTGTTCTGCGGGTAAAACTTCTCAGTCATGATCTCATAGGCTTTAGTGATATATTTGGCATTGAAATCACCCTGCTTCTTCTTGCCGACAACAGGATGGACGAACAAGCCGTCGCACTTTTCACGTTCCATGGCTTTCATCTGGATGAACTCATGACCTCTATGCGGTACGTTCCGGGTATGGAACGCCACCACTTTAGACCACCCCCTCTCCTCAAACAAGCTTCTGGTCTGCTTTGGTGTCATCTCGTACTCTTTATCCTCGTTGTCTCTTCTCCTCAGTAAGGTGATCTTTCCGCCCAGCATCACCGGATTAAGGTTAAAGATCCATCTCACGCCGGGATGCTCGTCGCTAAGCGTAGCATACAATTTCTCAGCCATCTCCGTCTTGTCAAAATGATATTTCTCTTCAAGATTCAGGATAGCCATCGCTTCGCCACGCTCATCGACTAAAGCCACATCACTGCCGACAGCCAGTTCTGCTGCTTTCTCCTCGCTGACGTCCAGGAAGATCGGCAGCGACCAGACCAATCCATTAGAAAGTCTCATCCGGTCAAGGACGGAATTAAAATTGTCTTTGTTCATGAAGCCTTCGATGGGGCTGTAGGTTCCCACGGCGATCTGTTCCACGTCACGCTGCCGGTTCTCATCCAAATTTATCTTTGGCAGGGAATCAAGATAGGACTTCTCTGGAATCTTAACAGCCACCCGGTTGACCAATCGGCCGCCGTGCGGCTCTATCAATGATGACGACACTTCTGAATCAAGAAGATAATTCTTTGCCAACAGCTTACTGACAAATTCTTCCTCTTTTTGTGAAACATCACTGCCGTCCATGGCTAGCTGAGCATGGTTGATCAGTTTGTTGAGCATGTTGATACATTCCATCGGATGCTTGCCGATGGCCGTTTCTGCAGCCAATACCAGACCGCCGGCCCCGTCCAGGATGGTGTTAAGGATATCATGCACTTCTGCCCTTGTAGGCTTCCGTGAATTGATCATCGTTTCCAAAAGATTGGTCGCGACGAACACCGGCACTTTTGCTTTAGCCGCCTTGTTAAGGATGATCTTCTGAGTGAAGGGGATCTTCTCGACTGGTATCTCTTTGCTGAGATCTCCCCGATCTATCAGGAGATAATCAGATTTGGCGATTATCACATCCAGGTTGCGGAGAGCATCGACACATTCGATCTTAGAGATGACCTGCATGGTGTTCTGGGTAGCTCTCCGTACTTCATCAAGACATTTACCTGATCGCGCAAAGGAAAGAGCGATATGGCCGACGCCATACTCCATACCCAGCTTGATGGAATCATAATCTTTCTTTGAAAGAATTGGGAGGTGCAATGGTCTGCCGCAGGCCCGATCCAGGACAACCGCTTTATTCTTTCCAAGGATACCGGCTGTGACCACTTTCGCCGTGATGTAACCCCGACTGATGGTCGATGTATCACTGACTCTCAGGACAGCTGTATCAAAATCGATCTGGATAAGGTCGCCTTTCTCCAGCTGCGGCACTACACCTTCCGGTTTTAATGACAGCTTAGTATTATCACCGACGATCGGCTTATCAAAGATCTTTATCTCGCTGTTTTCAGAAACGTCTACCGTCGGTGTGGACAATTCACCAGTCCTGACCTGTGACCCTTCCGTGTCGATGACAAATGGTATCTTTACCTTTTTAGCCATCTTCAGGAAATGCTCCATATCTTCTAGTGAAGAATGCGACATGTTGATGCGGATGAAATCGACGCCTTTATCTTTGACCCTGACGATATCTTCCTCTTTATTGGTTGCAGGTCCTAGAGTCGCGATAATCTTGATCTTTTTAACCACTTTATATAACACCTCGAACGATTCTTTTTCAAAATTTTAAGACTATTCGTCGGTGATTTCGGGAGGTTGCTGCTTTAAAAGGCTTATGGAAGATGAGAATAGAAGATGGGTGTGAATAAAGCAAAGAGAGATGATCGATCAATACCCGAACTCAGGATCAAGATGCGCTTTTACCTGCTCGTCAAGATACAATATATCTTCTGCAGACAGCTCCTCTTTATGGCTGCCTACTTTCCCCTTACGCGTCTTATAACTGCTGATATCGTCCTTATCTCTCGCCTGCATCCGCTTGTCATCAAACGTATCCGTCGCTTCCATCTTCCGCATGTTGCTGAACGAGCCGTATTCCACCGCTTTCTCAATCACTTCAGGAGTATATTTGATCTTCAAAAAATCAAGTACGCGTCTTAATTCATGACCAGCATCTTTCTTCATGTCTTCATAACGGACCAGCAGAAAATCTCCTTGTCTTTTGTCCATCTCTGCTTTCCAGCTGTTGAGATATCGCACTATCATCCCCACCCCATACTTCTCATCCCGGATGAACGAAGAGGGATCCATCTCGCAGACATTATCTCTCTTGGTATAATCGTTGTAGAGGGAGACGACATCATCCCGGGGATCTCTCGATAGAAAAACAATCTTTTTCTTCCTAAGAAGTTTCTTGAAGTTGACCTTGTTGTCGTTGATGGTGCAGCCGGCATGGGAAAAGACGACGTTCGGCGCTTTGCTGAACAATGTCATGTACTGAGTATCAAGTTTTATCTTCTTGAAGCCGTAACTCTCAGAAAGAACTTTGGCTATCAGCAGCCGCAGCCAGGTGCGTCCGCTCTTTCGATACGATACGACGTGGGCGTCGCTGATCATAAGGGAGAAAGCATTATGAATGATGCTCCTGAACTGATAGTCCCGTAAAGTTTTGATGATGTCTTTGAATTTCATGCTTCACTTATCGTAGATCTCCCTTATCTTTCGTACTGTCTCGTCCCAATTATAAAATATTCTTTTTTGCTCTCTCTTTCCAGGACGGAAGTCATTGACAGCTTCAGCTATCTGCAGATGATCTTTCCGGTCTAGGACTACTGATCCAGGAGAGACCACCTCTCTGTTGCCGCCGATGTTAAACGTGACCAGGGGCTTTCCAGCAGCCGAAACTTCCAGTAATGTCAACGGAGGTTCTAACGTGTTCTTGATGAACGGCAGCAGGACGAGATCTACGGACTTTACTAGGTCATGGATCGAACAGGGGTAATCCTTAACGGTCCAGAGTTTAACGTTTTTATATCTACTGATGAACTTTTCTACTCCTTCCTTGCTGAAGCCTTCATGGAAGTTACGGACGCAGAGCAGCACCAAAGTATCGTCTTTGATATGCTGCAGCGATCTTAAGATCAGGTGAAAACCCCTTTCCATCCGCGCATCACCATAATAAAGGATGATCTTCTTTGCCATCTTTCGTACGACAGCTGACTGTTTTGCGTTATAGAACGAATCCTCAACCCCATATGGAACTAGATGGACCTTATCCCGTTTCACTCCTTCGTCAATCAGCTTCTTTCTGGCGAATTCATCCATGACGATGACTGCATCGAGACCATTCAAGATCTTATAGTTGTTGGTGACATTTTTCTTAAAATCGGTGAACGTGAGGATGGCTTTTGACTTCACAAATCTTTTGAGCAGCAGCAGCCACAGTCCACTGTTGATTGATCCGTGGGCATGCATGACTTTGATCTTGTTCTTTCTGATGCTTAAGATCATCCTTGGCAGCGAGGCAGCCGGATCACCGGAGAAAAGAAGATGGGTCTGTAGATGGGTACGCATCCGTTTTTCAAGTTCTGTCCCCAGTCTCTGCGGACCGCAAAGGCGACCAGAATGCTCCTGAGAACTGTCTCTTCCGAGATAGGCTACTTTCATCGTCAAATATTGCGCTCATCTGTTTAAAAGAGTTATGATTCACTTTTTCTGATATTACTCTCATTTTGAGAACACATCCGCATAAAGCTTTTAAAGCATGATCCTGGCAATTCGCATCGACAAATGGCAAGACAATCGTTAGGAGTCGGCACTATCTGGCTTATGGCATCTGTTATTGTAGCAGTCTTGTCTAACTACGCGATGCATATAGGTATCGCTCGCCTCCTCGGAGTCGAGTTGTATGGTGTTTTTGGGATTATTATGTCGTTCTACCTTGTCAATGATGCCTTGTTAAACATAGCGATTCCTCGGACGATATCAAAGTTTATGTCCGATGTAACGATAAACATCCGGTCGTTGATGAAAATCTCTTTGAGAATGCAGTTTGCGTTAACATTTTTCTTCTCTGCTTTATACTTGATCTTTGCCCATTCCATCGCCGATCTGTTAGGAGATAGTTCTCTCTCTCCCTATCTTATCTTTCTGGGATTTATGCTGATCCCATATTCCTGGCTCTCATTGATGTTGTCGGGATATATGAATGGCCTGCGCCAGTTTAGGCTCCAAGCGATCATCAAGACCTCACTGTTGATCGTGAGAGTTGTATTGGCATTTTTGTTCATGTTTTTGGGATACGGAATCTTTGGTGTCTTGTGGGCTTTCTTGTTATCTTATCTCTATGGGTTGTTGGTCACGAATTATTTTTTATCCAGGGAAAAGAAAGTTATCACGGGCAGTGGTGGTTCTCCGGTCAACTTCAGAAAGATATTTCTCTTCGCGTTTCCTTTGACTGTCGCTATATTCTCAAAATCACTTATCCGTAATGTGAATACTCTCTTTATCAAATATTTTTTGGTAGACAATGCGGTTGCCGGCCTTTATACGGCTGCTTTTACAGTATCTAATCTCTCTTACCTTGTTTTTAGCGCTCTTCCAATGACTCTTACGCCTTCAGTATCAAAAGCTTTCTCGGAAGAGAATGGCCCTCTTATACGTAAATACCTTTCGTCATCTTTACGGTATTGCCTCTTGATACTTGCTCCTTTTAATGCGGTGGCGGCAGCGACGGCTCCCCAGATCTTGTCTCTTATTTACTCGCCGTCATATGTCTCTGCTGCTCCTGTCCTTGCCGTCTTAGTTTTCGGGTCCACTTTCCTGGTATTTTTTTCTGTTCTTCTGTCGGTTACCACTGCCTGCGGCAAGCCGAAGATAGAACTAAACTTTACGATATTGTTGTTGGTTATCCTCGTCTTCCTCGACTTCTTATTGATGCCATCCTATGGGTTGGTCGGAGCGGCGTACGCCCAATTGATAACGTCTATTTTTGCGTGTGCCGTCGCCGCAGCCTATGTCTATGCCCGTTTTAAGACGTTGACTAATTTAATGTCGTCATTAAAGATTATCCTGGTTTCCGTCTTTATCTATCTTATCGCTTCGCTTTGGCAGTACTCAGGACTAATGATCTTGTTCAACTATCTCGTCTACGGATTGATATATTTTCTTATATTGTATCTCTTCGGTGAAATCTCTACTAAAGATTTTCAACCTCTTAAAAAGCTGTTTAAGAAATAGTCATCTGATCTATCTTTTCGTAATCCTGTTTCACTGTCCACCAGGCATTTTGAATTCTAACTACCTTTTCATCATGTCTGCCAGAAAGCCGAACAATATTGTCTGCAGGCCGAACACCAGCAGGATCAGCATCAGGAACAGCAGGCCGATATGGCCTTTGATGCCGGTCGTAAAATGAAGATAGACAAAATAGAAACCGATCAGGAAACCACCGAGGAATCCGGCCAGTCCGATCTTTCCAAAGAATTTCAACGGTTCATAATCGCGGTAGATCCTGAAGATATTGATCCAAGCTTTTATCGCATATTGTAAAGGGTTCTTGAACAATCTGCTTTCCCTGGTCTTTCTGGCGATGATCGGCACTTCGCCGATACGGAAACCTTGCTTGGCCGCTTTGATGATCTGCTCCTGTGTATAAGTGAAAGTGTTGATGTACTGGATGTCCCTGGCAACTTCAGCCGTGAACGCCCGGAAGCCAGTGGTGGAATCGGTGATTCTGGTTCTCGTCAGCGAACTTAGGACCCGCGAGAAAGCGATGTTCCCCAGTCTTTTCAGTAGAGGCATACTCTCGATCTTCCCCCTGAAACGGCTGCCTAAAACTAAGTCAAACCCTCGCTGCACTTTCTCGATCATTTCTGGGATGTGTTTCGGATGGTACTGCCCGTCAGCGTCGGTGTGGACGATGATATCAGCTTTTCTGGCCAAACATTCTTTCATCTCTAACTTGAACGTTTCAGCCAGTCCGCTGTGTTTTTTGCTCACGACAGTTGCCCCGCAAGCTTGGGCTACCTCGACGGTCTTGTCTTTTGAACCGTCGTTGACGATCAGGATCTCATAGTTATACCTAGTATTGTCCATCACTCGTCTGATCTCTTCCAGCACTCTCGGCAGGGTTTTTTCTTCATTGTATGCCGGGATGGTTATGATGACTTTTATGCCACTTCTGGCCATCTTACTCTTTGCTACGCTGTTTTTCATAGCAGCTTTCATAGCACCCTCACGATCGATCTTTCTTTAGCAGAAAGGATAATATGGTTGGCGGTCTGTAAAGCCAGCAGCCCTTGTTCGCCGCTTACCGGCGGCTGCGAGTCTTCTTCGATAGATTTAAGGAACGCTTCAATCTCCGCTTTTAATGGTTCTTTCTTCGGCAGATGGATCTTTTTCATGTCTCCTTCAGAGACACTTTCCCAGTTCTCACTCTTGAAACTATGATTCTCAAAGAAACATAATTCCTGGCTGAGATAGTCGACGCTAAACATGCCTCTCTTCCCGAAGATCTTCAGCTGCCGTATCTTTGTCGGCGAAAGATAATTGACATTCAGTACGGCCAGCATCTCATCGTCATAGCTGAGGAGAGCTGTCACTGAATCCTCATGTGACGGGTGAAGTTTTTGCTGCACTTCGGCATAGACCCGGCAGGGTTTTTTATCAGTAAGATAGTTGATGATATCGAGATCGTGGACGGAAAGGTCGATGATGACGCCAACGTCAGCGATGCGGCTGGGGAACGGGCCGATCCTCTGGACATCGATCTTATAGATCTCCCCCAGTTCACCTTGTTCAAGAAGTTCTTTAAGATGAAGAATAGCTGGATTAAACCTTTCGATATGGCCGATCATCAGCTTGACGTTATTTATCTTTGCGCAATCGATGATCTCCCGGGCTTCTTCCTCGGTTTCAGCGATCGGTTTCTCCAAAAGGACATGTTTCCCTCTGGATAAAGCTTCTATAGCCACCTTCTTATGAAGACTGGTGGGGACGGAGATGGACACAGCATCCAGGTTTTCTTTTTCCAGCATCTCTAAGTATGATTGGTACGGGACGGCGTTGAATTTATGGGCGACCCTCTGCAGTTGTTCAGGCTGCGGATCAGCCACCGCCACCAGTTCAGCATTTTCGCAGTCAGCATAGACCCGGGCATGGTTCTGTCCCATAGAACCGACTCCTATCACGCCTATCCGTATCATCGTATCGACCTTAAGACAGCGACAATCTGTTGAAGCTGTTGTTGCGTGACTTCCGGATGGACCGGGATGGACAGCACTTCCCTGGCAGCTTTCTCAGCTTCCGGGAAAGAGAGACTGTTATATTCGGCAAACGACTGCTGTTGGTGAAGAGGAACGGGATAGAACGTAGCGTTGCCGATCCCTTTTTCTGTCAATAAAGAGGACACTTCATCTCTTGAACAGGGAAATCGGTCAGTGATCCTTAGAGTATATTGATGATAGACATGCTCCTCACTCACTTCTGGAACGACCAATCCAGCTACCTCTTTAAGATTTTTCGTCAGGAAAGCGGCATTCTCGCGTCTTTTGGCATTGAACTGTCCGATCTTCCGAAGCTGTTCACAGCCGATGGCGGCAGCCAGGTCGGTCATCCTGAAATTATGGCCCACACTGTCATGATGATATCTTTTCCAGGAGCCGTGGTTGATAAACTTACGGACAGCCGCTGCGACATCATCATCATCGGTGGTGACCATGCCGCCTTCTCCAGTGGTCATGTTTTTTGTCGCGTAAAATGAGAAACAAGCTGTCCCGAAGCTTCCTGCTTTCTTTCCTTCGATAGCAGCTCCATGGGCTTGGCAGGCGTCTTCGATGATCGATAAGCCGTGTTTCTTGGCAATCTCGCAGATCTTTCCCATCTCTGCCGTCTTGCCGAAAAGGTGTACGGGCATTATGGCTTTTGTCATTGGCGTGATCGCTTTCTCCAAAAGACGGGAATCGATATTAAACGTAGCAGGATCGATGTCTACAAAGACTGGCGTGGCTCCGACCATCCTGATGGTGTTGCCGGTGGCGGCAAAAGTGAACGGCGAGGTGATCACTTCATCTCCTTCTTTTATGCCAAGTGCTTGCAGAGCAGCATGAAGCGCCGTAGTCCCGTTGGTGGTAGCGATAGCATGCTTGGTCCCGATAAATCTGGCGAAAGATTCTTCAAACTCCTGGACTTTTTTTCCCTGGGCTAACATACCAGAGTCCAGAACCGCCAGGACGGCCTCTTTTTCTTCCTTTCCGAGGATAGGTTTAGCAATAGGGATCATGGCAGAAATCTCTGGTTTTCGCTTTATAAAGTTTAGGTAATTAAGATTTAGTCTTCAGACGGTGGGTATCGGATGGTCAGATTTCTTTTCACATCAGATCTCTTTTCACACACTTTCTGACTTCTCAAATAATCTGGGGACAGTGGGGACCAAGGAGGTATGGCGTCTCTCATGGATCTCGAGGATTTCCGGTCTTGTATACCATACCAAACTATCATGTTCTCTACTTAGCTGAGTCCTCTCGTCATACCCAATTCTTAATCTAATCTCAGAAAGAACTGTCAAGTTTGAATAAATATCACTGACAATTATCCTCGTGATATCTCTCGCTTCAATGGCATCTGGCGTCAGGCTGGTTTCTTCTTCAAGTTCTTTCAATAATTCCTGGTCATATGCGTTAACATTTGGATCATGGTCATTCTGTCTCCGGTCCAGGAAGCCTTGCGGGACATATTCTGTCATTCCCCCTTTCAAAAAATTGTCTTTCTGAACTCTTCCGAAGAGATATAAACCCTGCGCGCTCTGCGTCAAGGCGCTAACACCCAGGATATGGAAAAAATCTTGAAGAATCCCTTTTTCTTCAGCTGTCAACTGTGGTTCTTGTCCTTGATCTGGAAATAGTTCGTCTAACTTAAAACGAAGGGTTGCAAAATCAGCTTGATAAGTTCCGATGACAAGGGTTTTTCCGTCAACATCAATAGCATCCATGTTGGCAACGCCGTGAAAGATTCCGTTACGAGGCTTGCCGCCTTTCGCCGTGATCTCCGCAGCCAACTTTTCCCAGTAAGAAGCAACTTTGTAGTCAAGCTCTCGCAATTCTCTGGGTTTTTCTACTGGCACCAATCTTACCGTTTCGATGGGCCCCGTAATTCCCCATTCAGCGAGGGTTCTGACGTCCTGATCTTCATAGCATTGCTGCCATGGTCCGGGTTCAGTCAGTTTTGGAAGGCCCATGACCTTTCCGGCTAAGGACTTTTTTTAAATATTATGGAACTCTTAATCTGGTCTAGAACTCTTCTAGCCATCACATCCTTAATCCGCCGTTAACACCAATAACCTGGCCGGTGATATAACTGGCTTTATCTGATGCTAGAAAAACAACTGCATTGGCAATCTCTTCTGGTCTACCCAGGCGGCGCAGCGGTATCTGTCTGACGATGTCTCCCAGGATGGCCGGCGGTATCGGATTGAGCATATCAGTCTTGATAAATCCTGGAGTGATAGCGTTAGCCCTGATACCCATCCCTGCACATTCCCTTGCGATACTTTTGGTGAATGCGATCATCCCGCCTTTCGATGCGGCATAGTTAGCCTGTCCGATAGTCCCGTTCTCGCCGATGATAGATGAAATGTTTATGATCGAGCCTGAGCCTTGTTTGACCATAAAATGAAGAACTGCTTTTGTACAAAGAAAAGTCCCTTTCAAGTTAACATCGAGAACCTCATCCCACATCTCGGCGCTCATGTTCTCGATCATCTTGTCCCTAGTTATGCCGGCATTGTTGACTAAGATATCGATCTGACCATATGTCTGGATGATCTTTTCCACGATCTCACCCACTTGTTTCTCATCGTTTATCTTCCCGGGTAGATAAGAACAGCGCACCCCTAATCTCTCGATCTCTTTTACGGTCTTTCGCCCTTCTTCAGACTCCACACTATTGTTGATGATAATGTCTTTCTTCTCTTTTGCCAAAGCCACAGCGATGGCTTTTCCGATACCGCGTGAACTGCCGGTGATAAACGCCACTTCCCTCACGTTGCGGTCTGATCCAGCGTTGTCTGGAACAAAGACATTGATCTTCTTTTGCAGACCATTGGGAGCATCATCAATAATGATCGTGCCAGGCGTACCAACAGCTATGGATGCAGCGTGCTGGCGTTCTACCTGGGCCGTCTTTCTCTCCCCCTGTTCATCCTCGACCAGAGCAAGCGCGTATCCGGCACTATAAGAAGATGGCGGAACGTTGATGACCGAGTAGCTGATTATCTTCCAGGTCATCTCTCCATCCCCCTTTTTAATATAGTCACGACGGCTGTCGCTCCTGAACCGCCGACATTGCAGCATAATCCCGTCTCCGCTTTTCGCACCTGCCTTTCACCGCAGCGTCCTTGCAGTTGCTTCGTTATCTCTACAACCTGGCTCACGCCGGTGGCGCCGACAGGATGCCCTTTAGCTTTCAGGCCGCCGCTAGGGTTGATCGGCAGCATTCCATCAATAGCAGTCTTTCCTTCCGTAATCATCGCGGTGGCTTGTCCTTTGTTGCAGAGTCCCAGATCTTCCATCTCGACGATCTCAGCGATGGTGAAACAGTCATGAAGTTCGGCCACATCTATCTGCTGCGGGCTTATCGAACCCATCGCATATGCTTTCAGCGCAGCTTTTACGACAGCCGGCATCACCGTAAGATCTTTTCTGTCCAAAAGAGAGATAGAATCACTGCTGTGGCCGATGCCGATGATGTCAACAGACGGATACTCTTTTGATGTAAACTTGTCAGCGACCTCCTGGTTGCATAAGAAGACTGCTGCCGCGCCGTCGGTGATCGGCGAGCAGTCCAGCAGTTTCAAAGGCGAAGCGACCATCTTTGATTTGAGGACATCTTCCACTTTGATGTCCTTCTTGAACTGCGCTAAAATGTTCTTGCGTGCGTTTTGATGGTTTTTGGCTGAGACCATCGCCAGATGCTCTTCTGTCGTCCCGTATTTTGCAAAATGCTGTCTCGCAATCAAAGCGTAAAGGCTGGGGAAAGTAGCTCCATGGATAATCTCGTCAGGACTGGCCGCCGATGCCAGTATTCCAGTCACTTCAGAGATAGTGCTGGCGTTCATCTTTTCCACACCGACGACAAGAGCCGTTTTGTACAATCCAGAAGATAAAGCGACTACTGCCTCTTTTACAGCTAATCCTCCGGAAGCGCAGGCCGATTCAACTCTGACTATTTCAGCATTGGTCTTGAGTTTTGAGGCAAGAAGCGCCGGAAGATGGCTCTGCCCTGCGAATGAGCTGGAGAAGTTAGCGATAAAGATAGTATCAACATCGTCCGCTTTGGCATTGGCTTGGGACAGGGCTTCCTCGACAGCTTCCAGCATCAGCTCACCTATCTCTTTCTTAGAGGTTCCAAAAGGAGTATGGCCGGTGCCTGCGACTCGTATGTTCATGTTTGATTCCCTGTAAATTCGATTTAAAAAGGTTCAGGAAGTAAGTTCCCTCAGCAGAATCTCAACTATCTTCTGGGCCACGCCGCTTTTTCCAGAGAATGGCCTGTTTTTGATCTCTTCTCTTTTTTCTTTGCTTTCTAGAAGAGACGAAGCAATACTGAAGATCCTATCTTTATCGGTCGTAGTAAGGATGGTCTTTCCTGCATTGACCAGATCCATGGTCTCAGTTTCATTTCGGAGGATCAGGCAGGGAACGTTCAGCTCGACACTTTCTTCCTGGATGCCGCCAGAATCGGTCATGATAAACGCTGCATTTTTCATCAGGCTGATAAACTCAAGGTAACCAGTCGATTCGATAACCGTTATCTTTGCGCTGAGAGACAGCTGGAACGTTTCTATCATTTTTCTGGTCCGTGGATGGATGGGGAAAACGACTGTAGTCATCTCCGCTAACTTGTTCAAGGAGTTTACGATGCTGCTCAGGTTCTTCTCCTCCGTATTCTCAGCTCTATGCACTGTCACTAGGATGTAACCATCTGAAGTAAGGCTATGCTGTACCAGCACTTTTTCATCCGCCAGCGTTTCATTCTTACGTAAAGCATCGATGGCCGTATTGCCGACGAGAAACATCTTTCCTTCAACACCTTCCCGATGCAGGTTTTCCATCCCTTCTTGAGTTCCTACAAACAGGTATCGTGAAAGCCTGTCAGTGATGATGCGGTTGATCTCTTCTGCCATCTGCAGGTTGCCAGATCGGTATCCTGATTCGATGTGGCCTAAAGGTATTCCAGACTTCACTGCCGCTAATGCTCCTGCCAGCGTGGAATTGGTATCTCCTTGCACTAGGACCAGATCCGGTCTCTCTTTGAGCAGGATCTCTTCCACTTTCATCATGATGGTCCCTACTTGATATGCGGGTGTTCCGGAGCCGACGTTCAACTGGTGATCTGGATTCCGCAGATGCATCTCTTCAAAGAAAAGTCGATCAAGATTGTAGGAATAGTGCTGTCCGGTATGGACTAAGATATGGTCACTACATTCATCCAGAAGCGATATCACCGGCGATAATTTGATAATCTCCGGTCTGGTTCCAAAAACTGTGATTATCTTTATCTTTTTCATGCTGCCTCGGGTTATCCTAACCAGAACTCTTCTCCCACATCTTTAACCTTCTTGGCCGGGACGCCGACCATCACACTGTTCTCAGGAACATCTTTGGTCACTATAGATCCGGCAGCGATGACACTGTTTTTACCGATCATCATGCCCGGCAGGATCGTCGCATTAGCACCGATGCGAACGCCTTTTTTGATGTGCGGTCCTTTCAGCTCTGCTTTCTTTCCATTAGCTACATCTATCGGTCGCAGCATCTGATTGTCATTTGTTGTCACTACGTGCGGACCGATGAAGATGTCATCTTCAATAACAGCCTTCGCTGTGATGTGTGCTCCTGTCTCGATAGAAACACGCTGCCCGATGATCGTATTATTTTCAACCTGCACCAGCGTGCCGATGATACTACTATCACCAACTGCGCAGAACTCTCGAACAGCCACATGGGTTCCTGTCCTGACCTTGCTCCCTAGCTTTGTCCCGCAGTAGATGATGCTTCCAGTCCTGATGATGCTGTCTGCCCCGATGATGGTGGCAGGCATCGACTCCCGGGCATTCTCATCACGTACGTATAGTCCGATAGGATGGCCCAAAGTAACGTTGTTTTCGATCACCGTATTATCTCCGATAGTAACGTTTTCAAAAACTACGACGTTGTCGCCGATGATACAGTTTTCACCGATGACCACGTTCTTCTTTATAATTGCAGTCTTGCTGATAGTTGCATCCATTCTCCTAGATCTCCGAACGAAATAGCTTGTGCATCACGATCTTCCTCATGAAATTGAGATGGCTCTTGGTGACGTTCACAAATTTCATCTTGGACATACCGTATTTCCTGACGCTGATCTCACAGGGGAACTCTTTTACTTTATACCCCTGCAGCAAAGCCTTGGCGACGATCTCTGTGACTGAAAGAAAATTATCTGCTTTGAATGTGACGGTGTCAAACACTTTCTTCTTGTAAACCCTAACCATGGCCGTATGCGTATGAAGCCCTGACCTAAGAAGGATACGATACATCGTCGATACGCTCTTGCTAAGGAAGATACGATAGCCTGGGACGCCGTTGACTTTTCCTTTCGGATGCAGGGGGGAAGCTGTGACTATATCAGTATTGTCATCCAGCATGTTGATCATTCCCTCTATGACAGAAGGTTGGTAGGTGCAGTCGCTGTCGATCATGGCGATGATGTCGCCGTGGCAATGACTCACTCCAGTCCTGATAGCTCCGCCAAGATTTTTGTTCTTCGGGTGTTTTATGATCAAAGCATAGGGTTTATCATCATAAAACTGGTGGAGAAGCTCATTGGTCTTATCGATGCTTCCATCGTCCACTAACACCAATTGGACTTCAAACTTTTCCTGCAGCCTCTTGATAAACGGATCCAATTTCTCTTTCAGCTGCGGGATACCTTCTTCTTCGTTATATAAGGGTACGATGATCGATACGGTCTGTGTCATGATTTCAGTCCTTTTCAGTCTTGAGGCTTAGAAGTCGCTTTAAAAATCTTATGATTTAATAGGTTCTTTTAGTTCCTGATCAGTCGCATCCTGCGGTTTTTCCACGACAGCGGCAGTCCTGCTCCGCGGCTGATAAAGAAGGATAGTGCTGCCGATAGCCACCAGCAGATAATAAGAGATGACCCTCTCGATCAGGATAGCTGAGGAGATCATCTCTTTCGGTGTTCCAGGGATCAGTTGCGATAAGATCGTCGTTGCTGAGATCTCCGTCACGCCGATACCACCCGGTATTGTTGATAATATCCCGATGAAGACAGACGCTGTAAAGACCAGGCTGGTGGCTGAGATACCAGCCGGAATGCTTAAGATCATGAAGAGACTGTAAAGACGTACGATCTCTACGACCAACGCTGCTAAAGAGAGGAACATAAACCAGACGGTTATCCATTTTGATCTTAACAGTTTGAAGCTCACAAAGAAATCTTCTGAGAACCGCTGAAGTTTATCTTTAGGTCCATCTTTGCCAGGCATCTTTCTTAGGATAAAATTTACTGGCCTCATCAATACTTTAGGGTAGAAGACGAGAGTTATCGTGATGATAACCAAAAAGATTATCATGGCGGATGCGGCGATAAGCAGATCTTTGTTTTCCTGATGAAAGAACGCGATAGATCCAGCTAAGATCAGCAGGATAGCTGCAAAGTCCATGAAGCGTTCTATTACTAAAGCTGATGCTGATTGCGACATCGGCACGTCATACTCTTTCTTGGCCAGGAACGTCTTTGCGAACTCTATCCGCCCAGGGATGAAGCTTCCTGCCGCAATACCTGCCAATATGGAGCGGAATGAGAACCAAGTTCCGATCTTTTTGCCGCTGATACCAAAGATCATCTTCTGCCAGCGGTATGACTTGATCCAGATATTAAAAGTAGTAAGACCGAGAAGCAAGATGACAAATGTCCCTACTTGTCTGCCTGCTGCCTGCACATCTTTTATGGAAATGGTCAGGAAGAAATAGACGATCGCTATAAGTCCTAGGATTATCAGTAATCTCTGCATGAGGTTCTTAAGTTGCATCTCATCCTGGAAGAGCAGCTTTCGTTTTATATACTTAATGGATTTTAGAAGCGACCTCTACTCGTACAAGGGTAGCGGTCATTCATTTTCTACAGAGTAGTTACTTTAATAAATTTTATATAGGGTATAGGGACGAGAAGTTCGTGATCTCAAAAGATATCTCATCTCGGAAAGCGCTGTTTGCCCTTCTACTGATAACCCTCTTAGCGTTCTCGTTGAGAACATACAGTTTGGATACTGAAAGCATCTGGGTTGATGAAGCCTATTCCTTGCGTTATGCTTTTCAGGAAAATTCAGGTGTGGTCATGTCGGAGATCGCTCAGACGGAAGCTGCCCCTTTCGGTTATTATCTTTTACTTCACAAATGGATCAAATGGTTCGGCACGTCTGTATTCGCCGCCCGCTTTCTCTCCGTCATCTTCGGCGTACTGGCCGTGTTACTGCTATATTTTATGATCGTTCCCTATTTTGGCCGTAAGACGGCTTTGTTGTCATCATTGTTTATGGCTGTTTCCATGACTCAAGTCTTATATTCACAGGAGATCAGGCTGTATAGTCTCTTCACCTTTCTCTCGTTGTTTTCCACGTATTCATTTCTCCGCTTGTTCCGGGCTGAGACGACTAGTTCTAGATCGACGAAAAGCCTCTATCTTTCATACGGGTTGTACATTCTGGCGATGCTTCTTTGCCTTTACGTCAACTATATCTCTGTGTTTCTTGTTTTCCTTTTCACTTTGTATATCCTTTGGAACTGGAAACGATCCCGTCATTTCTTCTTTAACTGGATCCTGATACATACTTTGATGGGATTGTTTCTCATCCCACTTTTCCCATTATTGTTGAAACAGTACCAAATACTGAATGCTGGAGCGGCCGCCACTTATCTTAAGCTGGGTGTTCCAGCTGCCTTGGCTAAGCTCGGCATCTGGATGTTCACACTCCCTCTGGTTTTGGTCGGCGGGCTCCTGGCTTTAACCTTGGTCTTCAGGAAAAAAGTAGAAAGTAGCATACGACGTATCAAAATGCCCTCGTGGCTGTTCTTTGTCGCCATACTGGTCTTTTCAGCATCGTATGTGTATCTAACATTATCGCCTTTGACTATCTTCGGTATCCCTCTGTTCAGGGTTCCGATCACTAATTCCTATTTTCTGGTGCGTCATTCCTTGTTCCTTGCTCCTGTCATCTATGTCTTGTTTTCATATCTCTCCCTTAAGATGTTCTCCAAGAAGCTGGCTGTTATCTCAATCCTCCTCATCCTCCTTACCTCATTGTTCTCTTTAGGTGTCTATTACGTGACGCCGACTAAGATGGAGTGGGAGGAGGCAGTTTCATATATCCATGAACAAAGTGAAGGAACACCGTCTATCTTCCTGGACAGCGGCGGCATCGCCAACTCATTTTCCATCAATTACTACGACCAAGGTTTCTCTGGAATCCACAACCTGACCTGGACCACCGGCTGGCGGCAGGCTGCTGAGCTGAGTCCACAAGAAGTCGCAGCTGCTTTCTCTTCTGAAGAAAAGTTTTGGTTGCTCCTTAGTAAAAATTCCCGCCCTTATGATTATTATCAAGAAAAGGTTCCACTCAATTATCGTTTGGAGGATTCAGAAGAGTTTTATGGTCTGTCCTTATACAAATACAGTGTTGATTGATACTCTTATCATGATATTACGATAGAAGAAAGGCGATAATCTTATAAAAGACTCTTTACTCTGAAAACTTGAGGTAAAAATGAGCGTATCTTTTTTGACGATCGTACTTTTTTTCATCTATATGTGGGGGCTGGGCTTTACAGCTTCTTACTTCCTACCTAAACCTAGCCGTTGGCTGGAACGATTTTTTGTCAATGTTGGTCTTGGTTTAGGTATCTTTCCGATCTTAGCCATTATCATAAATGCCATCCATGTCCCTCTTGACTGGAGATTATTCCTGTTCCTGAGCCTGATCTTTCCAGCGATCATCTTTGCGAAGAAAGCAAAATCCAATAATTTCAAGTTTACTTTTCCTAAGATTTCGCTGACGAAATCTGACGCGGCTCTTCTCGTCGCTCTCTTGATATTTGCCGTGTCTTTCTATACTTATACCACGGGCGCGTTTTCGTATCCATATCTTGAGGATGAAGACCCTTGGGGCCATGCTCTCGGTGTGAAATATGTTGCTCTTGAGAAGAATGCCTATGATCCGGCAGTGATGGTAGCAGACACACCAGTCGACCCAGTCCTTTCATATATCGACCCTTATCCGCCGGCGTACGATGTTCTGATGGGAATATTACATCAAACGTCTCCTGACCTCACCTGGACTTTGAAATTCTTCAATGCCCTGATTATTTCGTTAGGCTTCATATTCTTCTACCTTTTTGCTAATCTTCTGATAGAAAACCGCGGCAAAGCTTTGTTCGCAACATTTGTCCTGGCCTCTGTCCCTGCGTATCTTAGCCATTTCATCTGGGCTCACAGCCTGGTCATCACCATCTTTTTTCCGACGATGTATGCTTTTATACAGGCAGTCCGTTCGGATGAGAAGGAAGGCTGGTGGATAGTCGCTCTAATCTTAGTCGCCAGCATCTGGGTTTCCCAGAATCTTGAACAGCCGATCAAATTGACTTCGATGCTGATCATATATCTAGTCCTAGTTTCAATCATCCATAAGAAATTTTTCTATCGTTGTTATGCCGCCTTAGCCGGGGGTATCGCTTTATCATTTGTTTGGTGGGGCGTGATGATCCAGAAATATACTCTTCGAGGATTTATCACGTATTATGCTGGAGCAGGAGCCAGTGCCAGCGATGGGGCGTTGGCTGCAACGGGGGGGTCGTTTATCAATTCCGTCATCACTAAACTTGGCGCCGTCCTCGACAAGATCACCAGCGCCGGCGGTTCCGGTTCCCGTATCTATCACATACAGGATTTTATCTTTACGAAGCCGGATAACATGATCAATAATCCGATCGGCATCGGCTTTGTCGTCTCGCTGCTGGCCATCATCGGTCTCATCTATGCCTTATTTAAGTACCGTTCACGGCTTATGACAGAAAAAAATACCTGGTTGGCTGTCTCTTTGTTCTGGCTGGTCTTCACCTATTGGGGTGTCAACGGCCAGGGTTTTCCGATCTCAGTAGCTAAGGCTCCGTTCAGGATCTGGATGATCCTAGCTATCGCAGTGGCTTTAGTCGCAGCAGAAGGCTTTTCTTCTGTCGTTAATTTTTTCTCCAGCCAGAAAGTTCTTAAAGCTGCTGCAGCGATAGTTCTCATCGGTCTGGTCTTGTTCACGTCTGCTTCCGACAAGTATGCAGTCAATACTGCAGTCTGGCCGACATCAGGCTCGTTCTCACCGCAGGAAGCTTACGAATACGGGCAGTGGTTCAAGTCTATCCCTTTGAATACGCCGGTTTTTCTTTATTCACCGAGAGATAAACTGACTATCGGTTATGGTGGTTACAGCTGCGCCTGGTGTCAGGATGTCATCGATTTCCGGGAAGATTTCCCTCAGAACGATGCTGATCAGCTTTATGACTTCCTGAAAGAACATAAGTACGAATATCTTGTCGTTAATCCGAGGATGGATCTCAGCTATGCGCAGTCAAGTTTCGGCAACGACGGGGCGCAGCAGTTATTGCAGCAGAGATATGATGAGATGCTGGCCAAACAGCCGTTCCTGCAGCCCGTCTACCAGCAGAAAGATGGGTTCTTCTTAGTGTTTAAAGTTAATTAAAATATTTTAAATCCATTGATTCATCTTATCTAATTTTATGTAAAAATAGCCAGAAAACCACTGGCTTTAGTCTGTGGATGTCCACAGCAAAGCAACAACTTTGCTGGCGGGGTAAGACGGTTTCACGCATTTTTATGATTTAAACCAAGAGTCAATAGCGGGTTTCATTTTTTTATTATCTTTTAGAATGATACTCAAATAAACTCACTTGAACACACACACTAGTTTCCCGTCTTTCTGAGCAACCTGGCCTCGAGCACCTAAGCAACAGTTGTTGATTTCCCGACTCTTAGTACAATATTTTTCCCCGCCACTTTCACATTTCTTTTGGATGCAGGAGTTGTATGCATCTTCTCCCTGCAGCCTGCTCACGCCGATCGAGAATACTAGAACTACCACTATCAAGCCGCAAAGGACGTAGAAAGTCCACTTCTGCGCTGAGGTGATTTCAGTCATAATTGATCCGGAGAGAAAGCCGCTTATAAACTTTTCGCGGTCTGATCTTTAAAGTTATAACCACCAGTTCAGAATGGTTGCTCCATTAGATTTAAAAACAGCCAATACGGCTGGACGCCCATGTCCTCGTATTTTAGGAAAGCTGTAAGAAGCACCGGCATCTCGTTGTTGATGGTAACGTTGGCAGCCATCGTCAGCTATATCACCCGTATCTACTTGGCCCGTCTGCTCGGTCCGGAAGAATATGGTCTTTTCTACGCTGTATTCACTTTTGTGATCTTCTTCCTTTTCATCAGGGATCTCGGTCTTGATCAATCCCTTGTAAAATTTATCGCCGCCGCCAGAGTGCGCGGCAGCAAGGGAGATATTATGAGGTATCTTACCACGACCATCGCCTGGCAGCTCCTAGGAACGATCATCATGAGCGGCGTCTTCATCCTGGGATCGTCGTACCTGGCTGTACATTATTTTAAAGACAGCCGCGCTTCCATCATTCTCCTCTTGCTGGTGATCTATATCTTTTCCAGCATCTTCTTCCGGGTCCAGAAGCAGATGTTTCAGGCTTTCCAAAAGATGTTTCTTTATTCTTCTGTCGAGCTGTTGAAAAACGTCCTGGTCTTTCTGCTGGTGATCGCCTTCCTGCCGTTCGTATCAAAGGTTTACGCCCCTCTCTTTGCCTATGTGCTGATCGGTCCACTACTCACTTTAGTCTATCTTATCCCTTTCCTTAAAGTCTCGCCGAGGCTTACTATCTCCATTTCACAGTTTAAAGAGACCTCTAAAGAGATGCTCGCTTACGGCATCCCAGTCTTGTTTACCTCGGCCAGCGGCGCTGTCATCGGCTACATCGATACCATTATCCTAACTTTTTTTGTTTCTCTCAGCGATGTTGGGATCTACAACGTAGTCCTGCCAACAGCTATCATTATCCTTTCTATCGGTCGTTCACTCTCTTCAGTGGTCTTTCCGATGTCTTCCGAGCTATGGGAGAAAAGAGACCTCCGGCGTCTCTATCAGGGACTTAATCTAATCCACCAATACGTTCTTATTGCCTTGCTGCCATTGATTATTGTACTATTTTTTCAGAGCGAATTTATCATCGGCGCGCTCTTTGGTCAGGAATACCAGTCGGGAGCATTGGCCTTCCAGATCCTGCTTCTGGGAGTTATGATCTACATCCTGGTGCAGTCTAACAACAGCATCCTGGCTGGAATGGGAAAAACTAAAGCGGTGATGAAGGTCACCATGATCAGCGCCGCTGCTAATACTATCCTTAACCTCTTGTTGATTCCTTCTTTCGGTATCATCGGAGCCGCGTTTACCACTACTTTCAGTTATTATCTCTCGTTCTTCATGTCCACTAAGATTGTCTACTCTTCATTACAGAAAAAACTGCCTTTAAAAAAATGGTCTAAGATTTTAGCTGTAGCTTTCATCTCCTTTGCTATTGCTGGAATTGTCGTTAACCCCTTATTGACTTTCCTATTCGGCTCAGGTTGGCTGACAGTCTTGCTTTCCATTATGATCATGTGTCTCTTCTGTTTCATCCTCTCACTATCATTTAAGATATTCAACTTTGCCGAGATAAAGAGGATGGGCCGAAGGGTTTTTTCTAAGAAGACGCAGCTGCAAAATTAAAGAAAATCTTTCTCTTTCAAAGCCTTGGTGATCTCTTCTGCCACAAACCTGTTTCCCTCCGGACTGAAATGGCCGCCGTCGGCAGAATCTTCCGCATAGATCGTGTCTATCCTTTCCTGCCTGAGAAGAGATGACGTCAAGTCAATAACGTTGATCTTATCACTGATAGAATCAACAAAATTTTTGTAGTATAAACCTCGCCGCTTAATCAAAGTGATATCATCTTTCTGCGGCATCCAGACCAATACCGGAGTGCTCCCCTGTTCTTGACAATACCGCTTGAACTCTTCGATGATGGCTGTCAGGAGGTCGACCGCGTATTTATTGCTGTAAAGATGATACTTTGTCGGTATGAAGAACCTGCCTTTGAGAGTTGCCAGAAAATCCATCATCTGTTTTATCTTATTTTCTTCATCTCTGGGATCATTTCTCTGTTTTTCCTTGCCATTTTCTCGACTTCTTAACGCAGAAACCATGACTGCTGTTATGAGGGGAATATTACGGTGAGGATTACTCAAGATAGAAACAAGATATGGGAACTGCAGCATCTCTTTCTTAAATTTGTTATCATAAAAATGATCCAGTTTTTGTATCTGCGGTAGATAATCTTGATAATGGTCAAATTTTTCCTGACTGTCGATAAAGTTAGGAGTCAACTGCAGCTTTCCATCTTTCAGGAGATAGATCGGCTTGAAGCCGAAGGTGTTGCCATAATCATGGTAGTGTTTCCAGACAGCGAGTATCCTTAGTATAGTTGAAGGAACTATGCCCATGATGACAATCTTAGTCTTGTTCTGAGGGTATTCTCGTTTCAGACGGAGAAAAGCCTGATCAACCCCGTAGTTACCGACACCGAAATTTAGCACATTACTTTTGGTCATCTCCGAGAGATACCATCCCCAAGTCTGATCGTCATTAACCTGGCGGGCAAAGGTGAATGAATCGCCGTAGCAGGAGATGATAGCCGGAAGATGTTCATGGCCAGGATTTCGTCTGGCCCCTTTTTCATCGATGCTGTAAGAAGTGAGACCGACCCTGCTCCTCTCCTGTTTTGACGTGTTCGGTTTCCTGATCCAGCCCAACTCCGGATCGTAGCCATGCTTAAAAAATTTAAAAAGACCATCCTTGCTGAGTTCCGGAGTTTCATCTTTTGGTGTGATGAACAACGGCGAATAGTTCCTGAGTTTCAGGACTAGCAGCCAGGAAAGAAGTTCCAGGATGACGATAACTCCTAAGTACAGCAGTAAAGCCTTTGTTCCCCAATTTCCGGCAAGCCACCAGCTGATGGCAATCAATATACTCACAATGACCAGAGAATTAGCCTTTCTCATCGTCTCTCGCAGTATTGTTACTATTTTTTTCAAAAGAAGTGTATAATCGGTGGTAAGATTGAAGCATCTGTGTAAGGCTATATTCTTTCTCCACTCTTAGACGGGCTCTTTTTCCCAGAATCTCCCGCAGCTGCGATTCTCGCTCTAGGTGAAGAACCGCTCTACTGATGGCGGCCGGTGAGTTCTTCTTGACGATGATAGCTGCATCTCCCACGATCTCCCGGATGAATTTCCAGTCTGTGGTTATCACCGGTCTGCCGCAGGACATAGCTTCTAACAACACTAGGGGATTGGCTACAGTACCGATCTGCATCCTGTACGGAAGCACAACCGCATCCATGTTGTTATATTCCTGCACTAGATCGTTAGTGAAACCATGGATGACGATCCGTGGATCTCTCTTTCGGATGTATTTTACTACTTTGGCTGGTACTTCCGTAAGGTAGACATGCGCCTCGATACTTTTCGGCAGCTTCTTGGCAGCATTGACAAAGTCGTTCAGTCCTTTGAAGACGCCGGGATGTCCGAAATAGGCGATGCGGAAAAGTCTGGCTGCCGTTTTAGCATCATTGCCCTCTCTTTCAATTTTCGGGAGCGGCTTAAAGAAACTGGTATCCACACCAAAATGGATAGTCTCAGTATTTGCAAAAAGTTTTCTACTAAGGTCAGCCGTAGGAACGATAACTTTCTTCAGTTTCTTTAGATAGAACCCCCGCCAGCGTAACGGTAAGATGGCACTGTAACTGGATAGGAATCTTGTTGCCGTCGGCTGAAAGAAGATTTTCTGGATCATAAAATTAAGGACATGACCAACAACTTCCGTCTGCGCATTAGAGTACAAGGAGTAGATACAGGGAATTTTCCATCGCTGCTGCAGTTTGAAAGCATGGTATGAATCGGCGACGCCGCTGCTGTGGAAATGGATCAGATCGGCTTCTCTTGGATTTTTCGTAAACTCATATCCATTCTTTTGTAGATACCTTGCGATAGATCCGGAAATCTGTGTCCTTCCTTCAAACTTTCTCTGATCAACATCAATGTTACAGTAGACTTTCATCATTCTTTTCTATTCCCGTTTCATCTCTTATTTTTTCACTGTTGCTGTTTCCTGATGGTCAGGAACTGGACCATGACAATAGCCATCCAGTAAAGGTTGCCGAAGACAGCCCAGAACCCCAGTACCCAGAAAGTCTTATCGGCGATCGCAGCTACGAACAGGGCGATATAAAAAAGGCTGATGCCGTAGACGTAACGGGTCCATTCTAGCTTGCCTTTGCCGGGTATCCCTAACTTTTCGTTCTTGTTGACGACTTCGGCGTTGAAAAAATAGACGAGGTTGTATTGCAGCGGATAACTGATGGCGGCGAAAAGACCTAGAGTAAGAGCCAGATAGTTCCGCAGTCCGATAGCCAGGCTTATCACCAGCAATGGCGTCAGGACAAAACCTAGTATGCCGTCAAGCCAGTGGCCGACCCGTGACGCTTTTCCTTTGACTCTGGCGATGATGCCGTCGGTCATGTCTAATACGTTGTAAGCCATGGCTAATGACGCGCCAATCAGAGTATTTTGATATCCACCTCTGATCAGGAAGTAACAGCCTGCTAGCCCCAGGATGAACGAGAGGATGCTGATCTGATTAGGTGTGAGGTTAGTAAAACGAGCTATCAGGTAAGCTACTGGCCGTGATATGTAATCTGTCAAGACCATGCTCCATTCTTTGTGTTTCTTGCTCTTTTCCCAGATCTCTTGCTTTAATGTTTTTGCTTGTTCCATCTTATCTTATTCATCATTTATTTTTTTGTCTTCGTCTTGTTGATATATGTCCAGCATCTGTCGGCTGATCTCTTTGACATCAAATCGCAGCGCTTTTTTATATGCATTCTCTCCTAACTTCTCTCGTAGCATTGGGTCCCGCAGCATCTTTATGACCTTTTTTCCTACATCAACAGGGTTTCCCGGTTCGGCCATCAGCAAATCCACTCCATCAACGGCTATCTCCTGAAGTTCGGGAAGCTTGGTCGTGACGACCGGCACCTTAGCGGCCATCGCTTCCAATAAGCTTGATGGGTTTCCTTCTGTTCCAAGCAGGGTTGGGTAAGCCAGAACGAGAGTATCGGCCAGGCTGATGTACTCTCCGATAGGAATATCTTCAAACGTGAACCTGACTGACTGTTGACAGCCAAGACTTCTAGCTTTTTCTAAGTAGATTTTTTCTTTAGAATAAGCTTTGGACCTGATCGCAAAAATAAAGAGGGCTTCAGGGAAATCTTTGATTACCGAGGGAATAGCTTTGATAAGATCATCTACTCCTTTCTCTTTTCTTAAAGCTCCGCAATACAAGACGATCGGTCGTGAGTCAAAGCCATGTTTCTGCCGCAGCGATGCTTTGTCCCGCGGATAGCAATGTTCCAGATTGATATTGGATCGGATAACTCGGCACTTGCTCTTCCGGCAGCCGAACCTCTGGTGTTTCTTCATCAGGACGTTAGTCGGAAACGTCACTTTGTCGGCAAGATTAAGCAGAGGAGAACAAAGTAAAGATGTTCTTCTCCGTCCGCCTTCTGACTTAATGGTGTGAATGATCCTGCTTCTATTTTTTTGTCCTGTCCATCTGGCAGCCAGGTAAGTCCCCAGGATGCTGAGAGTATGGCTTCCAAACCCATGGACCACGTCGAACTCTAGTCCTTTTTTCTTAAGGTGAGCGAGAGTCTTACGTCCTTGTGTTATTCCCATCTTCCCAGAATAAAGACGCCAGACATCGACATCTTCCACTTTTTCATATACTGGAAGAGAGGGATGTTTGCGGGCGCAGATCACCGCCTTATGGCCGGCTGAGTTATACTCTTTAGCTAGGTCTTTTAATGTCTTCCAGGTCGCTTCCTTCTTGCTTATGAGGTAGCCGGGAGCCAAGAGCGCAATTTTCATCAGCTTTGCTTCAAAAAGCGCCTATTTAAAGCTTGTTAAAGAGAAGTGAAGGTTTGTAGGAGATTAGAGCGTATATTTAGTTACATTACATTTAAAAAGAAAATCTAACGATCTGAATCAACATGAGGTCATTCCTGAATATCTTCAACCGTAAGAAGAACACTTCCTCGCCGAAAGTCATTGTTCTCGGCATCGACGGCGCTCCACCACACTTGATACTAGACGAGTGGCTGGACGATCTTCCCAACATCAAGTCGCTATTATCACACTCTATCTATGGCAAGATGGAAAGTTCTGTCCCGCCGTCTACCATCGTGGCCTGGACTTCATTCTTGACGGGCAAGGATCCCAGTTTTTTCGACGTTTATTCCTACACCTATAAAGACGATCATAATCAGCAGCGTCTTTCGAATTCCCGGAGCGTGAAAGAGAAAAGGATCTGGGACTATCTCGATCATTTGAAGAAACGGTCGATCCTGGTCAATGTCCCTCTTACCTATCCCATCACTTCATTGGACGGGATCATGATCGGTGGCTTTCTTTCGCCCGATCTTAATGATAGTTCAGTCTTCCCGCCAGCTGTCAGGAAGATGATCGAGAAGAGATATGGAAAAGAATACCTTTTTGACGTCGGTTCCGGCTTGGCTGGGTATAAGAATCTTCCTCCGGCGGAAATGCTTTCAAAAGCTAAAGCCATGACCGACCAGCAGTTAACTCTCCTAAAAAAGTTTGTGCAGGATGAAAAATGGGATTTCGCCATGGCCGTGATGCTGGGATCAGATCGGATCCAGCATACCATGTGGAAATATCATGACCCTAAGCACCGCCGTTATCCTGGTCCTAACGAGTATCAGAACTCCCTAAAAGAGTATTATCAATATCTTGATGCAGAGATCGCTTCTATCAAAGAGATGCTCGACGATAATACTTATCTGATCATCGCTTCCGACCATGGTTTCACGAGGATGGATGGAAGGATCAATCTCAACGACTGGCTTATCCGCGAAGGTTATCTGGTTCTGAAAGAAGCTCCATCTGAACAGCAAAAGCTTGATTTTAAGAATGTCGATTGGTCGAAAACAAGGGCGTATGCTGTCGGCGCTTACTTCGGCCGGATCTATTTCAACCGTAAACAGCGTGATCCTCTGAACGGGATAATTGAGGAAGCTGATGTTCCTGTATTACAGAAGGAGATCTATGAGAAGATCAGGAATATCGCCGACGACCAGGGGCAGCCGCTGCGGGTCCTGCCTTTCTTCCCGCAGGATATCTACAAAGGACCTTACCGCGACAACGGACCCGATCTCTATCTTTATTTCGATGACCTTAAGTGGGGTGTCAACAACGATGTTGGCAACGAGGGGCTGCACAATCTTGCTACGACCAAAGGCAGCGACGATGCCGGCCACGCTCCTTACGGGATGTTCATCCTGCATCATAGGTCTCTTGAATCAAGAAGAGACGATGATATCAAGCTCATCGACGTTTTACCAACGATGTTCAAGATAATGGAAGTGCCGATACCACCGGGATTATCGGGCAGGATCTTGATCTGAAGCGGATCTAAGAAAATTCTCTTTAACCTATCTAATCGAGATAACCTAACGCTTTCAGCCGGTCTTTGACCTCTTTCTCTTCTTTTGAAGTATAGAACGATTCTTGGCCGCCTTTCTTCTTACCGTAATCTTTCTTTCTGACAGGATTGTTTTCAATATGGGTGGGGTCAAAAGCATCTTTCAATACCTTCCCTTCAATGTTGATGTCAACTTCTTTTCCGAGAAGATATAAAACAGTCGGTGCAACATCCAGGATGGTAGCTTTCTCCAATCGTTCTCCCCTCTTGATAGGTCCGCCGCTCATGATCAGGATGCCGTCAGGCGAATTCTCATGCTGTCCTGATCGTATCGCTGTTTTGTCAAAATCCTTTTCTGAGATAGCTTCCATGCCGTGGTCAGAAGCCAGGATAATGACTGCTTCATCATCGACCATCCTGCTTATCAGGCTATCCAGGAAGATATAATAATTGTTGACCATGTCTTTGAACTTATCCACATGGGTCTGATCTTCCGGAAGAAATGAGAAAGATTCTGGCTGATGGAACTGCCAGAAAAGATGTTGGATGCCATCCAGCCCGGGAAGATAGACTGACAGGAAGTCAGGATCAATCTTGTTTTTTAGGTGAAGTCCAGCTTCTGTTGAAAAGAGGTCGCTGAGATAAAGATGTGTGAAGAACGACAGCCTGCTTTTGCGATCGAAAATATCCTTCCGTATCTGTTGTTTTTCATCCGCTGAAAGGTTGTTGAAGAATCCATCTATCTCTTGATCGCTGATCTCTTCTGCTTTCTTCTTCAAAGAAGATATCTCTTCGTTTATTTCTTCAGGGAAAGTGATGCTTACTTTGGCCTCTTCCAGATCAAACTTGTTCTTGTAGATTTTCTGTAAGCCTTCGATGGCTTTCTCTGAGATCATCGCGCCGTGGATCTTCTGCGCCGGCCAGGTCACCAGCCAGCCGACGACCCCGCAGGAGACTTTTTCATTGCTGAGCATCTCCCACATGGTCTTTTCCTGCAGCGATGTGCTGGTCGTCAATCTGTTTCCGCCCATCTTTAACTTTTCTAAGAGGCGGCCGTACTTTAACATTGAATAGACATAGGCTTTATTTAGGAAGTGGCCGGATCTTGAGGTGGTGAAAGGATCTTTATGGATCTGGTTTTTTAGACGAAGAGGCCAGTTTATCAACGGATTGGTGGAGATGTTCCTGCTTTTCGTTTTCCCAAGGTAGAGGTTAGAGAAATATAATATGCTGTGCTTCTCCGGCGTCTTCCCGGTGGCGATGCTGGTCCATAAAGCAGGCGATTTATATCCCTGAAGACTTTTCAGCGGAGCTCTAACACCATTCTCGATAAGAGAGGAGATTGAAGGCAGTTTTCCATCTTTTAGTAAAGGATCGATCACGGTCCAGGTTGCGGCATCGATGCCGATGAGGACGATCTTAGACATTTTCCTCACTGGAAGCGAATCGCTGTATTATCTCAGCGACCCTTTCTGCACCTTTTCCATCTGTAATTTTTTTCCCTTTATTGCTCATCATCTTTCGCAGGACGCTGTTATCAGCTATCTTTATGAAGCTTTCTCCAATCTCTTTATCGGTCGCTTCTGAGTGGATCCTGGTGCTGATGACGCTGCCTTTTGCTGCAAAGGCTTCGGCGTTTTCAACCTGATGGTCGTTCATAGGTATTATTAGGGCCGGTGTTCCAGTACAGGCTAATTCGTATAAAGTGCTGCCACCAGCGCCGATGACAATATCATTTTCTAAGAAAAGTTTTGCTAAGGAAGGAACATCTTTGATGATCTTGATGGAAGTGCCTTTTACGGCTTCTCTTAATGTATCCTCATCTGCAAATGCAGAACCAAGGACGACCGTCAACGAAAGATCAGGAAAACCTTTGAGTATTCTGACAACTCTAGTGGTGATATTGAACTCATCGCCGCCGCCCATCGTGATTAACACGTTTTTTGCTGTCTGGCTGATGTTTCTTGTCTGTGAACAGATTAGGCCATATTCTGGCTTAAGGACAACATATCTTGTCCCAAGAAAGAATTTGGTCTTGGAGTTTCGATCGTAGTTCTCCCAGCGTTTCTCGATCACCGTCCTATTGAACAGCAAATCTGCTTTCAGTCTCGATCTGCCTAGAATATCACAGCAGACACTTTTGATATTGGCTTTTTGAAGATCTTCTGAATAATCTTCTTTTATTTCTAGCAGATCTGTTATCAAAAGATCAGTCTTTCTACGCTTTAGTACCTGCAGCAGTTCTTTAAGATCATCATTACGCAAGGTTTCGGTGTCATAACCATGCTGCCGTACTTTTTCCATTCCTTCAGGAAAGATCATGACAAAATAGATAGAGAAGTCATCATATCTCTTGAGGTAAGCGGCCAAAGTAAGGGCATTTTGCACATGCCCCATCCCATAGCTTTGGCTGCCGTCCGTACGGATTGCGATCGTTTTCATTGTTCGTATTCTTTTTCCAGGATGACCCTGGTCTGGCTGTATCCAGATCCAGTGAAGAGAGAATTTGATGCTGGATTCTGAGCAGAGATGCCGGCAAAAACGTATGAACAGCCTTTGCTTTTGAAATGGTCATCAGCAAACTGCAGCATCCTGCTGCCGTGACCTTGTCCTCGCTTGTCTTCATCAAGGTAGATCGCTCTGACATCTCCGTATCTTTTCCCCCGGTAGTGATTAATCTTCGTCTTCAGGATCAGCGAACCAACAATCTTATCAACCTCTATGATGAAGAAAAAACCGTCGGGCTCTTCTGTGTACTCTCTCCTGATCCTTTCTTCAAACAACTGTCTCCGCGGTGAATCTTTTGGAAAGTTTATCCTCTGGTTCTTAAGGTCGTGTTCCCAAAGGATCGGCAAAGCCTGTTCAATGTCAATAACTGGAGATATCTGTATCATTGTTCATCTCCTTAAGCTTTGGCGGCCGTTTTATCTGTTCATAGTCAACGTTGATCGAAGCGATCTCGATATTGTTGTCTAAGAAATTCACCACTTCTTTCACTCCGAAAGTTTTATTTTGCGGGTATAAAGCATCGAACACAGAGCTGATGACCTTCTGGTCTTCCGGCGTGTCTAAAGTCACCCGATACTTTCTTTTAAGATTATCATCGACCGGCAGGATCATCACCTTAAAATGTTTTGGATCTTTGATGAACCAGGTCATGAATTCTGTCTCTTTGATGTCTTTGACCCTGCTGTGAGCATCTTTCAAGGTCCACATGTTGACGACTTCTGCCTCGAAGCCGATCGGCAGATCTTCGATACCGGTGTAATCAGCGCCTTCTTTGATATGGAATTCGATCTGCTGATCGATCAGCTCTGGGTCCTGTAAAGGATTATCGCCGGTGGTCCTGACGATTATATTAGCGTTCTCTTTTTCAGCAGCTTTCATGAACCTGTCCATGACATCATCTGCGCTGCCGGCAAACCACTTGACGCCCTTTCGCTTGGCAATCTCTATCAAAAGAGAATCTTCTTCAAGGTCTGAGGTGCAGAGGATAAGTTCGCCGTTCTTGCAGCGCCTGATCCGATCGATCTGGTGTTCGATGAACGTCTGTCCATCAATCTCTAGGAGAGCTTTCTTCGGCAGTCTGGTCGACTTAAGCCGGACAGCCAGGCAGATGGCCACTTTATTCTCGATGTCAGCCATGGTGATGGATTCATCCTGCTTAAGGTCCCTAGCTGCTTTCCTGCCGACAACTTTTTCATATTCTCGGGGGGTGATACCGTGTGTCGATCTCTTGAAAGCAAGATCTTCTTTGGTGATAGTCTCACTTTTCATGATCGGTCTCTTGGCGACGACATACCTTTTGGTGTAATCTTTGTATTTCATTTCAGCTTCCGACATCTCAAATCCGTCGCTGCCGAGGCTTGATTCGAAGGTCTGGAACATCTGGACCATCTCTTTCAGTTCATCTGGATTCAGAGATGATTCATAATCAAAGCCTTTGAGCGAACGGTCATCAGTGACGTGTTTCTCGATGACTCTTGCTCCATAGGCGAACGCAGCCAGAGGCATGACTTTAGCCATGTTCATCTCTGCATCAGTATGGTCATGGTAGCCTATGGTATATTGCGGAAACTCTTCTCTCAAAACATTGAGACGTTTAAGATTAACGTTCTCGATACTGGTAGGATAAGCCTGGAAACCGTGGCTAAGGATGATCTGGCAGTTGCCGGCTTCTTCAATCATCTTTACCGCATTTTTCAGTTCCTGGAGGGTGGCTCCGCCAGCAGCCAGGATGATCGGCTTGCCTTTCTTAGCTACGTGCCTGATCATGAATGGGTTGGTGACATCTGTCGAATGCAGCTTGAAGCCATGCACATGCTGTTCGGCTAAATCGGCGCTGCCTTCGTCGAAGACATCTGCCCAGACGTCGACGTTGAACTGTTTGGTGTAACTGAAGATCTCTTCCCAGGTCTCCTTGCTGAACTGGTTTTTCTTGTTATTAGGATAATTTGGATGGAAGACTGATACAAAGTAGTCGACATCAAACATCTGGAACTTGACGGCGTCTACGCCTGAGTCAACACAGCTTTTGATGATCTGTTTTAGTTTGTTGATGTCGCCGCAATGGGCAGACGCTATTTCAGCTATGATGTAAGCTTTATCTTGTTGCAGTTCTTTATTGTTGATGTTCATTTTTCCTCCTTCAATATTTTTCCAGGTGATGACGGTCCCTTCAGCAAGATTATCTTTTGTTTTATAGGAACCGTCAGTGATCTTGGGCAGTTCTTTTGGTTCTAATCCTTTCTCTAACTTTCCAGGACGCAGAACCTTGACGTTGTCGAGATTTATCGTCTCTCCTTTGCTGATGGCTTTGGAAGTTATGATGGTGCGGAAGGCAAACTTGCGAAGATACTCTTCATTGGACTGCATCTTCTTTTCTCCAGAACCAAGGATGATCGGGTTAATCGATATCGGTTTGCCCTCATTCATCTTCCGCTCGGTGTCTTTTATTGCTGTAACCATCTCTTTTAACATGGCTGGCTCCAAAGCGAAGAAATGATCAGGTCCCGGCATTTTCCTGTCTAGAGTGATATGTTTCTCCACCACTTTCGCTCCTTTGTACACTGCGGCAACCGGCGTGTCAACGGCTTCGTAAGTATGGTCTGAATAGCCGATGACTGCATCTGGAAATTCTGTTTTCAGAGTATCGAGAACGTTCATATTGATGGTATCTAAAGCAGCGCCGTACTTAATCACACAGTGCAGCAGGATGATCTTGCCGTTGTATTTTCTGGCTGCTTCATATGCTTCTTTCACTTCCTGAAGATCGGATCCTCCAGTGGAGATGATGATCGGCTTGCCTTTCTTGGCGATGTATTCGATCAACGGCAGATGGGTGACAGCGTACGATGTGGTTTTGAACAAAGGGACGCCTAAGGAATCATAATAATCAGCCTGTTCTTCATCACAGATGCTGGAGAAGAAGATGATCCTTTTTTCATCACAATATCGCTTCAGTTCCGGCACCCAGGATTTGGGCAGTTCAAATTTTTTGACGTTTTCGTGGATGGAATAGGAATATTTTTTTTCGTTATCTTCCCAATCTAACGTACCAGCCGTCTTGGGATAGATGTTGTCGGCGCTGAAAGCTTGGAACTTGGCCGCATCACAGCCGGCAGCTACTGCCGCATCGATCAATCTTTTAGCAGTATCTAAACTGCCGTTGAAATTGATGCCGATCTCGGCGATGGTAAAGCAAGGGCAGTCGTCACCTATCTCTCTCCCTGCTATGCTGAATTTCATGCTTTTTTCGACTTTTGCCGCTTTATATAGTTTATGATGCTGGTTTCACTTCCATAAGCTTTAAAAGTGGTGTTGATAAATTGAAAGCATGGATAAGATAACTCCTGAATATGCTCGAAAAGCTATTGAACACATCGGATTCAGAGTTGATTCTATCAAACTCGTCTCTACTGACATAGGTCATCATAAATATCGAGCGCAAGTTCTCGATTGTGATGATCATCATGATAGTTATGACATTACTTTCCAAAGCGATCTTGAAAAGAAGTGGGGAGAGAAGACGGTTGAATCTGTCTTTCAGGGAACTATCTCTTTGGAAAGGGAATGTGAGATCTATGATTATTTTGTTTCTTTTGGTGTTCCGGGAGCTGCAGTTAAACTGGGAAGAGCAGCTGATGGAACTCCCTTCCTTCTCAGAGAGGCTTTGCAAGGGGAAAACATCCAGAATTATGTTGCTTCACTTCCTGAGGAACAGCGTCAAGCGACATATCTTGGTCTGATGCGGAAAGTAGGCGCTTTATTTGCTTATGTTCAGGCTGTTGTTCCTCTTAAAGAAGATGAAGAATACGGTGATCTTAATCTTAAGATTGAGAATTCTGTCGACCATTATAGTAAACGGTTGGAACGGTTCCTTACTGGAAACCTGGCTTGGAATCCTCACGAGAAAGTCTTTAATCCTGCAGAGTTAGATGCTGTCCGTGTCCATGCAAGAAAATCTCTTGAAGATGTCAAAGGCATGGAGTTTCCTGCTCCAGTTCTGGTTTTAGCGAATACTCATCGTGGGAACATTTATCTTGATGAGTCCGGTGAAATAGATGGTTTCGACCAATGCAACTTCGCGCAGGCCGGTATTCCGGCAGCTGAGTTTTATAATGCCTTCTGGCAGTTTGCCAATCCTGCATTTGCAAGGACGGCGGATGTGCATAAAGCTCTTGTTGAAGGATATCGTGCTGCCGACGGGACTATCGATCTTGATGATACTGCCACGAGAGCAGCGATGAGAGCTCTGGACCTTAACCACTTCTTACGAGCAGCTACTATTTATGCGACGAAGCCTAATGATCCGATGAGGAACCGGTGGGGTCATCGTTTCAAAGATGAGATTGTCATGCCGCTCGTTGAGGGGGCAGACCCTGACTACGATCTCTTCTCGCAGATAATCAATGAGAAGTGGGAAAAGAAGTAGGATTAAGTTTTTATTGATCTATTTTTTAGAATTTTAGAATAATATTTAAAATAAGATAATAATTTTAAGAAAACAGAATCTCCTTCACTGCTTCGACCACATACTCGACATCTTGCCTGGTCATTCCGGGATATAACGGCAGCGATACTTCCCGGTCATAGATGAATTCAGCCGTAGGGAAGTCGCCTCTCTTATACCCGTACTTTTTCTGATAGTAGGGGTGAAGATGCAGCGGGATGAAATGGACGCTGGCCCCGATCTTCCGTTCACGCAGTTTCTCAATAAAATCTTTCCTTCCAGAATTAATCAACACTGGATACAGATGGTAAGAATGTCTGGTATAATCTTTCTCAGTAGGGATTACCACTCCCGGAACATCTTTCAGGAGTTCATTATAATGATCTACCAGTTCTCTCCTTTTAGCGATAAATCCCTCCAATTTTTTGAGCTGTTCCACACCCAGCGCACCTTGGATATTATCCATGTTGTACTTGAAGCCGGATTCGATGACTTCATAATACCAGGTTCCTTTGTCCGTATAACGACCATAGGCATCTTTATCGACGCCGAAATAAGACTTCCTTTTCAGTTTCTGTCCTAGTTCTGGGTCATTGGTGGTGACCATGCCGCCTTCGGCCGTAGTTATCGTCTTCGTCACATAAAAACTGAAAGCTGTCACATCACCAAAAGTACCTATCTTACGACCTTTATATTCGGTACCAATAGCATGAGCAGCATCTTCAACGACAAACAGACCATGTTTCTTAGCAATATCCATAATCCGGTCTAGGTCGCAGGCATGCCCGGCAAAATGGACTGGCATGATCGCTTTTGTCCTTGGCGTGATGGCTGTCTCGATAGCGGCCGGATCTATGTTGAACGTGTCTTTCTCTACATCCACCAATACAGGTTTTGCTCCGACCCATTCAACGACATGAGCGCAGGCCACAAAAGTATACGTTGGTAAGATAACTTCATCACCGGGACCGATGCCTAAAGCTGCTAAAGCAATATGCAAGCCGCCAGTACAGGATGTTAAACCAACTGCTTTAGCGCAGCCCAGGTATTCCTGCATCTTCTCTTCAAACTCTTTCACTTTCGGCCCCGTGGTCAGCCATCCTGACTTGAGAACCTCCACGACGGCGTTCAACTCTTCCTCTCCGATACCTGGTTTTGCCAAAGGCAGAAATTCTTCACCTGTCATCTTAGTACCTCTCCGGATGAGCAGCTATCTCTCTAGCTACCGCAGCGATCCCATCCTCGACATTGACCTGGGCAGTAAAGCCAAGAAGCTGCTGCGCTTTGGTAGTATCAGCCTGTCTTCTGGTGACAAAGACCTCTCTCTCTCTAAAGATCGGCTGTAACTCTTTTCCGAGGGCTTTGATGATGATCTCCGCCAGCTTGGCTACCGAAGTGCTGATTCCTGTCCCTACGTTAAATTCCTGGTTGACAGCTTCACATTCCATGGCCCTGATATTTGCTCTGACAACATCCGAAACATGGGTGAAATCCATCGACTGGTCGCCTTTGCCGTCGATCGTCGGGGGTTCATTGTTCATGATACGTCTGATAAAATGGGTGACTACCGTGGTATAATAAGCATGAGCCGCCTGCCTCTCGCCATAGACGTTAAAATAACGAAGCGAATTATACTTCAGGCCTTTCTTGCCCAGATGCTGCAGCAGATGCTCGCAATACAATTTACCGGCTCCGTACGGTTCGGCAGGATAAAGCTGGTCGCTTTCAGCCATCGGCAGTTTTTTTGGGTCGCCATAGACGCTAGAGGACGAAGAAAAGATCACCCGCTTGACGCCATGCTTCAATGCAGAATGAAATACGTTATATGACCCTTGGATATTGGTGCTGATGCAATCGTCAGGAGAAGCCACGCTCTTGGCAATATGGATGCCGGCGGTATGGAAAACATAATCGACATCTTTCATGGCTTCGTCAACAGTGTCTTTGTTGCGGATATCTCCTTCCATAAAGTCAACTTTTCCTTGATCGATAAGATACTTGATGCTTGACAATTTTCCTTTGATCAGGCTGTCGAGGACCCTTACTTTATATCCTTTCTCCGCTAAAGCTTCTACCAGATGGCTGCCGATAAATCCTGCTCCTCCTGTCACTAACGTTAAAGTCATATTAATCGCCTCCGTATATCTTCTAATGATGCCTGTAAAGGCCTAAATGTAAAATGGAGCTCTTTCATGGTGCGGGCGCAGTTGAGAGCCGTGTTCTTAGGCCGGTACTTGTCGCGGCCGGTGTCGCCGCTCTTCTCTCTTCGGATTCCAGACTTATCGAACTTAAAAAAATCAGCTACTTTATCCGCAAATTCCGCCATGGTCAGGGCCTCACCACTAGCGTGGAAGATACCTTCACTACCCATCTCCACGATCCTTTCGACAAGCAAAGCCACGTCTTCAACATAACAGGGGCTTCGTCGGAAATCTGTAAATCCAGTAAATCTTTCTCCCGTGGAAAGCCCTTTATAAATATAGTTAAAGATGTTTTCATGTTGACCTTTCTCAGGAATACCGAAGATTATGCAGGGACGGATGATGGCATAGTGCGGCATGGTCTTGATGATCTCTTCACAGTGTACTTTGCTCTTGCCGTAATGATTACAGGGGTTCGGTTCATCGTTTTCAAAACTATTGACGCTCCCTTTATTATCAAAGACATTGCTGGTGGAAAAGAAGATGTATCTTACCTGCTGATTTAGTGTACAGTAATCTTTTATGATCTCTGTCGGCCGTACATTGATCCTGTTGCAGAGGGCATGGTCCTGTTCACAAACATCAATGTTAGAAATAGCTAAGCAGTTGACGATGAGGTCAGGCTCGACTTTATTAAGAAGAGAACGCAGGGTTCCTTCTTTGGTCACATCAAGCTGGACCCAAGTACATTTTTTCTCCTGGGGTATCTCTCTCTGATAAGTAGCAGTTAAAAGATGACTCTGCTGTAACTTTCGGACGATCGGAATACCGACAAAACCAGATCCTCCAAGTACGAGAATCTTCATTCTTTCCACCTGTTGGTTATCGGCACTCTTCTGCCGGAACCGAACGCTAACGGACTTACTTTCAAGCCCAGCGCAGCCTGTTGCCTTTTATACTCGCTGCGGTCTACCATACTGATGATCTTCTTGACCAATTCTTCTGAAAAGCCCAAAGCTGCAATCTCTTCTTTCCCTTTATCGTTCTCGATATACTCTCTAAGGATGGCGTCAAGCATCTCGTATGGCGGCAGTGAGTCAGTGTCTCTCTGGTCTTCCCGTAGTTCTGCTGACGGTTCTTTAGTGATCGTTGATGAGGGGATTATTTCTTTTCCAGCCTGCTGGTTGATATACCTAGAAAGATCATAGACTTTTGTCTTGAAGACATCAGATATTACTGCTAATCCTCCACACATATCCCCATAAAGGGTAGCATACCCTACAGATAACTCCGATTTGTTGCCGGTCGTCAGCACCAGATAGCCGAACTTGTTCGACAGGGCCATCAGAAAATTTCCCCGTATCCTAGCCTGGATATTTTCCTCGGCAACATTAAATGGCATCCCTTCAAAATGAGGGTTAAGGGTTTCAAGGTAGTTGTCAAAGACGGCTTTGATGGGGACGACCTGTAAGTCTATCCCTAGATTCTCGGCTAAAGCTTTGGCATCATCGACACTTCCGGACGACGAGAACTTGCTGGGCATGGATATCCCTCTAACGTTCTCTTTTCCTAACGCTTCCACAGCCAATACGGCCGTAAGGGCGGAATCGATACCGCCGCTTAATCCTAATACCGTCTTCTTAAAACCATTTTTTTGAAAATAATCTCTGATGCCTAATACTAGAGCCTGATAAAGGTCTTTCATCTCTTCTTCTTCCGATACAACTATGGGAGCAGTGATAAGATCATCTACTATCAGCAGATCCTCCTCAAACGACTTCGCTTCAGCGATCTTTTCTCCTTTCTGATTAAAAACATAACTCCTGCCGTCGAAGATTAAGTCGTCCTGAGCGCCGACCAGGTTGGCATAGACTATCGGCAGTCCGCTTTCCAATGCCCGTTTTCTCAGAAGGTCTTCACGTAGTTTCCGCTTCCCCAGATGATACGGCGATCCCGAGATGTTGATTATCAGGTCCGTGTTTGAACCCGAAAAGTTACTGACAGGTCCATCCTCAACCCAGATATCTTCACAGATGGTTAATCCCACCCTGAACCCAGCTACAGCCAAAGAGACTGCTTGGCTGCCTGGTGTGAAATACCTTTTTTCATCAAAGACATCATAGTTTGGCAGGTTCATCTTGTGATAAACAGCTTTCAGCTCTCCATCTTCTATCACTGCTGCCGCGTTGAATAACCTGCCTTCTCTTTCATCAACAAAACCGATTATCAAACCCATGTCGCGGCTTAAACCAACAACCTTTTCCAAGATCTCTTTATTTTTCTTTACGAAGGCTTTCTTGCTCAGTAGATCTTTTGGCGGGTAACCTGTAACACACAACTCTGGGAACACCACCAGTTTAACACCTTTCATCCTGGCCTTAGCTATGTGGTCGCTAATCTTCTCCAGGTTGCGGTCAAGATCACCGACGGTGGGATTGATCTGTGCTATGGCAATAGTCATCGTCTTAAAGCCAGTTAGCATGGCCTGCTTCATAGTATTGTATCGGCGGTGGGAAAGAGATGTCGTTCCAGACACCCATGTTATCAAGGATCAGCTTTGCACTCTGGAGATTGCTGACGACATCATTTTTATGGGTGTAACGGTATTGCATATGCGGTGAGACGACGATCACGCAGTCTCGATCACTCAGCCCCTGAGGAAACACAACTGATGGACATTCCGTCAGCTTCTTGATCTCTTCTTCGTTGTAGTATGGGTCATGTACTTTAACGTCAATACCATTTTCCCTCAGCTTCCTGATGATCGGAAATGCTGGACTTAACGTATGAACTTTTAGGTCTCCTGTGTACGCGATACCAAGAACTGCTATCTTTCTTACACCTCTTTTGATGATACTCTCTACCACTTTCTCTGGCTGGGTGAAATCAGTCTTGAGGGAAGCCTGCAGAAGCGTCAGCTGTTCAGGATGTTTTGCGCCTTCAAGCACGTACTGTGGAGCTAATGGGATGCAATAACCTCCCGTCCCGAAGGAGGGATGATAAGTCTCTACGTTCCATTTGGTGCCGACCATCTTCAGGATACTGGTCATGTCCATGTCTGGATAAGCCAGTGTGAGCTGGTTGGCGAACGCGATGTCCAGCTGCCTGTACGCATTTTCGATGCTCTTGACCATCGCCGCATGCTTATGATCTTTAGCTGGGATTATGTTCTTGCAGATGATACCGAGAACATCAGCCATGACTTGGGTCGTATACGCATTCGTTCCCCCCACAACCCGAGGAAGCATTCTTAGTCCTTTATCTGCAGAGGTAAACCAATCTCTTCTTGGAGCCACCCCAAGAAGAATGTCCCTTCCAACCTCCAGCCCGTTCTTACGGAAAAGCGGAATGACGAGATTGTCAGCCACGGTAGGAGTAAGGGTGCTCTCGACGATCACTAGCGGCGGGCGCTCGCAGGAGATATTTTTATAGCTGCTGAGTTTTTCGATAACGTCGATGAGGATATCATGATACGGCTTGCCATTCATCTCTGTTGGGATAGTGATGAGGTGGACAGCCACATCAGCTTTCACTGCTTCTTTCCAGTCAGTAGTAGCTCTCATCTTGCCATCTCTGGCTAGTGGCCTCGTATCAAATCCCAGCCAGAAATCAAGGTTGGGGATTGTCGCCTTGCCGTTATTGACGTCATCGACACGGTTAACAGCTACATCTGTGCCGATACAGCTTACTCCTTCCTTTGCGAAATGAGCAATCGAGGAAAATCCGATATATCCCAGACCCCACACGGCTAGCTTCTTGTTGCCAGCCCTAAGCTCTTCTTTAATATTCATGTTCCACCACCTTTCCTTCATTATTTAATCTGATTCTCATGATTACAAACACCTGTGGGAAACGCTCCAATTATCCATTTATAAAGTTTAAGTAATTATGCGCGCTTTTGAGATGGAACCTAATTCCATAAATCTCTATTATAAGCAAGGCCTTTTTTGTCTTTATGAAACCTGCGCGCTTTTTGTCAGATCTAAAGATGGTTTACTGTATCTGTCCCTACTGTAAGACTTCCCGTAAACTGTCAGAGACCGGCTACACTATCATCAAGAGAGGTTATGAACGGAACGGCCTGACCCGTTTTTTCTGTCGCGGCTGCCAGTCCTGGTTCAATGAACGTACCGGGGACAGCATGCGCTGGCTGGAGCGTTAAATTCTCATCTCTTTTTCCTTACCGGCATCAGTTATTTTCAGCAGGAGATCAACTACTCTCTGTGATGCTTTCCCATCGATGACAGAACAGAATTCTTTCACTTTTTCCTGGCGTTTCTGCTGCAGTTCAGGAGAATCTTGTAGGGCGATCTCGATAGTCTTTTTGAGATCTACGTCCATGCTTTTTATAATTCCGCCGCTGTACGGTGTATTTTCAAGATCATCGACTATTCCTGGTACTAGGTCCAGCGTCAGTACAGGAATGTCCATGATCATCGCCTCTAAAGCGACGGTCGAGAAGAAATTAATGACCAGCTCTGCATCATGCATAGTCTCATAGACCAGACTGCTTCCAACTCCGGCGATGACGGTCGTATTTTGAATCCCGACTTTATCTACCTGATCTTTGTAGGTCTGCAGCTCTTTCTCTCGGGGATGAAGTTTGATGATAAGTTCTTTACTGATGCCTTTCAGTGATTTTAAGATCTGTTCCATATCTGCAAAGTATTTCTCTTTACTGGTCCAGCCGTTCTCGATGAAAGGAGCAGTGAACAGAACTACCTTGCCAAGTTTTCTCGGATCTCTGATAAATGGTACGATCTCATCAAAGATGATCGGTCCAGTGATAAAGATATCATCTTCAGGAACTCCCCATCGGGTCAACCTTTTTCGGAAAAATTCCCCAAATACGGCAAACTTAGTACCGGTGAAAGTTTCCTGGTCTTCAACTCCAATACCTAAGCCGTGTTGGAGGATGACGACAGGTATATCAAGAGTATGAGCTGCCGCCATCACGCATTTCTCATGAAGGCCATTTCGCGATGTCAATACGATCACTTTTATCTTTTCTTCCGAGATAACCTTTTTGCTGACGAGGTAGTATAGTGCCGTAAGATAGATAAAGTCCTCAGAAAAGAAAAAATTCATGGTCTCTCTGATCTTTCTCCACAGGCTGCTGAAGATCTCGTTATGGGGAGCTCTCTTCCAAGCATGATGAAGATCTTTCGCCATGGCTTTCGCCTGCCGGTTGATACTTTCATCGATATAACCATAGATGGTGTCGCCAGGAAGATCGTTAGAGAGAGGCTTACGGTTCGACAACGGGTCGGCAAAGATGACCAACGGCTTTAAACCTGGTTCTTGTCTGAGGCAATCAACAATTTTCTGGATGCGGTACGTGGTCTTGCTTTCCCTGTTGAAATGGTTGGTATAGGTCAAGAACAATGCTTTTGCTCCGGACTCACTACTGTCCATGGTTTTAATCCTGGCAGCAGAGAATTTTCTTGACTCATTAAATCGAAGAGCTTTTTGCAAGAACATTAATAACAGTCGATAATAGGCATCCTTCGCCCCCCTACTGTCAGCCTGTTTGAGACGATCCTGGAGGTCAAATTGTTTGGGAAGAACATGACCGGTCACGAGCCTGCTGTAAAACCACCATAGGGGGATGCCGTCGATCTGGAGAATGGAATCAAAAGACTTTCCATTATACTCTTTTCCTGACCATCCTGGCAGTTGTTCATCAATAATATTTTTGAAGATCATGCTCATCTTTTCTTGTTCAGATACGCCCCCCAAGTCTTCTTTATAATGATGTCGATGTTCTTCTGCAGGTCTTTACTGTTATCGATAGCTGTAAAACCGCGTCTTTCTGCAAGACGATGGTATCGTCTTCTCTGCCCTTCCAATTTTTCCACTGGCTGCAAGACCCTCTGATCGTACCCCTCTTTATCACGTCTGGTGATAGTAGCGATATCCGCATCAAGCAGGAACACCGCATCCGGTTTCGGAAACGGCAGCAGCGGCAATATCCAGCTGTTTTTCGAATACGGATACTGGCCGTAAAGGTCATAATAGTACCTATCCGTGACGACCAGTTTGCCTTTCCGCAGCTGCGGATAGATGCCGATAAGATAGCGCCAGAGATAGCTGCCGTAATTGTAGATAAAGAGAAGTTCTTGGAACGTATCAAATCTCTTCACTTTCTCGTCGCTTACTTTTTGGAAAAGATTCTGATCTTTCTTCTTTCTGCTAAAGACATTGACAGTTTTTGCCATGATCTTTGAGACGCCTGATTGTTTCCATCCATAATAGAATCCCTGCTGTCCGCTTACCATGGCTGTCAATGGTGCATATTCTTCCAGGAGATTTTTTTTGACTGTACTTTTCCCGGCGCCATTTACACCTATCAGCGCGATGAGATGTCCCTGCCGTCGTAAAGAAAGCGCTCGAATAATCTTTTTGATCACTTTTAATTTGAAATAAAGTACTCCTAGCGGGTCGTAGATGACCCTGCTTAGATAGGTGAAGAAGATGTCTCTTCTCTCAACCTTTCTTTTCTTCACAATTTTAAGGAACAATCTCCCCCAACCATAACGATGGGCTTGTTTCCGCACATATATCCAATCTTTGCACTTTTTTGAATACGATTCCAGCAGTTTCTTCTGTTCAGCAGTAAACTGAAAGTTTTCAAACAGTCCGTGAGCCGCATGGATCAGCAGGGAGTCTTCCGGCGATGGCAGATGATCTTTGGCCCGTCTTAATATGTTCTTTTTATCAAGCGCTCTCAATCCATGCCATGCTACCTCACGATGCAGATGGATAGCTGTGACTATGCCTTTTTCAAAATTGACGAACATCCTCTTGTACTTTTCGATCTTTTCAGGAAGATAGAGCGCAAATCCTTGCTGTTTCAGGAGAATTGACGCCGACCTGTAATCTTTGCTGGAAAGCAGAACATCCAGGTTCTTATTGCTGCCTCTCAGGTTATGCTCAGATTTGAAGAGGACAAAATTGATCTTTTTATCCTCAAACAGCTTGATGATTTTTCTTTGGTTTGCTGCCATGCCGCTGAACAGTCCGGATCTCATGACGCATACACCTTCTCTACCAGTTCCGCAACTTTATCTGGTTCATATTCTGGCAATGGTGCGACTCTGGCAACTCTATCTTCTTTGATCCTGTTGATAACATCCAGGATGGCAGAACGCAGTTCACCAGCATCTCCCGGCGTTACCAAAAAGCCTCTTCCTTCGGGAATACTCTCCCTGATGCCGCCGACGGCCGAACCGATCACCGGTCTGCCGGCAGCAATGGCTTCGATGGCGATGCGGCCGAACGGTTCCGGCCAGATCGAGGGGAAGACGACGATATCAGCTTCCTGGTAAAGAGCTGGTACTTTCTCGTATGGAACCGGCTTATGGACCTGGGCATCCAGTCTCTTCTCTGTGATGACCCTTTCTAATTCTGCCTGTAACGGACCATTCCCATAAAGATCTGTGCGGCAATCTATTCCTTGTACTGCGTCAAGAAGCACCTGCGGTCCTTTGAACCGTGTTAATGATCCGAGATAGATGATCCTCGTTTTCCCTTCCACCTTAGGTGAAGGATCGTTCTTAAAACGTGGTGTGTCGATACTGTTTGGGACGACAGAACTACAATGGCCTTCTTTCTGCAGCAACGCTTGCACATATCTGCTGATGGAGATCAACTTACAATACTTCAGTGACCTGCTCATCTTGCGGTAATGGTGATAGACGAAACCAAGAAATAACGGATTGTAGCGGAAATACCAACTATTCTCCATCTTGCCGATCTCGGATGATCTAGCCTGGCAGGGAACAAACTTGCGGAACGAACATCTGACCCGGCATTCTGATTTTCCGTGATACATCCGGTCGCCTTTAGGACATAGTGTTGGATAACTTTCGATGGTAGCGATCAAAGGAATATTCATACTGCTGAGTTTTCCGGCAGAACAGACAGCGGCGCCGATGAGGTGGATGACTTCTGGTTTGTTTTTTAACCTCAGCACTTGTTTTTTGATGTTCCTGGCCAGAAAAAGATATCGTTTAAGGTTGCTCAAAGCAGAAGAAGGATCTTTTCCGGTTGCCAGCGATCTTATGATCTTAACCCTGTTATCATGACCTTCTCTTGGTAAAGGATCTGAGCAAGAAGTAAGCACACTGACGTTGTGGCCCCTTCGGTCTAACGACTGGGCTAATATCTGCAGATTGATCTCGCCGCCGCCCATCACTACAGGTGGATAATACTCTGAAACGAACAGGATATCCATCAGTTTGCTTTTAAAAAGTCGTTTTATAATGGTTGTGGTATAAAGGTCTGTAATCTTTCTTTTTACAGCTAAATTTTGCAGCTAAAAAGAGCCTCGTTTTCATTACCTTTAAAAACCATGGTTCGGGGTTGTGGAAGATGGACCGGCTGCAGCTGTTGAAAGACGTTTTCCTGGCTTTAAACGAGAAAGGCATCCGTTATGTAGTTCTTAGAAATTATGATTTTTTATTAGAACAGAGAGATCCAGCTAAGCATTCAGAAAGGAGCATCGATCTGTCTGTCCATTCTAAGGATTATCTTTTATTCCATCAGGTCATGGAAACTGCTGGATTTACAAAGCGAAAGACGCCGCAGTTCTCTCGCAAACATGTTTCTTACTTTAGGATCGATGATCGTGAAATAATCAGCTTCGATGTCCAGGTCGGCGGCATCCATTGGAACGACATCTGCTATCTTTCGGACACGTTTATCTTCCAGAGAAGAATAAAGAGATCTTTCTTCTACACCCTTTCATCTGACGACATGTTCGTGATGCTCTTGCTGCATTCTATCCTGGGCAAACGCCGTTTCAAACCAGAATATCTGGAGACACTCGCCGCATTGCTCCCTTCTATCAATAAAGATTATCTTAAAAAATGTCTTCAGCAAAACTTTTCAAGATCTGTCGCTAATAAGATTTTCTCTTTCGTAATATCTGGAAATCTCAAAAAGATTATCTTGTATAAGTTAAGTATCATTGCTTCATTTATCTTTAGATCGCCCAAACGAACTTTCATCTTCTCGCGCCTCTTCTTCCGTTGGCTGTCCTGGAAAAAGATCGGCTGGTCATACCCGTTGATAAGCATAATCGGTCCGGACGGAGCTGGGAAATCTACTTTAGCAGCCGGACTGGCCTCTTTTCTTCGGTTGCAGGACAGGAAAGTGTCCATCGCTTATACCGGAAGGGGCAGGAAACAGCTGCTGCCGTTCCGCAAGCTCGGTAATAGATACAAATCGCTGGAAAAGAAAAAAGACTTCTCCCGAAAAAAGAAAAAAACATCTGTAGCGAGAAAAATTCTCTACACGGTTGCTGCTCCGGTCTTTACTATGGATTTGCTGTTGCGGTATTTCTTTTTGATCCTGCCTAAACGGAAAAGACATCATTTTGTGATCACCGACCGATATTGTTCCGACATCTTCCTGATGGACAATGTTCCTTTATGGTTCAGGAGTTTCCTGCTGCATCTTTTTCCCAAGCCAAGCATTACATTTTATCTCTATAATGACGTGGAGATCCTTATGAAAAGACGTCCTAAAGAATCTCCTGCAGGGTTACAGCGGCAGATGGTCCTGTTCAAAGAGCTGAACAAGTATCTTAAGCCGATAGCGATAAAGACGGAAAATCAGAAGAAAGATTTAGAGAACGCAGCGACAGAGCTGTGGAGGTTTATCTTGCATAATTGGTACTGACGATTCAAAGCCTCTTGTACACCTGCAAGTAACTTGAAATCGATTCCTCCCAGGTGAATCTTTTCTTTGGTGTATCATTGTACCTTTTCTGCATCATCTTCAGAGCTTTTAGAGCTAGATCGCCACTATCCTTCTTCCTGAAGATGAGATGCTTCCCGGAGACCACTTCCGGCAGTGAACCGGCATCACTGATGATAACTGGTTTACCCATGGCATTCGCCTCTAGGGTAGTGTACCCAAACCCTTCGGCAACTGAAGGGACTATCACGCAGTCAGCCATCTTGATATGGTCTCCCAACTGCTCATAGGGAACTGACGGGATGATCTTCACTCTATCACTAAGCTTAAGCTCTTTGATAAGTTTCCGTAATCTCTGGAACCCCTCTTGATACTTGTCAATGGAACCAAGCATCAAAAGTAAGACCGCATCCGGCTTTTCTTTCATGATCAGGGGCATGGCTTTTACCGCATATTCAAAACCTTTGGATGGTCCCGGCCGACCCCAGGAGAAGAAGACATAGTCGTCATTAAGATTCAGTTTTTTCCGTATCGATGCTGCTTTTTCGGCCTTGAAACGCTGCTGGTTCCAGAAATCGTAATCAAAGCCGTTGTAGATCCGGCTGACTTTTCTGGCTGGTATCTTTAGCTTCATCAGATCTTTCCTGGTCGCTTCAGAAACACAGGCGTAATGGTCGAAAGGCAGCAGATAGATCAATCTCTCGAGAGAATCATGAAGCCAGCTTTTCCATTTTGAGAAACCAGTCACCGCCTGCCATTTCCCGACCCATACCTCATGGACCGTCAGAATTACTGGTTTTCCGGTGATCTTAGACGCTAACCACGCCGGGAAAGCACCATTAAATGTAGTCGTCTGGATAACGTCGGCATTTCGCGCTAGCATTATACTTTTCAGGATGGCTGAGAACGAAAAGACATACCTTGAATGAAAAGAGGGAATGCGATAGACATCAACGCCGTTGAGCTTTTCTCTTCTCTTTGTATCCTGGAGCTGATGAGTGATCAGAGAAACCGTGTGGCCTCGCTTTACAAAACCTTCAGCCAGATTCTTGAAGACAACTTCCGCCCCACCGTAATGGGGGATATAATTTTCACAGATAAAAAGAATCTTCATCGTTTCTCGTGTTTCTGTTCGACCTGCGGGTTCTCTTCAATGGCTCTTCTTCTGACCAGAACTTCCAGTTTTCGTTCCATCTTCTTGGTGACGCTGTAGTTGTAGAATCCCATGCCTAGCAGGATAAAAAAGCCGAAGACCACGAAGAAGTCCAGGCGCCGGTAGAAATGGAGCGGCGCGATGATCAAATCTAATGAGGAGGGTATGATAGCTACCAACATGAGGAGGATCCAGCCGAGGAACCACATCATCAGTTCGTGCGACTTTAACTCTTTCCTTTTGTATTTGACGAAAGTGAAGTACATCATGGCTATTCCAAATATTACGCCTAAAAATTGTATCCAAAATGTCGTGCTCATCAGAACAGTTTCCCTCCTATCATCTTAGCTACGATCCCAACCCCATCAAGCACGGTCGTTCCTTTGTACTTGTCTCCGTAGATAGTCTGGATCGGCAGTTGGGCATATCTCAACCTTCTTCTCCTGGTCTTGATTATCATCTCTGTTTCCATGTAGTAGTCTGTGGCATTCCAACGGATCTTTTTATAAGCATCAGCGGTGAAGCCGCGGTAGCCGCTCTGGCTGTCTTTGATCTTGATACCGTAAAGGTAATTAAGGGTCTGGTTGATGAACCTGTTGCCGAACCGCAGTACGAACGGCATTTTCCTGTTAATCATACGATAGCTGAAGACGATATCTGCTTTCTCTAAAGCTTTCATGAAAGTTGGGATCTCTTTCGGCTGGTGCTGGCCGTCAGCGTCGATAGTGATGATATATCCAGCATCTTTACTACAGGCATAATCACAGCCAGTCTTCAGAGCTGCTCCTTTGCCCATATTGATCTCATGTCTAAGAACTGTGACGTTCTCCCTAGATGCTACTTTAACTGTGTCATCTTTTGATCCATCATCAACGACAATGATATTCTTGCAGTACTTCCTGATCTCACCGATAACATCTTTGATCCGAGCCGCTTCATTGTAAGCAGGAACTATCACATAAGTCTGGTCCATTGTAATAGCCTCAAACCCGTCTGGTAGGTATATAAACATTATGAAAAAGAAGAGAAAAGCAAGTATGTCTATTGAACAATATTCCCCTGAGAACAGCTATAATCGACTTTCCAGGTCATGATCGCCCCTCCGGTAACCAGGTTCCGCTCATCGAACTTCTGGAAGCATTTCGACCCCTCGCCGTTGAGGAAGAACAATTTTGTGAACATGCTCTTAGCCTGTAATGGATCGGCCAGAAGGAAATTATATCTTTCTCCATTAGGAATAAGGACCACTGATGCGCCGACTTTTTCCCCTTCAAATTCTTTGACCTGGACACCAGATGGTGTTGGATAGACCAGGGAATTTACCGTAACTTCATCATTACCTTCCACAGTCACAGTCATAGTATCTATGTTGATCTTTAAAGGGATGATACCACCGTTGCTCTGGGCTTGGCAGCTGATCTCGTTCTCGGAAAGCTTCTCACAGGCTCTTGGGCTGGTCAAATACCCTGGCCAGGGAGCGATCCACTGATCGCCAGACGCTGCCTGAATCTCCCCATGCGTCTTATGGGCCTGTTCTTCAGTCATCCCGAACTTTTCCATAAGATATTTCACAGCGTCTTCCCGGCTCATCTTCTTGGTAGTCTGGAACATTGTTGATTTTTCAAAGTCCCAACTGCCAAAGTGCCCCCAGACACCAGCTTTACCAACCATGTCGTCTGAGGTGATGTAATAGTTAGGCAACAAGTCTTGGCAGTGAGTATATTCGATCATCACCTCGGCTTGTTCTTTGGTCAATCCCAGTTCCTGATATTTTTGTAGTGCCTGTGATCGTGACGAAATCGGAAATACCTGGTATAACATCTGGATAGACTTCAGGCTGTCGTGGGTGTACTCGTCCAACTTATGAGGTGCCGTTTCCTGGACACAGTTGAGCATGCGCAGGATACCGACAGATTCCGCTTCATTATCTGATAATAAAGTGCGGCCGACCCAGTGGATCCTTTCTCCCTGATCTCCGCCGTCAAAGGTAACTCTTCTCTGGCCGATGGCGACGAACCAATGGCCGAAATCCCACCAGCTGGTGATGATGGAGTCAGGTGTATCGTCTCGTATCTTAGTCAAGGCAGTATACCAAGCATCGTTCATGCTTGGCACTTCGGTGATAGCAACCTGTTTGGCACTGGCGAACGGTGTGATCAAAAATAAACAGATTAGGAGGATGGCCAGCCCTTTAGCGATCCTTCGGTCAAGATTGATGTTCTCTTTGACCATCAGCGAGCCTTTATAATAGATCCTTCCGGAGAAAGCGCCGATGGCTAAAGCGAACGGCGGAGCCATGAGGATAGCGAAACGTGTTCCTTTGGTGAAAGCGTATGCTGTTGCTGTAAACCAGACGGCTAGCATGATGAAATCAAAGTAATTTCTTTTCTCTTCGCCGACTCTTTTGACTAATAACAATAACGCGCCGAGGACGGCCAGCGTGAACAGAGGTTTCCCGCCCATCTGGTCGACGATGTTTGAGAACGATGTCGTGTTAAATTCTGCTACAGTCGTCAGGACGTTGGGCCAGATAGTTTTGATACCGACCTCTTTAATATTGGTGAAACTGATGGTCCTGCTCAACGCACCATAAAACTGTGTGAAACGGCCGAAGAGCGCTGCGAATATGCCAGAAGAGACCAGGAAGCCGATGAAAGTGAAGAATGGCGCTTTAAGATCGGTCGCAACTTTCTTCCACCATTTTTTTTCATTTCTTTCTTTGTAATAATCGATCGCAACTCTAATCAGCAGCCATGCTCCGAAGATTCCGGCGATAATCAGTTCAACGTAAGTCCAGCCGCTCCAGGTGACGGCAAAAGCGCCGACAAAAAGACCGGAACCAGCTAAATATGCGATCTTTTTCTTTAGATCTCTTGCATAGAACGCTTCGATGAACAGCCAGATGATCAATAACGGGAACAAGATGTTATATGGGTCTGTATCTGCGAAACCGGCCGGTGTCCTTCCCAACAGCGGTCCATTGATTGCCAGCAATATGGCCGCAAAGAAACCGCCAACATTTCCGGCTAGGCGTCGTCCGATAAAGAAGATCGGGATCAGAGCCAGAGCGATAAGGACTGCCGGCAGCAGGAATAATGCCCGCATCAGTGAGATGTCTCTGTCAAAGACAGACATGAACTTGTAGAAGTATGCTGCTATATAGGGGTGAAGCTGGAAACTTGCTTTTTTGTCTAATCTGCCATCACGCAGCGAGAAATACGATTCGCCGTCGATGATCTTGTCTCCCAGATGGCCGTAGTTGATGACATTTCGCATCTCGCTATACCACAAGTATGGGTCGATGGCCAACAGATAAGTGTCTCCGTTCTCGTCTTGGAACTGCCCTTTGAACTCTTGTGAGACTTGGTCGATCTGCTGCTGCACGGAATCCGCGTTATCCGTGAGGAATTTCTGAAATTCCGTGTTGACTAAAGCGTCTCGATTCTGCTGCGGCAAGTTTGGGTATTGCTGGTTGACTTGGCTCTGCATATTGTTTTGATAATAGTTATATACTGTACTCTGAGCCCAGTCTTCAGTTATCGGCAGATCTGAGGGCATCATCCTGAAATGGAACGATACCAGCATGGCGAGAAATATCAACGCTACTGGGATAAGCCACTTCTGGTTTTTCCTGGCGAAACCTTTAACACTGTCGAAATTAAATGATGGTCCCTCGTGATCTCCTGCGCTTTGATGTGATCCTTTTCTTCTATTCTCTTTCTTGAAGAAACTCTTGCTCTTTTCTTTTAGTGCTGATAAAGAAATAGTCTCTGAATCATCAGAAGGAGCTTCTATAATCTTTTCTTTTTCGTGAGGTAGTGGTTGGATAGGCTGCTCTTCATGCTTTGCAGCTTTCTTTTTCTTCTTGAAGAGGTTTTTGAACGTAGAAAAATCGATGACTTCTTCGTCACTTTTCATGACTGGCTTTTCTGCCGTTTCCTCAAGATTCTCTTTCTTCTCTTCTTCCACTCTTTCCACCTATCTGCTCAAAACCGATACTTTATTTATAAAATCTTCCTTCTTGCAGGATAATCATGGTTTGAGATGCCGATCGACGCCTGTTTTTTTATCGGTAGTTTATTGATGGTATAAGATATCGTCTGTAGGATGCCTATACAATCCTTCATCCAGCCGTCTCTGATCTAAGATATGGCCGATGATCCCTACACTTCTACCGACCGCGAACAGTCCGTTCATATAGCCGATCTGGGTAATTTGCGCAATCTCTTCTCTGTTAAACTGTCCGCAGCTTTCCAAAAGGTCAAGGAAAATGGCAGCGATGCAGCCGTCCACGTTTAGGATGAGGTTCTCTGCTTTCTTGAGAGTCTCTTCCTCCACCGCTAAGGCGTAATCAAGATATCTTGTGCTGGAAATATTTTCTTTGGCGAACTGTTTAAGCAGCTCTACTCTTTTATCTGGATTTTTCTTTGACTTGACCCGGTGGCCGATGCCAGGGATGTATTTACCCTGTCGTTTCATCTGTTCCACGAACTCAGCCGGCTTCAATGATCCAGTTGCTTCCAGGAAATAGCGGCAGGCGTCGTCGATCGCACCGCCATGGCGGCTGCCGATGGTAGTCAACCCGGCGATGAGACTGCTGATGACATCTTTGCCGGCTCTGGCGGTGACCATGGCGTTATGGGCTGTGGCTACTGCCGGACCATGGTCAGCGCAAAGGACTAAAGAGAGGTCAAGGAAATGGACGAACTCGGCAGGAAGATCTTTCTTGAACCACAATAGTCCGATGATCTTTCCTAATGAGGAATTGTCAGTGATCAGCTTGCTGATAGGGATGCCATTATAGGTAAGCTCCTCCCCTCGATCATCAGAGATAGTGCTGGTAAAATGAGTATTCTTCCGTTCCGGGATCTGCAGTGGATTCTCCATCGGCTGCCTAGTCGGAACGTGTTTTTTAAACGTTTCCCCGATAACGGCCTCAAATTGTTCAAACGACTCGGGGACGACGATGCCGGCTTCTTTCAGAGCCGCATTCTTCGCCTGCGCAGTTTCTTTTCCAGACTCAGCTTTCGCTCCTGCATGGCCGAACTGTACTTCCCAGGGAAAGATGCTGGCGCAGGTGCCTGAAACCCACATCACGATAGGTTTCGTCAGTTTTCCGGCTTTTTTGGCTTCTATGATCTCATATTCCATGGAACCGCCGATCTCTCCGAGGGCGACGATGATCTTGATCTCCGGATTAGCTTCATAACGAAGCATGTGGTCCAATAATGTTGAACCTGGAAAAGCGTCGCCGCCGATAGCGATGCCTTCATGGATGCCGTCAGCTGCTCGGGAGATGATGTTGAAGAACTCGTTCATCATGCCGCCAGATCTTGAGACAAGACCGATGCTGCCTGATCGGTATAATCTGGCTCTCAAGATGTTCTCGTTCATGCCGCCGGCATGACCTATCCTGAACTTTCCAGCGACGATGCCGCCGACGGTAGATGGGCCGATGATGGTCTTCTGCTGTTGTTTGGCGATCGCGATCAGTTCTTTCGTCTGCCGTTCCGGGATGCCTTCCGCGACGATGACGACGGTTTTGATCGTCGGCTGCTGTAAAGCTTCTTTTGATGACTGGTATGCGGAACGAAAAGAGGCGAAGTTTATGATGGAATCGACGTTAGGATGTTTTTCGGCTGCCTCTTTGATGCTGGAATAGATCGGTAGGAGGATCTCTCTGTTTCCGAAGAACACTTTATGGTAGCCGCTCTTCCCTGGATGGATGATGGCTGCAACACTTGGCTTTTCTCTTTTAGAGAGGTGATCAAAGTCAAGCATATGTTGGATCGGCTTGCCTTTGAGGTTGTAGAAGAAGGTCTGCGAGTGCTTGCCGAACAATTGATATGGTTCCATCATAAGCTGCCTCCCGCGATAGTGATGATCTCCGGCATCGACGTTTCCGGTCCGTGGACGTACATCCTGATCCCCAGCTTCTCTCCAGTTCCTTTCATCAACCTTAATCCTTCTTCATGGTGCGGTCCGCCTCTGCGGACGAAGATGGTCACGTCTTTCAACTGATCAGCATATTCTTCCAGAGCTTTGATGGTGCCTTTGAAAGTGCTCCTGACATCGGTAAAGTTAGCGATACCGCCGACGATGAACAGGACTTTTCCGTTGTTCTTAGTCATCAGTTCTAATATTGATCTGGCATATTCATACGATTCTTCCATCGAAGGGTTGCCGCTCGATTCTCCATAGTTGGCTATTTCCTTGCCGTGTCCTAGGTTGGTGATCATGTCCAGGTAGATGATACTGGCTCCGCCACCGCCAAGAATGTTCCAGATCTTGCCGTCTGGATTGAGGATAGTAAGCTTCAACGAGGCGCCACTCTTCCTATCCAGCTCTTCGATATGTAGTTCTTCTTGATATTGTCTTTTGCCGAACTCTCGTGGGAATTCAAGATCCCACTGTCCTTTGAATGATGCGCAGTCATCGATCCTGGCGACAGTGTCGAGAAGAACAATTTTTCCGTCGTTGTCAAAAGTGAAAGGGTTGATCTCTAGATAAGTGAAATCAAGATCTCTAAAAGCTTTGTAAAGTTCTTTTATGAACGATGTTATCTTCTCTTTATTCTCAATCTCACTATTATCTAGAAATTCTAGTTTGACTTCGTCGATATTTGTAAAGGTTGGGATCTGGATAGTCTTAACATTGTCCCAATTCTCTTCGATATCGATGCCCCCAGTTTCCGAGAAGTGGATGGTGTCGTGATCTCTCTCTGAAGTTATGGCCAGATAGTATTCTTTATGGTGAGGAACAAACGGTTCGATGATGAAATGGGTCAGGATATCTTCCGTATCGTTGATGGTGAACTCTTTGTTGCGGTATTGCTGAAGAAAGTCTTTAACCCCTTGAAAAGCAGCATCTATGAGGACTAATCCATGCTTTTTTCTCTTTCCAAACAGCTGATCGGGTTTGATAGTCAGCTTTTCCTGAAGTAACCAATGGAATCTCTCTGGAAGAGTCTCTACGTTAGTTTCCGGAGTTATGAGAACAGACTTGAATCCCAGCTCAGGGATGGCATCCGCTATAATCTTCTTGGCGTCATGTTCCCTGATCTTCCGTCTGGCCATTTAAGAGAGAATTTTGACTTTATTTTAAATAGGTTCTGGAAGATTAGTCAGAACATTTTAATATAACCTCATTTTTGTTTCTGTATGGCAGTTTGTGATATGTGCGGGAAAAGCGGCTCTTTGACCGCTGCTACGGTAGAAAGCGCTGATTTTCAGCTCTGTCAAGCCTGCTTGAAGTACGGCACTATCAAGAAGAAACCGCAGTATTCTTATTCTCCCAGACAGAGCCAGGTTTCCACGCCAGAGTTCCGGGTGGTTGATAATTACCCCTCATTGATACGGAAAGCCAGAGAATCCCGTTCATTGAATCAGGAACAGTTCGCCTCCTTCTTGCAGGAGCGGGCCAGCGTGGTGCAGAAATGGGAATCGGGGTCATTAAAACCGCAGCTTGCCGTCGCCCGTCAATTAGAAAAGAAGCTGGACATCTCGCTGGTGGAGAAAGACGAAAGAGCAGCTGTTGACTTATCTTCTAAGAAGTCGGATGAGATGACGCTGGGTGATTTTATCAAAGTCAGGAAAAGGAAGTGATCTCTAAATCAACCCAACTACCCAATACACGCCCCAGCCCAGCAATCCACCGAACAATACATCTATCCAATCGTGTTTCTTCAGATATATCCGTGAATAGGCTACCAGGACAGCCATCACCGAAACTAATATCGCATTAGCCGGAGAAAAGACCAACGCTAAAAATACTGCCCTGGCCGTATGCAGCGAGGGAAACGAAGCCGCATCGATCCTTTCTAAAAAATTACTGTAACTCTGTTTCTTAGGCCTCTGCTTGAAATAGAACGAACGGATCAGGACCACGACAGCTACCATCACTGCTAATCCTATCAACAGACGGATAAATAATCCCAGATTACCTAAAGATAACAACAGCACAAACCCGTAGAAGATGAATCCGCCAAAAGCGGTTACGTCCCGAAAAGCGGTGTCGAACAGTTTTGCATATTTCATGGGTAATATATCAAAGCTCCGGTTACCATCACCCATAACAGGATGCCGACCATCAACGCCAGATCTTGTATCGCTTTATGCGGCTGCCGGGCGATTTCCGGCGACTTGCCGACCAGGTGGTAATAACGGAAGATGACATAGAGGGAAAAGGGGATAGTGTATATAAGTCTGTTGTAGGGGCTGAGGAACGAATAGAGGCTGTATGACATCACCAGCAGCCCGGTCGTGATGCTCATCAGCGAATCGGTGACCGCATGGTTATATTCATGTAGCACTTTTCTGGTTGCGGCTGCTCTTTCACCCAATAGCTGCAAGTCACCTTTTCGTTTGGCGATAGCCATGAACAAAGCTAGGAAAAAAGGACAGAGGATCAGCCACGGTGAAACGACTACGGAAACGGCCACGGCGCCGGCGATGGCCCGCAACACAAATAAGGATGCGATGACCAAGACATCGGCAAAGATTACGTTCTTGAGATAGAATGTGTATAGTTGTGTCAGCAGAAATAATGATATCGCAATCACTAAAAAAGTGTCGCCGACGTTCTGGCCCAGGTATAATGCCGTCACCAGTAATAGGCCCATGAACACCAAAGCTGAGTAGATCGAGATCTTACCGGAAGCAAGGGGCCGCATCTTCTTTTCAGGATGCAGCTGGTCTTTCCGCCGGTCGATAAGGTCGTTGATGATGTAGCCGGCTGATGATATCAGGCAGAGGCTGGCGAAAGCGATCCCCGCTCTTTCCAGAAGAGCAAGATCAAACACGTTGCCTGAGAAAAAGATAGCTAGGAACACTACTAGGTTCTTGTACCATTGCTGTACCCGAATTAGGCTAAAGTAGTCTTTTATCATCGTGGTACGTGTATAGAGTAGCTGCAGTTTTTAACAGTTTTGCTAAATATCTCCTGGTTCTCCAGCTTTACTTTCTCCAGGAGCTCCTGCCTCCTGTTGATACAAGACAGATCTTCCGGCGGGCAGGGTAGGTCACACTGGTTGATGAACAGCAGCTCAAACCCATCTTTGTGCTGTTCATACACTTCGGGTGCAAAGGTCATGCCTCCCAGTAGGAGGATCGGATTGTCCAGGTAAGATATGAAACTTGGGTCGGAAGCCATGATCGTTCCAGTCACGTTGTATTCTGCTACGGCCCGGTCGATCTCAGTCGTGAATGATGGCGGCCGTTCAAAATGCAATCCTGCCGGGATGAAAGCCAAGATCAGCAGCACACAGATGATGACGAACGCTTTTGGAGTGATGGGGGGTTTCTCAGTAGATCTCAACTGGTCATAGATCCTGGTCACAGCTGCTGCTACCATCATACTGAGAAATGGCACGGCCGCGACGATATATCTCAGTTCTTTCCGCGGGACGTACATGAAGTAAGCTATGACCAACATCGGAATCAAGACCACTAGCAGTTTGGAAGAGTTTTTCCAGCCTTTTTCTTTAAAGAAATGATAAAGATAGACAAAACTAAAAACATAGATCAAAGTGCCGAAGAAAAATTCTCTGAAATAATACGTGATCCCGGATCCATAGAGCCAGGTGGCCGTCGTCACGATCCAGGAACCGGCAGTAAACGGTTCAAAGACGTTTCCGTACTTCTGATAGTTGAACCACAGATAAGGGAGGACTGGGATGATGAAACCAGAACCAAGAATAAATAGTTGCCGCATCTTTGAGATGATCTTTTCTTTTTGGAAAACAAGGATTATGCCTACGGCTGCCAGAAACAGGCCCATCGGAAATCTGGTCAGGAATGATAACGCCAGAAGAAACCCTGCAAAGAATAAATTCTTGTCAGATTGATCTTTAACATACAGATAAATGCCTGCTAAACCAAAAAACATGGCCATCGGATCCGTCAGTATCAATCCGGTGAACATCAAGAACACCGGCGTTACCGACAACAGCAGCGAACTGATGATAGCTACTCTCTTTGAGAACACTTTCTCAGCTATCTTATACGTGAAGAAGACCACCAACACTGAGAAAAAGATATCCAGGATCTTGCCGACGACTATCGGACTAAAGCCCAGGTCCCAGAAAAATCCCAGGATCAAAGGATGCAGCAGCGGCCTGAATGATTCCCAGATGCCAAATTTTCCAGAAGAAAAGATATACTTGCCCATGCCGATGTAGACATGCGTGTCCCACCACAACGGCTGTTGGGCCAGCAGGTATATTATCCTGACCACCACAGAGAAGACGAGGATGTAGAGCAGACTGTTTTTTCTTAGGTTAGCTGATCTCATGTGCATTCTGGAGCATCATGGAGCGAATTGCAGATGATGTTTTGCAGCTGTTCTTTGGAGATGACGCCTTCATATTTCTGGTCGCCGATCACTAAAGTAGGCACCTTGGTGACATTAAACTGTGATTTGACGATCTCGATCATCGGCTCTTCGCTTCTCAAGTCGAGATTAATCGGGAAGACCAGGAAACGTTCTTCAAAGACATTCTTGAAATGGGTCAGGATAGCTCCTTGGTTCTCACATGAAGGGCAGTTCTTCTCGGGCGTGTGGAAATAGAGGACAAGGACAGTGTTAAGATCACATCTCTGGTTGCTCTGCTTAGCCAGCAGCCAATACCTGAGGTTGTCAAGCGCATACCTCCGCAGCACTACCTGGCTGCGGATATCTCCCGGCTGTCCTTCTTCCTGTTCGATGACCTGCTGGAGAGAGTCAGCCAACTCTACTACTGCTTCCTGTAAAGTCGTCCTGAGGACGGCGCAATTATCAAGATCACTGAAAGCATTGAGGTAGGCGTACTGCAGCTGGGTACTGTAGAACTTTACGTCTTGCTCCATGTTCACTTCCTCAATGAGCCCATACTGATAATCTTTCAACACGATCCCTAGAGTAAGGCCTAAAGAGAAGATTAGGAATGTGATTATCGCAGCGACAACGTACTTGTCTTTGCTGATCTTTCTGAATGAACTTTTTTGGTCTACCATCGTAATTTCTGTTTTGCAGTGAATTTTGTCAATGACATTAAAAGGATTATGCCTTTCAACAGGTAATAAAAGAGAAAATAAGGCAGTAAGGGGATGATCCCAAACTTCATCACTTTCTCATTGGCATTCTTATGGGCTTGATAAAAGAAGTAAAAGCCGATCATAAATAAGGAGATGATGATAAAAGTTCTCTTGAAATCTATGGTCAACAGATCCATCATGGTGATTGAAAAGTCCAAGTTCTTCAGGATGGGCATGATCTCAAAACGGATCAGCCAGCCGCTCTTAAGATAGTTCCAAGCCGGGATGATGAAAAGGTAGACGGCTATAAAGATGCCGGCCGTGGCTAAAAGGTATCCCGCGACGTTCTTGATCATCTGCATCATACCGAAATCACCGTACTTGCGGTTGGCGACCATCTCTTTATACTGGTGCAAGCAGATGATACTGCCGAGATACCAGCGTCTTCGCTGCCGGTAGAACGGCTTGAGCTTACTGGGCGCCGTCGTGAAGACATAGCCGTCGAAACACTGCTTGATGCGGTAATTCTCTTTTTGTACACGATAGGCGATCTCCTGATCTTCAGTGATGCTGGTCTCATCAAAACCGCCGATCTTCCTGATGATCTCGGTGCGGTAGAGAGAAAAAGGTCCTGGCGCCACATACAACGAATCAAGGTGGCTGGAGATCCGTGAGATAAGGATGATCACCAGATATTCAAGCCACTGGATCTTCTCCAAGACCGTTTTAGGATCGTGGACTTTCATGGCTGGAGTGATGATAGCCAGCCTTTCATCGTTCTCTTTCTCATACAACGCCAGCATCTTTCTCAGCGTGTCTCTATGGACAAAAGAATCAGCGTCAAGGCAGGCAAAAAATTCTCCATTTGCTGCTTTTAATGCATCGTTCAATGAAGCGGCTTTTCCTTTGTTAGGTCTGGAGATCATTCGATAGTTTGGCTTGTCTTTCATGTGCTCTTCGATGATGGATCTTGTCCTGTCTTTAGAGCCGTCATCGATGACGATAACTTCAATCTTCTCATGCGGATAGTCCAGATTGTCAATAGATTGCAGGGTCTTGACGATAGTCTTCTCTTCGTTATATGCAGGTACGAACACAGAAACATAAGGTTCTCTAGCAAGGTTTATCGAAGACTCTTCGGTTGAAAAAAAGTTTTTTTTGTCGATGAAGATCAAGAATAGAAATACCGAGAAGTAGAGAGAAAGGATGTAGACGATCCACAATGTTACGTTTATAACTATATTCATCAACGCCACCTAAACCAGCACTTTATCTGACTTTCCACACCTCATTGCCTTCCTGACTATGCGCTAATTTAAACCTTTCGTTCTGTAGTAAGAACAATAGCCCTTGTTCTTGCGGTAATGTTTCCCGCAGATCAGCTGAAAGATAGATGTATCTGATATCTTCTTGTTCCAATAGCGGGAAGAGATCCTGGACGTAGACGGCTTCAAAGATATGCTTCTCTGTCAGATCCTGCCGCTGGAAAGAGGTCGCCGTCTCTCTTTTGGCGAAATACTGCAGATAATAACTATCTTCTGAGGATGTGAAAAATCGAGCATCTTTTGGCGTGCTGCTTTCGATCCAGGCAAGGACCTCAAGTTCAGTTGCTGTCGGCTGTAGTTCTGTAATCCTTTGTTCATAGGTGGCTGAAGAGAACAAAACTCCAAGGAGAAGGAGAAGAAGGGTAAAATTCTTGAGGCTGGAAAGCTGCCACTTCGGTTCGAAGATGACGAAAAAACCTTTGGCGGCAAAAACGATAGTGATGACAGTGATGAATAAGACCGTCTGAGGGCTGTAAATATACAACACGGCAGCCGCGATAAAGAGGACATACATCTCGATGCTATCCTTCCACTTGCTGAAGAGTCCGATGATCGCCAGCAGCACCAGAAAGAAACTGACGCCGCTGTAGCCGCCGAGATCGGAGATGAAGTCGGCGCTGAGCTGCTGCTGGTGGAAAGGTCCGATGACAGATGGCAGATGCAGCAATAAGAAAGCAGTGATGGCGGCTAAGGCTATTGCGCCGCTGAAGTAATATATGTTTTTGTCTCTTTTGTAGAATCCGTAGGTTGTCAGGAGGGTAACAAGAAAAAGACTGCTAACTGCATCAATAGTAAGGGCGACTGCAAAGAAGATGATGGAAAAGCACCGCCAGCGGCCATTTTTGGTGAGAATATAGAACCCCAATAAGCTAAAGAGAATAAATATTGACATCTGAGAGAGGCCAAGGAAAGGGATGATAAAAGCCGGGCTGACTGCCAGCAACAGGAGGAACAGGCTTTGCTTTTTAGCATTGATCCTTAGGGTTGTCCCTATCTTGAAGAGAAAGGTCAGCGAGATTAAAGCTGCTAGGATCTGGATGATACTGATCGCTGATAGTGGAAGATGTGACATCGTTTCCACGACTTTGAATGAAAGATGATACGCCGGCTGCTGCGGCGCCTGTTGGAGATTGTAATAACTTTCTGAGCCAAAAAGCAGCGGTTGTCCGATGACGAATAGCGGCAGCAGCAGGACGACGGCTGCGGTAATGATAGCGTAAAAAAGATGGTAGCGCGCCAAATGTTTGAAGACTGGCTTTATGATATTTCTTGGTTCGTCGGTCATCTTAAGCTTCCTTCAAAGTGCAGCGCACCCGGTAGATCTTTACTTCCTGGTTGTAGATAGGTTCGAAACATTCCTGAGTGATGTAATGAAAATTGTCCACGGAGAAACGGCTCTTGGCTTTAGGTGTCAAGATGATATAACCTACACGATACTTATCGAACAGGCCGAGAGCTTCTGTCTGGAAAGTGGTTATGTACATGGTGGAGATGTCGAGGATGCGCTGTTCAGCATCTTTCTGCAGGCTGAAATGATCGTCCATGACATTTCTCTTGCCAGCATAATAGCTGAGTGCGTTACCTTCCTCAAACTGCACTAACGTGGTCGTCTTCTGGGGAATTGTCTCGCCGAACCAACGGAAGGCCTGGATGGCATCCATCGAAGGCATCGACTGTTCTTTTGCTGTGGTCAATGCTGGAAAGATCATGGTAGCTGCCAATAAGATTATGGTGATCGCTGGAAGGCCGATCTTCCACGACTTGATCCTGGTCCTTTTGAAGAAATCGACCATCTCTTTATAGAATGAGGCGAAGAAGATAGCCAGGATGATACTGAAAAAAGTGATGGAAAGCTTGAACTGCACCAACCGCAGCCAGGTTAGGATAGTGGTGGAGATGACCAGGCTGATGTAAAGGAATTCTTTGGTATTCTTGAGCTTGAACAACGACCGGCCGACAACATAGATGCCAGCCAAGAAAGGGATGATACTGACGCTAAGCATCGTATCTAGTAAAGATGGCTGTGGAAAATACCAGCGCATGATCTGCTGAGGGATGTTCTGCCAGATGAAACTCATCCCTTCGCTGGCCAGCACTTCTTTGAAGAACAGAAATTGGGTCCAGACATAGAAGAACAGCGAAAAGAGGATGATCTCAACTTCTGCTTTCTGCAATTTTTTGCCTTCTATGGCTGACAGCAGCAGATAGATGCCGAAACCGACGATGATCAGAAAGGTGGCCGAACTGGTTAGGCAGGCGGCCAGGAAAGCGATGATGTAATAGTAGACGAAATTCTTCTCTTTGAGATTGATGAAACAAAAAGTGATGAGGAAGATCAATGGGATGAACAGCGCTTCCACGGTGAAGGAATTAGTCTCATATAATGTTGGCAGGAACGCGGCGATGCCGGCTGAGAAAAGGGAAGCAGTCTTGCTGCCAGTCATCTTATCGCTGATGTGATAGACGATGATGACTAAACTGGCGATAAGCAGGTTGGGTATGATCTTGGCGATAATTTCTGGCGGTATGAATTGATCTGGCGTTATAAGATCGAATAATGCTGTAAAGTAATGGAACAAAGGCAGGAACCGCAGATCTCTCCCGCTATAGGAAAGCTCATCATGGAATTGCGGGAATCCATTGTTAGAAATATAATCTACTTGTCTTAAGTTGAAATAAGAGTCATAGGTGAACGCCGGCGTAGAAAAAGCAAGCACCAGTCTGACTGTGAGAGCAGCCAGAAAAATGAAGGCAAGCCAATAGTTTGCTTTCTCTTTCATGATAAACGCCTGAGAATACAATCTGTTTTATAAAAGTGTTTGTTTAAGACGAGCATATAACGTATAGGCTAAATGTTTAAATATTTCGGCTGGTTTTTACTTTATTATGGGGGGAAACAAGCCGCTGGCTCTTTTTTTGATAGTCCTGCTGTTATCTGCTCCTCTGGCCTTCGCTTCATCTCCGGTGGTGTCATCTTCTGGAGCGTATTGCAATCCGATCACCGATAATTGTCCTGCTGGCTACTCCTGTTCCGGTCCGGAAGGCTCTTTCTTGACGACGAAATGCTGTCCGCAAGGGGAGGAATATAATCCTATCTTAGACACTTGTATCGGGGAAGGGATCGGCCAATACATCACAACGGCTCCTCAAAAGATCGTTTCTGATGATTCCCCGTCTGAAGAGCCTCAAGAGATTTCTGCTGTTGATGAAGCAGATTATACTCACATGTGCGGTATCCACGTGAAGGAAGGCTGCGACCTTGGAGATTGCAGCGATGGCGATTACAACTGCGACGGCGAACGGGATGAGGTCTGTTTTGCCCATACAGAGATCTGCGGCAATGGCTTGGATGATGATAAAGACGGCATCCCTGACGATGGGTGTGTCTCTCAGGATAACTGCGGGCAGTGCGGTGACGGCTGGATCAATAAATGTGACCAGGAAGAATGTAACGGTCTCGGCAAATGCAGCTTTGACCCCGGTTTTTTACTGATAATCAATCAATGCACAAATGCTGTTAGTGAATGTGTATCTCAGATGGAGATCTGCAACGGTGTTGATGATGATTGTGATAATGTTGTAGATAATGATTGCCTGCAATCAAATGTTGAAGAGAAAGTGATTGACGAACATTTGTGCTATGGTTGGCAGGCCTGCGCTGCCGATGACTGTGTGGTAGAGCATCCCGATGACGATGAAGACGGCGACGGCGTTGTCACTAAAGTTGAGATCCGCTACTGGTCGAATCCTTTGGATGGTGAGGACGATCCTTTCAACAGGATGTTCCAGAACGGCTGTCCCGACTATTTCCATCCTGAGATCGATTTTTCCCGTGATATTATGGGGTCCATTTCACTCGGCCCTATCGATGTATATACTCTCACTCAAGTGATCTCCTCTCCCGAGAAAGCTTCTGCGGCTTTTGTAGGGAAAACTATCGGCGGCCCTCATGGCTTGATCTCAGGAGTATGGTCTGATGCTGCGGGTATAATCGATCTAGCTGTAGGTGTCGTCAAGCTGGTCTTCAATGTTGGAAAAAAATCTGTAGACAATCTCATTGAATGCCAGGGTGATGTAATGTGCATGGAGTTAAAGACTGGTTACGAAGCTGTTGAGTCTGGCCAGGAGATCGTCAACGGCTTGATCAACGCCAATTACAAACAGATATTCCTAGACATGAAAAACCGATGGTTCGATGAACGTTCCACCGTCGCTAGGGATATTTGGGAATATGAGGGAGAGTGTGAGAACGTTATCCTTACTAGGACCTATACTGCATCATACACCGGCGGTTTCGTCGCTGCTCAGATCTTACTGTTATTGCTGCCGGTCTCTAAAGTGGGGGAATTAGGGAAGCTTAAAGTCTTAACTAAGTTTAAAGCATTGGGAGATGTGGCTAGCAAAGGTGCTAAAATTTTTGATGCTATCGGCGAGTTTGCTTTCATTAGCAAGTTACCTGAGGATGAAGCGGCTAAGGTTGTGAAGTTAGTAGGTAAAGTGGCTGAAGATTATGGCGATGATGTGGCGAAGGCTTTAGCTAAAAGTGAGATTGGCCAATTTGCAGTAAGTAATTTAGATGAAAATGTTGTAGAAGGGCTAGCTAAATTTGCTAAAAATTCTGAAGCTGAAAGTCTTAATAAAATTTTTAACGGACTTTCTCAGTCTGATTTTGATGTTGTCGGAACCAAATTAAACTTAATATCTAAAGACCTAGGTAGCGATGGTATCCAAAAACTACTTGCTAAAGAAGGAGTTGAAAATGTTTTATTAAAAGGCAAACCAGAATTAATAACTAAATGGGTAGAGAAAGGCAAAGAGGTTGTTGGGACAGATTTTAGAGTTATAAGACCAACCCAAGATGTAATTGATCCAGGAAAAGTTGACCAGTACTTCAATCAGATTATCCAAGGGGAAGACACTTTGCCAATAGAATTTGCTATTGAAGAATCTATGGATGGAGTTGGTGTTAAGAGATGGATTCTTGATGGCCATCACCGCTTTGTCGCTTACGAACGTGCGGGATTCTCTTTTGATGAGATGCCCTATATATTTGGCGAGGATTATAACAGTAAAGTATATAATAGTTGGAAAGATGTTAAGTTTGAAAACTTGGGGTTAGAATAATGGGACAAGAAGCATATCTATTCAAAGTAAAGTTTAATGATAAAACTTTAATTACTAAAGTAGAAAGTTTTCTGTTAGAAAATGAGTTTACAAAAGTAAAACCTAGCTTTTATGAGATGAAAAAAAAAGAAGGGATTTTAGAATTAGAGTTAAGAATGGAAAAAGACTTTTCCCCAGGATTTTATTTACGGTTTGCAGTTATTAATCCAGATAGTGTTTTGATAATGTGTAATGATTTTTTCTCTACTCTTAAAAGAAAATTTAAAGTTGAAATTTATGATATGGAGAATAAAAACAGCATAAATGAGATTGGTACTGATGTTGGCGAGAAATTATCTGAAAAACGTAAGCAATTCCCAAAATTAAAACTGATTCCAATACGAGCTGGAAAAGAAGCTATAGATTACATTAGAAGTACAATCAGCCGGTGATTCTCCAGATAAGAAAGAGTATGAAGGACCGTGGAATATCAATACTTTCAAACAAAAAATCCTCCCTAAGATTGAATGGGACAGATAAACATATACTTCATATAGCAAAGAGATATAAATAAGTGCTCAAAAATACATTTTCAAAACTATGGAAACAGCAAACATCGGAAAACGACTTTTGGCCCATATCATCGACGGCTTTGTTTATATCGGGATCTTTTTTGTTACTACTCTGATCTTGGTGCTGACGCTGGGATATGGTGATTTAGAAAAGTCCGCGATCATCGCTATCGGAACTTACTTTGCTTTCTGTTTATTATCTGGCTTTTACTTTATCCTCATCGACACTTTCTGGGTCGGACGCAAAGGATACACCATCGGCAAGAAAGCTATGGGGCTGCGGATAGTATCTGTTGATGAAGAAAGGATCACTTACGGCAAGGCTTTTCTAAGAGCTTTGATTAAGTTCGGTTTTATCATGTTCGTGCCATTCACGCTCATAGCTCATTTTATCATGATCGTCGCCAGAGAAGATCATAAAGGTCTGGCTGATCTGGCTGCAGAAACAAAGGTGATAGCTGTTCTGGAGGACACAAAATGAAAGCAACTATCTACATTATCTTAACTCTGATCTTATCAACGACAGCTCTGGCTGCATCCTGGGGGGATGTCGATTTCCGCATCCTCGCTTCAGATGATGATCTGGTCTTCCCTATTGTCTTAGAATTCCAGAACTCTCAAGGAAAAGATCTTAATGCGCAGCTATTGATAGAGACGTTATCGCCGGACGCTGATTTCGGACCGTCCGAATATGAGCAGGATATTGTCATCAGTAAAGATCCTGAACTGTTAAGAGTTGATCTGCCAATCACCGAAGCAGAGAAAAATTATGACGTGTGGGTCTCGGTCTGGGTCGATGACGAACTGGCAGATAAGATGTATAATTCGCTGGTCCGTCTTAAACCGGAAATGCTGGCAGAGACCAACAAGCTGCCGCCAAAACCAGGAGAGGTCTTACAGCAGCAGATGGATGAAGCAGCTGATTTCGCTGCCAGGCTGAGGGAAAAATATCCTAACATCGACGAGATGGACACTCAAGACGCGATGATCATCGTCCACAAAGAGATGGCCCAGGAAGAAGGTCTTAGCGAGAAAGAATATCTGCAGAAGCTGGGTTCAGATGCCGACACTATCGAAGAAGCGTTCGGCAGACCAGCTCCAGAATCTCAGGAACAAGCGGATGTTCCACAGCCTCAGGCCAACGTTGAGAAAAAAGCCATAGAAGACTCTTCTTCTACTGCCAACATCATCGGCTCTATCATCGCGGTCATTTTGATGATTGGGGTCATCGGCATCGGCTATATTTTCTTCATCAAGAAGAGATAGCCTACAATATATATATTGCATATACTATCATTTTATATATTTGTAACTACTAACTGGGGGAAATGGGAGGGGGAATGGCACAAGAAAGTAGTTCACGTTCTGTAGGTATCCATTTCTCTATCTATTTTACGATCATCTTGATCCTTTTGGTATTCATGCTTGCCGCCTGGGTCTTTTTTGATAAGATCTTGCTGCAGGTTGTCGGCCTCATCGCCCTGCTGACAGCTTTGGCTGTGGTCACTTCATTATACTTTCAGAAGAGACGGCTGACTTGGAAGCTGAACTCGACCAAAAGGGAGATAGCTTCCCTTCAGGAAAGTTATAATACTAGAAAAGAGCAGGTTGGTTCTATCTTAGAGGAGTTGAAAGCTGTTGGTAGCAGACAGGCGCAGGCTAAAAAGATGCTTAAGAAGCAGGAAGAAGCTATCTCTAGACAGGACATTCAACTGCAGGCCACACAGAAAGAACACTTACTGCTGGAACAAAAAGTAGCGTCGTTGCAGCAGAACGAGAAAAGAATAGAAGGTAAAAATCAGACCATGCATAATTATCTCAAAGTTAAGAGTAAGGAGTTGCAGCGGCTTACCAAAAGCTGCCAGAAGATGGAGAAAAAACTTATGACATTACAAGAGAAGAAAATGATGATCCCGGAAAAAAAGACTGCCTCAACAAAAGATGTTCGGAGTGTCTTCTCTTCTATCACGAAGCCTTCTTTTATGTTCAGGAAAAAAGAAGGGCCGGACCAGATACCAAAGCTGCCTAAAACTGAAGTTAAAGAAACTAAAATAGAAACTAAAATTGTAGAGAAATCACCAAAGAGAAATTTCAAAGAGCTCTTTCAGAGAAAGAAAAAGGAGACAGTCGCGGCTCTTCCGGTATTGGTTATGGACGTCAGCCCTTTAGCCGGTCAACTGCAGGTCCAGTTCCCGGAATTTCCGCTTAAGAACAAGCAACAAAGGGTGCAATTACAACGCCTTGCAGCTCGATTCATCCAGGATCAAGAGCAAAGCTTTTCAATAAGTAAGGTATTATCCTTATTGACTCAGGCTTACGAGAACGCTGATCAGATGCGTGACACGCTCAGCGTGGAGATCAAAAGCTGGGTCGATAGTGACCCTTATGTGATCAGGACCGCTAAAGCTGGCGGAGCTAACCATTATAAGATTACATAACATGATACAGGAGGTAAAAATATGAAACAATTCAATAAGTTTGGAATGGTGGTCTTTTTGTTGTTGCTTGCCATGCCGATGGTGTTTGCAGCAAATGGGACAGAATTATCAACTGACGCTTTTGCACCAGTTGATATCACTAACATTGGAGGGGTGTCTGAGGTTACAAATCTGTTAGCAAGGATAATCAGTATTGTTCGGCTTGTTGCAGTAGGTGTTGCAGTATTAGCTTCGATTATCCTTGGCATCCAGTTCATGGGAGCAAGAGATCCGATAGAGAAGAAGCGCTTGGGAGACCGCCTGAAGTACATCCTTATCGGGCTAGCCGTTGTGGTTCTAAGTTACCCAATCGTTAACCTGTTCCTTTAAGAGATGAAAACAATTTTTTTTATTGTCTTTTTTCTTGGAGCGGTGTCGGCCGCCGCTCTCATTGATACGTTAAGTGTGGAAAATTGCGGCCAGCCGCATCATTTCGGCCAATTGCGTGAGGATGTTTGTGAGAAGTTTGAGGAAGGTAATTTCAGCGCCCTGTCGTTGGAACTGCAAAAGACGATCGTGCTTAACACCCTCGTCCGCAATGAAGTGACCATCTATGAGAAGCTTAACATCGCTAACATCTGGAACTGGAGAATGCCAATAGCTGAGATATCGACAGACCTGAACCCGCAATTTCCAGTCATCTGCAGAGATGACGGCAGCACTAGTTGTATCTATGATTCTTGGTTTGCTATCGGCGGTATCGACAATTCATTTGAATATCACAACCAGACTTTCGTCCCTGAAGATTCCACAGTCCATGTCTTGTATGGCTACGAGCTGGGCGTTCCGCCGGAGATGGGGCGTCCTGGCCAGCACAGTTGCGGTTCCCGGCCGAAGGTCTTTATCCCCTCTGGAGGAAACCACTGCGGATTCAGGTTCTCTAGCGTTGACGTGACAGAGAACCATCTTTATCTTGACGGCGCGTTGCAGAGCCAAGATGATCGTCATCTGCCGTATGCTGATGCCGTCGCTTCATCTACTCTCACGGCCGATCTGAACGTGAGGAACCACATTACCGTAACTGTCTATGATTGGGAAGCTGACGGCCATTGCGGTATTGAGACTACCCGTTATATCTGTCGTGAATCATCGACATATGAATACATCGAAGAACAAAGTATCACCGAAAGCTGGGAAGTGGTCCAGCCGTCATCATACGGACAAGCGTACAGTTTTCAGGTAAAAGATCCTGATTCCAGTCCTTTGGTCACGTTTACGACTGACATTCCTGAGTATAAGCTGCAGTTGGGCGGCAGTTCTTTACAGAACAGCAAGTATAGGTATGACGTGGGGTATCGCTATCCGCCTTACAATTATCTCTATGTACAACGGCGGGACAGCCCTTTCATCCTAGTCTCCGATCTGCTGCTCCAGGATGACGATAATGATACGGTCCAGTTTAAAGCTGACAGCAGCTATCTTGACGATTGCACGCTCTCGATACTTGATCCTTATGGTGAGCATACTATCCCTTGCTCACAGAATCAGCCGGTAACTTATACTCCCAAGCTCAATGCTACCCTTAACGAATCGATCTATGACAAAGGCGACAGGATGATGTTGACTGTCGCGGCCAGCAGGGACGGCGGACCAGCAGTCGGCCAGGTTACCGTAGAATACGGTGGCAATGTCACTAATCTAGCGTTGGTCGATGGAGAAGCAGAGATTATCCTGGACCAGATTCCTGATGATGAGATTATCACCGTGCAATTCGAGGATCAACGGAGAGTGTTGCATCTGGCCGTCTACAATTCTAGGTTATATTGGAGCATCGCCTGGCTGGCCGTCAGCCTCAGCGTGATGTACTTGCTGTTCAAAGGCGTAAGCCGCGAGATATTGCGGAGGTCGCTATGAAAAAAGTGATCATTATCTTTATGGCGCTGTTGTTAAGCTTTGTTTCAATAACTGGCGTTTCCGCAGAAGCTCAGGTGGTCGCTTCTGAATGCGGCGATGTCTCTCCTTATGAGTATGACGCTTTGCTAGCTTGTCAGATCTCTTCCTATGCTGCTGCCGGCAATCTTCTCTACGATGGACAAGTCAACCTCTACAAAGACCAGATCATCAATGTTACTCGGTCTGATGATATTAAAGTAAGTGAGATTAACCTCTACTATAATCTTTTTAAATTTATTTTCGTCGGCCTGCTGATCCTTATCACAGTATTGACCGGCTACAAATTCATGACAGCAGATGAACCGATAAAGCGGGAAGAAGCGAAGAAAACGTTCAAATATATCGTCCTTTCCGGTGTGATGGTGGCCCTCCTGCCGATCATCCTCTCTCTGGTCTATAATCTTTCCACGGATCTGACCAAAGTAACTTTGAGCCTGAGCAGTTTTCCTAAATCCGTCGGCGATTTCCACACCTCTAACTTCAGCAACCCCGGATTATCTGGCGTCTCTCAGGAAGTGACGAGACTGAGTCAGTATAATGCCAACATCCCTTATTTTGCTGCGGCTGCCAAATCATATGTTATCGCCATGAACGCCAGGCACATGTTAGTGCTACTATTACTTTCCCTGGCCCCGATGATCCTGTTCTTCTACATCTATGCTCCTCTTAACTCCTACGGAAAGCTTCTTACTTACCTTTTGGTCTCGGAACTGTTCTATCCGGTCCTCTGTGTTATCGTCCTTCACTTCGCGTTCATCCTAGCCAATGATCCGATCGATTACCTGATGCTGAGCGGCGGCTTGTTCCTGTGTATGATAATCCAAGTCATCTTGTTGTCGGCAGCGCTGTTCAAAGCCAGCATGCATTTCATCACCCACATCAAATATTCAGAGGAGGAATCATCATGAGCTACGAGATCCCCCGCAACCTGACCAAGTACGCCGAAGAGTTTCTCTTCGGTCTGAGCTTGAAGCAGTTCCTTTACGCTCTTGGTTTCATCGGCGGCACCCTTATCCTCTATATGTCACTGGCTGAGAAGATGAACCAGCTGATCGTCTTTGCCATCATCCTACCGTTCCTGATACTGGGCTTCCTGTTTGTTTTCCTGCAGCTCGACGAAAAGATCAAAGCCCAGTTCAACCTCCGCCGCAGCCTCTATAAAGCTAGCTACTTTGACACCAACATCTCTTCATTCATCGACGTTGAGGACATCCGGGACGATATTGTCATCCTCAAGAACGGCAACATCCTTGGCATCTTGGAAGTGACCCCTGTCGATTTCTTCATGCTTAGTCCAGAACAGAAGACGCAGGTGATGACCGCGTACCGTAACTGGCTGCGAAGCATCGATTATTACGTGCAGATCTTGTCAAGGTCGGTGAACATCAGCCTTGATTCCTGGCTGAACTCGATCGAGAAGAAAGCTACCAAAGATGACAACCAGCGCGCTAATCATTTCCGGGAATGGATGAAAGAAGAGATGGGCAAAAACAACATCCGTGACAGAAGATTTTATGTCATCATCCCGCAGAAGATCGAGATGCGGCGGCGTTCCCTGCTGGCAGAACTGAAAAGCATCGTCACTGGCAACTATGATTCAGAGCTGTCAAAGGACGATCTTTCAAGATACAAGATCCAGCTCCAGAACAACCTTATCAACTGCAGCGAGATGATGGAGCGCTGTTCATTAACGGCAAAAAGACTTAAAACTGACGAGCTCTTAGGGCTATATGCCTCCTATTTCCGCAACGAGAGTGTCATCAACAAGACGGTGCTTTCTCCCCTTACCTGGATGGATGAGCTGCTCCAGGAAGAGATGCCGCCGGCAGTCGAGAACGATACAAAAAAGATAGGCCATGAAACAATTCAACCGATTGGACATACAGGAAGTTAAAGACGACACCATCGTCTTCAAGGATGGCAGTTTCTGCTGCGTTTTGGCAGTCAGCATTCCGCTTGAGAAAAGCAAGACTGCTGAAGAGCTGCGGAAGAATATGAAACAGTTCCATCAGTGGTTGACATCTTTAGATTATCCGATCCAGATCTGCGCCAGGAGCGTCAACTATGACCTGGACAAAAGGCTGCTGGCGTTCCGCGCCAAGGTTGAACGTGAGCTGCTTCTGTCTAAAGAGAAGAATCGAGAGAAGATCTTAGAGTCTAAACGGTTCTTCGATTGGTTCGAACGTTTCATATTCGACAACGCCACAGCGCAGAGGTTATATTACGTGACGGTCCATCTGCAGCCATACTATCGCCGTTTTTGGCAGAGAAAGAGACTGTTCAACAGCCAGCCGCGCTTACAGGAACTTAAGAAGAGGATGATGGCCGCCAAGAAAAACCTTGATCAGATGGGTTTTGACAGCAAGCTCTTAGATGACGCCCAGCTGGTCAACCTATATTCTTCCTATTATCTTTTCTCATTTTATCACGATAAAGGATATTATGAGACGATCGAGAGCAGTTACCTGAAATGGAAGGAGGGAGACACACATGGTTACCAACAGTAGGACTGAAGCCGATTTTGCTTTTGACAAGATCATCAATATTTTACAGAGAAAAAAGATCATGCTGCCGGGCGAGTTTAATCTGCTGACAGAGAGACTCAGTCGCGAGGACATAGGTTACATCCGCCAGAAATTGCTGGCTTTGAACTATGTCATCAATGAAGACATGATCGAATTTACTGAGAAGAGCAAGCCTGAAAAAGAAGTCAAAGATTCTGAGCTCTTAGACTTATTGATCCGTCCTGATTACATCAATACAGAAGAAGATACCATCCAGGTCGGCAATCAATTGTACAAGGGTATTGTCGCTTCTGGATTTCCCGCCACGGTCGGTGAGAACTGGCTGGGCCATCTGACCCAAGAGAAGCGCAACCTTGATTTTAGCATCTTCATCGAACCAAGCTCAGTCCGAGCAATTGAGATCTACCTTAACCAGCAGCTTCGTAAAGTTGAAAATGATCTTTACAAATATTCCCAACGTGGCGTCACCAATCCCTCATTAAAAGCAAGGAAAGACCAGCTTACATCACAGTTGAAACAGATCCTCAGCGGTCAGTACAAGCTGTTCAAGATGTCTTTGCATGTGGCTGCCAAAGGTCAGAATGATGAAGAGGTGTCTTTATTAGCATCGAAGATCACTGCTGATCTGCATTCACAGGGGATCGAGACCAAGTACACGGCAAAATATAACGAGCAGCTGTTGAAATCGATCATCCCTGCCGGCCGGAAACATCTTACCAGCAGAGAGATTTTCGTCCCTGGTCCGGCTGCTGCCGCTTCCTTTCCTTTTTCATCAAGCTTCTATGATATCGATGAGGAAGATGGTGTACTATTAGGTTTCAACAACAACGGCATCCCGATCGCCAAATCTATCTGGAAACTGCCGAAATACGTCGGCACGGTCATCGGCGCTACTGGGTCCGGGAAGAGTTATGCGACCAAAGCGTTGATCCTTAACGATTCGATGATCCATCAGTCGCGGGTCTTCATCCTCGATCCTGAAGATGAGTATACCAAGATGTGCGACAATATCAAAGATTCTCAGGTGATCCGGCTCAGCCGCAGTTCTAAGAAGATCCCTAACGTCCTGGCTTTGATGGGTTCACCATTGGCTGATAAGTTAACTTCCATACCAAGGATATTTCATGTGCTGCTTGGTGGTCTGACTACCTCTCAGAAACCATTGCTGGAAAAAGCGGTGATGGAGACTTACAAGAAGAAAGGCATCACTGAAGACAAGACTGAATCCTGGAACAAGACGCCGCCGCGACTGAGTGACTTGTATAAGATGATGGAACATATGAAGAAAAGCTGCAAGGATTACAAGCAGAAAGCTGATTATGAAGACATGATCAGCAAGCTGTCGCGATACACCAAAGGCATCTTCAAGTTCATGGACACTTCTGGAGAGAACATCAATCCTAAAGCCCAGTTTAATGTTATCGAGTTCAAGTCGATGCCGGAAGAGATCCGCCCGGTGCTGATGATGGTCTTGCTGGAATTCATCAAGACTCGCTTTTTAGAGGACAAGAAAAAGAAGATCCTGGTGCTGGACGAGGCCTGGAGGGTGTTGAAGAACAAGCATGAAGCTTCCTATATCGAAGGTTTCGCCAGGACTTTCAGGAAGAGCAACGGTTCATTGATCCTGGTCACCCAGAGCGTGGCTGAATTACAAGACTGTCAGGAAGGGAAAGCCTATCTGGCCAACTCCGCTTTTGCATATATCTTCAAGACTGAGGGCATCATCGCTGACGAAACTTGCAGGTTGTTCGGTCTTAATGATACAGAGAAAGAGATCATCACCACGGCCAGGCCGGGGGAAGGCGTCCTGATCTGGGAGAAACGGCACCATAAGATCATGATCAAAGTTGACAAGAAGACGCATGCCTTGATCACGACGAACCCGCAGGAAGCTGTTTGATGGCAGTCCCACTGCGTTTAGTGAGGCTAGAGGATATCTAGGGCTTTTGTGAAATCCTCACCGTCTGTGCCGTGATTGACAGGATTGACGTAGTCAATCATGGCAGGGCCAGACGGAAGAGACGAGGTTCGTATACGAAGTGTACGGTTCTCGTCTCTGGAGTAGGAGAGGATTTCATATTAGCCAGGCTTTAGGAAACCTTTAAAAACCCTAAATTCATCCTTATCCTAAAAGAGGTAATGATATGATAGTCTTTGGGGTAGATGTTCCTTTGGTCGAGATCGTGCTGGTCTTTGCCATCATTGTCTTTATCCTTCTGATCGAATCGCTGGTAGTCATCGGTCTGCTGATGAGCCAGATGAACAAATCCCGAAAGATGGCTTTATTGCTGGACCAGCTGGCGCAGACCATGCTGAAGATGAAGGAAGGAAGAAAGTAAGACTTCTTTCAAACCTCGGCTAATATGAAATCCTCGAGGAGATGAGGTTCGTATACAAAGTATACGGTTCTCGTCCCTGGAGTCATGAGAAATTCGCTTTTTATTGGCGAATTTCTGTGACAGAAAAAAGCCAGGAAATGAAGCAACACCACACTAGTAGTAAAATGCTGAACTTTCTGGCTTTTTTACTGTAAGGGAGGATTTCATAAAAGCCTCAAACCTCGAAATCTTTATATCTCATCACCATTCCTGAAAATGCATGGGAAAAGTTTCTTCAGGGGCAGCATTCTTGGACTCCTTTCTGGACGGCGGGTATGATGATAACATCATCACGACAGTCTACGGCCCTTCCGGTTCTGGCAAGACCAATCTTTGTCTTATAGCTGCCGTGACCATGGCTGAAAAAGGGAAGAAAGTCTTGTTCATGGATACAGAGGGTGGTATTGCTATCGAAAGGATCAAACAGCTTACCTCTAATTTTGACGATGTCATCCAGAGATTGTTCTTCTTCTCTCCGGTCAATTTTTCACAGCAGAAAGAGATCTTCGAGACGATGCGGAACATGGTCAACGATTCTGTCGGTCTTATCGTCATCGATTCCATCTCCATGTTGTATCGTCTGGAATTAGGCAGAAGTGACGAAGTCTTTGAAGTAAATTCTGCTTTGGGAAGGCAGATCGCTTATCTGGTGGAAATTGCGAGGACCAGGAACATCCCGGTATTGATCACCAACCAGGTCTACGTTGATTTCAATAGCAAGGAAATCAGGATGGTCGGCGGCGATCTTCTGAAATATGGGTCTAAATGCTTATTGGAGCTGCAGAAATTTGTCAACTGCCGGGGTCTGATCCTCAGGAAGCACCGGTCTCTCCCGGAAGGTATCGAAGCAAGATTTAGGATAGTGCAGAACGGCATGGAGGAAGTAGAAGGGTGAATGGCTTAATGGTCGTTTATAGTTTTCCCTGATCACGAAAATTTTGAAGCGCAAAAAGCACCTCTTTTTTTGCTATTTCTCTCTGTTTATCGTTGGCAATTTCAATTTTGTCAAGCTTACACTCGTTCCAGAAGTTCATCGGACTGTATTCTACATCACTGATTGCAGACGTGTTAAGATCCACGCGGCCAAAATAACAACAATCCGACCAGCTAACCCTCTGGATCATAAAATCTGCAACAGTATTCTCTACACACACTTCGTAGCGGGTCCAAAAATCATCTCCTCTTTCAAATGAATAACAGGTTGCTCCAGAATCATCCGGTCTGGTTTCTATGTCTCTCTTCTGATAGCAGTCACTTGCGTACCATATCTCCAAAGAGAGAGCAACAAGGCCAAGTCCTTTTAATATCTCTTTCATCAGGTCTTTATTTGGAGCGATATCTTTTAAATCTTTTTCAGTACATCTACTTTTTTCAGAAATCTTTATAAATCAGCATCTTAATCAACATCTCATAGCCAAGACCTGCCCGTCGTAGGGTATGGGAAGCTGCGTGAGGCAAAAAAAATCGCAGTCAGAGATGATTTCTGACTACTATTGCCCGGAGAAAGAAAAATGTCCGAAGAACAAGAAACGTTATTGATCGATTCCAATGAGTACCTGAAATCGGGTATCCACATCGGAACTAAATTTAAGACCAAGTACATGAAAGACTTCATCTACAAGACCCGGCCTGACGGGCTTAGCGTCCTGAACCTGAAGAAGATCGACGAACGGTTGCGGTTAGCTATCAACTTTCTTTGCCAATATGAGGCGAAGGATATCTTGATCGTCGGCAGAAGGGAAAACGGCTGGAAAGCCCTAAAACAGCTGCATAAGTTGACTGGTATCAATGTTATCACCGGCCGTTATCCGCCGGGAATCCTGACCAATCCAAACCTGGAAACGTTTACAGAACCTAAACTAGTCATGGTCTGTGATCCTTGGCCGGACAGAAACATCGTTGATGACGCCAACAAGGTGGGTGTTCCGGTCATCGCTCTCTGCGATACCAACAACCAATCCAACAAGCTGGATCTGGTCGTCCCTTGCAATAACAAAGGGAAGAAATCGGTCGGCTTAGTATTCTACCTGGTCGCCAAAGAATTCCTTCAGAAGAAAGGTTTGGCTACTGAAGAGAATAAAGTCACCATGGAAGATTTCATCGAGGAGTGATCCTCTCTTTTTCTTTCTTTAACATTCACAACCTTCTTAAACAGTTTTCTTTTATCTCCTGCTTATGTGCGGCATTGCAGGATACATCGGCCTGAGACAGGCGAGTCCCCTCCTCTTGGAAGCATTGCGCCGTCTGGAATACCGGGGCTACGATTCAGTGGGCATGGCTATCCAGCATGACAATTGTGTGGAGATCCGTAAAGGTCCGGGAAAAGTTGCCGCTGTCGATTCTGAATGTCATTTTGCAGAGATGCCCGGCACTCTCGGTATCTCTCATACTCGTTGGAGCACTCATGGCGGACCATCGCAAAGGAATGCTCATCCTTTTTTTGATGCTTCAAAGCGTTTCGCGGTCGTCCATAACGGCATCATCGAAAATTACTTAGAACTGAAAGAGCTGCTGCGAAGAGATGGTGTCGTCTTCAGCTCTGATACTGATTCGGAAGTAATTGTCCATCTGACCTCGCAGAATTTTAAAGGTGACCTTCTGGAGGCTGTACGATCTGTCGTCAAGCATCTGCAGGGAGCCTATGCTTTCTGTGTGATAAACAATGTTGATCGCGAGATCATTGTTGCGCGAAACGGCAGCCCTTTGGTCATCGGCATCGGACAGGGCGAAAATTTCATCGGTTCTGATGTCTCCGCTTTCGTTGAACATACAAAAAAAGTCATGTATCTTGATGATTTCTCTCTAGCTAGGATCACCAAAGACAATGTCCAGGTTTCAGATTTTGCGGGCAATCCTTTGCCTTTGCAGGTTAAAACAATAGACTGGGATCTGGAACAGGCCCAAAAACAAGGGTATAAACATTTCATGCTGAAAGAGATCTTTGAACAGCCTCAGGTCGCGCAGGATTCATTGAAACAAGCAGTTTCTATCACTGTCCGTCCGGCAAGGATCATCATCGTGGCCTGCGGTACAGCTAGTTATGCCGGCTACGTCGGTAAATATCTTATCGAGAAACTAGCAGATGTCCCGGTGATAAACGAGATCGCTTCAGAGTTCCGTTATCAAGAGCCGCCGTTGTCGAAAGACGATCTGGTCGTGGCTATTTCACAGAGCGGCGAGACTGCTGATACTTTAGCGGCAGTTAGGTTAGCTAAGAAACATGGTGTGAAGACTCTTGGTCTCATAAATGTCGTTGACAGCACCATCGCTCGGGAAGTTGATCAGGTGATCTACACCCGCGCTGGACCGGAGATCGGTGTGGCCAGCACTAAAGCGTTCATGTCGCAATTAGTCACTTTGTATAAAGTTGCATATTCATTAGCTGACCGGACGTTTGATCCTCAGCAATTGGTCTCTTTGATCACCAAAGTTTTAGAGATGCAGCCGCAGGTCAAAGAGATCGCTCAGAAATATTATCATCACCCTCATTTCCTCTATATCGGCAGGAACCGCAACTTCCCTTTAGCGTTGGAAGGCGCCTTGAAGCTGAAAGAGATCTCTTATATCCATGCTGAAGCTTATGCTGCCGGCGAGCTGAAACACGGTCCGATCGCCCTGGTCTCCGATGAGATGCCGACGGTCGCGTTGTGTCCGCAGGATCAGGTCTATGCCAAGACCATCAGCAATATCGAAGAGATAAAAGCTCGTCAAGGAAGGATAATCTCTATCGCTACGGAAGGCGACGAGCGTATCAAAAGCGTCAGTGATGATGTCTTATATGTACCAAAAGTCGATGATATCCTCTATCCTTTCATGCTAGTAGTCCCATTACAGCTTCTGGCGTATCACATTGCCGATCTGAAAGGCTGTGATATTGATAAACCAAGGAATCTGGCGAAATCGGTGACGGTGGAGTGAATTCTTGTTTCCACAACCTTTAAAAGGGATTTCCTAACTTCTTCGCATAATGAAAAAGGTAGTGGTCATCGGCGGCGGCACGGGAAATTTCGTGGTCTTGCGTGGATTACAGAAATATAACGTCGAGCTGGGGGCGATCGTCTCCATGGCTGATGACGGTGGCAGCACTGGTATCTTGCGAGATGAGCTGGGGGTGCTTCCTCCGGGAGATGTCCGGCAGTGTCTTGTCGCTCTTTCTGATTCCAGTAGGCTGATGCGCGACCTGATGAACTATCGCTTTGAGAACGGCGGTCTTCAAGGCCATAGTTTTGGCAACCTTCTTCTTTCCGCGTTGGAGAAAGTCACCGGCAGCTTTGAGAAGGCTGTCGAGGAAGCTGGCAAGATCCTCTCGATCAAAGGGAAAGTCATCCCGGTGACGACCCATAAAGTCCGTTTGAAGATGATCCTGAAGAACGAGAAGATCCTAGAAGGCGAAGGGGAGATCTACACCTCTCAAGAGATAGATCAAGGGTATCTGAAGATGTACCTGGAACCATATCCTAAAGCTGATTCCCATGCTATCGACGAGATCATGAACGCCGACCTTATTGTCCTTGGTCCCGGCGGGTTGTACACTGCGTTGATCCCCAACCTTTTGGTGGAAGGTATCAGCCAGGCTCTTAAAGAGACCAAAGCCAAAAAAATATTTGTGGTAAATCTGATGAACAAGAAAGGACAGACTACTGGGTTTAAGGTAGGCGATTATCTTCGTGAGATCATTTCATTCATCGGTAAAGATGTTTTTGATCACATCTTAGTCAACGATGGAAAACCGGCGCCGGACTTATTGCAGAGATACTCTGACGAAGCTGAACTCATCGAAAATGACCAGGACGATCCACGAGTGATCAGCGCCAACCTTTTAGAGAGACAGATGTCTGAGTATGACCAGAACGATGCGCTAGCTAAGCATAGGACTCTTATCCGACACGACGCCCACAAGCTGGCGGCAGAACTGATGAAAATAGTGGAAAACCTCTAAAATGCTCTTCATCTTTGACCTTGACGATACGTTGTATGACTGCACCGGTCAGATGACCGAACAGAATAAGTGGCAGGACGTCTTGTCCATCTCACTGTTCCCTGGTGTTAAAGAGCTTCTTTCTACGCTCTCAGCAAGGAAAATATTAATAACTAAAGAGACAGACCTTGGTCTGCAGGATAAAAAGATCGAGACCTTGGGAGTCAGAAGTTTTTTTGACAGGATTGTCATCTGCCGTTCCAACGAAGAGAAAAAAGAAGAATTCCAGAAGATCAAGCAGGAATTTCCTGAGGAAGAGGTATGGGTCATCGGCGACCGTGTCGATGCCGAAGTAAAGTATGCCAACGAGCTGGGCTGGAAAACAGTCCATCTCTGCCACGGTAAGCATAAAAGTCGGACGCCTCAAGAAAAGCTAGAGGTTCCTGATTTCCAGATAACTACATTCATGGAGCTACAACAGATACTATGCAAGCAGTGATCTTAGCGGCAGGACAGGGGAAACGGTTATTTCCATTGACGAAAGATATTCCGAAAGCTCTCGTTCCCGTCAATGGTATACCAATGCTGGAGATCATCCTGAAACAGCTTAAGAAAGTTGGTATCACTGATGTCGTCGTCGTCATCCATCATCTTAAAGGCCAGATGCTGAACTACTGCGAAGGTTCTCCGTTCGGCATGAACATCCGCTGCGTGGAGCAGAAAGAGATGCGCGGCACGGGAGATGCGGTGCTGACAGCCGAGAAATACATAACTGATAAGAAATTTTTGTGCATAGCTGTCGATTCTTTGTTTGAGACCTCTTTGCTTGAGAAGCTGTTGAAGTCAGATAGTGACGGGGTGATAACCTGCAAGGAAGTTGATGATCCACGGCGGTATGGTATTCTAGTAGTCGATGGCAAAAACGTGCTTGATATCGTCGAAAAACCGGTCGATGCTCCCAGCAATCTGGCTAACCTTAGTGTCTATCTCTTCCCTCGTGAGATCTTTGCCGCCTGCAAGAGACTGGAGCCGAGTCTTCGGGGCGAGCTGGAAGTGACAGATGCTATCAAGATGCTTATTAAGGGGGGGAAGAAATTTACGTATGTCAAGACTCCCAATATATTAGACATCGGTACTCAAGAGCAGCTGCAAGAGGCCGAAGGATTGGCGAAGAAACTGAGATTACCATAACCTTTATCTAAAAATAGCTTCTTCTTTGGTATATGGACATCTACGAACCGGCTGAAGATTCTTATCTGTTGCAGAAGCAGGTCAAACAGCAGGCTATCGGCCGTGTATTGGACGTGGGAACTGGCTCGGGCATCCAGGCCTTGACAGCTGTCCTGTCCCCTAACGTAAAAGAAGTCATCGCAGTAGATATCAATGAAGAAGCTGTAGAAAAGTTAAGAGACAAGATTCGAGACCAGCGGTTACGCAAGGTCAAAGCAGTCAGAAGTGACCTGTTCGACAATGTCTCTGGCTGTTTTAACCTGATCATCTTCAATCCGCCCTACCTGCCGCAGGACAAAGGAATAGAAGACGCTGCTTTATATGGAGGTAAGAAAGGCTGGGAGATATCGGGGCGGTTTTTCAGTAAAGTTTCTAAATACTTGTTCCCAGACGGAAAAATCTTATTCTTGTTTTCAACATTGACCAATAAAGAGAGAATCGAAGAATTGATCGAACATAACCTGTTCTCCTGGAAAGAAAAAGAGAAGCTGAAGCTGGCTTTTGAAACGTTATATGTCTACGAGGTAGAGAAAACACCTTTGTTAAGAGAATTGGAGAAAAAAAATCTGTATGGCCTACAATACTTCACTTCTGGAAAAAGGGGAATGATCTATACTGCCTTGCTAGATAGAAGTTCTTACATCAAGACTCATCTATCTAAAAAAGATGTTGTTAAAGTGGCGATCAAAGTAAAAAAACCAGAGAGCAAGGCCGAAGGGACGATCGAGAATGAGGTCCGCTGCCTGAAATTGCTGAACAAGAAAGGCCTCGGTCCCAAACTACTGTTTTCGGATGATTCTTTTTTTGTCTATGAGTTCGTGGAGGGGGTTTTCCTGTTAGATTGGCTGCAGACTGCTTCTAAAGAAGCGGCAGTCAAGGTCCTGGACGAAGTATTACAGCAATGTCTCCTACTGGATTCTTTAGGGTTGAACAAAGAAGAGATGCATCACCCTTTCAAGCATGTGCTGATAGATGCTAAACAAAAGGTCACGTTATTAGATTTTGAACGCTGTCGGGAGACGGACAAACCCCATAATGCCACTCAATTTTTGGAATGCTTATGCCGGATGCAGAAAGAACTGGAGAAAAAAGGGATCGGGATCGATGTTGATCAGATCCGTGAGTTAGCCAAGGAGTATAAAGATACATATGATGCGAAGGTTCTGAAGAATGTGTTAAGTTGATTAGAACGGTATTCTGTTTAAAGCTATAATCCTCTCAATAAAACTCAATCTTATCATCATGATATATGCCCTGCTTCAATTCTACCGGCCGCCAAGTGTCCTGCACCAATGTAGCTTCCAACCAGTCTGCCAGCTGCTGGGGATTGCCGATGGTGGCAGATAAGCCGATAAGCTGGGGCTTTATCATGGTCTTTAAGAGAGTCAGGATTATCTCTAGTGTCGGTCCCCGGGAAGGATCATTCAGCAGATGGATCTCATCTATAACCACAGCTTTCACCTCCCGCAGCCAAGGAACGTGATGCCGCATCAGCGAATCCAGTTTTTCGGTAGTCAACACCAGCACGTCATACCTGCTCAGGTATCCTGAATCAGAATCAACATCTCCTATTGAGATCATCGCTTTATGATCTGTCTTTTCCAGAAGCTGCTTGAACTCTTTATATTTCTCGTTGGCTAACGCTTTTAGCGGCACTAGGTAGATTACCTTCCCTTTTCCGATAGTATTGGCCATGGCCATGGTCGCTACCAAAGTCTTTCCGGAAGCGGTGGGGGCGCAGATCAATAAGGAAGTTCCTTGAAGCAGGCCGGCATCGACTGCCTTCTTCTGGATAGGTGTCAAGCTGCTAAACTTGGTATAATGTTCCCGAAAAAAAGCCGGTAAAGGCAGGTCTTTGATATCCATATCAAACTCTTGAAACCGATGACTATTTAAATAAATTTATCCTAAAACTACAAAATGATGGCAAAATATAGAACAAAGTTCTTTTTTGCCCCTTTGTCATTTCCCAATGATGAACCTCTGAAACTCCGAAATTTCAAAGTTTCAGGCGTTCAACCCTCTTTTCCTTTTTTTCAAACCCTGAACATTGCGAAAGACTTATAAAGCGATTTTCAGTCTTGAGACCTACCAAACAAATAGTTGTGGCTATCGCAACAGAGGTGGCCATCTCTAAATTCGAAAAGAGGCATGTCCATTCCGGACATGTTGTTCGTAATCTTTGGAGATGGTCGGTGCGGCTTCAACTAAAAAAGCATATTCAAACACGGAGGTGTGTTTTGGAAAATGAAAATAAAAAGAGTGGTTAAACGCCTTTTCGCAGTAGGTGCAGGCGTAGGAATGCTCGGTGCAACCGCAATGGGTGCATTGGCTGCAAACCTGAACACCTATCCCGACATGTTTGTCGCGGACGGTACGTTCAATGGTCTGTTAGTTGTAGGAGAAGCAGCAGCTTCTGTAGACAACTTGGCAGTGACTGACATCGCAACAAGTATGATGTATCATAGTGGCGCTGCAGGAACATCTTCTGTTTCTGTCTCTGGCGACGCTTGGCTTGTTGAAAGCGGTTCTGATGTATTAGAATTCAGCGAGTCTATCGGTCCATCGACACATGGGGTTGTTGACTTCTTAGACGATACCGATTTGGCAGCTTTGGAAAGCGGTGAGTTGCGAAGTTCTCAGGGAACGTTCCAATACGAACAGTTCTTGCACTTCGATAATGCTGTTATCAACTCAACATACGCAGAAGATGACGATGATGTCACCAACCTTTTCGTGTACATCAAAGACAACGCTATGTTTGCTCGGTATGAGTTAAACTTCCTTGATGCAGCTGAGTCCGATATTGATGCAAGTGAGAGTTTCAAGTTAGATGACTACGAAGACAAGCAGTTGACCATGTTTGGCAAGACCTATGACATCGTTAAAGCTGTTACTGGTGGGGCTCTTAGCTCACAAGTAACCTTGACTTTGATGTCAGGTTCAGCTAATGGTGTCTTGATGGAAGGTGAATCCCAAACATTCAATGTTGGTGGAAAGGACTACGAAATTAGTTTGACCTTTACTGATACCAACAACCGGGCTAAGTTTGTCATCAACGGTCAGACTACTCCTTTGATGGATGAAGGCGACACTGAAACTCTTTCAGACGGAACAGTCCTTGGTCTAAGTGAAGTATTATACCAAGACTACGCTGGTGGGGTCCATCAGGCAGAGTTCTTCCTGGGAGCTGACAAGATTGAGCTTCAGGATGACAGCATCAACGCAACCGGCAGCACCGACGAGTTGAAGATCAATGATGAGACCATCGACGGCGCAGATGTCGAAATTATCGGTACGATGCTTGATCAGGCTACATCAACAACTGAAGATGGCGAGTTAGAAATTGACAGCATTGTCATCAACATGACGGCTCAAAATGACTACTACGTTGCAGTTGGTGAGACCCTGCTTGGTCAACCGGAACTTGATGAAAAGCCTCTAGTCTTCTCAGAGAACTGGGACCTTAGCTTCGTCGGTTTGGCTGATGTGGCGACAGACATGATCAGCGTCAAAGACAAGAGCGGTGAAAAAGAGTACGAATTGACTTTCACCAACGTCAATGGCGATGTTATCAACTTGCCGTTAGCCTACGCTTCCGCGGCTACCTCCATGAGGCCAGGTACTCAGGATGATGTCTTGCATTTGAACAACTCCGAGATTGGTGACGAACAGTACTTTATCCTGAACGACGATAATGACGAAGATTCCGTTTCAAACGTTATTCAGTATAAAGGCGCTGATGATAATAGTAAGTCAGACCCTAAGATCAAGTTCAAGATTTTGGCAACTGGCGAAACTGTCGACAGACCGATCACCTTCGGGGCTAACGCAGCATCTGCAACATTAAGGTTGGCAGGAACGACGTTTACCATAGCAAACGTAACTACTGCTGGTGGGAATACTGGTGTTAAAGACTGGAACATCTCAGTAACTGGTGGCGTAGATACTTCGTCATTCACTGGCGGAGCATTCGGTGGTAATATGACCAACTACGTTATCGCTAGAGGCGGTGCAAAAATCTTTATCCAGGATTTCAACACCTCTTTAGGGACTGATGCATTAAGGTGGAACGTGTCCTTGATCGACACTGACGCAGTTGACGACCGAACAGCAGCAACCTCTGGAGCTGTTGCTGTGCCATACCAGGTAATCGGAGCTGACATCACTGCTGCAAGTAGCGAGCTTGACTTGGCTAATTTTGTAGGAATCACCTTGACCTCACCTAACGACGATGATGATAACAACTACGGTTATTCTATCAACGGCGCATGGGTCAAGAGATACACCCCTACTGGCAGTGGAACCTCTGCTGATCAGATTGAAGTCGAGTGGCCTCAGGTGGAAAGAACAGTCGATCTCTACGTGACCTCCGGAGCTGTCTCAACCTCAGCGAGACGATCTGGCGACCTAGTAGCAGTGACTGTTGTTGACGCAACCAGACTAGACAGCGAAGTCGCAGACTTAGCTGCTCAGAACCTGATTGTTGTTGGCGGTCCATGTGTTAACACCGTAGCAGCTTCCTTGCTTGGAAACCCAGCTGACTGTACAGAAGGCTTCACTCCAGGCAAAGCACGCATCAAGTTGTTTGAGCAATCAAACGGCAATGTTGCTATGCTAGTAGCTGGTTACAGCGGTGAAGACACCCGTCGCGCAGGAAGAGTTATCGCAACCAGATGGGAAGAGTTGTCCGGTTCCGAAGTTGAAGTGGAAGGAACCACTGCAAGCGATGCTCGTATCAGCGCACCTTCAGCAGCTCCTGCTGGCGATGCGATGGTTGACGACGCAATGGTAGAATAAGCCTAACAGCTTTTCTTTCTTTTTTTTTCTTTTCTTTTTTTCTAGCCGCTTAAGATTCTTGCTGGGAATAAACATATAAATCCGATAGTATTCTCTTCTGTATGGAAACCATGACTCAGCAGCCAGTCTACAGCTTTTCTCAGGTCAAGGTCAGAGCTATCATCCCTAAAGCTGTCGTCTTGCTGTTCTTAAGCATCGTCTTCTACCTTGGCATCCTGCTCAATCTTTCCTTTCTCTACCTGCGTTCTTCTGAAGAGACGCTGATCAAGATTGTGGTCCTTATCTTTCTTCTTTTGGTCATCGCTATTGGCGTGTTCATGGCATTTAGAAGGGCCAGCGCTCCTTACATCTTCTATCAAGACAAGATCCGGCTGCATGGGAAAGAGATGAAGTATACAGATATTGCAGTCGTGGAGAAGAAGCAAAATTTTCTGGACAAGACGTTTAAGACTTATTCTCTTGACCTTGGTAATAAAGTACGGATGAACCATATTTCACAGGATCTTGATATAAAAAGTTACCTGGAAAACATCTTGAGATACGTCCAGAATAGATAAGAAAAATGGACCCGTCCGGATTTGCACCGGAGATCTCCCGCGAGTCAGGCGGACGTCATAGCTACTAGACCACGGGTCCTTGTTTTTTTCTTTTTTTGCTGGTGACCGAGCGAGCTGGCGAGCAAGTGTCGCCTAATCTATCAAATGGATTTCCATTTGCTATCTCGACCACGGGTCCTTGTTTTTTTCTTTTTTTGCTGGTGACCGAGCGAGCTAGACACTCGACAAACGTGGAAAGACTTATATTCTTTTATAAATTTTCTTCTTCTGTATGCTAAATCACCATGAATTCTGGTGGCGTTTCTTTCCTAAGAAAGAATTAACCCAGGTCTATGTTTCGGCGGCACTGCGCTCGTTTGCTATCTCCTTGCTGGGCATCTTCATTCCTTTATATCTTTACATAGAACGTGGCTTTTCTTTGCAGGAGACGCTTATCTTCTTTCTTTTCTATTCGGTCATCTTTGCCATATCCACCCCCCTGGCGGCGAAATTTTCGTCCAGCTATGGTGTTAAGCATTCTATCCTGCTAAGCGTCCCTTTATATCTTGCTTTCGTCGCCCTGCTTTTCCTTTTAGAATCGTTCTCTATCCCTCTCGTTATCCTTGGTGCTTTCTTGGGCTCGTCCCAGGCGTTTTATTGGATGGGCATGCATCTTGTCTTTCATCATGCCAGCCACCGCGGCCATCGGGGCGCGGAAGTCGGCAAACGGGACGGGATCAACATCCTTTCGGCTATGTTCGGCCCCTTTCTGGGTGGGTTGGTGATCAGTTTCTTCGGCTTTACAGCCATTTTCATCCTAGCGGCAGTGATCCTTCTCGCTTCCGCTACCGTCCTTCTCGCTAATGGGGACAACCCTACATTGTATCATTTCTCTCTCCGTTCTCTTCTTAATCGGGAACACTGGCAGGATTCGTTATATTTCACTTCCAAAGGGACGGCAGTCATCGCCAACGGCGTCATCTGGCCGTTATTTATCTTTCTTATCCTTGGCGATTACCTCTCTCTGGGCCTTATCGGTTCCATCATTTCCGGTGTCAGCGCCGTTTTACTGTGGCTTGTCGGCAGATATAGCGACCATACCTGCAAGAGAAAAATTATCTGGTGGTCAACCGGCCTTGATTCGACGGCTTGGTTCCTGAAAGCGCTGGTGACGACCGTGCCCCAAGTATTTGGCATCACCATCTTTTGGTCTATCACTAACGGGATCAGGGAATCTCCTTTGGGAGCTTTAGAGTACGACAAAGCTCATGATGAAGTCGCTAGTTATTTTGTCAGCCGGGAAGTGTTTATCTGTCTTGGCCGGATCTTACTGCTGTCATTGGTGCTGTTTACTGGCAGTCTCGCTTCCGGATTGTATTTTCAAGGCTTTGCCAACCTGGCGGCGCTGATCTTTTAAGATGGATGCAGAACAACGGTTTATCGAAGGGTTGCTTGAACTACAGTATGGTCTGGATGCAGTTGATGATCTTAAAAAGATTGCTCCTCAAGTTTCCTGGGCATCCGATTGGCCTGAAGACAAAAGATCTTTCTGGAATGCTGAAGCTTTTCTCTGGAGTCGTAAGATCCCAAAAGAGAAAAGAGAGATGATTACAAAAGAACTTAGTTTTCTTTCTCACGGCAAGAATCTCGATCTCGGCAGCGGTGCTTACAGTTACATCCCTTCCACTTGCTTTGATATCTCTCCTAAGATGCTGCAGTTCAATGACAATTGCAAAGAGAAAATCACCGGTGACCTCGAAAAAGGGCTGCCATTCTCTAACGCTAGTTTCGATTCGGTGACAGCCGTCTTTGTCATTAATTATGTACAGAACTATTCTTCTTTATGTCGTGAAATTAGAAGGGTGCTCAAAAAAGAAGGAACTTTCGTGATGATCCTGTCTGCTAACCCTGTCAACGACTGGCAGCGGCAGAAAGAGGTTGTCTCATTGCCTTTTTTAAAATGGGTAAAGCTACTTGAAGAAACAGGATTCAAAGTAGACCATTATCTAAAAGAAGAACTGCACTTTTTCAAGTGTCGGATCTCCTAGAACTGTATCCTTTTCTTGTACCAGAAGTAGAAGATCCAGGCCGTACCTAGTGCCATGTCGATGATGGTCCGACGCATCTTATCCTCTAAAAATGGTAGTAGTTGATGGACGATAGTTATCTTCTCTCTCACGCCAAACTCGATATTGAAATAGGAAAAGTAGTAAGGTAATGGCCACAATAACGGCACTCCCGATGAGAGCATATCCAGAAGAAGATGGGTGATTATCCCTGATCCTACGGCTAAAGCATACTCTTTTCTTCTTGGCAGCTCTTTCTTCCACAATAAAGTAACTCCCACGTACACAACCACCAGAGCGATCACGGCAAACAAGAGGCTGTGGGTGATGGTCCGGTGCGATTCGATGCCGATAGTCCATTCCAGTAAAAGATCGCTATCCGGCAATATGCCTCCCAGTAGTAAGAAAAACCAGGCGTAATGGCTGAGTTTCTTGCTGCCGAATTTTTCGTAGCCTTTTCCTGCCAGCCATACTCCGATAAGGTGTCCAAAAGCGAAGGTCATGCACTTTACAGGATACGAAAGATATATAAACATAATGTACTCATTCTACTACAAAAAGAGTTGAGGTAATGGATGGCAAATCAAGATATATCTAACGAGACGGTTGTGTTTATGCTGACATTTGTCATCCTGGTGAGTGTAGTCAGCCTTGTTCTCTACCTAGATATCTTGGGAGGCATCAGTTCTTCTACAACGGGAGATGTTTCATTGCAAGCCTATCCCCCAGCCGATTATAATACTGGATCGTCAACAATGGATGGTCAAGTTTCCGTCTTGATAAAATCTTCTGGAGATGATTTCTGATGAAGAAAGTAAAAGCTGATTTCTCTAACAGGGCCATCGTCAGCCTTTTGATGCTTTCATTGCTTGTCACGGTTATTGGAACAGTGGTGACTGTCAGTCAACTTTCTGAACCTAATAGTTTTGGCATCTCTGGAGCAGCTACTACCGGTACAGGTTCGACGTCTATCACTATCCAAGCTCAGGCTGGTATTGTGATGAATGACGCCAACGCTACGTTCGGGACAGGTTACGTCAATCCAGGGAACACGACGGCTACAATCTACACTCACGGAGGACATAATTTTCAGAATAACACTAACATCACCGGCGCCTGGACTAATGTTGCCAATCTTGGTTCCGATCCTAACATGACTATCGAGAATACTGGTAACGTTGATATCAACTTGACTGCTGCTGCCAATCATTTTGACGCAGAGGAATTCTTTTGTGGTTCTGAACTTGGATGTACATCAACAGCTACAGCGAGGCTCTCGATCTCTGCCGGAACTGCTGAAGCAGGATCTTGCGATACGGGGATTTTGTTAAATTTTCGAGATCTGCTTAACCAAACCAATACCTCTTCACCGACAGCACCGCATAATCTTACTGGTGTCCTCCTTTGTGGGGATTTTGATTATGGCAACTCTGGTGACCTGTTATCTGTTTCATATAGAGCATCTGTCCCATTTGATGCTGCAATTGGCGGCCACTCCACGATCATCACTTTCACTGCTGAATCCATAGGCCAGCAGGATTGATCTCTACGATGTCAAAAACAGCTACATTTTTCTTTTTATCTCTCTCTTTTGTATTTCTCTCTTCTTCTGTCTTGGCCATCACTATCTCTCCGGTAGGTTATGAAATAGATTATGTTCCGGGCAATAAAGAGACTATCACTTTTTTTGTATCCAATATTCCAAACGGTGTTGATATCACTTTAGACGGTTCCCTTGCTGATCATTCCCGAATCAAGACAGATCTAAAAACCTGTTTGAGTTCTTGCCGTATTGATCTGGAAATTACTGTTCCCAATCTTGAAGACCAGCCTGGTTACCAATCGATGGATATCTTTTTTAAAGAGGGAGTACCTCCGGAAGGATACGGCCAATCTCCGCTCGCGGGAAAAGCACAGGTAAAAGCAAAAGTTTTTCTGATCGGTCCCTATCCTAACAAGTTTCTTACGATAGATGTCCAGACCCAGGATCAATCTTTTCGCTACCATGTTGGCGATATGATCTATTTTGTAGCTCATGTTCGAAACCATGGTCGGGAGACAGTCGGTTTGACAAAGGGTGAACTCCAGATCTCTTCTCAAGAAGATGGTATTAACCTGTCTGTGCCTTTGACCCCTGTCCAGAACTTGGGATATAAAGAACGCGGCGAGATGTATGCCCAATGGGATTCCTCCGATTTTCCTTTAGGTCAGTACCAGTATAAAGCAGTTGTGGATTATGATGGCGAAGCTGCCAAAGCCCAGGGCTTACTACAGTTAGGCGATAAAGTAGTGAAAGTTGTCGGCATCAGTAAGCATGAATTTGTGCAGGGTACGATCGATCAATTCCAACTTTCAGTAGAGAACTTCTGGAACCGCGACCTGAAAGCTGAGATCTCTCTTACTCTTAAAGCAAAGAATGGTACTACCATGGCCGAGGCGCAGACGGCAGCGTATCCTATAGAAGCTCGTTCAGCTGCTGATGTCGATGCTTTCTTTGATTTTAGCGATGTTAATAGTGGTGATTATGTTTTAGAAGCAGCTACCTTTGTAGACGATGAGCCAAGCGCTAATTCTAGTTTTTCAATACTTGTGGTAGAACCGACTCCTGAGCAGTCGGCCATGCAGCAGCCGGCTAGACAGAACTATTTCTTGGCCTTGCCGATCGTCTTGATCCTTATCATCATCATGCTCTCGTTCTTGTTGTTATATAAGTATAAACGAGAAGGGCCTAGTCAGGATGGGTTTTAGGATTTTTTCCAGGGCCAGTCTTTATAGAGATAGATGACAAAAGCGCCTTCGTAGGTTTTATATTCAGCTTCTTTTGGGATGGTCAGCGTTGCCAAAAATGTTTCTGTCTGTTTTGGCTGCAGGCGATAGTTCCAGTTAGGGGTGACCGTGAACCAATCTTGGATCTGCTCTTGCTCTTTAGAAGCGATCAGTATCTCAGCTCTCTGCGGATAATCTGCATCATTGCCGATCTTGATCTTCCTGGTCCCTTGGCTTTCTCTATGGATGCGGCCGAAATGCATCTTGTCGGCATCAAGATTAAAGCCGATGTTGGTATTAGAAACATTAAAATCGAAATCGATACTGATTACCTCTTTCGGCAGGGTGTGGTCGGCTATAAAATAGATGCTAGAGAGCAGGACGATGATGGTGCAGCTGATGATGAAGATGGCTGTTTTTAGTTTCACTCCATGATAGAATCCGGTTCCCTATAAATCTTTTACGGTAACCATCCATCTTCTGAAGCATTATAGTGCGAAAAACTAATAAAGAACTGCGCTTCCCAGAGCTCCATGTTAATAGGGATAGTGGGGAAACCAAACGTAGGAAAGTCAACTTTCTTCAAGGCTTCCAGCCTGGCTGAAGCAGAGATAGCCAACTATCCTTTCGCGACGATCAAGCCTAATTCAGGTGTTGGTTATGTTAAGGTTCCCGATCCTGCTCTCGATTTCGGCAAATCTTCTAATCCTCGTAACGGGTTTGTTTTAGGTAAGTTTAGGTTTATCCCGGTCCAGCTGATTGACGTTGCCGGTCTGGTTCCGGGAGCTCATGAAGGGAAAGGCATGGGCAACCAATTTCTGGACGATCTTCGTCAGGCCGATGTGCTGATACATGTCATCGACGTTTCCGGCAGCACCAACGAGAAAGGCGAACAGGTCGAGAAAGGCAGTTACGATCCAGCCGAAGATGTCCGCTTTCTGGAAGTTGAGCTAGACATGTGGTATCTACACATCCTCAAGAAAGGCTGGGAAAAGTTTGCCAGGACAGTCATCCAGGAGAAGAAAGAGATCAAAACTGCCTTGGCTAAACAATTATCTGGTCTTAAAGTGACGGAAGAACTGGTGGAAGAGACTATCGCTTTCCTGGACCTTGATAAGGACAAGCCGCATATGTGGTCGGAAGATGATCTCAGTCGATTGTCGACAACCTTGCGGAAAAAGACTAAGCCGATGCTTATCGCCTGCAACAAGATCGACGTGCCGGGAGCCTCTGAAAACCTTGCCCGGCTCAAACAACTATTTTCTGAGTACACGTTCATCGGCTGTTCGGCAGAGGCTGAGCTGGCTCTTAAAGAGGCGGCCAAAGCTGACCTTATCGATCACATCCCTGGAGAGAACACTTTTTCTATCCCTGAAGGTTCTGCCCTCAACGAGCGGCAGCGACAGGCACTCGCGTTTATCGAAAGCGGCGTCCTGAAAAAGTTTGGTTCTACTGGTGTCCAGGAGGTGCTGGATAAAGCTGTCTTCTCGCTCCTCGGCTACTTGGCCATCTTTCCTGGCGGCGCAAGGTTGGAAGACAAAGATGGGAATGTCCTGCCTGACTGTTTCCTGATGCCTAAAGCCAGCACGGCACTAGATTTTGCCTATAAGTTGCATACTGACTTCGGCAAAAATTTCATCCGGGCGATCGACATCAAGACCAAAAGGACAGTAGGAAAAGAACATCTGCTGCGGAACCTGGACATTATCGAGATAGTAGCGGGAAGATAGTTTTCTGGTATAGAAATCATTAAAAGAGTATAATTCTCTAAGTTGATCATGGGGTGGTTTCAACGATTGCTCGCTAGATGGCGACCTGTTCCAGAGACTTCTCTAGAAGTGGTTCCTTTTGCTTCCCTGGACAGCTGGATCGGCCAGCAGTCGCAAGTCCTGCTTGAAAGAAACGGCTTAGCTATGGAGTTGATCGAGTACACAAATTCTTTGAAAGATCTGCAATGGTATCTTGAGAACTTGTTTCAGGAATCATCTGTTGAATTAGGTCTTTTAAGCTCTCCTCTTAAACAGCTTATCAAAGCGGTCGAAGAAGTCATCAACTCTTCTGGCTTGGATCAGGTGAGCGTTTCCAGTAAAGAATTGTCCCAGAAAGCTATTGTGCTGCGACCTGTCTTTGATGCGGTGGAGCCGTCGGAGACGGTAAACTCACTCCTGGCGAGATTGACGCAATTGTTAGACCTCCAGAGAAAATTTCAGGAACGCCTTCTTGCTGCGCCGTTGCAGACAATCCAGCTGCTGAAGCAGAAAAATGATACTTTTCAGAAAGCTGTGAAAGATTACGACGGCTTTCAGGAGCAGCATTCTTCCTTGCAGGAACGTCTGGAAGAGACAGAGCAGAGAATCCAACAGAAGCAGGAAGAGCTATCATTTTTTGAAAAAGATCCATTGCATAGGACTATCACTGAGACAAAAGAGAAGAAGAAAGCCTTGCTGCAACAGAGAGAGATGCTGTTGAAAGAGATCTCAGAGATATTGAACCGGCTGCAGCCGCTGCTCTTGGAATACAACCGCATGGCGCCTCATGCCGCTATCGTGGAAACGTATCTAGAGAATCCCCTGGAAGCGTTTCTGGCTGACCACAATCTGTCCATAATTCACATCCTCCAGCACCTTGATGCTTTGATCAAAGCCGGCCGCATTACCTTACAGGATGGCCATCAACATCTTTTTCAGAAAGCGCTGGACTTGAGACATCTACAGCATCTTCAGAAAGAGTACAGCGGTCTCCAGCATCTTTCTGAACAGCAGCCATTGCAGCGTCGTGAAAAAGATTTCATGATGCGCGTCCAGGAATTAGAATATAAGCTGGAGCATTATCGTTCCCAGCGCAAGAAACTGCAGCGCGCCATCAAAGAGATGGATGATACGCTGGAACATAGCAAAGAATCACGCAGGATCCAGAAAAACGCTTTAGAAGATCTTCTGACTGTTTCTACCGGCAAGAAAGTATCTATCGTCTTTTGAGACGATCTGATCTTTTTCTAAAATGCTTATGGTTTCTTTCTAAAGCCGTGATGCCGGGCAGTTTTTTTCCTTCTAAATATTCGACGGCTGCCCCGCCGCCTGTAGAAACATGCGTGAAAAGATCATCAACCTGAAACTTGCGCAAAGCTTCTGCCGTCTCTCCGCCGCCGGCGATGGTTACGGCCGTCAGTCTTCCTAGGAAACGGGCGATATCCCGCGTTCCTTCAGCGAACGGCATCAGCTCAAAATAGCCTAGAGGTCCGTTCCAGACGATAGTGTGCGCTTTACGCAGGTAGTGCTTGAACAGTTTGATCGACTCCGGTCCGATATCCAGAGCGATCTGATCAGAGGCGATCTCCTGGGCCATGACAGTTTTAGTCTTGGCTCTTGGTGTAATCTTGTCAGCGACGACAAAATCTGGCGGTAGGATCAATTTTTTAACTTCTTTCATCTGCATGATCTTTCTTGCTTCGCTTACGGCGGCTGCATCTACCTTCGACATTCCGGTAGAGATACCGTGGGCTTTCAGGAAGGCAAACGGCAGGGCTCCTCCTAGCAGGACATGATCTGCTTTTTGCAGAGCGTTCTTTAAGAGAGGTATCTTATCAAGTTTTCCTCCTCCCAGGATCCAGACAGCCGGTCTTTGCGGCAGTAAGGCCTGATCCATGAAACTGATCTCTTTCTTCATCAACAATCCGGGAAGCGAAGGCAGGAAATGGGTAATAGCTTCTACTGAAGCATGGGCGCGATGCGATACGGCAAAGGCATCGTTGATATAGATCTCTCCCAGATCAGCCAACGAATGGGCAAACGCTGGGTCGTTATTTTCTTCCTGAGCATAAAACCGTAAGTTTTCCAGAATGAAGATGTCTTTCGGCTTGCCGCTATCTATCTTCTTTTTTACGTCCTCTCCGATACAATCATTAAGCTTGTGTACTGGGTGTTTGAGCAACGATTCCAATTCTTTTGCTAGCGGTGTGACCCTTAGGTTCTCGTCAATCTTGCCGTCGGGCCGCCCCAGATGGCTCATCAGGACGATCTTGCAGTCATTTTTTAGGAGGAGCTTGATGGTTGAGAGCGAAGCCAGGACCTTGCGGTTGTCTTTAACTTTTTTCTTTTCAAGTGGCACATTGTAATCTACTCGAAGAAGGACAGTCTTTCCCCGTAGGGGATAGGTCATAATATCGAATAAAGCCATCATCTCACGCTCATCAGAATAAATGATTACAGCTTTATATAGATTGTCCTATGTCATTTAAGATAATCAGTTTTTCATAAGATATTTAAAAGAATTTCTTTGCGAAGTAGTCATGGATTCGACTATGAGAATAGGGATTATCACCGACGCCCATTCTAACCCGTGGGGTCAGGAGGCAGTACTAAATTATCTTCGAAGAGAAGGTATTGACAAAGAACACACTCTTGATCTTGGCGATATTGTTGGAATGTTCCCTGGATGCTTAGAAACGGTCAGGGTATCAATAGCCGAGGCGGGCAGGGGAATTCTAGGCAACCATGACGCTATGTTATTGCAATATTTTGAAGACACTCCTCAACGTGAAGAAAGGATTGCTGCGTTAGATTACAATAGGCGAGATATATCTTCCTCATCAGATCAGGACAAAATTATGGCTTACTTGCAGTCACTACCAACGACCATGAGTTGGGACGGCGTGACTTTTGTCCATAATAGTCCCTTCCATACTAATCCCTATAAAGAAACGGATATGCATCATCGTTTTGGAGAAAGCATGAGAGATCCTAGTGATAAAAAATACGATCCGAAGACCTCCCTTCTCCTGAAGTTGGCTCAACATTCTGACCAATTAGTCATACGTGGTCATTCTCATTCCGCTTCTTATATGGGCGTACCGAAAGACCTTACTGAAGCCACAACCGGCTGTCTTACAAAAAAACCAAAGCCGCGAGAAGGCGCTGTCTCTTCAAGAGGAGACATCTGGACGGTTCCGATCGATCCGGATCACAACTATGTCCTGGTCGCTGCTTCGGCCTGCGGCGCTAACACCATGTTTACTCCAGACGGAAAGCTTGACTATCGCCCAGCTGGGATGATCGTTGAATATGATCCTGGACGACAGCAAGGAGAAATTACCTTTTTCACTGTGATGGAAGGTTACGATCACCAGAAGTTTGTTAACAGCGTCCTAAATGATCAACGCTGGCAGGCTCCAGTGTTTGAAGAAGCCAGGAAGCAGATAGAACATCTGCAAAGAGGGACGCTGCTTGGTGACCACTAGGCTTTACTTAATTTTTTGATTTAATATTAATCTTATCCCCCTTCACAACCCCAGCACCTTCTCCATGTCGTCCTCGACGCGCTTCTGGAAATCAGTCTGGGTTTCGCCTTCCTTCTTGGTTGTATCCAAGAAATTCAGCAGCGATCTGGTCACTTCCAGCTCTTTCTCAGCCGGAAAAGCAGTGTGCTGGCCCAGATGCTCTTTGATGATCTCTTCTTCCACCAGTTCCGGATTAGCCTGAGCGATCTTGATCTCTTCAAACTCTTCCGACTGTAGTTTCGCGGTATTCTTCATCACGAAATAGGCGCCTTTCTGATAAAGCCTTTCAAAGATCTCTTTAAAGTTGATGTCAAAGACACGTCCGCCTTTGATCGATCCTTGCAGACGGATGGTGACGATCGCTCCTTCCACGTCAACGTGCTCGAAATGATCAGAGACCTCATAGTGGATAACTTCGGGAGACTTACCGTTGCATTGCAGGAGGAACTGCTGATGCTTCACCACTTCCAGCGGCTTCCAGGTCACTTCCTGCTTTCCGTCTTCAACTGTTATTAGATAATAACCGCCGTTTCCATACTTCTCTACTTCCTGGAAATTATTAGGGAATAATGCACCAGGATACGTGACGCACTTGTATCCTGGCTGTTCAACTTTAGCTGGGTGATGGATGTGACCACCAGCATAATAGTCAAACGTTTTAGGAAAGACTGACAACGGCTGTGACTCGATCTTGTCCATGTCTCTCGATAACAGTTCTGAGACAGTCGTATGAAACATGAAAATCTTATACCCTTGCTCTTGTTCTAGTGAAGTTCTGTCTAAAGTTTCGTAATATTGTTGGTCCAGCTGTCCTTTCCTTCCCAGGAGACCAGTCAGCTTAACCCCGGTCTTTTCTTCAATAGTAAAATGGAGCCGCAGCTCTTTGGTTTCCTGGTCGATAGAGCCTTTACAGACATTCTTCAACAGGCCGGCGTTCTCCAGGACATCGATCATGGTCTTACCGCTGGGTGAGAAATCATGCGATCCGGCTATGACGTAGATAGGGATGTTTAAATCTTTGATCTCTTTCAGCCGTTTGGTCACCAGCTTTAAAGTGTCTAGAGATGGCAAGGAGGTGTTGAATAGGTCCCCGGCAAAAAGGATGAAATCCACTTTTTCCTGGATGCATTGATCGACCGCCATCATAAACGCTTTAGTAGAAAGGTCTCTCATCTTCGGCTCCCGCCAAGAACCAAGGTGCAGATCAGCTAGATGGGCATATTTCATGGGTTTTCTAGAAGACATCTGTTTATATGGATTGTTGACAGTGAGCACAACAATCTTTATAAAATAGCCAATGGCTGAGATTTTCTATGGATTATGAGAGTATTGATGCTGCATTTGAAGGGTTGGGATTTATCTGTTTTACAAGGAGAGCCATTTCAGAAGATCGTTCTGGGGTTCAACAATATAAGAAACCGAATCTTGCGCCCGGATTGGGGTTTGTGACGGCGACATACGACCCTTCTCAGGCTTCCAATGATTCTAAAGGTCCTGGGGCTTTTGAGATGGTCACTATGTATTGGCTTAACGAACAACAAGCTCCTGAAGCCTTCGCTGAAGTGACCGCAGCGCTTGGCAGGTTTAAGGGTCAGCTTACCGATCGGTTTCAGGACAGATCTGCAACTGTTGTTGTAAGTGCCCCTCTCGTCCCTTCGGCCAGAATAACCATCCAGGGCAGTTCTCCTGAGGATGTCTACGGCAGATTGAGAGATTACCTCTTAGAAAAATTCAACTGTGTCTTACGCTGATCTCTTGATGTGGTCTAAAATATGATCTAGGGTCGGGCATGGGATGTAATGTTCTTCGTCTTGTAAAGGATGTTCAGCGCTGCCGACGATAAATACCTTCCCTCTGTAGCCTCTTTTTTTAAGTTCTCTGGGAAGACCTCTACTATCATCCGCTATTCCGCCGATTTCAGGGAAACGTTCTACTAAAAAGTCAGCTTTCCAGGCGTTTGCATCTTTTGCGTCAACATCAGCTGGTCGGTGATACGCTGGCAGCCATTCAATCGGGAACCCATGAGTCCGCAGCCATATCTCGGTGACCTCTGTTAATGTATGCGGCCGGGCTGTGAGATAGCCGGCGGTCGGTGTTCTGGAATGGGTGTTCCAAACTGCAGCTTGAGAACCTTCAATCGGTGGCAGCTGCGCATGGGTAACCCCGCAATATAAAAGCTTTTGAAATTCTTCTCCAAATTGAGGGTGACTTTGCCATTCTGGCACATGCTCTACTAGTTCATGATTTGCTATCAACTCTTCAACCGGTTTAGGATGTTTCAGAAGCCGATGCAATTCTCTAAAATAATGTTTGGTAGTAGGGGTTAAAGTATTATCTATGTCATAGATAAGAGATCTCATAACATCCTCTGCAATTCTCCGGAAGCGAACAACTGTTCAGCGATATCACAGCCGCCGACAAATTCGCCGTTGATGTATAGCTGAGGGATGGTCGGCCAGTCAGAATATTCTTTCACGCCTTCCCTGATCTTCATGTCTGAAAGGACATCAAAAGAGCTAAATTCAGCGCCGATCTCTTTGAGTATCTTCACCACCCGGAACGAGAATCCGCATTGCGGCTCTTCTGGTGTCCCTTTCATGAACAGAAAGATTTTATTGCTTTTGATCATCGTCTCGATCCTGTTTCGTATATCTTCATCCATCGTATCGTACCTTCGTTTCTATGCCCAACGCATGAACTTTTTCCTTTAATTCTTCTTTGAGTGTCTGATAGACCATCCGATGCTGCTGTAAGAGAGGCTTCCCTTCAAATCCAGCGAAAGTGACGATGACTTTGATATGCACTCCATCCTTCCGTGGGTCAAGGATCTCCACTTCTGCTCCTGGCAGTCCAGCTTTGATCTTTTCTTTGATCTGTTCCAGCGTAAGCATTCTCTTCTTTCTAGGCAGGGTTTTTATATGTTTTTCGGGAATGTTGATCAAAATCAGATTTTTCGGGCAAAAATAGGCTGGATAGCCGAAACATTTTTAAGCGGAATCCTGCTTATGGATAAAAAAGGGCGTGAGGCGTTTACGTTCCTAAAAGATTGAGGTGTTGACTATGGTTGAAGGATATTGTGTTAAGTGTAAAGCAAAACAAGAGATGACTGCTGCTAAAGAAGTTGCTATGAAAGGTAAAGGCGGTGTCGAAAGACGTGCGATGAAAGGTAAATGTCCTAAGTGCGGCACGACAATGTTCCGAATAATGGGGAAGAAGTAAATCTTCTCCTTTTTTCTTTTTGTTTTCATTTCTTCCTGGGATTGGGTTTTTTCATTAATCTTATATATGATCATCATTCTTGACAATTTATGCCAACCATAACCTTATACCAATTTGAAGAGTGCCCATTCTGTGAAAAAGTAAGACAGCAGTTAGCTGATCTGAAGCTTGAATACCAGAAAGTCAACGTCCCTTACGATCGTGACGATCCTTTACGCCAGGAGCTGCTTCAGAAAAGCGGCGTTCCAACGGTTCCGGTCATAAAGGTCGGCGAAACTTTCATCGGCGATTCGCAGAAGATAGTCAAGTACCTGAAGGAACATTTTTAAGTATCTCTTTTTTACTATATTAGATGGTGTTAGGTGTTTATCTCCCTTTGGTTTTCGGTATAGTCATAGCTGTAACCCATTATTATGCCAATCGGGTCAAGGTAAGACGCCGGCATTATAGTCAGAAAGTGATTTCGTTTGCGGCCGGCATCTCTATCACCTACGTCCTTCTGGAGCTTTTCCCAACTTTTACTGAAGTGGCTCTTTCTATCAGCAAACTGCTGTTTATCTCGCTCCTTATCGGTTTTATCACTCATCATCTGATCGAGAAAGAGATCTATAAGCACAACCGCAGCCATCAGCTGGTGAAACTGATCTCCATCGAAGAGAATGTCTTTTCATTCGTATATCACGTTATCCTGGGGGTCGTCTTCGTGACCTTGTTCCAGGAAAGCCTCTTGGAAGGGATCATCGCTTTCATCCCTATCCTCACTTTCACGCTGGTAAGCACTTTGCCGATGGAGCCTCATCACAGCAAATGGAAAGCGGCTTTGATGGCCAGTTCTACTGTATTGGGAGTTCTTTTTGCTCTCTTATGGAAGACTATCCCTGTCGGCTTTGAATTTTTCCTTGTCGGTCTGGCCACTGGTGTCCTTCTCTTCACAGTCATCAGGCACCACATCCCATTTGGTCGTGATGGAAATATAGGTTACTTTACAATAGGATTTATAACCTATGCCTTATTTATCGTGATGACATGGTATATTTAACACGAGGTGAAATAACATGAAATTGCAAGCAATTGTAGGAATTTTGCTGGTACTTGCTCTCGTGGCAGGATGCAGCCCTAGCGCTCCCCAAGCTGCTCCTTCAGAACCAGCTCCAGCGCCTGCGGTCCCTCCACAAGAACAATCAGCAGCGCCAGTCGATACGGCTCCGGCAGCTCCAAGCGGCGACGAAGTCCATATCCTGGGAAAGGAAGGTTTTGACAGGGAAGAAGTTTCCGTCTCAGCCGGTGGAACCATTAGGTTTGTCAACGATGACGCTAAACCGATGACATTGACCTTTAAAGGGCCAAGCGGCAACTCCGCCAGCAGCTTGATCAAATCAGGCGAGAGTTACGAGAAGACCTTTGATATGGCTGGAACCTATCAGTTCTGGACCGTAGCCTATGGTGTTAGAGCAACTTTGAACGTAGAATAAGTTTTTTTATTTATTATTTTTCTTATACACTTCTGGATTGACTGTCTTCGCCGCTTTCTTACCGCTGAGCACGGCCAGGATATTATTGACAGCATCCCAGGCCATCTCTGATCTTGCTTCTATCGTGGCTGAAGCGATATGCGGAGTCAGTACCACATTTTGCAGTCTTGTCAGTCCAGGGGCTAACTTTGGTTCAAATTCATAAACATCTAATCCCGCGCCGGCTATCTGCCTCTTCTTCAATGCCGATACCAATGCTTTCTCATCAACGACAGGCCCTCGGGAGGTATTGATCAGGAATGACGTTTTTTTCATCATCTTTAATTCTTTAGCTCCGATAAGATGTCTTGTTGATTTTAATAAAGGGACATGTAAAGTGATGAAATCTGAATTTTTGAGAAGTTTGTTCAATGGAACAAATTGCGCTTTATACTTTTTCTCAAACTTTTTATCTCGTCTCACATCGTGGTAGATCACTTTCATCCCAAGACCATGGCCAGCCCTTTCTGCTACACCTGTTCCGATCCTTCCCAGACCGATGATTCCCAGGGTCTTGCCGGTAAGTTCTGTTCCCATCAACAAAGTGGGGGACCATCCGCGATATTTTTTCTTTCTTGTGAAGGTGTCAGCTTCCACCACTCGTTTGGAAACAGCCAGCATCAACGCGAAAGTATGTTCTGCGACTGCATCGACGATAGCCTGACCAGGCGTATTGGTAATGGGTATGCCTTTTTCAGTCGCGTATTTGACATCGATATTGTTGAACCCGACAGCATAATTAGAGATCATCTTCAGGTTAGGGTTGGCGTCGATGACTTCCTTGTCGATCTTATCGGTAAGAAGACATAATAGGACATCACACCACTTTACACCTTTCAGCAGCTTCTTTCTGGGGATAACTTTATCTTTAGGATAGATCTGGACGGTGTGTTTCTTTTTCAGCTTGGCGATCGCTTCTCCAGGAAGGTTCCTTGTCACAAATATTTTTACCATCTTATTCCAATATTCTGTATTTTTTTACCAGTTTAGTCTTCGACCATCGTTTCCCGAAACCCAGCCATTGTCCGGCTTTCAGCGATGATAGACCAAAGAGGATGATTGAAAATACGATGTGCTCGTCGACGATCGGATTATTCTCGGGAAGAAGAGTTGCCAGGTACATCAGGATCAACAAAGTCATGCCGGAATAACAGGCTATCCTGACACCGATGCCCAAGATCAGCGACAATCCGATCAACAGCAGGCCGAGCATGAACAGCCAATCAACGACGGGATTGTTGGCAAGTGACTGGAAGAGAAAAGCCAATGGACCTTTTGTTCCATGAAGCAGGAATCCGGAGGTAGGCGACGTTCCTGATAGCCAAGAATTTCCAGCTGCCGTGGCAAATCCTAAGCCAAACAGCTTATCGAAGAACGGCCAGAGAAATATCCATCCCAGTGTGATACGTAGTATTCCCCAGATGTATTGGTCTCTCTTCATACTTGCCTCTTTTTATATCTGCCAATATTTTATTGTATTTAAATGTTGCTTGATAAGATTTATAACTTCCTGGAAGTATTTCCTCAACATGGTACATTTATCCCTGGCGGCAGAGAAGCTGAACGCAGTCCTGGAGAAACAATCTCCTTTCATCTGCTCTTTGCTGTCTAAAGCTGGACAGAAAGCTTTCTTCCCTAAAGACGGCATCCCCGGGCAGACAGCTGATGCCAAAGGAACTAAAATAAATGCTACTATCGGTCAGGCTTTTGAAGATGACGGCCGTATCATGTTCTTAAACGCTTTCAAGAAACAATCTCTCTTATCGCCGGAAGAGACATTTATGTATTCTCCTAATTACGGCCAGCCGCAGCTGCGGAAGCTGTGGAAAGAGCTGATCCTGGAGAAAAATCCTGATCTGGGATCAGAGATAAGCCTGCCTGTCGTCTGCAGCGGTCTTACTCATGGCCTATATATCATCAGCCGTCTCTTTGTGGATGACAACGACACGTTAGTGCTTCCTGACCTACACTGGGGCAATTACAAGCTGATCTTTGAACAGGCTGACCTTGATCTTTATCCCTTATTTGATAACGACGGTTTTAACATCAAAAGCCTGGAAGAGAAAACTTCAGGCAACAACCAGAAAAAGATAGTCTTGCTTAATTTTCCGAATAATCCGACTGGTTACTCACCGACGGTTTCAGAAGCAGAAGCTATCATCAAAGTCCTGAAAGAAAGCGCTGAGCGGGGCAACCGTCTGCTGGTCATCTGTGACGATGCTTACTTCGGCCTGAACTATGAAAAGAACATCTATCCTTCTTCTTTATTCGATCTTCTGACAGATCTGCATGAGAACCTTCTCGCTGTCAAGATAGATGGCATCAGCAAGGAAGCGTACTCCTGGGGCCTGCGGGTCGCTTTCGTGACTTATGGCGGCAAAGGTCTTTCTCCCGAAGTATTGGAAGTGTTAGAGAACAAGACTGCCGGTATCATCCGCGGTACTGTCTCCAACGTCTGTACCCATTCACAGAACGTAGTCTTTAAAGGACTTTCAGATGCTTCTTTCACTTCTCAAGTAGAAGAGAAGAAAAAAATCTTGCAACAAAGGTATGAAGCTGTGAAAGACGTTTTGAACAAACATCCCGAATATACACGTTGTTTTGAACCATTGCCGTTCAACTCCGGCTATTTCATGTGCATCGAACTGAAGAAACATGATGCTGATATGATCCGTAAGAGATTGATCTCCGAGAGTGGTGTCGGAGTGATATCCTCTGGAAAACTACTGCGTATTGCGTATTCCTCAATCTCTAAAGAAAAGATAACTCTGCTGTTCCAGAAAGTGTATGAGGTTTGTACGGAAACCTCCTGAGCTTGTGACGGTGACATTTCATTTTCTACAGGGCCGCTTGTGACCGAACCTTTTAAATATCAAAATTCATTCTTACTATAAAAAGAGGTGTACATGAAAACATTCGATCTGATAGTCATCGGCTCTGGAGCTGGATTGAACGTGGCTTCTGCTGCTGTTGAACGTGGCTTGAGTGTGGCTGTCGTTGAAGATGGTCCTTTAGGAGGGACTTGTCTCAACAGAGGATGTATCCCCAGCAAGATCGTCATTCATTCTGCGGAAGTTGCCGAAACCATCCGAAGAGCTAAAGAGTTCGGGCTTCAGGCTTCTTTGCAACATGTAAACTTTAAGTTTGTTACAGACAGGGCTAACAAGACCGTTGATGCCGATGCTAGAAATATCGAGAAAGGAGTAAGATCAACTTCCAAAGAAACGTTGTTCAAAGGGAAAGGCAGGTTTATCGATAAACACACTATCAGGGTAGCCGGCAAGACCATTCGGGGTAAGAAGATCGTCATCGCCGCCGGGGCCAGACCATTTATCCCACCGATCGAAGGGCTGGACGAAGTGCCCTACATGACCAGTACCGAAGCTTTAAGACAGACGAAACTGCCTAAAAGTTTAGTCATCATCGGCGGGGGTTATATCGGCGTTGAGTTAGGACATTTCTATTCAGCTCTCGGCTGTAAAGTGACGATCATCCAGCGCGGTCCGTTATTGGTACCGAGGGAAGACAAAGAAGTTGCAGGACTTATTACCAAACTATGGGAAAACAAGATCCTCCTCAATGCATCTGCCACTAAAGTCCAGAAGAAAGGAAAGAATGTTTTAGTTACTGTTAAAATAGGCAACAAGACTAGGAAAATTACTGGAGAAAAATTGTTAGTTGCGACAGGAGTAGTCCCTAATTCCGATACCCTTGATCTGGAAAAAGCAGGTATCAAGACCGACAAGCGTGGTTTCATCAAAGTAGACAAGTACATGAGGACCAATGTCAGGAACATCTGGGCTCTTGGTGATATAGCCGGTATCTATCTGTTCCGGCACAGCGCTAACCTGGAAGCTGATTACGTTACCAATAATATTTTAAGCAGGAAGAAAGCTGTCGATTATTATCCGATGCCCCATGCTGTCTTCACCAGCCCGCAGATCGCCGGCGTGGGCTTGACGGAACAGGAATGTCTGGAGCAGAAGAAGAAATATACGGTCGGTAAAGCTTATTACAAAAATACTGGAAAAGGACTAGCCTTAAACGAGAAACATGGCTTCGTGAAGATCCTTGCCGATAAAGACGAGATACTTGGTTGCCATATCATCGGGCCGGAAGCGTCTATATTATTGCATGAAGTTTTAATAGCCATGAAAGCCAGCCGAAAGAAAGCTCTTAAGATCCTTAGGAATACTGTCCATGTTCATCCAGCTCTTAATGAAGTGGTGCAAAGGGCCGCGTATCGAAGCTAATATGGTCATCGTCAAGGAAGGATACAAATGGGTGCTTTACAGCAAAGATAAGAAGAAAGTCCTGGGGACGTTCAAGACTAAGACAGATGCTCTTAAGCGGGAACGACAGATCCAATTCTTTAAGCATATTAATAAATAACAGATTTCAAAACACAAGCTCAAGACAAAAAATAAAAAAAATTAGAACCGTAACAGAAAAACACTTAGTCTTGTTCGCATTCGCAACAGCCTGGGCATCCACCGCATTCTTTACAGACTTTCTTTACTTCATCCCCACAGAAATCACATTCTGCCATAGAGCTTTCACCCCACATTCTTGTCTCGTAGATATCCTCATTATGAGCATATCTTTTGTCAGGCCAAATCAGATTTAGGTTATAAATCTTTCTCTAGGAGGTATGTATTTAGTTCTTTCCTGTGAGCAGGGCACGGCGCTTATCATGGTGACTTGTTTTTACTGTAAATTTATGGTCACCATCGCTTCAATGGGTCCCAAAAATCATCGATTTTTCAGGACCCCCAGAAATCTTAAGATTTCTCGTGGGCACTGCTCACCCACTTAACTAAATACGTACTCTAGGAGATTTGATAGGCTCATCTCCTGAACGCTTTCATCAGTGGTCTGATCGCGAACAGTATCCAGGCCGCCAAGAACCAGGTCCATGATGTAGTTGTAGCCCAGGAAGCGAAAACTGGCCAGGCTGAGACGACAAATAAAGTGAACGAGATGATCGTCAGCTTCAATAATGCTACATCAAAAATGTCAAAATATTTCAATGTTGTCCCGAATAAAAGCCTTTTTTCTTTTACCATAGTTATACCTCTTTTTTGGTGAACGTTATTGTTTTCGGATAGCTTTAAGCACAGCCTGTTCTAATTCTTTCGGTTGATCGGTTCCGATGCGGTACCGCCGGCCATCTTTCATCACCATTTCGATAGCATCGAAGCCAGAGATGTTATAGATCCACATCGTCGGCCAAAACCATACTCTAATCCCCCAGCCGTAATACCAATGGTTTCTCACTGTCTTCACAGAATGGATATCTTTAAGTAAAAACTGTTTTCCGGCCAACCCATATCCGAATCTAATCTTCAGATATTTTTGGTCGATACTAACTGTCAGCGTCGAAAATGAAGCTACAATAAAGATGATGAATAGCATTATTGCTAGGATTACAGGGTCTGATCCGACCACTATCAAAAGAGAAGTATAGAACACCAGCAGGATAGCCGTGATCACGATCATCAAGTATCCGATCTGGGTATGTTTGTATTGCACGGCATCAAAGTGTCGTGTAAGTTTATAATGATTTCTGTGGAGATACATTTAAATAATATTTTGTCGTTCTGAGATTGAAGAGGTGTTATGATGAAGATCCTGTCAACATTCGTATTGATTTTTCTACTGATGCTAAGCGGCTGCGCTCCTCAAGAAGCCCCGTAGCAAGATATCTCTGCAGATGATGTTAACGATGCTCCTGTGGTTGAGCAGCCGGCTCCAGAGGTTGAAGAACCGATCGTGATGGAAGAGTCGGCAGTTTCGGAACCAGTCATTGAAGAACCGCAGCCGGTTGTCCAGCAAAGTTTTAAAGTCTTCAACCCTCGTCTGACCTATCCTGGCGCTTACAACGGTCCTTTATACGGAACCTCAGAGCAGGTTGGCTCGGCATCGATGGATTCGTATTTTCAGCTTCTTGACAGGAACGGCATCAACTTCTTTATCGGTATGTTTGGTATTGAAGGCGAGCCGCAGCCTGGCAGTCTTGTCAGCGATAAAGGGCTGGGTGAAGTGATTGCCGCTGCCCAGAAACACCCACATAGGATCATCCCTTTCTTCAATCCCGGTATCGGCGGCGAAGAGATCCAAGAGAAAAGATATCTTCAGACAGAACTCCTTGGTTGGTACAAAAAGACGCTTACAGCTTCCAAAAGGATTGTCGGTGATGATTTCATCAAAGGTTTTGGGGAGGTGGAGACCCAGGAGTGGAGCGCTAGGCATAATGATCCCCGAATTTTGGAACTGATAGATCTGGCTAAGGCCAATAATATTGATTTTATGTTCCATCCCGTCGCCAGCAAGATTGACGACGTGGAGAGGATTGTCGAGGCTTACCCACAGACAACGTTTTTGATCCATATGTATCGGGAAGATCTGGCGAAGAGCATGCCTCGTCTCATAACCATCCTGAATGAGCATGATAACCTCTATTTTAGCATGGACGCTGCCCACATTATCCACATTGATGGTGATGTCATCTACGAATTTGATAGCGCTAATAAAGATGCGTCTGTCCAGAAATTTGTCAATTATTACGACTCTAAAGAGAGCCTGCTGGTCAGCAATGCCATCAAAGCGTATAAACCCCTAGTCGATGCCGCGCCCGATAAGGTCATGTGGGGGACGGAAATAGGTCCCGAGTATGCTTTTGAACCAGAAGTATTTGACAGGGCAGTCAAAATCTCTCGTCTGGTGATTGCTGGATTTGATAAGGAAGATCAGGAAGCTGTCGCCTATAAGAATGCTCTTCGTGTCTTCGGCGAAGGCGTCGTTGCCGACTCTGGCATCAAGGTTCTTGATACCGGTTCCTGGCCTGAGTGCAGCGATTCTCAGCAGAGTGACTGCGATAGTTTCTGTGAAACTCCTGATACCGACGTCCTGACACCAGAACAAGAAGCTTGTTTCGAGGGCTGCATCAACGAGAAGAGATGCAAAGAAGTCGTGGAGATGGATGTGGGATAATTTTTATTTAGGATTATTCTGTTTGTTGGTCTCTCCACTGGACAACTTCTGGTGTCCAGTGCTACAGCCTCTGTAAGTTAAAAATTTCTACATTTCAGCCATTGCAGAGGCCCACTGGACGCACTGGTCAAGTCCGGGTAACAATTATAAATTGAAAATTATGCTTTTTTTCTATGAAACTAACATACACCACCAAAAATCAGCGTCTTCAGGTTGAGATCGATTCTGATTCCGTCAAGGAAACATTCAAGAAACTGGCGGAGTTCCAGGAAGTCTTTGATGAATCCTGCTGTCAGCTGTGTCATAACGAAGATCTGCAGTTTGTCGTCCGTACCGTTGACGGCAATGATTATTACGAATTAAAGTGCCGGAAATGTTTTGCCAAGCTTGCTTTCGGTCAGCACAAGACTGGCGGCAGCCTGTTCCCTAAGAGGAAGAACGACGACGGTAGTTTTGACAAAGAAGGGAAAGGCTGGCACAAATGGAACGGCAAGTCGGATTGAGACGCTTTCGGCGAATTTTTCATGACACCCAAAAAGGACATTCATATCCTCTCCAGCGAAAGTTGACATATGGGCCTTACGTAAAATAGATATATAAACCTCCGTGTCTTTGCCATAAGCATGAACATTGTCTTCATTCATGGAATAGCTGGATCGAAGAGAAACTTCACTCTTCTGCAGAAGCATTTCCCTGACAGCCTTGCCTTTGATCTCATCGGTTATGGGCAGGAAAAGAAACCAAATGTCACTTATGATTCTGCATTGTTCATTCGCTTCTTAGAAAAAAAGATCCCTAAAAAAAAAGAGATCACCCTGGTCGGTCATTCATTAGGCGCCATCTTGGCTAAAGAATACGCTTTGAAACATAAAGTGAAAAAAGTGATCCTCATCAACTATCCTTTCAGAAAGGAAAAAGTCAAGACCCACTGGTTCTACAGCCATTATATCAAGCAGTCTCCCATGGCCAAGCTGATGTGCCAGTCTAAACATCTATGGAAATATCCTTTATTTCCATTTTTCTTTATCTTTTATCACAAATATTTCAACTCTTTTGTCGATTATTTTAAGCACACCTATCGGTCGGCTTCCAGTTCCATCAGGGACACCATCCTCAAGGACGACAATCGGTCTTTAGAGAAGCTTAAGAACAAATGCATTATTATCTCTGGCGATAAAGACTGTCTTTTAGACCAGAAAGAGACGGCAAAATACAAACATTATCTTATCAAAGATATGGGCCATAATTTCTTTGGTCATGAGGAAGAGATTGCAGAGATAATCAACGCTTCCTGACTCTTAGAGCGGCTTTGACGATATGCTGAGAACTTAGTCCGAACTTCACCAATAATTCATCCGGTTCGCCGGACTCACCGAAACGGTCATTGACCGCCACTCTCTCGATAGGGACAGGATGATTCTCAGCCAGCAGTTCACTGATCGCTCCGCCCAGGCCGCCGTTGATCTGGTGTTCTTCAACCGTCACTACTCTTTTACACTTCTTAGCCGCCGCTACGATCGTCTTCTTATCAAGCGGTTTTATCGTATGGCAGTTGATGACCATGGCTTTGATGCCTTGTTTCTGCAACTCTTCTGCCGCCACCAGGCATTCATGGATCATCGGACCGGCTCCGATCAATAAGACCTCTTTTCCATCTTTCAAAACCTGCGCCTTGCCGATCTCAAACGGTGTTTTTGCGGTCGTCACCTGTTCCGTCTTTTCTCTGGCGAAACGCATGTACGCCGGCCCCTGCCATTCGGCTATCGCTTTCGTCGCTTTCTTGGTCTGTTCATAATCAGCCGGCACGACGACGATCATGTTGGGCAGTGCCCGCATGATGGCGATATCTTCCAGGGCCTGATGGGTAGCGCCGTCTGGACCGACTGAAATACCGGAGTGAGCGCCGATGACTTTAACATTGCGGTTATTGTAGCATATAGTGGTTCGGATCTGCTCCCAGCACCTTCCGGGACAGAACATGGCGTATGAAGAGACGAACGGAATCTTACCCACGGCTGCTAGTCCGGAACCGACGGTCACCAGGTTTTGTTCAGCGACACCGATCTCCACGAAACGGTCTGGAAAAGCTTCTCTGAACTTATGGACTCGGGTCGATTCGGTCAGGTCAGCGCAAAGGACCATGATGTTCTTGTTCTTCTTTCCCAATTCTACCAGTGCGTCGCCGTAGCCGTTTCTTGTCGGCACTCTTTCTCTGAAAAAGTTCAGGTACAGCTTCTTGTTGACGCCCTGCAGGTTCATTTCTGTTTCCTCTTCATCGTGTGTATCGGTCTTAATCTGAGATGCTCTAAGTACCAGTCGCCCCTTTCCTCAGCTTCGTGGGCATGGATCTCTTCTAAAGCAACATCTGTCTGTTCGTCTTTCGGTGGCGTCCTTTCCGTCGTTACCGTTCCCGGCGGAGAACCGTGCCATCTGTAATCATTTTCCATGTACTCGACACCTTTGCCTGGGATGGTATTGGCGATGATCATCAACGGTTTTCCTTTGTTGTTCCTGGCTTTCTTCAAGACATGCAAGATCTGCCTGAAATCATGGCCGTCGATCACTTCCACATTCCAGTTGAACGCTTTATATTTTTGGTCTAACGGATCGAGAGGCATGATCTCTTCCGTGTTGCCGTCGATCTGGATATAGTTCCGGTCAGTTATCGCGATAAGGTTGCTCAGCTTGTTCTTGGCGGCAAAAAGGACAGCTTCCCAATGGTTTCCTTCATTCTGCTCTCCATCGCTGCAGAGACAGAAGACGATGTTTTTCTTCTTATCCAGCCGCAACCCATAGGCCATCCCAGAGGCCTGACTTAGTCCAGAACCCAACGGTCCTGAAGTCGTTTCTAATCCTGGAAGAGCTTCCCGATGCGGATGTCCCTGTAATCGTGTTCCTAGTTTTCTAAGCGTGAACAGTTCTTCCTTGGGGAAATACCCGGCATTGGCCATCGTCGAGTACAAGATCGGACAGATATGGCCGTTTGACAGGACGAGCCGGTCTCTTCCCTCCCAGCACGGCTTCTTAGGGTTATGTTTCAGAATATTGAAGTACAACGCAGTGAAGATGTCTGCCATCCCTAGCGGCCCGCCGGAGTGACCAGACTTTGCTTCCGTAAGGGCAGCGATAGTGTCCTCTCGGATGACATCAGCCATCATCTGCAGGTCTTTGATCTTGGTAAGTTTTTTCATCCTCTTTTGATATGCCTAAATAAAAGAAGTTAATAAACATTGTGCTTGGTGCGATAGTCTCTATTTCTTGATACGCTTCTCAACATCTTCTAAAATTTTGGGATCCAGTGGATACATGTTTAACGTCTTAGCCTGTTCTATGCTAAACCATTCCATTCCAGCACCTTCATGCAGGATCATACTTTCATAATCTCCTTCAGAGATCATCGCGATAAATACTTCCTGGATGACTTTGATCTCCCCTAGATGTTTCTTAAGCGGGATGCCTGTAGTTTCGTATCTGCCAAGAAATTCTGGTTTTTTAATATTGAACTCCAGTTCTTCTCTAATCTCTCTTACAACTGCTTGTTTTGGAGTTTCCCCTTCATCAATAGCCCCTCCAAAATATCCCCAATCTTCTCCCCACTTTCTCATATTGAATCTATCCTGAAGAAGAATCTTCCCATCGCTATTATAGAAAACCATCAAAGCTAATTTTCTTTCTGCCATAAAGAGAATGGAAAAGAAGAAATTTTAAATATTTATCTACTCAACCTTTTCTCGCCGAAAGGATGCAGTTCAGACACAGTATTGCATTCCAGACACTGAGCACATCTCTCTCCCACTTTGAATTTTCCTTCTTCCGTCACTTCACAGCCGCATCGTAGTTGTACCATCAGTTTCGCCTCCTAAAATAATCGAATAAAAATAAACAAAAAATTTAACAAAATTCGCAGACATTCTTGCCTTTCTTCATCGGTTTCTTAGCGCTCTTCTTCGCCGCTTTCTTCTTGACCGTCTTTTTCACCGCTTTTTTCTTCGCTGCCATAGTTTCACCTCATAATATTGTATATAACATGTATGCTCCTAGAGCTATCAAGAATGATCCGATGCCTAACCGCATCAATCCTCGGTGCTCCTTACGCCATCCCTCCAGCTTTTTGGAAGACTTGCCAAAGTAAGCGATACCGATGATCACAAACAACGGCAGGATAAAGATAAAATTGTACAACAACAATAATGGCACGCCTTGGGCGTAATTGCCATGTCCGATCAAAGCCAATACGGCTAGATATGGCGCTCCGGTGCAAGGCAGTTCGACCAGCACTACAAAGAAGCCCAACGCCGCAGCTGCCAGGTAGCTGAGCGAGACGCTTTTCTCATGAGCCTTCTTGATTTTTTTGGTATACATCTTGATGCGTTTCTCAGCACCAGGGATCATCTTCAGCGTCAATCCTCGGCCGTACCAGAAGAAGTCTTTGATTTCCAGGATGCCGGCAAAGATTGCTATCAGCGCCGCTACCCAGTAGACTGTCTGCGACACGTTGAACGAGACGGTGATCTTGAGGAAACCTAATCCCAAAAAGAAATAAGAGAGGTAGACCACCAACGTATAGAGAAAACCTCCTAACAGCATCCGAGATGGTTTCTTATACATCTTGGTCATGAATGCTATCAAGAATATCAGAACCCCGAAGACACAAGGATTTATGCTGTCTGCTAGCGCTGCCAGGACCAGGATCGGCAAGGTCAATCCCTCTGGGAAGACCATTATTCAGTACACCCCGAAAAATCTTTCAGTTCATCGATGGTCAGGAAACCGGCGTATCTCTTCTGCTCAACGCCGTCTATCTCCAGGACCCAGGTCGGCGTTCCTTCAATATTCTTGCTTAAGCATAATTCTGTCTCTGAATCTTCTCCCTGCGGATGACATTCGATCTCTTTCACGTATTGGAAAGACTCACCGAACATCTCCCTGGTCTTGGCGCAGACTCCGCAACGGAACGAGCCGTACATCACTACGCCTTTCTCTGTGAGGCATTTTGCCAGAGCATCGTGGTTTTCGTCTGGACTGAAGGAGATATTAAAGAACAATAAAGGCAGAAGATTGAGGATCAGGATCAGACCGACCCATGTTTTTAATGATTCTATGGTCTTTTCGAGCGACACCTTCTTTTTTTGATCTTTGTAAAGTAGGATGGATAAAGTCAACGTGGTTAATACGATAACATGAACAATCGTGCAAAATGGACAGATTGATTGCAAGATGATTTCCGCGCTGATCAGATAGATGACAGATAGGATGCCGAGGATGTTCCACCATAAGATGGCTGTCACATACGCCGGACTCTTTCCTCTGCCTTTCCAGCTTAATCCTAAGAGGATGAAGAACCAGATGGCGCCGAACAAAGCCACGGGAACGTGGAAGATTTCTGAAAAGACGCTGGTGTTGACCAGTGAACAGGAGATAGTCTCACCCAGGTCGCAGACAGATCCTTGTGTAGGTGAAGCATAATGGTTCTCGATGAGATAGCCTGATACTGCTAGCCCGACGATGCTTAGGATGATGATCGCTGTCAGAATAGAGTTTTTCTTCATCTGGGACCTCTTTTAAAGAGAGAGATATTTATCTTATATAAATATTGTGCGTTGGATATTGTCTCCATCGATACAAAGATTTAATAAAATCTATCGTTATCTCTTGTTATCATGAAATTTTACTTATCCTCCTATGGGATTGGAAAAAAAGCAGGGGAGCTGAAGAGACTGGCTCGCGGCAGAAAAATAGGTCTTATCCTTAATGCTTTAGATCACGTTAAGCCTGGGGAGAGAAAAGCGAGCAACGAGAAGAACCTGAAAGAATTATCCAGTCTCGGTCTGGACGTGGAAATTCTGGATCTTAAAGATTACTTCGGCAAGAAGCAGCGGCTGAAAGAGAAGATCGATACTCTCGGTGGTGTCTGGGTGAGGGGCGGCAATACTTTTGTCCTCCGCCAGGCGATGAAATTATCTGGTTTTGATAAGATCATCAAGAATCTTAATAACAAAGACTTCTTGTACGGTGGCTATAGCGCAGGCATCTGTGTTCTTGCTCCGAGCTTAGAAGCGCTTCAGCAGGTTGATGATCCTTCTGTAATGCCTTACAAAGAATCTAAAGAAACAGTTTGGGAAGGTTTAGGGATGCTTGATTATATCATCCTGCCCCATTACCGATCAGATCACCCTGAATCAGCAGACATTGACAAAGAAGTTGAATTCTGTAAGAAAAATAAGATTCCCTTCAAGACTTTGCGTGATGGCGAAGTGATCGTTATTGAATAGTCTTACCTCTTCTTCCTCAGATACAGCACTAACCCAAACGTGATTAGCACCAGCACATGCACGAAAGTGCAGTACAGGCAGATCGCGCCTAGGATAATCTCCGCCCAAATTAGATAGACTACCGAAAGTATCCCTACGATCGACCACCAGAATAGCCACTTTACATACTGCTTTGGCTTCCAGAAATACTTGAAACCCAGATATGATAACACCACGAACCAGACCATTCCCAGCAGAGCCACCGGAATGCCGAAGATCTCAGAAAACGTGCTTGTATTCACAAAAGAACAGGATACTGTCGGGGAAATGTCACAGGCAGTAGAACCACCGGTAAGATGGGCATTGGTAAGATACAGCGATGTCACCAGTCCCAGTACGCTGATGAGCTGGATGATGTACAAGATCGTTGCCCGATTCTGAAGTTTCATCTGGAGCTCAGAACCACGCCCACTATTAAATTTTTCTTCTTTTTAGCACATCAAAACAAAAGAAATTTAAATGAAAGAAGTTACATAGATCACTAATACTAAGGTGATACCATGGCTAAAACGACAAAAAAGACTGCTGGTTCTATGACAACTGTAAAAGTATACACTACTCCGACCTGTCCGTGGTGTAAGAAGACTAAAGAGTTTCTGAAGGAGAACAAGATCCCTTTTAAGGAACTGAACGTCGCTTCTGATGAAAAAGCCAGAGATGCCATGATCGAAAAGTCCGGCCAGATGGGCGTTCCGGTGGTCGAGATCGGCAAGAAGATCATCGTCGGCTATGACCCTGCCGGAATCAAGAAGGCTTTGGCGAAATGATCTAGGGTATCGACCTACTATCGCCGAGTGTAGTAAAATTAAATTGTGGTAATCATCTTTTCTTTTTGGTTTTTGTGACCTCTGTTGCAACTGTTGCAGCCTCTTTATGTCCTGAAGTTTTTATAATCACAAAGACTATGAACGCTAATAGCAGGATGGCTGCTGTAAATGCGGTGGTTCTCTTGCTTTGAATGAAATCGGCTCCCTTTTCGACAATCTGTTCTAGAGCCTGCTCAACCTGTCTCCTTTCAATCTCTCCGGGAACCTGTCTCTCCAACGGTGTAGCCCTACATTCTTTCTTTTCTGAGAACTTGGTGACGGAACAATCATCATGGACCAGGACACAGTCTCTTGTTTGAGCTCCATCTATGCGGCACTCACTCCAGGCGAAGCAGATCGTCTCCTGCGGACACGTCGCATTCTTCTCGATAGTGGTCCTAAACGTACGAGTGCCGCCGCCGCCGATAATCGTTGTTCCCCCTCCGTCGCCTTGTACAACTTCGACCGCAGCGTTCGGTGATTTTATGGTCAAGCTTCTGTTTGCTGCGAAGGGGTATGTCCGGTTATCGGATGTTTGGCAGCTCCAGGTGTAGTTGCCTCGTTCTAATACTAAGGTCCAGAAAGCTGAAACATTCTTGGCAGAGGTATTGGTCGTCTGGTTGATGGCGAAACTGCCTCTTGTGGAGTTGCTAAGATACAAAGACAGGTTGAAAAGGGTAGTGACGTGTCCTGCTTTGCAGACAAAAGTGATGGTTGAGTTATCTTCTCCAGTTTCTACCGTGAAATTATTTGCAGGTGCGATAAGCACAACCGAAGGTGTGGGGAACTGATAATTGAGGCTGACGCTTCCTCTGGTGGCGGTGGCTTTTCCAGTTAAAGTGAACATAGTCGTAACCTGAACTAATGAAAGAACGAGCAGTACAACTACCGCTACAAGTATCCCTCTTTTTTGTCTGTCCATCTACAAAGAATATGAATAAATCAGCCTATAAATACTTTCCCTTTTAGAAGATCAGCCTAACTGCTCATCGATCTCTTTAGCAACTTCTCTGAGTTCTGAGAAAAAAGCTTCCATGTCTTGCTGCAAATCCTTTACCAATGTCTGTAAAGAATTTTCTCTGAGGATGTAGCGTTGTCTGTCTTTTACGACGATGCCTGCGTCCATCAGCTTATCAAGATGGTGGATCACTGTGGCTCGGCTTAACCTCAGCTTTTCGGCGATCTCATCAGAACTAAGGGCCGTATTGGTCTTGGCATTCCTAACAAAAGTGATGAAGACCCTGAAACAACTGCTGTCCTTATCCCTAAGGTTGAATAATCCCAGGGAATTTCCCAGCCATTGCAGTTCCTCATTGACATTAGGGTTAGCTGCCTTGCGCACTTTGATAAGGATAAATTTCTGGGTCATGGGTTGGTAATGTTGCTGGAGATTTTAAAGGTTTCCCGAAAAATTTATATACTTGTTGGTGTAAGCTCTACAAAGTCGAGTTAAAACCTACAAAATGACAAAACACACTGAACCACAGGATAATCTGGGAAACCAGGAAAAGGCCCACCTTGCTTCCAAAAAGAAAGAGGCAGAGGTTGTTGAGGATATCAAAACGCAGTCAGGCACGACTGTTGATGGGGTTGTTGACAAAGTTGCCGAGATCACTGACTTATTGCAGCGGACCCAGGCTAACTTTGAGAATTACCGAAAGCAGACCGAGAAACGTCTGGACGAAATGAAACAGATGGCGTCTCGAAACATTCTTGCCCAGCTGCTGCCGATCGTCGATAACTTTACGCTGGCTTTGAAGAATATCGATCCTGCTATCAAAAGCAGCGACTTTGTCCAAGGCGTCGAACTGATCCATGCGCAGTTGATGAAACTGTTGGCAGATAACAATGTGATGATCATCGAGGCAGCCGGTCAGCCTTTTGATCCTCGAAAGCATGAAGCATTGCTTAAAGTGGGGTCAGAACAGCCTGAAAACACTGTCTTGGAAGTGCTGCAGGATGGCTATCAGATGTATGGCGTTACTTTGAGGCCAGCCAGGGTTAAGATCAGTTCAGGAAAAATTAGCAGATCAGAGAAAGAGATTAAAGATACTACCAATGATGGAGGAAAATAAAAATGACAGAAAAAAAACCAGATACTAAAGTGAGCGGAGCAACTATCGGGATCGACCTGGGAACAACTTTCTCAGCGATAGCGGTCCTTGAAGGCGGCAAGCCGACTATCATAACAAACTCTGAAGGAACCAGGACTACGCCCAGCGTCGTCCATATCAAAGATGAGGAGATCATCGTCGGTCAAGTGGCTAGAAACCAGGCTATCGTCGATCCATCTCACACTATAAGGTCCATCAAGCGAAAGATGGGGACTTCTGAGAAGGTTGAGATTGACGGCAAGGAATATACTCCTGAGCAAGTCTCAGCCATGATCCTGCAAAAATTGAAGAGAGATGCTGAAGCGTATCTGGGTCAGCCGGTCAAGAATGCAGTTATTACTGTCCCAGCTTATTTTAACGATTCACAGAGACAGGCTACTAAAGCTGCCGGCGAGATTGCTGGCTTGAATGTTCTCAGGATCATCAACGAACCGACAGCAGCCTCATTAGCATATGGTCTGGACAGACAGGAAAAAGAACATACTGTTCTTGTCTTCGACTTTGGCGGAGGTACTTTTGATGTTTCTATCCTAGAGCTGGGAGACGGCGTCTTTGAAGTCAAATCTACCAGCGGTGATAATATGCTTGGTGGAGATGATGTCGATGAAGTGATCATGGATCACCTTATAGACACGTTCAAGAAATCCACTGGCATCGATCTTAACAATGATGCTACGGCCATGCAGCGTCTTAAAGAAGCGGCAGAAAAAGCCAAGATCGAACTATCTAGTAAAGCTAAAGTGGAGATAAGCATCCCTTTCATCACTGCTGACCAGAACGGGCCAAAACATATCAAAGACGAACTGACTCGGGCCAAGTTTGAGGAACTTATCGCTACTATCCTGAAGAGATTGGAAACACCAGTAAGGCAATCTTTGAAAGATGCAGATCTGACGGCAGATAAGATCGATAAAGTCATCTTTGTCGGCGGTTCTACCAGGATTCCGGCTGTGCAGGATCTTGTTCGGAAGATAACTGGTAAAGAAGGCGACAAGTCTGTCAATCCTGATGAAGCAGTAGCTGTCGGGGCCGCTATCCAGGCTGGCGTCATGGCGGGAGACATCAAAGATGTTCTGCTGCTTGACGTGACACCTCTCAGCCTTGGTATAGAAACCCTTGGCGGTGTCTTCACCAAACTGATCGAGAGGAACACCACCATCCCGACGAAAAAATCGCAGGTGTTCTCGACCGCTGCCGATAATCAGCCGGCCGTTACCATCCGCATCGCCCAGGGAGAACGTTCCATGTTTGCTGACAACAAAGTTCTAGGTCAATTTGACCTGGTCGGTATCCCGCCGGCGCCCCGTGGAGTGCCGCAGATAGAAGTAACGTTTGACATTGATGCCAATGGTATCCTTAACGTTGGCGCTAAAGACAAAGGCACCGGAACAGAGCAGAAGATCAAGATCACTGGCTCCAGCACCCTCAATAAAGACGAGGTTGAGAAGATGAAACAAGAAGCCGAGAAGAACGCTGCTGACGATGAGAAACGGAAAGCTAAAGTCGAAGCGGAGAACAACGCTGAAGCGGTCGTCTACCAGACCAAGAAAGTTCTGGAAGAGTTCAAGGACAAGATTGACGAGAAGACCAAGAAGAACATCGAAGACGGCCTGAAAAAAGTTGAAGAAGCCCGTAAGGACGGCGATCCGGATACTATCAACAGAGAGATTGAATCTTTGAACAAAGTGGTCCAGGAGATCGGTGCCAAGATGTATCAGGAAGCTGCTCAAGCCGAGTCTACCAAGCAGGATGCTGGTAGCAAGGGCAAGAGTGGTGAGAAAAGCAAAAGTGGTCAACCTGACGACGACAGCATTGTCGATGCTGAGTTCAAAGAGAAGAAAAAAGAATAGGAAGTTTTTTATTCCTTTCTTTTTGTCGCCATCGGATAAAGATCATGAACCTCCCTACCCAACAACAATGTCTGGATTATTTTGAGAAATACGTTGTTCCTAGAAACATCTTTCAGCATTGTCTTAAAGTACAGGAAGTATCCCTCTTTCTGGCTGCAGAGTTGAACAAGAAAGGCCATACTCTTAACATAGAACAAGTGAGGGTCTTAAGTCTCCTGCATGATCTCTTCAAAGCTGCTGCTCTTAAAGAGCTGAAACCGTCTAAATATCATAGTTATCAAGCAACTCCTGCCGAAATTGAAGCTTGGAAAGAGCTGCGGGCTAAATATCAAGGGATGTATGAAGGCGAGATCGCCTTTGAAGTGTTCAAAGATTCTTATCCTGGGCTAGCTGTTTCGTTGAAGAGGACCAGTGATCCTCAGGTTAAAGACCGGACTCCCGAAGAGGAGCTAGTGCATTACTGTGATTGGAGAGTATTGCGCAACATCATTATCCCTTTTGAAGATCGCGTCGCATATATTGAGGAAGTATATCACTGTATCGCTGAGCGCGTTGAGGAGATCGCTGGCATGAAACAATTTGAGAAAGAGATCTTTGTATCGCTAGGTTACCAACCAAATGATCTGGGTGATAAGATGGAAGAACTATTAGACCAGCCAAGCCCACAGAACGTAAAGAACAGCAAAGCAGAAGGGGTAGAAATCAAATAAAAGTCAAATAAAAATCAAATAAAGGTATCGATATGGCAGACAAAGATTATTACGAACTTCTTGGTGTCTCTAAAAATTCCACCAAAGAGGACATCAAGAAAGCGTACAAGAAGCTTGCTCTTAAATATCATCCCGACCGCGCTCCTGAAGATAAGAAGCAGGAGTATGAAGAAAAGTTCAAAGAGATCAGCGCTGCTGCTGCGGTGCTGGGGGATGAGAAGAAACGCAGACAATACGATCAGTTTGGCTCTTCTTCATTTGAGGGCGGTCAGCAGGGTTTTGATTTTTCTGATGTCATGTCCCAGTTCCGTTCCGGCTCGTTCGGTGATTTTGGCGACATCTTCGACCAGATTTTTGGCGGCGGCGGTTCTCGCGGTCGAAGCCGGGCTCGCCGAGGTTCAGACCTGCTGTATGAAGTGGCTCTTACGCTGGAAGAAGCTGCTGAAGGGGTGGAGAAAACCATCTCTCTCAACAAATTAGAACATTGTAAAACATGTCATGGCAAAGGCGCGACTTCTTTTGAGAATTGCCATCATTGTCATGGTTCTGGTTACATAAAGCAGACCCAGCGCACTGCCTTCGGCTTGTTTCAACAGACCGGACCTTGTCCTTACTGCCATGGCAAAGGCGAACTGCCCCGGGATTCCTGTTCAGAATGCGCTGGAGAAGGGTTCATCCGGATAAAGAAAGAACTTGAAGTCTCGATTCCAGCTGGTGTCGATAACAACATGCGCCTGCGTGTTTCCGGAGAAGGCGAGATCGGTGAGAACAGCGGTCCTGCTGGTGACCTTTATGTCCAGGTCCACGTCTCAGAACATAAATATTTCAAGAGATCTGAAGATGATCTTCACATCACTATCCCAATCTCATTTTCACAGGCAGTTCTTGGCGACGAGATTGACGTGCCGACGATAGATGGAACTGCCACCTTTAAGATCCCTGCAGGAACTTCCTCTGAGACCACTTTTAGGATGAAAGGGAAAGGCATCCGCCATCTTCATAGTTCTGGAAAAGGTGACCAGCTGGTAAAAGTGAAGATTGCCGTGCCGGAAAAGATAACTAAGAAACAAAAAGATCTTATCCTTCAGTTAAAAGAAGAGAAACCGATCAAGAGCTTCCTACAGAAGATCTTTGGGTCTTGATCGCTTGGTTGTAAAGTTAGCTAAAATGCGTCTGCTAAAACTCCTCTGAAAATCCTCTAAAACTCATCTGAAATTCAGCTAAAATTCATCTACTAAAACTCATCGTTACTGGGGCCGTTTTCATATTCGTTCTTTCTTCGCTTCAGATATCCAAAGCCGAGGATGCAAAAGAACCCTAGGATCAACGTAAGAGCTACAATGCCTGCCATCTTCCAGAATCCTGATCTTGGTTCCTGGCTTTCCGGTTGTCCGCTGACTGCCGATTCCAGAATCTTCTCTCTGCTTAATCCTCTAAACTCTTCTTCCGTCAGCAGTTCACTGGTATAAGTTTTGCTTTCCATCCGGTAGGTGTTCCAGAAATTGACAACCATCTCAAATGAATACTCTCCTGGACTTTTGTCTTTAGCATCGAAGTAATCCTCTAACCTCTTGGTAACTTCCCCTGGGATATCAACTGAACGCGTCCTGAACTCATCGATCTTCTCGTCGTCTTTTTTCACAGCCACATCAACGTAGACATTCTGGATCTCTTTGTTCCAATGGTTTAACAGGTCCAAAGTGTATTGGTTGATCTTGTTCGCTATGAAATATTTATCAAAGAACGTAACTTCCACTTCCGGCCTTCCGATGATAAGGCTTTTGACAACTTCTGTCTGCTGACCGTCATAATCTGTGACGGCTGACACTGAAAACTCTCCGTTCTCAAAGTTGTCCCTGCTGATCTCTGTATCTAACAGCTTGTTTTCGCTTAATCCTAGGCTGGTCTCTTCCGTTTTCAAAGCTTGCACTTCCTGTTTCCTGTCGTTGATATAGAACGTTGTCTGCACCTTGCTGATATCCTTATGGCCAATGTTCTCAACTTCAGACACCAGTCTGATCTTATCGCCGTTATCATAGAAATTAAGCTTGGCCATAAGGTACAGTTCTGGGATCTCTCCTTCAATCTTGACGGCGTGGTTTAGGATGACCCTGGAATCGACGCCGTTTTGTACTTTCTTGCCAGGTTCCTGTTCTACCACGATAAGGCCGTATAATGCTTCTGGCGGTACTTCCTCCGGCAGTTCGATAGTAAAGTGTACGGTCTCCGCTTCATCAACGTCTTTGAAATTGATGTTTTTCTTGTCGATGTCTATAAAGTCAGCGATCTCACCATCCGCGTGGATCTTAAGTTTCATCTCTTGGTGATCAGTATTAACTATGGTCAGTGTCCCTTCGTAGATAGGTCCGTCTTCGGCCGAGATGGTCGTCTTGGCCGGCCGTATTCCCAGCCCTAAGACTAGCTGGAATGACAGCAACAGTACTAGTATCCAGGTTATGGTTTTTCGATTCATTTTTTTGGCGTCATGATATCGTAAATGTGACTGTGGAACTCTTGGCTCCGAACGACTCGTCAGGCGGTACGGTAATGTTGATATCTGTCAAAAAGTCATTCTGGAACGAATACCAATTTAAGTTGAGGACATGCGGTGAGGCGCTGGCATCAGGCATGTTGATGTAGGTGATGTTTGACAACGTCTGGTTAAAAGCATTGCTCTCATTCTCTCTTACTTTAAATACATAGTAGCTTGAAGGGAAGGCCACGGAGGTGAAATATGCCGTCCCTGTGATAGTGACATTAGATACGATGTTGCCGACATTCTCTGTCCTGAACGGAGCGGGCGCGCCGTCTGTAGTGTTGAAAGTCTGGTTCGGTAGTCCAGTGCCGAAATTTATGGTGTCTTGCAGTACTGATACGGCCAGGAACGACTGCACCGTGAAATTAAATGTACTGGAAAAAGATCCGAAGTCAGTTCCGTCAAAGCCGCGGACTTTCCAGAAATATGTCGTATCGACGGCCAGTTCTGTCGTGTTAGCGTATGTCGTATTGTAAAAGTTGGATGCGTTAAGATTACTAACATTTATCTCTGGATTGTTGAATGCCGAGTTGTCATCGACGATGAGATGATATGTTACGTTATCGCCATCAGTATCTACTGAATTGTTCCAGATGAAGTTAGGCGTCCTGTTGATGGTCGTGTTTTGATCCGGTGGCGAGATCAATACTGGAGCTGGCGGCGCGGTGTTGCCAGCGACACCCAATACCAACAATTGATTTGAACAGACTTCAGCGCTGTTAGAAGTTCTATCGTTAGAAGTTACGCAAGCTGTCCAGTTTTCTCCAGCCAGAGTTTCTTGGCTAACTATGGTCTCCGTCCTGTTGTTATAAATCGCCATTATCTGTTCTATTGAAAGTGAACGGTTGAATATCTTCAATTCATCCATTGAACCGTTGAAAGCGATACTTGATATCCCCAAGCTAAGGTCGCTACCATCTCCATTAAATTCCACAAATGATCCAGATGAAGTGGTTTCAACATCAACACCATCAATAATAAGGTCGTAATCTGCAAATGATCCTGAAGTTCCGTTCTTCATCGCGACGACGTGGTGCCATGTGTCGTCTTCAAAAGTTGTCGCTGTTGTTTTTATCTGTCCGTTGTTGTTACCAAAGTAGAGGCTCCCGGTCGATCCAAAAAGATAGAGATTATATCCCAACGTCCCCCTAAAAATAACTCTTGAATTTCCTTGCTGCTGCTGTGCTTTAATCCACACTGAGATGGTGAGATTTTGCGTTATGTTCAATGAAGGAGTATATGGTATGGTGATGTAATCTGCTGTATCGTCAAATTCATACGCTCCAAATCCATCATACCCTCCAGTCTGGTTCCATACTGCTCCCGTCACTGTTCCATTGTTTGATTTACTGCTATAATCCTTTGTTGATTCACCTTCATTTCCTCCCATCGCTTCAAATGGCATGTTAAGAACAGCTATCGAGGTACCATTTACTCGCCAATCAGTGATGTTGGTGAACGCATCGCCCTCAGCATCTGTTGCTTGAACATAAACTGTCAGGTTGCCATTGGTTGTGTTGTTTGGGAAATCTGTAGCATTGACATAAACAGAAGTTATGCTCGGCACAGTTTGACCGGCTGTTGCTTCAATAATCAACACTTGGTTTGAACATGTTTCTGGACTATCCTGCAACCTATCGTTAGCAGTAACACAAACAGTCCAGTTATCTCCAGTAGCTGTTTCCTGACTGACAATCAGATCGGTCCGGTTGTGGTAAAGAGCAAGGATCTGTTCCTGCGACAATGAGTGGTTGAAGATCATCAGCTCATCTAAAGAGCCATTGTAATCTATTGTGCCTAACGAACCAATTCGTATATCTGAGTTACTACCGCTAAATGCAGTGTATGAACCAGAATTAACAGTGGGAACGTTGACACTATCAATAATAAGGTCGTAATCTGCAAATGTTCCAGAAGTACCATTATGTAGCGCGACGACGTGATGCCAAGTATCATCTTCAAAAGTTGTCGCTGTTGTTCTTATCTGTCCGTTGTTGTTACCAAAGTAGAGGCTTCCGGTCGATCCAAATAAATAGAGAGAGTAACCTAAAGATCCTCGCTGAAGAATCCTAGTATTTCCAGATTGTGGTCTTGCTTTTATCCATAAAGAGATAGTAAGATCCCCGGTGATATTTAATGAATCCTGATAAGGGATAGTTATAGTTTCAGAATCTGCATCAAAATCATAAGCACCATAACCGTCAAATCCACCAGTTGAACTCCAGCTTGCGCCACCACTTACAACCCCATGATTCAATTTACTGCCATAATCTTTTGTCCAACTGCTTTCATTTCCGTCTGTCGCTTCAAAGCGTAGGTTTACTACCGCTATAGAAGTTCCGTTTTTTCTCCAATCAGTGATGTTGGTGAATGCATCGCCTTCTTCATCACTGGCTTGGATATGCAAGGTGATGTTGGTAGTAGTATCATTGGCAGCCGGATTTGTCGTGTTAATAAAGACTGAAGTGATATTAGGAAGCTTGTTGAACTGGATTTCTGAAGTGTATGGAAAATTATCCTGCGACAGGAATGAAGCTTGGATGGTGCTGTTGAAAGGCGAATCACAGAAACCATCAAGATTGTCGTCGTTACAACCTTCAGCAGCAGTGTCATAGTGGAACCAATAGTTCCCCGTACCTGTGGTGTTGAAATAGTTGTCGGCTGGTGTGTTCACTACCGTCGCTCCAGCATTGCTTTCAAAATTGTTGCGGAAGAAGACGTTAAAGTCATCTCCGATACCGACAAGTATTGCTGAAATGACACTGTGTCTGAACGTGTTCTCAAAGATAAAGTTAAGGTCGCTGTTAGATCCGAAACGCAGCCCATAGACGCTCCCGTTGATCACGTTCCTGGTAAGCTTGTTACCGCTGTTCAATCCCCCGGAGCCATACATCATTATCCCATGATAATTTGAAGTGAACGTATTATGCGATATGTTCCAATAATCACTGAGCTGTTCGAAGAAGATGCCTCCGTCCTGGTTGTTGAATGATCCATCCTGATCTACGAAAGTGTTGTTAAAGATAGTTCCGTTGTCGGCAGTGTTGAGATAGATCCCCGCGTCGGTGTTGCTGGAAAATTTTGAGTTCTTGATCGTTACATTATCAGAGCTACGGACACTGATCCCTTCTAGGTTTGAGGAGAAGTTACTATTTGTTACTGTAACATTACTGCTTTGCGTGATGAGGAAAGCCCCGAAATCGTCTGAGTTGGAGACATGGTTCATCACTGTCAGGTTGTCGATCGTGGCATAAGGACATTCGGCCAGGATAGAAGACCCTAGGCTGAATACTCTGTCAACTAAGGTCATATTGTTGCTGCTCACAAAATAACTCTCATTATAACACATGAAAAATTCATAGCCGTCGGCAAAATTATTTCGAAAGTTATGCTTAAGCGCAATAGAACTCAAAAATACGTCAAATGTCGTCGATCCATTAAACTGGTTATTGTAGAACTCGTCATAAAGCTCACTCGCGCTGTTGAAAATTACTGCATACTGCGTCTGACCACGGAAGATGTTGTCCTGGATAATGTTTCTACGGCCCTGGCTGTTGAAGGCTACTCCTCGGGTGTTGCCATCAAAATAGTTAGCCGTGATGTTGTTAAAAGTGTTGACTCCTCCGCTCCCATAAAGATTGATGCCGTGGTAGTTAGATGAAAAATTGTTGCCAGTGATATTCCAGTAATCACTGAGCTGTTCGAGGAAGATGCCTCCGTCCTGGTTGTTGGATGATCCATCCTGGTCTACGAAAGTGTTCCCAAAGATAGTCCCACTGTCACCAGTACTCACGTAGATCCCCGCATCACCGTTCAGGTAAAATACTGAATTCTTTATAGTGGCATTGTTAGATGTCCTGACGCTGATCCCTTCCAGGTTGCTGGTGAAATTGCTGTTATTGACGATGACGTTGTCGCTTTCGGTGATAAGCAGAGCTCCAAAATCATCACTGTTTGATACATGGAATGCTGTCGTCAGATTATTGATGATGGCGTTGTTGCATTGATAGATGATGGAAGAACCGATGTTAAAGATCTTGTCTGCTTCAGTCCTGTTGTTGTTTGACCTGAATGATGTATCATTGAAACACATGAAAAACTCGTATCCGTCTGCAAAGTTGTTGAGGAAAGTTTGGTATAAGCCCCCTGGTGCTATGTTTAAAAAGATGTCAAATGTTGTAGAGCCGTTGAACTGGTTATTATAAAATCTGTTCTGGTTAGCTGATGCTGTCCCAAAGATCACCGCATACTGCGTGCTGTCTAAGAATATATTGTCTTTTATGACAGTATCGTCGCTGTTGCTATGGAATCCGATCGCCCTGGTGCTGCCTTCAAAACGGTTGCTGGTGACATTGTTGTGAGAATTAAGTCCAGCGCTGCCATAGAAGTTGATGCCGAAATAGTTAGAGCTGAAGTTGTTAAAAGAGATATTCCAATGCTGGGCTTGATCATTGATAAAGATGCCGCCGTCTGCGTTTGCAGAAGTTCCCTCATGATCTATGATGGAGTTGTTGAACACGGTGCCGTTGTCGCTGTTGGTGATATAGATTCCCGCATCGACGTTAAGGGTAAGGTTGGAGTTCCTCACGACGGAATCGTCTGAGCCGCTGAAATATACTCCTCGGTTAAAATCACTGATAAGGCAGTGATCGATGGTTATGTTGTCATGAGTGGTGACATCAATGCCGTGACCGCTGCTGTCTCCGTCACCATCAATCATGTTTCCCTGACAATCAAGGGTGATATTGGAATTATCGAAAACCATGCAGCTGGCATCGTCACCGATGATATCTGTGTCTAAGCAGTAAGTTCTTCCTGGAACCCATCCTGAACTTTTACAGGCCGAGATATATTCTTCACATTCTGTCGCCGTAATGGAGATCTGCGCTACTCCAAGTGTCTGACAACCGTCAGTGCAGGTAAATCGCACCCAATAATATGGTCCATATAGTCCTGCGACAGAAACAGTGCTCCAGTTCGCTCCAGCCGTAAAGTTAAGGATGTTGATTCCGGTCTGTTGAAAATATTTGGTCTCGTTGATCGGGTTGAATGGCGTCCAGCCGCTACCGTCATAATAAAACCATTCATCATTCGGATCTGAGAACCCTTCTGAGGTAAGGTTGAAAAATATCTTTCTGAACCGACTGGTCGAACCGATGTAGGCCATGTCGGGGAAACCGCCCATCTCCCACCATCTTACATCCCCGCCGAAGAAACCTGAAGCTGGAAGGTTGTCGTAGTCGTTAGCTTCCGTCGTATTAAATATGAGTATGTTGTTGTTAGAGTCGTTAAAAAGATAAGCGCTGACGTTAGAGTTAGCTCCCAGGAGAGGCGGATCGCTCTGGATAAAAAATCCTGGCTGGCCTATCGCCGTTGTGCTTACCTTTTCCTGCTTCTCTGGTTGTTCATCTATTATCGTCTCGATCGATTTTCTTTCTGGTTCGACCGTAATCTCTTTCTGTGGCTGCGCCGAGATCTCTTGCTCTGCCACTGCCGCTCCAGTGATCACATTTTTCTGGAAGAAAGAGGTGTAACCTTGGCCTTCCTTGGTTAAGTGAAGACCAAAGCCACCCTCACCAACTAAACTAACCAGAACCATGATTGAGATGAGGAAACTGAGAGCGATGCCTACACGGAGGGTGGTGTATTTTTTCTCTCTGTTCTCAGCTCCCCATATCTTTTCTCTGGTGATCTTGAGTTCACGTTGTACTTGTTTAAGCTCCTCTTCTTCATGCTTGATCAATGGCTGGAAACGCTTTGCATCTTTCCCCTTGATCACTCTGCTTTTTGCCAGGCTGTCGAAGAGCTGCCGCTGTTTCATGATGAGGACTCTTTCTTTCTCTTTCAGCGGACCATGGTCACTTCTTTCCATGTTTCACCTTGGCTCTTTTCAGTAAGACAGCGGTTGAGTTAGGGCTGCTTCCTAGCAGTCTGGCCATCTCTTTGGTCCTCAATCTATGGACGGTGTGTAAGTAGTATATGATGGACTCAAGGATACTGAACTGCCGGTTCCTGAACAGATTGATATTAAACTGATATCTCTCTCGTTTCTTAAGAAAATGCTGCGGCCGTTTTTTCTTTGCTCTTCTGTAGCTGGCCCAGACGCTGCGTTGGTCGCGGTCCAATAACTCTGCGATATCTTGGTTGGACAACCGTTCGTTCTCCCTAAGATATTTGTATAACGCTTCAGCCGGATGCAGTGGGGTGTCAAAAATTGATAGGGGGATAAGAATATCGTTCTTAGCTGTCGTGACCAGCTCTAAAATTTGAGAGAAATCAAGCTCTTGGAGTAAGGTTTTCAATACTCTTTCTGCTTCAGTCCTCTTTTCTACTGTGTCCACCCTCATCAGCAATCAATCATTATTTATAAATTATTCTATTTTTGTTTATTTGAGTTCTATTTTTGTTTATTTAGGTCTATTTTTAGTCATTTAATTCAATTTATGTTTATTTTTGTCCTTATTTAGTTTATATTCTCCTTGTTTTATTAAGACCAATACTTTAATAAATCCAAGGAAAACCTACGAATCATGGCTGAAGCGAAATACAAGCAGCGTTGCGCAATCTGCAAGAATAACATGGTGGAGATGTTTTCCCGCCAGCAGTTCCCGATCTGTGTGGACTGCCAGATGAAACGTCTCGAGGAGCCCATCAAAGACCCAGTGATGAAGAAGATGTTTGACATCCCAGTAGAATTCTACAAGAAGAATTATTTCTTAAGGAAGATCAAAGAATCCTACATCCGGTTCGGTTCGCTGACGGAGAAACAGGTCGAAGCTTTCAAAAAGACTGTCAAAGAGATGAAAGCGGAGAAAACAGGGAAGAAACCTGAAAAATGAAGATCGGTGTCGATATAGATGGTGTCCTGGTAGATTTCGTCAGCGGTTTTTTGCAATACTATAACTTAAAGTACGGGACGGACTTGAAGTACAATGATGCCACTACCTATTATATGGAAGAAGCATTTGGTCTGCCTCAAGATAAGATCTCTTCAATCATGAACGAATATCTTCGTTCCCATGCTTTCGTCAGGATGCAGCTGATACCTGGTTCTAAAGAAGCTATCGGCAATCTTTCTTCCAGGCATTCTTTACATATAATCACTGCCCGCAGTTCAGATATCTATGACCGCACCGTCGGCTGGCTTCATCATAATTTCCCGGGCTGTTTTTCTAAGATCCTCTTCTCCAACAGTCCCGGGCTGCCGAAAATGAGCAAAGCAGCCATCTGCAAACAGCAAGGGGTATCCATATTGGTAGAAGATTCTTTGGAAAATGCTTTAACTTGCTCGGCTGCCGGCGTTACCGTATTTCTTATGGACTGTCCCTGGAACCAGCGCGGACAGCTGCCGGAGAATGTCATCAGGGTAAGTGATTGGCAGGAGATCGTGGAGACCTTGCAAAAAGAAGAGAGATTTCTCACAGAAACATTATAAGTTGGCTTTCTTACCTGTCCCTGAAGCGAACCTGGAGTCCAACATTACCCTTGATTACCAAAATCTTTATAAATAACCCCCAATCCTCAGCCAATAACCGTCAATACTACCTATGGTAGGAGGTTTTCATGGATAAACAACAAGTAAAAAAGGCATTGGAAGAGTTGAACAAACAGCCTAAGAAGAAGTTCACGCAATCTTACGATCTTGTGATCAATCTTAAGAACATTGTCATCAAGCAGAATCCCGTTGATTTCTTTGCAACTTTACAGCATCCGAAAGGAAAACCTATCAAGACAGCTTGTTTTGTCGATCAACAACTGGCTGATCAGGCTCAGCAGAACTGTGATCTGGTCATCAAAGAAGCCGATTTTTCTAAATATCAAGATAAGAAAGCTCTCAAGAAACTTGCCAAAGAATATGACTATTTTATCGCTCAGGCTACCCTGATGCCAAAAGTGGCGGCAGCTTTTGGTAAAGTTCTAGGCATGCACGGCAAGATGCCTAACCCGAAACTAGGTTGTGTCGTCCCTCCTAATGCTACTTTAGAACCATTAGTGGATAAGTTGAGGAGAACCGTCCGCCTTTCTGCTAAGAAAGGTCTTAACCTGCAATGCATGGTCGGCAAAGAAGATCAGCCGCAGGACGATGTCATCGATAATGTCCTGGCTGTCTATCAGGCAACTGTCAAGCAGCTGCCGAGCGAATCTCAAAACATCAGAAATGTTGCGCTCAAACTAACGATGGGAAAACCGGTTGTGGTCTAAGATGGTCAGCGATACGAAGAAAAAACAGGTACAGGAACTCGTCAAAGAGATCCAGAACAACCCGATCGTCGGTCTTCTTAATATGCAGAACCTTCCGGCCCAGCAGCTGCAGAAGATGAGAGATACCCTGCGAAAGAAGGGGGTCAAGATGACCATGGCCAGGAAAAAGCTGCTGACTCTCGCTCTTAACGAATCTAAGAAAGAGAACATCGATCAGCTGGTAGCCAAGATCAAAGGCATGCCTGCTCTGCTGTTCAGCGATGCCAATCCTTTTACATTATACTCAACTATCCAAAAAAATAAATCAGAAGCTCCGGCGAAGGCTGGTCAGACTGCGCCGCGAGATATCGTCGTCAAGGGCGGTCCTACCAACTTTGCGCCAGGTCCGATAATCTCAGAATTAGCAGCTGTCGGTATCAAGACTAAAGTTGATGCGGGCAAGCTGGCTATCATCAATGACGTTACTGTCGCCAAGGAAGGGGCGGTCATCTCCGGAAAACTAGCAGAGACTTTAAAAAGGCTTGATATTAAACCGATGGAGATTGGCCTAGATTTGGTGGCTGTATGGGAAGACGGTCTGGTATTCGACGCGAAACAGCTTCGTGTTGATGAAGCCGAATACACGCAGAATTTCATCCAGGCTGCCACGTGGGCCTTTAACCTTGCGGTTGAAGCCGGCTATCCTACAAAGGAGACCACGGAAGTGCTGGTTCAGAAAGCCTTCCGGGAAGCAAAAGCAGTTGCTATCGAAGCAGCTGTCCTCACGGCTGAGACCCGTGATGAGATCCTAGCACGATCAGAACAACAAGCCCTTTCAGTCAAGAAGGAGGCTAAACTAGATTAGGGAGGAAGGAAAATGGAATACGTTTACGCAGCAATGTTGCTCCACAAAGCAGGAAAAGAAGTCACTGAAGGCGCTGTTAAAGCAGTGCTGGCAGCAGCGGGCGTCGCAGTTGATGAAGCTCGTGTGAAAGCGTTGGTTGCCGCTCTTGAAGGCGTCAACATCGAAGAGGCTATCAGCAAAGCAGCTATGGCTGCTCCAGTTGCGGCTGCTCCAGCTGCCAGCGGTGATGCACCTGCTGCAAAAGAAAAGAAAGAGGAAAAGAAGGAAGACGATAAGAAAGCAGAAGAAGCTGCAGCTGCCGGTCTCGGCGCGCTGTTTGGCTGAATTTGACTTTTTTTTCTTAATTTCTTCTTTTTCTAAGGTTTAATCATGGAAGCAGACCTTCGCGAATTTAGAGAAAAGAAGAAAGAACTGGCGTCACTTCGTGATTCGCTACGTTCTCTCAACACCCAAAAAGAGGAGATTTACCGTCAGCTTCGGTCGCTTAGGGACCGGATCAAGGTTCGCTCCGCTAGATTAAAGTCTCTAAAAGAAGAGCGAGATATTATCACTTCTGAAGTTCAAAAGCTGAAAGGCGAACGCGACAAGCTCAACACTACTGTCAAAGAGAAAGCTGAAGTCCGTAAAGATATCGATCAGAAGCGAGACCTGATCAAGAACGTCAAGGAAAATCCTCTCCAGCTCAAAAAAGATATCGATGCCATCGAGCAGAAACTTGAGATTGAAGTCATGGCTTTCAGTAAAGAGCAGGAATTGCGGAAGAAGCTCAAAGAATTGAAAACTAAATATGCTAAGATCGCTTCATTAGAAAAAGTCTGGAACGAAGTTAAAGTCGCCGGCACAAACCTTTCTGAAGAACGCCGTAAAGCTCAGGATTCTCATAAGAAAGTGCAGGAGATGGCTCAACAGTCTCAGGAGAAGCACGAATCCATGGGCAAGCTCTATGAGGAGATCAAACAGCTTCGTGAGGAGGAGAAACCGATCCTTGAGAAATATGTAGATCTTAAGACCAAGTTTGAAGAGTCTAAGAAATCTCAAGAAGAACTGGAAGCTAAAGTAAAAGAGCTGGGTGAACACTTCGAGGAAGAGACTCAGAAGAGTTTTAAAGCTAAAGTAAAAGAGAAGACCCAAGAAGTCCGTGAAAAGATGAGAAAAGGAAAGAAGTTGAGCACCGAAGACATCTTAGCTTTCCAGGCCGGCGATTGATCGCTGGTTGACAATCTATTCGATCTATTCTATCTTGCCTAAAAGATCGGCTTTGGAGATGATGCCCTGTATCTCTCCTTTTTCAGAGACCAACACTACTGGAGAATGGGTCAGCAGTTCTGAAATGCTCTTGAACCCGGTCTTTGGTGAGACGATCGGTGGCGCGTCATCCATAATCTCGCCGACAGGGATATCGACGTCGTTGTTCTCGACAATCTGCTGTAAGATCAGGTTCTCTGTCAATAATCCTGCCACTTTTCCTTTCGAGAGCACTGGCATCTGAGAGATGCTTCTTTTCCGCATGGTCATGATGGCTTCTTTTAAAGAATCCTTACTCTCTATAAAGACTACTTTCTTGTGCATGAGTTGAGACGCTTTTATCTCTGCTTTTTCTCTCAGTTCTTCCAGAGCTTCAAAGATCTGCCGCGCTTTGGTGTACGTCGGGTCTACTTTTCCGGACTCTATCTTGGCTATCAAGCTCTGCGATACGCCGGCTTTATCTGCTAATTCCTTCTGGTTAAGATGGTACTGTTTCCGTAATCTTTTGATCTCTTCTAATGATCTCATACAGTCTTGGATCCATCGCAGCTTAATAAATATTTCGATAAAATATTCCTATTGGAATATTTCTGTCAAGATGATTTATATATAGGGTGGGTGTTTTTTGAGATTATGGAACCGAAAAATGAACTTACTAAAAGAGAAAAAGTAATTGTTGATCTATGCAGATCTGATTCTATTAGGGGGAAGCTTGACCTAGGTCTAAGCGGCACAACGTTTATCGATCATCTGGTCGGTCTTACTGAAACAGCACTCAAGAGTTCTCCGTCTGATGATCATCTAAGAGCCGGTTACGAAGCTCTCCAAAAGCAATATCCTGCTCATTTTAGGAATACGACTGCTAGTTACGAAGGACCAACATTCAAACCGCAATCCTACAAAAACCGAGGGAACAGTGGACATTAATGAGGAAAGACTAAAAATGACAAACAACTATTTTTTTACAAGTGAAAGCGTGACCGAAGGTCACCCTGACAAGATGTGTGACCAGATCTCGGACGCGATTCTTGATGCGATGCTGAAAGACGACCCTAACGCTCGGGTAGCTGTAGAAAGCTTCACCAAGACTGGCTTTGTTGTCGTCGGCGGTGAAGTAAAGACAACTACCTATGTGGATATCCAGAAGATCGTAAGGGATACCATCCTCGAGATCGGCTATGACAAGCCGGAGTACGGCTTCGAAGGTGCTACCTGTGGTGTTCTGGCAGCCATCTCTGAGCAGTCACCCGATATCGCTCAAGGTGTCAATGAAGGAGAAGGCTTGTATCAAGAACAAGGCGCAGGCGATCAAGGCTTGATGTTCGGCTACGCTACCGATGAAACACCAGAGTTCATGCCATTATCTATCTTACTGGCTCACAAGTTGACACAAAGATTAGCCTCAGCTCGGAAAAGGGGAGAAGTATGGTACCTCCGCCCTGACGGCAAATCACAGGTGACGATTGAATATGAAAACGGCAGGCCGAAACGTGTTGATGCTGTCGTCATCTCTACCCAGCATCATCCTGACGTCGATCTGGAGACTATCCGTAGAGACATGATCGAAAAGGTGGTAAAACCTATCTGCGCCAACTGGGTCGATGACAACACTAAATATTTCATAAATCCGACGGGCAAGTTCGTCATCGGCGGTCCTGTCGGTGACGCTGGATTGACGGGCAGGAAGATCATCGTCGATACTTACGGCGGCCATGGTTCTCACGGCGGCGGCTGTTTCTCCGGAAAAGATCCGAGTAAGGTGGATCGCTCCGGTGCTTACTACGGCCGATACGTTGCCAAGAACATAGTGGCAGCAGGATTGGCAGAAAGATGTGAAGTGCAGGTTGCTTACGCCATCGGTGTAGCCCAGCCGGTCAGCATCTTCGTCGACACTTTTGGCACCGGCAAAGTTTCTAATGATAAGATCATTGAACTTGTCAAGAAACATTTTGACTTCCGACCGAAAGCGATGATCGATCAGCTGCAATTGAAACGGCCGATCTATCGGAAGACGGCAGCTTACGGCCACTTTGGCAGGAACGATCCAGATTTCACTTGGGAAAAGACCGATAAAGCTGAAGTATTGAGGCAGGAAGCTAGTTTGTAGTAAATTTTGATTTTTTCTCTTTTCTTTCGGCTCTGTGGAAAATGAAGGGTCACTGCCTCTGTACGAGCGGCGCTCACAATTTGTGGTAGCGGTTTGCGACAGGGGGTGACCCATCCGGGGATGTCGCATTCCTATCGCTTCAGTAAAAGAGCGAGTTGGTAGTGACCCCTCGAAGAGGTTTTCTACAGAACCATCTCTTTCGATATCTTTAAATATCTAATGACCTGAAGGTTCCTAATGAGAACTTCTACTTACGATATCAGTCCGCTTATCCTGGATAGACATTCACCGAGAGCGATGAGCGGGGAAGAGTTGACGGATAAAGACTTGATGCCTCTCTTTGAAGCAGCCAGATGGGCGCCTTCGTCCTATAATAACCAACCATGGCGTTTTATCTATGCCAAGCGGGGATCAAAACAATGGCAGACGTTTGTAAGCCTGTTGACGGAGTTTAATCAAGCATGGGCGACGAAAGCAGCTGTGCTGGTCGTGACTATCTCACGGAAGGATTTTGAATATAACAGCAAGCCTTCGAGAACACATGCTTTTGACACTGGGGCAGCTTGGGAAAACTTGGCTATCGAAGGATGTAAGAGGGGATTGGTAGTCCATGGGATGGAAGGGTTCGATTACGATAAAGCGCAGAAAGTTCTTAAGATCCCTGCTGGTTACGAAGTGATGATGATGATCGCCATCGGCAAGAAAGGTGACAAGAAAAAGCTGCCTGCCGATCTGCAGAAGATGGAAGAGCCGAACGATCGGAAGCCGTTGAAAGATATTATCATGGAAGGGAGGTTTAAAGGGTGATGTGTGTTCTTGAATTTCTAAATGTTTTTATATCCTCATTAAGCTAAATTAGGTCATGGCTTTATATCTACAAAGACTAATCCTGGAAATTCCCAGTGTTGATGCGCTTGCTTCTTTATCATCAGAGGGAGCGACTTTAGAACAAGCATTGATAAGGGATTTTGGGAGAGAAGCTCTTGAAAGATTTCGTGGTTATGGAATAGAGTTGGATACGCCTGTCAATACTGGTTACACACTTCGTTTTGATGCAAGAGATATGTTAGTTAGAGAAAGAAATAATGCTATTGCCAAATTCTATGCGCTAGCAGGTGATGAAATAAAAGGAGTTTATATTACTGGAGCTGAAGTAAAAGCCATTCGCTCTGGTCGACATTGGAGCCTTTTAGCTTTGATGGACTTAACTCCTGTTGTGGAAGATGGAAAAGAAGCAATTAAAAAGTTTTTACGGATGAAATTCCCTCTTCAAGATTGAAGACCCTAACCCTTCTTATGCTTGTCTAATTCCCGCAGCCACATCAATCCTACGCGGATCATCAGCTTGTTGAACTTATCAGAAACTTTGTACGTCTTCTTATACAGGTCGTACTCGATCAATCCCATGCCTCGCATCGGGGTCAGGATCCTATCATAAAACTGTCTCTTATTGTAGGAGATCCGTTCTTCTTTCTGCAGCGGCGACTTTCCTTTCTCTTTTACCACTGCCTTCCCTTCGTGCAGAGCCGTGGCGAATAGGCTCATCTCGGTCTTGCCGATCTCACCGCTGTTGTCGAACATATACTTGATGAGCATCTTGGCTACCAGTTGCTGCTGTTCCGTGGCAAAGATTACCGTATAGATATCTTCCGGAAGATTGAACTGATCTATGAGGATAACCATGGGGCATTTAAATCCCGCTTAATATATAAACATTACGTAAAGCTATACTAGGGGGCATCTTCCGTCAAAGACAAGTTCTGTAGAAAATAAAGCAGGTTGGCCACAACCTCTCAAGGAGATTTTCTACAGGGCTTTACAGAAATCTTTATAAACAGGCCACTCTCTCAAGCCGCCATGGGAAGAATCAAGACCACATTCATCAAGCGAAAGACCCGTGAACTGCTTAAGATCCATGGTGAGAACTTTACCACAGACTTTACACAGAATAAAGTGCTGACTTCACGTCACACCGTGATTCCAAGCAAGAAATTACGTAATGTTATCGCAGGATATATGACCAGATTGAAGAAGAAAGAGTAAAATGGATAACTCTATTCTCATAGGCGAAAAGCCTTTCATGAACTACGTGACGGGCGTGGTCATGCAGTTTACCAGTAAAGGTGCTTCTGAAGTGATCGTCAAAGCCAGGGGGAAGTTCATCTCTCGGGCTGTTGATGTGGCTGAAGTCACCCGTAACCGTTTCTTACATGATATTGACGTAAAAGATATTCGTATCAGCAGTGAAGAATTTGAGAGCGAAGGCAAGCCGGTGCGAGTCAGCAACATCGAAATAACCCTGTCTAAGCGCTCCTAAACTTTTATAAATACGCCCCTTTTCTAGCAATGTATGGCGAAGAAGAAAGAAGCGGTGCAACCGGAGCTTAATATTGCCCTTGTCGGCCACGTCGACCACGGCAAGACTACTCTAACGGAGCGATTGAGCGGCAAATGGACCGACACGCATTCTGAAGAACTGAAACGAGGCATCACTATCCGTCTTGGCTACGCTGATTTCAACATCTATTACGATAAAGAGAACGATTTCTATACGACAAAAGAGAAAAGTATCAAATCCAATAAAGCTACTGTCTTCCAAAGGAAGATCTCTTTGGTAGATGCTCCTGGCCACGAGAGTCTCATGGCTACCATGTTATCGGGAGCAGCCATCGTCGACGGCGCTTTATTGCTGGTGGCGGCCAACGAGAAATGCCCGCAGCCACAGACTAAAGAACACCTGATGGCTTTACAGATTTCCGGCATCAAGAAAGTTATCGTCGTCCAGAACAAGATCGACTTGGTCTCCAAAGAAGAGGCTTTACAAAACTATCAGGAGATCAAACAATTCCTGGCTGATACTGAGTATAGCGACGCGCCTATCGTTCCGATCTCCGCCAGAGCAAACGTCAACGTGGATGAATTGTTACGCGCTGTCCAGGAACAGATTCCCACTCCTGAACGGAAAGTTGACGAAAGACCGATGATGCTTATCGCTCGCTCCTTTGATATCAACAAACCAGGTATAAAACCAAAACAATTGGTCGGCGGTGTCCTTGGTGGAACTGTCAAGCAGGGCCGCTTCAAGGTTGGTGACGAAGTAGAGATCGCTCCAGGTTACATGGTAGAAGAGAAAAACAAGCGCATCTGGAAGCCGCTGACCACGAAAGTGACTCAGATCTTTTCTGGCGGCCAGCCGGTTGATGAGATCCTTCCTGGAGGCAGCATGGCCCTGGGCACAGAACTGGATCCAACTATCGTCAAATCAGATACTCTTACTGGCTGTGTTGTCGGCCTTCCTGGGAAATTGCCGCCAGTCCATTACGATATTGAATTAGACACGAATCTTCTAGAACGCGTTGTCGGCGTGAAAGATGAGACTGATGTCAAGCCTCTGGCTAAAGGAGAGATGCTGATGCTTAACGTCAACTCTGCTGCCACCGTCGGTATCGTCGTCGATCCTTCTAAGAAGAAGACCATCCTTTCTTTGAGAAAACCGATCTGTGCAGATAAAGGCGATAGGATCACCATCTCCCGAAGGGTTGGAGACAGGTTCAGGCTGATCGGATACGGAATCTTGAAGTAGTTATTGGTTGTATCTGATCCAGATCTTCTTAAAATACGATAACGATAATGTCGATAATACAAAACCTATGGTTGGTACTATTGAATTGATAAATGGTTTCGGCAGGTCGGCGAAAAAAAAGAACAGGACGATCACAAAGTAAGTTAAGATGGCGATGATTACTTTTCTTGTTAGACTTGTTTCCCAGGCTTTATCCAGTTCGACTCTCAGATTTCTTTCTTTGATCAAAGCGATGTCCTTTTCTAGATTGTTAGCTGAACCCATATCATCAACACTTTTTCCTAAACTTAAATATGTTTCTATGGGTTAGTAATCAACAAGTCTTTTATAATCTCTTTCTAATAGTGTGTTGTGGTCAAGCTTATAACCTACAACATCGAATACTGCGAGGGTATCGAAGGGATCTGGTACCAATACTTAAAATTCTGGAAGATTTTCTTCCCTCCTAAAGATCTTGATGAAAAAATTGTCTCTGCCCTTCACAAGCTCAAGCCGGACATCCTGGCCCTGATCGAAGTGGACATCGGCTCTTTCCGCAGCCGTGGCCGGGATGAAGTCAAGTTCCTGGAAGAGAAGCTGAAACTGAACAGTTTCGTGGAGCAGATAAAGTATCCATTGAAAGGCTGGCTGAAATTATTTCATCATATTCCCATATTAGACAAGCAGGCTAATGCCATCATCTCTAAGTTTAAACTGAACAATGTCAAATATCACGTTTTTCATGAAGGCACTAAACGGGTCGTCATCGAGTCGACGATCCAATGTCCTCAAAAGGTCACATTACTGGTAGCCCATCTGGCGCTTGGAAAGAAGGCTCGAGCCCGGCAGATCAAAGAACTGATAAATATCGTCAACAGGATCAAGAACCCGGTCATCCTGATGGGCGACTTCAACACTTTCAACGGCGAGAGAGAGATAAGGGAACTTCAGGAAAAGACCCATCTTAACGACAAGATCGCCCTAGACAAGAAATCACTGCCGCTTACTGAACCGGCTTGGCATCCTAAGCGGCGGCTGGATTACATCTTGACATCACCTCAGATCAAAGTAAAGAAGTATTCTATACTGCATTTTCCTTTTTCAGACCATCTGCCGTTGATGATTGATTTTACGGTAAAGAAGTGATCATTCCAGTCAGTCGTATCCGTTTCTATTTTTGAGATTATATAATCTCATCAGCTTCTCTCTTCCTTCAGCTGTCTCTATCATCTCTTTCTATGTTAAATCTAAGACTGCCGTTTTTTTAAAGCTTACCAAAAAGCAAAAAAAAAAGTGGGCCTGCAGGGATTTGAACCCCGGACCTCTGGCTGTCCCAAGCGATTAATGGTTTTGTAAGTTGTGCCATTAATGGTCATATAAGACCAGCGCTCTAAACCAGGCTGAGCTACAGGCCCACCTGCTAATCCGATTGTCCGATCCATTTAAAAGGTTTTCTTATGAAAAATAGTCGCCCCTTTATAAAAAACAGATAAAAAGAGAGTGACTACCCTTAAATTACAATAAAGATATATAAACCCAAAAAAGAGTTCCGGAAAGGTAGTATGAACTTAAATCAAGTCAAAAAATTGATGGAGCGGAAGAAGAATTCCCGCAAAGGAGAGAATGGCCACGTCCTTATTATCGGCGGTTCTGAAGAGTATGTCGGCGCGGTCGCATTGGCGGGACTAGGTGCTTTGCGGGCTGGCTGTGACCTCGTCACTATCGCCGCTCCGGAAAAGGTTGCCTGGCATATCAATAGGTACGCCCCTGACCTGATGACTTATAAGATCAAAGGAGCTTTCACAGTTAAATTGGCCAAAGAACTGGTCAAATACGCCGAACGTTTTGATGTGGTCCTGATCGGCAACGGCATCACCCGGAAGGCCGACAAGTTTGTTAATTATTTCATCCGCAAGTCGCAGAAACTAAAAGTTATCGACGCTGATGCTCTTAAATCATTATCTTTTAAAGATTTCAGCAACGCTGTCCTGACACCGCATGAGACGGAGCTGGAAATGATGCTGGTCAACAGCAATAAGGATTTCCTGCTTCCTAAACTGAGGGAATCAAATGCCAAAGAGAAGGGCGAAGTCTTGCAAGGCAACCTTCGTTATTTCCTGCAGAACAACAACGTCCTCTTGATGAAAGGTCCTACTGATCTCGTCATCTCCCGAAACAAGATCGCTTACAATAGAACCGGTAACCAGGGCATGACTAAAGGCGGCACCGGCGACGTCTTGGCAGGACTTTGCGCTGGCTTTTTGGCTAAGAGTAAAGACCTTTTCAAGAGCGCAGCGGCAGCAGCCTATATCAACGGTTTTATCGGTGATCAGCTGCTGAAGAAAAAGAAAGGGTATGCTTTTATCGCTTCCGATATTGTGGCAGACTTAGAGAGTATCCAGAAATTGGAAAAGAGAAAGTAAACCGCTTCTTGACTTACACAAAGCATAAAAACCAGTTTCGTCTTTGTTTATATGGAGGTTTTCATCATGATGACGTTATATGGTATCTATCAACGGCCTGCTTGGGCTTTATCTGGTCTTTTGGTCGCCGTTGTCTGGTCATTGATCTGGAAGGGTTATGCGCTGTGGTACAGCTCCCAGAACAAGCAGAAAGGCTGGTTTATCGCTCTTCTGATTGTCAATACTTTAGGGTTGTTAGAGATACTCTATCTGATCTGGTTCCGACCGCAGCCGTTAGGGATGACTGTTTCGGTTGAGAAAAAGCCGCAAGTGCAGCATAAGACAGTTACCAAGACGGCGGCAAAACCAAAGAAGAAAACTACAGTTTGAATTCTTCAATCTCTACTTTTCCTTTTTCTGCTTTTATCACATATTCTTTCTGATCGCTGAACTGGGTGATCTTGGTGACAAATTCCGGCAGGATGATCCTTTCTCCTCTGAACGTCAGCGAGGATATGATCTGCTGCCATCTTTCTTTTTCTGTGTTGTCGATGGATATTTCCCGCATCACTTCATCGCTGGCTCTCTTCCTGTGTTTTTCGACCACTTCTTTGGTCCTTCTGTAGAGGTATTTGGCGATCTCATCAGCGACATCGATGGTGCTAACTTTTGTAACTCCTTGTAATCCCGGAGAAAGGTTAGCTTCGATCACCAATGGGCCGAGAGGGCTTTCCAGGATGTCGATGCCGCAGATATCAACTTCTAAAGCTTTAGCAGTGTCCACGGCAATCTTGCTGATTTCCCGGCTCAATGTGACGACTTCTCCAGTGCCGCCGGCATGGATATTTGATCTTTTGTCTTCTTTCTGAGCTTTCCTTCTGTAGGCGGCTACGACCTTGTCGCCGACGACAATAGCGCGGATGTCAGAGCCGTTGGTCTCGATGTATTCCTGGATGATGAACGGCTGGTTCAACGCTCCGAGAGCGTCAAGCAGCGAGGAAGCGCTGCTGATGGAATCAGCGAACATCACTCCTTTCCCTTGCGTCCCTTCCGGGAACTTCATCACGATAGGATAATTAACTTTTTTCAACAAATCTTTGGCAGCACTGATGGTGGAAGAGATATATGTTCGGGGCATGGGGATGTTATGTTGTTGTAATATCAGATGGGTCAATAGCTTGTTATGTACGGTACTGAAAGAATTTGCTGGGAGAGGCATGTAAGGTACCCTTCCTTCCAATAAAGCAGCTATTGAACGTAATAAATGAGCATACCTGAAAGAACCTTTTAAGAAAACACAATCATATTGTGAGAAAGGTTCTCCATTGTAATAGATTCCAGCTTCCTTCCCCAGGTTAACTTCAATATTCTTCAACTGAATCATATCAACCTGATCGAAATATTTCTTCATAGCTTCCGCTGTCATCTGCGAACTGACGCTACCCAATGATATCAATGCTGCTTTCATGATGTTTTGAGAGGATCTATTAGAAATTCTCCTTTTTTTAATATATTTTGACCGATGAGGATTGGATAAGTCATATGACTTCTATCAACTAAAGTAAATTCACCTTCGATGTTCTTGCCATCTATGATCACTTCAGCTTTGACAATCGGCCTTTTGCCGACACCGGAAGCTGATTTTACTAATTTAGACCTTGTTATAGGGCCAAGTTGTAGTTTTACAGCGATATTCAGGTCTACAGATGAAGAAGTGGCTCCAGAATCAATACGGGCCAGGAGAATTTCTTCTTTCTGGTCATTTCCTAATAGCTTAACTGTCTCCGTCAGCCCTAAAATTGACCTTTCTTTCATTAAGAATTAGTCTATTACTGCTTTTATAAGCTTTTCTTTAGTCAAGACAAAAGTTTTTTAAACTATTCCCTAATTCGACGTTTATAAGTGCCCTGGTGGTGTAGTCCGGTTTTGTCATCAATGTTGATGATGAAGGACAAACTATCATACTGCCCTTTCGCAGTGAGAAGCAAGCTTCTAAGCTCTTCTTGTTGAAGAGAGGCAGTGACCCGGGTTCAAAAATCCTAATGGGATCTGAAAGTCCCGGCCAGGGCACTTTTTATTTTCTTTAGAAATGGCTCTGTAGAAAATCTCTTTGAGGGGTGCAGTCCACCAATGCTGAGGCAGGATTCATGCAACAAAGGAAAGAAATCTTAAACGTTAAAACGCTGAGTATTCCACCACTCTATTGACCGATGGTCCGCCCAGTCCTATTTTGACAAAAAACGCTGGGTTGCGTTCTTCTTGTGTTTGTTTCTTGGTACTATCGGTGTCCATAGGTTCTATGTTGGGAAAGTAGGTACTGGCGTGTTGTATATCTTTACTAGCGGTCTGTTCTTGGTGGGTTGGTTTGTCGATCTGGTGATGATCTTTGCCGGCAGTTTTACTGACAAAGGCAGGCATTTCTTGAAGTAGGGTGTGTTAAATGCACTCTTTTGTGGGAACAGTTTATATACTTCTTCTGCTTTTCTTAAAAGATGGTTGTGTTAAAAAATCGTGCGAAGGTCGTAATCTTTTTCCTTCTTTTGCTCATTATTCCTCTTGCCCTCTCTGCGGTAGGAAACGTTTCAGATAATGGTATCGGCATAGTAGCTGTTCCGGAGGAAGTTGGGAGTCCGACTTCGGCTGTCGTTGCCGAAATTATTCCCAATGGAACAGAGGTAGATAACTCTATTGAAAATAACAGCGAAGAATTGAACGTTCCAGTTGAGACAGTAGTTCCTTCAACTGAAGATACACTGGTTGAGGTTCCTGAACCAAGTTTAATTCGTACCGTTTTATCTTTAGTTGCCGATAAAATTACTGCATTTGTTGGTGACATGATTACTCTTCAAGCTACTCTCACTGATGATGAAGAAAACCCACTTGCTGAGAAAAAAGTTGATTTCTATGCTGACGATTATATCGGCTCTGATGTTACTGATGATGGAGGTAAAGCGGAGATCCAATGGGAAACCTCTGGTATCCTTCCGAATCCATATTCTGTTACTGCTCGTTATGAAGGTGATGATTCATCTGAACTGGCTTCAGCTGATGTTGAGGTTGTTGTTGAGGAATTGGTAGAGGTTGTGAATTCAAGCGTAGCGAATGCATCAGTAGCCCCTAGCGTTACTGACGTCAACACATCAGAAGAAGCTATGATGGATATTAATATTGGTCAAAATTTTTCTCGATTGCGACCTCGGTTAATTGAAGATAATCTTGGTTCTTATGAAATAATGCAGATTCTTAAAGAAAGTGGTTATAATATGAAAGGAGTTAGTTTTGGGTTAGATAAAGAAGGCTTTTACACTATCGGTGCTAAGTTTGAAACTGCTGGCGATATTAATTTGGAATCACAGGAAATTTTGAAAGTACTTCACAGCAATGCCTACGCTGACTATTACTGGGTTGAAATAACTGATAAAGCTAATCAAAAATTCATAAGATCAAAAGTATCTGAAAATGTATTGACAGATTTTGTTTCAGATAGTATCTCAAAGGCAGAATTTAGCAATAATCTTGAAACGAAGACGACTACGCTTAGAGATAGGCCTAAGAAATATGTTGAGATAAATGGGCAAAGAGTTAATTAAAGTAAAAAGGTGATGGTATGAAAAGAGAGTTAATTGCATACTTATTGATTTTTCTAATCTTTTCGATGTCATTCGCTCTTGCTAACAGTTTTACTTATGACAATAATGGTAATCTAATCAATGATGAAACATACAAATATTCTTATGATGGCTATAATAATCTAATCCAAGTTAATGATACGGTTGGCAATATCCTTGAAGAGTATACACATGATGATGAAGGTAACAGAATTAAAAAATATGAGCCTGCTACTGATACCACTACCTATTACTTTAGTGATAGTTTAGTCCGTGTGGTTAACAGCTCTGGAACATTTGATACATACTATTACTACGATGATCAGGGCAATTTATTGTCACGTAAAGATCCAGATGGTTCTAAGTTTTATTATCATCCTGATCATCTTGGTTCCACTTCTTTGGTAACTGATGAAGCAGGTAATGTTGTTGAGAAGACTACCTACAAGCCATTCGGTGAAGTGTTAGAAGGAGGTTCAGACAGGTATACATATACCGGCCAAGAGCTGGATGGAACTGGATTGATGTACTATGGTGCACGATATTATGATCCAGGGTTGAGGCAGTTTGTACAACCCGATACGTTGTTGCCTGATATGTATGATCCGCAAGCGTTGAATCGCTATGCGTATGTTTTGAACAATCCGTATAAGTATACTGATCCGACAGGTCATTTTTTCTTTTCTTTTAATCCTATTTCATTCTTATTTGGTCAGAATAGTCTTGGATTTCTATTTGGTCAAACTGAAGCTGCTATAACTCCAGTTAAACCTGCTACTGAAGCTGTTGCGAAGTCAGGATTATCGGAGTCTTTAGGGAAGTCATCAGGAGAGTTAATTAAATATGAAGACCCTTTTGCAAAAAGTTCCGTTACTCAACAATTTCTAAAACAACAAGGTTTTAAGCCGATAGAAAATTTCCCAGAAAATAGCCCTGCTCGTTCACTTCCAGAGCAATTTAAGATGGCTAAAGACCTAGGCAATGGTAAGTGGGAATTAATTAGAGCAGATACTCCCCACGGCGGAGCCAACTATCAACACATTAATCATCAGATTGGGCAGGAAGCTGTTAAATCTGATGGTAGTATAGTGATTAAAGCCCCAAATAAAGGTATTTTTGATCATCTGCCCATCTTTTCACAGTCAAATGTTTTATTAACAGATTTGACCAGAAAAGGAGTATCAAGTTCAGAAACTATTGAGGGGCCGCGTTAGATGAGAGAATTAAGCTTATATTGGAATGAGGACTATAAAACATTTGAAGGGAAAGAGATGGTATTTATAAGTGTAGGAACTATTAAAAAAGAAAATGCCCTTACTGATTTTTTAGTTCAATTTTTAGGAAAGTTAAACCTAAAATTTTCAAATAAGAACCAAACCTTTGGTTTTTTAAAGAATTCGCGATACTCAGTAAGTTTCTTTGCTTTTCAAAAATTAGCAGAAGTCCATATCTTAATAATGTGTAAAAATAAAAAGGCCACTCAAATTTTAGGGGATGTAATCAAAGGTATTAAAAATGGATAATAAATATTTAGTATCCACACAGAGAGGGTCTGATAGTTCCAACCTAATATTCTTAGTGGAAATTCACCCAAATGTAGGTAAAGTTCTGGAGGTAAATGATATTATGGCTTTCGCCTCCCGTTTAGGTTTTGATTATAAAAATTACGACTTTTATTTTGGAGGAACTTATTTGGATCATTTTGATTCCAATAAGGATTATGATTTTATGCTTCTCTTCGTGGAACCTGAAAATGTTACTTGCATGTCTATCACTTGTAAGAATGCAGAAGCCGTAAGTGGCCTGAAAAAATTGTTGAAAGAGATTTCCGAATTGGATTATATGGATTCAGTAAAATTTGACACTAGAACCAAAAAATGAAAAATAAAACCATCCTCCTAACAATTGTACTTCTTCTTATTCCACTAGCAGTTGCTGCTCCGTTCAGTTCGCAGATTCACTCGCCAAGTATAACTCCTTCGATCCCTTTAAACAGCATCTTCGTCAATAACATCGGCGCAGCCACTTATTCGATACCTTTGGAAGTTCCACCTGGGATCAATAATTTACAGCCAACATTAGCGTTATCTTATAACAGTTATGCAGTGAACAGCTATCCCGGACTCGTTGGTAGCGGCTGGACCCTCACGGAAAGTTATGTTCAACGTGATGTCAATTTCACGGCCCAAGATACTTCAGATGATGAGTTCATCCTTGTGCTTCGTGGTCAGCCCCAACAATTAGTGGATACTGGAAGTGATTACCACACCAAAATAGAATCCTTCCTAATGGTCAACTATGAGGGCAATACCTGGCAGGTTCGATCAAAAGATGGCACTTTATACAATTTCTCACAGAAACTAGACTCAAATCTAAACAATTACACTTGGCGATGGTATCTTTCAGAAGTAGAAGATACATTTGCTAACAAGATTTTCTACTCTTATCAGGAAAACCCTTTCTCTGGCGATAATGGAACTCTATACTTAAGTCAGATATCTTATAATAATGACCAAAGCAGAAAAATATCATTCAGGTACGAAAATCTTCCTAACTCTTGGGGGATTATTGATAATGGAAACTTGATCAGAAGAACTAGTAGGGTAAACCGGGTAGAGATAAATGCCTCGGGTGATTTAGTTCGACGATACGACTTTAGTTATACTGGCAATGATATTAGTTCAAGAAGTTATCTCTCCAGCATAAAAGAATATGGCAGTGACGGTTCTTCATCTCTGCCAGTTACATCGTTTAACTATACAGCTTTAGACATTGGGTGGTATAGAGATAGCGATGTGGAAGATGACCTTCCAGACTTAGGGTTCTCTTGGGAAGGTGTTGATAGTGGAACCAGGGCCCTAGACTTTACTAGGAATGGAAAAATTGATTTTATTCAAAATGCTAATGTTACTGGTAATCAAAGCCAAACTTATGAAGCGTGGTTAAACGGATATGATGAAGGGTCTGAACAACTTATGCTCCCTCCAATGGATATGGCTTTCACAGCGGTTGAAGGAGCTGAACTTATTGACAGAGGTGTCCAGCTTGGGGATTTTAATGGCGATGGTCTAATCGATTTGATTCGTGGATTCAATAGTACTGGTGGTTCAAGTTACGAGATTTGGAAGAACTCTGGACCTTTTGTCGGCTGGAATCTTTCCACCAGCAATTTTGTAACTGAGTTCAGTAATAATAACGAGAATCAAGGTGTTGAACTGGTTGATCTCAACGGTGACGGTTATGCTGATGTTGTTAAAGCAAAAGAAGGACAAGCTAAAACTAGTTGGGTTAACGATAAAAACGGTTCGTGGTCTGTTGATAATAACTGGAACATCCCAGTTTACTTAATAACCAGCGATGAAAAAGATACTGGGACTCGCTTAGTTGATTTTAATGGAGATGGTTTAGTAGATGTCTATGTGTCTAATGCAACTGATAAAGCGTTGTGGTTTAACACTGGTTATGGTTGGCAACTTTCTAACATTGATTTGTCCTATCTCCCTGAGAATATTAACACCTCTAATGCCGACACTGGTGTTCGTTTTGCTGATTTGAATGGCGATGGACTTACTGATATAGTTCAGGCGAAGGGTGTGCTAAGACATACTCTTATTAACAACGGTAGCGGTTTCGTGGAAAATTCTACCTGGGATATTCCTGATCAAGGGGAGTTTGTTGAACTTGATGGTGAAAACGAAGGTACGAGACTGATTGATGTTAATAATGATGGTTCTATCGATGTGGTCAGAATGAAACGGAATGGAGCTTCATTGACAAAAGCAGCATGGGTTAACTTGGCTGATCAGCAAAGTCTTCTAAGCACAATTCATTTGCCTAGTGGTAACACCATGCGTTTTGATTACATTCGTTCTTCGGAGGCGACTGATGAGTGGGATTCTGGATTCAATCAATGGGTACTTGAATCCGTCTCTCAATATGATGATCTTGACCATCGCCAGGATAATGGATTCGCTTCTTGTATGCCTTCAAGTTGTCCTGTTGGTTACGTTGATCAAGGTATAGATTGCTCCGGAAGCACTTGTAATAGGTCTTGTGTATCATATAGCTGCGGCTCTTATACAACAGTAAAAAACTCTGCTTACACTTGGAATGATCTTGATGATGCTTCAATAAATCTTTACGAATATGCTTTGGAGTTAGATAGTTACCAAGCTTCCAATAGTGACAGCTTTTGTTATCGTGTAACGACTTCTTCAGATACGGGTATTGTAGATGCAAGCGATATCGACTTTGGTTCTCCTTCCAGTTATGATTCTGTAATGGCATTAAGTTGGGGAATAAGTGGTTTCAGCGAGCAATCTTGGGATGGTTATTGTAAACTATCTGATGATGGTGATGTGATGGGTAGTCCATATCGCTTTCTAAGAGACGACGCAGATCAAGATGATGAAGACTTTAGTAGTGCTGATTCTATCGGGGGAACTTGGGTTGGTTATTGCATGCCTCCTGATAGTGAGTGTACTGGCTTTAGTAGTTGTACAACAAGATGCTATGGGAACCAATGGCAATTTATTCACCACGTTGACGCAGCCGTAAATGATGCTTATGTTCCAGACCAAGCTGCAAGCTCTCATGGTGCTTGTCAGGAGGGTGGTCCCGAAACGTCTGGTCCTTTAGCCCGTAGTATTGACTATGACACCAATGATTTCAGTTATGTAGTGGAGAGGGGAAACGTTGGTACTTCTCATGATGACCAGGTCTGTCAGAAAACACCAGCGGTTGTTACCACCTACCAATATGGGAAGGGCGAGTTTGATTATGGTGATCGCGAGTTCCGTGGCTTTGATGAAGTCACAGAAACTAGACCGGATGGTGTGGATGTAGTTCATCATTACCATCAAGATGATGCACTCAAAGGTCTTGAGTTTAAAACGGAAACTGGGAGTATCAAGACGAGTGAATACTTCTATGATAACTCTACTCAGGAAGGTTATTACACAATCACATTGGGAGAGACAAAAACAACCGACTATACTGGTATTGCCCAGATAATCAGTGGCACAAACTTTACCTACGACCAATATGGAAATGTTGCATCCATAAACCATTCTGGTGAATACGGCGATTCCAGTGATGACCACTCAGAGTCATTTGAATATACCTACAATACCAATGATTGGATAGTTGATAATGCGAAACATCACGTTACAAGAAACAACGATGGTACCATATTCTCAGAAGAATGGTTCTATTACGATAATCATACACTGGATGCTAGCCCTTCACGAGGAGCAGTAACGAAGCATGTTCAATGGCTTGATACTGGTGCGGACATTGAGATGAACTATCAATACGATAGCAACGGCAACCTCATCAATGAAACGAATGGCAGAGGTTTTCTGACAACATACGAATATGAAGATACTAACACCTATCCAAACAACATCACTGACGCTTTAAGTCAATCTATCCTTTATGGTTATGATATTGGAACGGGGAACATTCTGAACCATACAGATGCGAATGGTTACACCACATTCTATGAATATGACGTCTTCGGGAGAAAGACGAAAGAGGTTCAACCAGATGATTCCTCCTCCAATCCTACCACTTCCTGGCAATATCACTTTGACGGTATTGCTCCTGAGATAGTAAATGAGAGCAGAAAGGTCAACACCAATGAGCGACAGGAACAGTTGTCGTTCTATGATGGTTTCAGTAGCCTCGCTCAAATCAAGACCGAAGCTGATAGCAGCCAACAGATTGTCAAGAATCTTTTTTATAACCCGATAGGTCAGTTATCAAATGAAAGCAACAACTACTTTGTTTCAGCTGGTGGCTCTTACGTAACCCCAAACACCAGCGTTCCAGCTACAGAGTTAACCTATGACGCGCTTGGAAGGGTTACTCAAGTGATCAATCCAGATGACAGTAAAATAAGTACAACATATTTCTTGTGGGAACGAGCAGATTATGATGAAAACGGTAACCAGGTGAATACGACCACGGATGCTTTTGGAAGGATTGTTCTGGTTGAAGAAATAGACAGTAGTAATATTTACACTACCAGCTACCAGAATGATCTTAATAACAATGTAATTCTGATTATAGACGATCTTAGTAATGAGTTTGCTTTCACCTACGATTCAGTAGGAAGACTCAGCCAGCTTAATGATCCTGATCTAGGTCAATGGAACTATCTTTATGACGGCCAGGATAATCTCCTTACACAGACTGATGCCAACGGCAACCAAATAGCAATGGCTTACGACGCTTTAGACAGAGTAGTAAATAAGACAGTCAATAATGACTTGTTTACATATAATTATGATGTTGATACTGTTGGCACGCTCTCTTACGTCAATAACTCTGATTCAGTTATGCAGTATTTCTATGATGAAAGACTAAGACCCATAAAGCAGGTTAAAACAATTGACACACAATCTACTGAAATCAATATAACTTACGATAGCCTAGATAGAGTTACTTCGGAGAAAGTTGCTGATGGAGAAACTATCACTTACGACTATTCACTACAGGGACTCGATGATCTGAACAGTGAAATTACTATTGATTATAACGCTCATAATCAGCCAACTAGTAGAACTTACAGTAATGGCAAAACAACTCAATTAGCATATTATACTGCCAATAAACGTGTCAAAGAAATATCTACTAGCACTATTCAGGACTTTAAGTATAATTATGACTCTGTCGGGAACGTCATCCAGATCAATGATTCTGGCAATCTCACTTCAATTTCTTATGATGATCTTGATCGACTGATCAATGCCGATAGTAATAGCTTTAACATTAGTTATAGTTACGATCATATTGGAAATATTCTTGCTTTGAATAACACTTTAGGTGAGAACGTCTCTTTCCTCTACCAAAGTGGGCCTATCCATGCGCCAAGTGGCAGTACGGCTAATGGTTCTTCACCAGGAAACTATGCTCCGGTTGTCACGACACCGGCTATATCGCCTGATCATGCTAACACTAGTTCAAGATTATCTGTAACTACCACCTATACTGATGCAAATGGCGATCTTGGCACAGTTAATATCACCTGGTACGTTAATGATGTGGATGTTTATAGCCAGATCAATACTTCCATACCTACTGGTACTTCTATCCAATCTATTCTTAATGCTGGGAACTTTAGTGAGAATGACGTGGTTAATGTTTCAGTCTATGCTAATGACGGGACTGAAGATTCTGCAATCAAATGGTCTCAAGACGTTGTGATACAGGATATCCAGTTTGTTCCAGAAATTACAACTCCTATCATTAGTCCTAATCCAGCCAGTTTCATTACTTACACTTTTTTAACTAGTACAAACTATACTGATCTCAACGGGGACGTCGGAACAATTTACTTCCAATGGTATGTAAATGATATTAATGTTTATAACCAGACCAACTACTCAATTAATAGCGGGACAACGGTGGTCTCTAAGTTAGAAGGGTATCTTAATTCAGGCGACCGGCTTAATGTTTCTGTTTATGCTAACGATGGTTTAAATGATTCCATCTTAAAAGGGTCTGATAGTGTTATTGTGAATTATCTTCCTAATGTTACCATACCAACAATCTCTCCGGATCCAGCAGATGATCTTTCCACTTTATACGCTAACACGACTTACACTGATGTTGAGAATAACCTAGGCCTCGTGATTTTCTCTTGGACAGTTAATAATGTGGTTGTATATGTGAAGAATTATTACAATGTCTCAAATGGAACAGTCGTAGTTGATAATTTTATGCCTGGTAATTTTACTGCTGGCGACTTCATTAATGTTTCTGCTATCGCTGATGATGGTATAGATGATATGGAAGAAGGATTCTATTCACAAACCATTTTGATTAATGGTCTCGCACCGAACATAACTACGCCAGAGATAAACCCTAACCATGCTTATGAAGATATGACATTGTCAGCAAATACTACTTATACAGACCCTTATGATGACGCCGGAACAATTTACTTCCAATGGTATGTGAATGATATTAATGTTTATAATCAGACTTTCTCCGATATTGATAGTTCTATAACCGTAGTAACCAACCTCAATCCTGGCAACTTTACTGCAAACGATACTATCAATGTCTCCGTTTATGCAATACATGGTTCAGACCCATCTATTATCCGCTGGGCTCAAGAACTTACAATTTTTGGGATACTTGGAACTCCAAACATGACTGCTCCAGTATTATCGCCTGATCCAGCTTATGAAAATTCAATACTCTCAGCTAGTTCCATTTATACTGATCCAAATGCTGATTCCGGCACAATCTATTTCTTCTGGTATGTCAATAATGTCAATGTTTACAACCAGACTAATTCCAGCATTGTCAATGGAACTTCAGTAATCGCTTCACTAAATCCAGGAAATTTCACAGCTAATGATATTGTAAATATTTCAGTTTATGCAAATGATGGAAGTAGCGATTCAACCTTGTTGTCAAGCACCATCTTCATTAATACATTACCTTCAGCAGCAGACGAACAAGAAGCCCGCACCGCTATCGGTCTCGGCATCAACGCCTCCCTCCTATCCGACTATCTTACCTACTACAACCAGTCTATCAACGTGCGCTACCTCAACAACAGCCAGAAAAGCGGCCAGTTTGACTTCCTCCTTGTCAAAGGCAGCCAGGCCTGGGCTCTAAACTACATCAGTGAAGGCGAATCATTCACCACCATCGACAGCTTATACAACAATACTCTTGTTGTCTGGGAGAACCAATCCCTCACTTCAGAAGAAATAGCCCAACAGATCAACACCTTGATCAACACGACACTATGGCAATGAAAGAAATAGCTTTAATCGTACTGCTCATCCTGGCCAGCGCCACTGCCCTTGCCACAGACCTCTCCGCTTGCGGCGCTATCAACACTCCTGATACCTATACGCTCACCCAAGACGTTTCCAGTACCGGAACCTGCTTCACCATACAAGCATCAGATGTTATAATAGACTGCGCTAGATATAATGTTACCTATGGCACCTCCTCTTCCGGGAAAGGGTTTGACATCAACGGCTACGATAGGGTCACTATCAAGAACTGCGACATCAAGCAAGGTTCCTCCAACAGCAATTCCCATGCCTTGAGACTCAGTGATGCCTCTAACCTCACCATCGAGAACAACATCATCAACACCGCCGGCACTATCTCCTATGGAATCTATGTCAACCATACGGAAGCTGCCTATATAGACAGCAACAACATCACTGCTCCCGGCTCTGCCAGCTATCCAATCTTATTGTACAGCTCTGCCAACAACTCCATCATATTAAACAACATGCTCGATGGCATTACCGCTTCCGTCTTTGACGGGACGAGCACCAACACCCTCAACTATTTAGTTTACAACAACTCTTATGGGGAGATCAGATGGACGGATGAAAGTTTTCTAAGCTACCTGCTGTTCTGGGATCCTATCATCCCTGGCGTTAATATCTTTATTGATAACAATACTGTTGCCATTAACACTTCCGCGTTCACGATAGGCAATATCAACTCAGCTGCCACCATCACGCTTAAACAGCTGCCGTTCAGCCAAGTAGATATCGTCAAAAGAAAAACATCTTTTACCACAGATCATGTTGATATACTCAGTACAGGCAATTACTGTCTTGACAGCGATTGTGTTATCAACAGCTACGACAGCGGTACTCTCAGCTTCAATGTTTCTTCATTGGGCAGTTTCTCCGCGAATGAAGACACAGGATTCCCTGCCATCACCGATGGTGAATCTTCACCTGGTTCAAGAGCCGCTAACCGGACTATCGTCCTCAATGCTTCCGTCACCGATGATGGGAAAATTGACACTGTCAAGTTCTACATCCCTGAATTTGGCAACCTTACTGCCACCAGAAACGGCGACCAGTTCATCCTTCTTTGTTCAGAGACTGGTGACTGTAACACCCACACTCCGGGTTCATATTCGGTTACTTCCATCTGGGCCAACGATACTACTGGTAAAGTAAGCATCATCTCTTCCTCTATCGGCTTCACAGTCACTGCCATCCCCGATATCACCCTATCTTTAATCTACCCTGTAACCAATACCAACTTCACCCCCGCCAATTTCAGCCAGTTCATCATCAACGTCTCCTGCTTCAACATTGATTGCGGTGAACTAAGCGTCAATCTTGACCCGGAAGCCAGCTATATCTATTATGGCGACAACCTGAATACTGTCTATGAAGCTGATTCTTCTGGCAATCCGCAGTGGAATAAAACGCTCGCCAATCACGACATCAAAGCTTTGGCAACCAGCCCTGAGAACGATCTCTACATAGCCACTTTTTACAACTGGGCTGACGGGTATATCCTCAAGTTTAACTCCTCCGGCTTCGGACTCTGGAACTTCACCCTTCCCAGCCATCAGATGAAGGACCTTACTTCAAACACGCAAGGCGATATTTTCGCTGGAACTTATTACGGTTATACTGATTCCTATCTCATAAAATATGATTCTTCCGGGGTTCAGCAATGGAACGCTTCCCTGCCGGGTCAGGAGATCATGGCGGTCAAGGCTGATTCTCTTGGCAATTCCTATGTTTCCACCTATAACTTTGGGACAGGCGCTGCGGTCTATAAATACGACTCCACCGGCAGCCAGGAATGGAGCACTAGCCTTCCTGGAAATGCCATGAAAGACGTGGCCGTCGATGCCTACGGTAATCTTTTTGCCGCTACATATGATTATACGGATAGTATCATCTTCAAGCTTGACCCTTCCGGCGACCAGCTTTGGAACTTCACTCTCAACGACAAAGAAGTGAAAAGGTTGGCCATAGATAGTGAGAATTACCTTGTTGCCGTAGCCACCTACACTTCCGTCACCACATACCTTTTCAGGTTTGACAGCTCGGAAAGCGAGGAACAATGGAACACTTCCTATGGCGGCGGCTTCTATGATCTTGCCGTTGACGATTTTATCTACACTGCCGGTAATCTCTATAATACTTCCGATAACTATCTTTTAGTCCAGAAATTTGATTCAGCTGGAAACATCCATTCAACCATAGAAGGGGCGGAATATAAGAACGCTGTGGCCGTAGCCGTCCCACCTCTATCAATCAAAGGCAACATTCCGATGAATACCGGAGAACCGTTTTGGACCGCTTCCAGCAACCCTAAGACTATCAACTTAAACCAAGACGAGTCTCAATTAGTGCTGTGGCAGGTCAATACCACCGGCTCTTTAGATTCCGTGTACGAATTCTTCGCCTTCGCATATCAGACAGCCGACCCTGACTATACCTATGAAAGTTCAGTTCTCAACGTCACTATCGGTCCTTCCGCTGCCAGCGTGGACATCTATAACTCGACCTTGGCTTTCACGAATTCTAGTGATTATAGTGTTTTCCGCTTCCTGATGAAGAACGTTGGATCCTCTTTAGATACTTTGAGTTGGATCTTCGAGCCTGGCGGAGACGAGATACCGTTCTCTGGAATCAGCAACTCTTTGGAAGCCGATGAAGAAGTATTCGTCTTCGTGGAGCAGAATTATAGCAGTTCCGGCCTACATAACGCTACCGCAACGGGACTCGCAGCAGATGATACTGACTCGCAGGTAAGAGAAGTAAGTGTTGGGTAAAAGTTTATAATGGTTCAAAGTCCTTGCACTTTTTATTTTCTTCCACTTGGATTGTACTCATCCCTATATTCTTGCAACTTCTGGATCCTATTTTCCCATAATTCTTTTTGACCAGTAAAACGTTTCATCTTGATAGCACCATCTATCGCTTGTCCTAGATCAAGACATAACCTTCTCCTATTTTGATGAATACGACCCTCGTGCTCTTCCATCCTTTCTCTTATTAGAAAAGAAGAGAGGTCGTGTTGATATTTTAATCCCACAACTTCAATACGTTCTTCCATAGAAAGGGGCCTATCTAAATATTCTCTTAAATACCTGGCCGCATGTCCATGTTGAATTGCAGCTCCTTTGGGATCTCCTATCTCTAATTTTAGAATTGCAACATAACCGCATAACTCGGCGGCTTCAAATAGGTAGCTGGTGTTTCCTTCTGTTTGTGATCGTCTTTCAAGATCTTGACTTTTCTCTCTAAGTTGACCTATCAACTCTCTCACTTCGTTATCAGAAGGCATTTCCAAAGCTTCAGCTTTCATCTACCCTTCAAAACAAGCCTCTTTTAAAAAAACTTACAAGAAAATCCTATCTAAATCTTTCTTATGCAGTCTCTGGAACCGTCCTAGTTTCAGCATGCCGATAGACAGCTTTCCTATCTTGACCCTAGATAGTTTCTTGACCCGATGTCCTAACGCTTCAATCATCCTACGCACGATCCGGTTCTTGCCTTCATGAACTCCCACTTCAATCAGTTTAGGTGTAAGAATATTGACTTTAGCTGGACGGGTCATTCCATCTTCTAACTTGATTCCCTTTCGCAATTTTTCAATTTCCCAATCACTTATTGGTTTGTCCAATTCCACTAGATACATCTTAACGATCTCGTGGCTAGGGTGCATGATTTTGTTAGCGAAATCTCCATCATTTGTCAGCAATAAAAGACCGGAAGTGTTGTAATCTAACCTTCCTACTGGGAAGACCCGTTCTTTGATGTCGATATAATCCATTACTGTCTTATGACGAGGATCACTCAACGCTGTAACACAGCCTAAAGGCTTGTTGAACATTAGATACACTTTCCTCTCTCGACCTAGAACCTTTCCTTCGACAGTTATCGTATCTTCCTCGGCAGCTTTGTCTCCCAAAGTGATAACTTTGCCATTAACTTTAACTTTTCCTTGAGCGATCAGTTCTTCAGCCTTTCTTCTAGAACAATAGCCATGGTTACTCAACATTTTCTGGACGCGTTCCATCAGGACATAAATTTTCTCTATCTTTTTAAAGTAAACGCCTTTTTAGAACCTTATGGTCATTACCATAACTGAAGCTCTGAACTTTAAAGATGCAGTTTTTATAGATACTCGGACTCCTAAAGAGTATGAAGAAGATCATCTTCCAGGAGCGATAAATTTACCTATTCTTAGCAATGAAGAACGAGCTATCGTCGGCACGTTATTCAAACAAGTCTCTAAAGAAAAAGCTATCAAACAAGGGATGCAGTTCTTCTCACCTAAACTACCTCATTTTCTAGAAGAGATCACCAAATATAAAGATAAACGAATAATTATTTACTGCTGGCGCGGTGGTATGCGCTCCAAGACTGTAGTGTCTCTTTTTTCAGCTTTAGGGTATGATGTAGAACAGTTACAGGGTGGCTACAAATCATATCGTCTTCATGTTAGGGAACGCTTATCTAGATATGTTCTTAAGCCAAAAATAATCGTCCTGTGGGGTCTTACTTGTACCGGAAAGACAGAATTGTTGTCAAAATTTTCAGACTTTCTGGACTTAGAAGGTCTGGCTCAGCATCGTAGTAGTCTCTATGGTTCTATCGGTCTTACGCCAAGGTCGCAGAAAAGTTTTGAAAACCTTCTACTCCAAAGTCTGGACCAGCTTAATGATAAAAAACAGATCTTAATTGAAGGAGAAAGCAGAAAGATTGGTGACGTAGAGATGCCACCATTCTTATGGAAAGCCATGAACAATGGGTTGGCTATCCAAGTAACAAGATCGTTAGAAAAAAGAGCTCAAGCTTGTGTTAAAGAATATTTTAGTTCCTCTGACCATGTCCAGAAAATCAGGGAAACGACAGTTGGATTATGGAAAGTCATCAGTAAGAAACGGAAACAGGAAGTTCTTGATCTTATAGACAATAAACAATATAAAGAGGCTGCGGCTATCTTATTATCAGAGTATTATGATCCTTTGTATGGTCATACTTTAAAGAAAAAAGATTTTGCTTTCACGTTAGATAATGATGATGTTGATAGAGCTGAAGAAATTCTTACGCGGAAGCTTTCTCTTTGATCTCATTCAGTAAATTTTCTATAAGCACCCTAATATCTTCAACACTTTTCACTGCAAGCAATCCGCCGCGTACTTTTTTGCTTCCAGGACAGCCTTTGGTAAAATTCATAGCTTGCATCCTCATATTAGCCAATTTAATCGTGGGATATTTCTCTGCATAATCAAGATATTTAAAGAACGCTTTCAACCTTTTTTCTAAAGGTATATCTGGATAAGTTCCATATTTTAGATAATGGTTAATCTGGGTGAAGAGAAACGGATTTTTGGCAGCAGCCCGGCCGATCATCACATAATCACAGCCAGTCTCTCGCAACATCTGACGGGCATCTTCGGGAGTTTCGATGTCGCCGTTGCCGCAGACGGGGATGGAAACAGCTTCTTTCAACTGTTTAATCAAAGACCAATCAGCCTTGCCTGAATAGCCTTGCTTGACTGTTCTTGGATGAAACGTGATCATCTGGATACCTTCTTCCTCGGCGATCTTGCCGATCTCTAAGAACTTGTCAGGAGCATTGACTCCTGCTCGTATCTTGACGGTAACTGGTTTCTTGGTAGCTGAAACCATGGTTTGGAAGATTTTTCTAGTAAGTTCAGGCTGTTGTAATAAAGCAGAACAAGCCATCTGCTGGGTCACGTGAGGGGCTGGACAGCCCATGTTATAATCAATTATGTCGAAATATTTCTCAACGATTTTGACTGCTTTTTCCAACGCTTCCAGGTCAGAGCCGAATAGTTGGACGGAGAGGGGTCTTTCTTTCGGCGAGAACTCGATGAACTCCTGGATGTTTTTGTCTTTTGAACCTCTGGCTATCACTGCATGGATGTTGACAAATTCTGTCACGACTAATCCAGCGCCTAGTTCCTTGCAGATCAATCTTAAAGCCGGGTCGGAGACGCCGGCCATCGGCGCAAAAAACGCTTTACTGGTGAAGGTTGGGAGCATGATGGTGTTTTTTTTAGAAACTTTAAAAATTATACCCTCTCCATCTTCTCCAACAGCTTCTCTAATTCGTCAAACCTAAACTTCTCCAGCGGAATCACCCGGAAATATTCCTGGTTCTTCCTGCTGTATAATCTTCTGGAAATCTCCAGCTCTTTCAACAACTCTTCTTTAGAGATGATGCCGAAGAACCGGCTGAAACCATCTTTGTGGTTGCAGACGATATGGTGGTCCGCTATCTTATCCTGCTCCAGCCGGAACCTGTCATCTGGATAGGCGACAGACTTCCATTTTTCTAAGGAATCAGGGGCGATGCTTCTTAGACCAACTGTGACCTCTTTTCCGTCAATCTTCACCGTGAAGTCGGCTCCGGCTCCCTGTGAATCGCCGAAGTACATCCCTCGGTACCGGAACCAGATTCCTTTGGAAATAAGTATCTGCTTGAACGCTTCTTCCGTGACCCAGCAGTGGACGAAGTTATCTATCTTGACTTCTGCATTGCGGCCTTGCTTGGCCCAGCCTTCTACGGTGATCTTCTGCTCTGCCTGCTTGCGGAAGATCTCCAACAATTCTTTTGGAACCGTGCATTCAATCGCCATTTTTCTTAAATATCAGACAATAATGATGATGGACGTTAGGGACGAAACTATACTTATATCCATACGGATACAACGTCTTATTATCCTGACACCAAATCTTCTCGCCGCGTAATTGCAGATGATTGCTCATCTCCCGGGCGAAATCCCAGGCCAGCATCTTATACTCGCCTTTGTCCATATAATTCTGAAGTATGACTACGCAATGACCACCGACTTTCAGCTTGTCTTTGATCGGCAGGAACAGATCTACCAAGCGTCGTAAGAAATCGTCATAACCTTCAGCATTTCCCAGATCGTCTTTATCGTCGCTATACTGTGTATCCAATCCCTGTTCTTCCCTTTTCTTGGACACTAATCCTTTTTTCTTAAGCATCGGCCCATATGGGGGTGATGTCACCACCAGATCTATCTCTGGCAGGCCCAGCTGCTCCCAGATGGTGTTTATCTTGGCGCTGTTGCCCTCGATCACCAACTGTTTGCATTTAAATTCTGGTCCGATCTCTCCGAGCTGCATCTGGTTTTGCAGCGCCTGGATGCGTTCCTTGGCGATATCAGCATATTTTTTCTGCAATTCTATCCCGATACCGTTGCGCTGTGAATTATGGCAGGCGACTAGAGTGCTGCCTGTTCCCAGAAAAGGATCGAAAACATTGGCTCCAGGTTTAGTGAAAAAACGGATGAACCCCTCGATCATATCTTCTGGATATTTAGCGGGATGAAGAACTTCATTCTTCTTTCTTCTCGGTGGATTATGGATAAACCAGGTCTTGGTGAAGCGGAGCCATTCCTGCGCTGATAATTCATTTAATCTATTCTCGGAGTTGACCATGGTGGCCTAATCTTCTAGAACTTTATAAGAATTTGGGGTCAGAAAAAGAGAAAAAAAAAGAAAAGAGACGTTTACCGTCTTTTCTTCTTGGAAGATTTTTTAGCAGCTTTTCTTTTAGCTGGTTTCTTAGCGCTCTTCCGTACTGCTTTTCTTTTAGGAGCTTTCCTCTTTGCGGATTTTTTCTTGGTAGCTTTCTTCTTCTTGCTTCCTGCTTTTCTACCGCGGGCCATGCTTGCTCGAGCAACGTTTCCGTTCTTGTCGACAAAGTAAAGGTAGCCATGTTCTTTTTTGACACCAACTTTAGCAACTACTTCCTTCTTAGCTTTTCCTTTGGATCGGCCTGCTCTGCTCATGGCAGCTCGGGACACGTTTCCATTCTTGTCTAAGAAATAAAGGTATCCTTTAACTTTTTTAATTCCTGTTTTTGCAACAACTGTAGCCATTTCTCAACCCTCCTCTTTTTTGGTCTTATCTTTTTTTTTATTGTCTGAAAAACGCCGTTTAAGCGACGCTTCCGACGGTGGAGAATCCTTTTGGCTTTATAAAACTTTTCTTTTTATCGACGGGTAGCCGACGGGAGATTATTGAATACACTATCTTTGCTTAAAACTTCCTGCGCCAGCAATGCATCATTCAGGTTTATCACGCCTCTCATGAACTTCTCCTGGTCATCGAATCCCACCCGAGGGCAGGCTGTGTTGACCCAGACGTCGATGAAATTGAAGTTTTCCAGCTGGTCAAAAGAGATAACATTGTCGACGAAGATATAGAACCTCTTGTCAGGGTACTTCTTCTCCAGCTCTAAAGCCGGGCGAAGCTGCTCCTGGCCAGGTTTTATCGTCACTAGGATTCCAACGGTCTTAGAAGTAAAGAATTTCATCAAAGACCCCCTATATTTTTTCAAGATATTCTTGATGTCATCGATGCCCATCAATGTCATCTTCTTCTGGATAGGATCATTGCAGACGATCTCCTTCATCTTGGTGGAGTCTTTCTGTCCATAGACGAGTGCTAAAGGATGGAAGCGGCCATCGCCGATGTACAGATAGCAGTCGATATCTTCCTCAAGCCTTAGAGAATCATGATAATTGTCACAACCTAATAATTGTCCTTTGACGTGCGTCCTATCTGCTCTTGAAGTGACGGCAGCGATCCCTAACTCTTCTAATCTCTTTTCCACTCTCTCCAGATTATTGACAAACTGCACAGAAGCGTATAATCCTACTCTCTTGAACTTTTGATCCTGTAGGTATCTGATAGTATCTTTGGATAGTTCAACACTGCCGGAGTACGGGGCATCTAGGAACATCACATCCACAGTCACCATCCCTCCTTCTTGTGGAAGACGTTATGTCCCCAGCTGATCAACAGATCGATACCCATCTTGTTCAAGCCGAGAGGCATGTCGCAGGCGCCGAAATTGCTGCCAAGCCAGATCAGTACTCTCGCCTTCGTCTCCATCTCCACAGCATCAGCTATCTCTTTAGCATACGGCTTCATGCCGTCTGGTAGCTGGATGCAGACTGTTTTTGCTCCGATCTTCCTGATCCTTTCCACAGCTTTCTCGACTTCTACGCTGTATAATCTCATGCAAACGTTTTTATAGTGATTCTTTATATACTTTATGGGATGGATTTCACAGGCACTATTCGACGGAACCGGCAAGCCAGAAGCAGGAAATTGTCTAGTTTAGGTAAATTTCTTCTCTCTCTGGGTTTGAACGCCAATATTTTGACTACTCTTTCTTTGATATCAGGACTATTATCTATCTATTTCCTTTTCAGTCATTACTGGTATTTCCTACTGTTTGCAGTCATCCACCTGCTGTTTGATGCTTTAGATGGCGTGGTGGCGAGAGTCAGTAAAGAAACCTCTTTCGGCAGATACTTTGACCTGGCGGTCGATAATGTAATCGCTGTTCTTCTCTTTGTCAAAGCCGGCTGGTACCTGGGTAGTATCTACCCTTATCTGGCTGCTGTTCTCTATCTCATCAGTATCTTGATCTATCTTCTGAGCAGGTTGCAGTCGCCGATATTATTTGTAAGAACCTTTGCTCTTATCTTCTTGTTTGTTGTCTTGTTCCCCGGTTTCCCGTATCTGACAGGATCATTGACCATCGGTTCTCTGGTAGGCGGCTTAGTTTCAGTCTATTCTTTAGTTATGCAGATGTGGTGGAAACTCAGATCATCCGTTTCCTGAGACCCAGAAGGTAGCCGATGTAATTGAAGATGATATGAAGAAGAGGGCTTGCTAGCAATAACACTAAGACTACTTCTGCCCGTGGCACGTACACAAAGAACGACATGATGATACCGCCAAAGACAAAATCCAGCTGGTCGAACGGTATCCATGGTTCTCCTTCTTTTATTCCAGCTTTTCTCTTATAATAACTCTTGGCCATATCTCCTGCTAGAGCTCCAAAACCTAGTAAAAAGCCCAACAATAATGAATAGTCAGCATAATCGATGATCCCCCAAGATGTGAAACCAGAAGTGTAGACTATCTTCTGCAGCCAGAATATCAAACCGCCAGCCACTGTCCCGAAGAACAATCCGCGCCAGGTCTTGTTCTTGCCAAATAGTCTGCTCGACACAGGTTTCCCGAGGAACGGGATCTTCATCACCAGCACCGGCATCATGTTGGCAATATATGCCGGCAGGAAGAAGTAAAGGCTGCTTAGTATCACTGATCCCGTTGACATGTAGATGGATAAACAGTTTATCTTTTTAAATGTGACTGTGCACTTTCCCCGATCCATTCCTATAACTTTTAAGTACCTCTTACAGTCTTCTTTTTAGAGTTTCAAACCTATATTTTCTATTACTAAAAACGTTATAAACTATCCGTTTTTCTTCTTTCCTGAAAACACTATATCTATACTAAAAACGTTTTCGGACGCTAGATGTAGTGTTTCAAAAGAGGAGGGTTGTGGGATGTATTGTCCATTTTGTTCGCATGAAGAGACCAAGGTTCTGGAATCGAGAGTGGTAGAGGAAGCCATGCGCCGCCGGAGAGAATGTCTTGGCTGTGCCAACCGCTTCACGACCTATGAGAAAGCCTACTTTAACCTTACGGTCCAGAAACGGGACGGGCGCATCCAGCCGTTTGACCTGCAGAAGATTTCGGCCAGCATCGAGAAGGCCTGCGGCAAACAGGAGGACCAATTTATCCAGAATCTTACTAAGAAAGTAGAACAGAAAGTGCTTCGCAAGAAGACCAATCCGGTCAAGAGTGTTTACATCGGCAACGCCATCCTTCAGGAATTAAAGAAGTCGGACCAGATAGCCTATCTGCGCTTTGCCTCCATCTATAAAGGATTTGAGGATCCTCACGCTTTCAAGAAAGAGATCAAAGATTTGCTTGCATAAGAGGGGTGAAATAAAATGGATAAACAAGAAACAGTAGTAACAGGGAAAAATGGCCTAAGAGTGCCGCGTTATTTTACAAAAGAAGGAGTTGATCCTGCTTCCATGTTTACATACGAACTACGGAGTTCTGTCATCAAGAATTCAGACGGCAGCACCGTCTTCGAGATGAACGATGTCGAGGTTCCGCATTTCTGGTCTCAGGTGGCCACCGATATCCTTTCTCAAAAATATTTTCGGAAGGCCGGCGTGCCGCTCCGCAACGAGGATGGTGACCTTCTCCTGGATGAGAACGGCAAAGTCATCACCGGCAGCGAGAACAGCATCAAGCAGGTTGCTCACAGGATCGCTGGCTGCTGGCGCCATTGGGGCGAGAAGTTCGGCTATTTCACCTCTGCTGATGACGCCCAGACGTTTTACGACGAGATGTTGTTCATGCTTATCGGCCAATATGCCGCCCCTAACAGTCCGCAGTGGTTTACGACAGGATTGAACTGGGCCTATGGTCTTACTGGTCCGGCTCAAGGCCACAGTTATGTTGATCCTCTTACCAAAAAATTAGAGTTCTCAAAAGATGCATATAGCAGAAGCCAGCCTCATGCTTGCGCAGAGTTCTTCACTCAGTTGTATACGGAAGAAGGTATCAAATACATCGGCGAAGTCGTCGAAAAGAACCTGACTGGTCTTAAAGTGTTTGATGGTGAAAATTATGTTAGGATTCTTGCCACTAAAGATAATGGGCAAAAAGAAGCTTTCAGGGTTCAGCTCAAGAACGGCAATTATATAGACCTTACTGAAGATCACCTGGTTCTTTCAGCAGAGAAATGGCATGGGGAATACACCTGGAAAGAACTAAAAGATGTTAAAGTGGGCCATAGGCTCCAGCAGCCTTTAATGCTTGATATAAAAGAGAAAAATGTCTTCAGCAGAGACCTTGCGAAGGCAAGATTGGCTGGTTGGGTGGTCGGTGACGGTTCTGTGGGCATATATTCTGATGTGATGCGGCTAGAGATAATCACAGTCAACGATTGTGAACATGAAGCAGTTTTAGATGATGTCAAAGAAGTTTTTGGGGAAGATGTCTCTTACTGGGTAACCGCTTTCAAGACACAGAACGAAAATCTTGATGGCAAACGGATCCATCTTGCCGGAAAAAAGATTCATTCTTTTGTAGAAGAATACGGGTTGTTAGAAAGCAGGAGCAGGACAGCTAAAGTTCCTACAAAGATCATATCTGCTTCTCCGCAAGAAAGACGAGAGTTTCTTAAATCTCTCTTCCAAGCTGATGGTTGTGTGAGGATCAGGGTAGATAAGGATAGGAACTCTGGAGATATCTGTCTGACCACTTGTTCTGACGACTTGTCATTTGGCGTACTGCAATTACTAAACTCTTTAGGGATCTACGCTAGAATCTCTAAGAACATAGATCAGAGAGAAAACGGGGTTGGCACAAACCAAATAACTATTGCCTATGGCAGCGCCCGTGAACAGTATTCTGAACAGATAGGATTCATAAGTCAAGAAAAGCAGGATAAATTAGTTCTATTAAACAAACTGGTCCAGCGTTCGAAATCTCTTCCATTGATCCGTGAGGAACTGGTTATCTCGATAGAAAGCATAGGTCAGAAGAGAGTATATGACATCCAGACAGAAAGCGGCAAATTTTTAGGTAATGGGGTTGTTGTTCACAATTGTTTCATCCAAGCGGTCAACGACGATCTGGTCCGCGACGGCGGTATCTTCAGCCTGCTGACGCGTGAAGCCCGCATCTTTAAGTATGGCAGCGGTACTGGCAGCAATTTCTCCCAGCTACGAGGACGAGGGGAAAGCCTTTCCGGCGGCGGCTACAGTTCAGGATTGATGAGTTTCCTGAAGATTTTCGATGCAGCGGCAGGAAGCATCAAGTCCGGTGGAACCACTAGGCGGGCTGCCAAGATGGTCAGTCTTGACCTTGACCACCCTGAAATCGAAAATTTTGTCTGGTGGAAAGTTCGCGAGGAAGAGAAAGTAGCTGACTTAGTGGCTGGCAGCAAGATCCTTAAGAAACGCCTTTCTACGTTGATAGAGCTGGCCAAGAATAAAGAAGATCCATTACGGGAACCAGCCGTGCAGCAAGCTCTGAAAGCTGCTGCCCGCGACGAGATTCCGGTCAATTACTTAGTGCGCGCCCTCGAGCTGGCTAAACAAGGGTTTGACCTTCCGCTTAACGAATTTGATACTCATTATGAGTCAGAAGCGTATCTTACCGTCTCCGGCCAGAACAGTAACAATTCCGTCCGCATCCCTAACTCATTTTTCAGGGCTTTAGAGAAAAAGCAGGAGTGGCAGCTTAGAAGCCGTACTGACGGTGAGGTGCTCAAGACCATCTCTGCTGAAAAATTATGGAACGACATCGGCTACTGCGCCTGGGCTTCTGCCGATCCAGGAGTGCAGTTTGATACGACCATCAATGAATGGCATACTTGTCCTGAAGGTGGAAGGATCAATGGCAGTAACCCTTGCAGCGAGTACATGTTTCTTGATGATACAGCCTGTAACTTGGCTTCGATAAACCTGGTCCGCTTCTATGACCCAGAAGCTGAGATGTTTGATGTCGTCGGCTACCGGCACGCCATCCGTCTGTGGACTGTCGCTTTAGAGATATCTGTCCTGATGGCTCATTTCCCGTCAGAAAAGATTGCCATGAAAAGCTACGAGTATCGAACTTTGGGGTTAGGATTCGCCAACATCGGCACATTGTTGATGCTGCAAGGCGTTCCGTACGACAGCGACAAAAGCCGGGCCATAGCTGGAGCGATGGCGGCGATCATGACTGGTGATTCTTACGCAACGTCAGCAGAATTGGCTTCCGTCCTGGGTCCTTTCGAACGCTACGAAGAGAACAAAGAACATATGCTGAAAGTCATCCGCAACCATCGTCGGGCGGCCTATAATGATGATTCTTACGAAAGACTGACTGTGAAGCCGCAGGCGATCCAGCAGAATCTCTGCCCGATCGAAATATTGTCGGCAGCTCATGATGCCTGGGACAAAGCCCTTGAACAAGGTCAGCAGTATGGCTTCCGCAACGCTCAGACGACAGTCATCGCGCCCACCGGTACCATCGGCTTAGTCATGGACTGTGACACGACCGGCGTCGAGCCAGATTACGCTCTGGTCAAGTTTAAGAAACTGGCAGGCGGCGGTTTCTTCAAGATTGTCAACCAGTCCGTACCAAAAGCCCTTAACAAGCTAGGATACTCCGAAGGACAGATCAAAGAGATCATCCAATACTGCCTCGGCAGCGGCACATTACAGAACAGTCCGTTCATCAACCGCCGTTCGCTACAGGAGAAAGGCTTTACTGAAAGCCAGATTGCGGCTGTCGAGCGCGACCTGCCAAATGCCATGGACATGCGTCATGTTTTTAACCAATGGACGCTGGGTCAGGACTTTTACAATCAGATCATGCAGGGAAAACCGGGCAGTGTTCTGGAAGCTCTTGGATTTACTGCTGAGCAGATCAAAGAAGCAAACCGGCATATCTGCGGAACCATGACTGTGGAAAAAGCTCCTCATCTCAAGCAGGAACACTACGACGTCTTTGACTGCGCCAACAAGTGCGGTGATATCGGTCAAAGATATATCCATCCTTACGGCCACATGAAGATGCTGGCAGCAGCGCAGTCGTTTATCTCTGGAGCTATATCGAAGACCATCAACATGCCGACGGAATGGACTGTAGAGCAGATCAAGATGGCTTACTACGACTCCTGGAAGATGATGATCAAAGCTGTAGCTTTGTACCGCGACGGCAGCAAATTAAGCCAGCCGCTAAATTCCACATTCCAGGATAACCAGCAGTTGAAGGAAATTTTGTCTCAGAAAGATGAAGCTCCGGTGGTAGCCGTCACTTACATCAAGAAAGTTGTTCGGCTCGGCGGTCGTCCTTGCGTGTTCACGGCCGAGACCAAAGACGATATTCTTAAAGGAGTTTCGGTAGATATGGAGTGGGTCTCGCCGGTGCAGAGGGTCATGATGCAGGCCTTGGTGCAATCAGTGAACTTCAGCCTGCAGCAAGGATGTTCTCCGCAGCAGGTCGCTCATGGCAGTCTTAATGTCGAAGGTCATCCGGTGATCACTGAACTTCGCGAGTTCCTGACAGATTTTTCTGCCATGACTGGTCCGATGAAATCTGCTGTGCAGACAGCAGCAGCAGTTTCGGCGTCGAAAGTTTCAGCTTCAAATGTTTCAGCCGTGCTTCCAGTAACCAGAACAACATCCGGCCGGGCGGCTAAAGAAGAACTGTCCTGCTCCGGCTGCGGTGCTTCCCAGCTGCGGCAGAACGGCACCTGCATGCTCTGTGAAGTTTGCGGTGAGACGACGGGGTGCAGCTAGACTGATGTCGTCTGTATCATCAAATATCGTCCGGAAAGTCGTTAAACGAGACGGTCGTACTGTCGATTTTGATTTTAAGAAAGTAGCTGACGCCATCTTCAAAGCAGCTCAGTCAGTGGGTGGTGAAGATCGTAAACGAGCTGAGGAGCTGGCAGTTGAAGTGATGGCTCTTTTGGAAACAGAGTATCCGACCAAGACCCCTTCCGTGGAAAATGTTCAGGATCTTGTCGAGAAAGTGCTGATCGACAAAGGCCATGCCCGGACTGCCAAAGCGTACATCCTTTACCGTCATAAGCGTAATGAAGAACGCCACCAGCGGGCGATGATTCTCGGTGAGCAGCATTTAGATTATAACTTGGATTTCTCTCAGGAAGCGCTGAAGATCCTGGAACGGCGTTACCTTCTCAAGGACGAGAACGGCCAGCTTTTAGAGAATCCACAGGCGATGCTTTGGCGTGTGGCCAATGCTGTCGCTGCAGCTGACCAATTGTACGGCGCGGACAAAGAGGCGGTGAAAAAGTCTGCCGAAAAGTTCTTTGCGTTGATGGCAGACCGTAAATTCTTTCCCAACACTCCAACGCTGATGAACGCAGGAACCAAGACCGGCCAGGTCAATGCCTGTTACGTCCTGCCTATCGACGATTCTATGGAAAGTATCTTCGGCACGCTGCACGATGCAGCCGTGGTCCATCAGCAGGGAGGCGGCACCGGATTCAGCTTCTCCCGCTTAAGGCCGAAACGCGATCCTGTCAAGCAGCATCAAGGTATAGCTCCCGGTCCGCTGGCTTTCTTGCGAGTCTATGACCGGGCCTTGGATGTCATCAAGCAGGGCGGCGTCCGTCCTGGAGCCAACATGGCCGTGCTGCGGGTCGACCATCCAGACATAATCAGATTCATCGAATCAAAACGTGACAAGCAGTCGCTTAAGAACTTCAACATCTCTGTCGGCGTGACCGATAGGTTCATGAAATCTGTCGAAGAAGATCGTGAATACTTTGTCAAGAATCCTCGCACTGATAAATATGTGGGTAAATTAAGGGCTAGGGACGTTTTCGCGGTGATCACCCAGAACGCCTGGAAGACTGGCGATCCCGGACTGCTATTTTTAGATGAGATCAACCGCAAGCATCCAGCTAGGCATCTCGGCGAGATCGAGACTACCAACCAATGCGGTGAAGCTCCTCTTCTTCCGTATGAAAGCTGTGCTCTTGGCAGCATCGACGTGAACAAATATGTTGTGGGCGACGATCTCGACTGGCAGCTGCTAGAGAAAGATGTCAAGACTGCCATCCATTTCCTTGACAACATTATCGACATCAACAAATACCCTCGAAAAGAGATAGCGGTCATGACTAAGAAAACCAGAAAATTAGGGCTGGGTGTGATGGGATTTGCAGACATGCTATTTCAGTTAGGGATAAAATATGATTCTGAAGAGGGCTTGGAGGTGGGCGACAAGCTTCTTTCATTTTTCAAGAAAGTTTCATCTGAGATGTCCGAGAAGTTAGCGGTGAAAAGGGGTGTCTGCTCGGCGTGGGAAGGTTCTGATTATGAAAAGGTCGGTAGGAAGATGCGCAACATGACTTGTATCTCGTTGAGTCCGACCGGTACAAGAAGCATCTTAGCTGACACTTCTGCCGGCTGTGATCCGGTCTTTGCCATCTCCTATCAGAGGACAGTGCTGACGAGCAACGAACTGGTCTTCATCAACAAGCAGTTTGAGAGAGTGGCCAAAGAAAGAGGGTTCTATTCCCCAGAACTGATCCGGAAAATCTCTCTTAGAGGAGGCATCCAGCAGTTGAAAGAGATCCCTAAGGATGTCCGTGAGATCTTTGTAACGGCGCAGGACATCAGTCCGGAATGGCACATCAGGATGCAGTCTACTTTGCAGAAACATGTTGATAATTCAATCTCCAAGACAATCAATTTTCCCAGGACGGCTGCCATCAAAGATGTTGAAAATGCCTACATGACTGCTTGGAAAGCCCGCTGTAAAGGGATCACTATCTACCGGGACGGCAGTTATGAGGATCAGGTCATCACTATCGGTGAGGGCCTATGAAGATCTACACCAAGATCGGCGATGCTGGGAAGACCACTTTCTTCGGCTGCGGGTTAGTGAGCAAGGATGACCCACGTATAGAAGCCTTCGGCGCTTTAGATGAACTTAATTCAGTATTGGGGTTGACTATCTCTTTTACTGATGATAAAGTTTTGATATCTATCTTGACCAAGATCCAGAACGATCTTTTTCAGTTGGGTGCTGATCTGGTGGGGAGCAAATTGTCTGCCCACAGCATGCCCAGGATCACTAAAGAGCACGTAGAGGAGCTGGAACGGAAGATCGATGAGTTGGAAGAGAAGTTAGGCATGCCTGATTCTTTCATCCTGCCAGGCGGCACCAAAGAGAGCGCTTTTCTCCATCTGTCTCGGGTAATTACACGAAGAGCTGAAAGGACCCTGGTGAAAGTGCAGAACATCTTAGAGTTGAACCCGGAGATGCTGAAGTATATCAACCGGCTCAGCGATTTCATGTATGTATTGGCCCGGCAATCTAATAAAGAACTAGACGTGAAAGAACAACAGCCTATCTATAAGTATCTTGGTGATTAGATCTCCAAATTGGTTCTTTAAACATAAATCTATGCCACTGACTGCGAGCAGCTAACCTTCTTAACTCTTGGCTTCCGTTTAGAATGCCCATCAGATCTTCTATTAAAAAAGCGTTATGTAGGTTCTCCAAAGCTTTTTCCAAACCTGGATGTCTTTCTATCTCTCCGATCGGGTATGGGAAAGGCACTCCTCTTTCAGAATATATCTCTACAGGAACGACGTATGGGTGTTGCAAAGGAGCTTTTGGTTGGATGCCGTAGACCTGACCATCAACTTTGTCGTACCATAAAGTGCAGGTTCCGTTTCCGTTAGGGGTTACGTCTATTTTTTCCATGAAATGAAGAGTTTTCTAGGAATAATATAAACATTGTGGAAGAAGAATTAACCACTACTTCCAACACTATACCCGACTATCTTCTTGCCCCCGGGATACGACTGGAACAAGATGTATCGGACTGTTATTCTGATGTCCTGATAGACGAAATCGTCGCCGTCCATCAGCCAGTCGCTCCTGACACCGTCTACGTCCAGCTTGACTTCGGTCTCGGTTATGAAATATAAAGTGAGATTGTACTGCTTTCCGCCAACGTTCAATACTTGTGTCTCACCTTGGTTAATCTCGGCGATGTTGGAAGTTTCTGCTTCTTCTGGCTCCTGATTTTCTTCAGCATAAGATGTAGGGGGCTGCTCTTCCACTGGTTCGGTATAATTAGCAGGTTTTTCAACACACTGGCTGTCTTCACACTTCCAATCACACGTTTGTTTATTGATATATCGGCAGCTAGCTTCCTGGTAGGCTTTCCGGCTTTCATCGATGCATTTCCAACCTGGCTCACAGCCTTCAGGGATGACGCATCGGTTATCCTCACAGCCGTTCTCACAGATCTTGGTCTCACTGACAGAACAATCAGCCAGGACGTGCCCTTGAGTACTGTCATCAAGACATTTCCATTCATCGACGCAGGATTCATCTGCTGGTTGTTCGGCAACGGCTTGATCATCGACTGTTAATGTCTCATTTTCTACCTCTTCCATAACGGCAGTAGTGCAGCTGACTATGAAAATCGTTAAGATAAGAAACAACATCACTTTCCAAAATTTCATTTCTCCTTCCTCAACTCGTCTGCCAATAGTGGTGCCACATCGATCTTGTTGGTCTTATGCTTGATACAGTTGGTCGTCGTCACTTTTGTCACGCCAGCTTTCTTTAACTTAGAGATAGCATCCTCAACAAACAGGCCATGCACGCCGATGGCCGTAATACTGTTTGCTCCCATCTTTCTTGCTTTCTTGGCCGCTTCAGCGATGGTGTGGCCGGTGGAGATGATATCATCGACGATGACCACGTTCTTATTTTTTAGATCTATCGGCTTGATCATCTTCACAGAAACTTTTCGTGAAGAATGTCTGGTCTTTTCCAGGACAGTCGATTCAACACCTATTTTGTTGGCGATATGTTCCGCCCATTGGAAAGACTCCCAGTCAGGACCGATGATGACCGCATTTTTGATCTTCTTTTTGATATGATCAGCGATCAGATCGTTAGTCGTCAGGTTTTTTGCCGCAATGGTGAAGATGTCTTTCAGAGACTTATAACGATGGATGTGCGTATCAAAGGTGATAATCTTATCCAGGCAGATATTCAGATGTTTGGCCATGATCCGGCTGGAGATAGCTTCCCCAGGATTAAATCTCTTATCCTGCCGCATGAAACCAAGGTAAGGAGCAGCTAAGATCACTTTCTTTGCTCCCAAGTCTTTGGCCGTCTCCGCCGCAAAGATGATCCTGTATAATGACTGGTCTGAACCAGGCTGGAAACCCTGGACGATGACCACTTTCTTCCCTTTCACATCGGTGTTATACTTAAGATAAATATCTCCATCAGGAAAAGATGAGATGGTCAACGGCGAGTATTTCGCTTTCAGCTTTCTGGCTACAGCCTTCGCTATCTTCTCAGAATTGCCGCAGGATGTAACTATCAAAGAAACCATCCTCCTGTCTTTTTGGAACTTTCCTCACTACAATCTGAAAGTATCATGGTTCAACCTCTTTTTAGGGGATGATGTACTAAATGTTTTTATACCTTTTGATATTCTCAAAGCACATGGCTTTTAGATGGTGGACTTTCCGAAAATGGTGGAACGGTGTTTTGATGAAAGAAGTGGAAAATCTTATGCTAGAGATGAGGTTTGCAAAGGGTGAGAAGGTTCATGTTCTGGTTGCTCTTGAAAAGAATCGTGCTGCAATCAAAGATGCTTTCTTTACTATTAAAGATCCAGAAGTTCCAGTAGACCCTGTTGTTTTGACAGTCACACAGGGGCTGAGAGCAGCGAAGATACCTTCTCTTAAGATAGTCCCTTTTAGAGAGCGATTGGAAAGACGATTGACAGCTCTTTTACAGGCTAAGGAAAAGGTTTCCATGACCGTCGATCTTGAGGATGTCTGAAGAAATCTTTATATAAACCGTCCTGTTCATCTTGCTAATGGCTGATGAAGAATCATACCACTGGACTGATGTTGCGGTTGATAATATCATCCGTGAGAAAGGTGATAAGAAATCATACACGATAGCGGCTGGCATCACTCCTTCTGGCACTGTTCATATCGGTAATTTTAGAGAGATCATCACTGTTGATCTGGTAAGAAGAGCTCTAGAGAAAAGGGGTAAGAAGGTACGTTTTATCTATTCTTGGGATGATTATGATGTCTTCAGGAAAGTTCCTAGGAATATGCCGCAGCAGGAGATGCTGGAAAGATGTCTGAGAAAATCTATCGTTGATGTTCCTGACCCTTACGGCAAGGCTGAAAGCTATGCCCGCCATAACCAAATCTCGGTAGAAGAGGAGGTTAAAAAGGTTGGGATCGAACCGGAGTTTATTTATCAGTCAAAAGAATATCGTAAATGTCGCTATGCGAAAGAGATCCAGCATGCTCTCAAAAATACTGACAAGATCAAAGAGGTCCTTAACGAGTATAGGGAAAAACCATTAGAGAAAGACTGGCTGCCGATAGCTGTATTCTCAAAGAAGCTAGGTACCGATGTTGTCAAAAACCTGAGATGGGACGGCGTCTGGGGCGTTTCCTATGAATTAGAAGATGGCGTAACAGAAACTGTTGACATCAGGAAAGATGGTAATGTAAAATTAAAATGGCGTGTCGATTGGCCGATGCGCTGGTATTTTGAAAAAGTTGATTTTGAACCAGGCGGAAAGGACCACTCAACTGCCGGCGGTAGTTACGATACCGGTAAGAAGATCTGCAAGGAATTGTGGGGCTTTGATGCTCCTACGTATGTCATGTATAATTTTATCAATGTCAAAGGGATGGGTGGTAAGATGTCCAGCTCTTCCGGCGAGGTGATTACCTTAGCTGATGTCTTGGAAGTCTACGAGCCTGAAATTGCCAGATATATTTTTGCAGGCACACGACCCAACAAAGAATTCTCTATCAGCTTCGATGCCGACGTCATCAATATCTATGAAGAGTTTGATAAAGTAGAACGTATCTACTTCGGTTTAGAAGAGGTTTCTGAGAAAAAGGCCGTCAAATTTAAAGCAGCATATGAATTGAGCCATATCGGTAAGATTCCCAAGACTATCCCTTATCAACCAAGTTTCCGTCACCTGACCATGCTCTTGCAGATCTACGATTTTGATATCGACAAAGTCATCGGCTACTTTGAGAAAGAGCTGAAGAACCAGCATGATAGAGTAAGGCTGCGTACCAGAGCTGAATGTGCTGCCCATTGGATCAAGAAACATGCTCCTGAAGAATTTAAGTTCACGGTGCAGAAGAAACCTTCCGTTACTGTAAGTGCGGAAGAGAAAAAGCTGCTTCATGAACTGGCCCTCAAGCTGGAAGAAAGGGATTGGACCGATAAAGATCTGCATGAAGAGATGTATATCCTCTGTAAGAACCACGAGATATCGCCTAAAGATTTCTTTACTGCTGCCTACAAAGTGTTGATCAACAAGGAGAAAGGCCCGAGACTGGCTTCTTTTATTTTAGAGATCGGCAAGAACAAAGTTGCAGAACTTTTTAGGCGAACCTAAATACGCTCTTGTTGGAAAAATCTTCTCTATAAAAACCTCTATTTTCGTCTTTCTTCCTACATTCCTGCAAACTCTGCCGGACTCTTAAGAACATCTGGCCGCATCCGGAGATTAAGGATCTTCCGATCACCTCCTGCTGGCGGAGAGACGCTGTGTATCACCTGCTTTCCATTCCCAAATCCTGGGGCTCGTAAAAACATCAAAGATCCTGGAATCGTCGTAAAGCGAAAAATATCTCTTAAATTGTTTGACCTATAATCATTAGGATCGTGCATTGTTTCATACATAATCACTTCATTTGTACCTTTGATGGTAATAGTTACCGACAACATTTTATCGTTTTTTCTGTCTCTATGGGGGGAAATGAAACCACTCCCCTCTCTATAAAGCTGATAACCAACTTCGGTCATCTCCCATCTTGTTAATTCAGGGAAGAGGGGATATAATCTTTGTACTTCCTGTGCCAGATGTAATATCAATCTTGTTGCTGTTGGAACTAAATCGTCTTTTGCTTCACAATAAAATCGTTCATGAAACTGCCGTACTTCCCATGGTTTTCCCCGATTGATGGGTCTTTTGATGTGATCCCCTTCTTCCAAATACAGAGAATCAATCTCAGTCTCCAATTCTCTTCTGAACTCTTCTGTAACTCCTTGTTCTGTAAAAAAATACCCCTCTTGTTTGGTCTTATTGAGTGCGTACTCAAGATTAAAAGAAAAATCTAACACCATTTTCTAATACCCTTTTTGAACATAAAATATGTGGACGGCAGGGTTCGAACCTGCGTAGGCACTAAGCCAATGGGTGTCTTTTAGTCATAGCCAGAGGCTCATTACACCCGTAGACTAACCTAAGCCCATCCCGTTTGACCACTCCGGCACGTCCACGCAAAGTGTGCAGTGTCGGTCCAAAGGGACAACGATCCCTTTTCATACCGGCACATCCACATGGTGAGAAACGATCGCTCGTTTTTCATAATTCCGCATTGGCAACTCTTTTAAAAATCTATCGGTTCATTCCAGCATCTTCCACAAAGCTTAAAAATGGGTATTTGACTTCTTCCTGTTATGAGAAAGATAGTGGTAGTACTGGTGTTTGTCATGATATTCTTGACAGCCTGCAACCTGCTGACGGGAAAAGCGGTCGTCGATCCTAATGATTCGTGCTCAGCCATGGAAGGGGCCGCAAGAGACCAGTGCTACTCAGAGAAACAACAGTGTGACAAGATCGAGAATCCTATGGTCAAAGATGGCTGTGTCTCCGAGAACGCTATCGCCACCGGGGAACTGGCTGCTTGTGAGTCTATCCAAGACATTAAAAGTAAAGGATACTGTCAACAGCAGATTGCTCTTCAGCAGGATGACTGGAAGATATGTCATGATAATATAGAGGACCCTTATTGGAAAGACAATTGTTATTATCAGATTGCTCTTAAGAATCTAGATGGACCACTTTGTTCGGATGTTTATGATATTCCTCAACAGCTTGATTGCTATAAGAAGATTGCTATTGCTACTCATAACCCTGATTATTGTGAAAGGTTAAGCTATACGGAAGCAGATAAATGCTTTTTTACTATCGCTATAGATTCACAAAATCTGGAATGGTGTTCTAAGCTAGCATCTGATCTTAACAAAGATCAATGTGTCTATAAGATTGCCAAAGAGACCAATAACAAAGCTCTCTGTCAGCAGTTATCGACAAAGATCATCAAGCCAAAGTGTGAAGAATTCTTCCAATAATTTCTTTCGAGTAATTCTTTTGGTTAAGTGAAATCTTTTTCTACGATAGAAAAGCTATTTTCATTAGAAATTAAAACTCAACAAGAAAAAATTAAGCGTGAACTTTTTTGTTCCAGTTGTATTTTCTGGTAGTAGCTTGAGCTCCATAACCACAGGAAGCGCACCTCTTCTTACCCATGTGATAAGAATGGCCACCACACCGTCTACATTGGATATGGGTCTTTTTGCCGCTTTTACGGCCCATAGCTGATGTTCCCGTTCCCACTAGAAATCACCCCCCTGATCTCTGGAGGTTCCAAAAAATCGTTGTTTTTTGATACCCATTGTTTACGCTGGAGAAATGATGGTTATAGCATCACCGCGGATAAAGACAGTTCCTACTTTCCGCTTAACTTCACCGTTGTGGTGTTCTTCTGCTTCTTCCAAAACAGTGTTGATATGAATGTCAAAAGCTCTCAACTTGCCTACGTAACGCAGACCGTTCTTTAGGTCTACCATCACTGGCTTGCCGCGAGCTGAATTTAAAGTATCTAATGGTCGTGAAGATTCATCCATGATTATGCACCTATAAACGCATTATGGTGGTTGTTATATAAACTTTTCTACATTTTGAGGAAACAATTATAAAGGAAACTCTAGTTTTGAGAAGCATGACCAATTTCACGAAGCTGCAGACATCTATCAAAGAGTATGACGAAGCTAGGGAGAACCTTATCAAGAAGAGCCGGGATGTGCTTAAGCTAAGCAAGCTCTTGATCTATTCTATCCATCGCGATGAGATGAAAGAAGCAGCTAGTCTTCTGAAACAGATTGAGAAAGAGCTGAAAGCGCTGGAGAAGATTGCTGAGCATGATCCTAAGATGGCCTACGAAGGCAGCTACAAGATTGCGGTCCAGGAATATGTGGAAGCCGTCCTTTATTATCACTTTGTGACTTCTGGTAAATTGGCAGATCTGGACGTCCTGCCGGACCATTTTGTGCTGGGATTGGCTGATCTGCCGGGCGAGCTGGTGCGGAGAGCGGTATTTTTAGCCGGGAAAGGAGAAGTTGATCAAGTAGTCAGGATCAAAGATGAAGTTAATTCTATCTACGGTGAGCTGTTAAAGTTTGATTTCCGGGACAATGAGATCCGCAGGAAGGTTGATGCGGTCAAGTACGACTTGCGTAAGTTGGAAGACCTGGTGCTGGACCTGAAGCTGAAAGGAAGGTAATATTTATTTCTCTGAATCAGATAATCCTCCAATCTTATCGACGGGCACTAGAGAGAGAACTCCTTCGTCTCGTCCCGCTTCGCTTTGAGGGAAAGACAGGCATCCAACTCTCTGATCAATAACATGGTGTGGACGAAGAGAATAAGATTGCCCCATCGCTTGAAGCTGGCCAAGCACTCGGACAGGAAAACTAAACTTATGAGCTGTCTGGAGAGCTTTTTCTAACTTTGAACCTTCTTTTATTATAGTGATATGGTGCGTTCCGTCTCCGATCTCGATAAGGTAGCCACTGAAGCTCTGGGCGTTAACCATTGGATCATGAGTGTACCACTCCTCAAAGCGAGTCACATTGCCGTCGATCGAATACAATGTTCCATCTAATCTTTCTCTTCTTTCTGGAGACATCGTTGCGATTTCCCTGACAGTGATCTTTTGGTAGCTCATTGTTCATTCCTCCCATATGCTCCTTCTGCTGCTGTCCTGACACCGCAGACTCTTCTGAATCCATCTAGGAACCAGCCCATTGAAGGCCCGATCAGTGGTGAGATCAATGCTAAAGAAAGAGCTCCATGTTCCACTTTCTCCATATCGACTTTTCCTTCTGAAACGAGACTACCTATGGCGACCACTGTTGCATAGAAAGGAAGCTGAAATGTATTGAAGGCAAGCAGATCAACTGCTGTTCTTTTCATCCTGTTGTCTTCTTCAGTAGTTCCTGTAAATCTAAAGACCTGCTCCCGCCACCAGCCGTAAGGAGCTCCAGTGATAGTATTCATTCCGGCAGCATAGGTTCGCGATGCAAGAATCCCGGTAAGATCTAGGCCAGCATTATAATCCAGCAGACCGCCAACTACCAATCCATAAAGATTATTGCCAATGGTGTCAACTACCGCAACCTTGCGAAGGGATGGTTCTGTCAATTCTTCTAGAGATTCTGGTCTTTCAGGGATGTTGGAAGTCATTGTTCATCTATAAACTTTGATCTCTTTAAAAATCTTCCTCAAAGTCACTACTTTCTGATTACAAAACCAAAAGATTTATAAAGTGGCCTCCCTAGAAACAACCTATGAAAATTCTAGCCTTAAGCGACGTGCACGGAGACCGCTCTTTCATCAGAGAGATGGCTGAAAAAGGGTTAAAAGAAAAGGTAGACCTGGTCATCCTAGCCGGCGACTTAGTCGATCATGATGGAGACGTGACTGGTCTTATAGGTCCGTTTAAAGAGAAAGGCCTGGACGTGGCTGTCCTGCCGGGAAACCATGAAGGGTTAGCAGAGATCGGTTTCATGGTCGAAAAGTATGGTGTCAAAAATCTTCATGGTTATGTTATGCAGAAAGGCGACGTCGGTATCTTCGGCTGCGGTTACGCTGACATCGGACTGCATCAGTTAGAAGATCACGAGTTCTTTGAAACCTTGAAGCAGGCTCATGGCAGGTTGAAGAACGTCAAGAAGAAACTGATGGTCACCCATGTCCAGCCTAACGATTCCATGATCGGCTTGCAGATGTGGGGCAGTCAGGGTGTCCGTAGAGCTATCGAGGAGTTCAAGCCAGATGTCCATATCTGCGGCCACATCCATGAGACTCATGGTATCGAAGAGATGATCGGCAAAACAAGAGTGATCAATGTCGGCAAGACCGGAAAGATCATCGAGTTGTGAAAATGACGTCTCTATCTGATGTTTGTGATGATTTTTGTTCAGCTCGTAATATCTCATTACAAAGAACAAGGTACCCTCAAGGTGAAATCTATGAATCACAAAACAGCTCTCCAACTGTAGGATACATAGTTAACGGTGGGCTGCATATAATGGATATTTCTAAGTTTGTGACGTTACCTGATCGTGTGGTGATGGAGAGCGCTGTCCAGTTTAAAGAGATAGGTTATAAGTTCTTTGGGGTGAGAGTGACTTTGGTAGGCGCAGTGATCACCGATTATGTTGATGTTCTAGAAAGGCAGGGGACCAAAGCTCTATCTGCCGTTAGGGACGCTTTCGCTGATCATCTTTTCGAAGGAAGCAGAAAGCCTTTTAATTATTTCACGGAACATTTTATATGGCATTCTCCTGAAGACGCAGCGCCTCTTCTTGCAGGTTTTTATCCTTCTTGAAACTCTACTCCTGATGGTGTTCTATTAATTGTTAGAGTCATATAATTGCCTTTTGGCTTATCGTGTCCTTCAGTTTTAAACACCGCATAGACCCTTTTCTTCCCTAGCATTGAACTAGAAACGACCACTCGTAATGGAGCCATTCCTGTTCCATACACCTTCCATTTCCCAGCTCGTTTTACATCCTTTTCTAGTTCCAGCAATTGGACAAATGTATACAGATTACTCACAGAAAGAGATGGTAATACTCTGATCGGAGAATCAACCCCTATTGAGTTAAAGATATATTTTCGTCTCAGACCTTCATCAGCATAGATATAATTTAACGTATCTTGCTTGGACGGCGATAATTCTTTGATCCTGGTTCTGAACCCTAGTTTTAGGCCTTCTACTATCTTATTTAACCCGAATAGAAATTCTGCCTCCATCGTCCTACACTTCCCACGTGGTATCTGTGTATTTTTTCCTTGCTTAATGGCACTTAATACAAATGATACCGTCTTGATACAGATGGTGATCCCTTCTTTAAGTTCAGAGATGGTAGAATAGTTGATTGTCTTTATAAATCCCTGAAACTCAGCTAGATATCCCTCAGCGAATTGCAGCGTTCCAGGAGGGGTTGTAAATGGGAGATTACGTATGACTGCTCTCATTCTCTCAATAGACTTTGAAGAGGAGATTAGGGTGAAATTATAGTCTTCAAGTATCTCTTGAAAATCCTGTAACTGTTGATAACTTGCCATACTTTTATAGTAAATAGGTAATCCTATAAAAATCTCACGGAAAACTATATTAATGCAGAGGATAATTTCAACCCATGATCTTAAACTGTCCAGAATGCAAAAAGAAACTTCATGAAGGTCAGCACAAGTACGCTGATGGTCTTTACCATGTGCAATACTGCAAACAATGCGGATTTAGGAAAGAGACGCCTCAAGAATAAGTTCACATACCTGGCATCCTGCCTTTCATCTTCTTCACAAACCTTTAGGCAAGCTAAACGTTTGATTCCAAATCCATTCAAGTGAGATTTCATTATGTTCAATCTCACGACATAACTCACATACCTGGCATCCTGCCTTTCATCTTCTTCATCAGCTTGTTCATGTCCTGTTCGCCTTTGAACATCTTCATCATCTTCTTTGACTGTCTATACTGTTTCAACAGCTCTCTTACTTCATTTATCTCCACGCCGGAACCAGCTGCCACCCGGTCGATCCGTTCTGCATTGAACACGTCTGGATCTTCCAGCTCTCTTTTGGTCATGGAATTCATCATGTAGCGCCATTTCTCCAGCTTCCCTTCCTGCGTCTTGAGCATGTCCTTCGGCATCTTCAACTGTCCCATTCCGGGAATCATCTCCATGATCTTACCGAACGATCCCATCTTTTTCATGGCTGCCATCTGATCATACAGGTCAAGAAGGCTGAAATCACCTTTTAGGAATTTCTCTTGCATATCTTTCGCAGACTCTTCTGTCATCACTTCCTTTGCTTTCTCTAGCAATGATTCCAGGTCGCCCATACCCAGAAGCCTGCCGACGAACCTCTTAGGAAAAAACTGTTCCAGGTCGTCGATCTTCTCGCCGACACCGATGAACGTGATGGCTGCTTTAGTGACGGCGCAGGCTGATAACGCTCCGCCGCCTTTAGCCGTCCCTTCAAGTTTAGTGACGATGACCCCGGTAACATTACAGGTATCGTGAAACGCTTGCGCTTGTCTTTCTGCTGCCTGACCGATGTCAGCGGAGATGACCAGCAGTCTTTCATCAGCATCAACCAAAACGCTAATATCGTTGAGTTCTTTGATAAGATCGTCGGATAATGCGTCTCGTCCAGCCGTATCGACGATGACCAGATCATAATTGGTCAATTTGTCTTCCGCCTGTCTGTAGATCTTGACGGGGTCTTTCTCTTTTTCTGATCCGAAGAAATCTACTCCCACCTGCTCAGCCAGCTGTTTTAGCTGATGATAAGCGGCAGGACGCCAGGTGTCGGTCTGGATGACAGCTACTTTCATCCCCCGTTTCTTGTAATACTTGGCTAATTTTCCAGCTGTGGTGGTCTTTCCTGAACCGAACAGACCGACGAGCATGATCTTGGTTGGCTTCTTCTCAATCTTGATCTCTCTCGCTTCCTTTCCCAGAAAATTGGTCAGCTCTTCATAGACGATATTGATCAGCTGTTCTCGTTTGGTGATGCCGGCCGGCGTCTGTTCCTTTGCTCTTTCTTTGATGTTCTTGCTAAGGTCGAAGACCAGCTTGACGTTAGTATCGGATTGTAATAACGCTCTCTGGATATCCTTCACCAGCTCATTGATGAGCTTTTCATCTACGAAGACGGCATTGGTGATCTTTTTTAACGTACTTTTGAGGGAATCTCCGAGCTTTTCTAAGACCATTCTTCGTAAAAAACCAAGAGTTTATTTAAAGGTTGTTGAGCTGAAACTGCCTCTTATCTTAGCAATGTTTTTAAACTAATGAGTCTAATCAGAACACTATGAAAAAGATACTCTTCGCTTCTGCCATTTTCCTGTTGATATTCATCACTGCCTGTTCTCAATCCGTCGCTGACATCAAAAACGAAGACATGGTCGGCCAGTCCGTAAAAGTCTCCGGAACGGTAGAAAACACCCTTAAGATTGGTTCCATCTCCGGCTACACGTTAGTAGATCAGCACGGCGATAAGATCGCTGTCTCCTCAGGATCCCTACCAAAAGAGGGAGAAAAGATAACCGTCAAAGGAACCTTGATCAAAGATACTATTTTCGGTTACTATATCAAAGGTGATTAGTTTCTCTTTCTTTCACAGGCTCTTGTTTAGGGGGTCTTCTTCCCATCTGTTTGGGATGTGTATAGACAAACCAGTCTTCTTTAGTTATCGGATGGAAGAAGTCAGCTTCATCCATCAATATCTTGGCTGTCGTCTTCTTCACAGCGGCAATCTCTACACGAACTCCTTCGTTCTTCAGATACGAAACCAGTTCCACGTAATCAGAATCTCCGGACATGATGATGATAGTGTCAACTTTTGAAGATAATTGGGTCGCTTTGATCGACAGAGGGATGTCCGCAGACTTGTGACAGGGGACGACGGAGCCGTGATAATGTTCATGGAGCCGATCCGCCAACTTTGAGGAAATGTTCTTGCCTTCCCGGAAATAGATAAAGCGGTTTAGACTGCGGTTCATCAGCAGTTTCGGGATCAGCGTGTCAAAATTGACCATCGAACTGGTCGTTCCTGACTCTTCATGGATACTTCTTTCGATATTGTTGCCATCGCATAGTATGGCAACCGATTGGTTGATAAGAATATTTTGTTTTACCATGGGGTTCACCTTCTTTTTTGATAATATAAAATGGGCCTGCGGGGACTTTCAAAGACACACGTCAGATGACGCGATATCTGTTCGAACCCCGATGACCAGGTCCGAAGCCTAGCATGCTTTGTGGCTGCTCTAAGCAGGATCCATTACATCACAGGCCCATCGGAAACGGAACTGGAGTGGCGTTTTAAAAACCTTTCTACTCTTCTGTATATGCTCAGTTCAAACTGACCTCAAAACTGTTCTCGACCACCGTCTCGCCTTCTCGATAGATCCTGGCTTTCATCTCATAGTCGTCGAAGCAGCCTTCTTCATATTTCAACTGCTGGGCGAAGACCAAAGCCTGGTCTTCCCTGATCT